>ENA-ORDA01000004-ORDA01000004.1-marine-metagenome-genome-assembly--contig:-NODE-4-length-240765-cov-9.849693_pt1 | contig 240765 bp, 228 predicted proteins | sample MGYA00237778_ERZ508506 | MGnify/ENA primary metagenome ERZ508506 (study PRJEB26177, sample SAMN06267891) | marine metagenome | isolation source: Monterey Bay, California, USA | place: Pacific...
CCCTACACGACGCTCTTCCGATCTCATGGCTGTGCCCGGCGTGAACAGACCGCTTTGGTAATAGTCAGTGCCAGTAATTTCGCGCATCTGAGCCGCATCATAGGCCTCATGCGGTTCACCCATCGCAGCCAGATGTTTGGCGAAACTCGCATTATGCGTCTCACCCTTGGCTGTTGCCGCCCCGTTGATCTTGCCTGACATCACGAAGGCTTCGGTAGACAGGCCATATTCTGCGGCCATTTCGCGGGCATGGGCGATGCCAAGCCGGTTGTCTTGTGTCTGCGCCACGTCGGCCTCTAACGCGCCACCGTAATCCGCAGAGGTCAGGTCATGTGGTAGATCAATCATGAACCCCGAGTTGCGCCCCGCCGGGCCATCGCCCACCCGCACGGCATCCAGTACGACAATCTTGTCACCTTTAGCCTGTTTGACCAGGCGATGGGCGGCTGCCAAGCCTGCAAAGCCCGCACCGATAACCAGCCAGTCGGCAGTGATCTTGCTGTTCAGTGGCGTGGCTGGCTCTGGCTCTGGCAGCAGGCGGTTCCAACCCGCGGGACCGGGGTCGCGTGGCAGGCGTGTCACTATCATGGCAGGCTCAGTTTGCTCATGCGGCCACCGTCGATTGTCCAGACCTGGCCTGTTACAAAGCTCGCTGCATCCGAGGCCAACCAGCAGATCAGCTCGGCAACCTCCGATGGGGCACCAGTACGGCCCAGAGGGTGAATACCCCCGATCTTGGCGCGAAAGGCGGCAGGCTCGGCCAATGAGGCGATGAAATCCTCATTGAGTGGCGTATCGATCCATCCCGGTGCAACCGCGTTGCACCGTACGCCATCAGGGCCGTGATCGACGGCGACTGCCCGGGTCAGACCATGTAATCCTGCCTTGGACGCCCCGTAGGCCGGGTGACGCGGGTTGTTTCCGAGCCCCTCAATCGAACCCACATTCACAATCGCCCCGCGTGCGGCGCGCAACAGCGGCATGGCATAACGGATTAACAGGAACGGCACTGTCAGGTTGATCTGCATCTGAAGGTGCCAGTCACCCAGCGAAGTTTCTTCCACCGTGCCTTCTCGCATCACGCCTGCATTGTTGACGAGAATATCCAGTTGACCTGTGGCTTTTGCGATGTGCTCAATGGCCTTCTCAGGCGAAGAAGGGTCGGCAAAATCGACAGTTATATCTTCAAAATCTGACAGGCCGCGTTGGACTCCAAAAACACGCGCACCACCGTCGGACAGAAGACGCGCGGTTTCCGCCCCCATCCCACTGGAAGCACCTGTCACCAACGCAATTTTGCCCTGAAAATCTATCATGCCACCGGCTTTCCGCCGTTCACCTCAACCAAGCTTCCACACATGTAACGCGCATGATCCGAGGCCAGGAACAGCACAACTTCTGCAATGTCTTCAGGTTGGGCAATCCGACCCAAAGGGACGGTTTTGTCGAGTTCCGCCATAGCTGTGGTCGGGTCAAACCCGCGCATTTCAAACCCTGTGCGCAACATCGGCGTGTCCACTTCATTTGGGCAAACAGCGTTGATGCGAATGCCCTGATGAGCGTGGTCGCGCCCCATGCATTGAGTAAGCGAAGCAATTGCGGCTTTGGTCATGCAGTAAACCGCGTGATCTGGACCGGGATGTACCCCCCAGCACGACGCGGTGTTAACGATGGCGCCACCCCCAATTGCCGCCATAATCGGGATTGCCGCGCGGCACAGCTGAAACGGGGCTTTCACATTCACTGCGACAGAAATGTCAAAGTCCTCATCACTGCTGTCGGTGACTTTGCCCCTGCGCATTAGACCCGCGTTGTTGATTAGAATATCCAGTCCACCCAGCGCCTCAGCCGCTTGTACGGGCAGGGTATTTGTATAGCTAGGGTCGGTCAGGTCGCCTGGGAAATGCGCCTCTGCATCAATCCCATCGGTGTTACGATCTGTAACCGCGACCCGCGCGCCCGCGGAGCGCAGCATTGAGGTGATGGACCCCCCAATCCCCCCGGCAGCCCCGGTCACCAAGGCGCGTTTTCCTGCGAAATTCATGCTCGTTTCCTCTCATTGACGATTAAAAAGATGCAACGGGCGCCCCAAACTGCGCCTCGTCAGGGGTCACACCAAGGCCCGGCCCCTGCGGCAGCGAGATATGGCCATCATCGATCTTCACCGGGTTGTTCCTGTCGTAATGGCCTTCGATATAGGGCTGAGCGAGCCATGCCCCCTCAAAAAGTCGCGGCTGAACCGTGGCGCCCATATGGGTACAGGCGGCAGCGATGATGTCGCCCCCCCAAGCGTCGTCGCAGGTATGCGGCAAGGAGCGTGCCTCACAAATATTGCGGAAGGTCTGCATGGGTTGCAGCCCACCAATGCGGGTCACTTTCATACCAAACCCATCCACTAACTCACGCCCCACAGCCTGAATGACGGTGGGCAGATCAACGCTGTTTTCATCCATAAAAATAGCGTGGTTGACCTGTGGGCGGATTTTCTCTAGGTCCTGAACAGTGTTGCAGGGCTGTTCCATGATGAAAGGAATATGCGCCAGTTCACGGCTGACGCGCAGCACATCACGAGTGGTCCAACCGCGATTGCCATCGACGGCAAGACGCATGCCGGTACCTTCGATCTGCTCCCAGACCTTGATGATGGTCTCAATGTCGATCTCTACCGGGCGTCCACCCACTTTGACCTGTAGTCGCGGATAACCTTCTGCCTGTTTTTCCCGAGCAAGCCGTGCGATATCGTCTGGTCTTCCGACCCCGGTGGCATAATATGAGGGCACCCGGTCGGTGACGGCTCCGCCCAATAAATCTGACACCGACAGGCCTGTGGCCTTACCAAGCGCGTCATGCACCGCAATGTCTACGGCCGCCTTGGCGTAGTTGTGCCCATTCAGAAGGCCCGCCATTTTGCGTTGCACTGCCAGCGGCAAAACCTCTGTTCCAATAAGCCCCGGTGCCATTTCAATCAGCGCCGCACGTGCACCAGATGCATGGGCCTCGGCATAGGTTGGCCCCACTGGGCAGGTTTCCCCCCAACCGGTGGCACCGGTGTCAGTCACAATCTTGACCAGCGTAGTATCCAGCGCCCAGATTTCAGCATTGGCCATCGTGTAAGGGCCGTTTTTTACCGGCAGATCATATTGATAAATATCTAGCTCTTTGATCCTCACGTCATATCTCCGTTGATGGGGGCAGAAAAACCAGCTTGCCAGTGTGTTTCTTGGCCAAGAAGTCCTGTTGCGCGCGGGCGATGTCCGCCAGAGGATACGTTGCCGCCAATGTGGGGCGAATTTCTCCGGCTTCGATGTAAGAAATCAGGTTGGGGAAGATCACATCATCCTGAAAGGTTGACCCAAAGAGGGTCAGGTCCTTGAGGTAGAGCGTGCGCACATCCAGTTCGACCATCGGTCCGGCAATGGCCCCCGCGGTAATGTAACGTCCGCCACGTTTCAGCACCTTGAGAAGCGCGGGCCAGCCAGGGCCAGCGACCAGATCTATCACAACATCAATAGCTTCGTTGCCTAAGGTGGCAATGATATCGGCGTTCCGATCAATCACCTGATCCGCCCCCAGCGCCAGCACCTCATCCCGTTTGGCCAGTGAAGACAGGGCAATCACACGCGCGCCGCGCCGTTTGGCCAGCTGAACCGCAGCTGATCCAACCCCCCCCGAGGCGCCGGTCACCAACACTGTCTCAACGTCTACACTGGTGCGGTGCAGCATGTTTTCCGCAGTGGAATAAGCGCAGGGGACCGACGCAAGTTCGGCATCGGACCAGTTGCAATTGACCGCGAAGGTGAATTCAGATTTCGCTACCGTATATTGCGCAAACCCGCCGTCACATTCGCTGCCGAAACTTATGCAGCTAAACGGGGCAGCGGCCGTCAAAGGTTGCATGGTCTGCACCAAGACCCGCTCGCCGATCCGTGTTGGACTTATATCAGCCCCAACGGCAATGATCCGCCCGCAGACATCGGCCCCTTGAATGCGCGGGAAGGTCAGTGGCACGCCTGACCAGCTTGCGTCATCATCATTCACCGTATCGAACCCGGTTGCCCCACCGGTATCCGTGTCCTCTGACACGGATTTGGAATACCAACCGATCCGTGTGTTGATATCTGTGTTGTTAACTGCAGCAGCGGCAACCCGGATCAACACTTCACCGATACCTGGTTCCGGCGTCGGCAGATCCTCACGATATACTAGCTTATCTATCCCGCCGTGGCCGACAAGCTGAACGCCATGCATTGTTTCGGGAAGGGTCATTCGGCAATTCCTTCTGCAGTTAACAGCGCACGGCGAGCCGCAGCGCGGCGCGTTTTGCGACCTGTTGCCTACGCACCATGGCGGTGTCGGTTTGCCCTTCGTGGATGGCCAAAACGGTCTTGCCTTCAAACCTCATGTCAGTGCTCCTGGTTAAGGGCGTCGGCGGCAGGAATTTCACGCTCGCGCCGCGCAATGTAATCCAACAGCGCCTCGTTCACGCCGTCGTCCAGCTTGGGTTCCTCATATTCGTTCAGCATTGCACGGGCCTTGTTCAACGCGCGCTCGTTGATCTCAACCCCGCCTTCGGCCTGCCATTGCTCGATTGAATTATTGTCGAACATTTCGGGCATGAAAAACGCCTCTTGGAAATGTTCCAGCGTATGTGGGTGGCCCAGGTAGTGACCACCGGGGCCGATATCGGGCACGGCAGACAGAGCGGCATCGAAGTCGTCCCAATTCACGCCTTGCGCCATGCGGTAGCCCATTTCGCACATCTCGGCATCGACGATGAATTTGGCGGTCGAGCAATGCATGCCAGCCTCGTTCCAGCCAGCGCTGTGCCACATGTAATTTGCGCCTGCCATCAGGACTGCGTTCATGGTCATCGCACTTTCATAGCCGGCTTGCGCGTCAAACGTCTTGGCCCCGCCAAGCGTGTTAGAGGTCCGCCATGGCACACCGTAGAACCGCGCCATCTGGCCAATCATAAAGTTCATCAGGCTGATCTCTGGCGTGCCAGCCATTGGTGCGCCGGATTTCATGTTTACGGTTGACAAGTAATGGCCGTAAATTGCGGGCGCCCCTTTGCGCACGACTTGGGTGTAGGCCAAGGCGCTGAGAGCTTCGGCGTTCAATTGCGCCACGGTTGCGGGTACGCTCGCAGGGGTGTTTGCACCGCCCAACACAAAGGGTGAACACAGGATCGGCTGGTTGCGTTTACAGAATGCCCGCAGCGCGCCTAGCATGGTTTCATCCCATACCAGGGGCGAATTGCCATTGCAATTGCCCGTGACGACAGGGTGCGTGTCGATGTAGTCATCGCCAAACAGGATCGCACACATATCCATCACATCTTCGGCGTTCTTGGGGCTAGTGGTCATACCCATGAACGTCTTATCGGAGTGCTTCATCGACGAATAGGTAATGCGTAAATGTCGTTGACTGATCGGATGATCGTAGGGTTCGACGATGTGATGCGCTGAGGAATGAAGCGCCGGCAGCATGTGGCTGAGCTTGTGAAAATTCGCCAAGTCATCCAGCGTCGGGTTGCGCCGCACGTCGTCAAGATCGCGCAAAAACGGTGCGCCTGTCATCGGGATGAACATGCCATGATCACTACCGAAGGGCAACGAATTGGCCGGGTTGCGGGCTTGATACGTGAAGGTTTCGGGGATCGTTGCGATCAATTCGCGCACAAGGTAACGGTCAAGGTAAACCATCTCGCCTTCAACCTTGGCACCCGCAGCTTTCCAGTCGGCCAGGGCGATATCATCCCGAAATTGCACGCCGACGTTTTCGAGGATGTCCATGGAAGCGCCGTCTATCTTTTCGATCTGGTCGGTGGTCATTGGCTCAGTTAGCGGCAGCTTACGCTTGAGCGGGGGCAGCATTTTGATGTCGCGGGTTTGACGCGCAACTTTGCGCGCGCCGCGCCCACGGCGGACAGTCCCTACTGCATCAACACTCATGCCACGTTGTCCCCGTCGGCGGGATCGGTCAGGTCGATCCAGATTGTCTTGACTTCTGTGTACTGGTCATGGGCATGCAACCCGTTGTCGCGCCCGCCAAAGCCAGACTGCTTGTAGCCGCCGAACGGTGTGGCCATGTTACCTTCGCCGTAGCAATTCACCGTCACCGTGCCAGCCTTGATGTCGCGGGCCGCACGGATCGCACTGCGACCACCGCGCGAAAACACCGACGCTGCAAGGCCATAATCCGTGTCATTGGCGACCTGCACCGCTTCATCATTACTAGCCGCGGTCATCACACAAAGCACAGGGCCAAAGATTTCGTCGCGCGCGCGCGGGTCGTCGGCTTTGACCTCGAAAATCATCGGGGACACGAAAGGTCCATCGCCGATGTCGTCCAGAAAGCTGCGCACTTTGGTACAATGCTCCGCATCAATCAATGCTCCGATGTGGGTGGTGGGATCAAGCGGATCGCCGACTTTCCAATCGCGCAGTCGTGCGTTGATTTTTTCAAGTAACGCGTCTTTCACGCTCGTGTGTACAATCAACCTAGACGTCGCAGAGCAGTTCTGCCCCGCATTCCAGAACGCCCCATTGACCACATGTTCAGCCACGTGATCTAGGTTCTGCGCATCGTCGAACACCACAGCGGGGTTTTTGCCGCCGCATTCCAGAACTACCTTCTTGAGGTTGCTATCTGCCGCATAGTGCAAGAAACGGCGGCCGGTTTCAGTTGACCCCGTGAAACTGACCATATCAACGTCCATGTGTCGGCCTAGCGGTTCCCCGACCGATGGCCCGTCACCGGGAAGAACTTGAAGAACGCCGCGCGGGATACCCGCCTCGTGCGCTAATTCTGCAACGCGCAGTGCGGTCAGGCTAGTCTGTTCGGCAGGTTTCACGATAACAGAACAGCCAACTGCCAGTGCCGGACCAATTTTCCATGCCAGCATCATCAGCGGAAAGTTCCACGGCAGAATGGCCGCGACTACACCCACGGGTTCGCGCACGATCATTCCGATTGCGCCGTCCCCAGTGGGGGCTGTTTTGTCATAGATCTTATCGGCAACTTCCGCGTGCCACTTGATGCAGTGGATCGTCTCGGGCAGATCAATGGTTTCGCAGTCAAGAATTGGTTTGCCGGACTCCACGCTCTCCATCACCGCCAGTTCGCGGCGGTTACGTGTGATCAGCTTGCATAGTCGGATCAGTACATCCTTGCGCGCATCTGGGTCCATTTTGGACCAACGACCTTGGTTAAACGCCTCCCGCGCTTTGGTGACCGCCAGGTCCACATCAGTTGTATCTGCAGTGGAAATCTGCGCGATCTCGGCACCTGACGCGGGGTTGGTCGTTGCCATCATTGGTCCGTTGCCACGTTGGTATTTGCCATCGATGAACGGACTGCGTGGCGGGTCTAATGCCTCCGCGATGGCGGAATATTCGTCGCGTGTCAGTAGGTTGGTCATGTATTCGCCCCCTTGATGGCGGAAATCGCTGTGTTCATGGTACGGATCACCTCTGCCAATTCGCGTTTGTCGTCTTTATTTAGGGGTTGCAGCGGTTTGCGCGGTGGACCCGCATCAATGCCGCGTAATGTCAGCCCGTATTTGATGCACTGCACAAATTTCCCACCCTGTTCGAGGACGCGCATTAAAGGCAGCATGGCGGACATGATCGCGCGCCCTTTTTTGAAATCACCTTCGAGTACGCAGGCCTCGTAAAGCGCAATATGCGCTTCGGGAGCAAAGTTTGAACCTGCGCAGACCCAAGACCGCGCACCCCACGCGAAGAATTCCAACGCTTGATCATCCATGCCGCAGGACAAGGCGATATGCGGGTAGTCGCGCGCCAGCATGTGCAATCGGTTGATGTCGCCAGAACTTTCCTTGATTCCACAGAAGTTGGGCGAGCGACCTAAACGGTCCAGACACTCCTCGTCCATGTCGACCGACATCCGGCCTGGGTAGTTGTACAGCATCACAGGCAGGTTCGCAGCGCGATCCACGGCCAGCGCATGCAGCGCGATTTCACGCCCTGTCGGATAGGCGTAGGGCGGTGTCGCAACCAACAAAGCATCCGCGCCTGCCGCCTTTGCGGCCTTAGCGTACATGATGCTGTCTTCGGTCCGGATTGCGCCCGTTCCCGTGACCATCGGCACGCGTCCGTTAATCAGACCCGCGCAGCGCGTCATCATCTCTAGCCGCTCCTCAGGGGTCTGTGCGTAGTATTCGCCTGTGGAACCCGCCACGACAATTCCGTGCACGCCTGCAACGATCAAATGCTCGACCGTTTCCACTAGGGCGCCTTCATTCAAAGAGAAGTCTTCATTATATGGCGTCACAAGCGGGGTATAAATGCCTTCAAATTGCATTGCGGTGATCCTTGAGAGAAATGACATCAACTGGTAGCGGATCAGGGCGCACGTAACGTGCCATCCGGTCACGGCTTAGATCCCAATGTTGGAGTGTGAGGTCGATCGCCAGAGCGCCTTCGCCAGCCTCAATGGCAGCAATCATCGCGTCGTGCTGTTCGATAGCTTTGAACACCAGCATGGTTTCTGCGGGTGCGGCAGGGCGATAAAACGTTTGGCTCATGCGGGTATGATCAATCTGCAACCGCGCAAGAGAGGCTAATAAATAGGTGTTTGAGGCCATATCACCGATAATGGCGTGGAACGTGTGATTGGCGAGGGCGGCCTCTGCCGCATCAGATGACTTTGCCGCCTTGGCGAAACCTATCTGAGCTTGTTTTAGTGCATCCAATTGCGCACTTGTGCGGTGTTCGCAGGCCAAACGCGAAATATTGGCATAAACCATCGGTGCCGTTTGGAAAAAGGTACGCAGGACGTCAATGTCCATCGACGCCACCTTGGCGCCACGGTTCTCACTAACCACAACATAGCCTTCGCCCTGAAGGCGTTGCAGCACCTCTCGCAGTGGCGTGCGCGACATGTTGTAATAGCCTGACAGGCCCGCCTCATCGAGATCAAGGCCTGGTTTGAGGTCAGTTGACAGAATTCGGCGACGTAAGTCATCCAAACAGTCAGTTTTCGTAAAGTGTTTCATGGGTGATTCCAAAGATTGTATACAAATTGTATGCAATAATGAAGTCTGTCAATCTATTTGGTCTTATGATGTCCAGAAAACTAGTCTGAGCAGTCGTATAAAATTAGCAATGAAACACAACGTTGTGGGTAAGTTATTTACCAACATCTGCAAAGCGGTCATTTGCCACCGCGCAGCATTTGTGGCTATGGGCTCACTGCGGTCGATCGCTGCGTATGTCACAAATGGCAGTGATGCAGAGGAACCGGGCACTCGCAGCACTGATAGTATCCACCAATCGACACGGTGTCGGTGCTTGGAGCGGGAGGGATGGATGGAGGACAATTCATGTCCAATAACCAACTTCCCGCAATCAAGCCAAAATACAGTCCCTGGAACAAGGGACGCCTCATCGGGCAGAAACGCCCGCTGCTCGCGAAACAGGTCTGGGCCATCAGGGCGCGGCTCGAATTGGCCGGAAATCTCAGAGATCTTGCGTTGTTCAACCTTGCCATCGACAGTAAATTGCGCGGCTGCGATCTTGTCCGGCTAAGGGTCGGAGACCTCGTGGTCGGCGATCATGTCCGGGAGCGAGTTTCGGTCATCCAGAGCAAGACACAGCGACCAGTTCAGTTTGAAGTCTCGGAAGGCACACGGGATTCCATCTGGAATTGGGTTTGCAGTCCAGCGATGCTGGCGGTCATCCATATCTTCCCGAGCAGGTCTCATGACCGGCCGCATGTGTCGACCAGGCAATATGCCCGGATTGTTCGCGATTGGGTGGCGGCGATTGGTCTTGACCCAAGCGGATACGGCACACATTCACTGCGACGCACCAAGGCCGCGTTGATTTACCGTAAGACCGGCAATTTACGCGCAGTCCAGCTTTTGCTTGGTCATACAAAGGTGGACAGCACGGTTCGCTACCTCGGTGTCGAACTTGAAGACGCGCTGAGTATTGCCGAGAAGATCGACATTTAAGGGTAGGGTGGGCGGCAAACGCTGCCCGCCATTCTTTTTAGACCTTTCGCTATGTCTTCGATCTTCCACTGGACTTCGCTGGCGACAAGAGCGTTACTGACGTCACAGAACACCCAAATCTCCTGCCCGGATTGTCGGGCTTTGGTCAGTACGGGGCGTGGATGCCTCGCGACTGGACGGAGATCAGAATGACCGAACAAATTACAGAAGCCCCTTCAGCGCTCCCGTCAGGAGTCAGGCCCACTGGGCAGCCTGGTAGACCCAAGAGCGATACCTTGCGCAGACTGTTGTCGCGCCGGCATGGGGCGACCGTTGCACAGCTTCAGAAACAACTTGGATGGCAGCCTCATACGGTTCGTGCTGCGATCTCGCGCTTGAGATCGTCGGGCCTGTCGGTCGAACTCAACTGGTCTGGCAAGGTCGCCCGCTACCGCGCCGTGTCTGGCGAAGAGCGATGAAGGTGAGTGCCATCACTCTGGACATCCCGCAACTGGAAGTCGCAGATGCAGCGAGGCTTCGACAGCTTTGGATGGAGGACAAAGGTACAGCGCCACCGAGGACCTTTACCGCACGCCTGATGCGGTTGGCCCTCGCATGGGATGCCCAAGCGGCGAGGGAGGGCCGCGAGCCAGCCAAAACTCGGCAAGAGTGGAACCGCATTATCAAGAGAAGAGGGGGTGGCGCTACTAACAGCCCCGCCAAAACTCCACCAAATCCGATAGCCAGCGGTGGGACCCGCATCTTAAAGAATTGGGGCGGTACCGCGCATGAAGTATTGGTGACCAAAGACGGCGCCTCCTGGAACGGGCAGACCTATTCCTCACTATCAGCCGTTGCGCGAGCAATGACTGGCACAAATCGGAACGGGCCAAAGTTCTTCGGGCTGCGTGAGAGCGCAAAGTCATGATCCGCCAGCGCTGTGCCATCTATACGCGCAAGTCGACAGAGGAGGGGCTTGAGCAGAGCTTCAACTCGCTTGATGCCCAACGGGAAGCCTGTGCGGCCTACATCCTCAGTCAAAAACACGAAGGCTGGGCCGAGCTTAGTGACAGGTACGATGATGGCGGCTTCTCTGGTGGTTCAATGGAACGTCCCGGCCTACAACAGCTGCTCGAAGACGTCAGGGCGGGGCGGATCGATGTCATTGTCGTTTATAAGGTAGACCGACTGACGCGAGCGCTGTCGGACTTTGCGAAGATGGTCGATGTGTTTGACGGGGCAGGGGTGTCGTTTGTGTCTGTGACGCAAGCGTTCAATACCACATCATCAATGGGTCGCCTGACCCTGAACGTGCTTTTGTCCTTTGCGCAGTTTGAGCGCGAGGTGACAGCTGAGAGAATCCGTGACAAAGTAGCCGCCTCCAAACGCAAAGGCATGTGGATGGGCGGTGCCATTCCCCTTGGGTACGATGTGGAGGACAAAGCGCTGGTGGTGAGCCCGACAGAAGCTACTGCGATCCGAACGATCTTTGCGGAATATCTCGCGCTAGGATCGGTACGCCAATTGCGCGCACGGCTTGATGCGTTGGGCATCGTCAGCAAACAACGAACCAATCGGTTTGGTCGGGTCAGTGGTGGTACGACCTTCTCGCGCGGGGCCCTCTACAACATCCTGCGCAATCCGATCTACATCGGCAAAGTCCGGCACAAGGAGGAACTGCACGAAGGATTGCATGAGGCGATCATCGATGACGCCACCTGGAAGCTGGTTCAAACTCAACTAGCGGATCATGGTGGCAAAAAGATCAGGTCGACCCGGCGACCCGCCACGCGTCTTCTGGATGGGGTTCTGTTCGACGCAAAAGGTCGAGCGATGCGAACGACTTACGCCAGCAAGTCAATCCACACAGATGGGACAACCCGAACGAAGCGATACTGGTATTACACGACGGCAGTGTCCGTTTCGGACAACAAAACCGAGATTGAGCGCTTGCCAGCGGATGAGATCGAACGGGTTGTGATGAACGCGCTGAACGAGCGGCTCGCTGATATGCGGTGGCTAGCGGATCAGATTAACGGGCAGGTAAGAGAAACAACCGCGGTCTGCATTTTACGGACAATTGAACAGCGCGTTGTGGAAGACGACATGACCAACGTCGATGCTCAATCACAAGACTTCCTGAGCATCATTGATCGTATCGCCACCCACAAAGATCGGTTGGTTGTCTCGCTGAACCTCGCGGCTATCACAGAACCTGAAGCGGCTCACACACCAATACCTGCAACCTTCGAGATTCCGTTCCAAAGGCGTCAGAACGGCTATGCCAAACCGATCATCATTGCAGCCGACAATGCCCCGCAACAGGACCCAGACCTTATTGCACTGATTGCAGACGCAAGACGGTGGGCAAGTGAACTCCTTGAAGGGAGAGCGTCTTCGATCCAGCACATCACTGAACGGGAAGGTCTGCGTAGCGGATCGGTCAGTCGCATTCTTCCTCTGGCCTGGCTGGCGCCAGACATTTCAACGGCGATTCTGGAAGGTCGTCAGCCACCGCATCTCACGGCGAAAACACTGCGCGCGCTTCCCGAGCTGCCATTGGATTGGGCCGAGCAGCAACGTATCCTTGGATTTGCGTAATCTTGAGGTCGTTTTGACCAGCTCAAGACCTCACGTGCAAATGCCCCGCTGAGACTTTCCCGAAAACAACCCCGAAAGTGCTGAGATCAGAGGCGATTTGTGAGGTCTCTGGTGCCTTTCTTCCCCATAACTCACGGAAATATAGACACTCTTCCGCACAAAAGCACCGTCGATAGTTTTAGGAAGTCTGAATGGTGGGCGACCCTGGAATCGAACCAGGCGTGCGTCTCCGCGAGGGAGTTACAGTCCCCTGCCACACCTTGCGGCCTGTCGCCCACTGCTCTCTTGAAAGAGCACACTGCCTCGTACAAGGGGAAAAACACGAGGTCAACCTGAAATTTATCACGCGTCCAAATCAGTTTATCCTGCATCAAAAAAACGATGTTTTTGTCGGAATTACCCGGTTGACGCACCGTGACGATTAGCGCGTGTTCAGGGCATTCATATCAAGGCTTAGGGAAAGGCCTCTGGTTTGGTACTGCGCGCCATATGATCCAAAACGGCATTTACAAATTTTGCCTCTTTTCCTTCTGGGTAAAAAGCTGAGGCAACTTCCATATATTCGGATATAATCACTTTCGGAGGAGCCTCACCGTCTAAAAGCTCGGCTCCGGCAGCCCGAAATAGGGCACGCAAGGCTGGGTCTAACCGCCCCAATGGCCATTTTGCAACCAAAGCCTGATCGGTCAATTGGTCGATAGGCGCCTGCAGGTTTACGGCCTTAGTGATTATATTTTTAAATAGGTCAACATCGCCCTCAACGAGCAGATCGCCCTCATAGTCAGCGCCGAAGCGATGGTCTAGAAATTCGGTGCAGATGGTTTCGCTGGTTTGACCAGAGCTTTCCATCTGAAACAGCGCTTGCATCGCATAAAGTCGGCTTGCACTTTTCATCTTACGCTTTTGATTTCCACTTATCGTAAAAGCGGTATCGGAATTTGTCATAATAGGCCTGTCTTGGGGGCTAAGGGGCCGGGGGCAAACCCGATTTTCTTTTGGTCACCTGACCAGGCGCGGCTATGCGCGATCAGATGCAACGCTGCGGCAGCGGCGCCTCCGCCTTTATTTTGCGCCTTCGGATCAGCGCGCGTTTCGGCTTGGAGGCGGTTTTCAACCGTTAAAATACCATTGCCAATGCAAAGCCCTTGCAGACCCAGAAGCGTAATAGCCCGCGAACTGTCATTGCATACGGTTTCATAATGCGTGGTCTCACCGCGAATAACGCAGCCCAGCGCGACATAGCCATCAAATTTCTGCAAGCGCTCGGCGATGCCGATCGCGGTCGGAATCTCTAAAGCGCCAGGGACTTCGGCCATCTCGAACGTGCCCCCCACATCCGCGATTTGCTGCGTGGCCCCTTGCAAAAGATTATCGGCAATATCTTTGTAATAAGGCGCCACCACGATCAAAAGCTTGACCGGTTGCTCAAAGCTTGGCTGAGCTAGCGTGTAATGTTGTTCTGACTGTGCCATTACCCTAACACCGATATTTTGCGCGTTGACACAATTTCCAGCCCATAGGCGTCTAAACCCACAACTTTAGGAATCGGAGAGTTGGTCAGAAGTTCTAGCTTGGACAGGCCGAGCGAAGATAATATCTGCGCGCCAAGCCCGTATTGGCGTAATTTCTTGGGCGAGCTTTCTTCACTACTTTCTAATTTCATCGCTGTGTCGCGCAATAAAACCACAACACCGCGACCCTCGCGCGCGACCAATTTCATGGCATCGCCAAATTCAGCTGCGCGCCCATTGGGGCCAGTGCCAATAATGTCGAGCATAGGGTCCAATGCGTGCATCCGCACCAATACAGGGTCAGATCCCGAAAGATCGCCTTTGCAAAGCGCAATATGCTCATCCCCGTGGGTTTCATCTACGTAACTGCGCATCACCCAACTGCCGCCAAATTCTGATATGATTTCTTTCTCGCTTTGAACCCGTACCAAGTTGTCATGCCGCCGGCGATAGGCGATCAAATCGCTGATTGTACCAATTTTCAGTCCATGACGCTGCGCGAAGCCGACCAAATCGGGCAGGCGCGACATGGTGCCATCCTCATTCATGATCTCGCAAATTACCCCGGAAGGGTTCAAACCGGCCAAACGGCTGATGTCAACGGCGGCTTCAGTATGACCGGCGCGCACCAACACACCGCCCGTGCGTGCGCGCAAAGGAAAAACATGGCCTGGAGTCGCGATATCTGACGCAGATTTTGACGCGTCGATCGCCACCGAAACGGTGCGGGCCCGATCCTGCGCGGATATGCCTGTCGTCACCCCTTCGCGTGCCTCGATTGAGACCGTGAACGCGGTTTCGTGGCGCGATGAATTATGCGTACTCATAAGTTGTAGCCCAAGCTGGTCAATCCGATCAGAGGTCAGACATAAGCAAACCAACCCACGCCCATGCTGTGCCATAAAATTGATCGCATCCGGTGTGGCCATTTGGCCAGGTATCACGAGGTCGCCTTCATTCTCACGATCTTCATGGTCAACAAGAACAAACATCTTGCCGTTTCGGGCGTCTTCGATGATCTCCTCGATCGAAGAGATCATGTCGCTATAGGCGTTCTCGACCTCGCCCGCAGTTTCATAATTCATGGCTATGCTCCAGCGCTTTGGCCCTGCTTTAGTGGGTTTAAAAAGATTTGACCAGAGGCAGTATTGCTTTTGAACTGTGCTCTGAACCGACAGCTTCTTTTCTTAAGGTGGAAGCTGGACGTTTTATTTTTCGGATCAAGATTGTAAGGAATAAAGTGAAACCGCTGCTGCGTTCGAAACATTCAACGATCCGAAGCTTTTAGCAGACTGTATTCTCGCCAAAACATTCACGGTCTCTTTTGTGCGCTGTCGCAAGCCTGGCCCTTCGGCGCCCAAGACAAGCGCAAGAGGTCGGTCGCGTTTATCGACGCTCGCTTGCTCGATCGTGAGATTGGCCTCTCCATCGAGCCCGATAACCCAATATCCCATTTCTTGCAGCGCAATGATCGTATCGCTTAAATTACGCAGGCGCAGGTAGGGTTGGCGTTCCAATGCGCCGCTGGCAGTTTTTGCTAGGGCTCCAGTTTCTGGGGCGCTATGCCTTTGGGTGCCAATCACCGCATTGGCACCAAACACTTCTGCAGATCGCAAAATCGCGCCCACATTATGCGGGTCGGTGACTTGATCCAACAAGACCAAACGCGGCGCGCCGTCACCAGCGGCCAAGGCAACATCCTGAAGGCTACCCCAGTTAAGCGGTTTCACCTCCATAGCAGCCCCTTGATGCACTGAGCCGCTGTCTAGGGGCGCGGCAAAGCTGCGGGGATCGGAAAATTCAGGTTCGATACCCGCCACAGCGATTGCCTCTGCCAATTTATCGGCCGCGTTTTTGCTGACCACCAGCCGTAGTTTTTCACGTTGCGGGTTTCTAAGCGCATCTTGAACAGCGTGGATGCCAAACAACCAGATGGTTTCTTGGCTGGCAGCCTTTTTTTGTTGCTCTTTCTGAACAACCCATTTGGGTTTTTTCATGATGTCACTCTGCTCTATCCTTAGCGTATGCAGCCCGCTATCATAGACCGAGGGCACGAACCAGAGGGAAGCCAAGTTTCATCTGGTAGATCATTCCAGGCCCTAGCGCCTATATAACAATTTCAGAAAATCTTGAGGTTAGCGGTTAGGGGTTTTGCTATTCGTGTGATCTTTGCGCGGCTAATTATTCTGTACTAAGCATTCAAAAAAGAATATTATTTAGCCATCCTTAAGTATTGCATTTGACTTGCTTTGGTTGACGCTGTGGATTAAATTTATACTTAAGGCCCATGTTAACGGGAGGCGCCGAATGAGGGATCCACAACACCATCTTGCCAAGCTAGATCCGGTTTGGGAGCGTATTCGACAAGAAGCCGAACAATCAATTCAGCGCGAAGCGCTTCTGGGCGGCTTCATGCATCAGATAATTTTGCAACATTCAGATATTGAAGCTGCGCTTTCTCATAGTTTGGCGCAAAAACTGGCCTCGGCGCAGATGTCTGAACAGGCGCTGCATGATATGTGTGCGCTGGCCTATGCGAATGAGCCAGAATTGGCGCTGGCGGCGCGGGCAGATATTATGGCAAGCTATGACAGAGATCCGGCCTGTCACAGATATATGCAACCGCTGCTCTACTTCAAAGGCTTTCAGGCTGTGCAAGCCTATCGCGTTGCGCATTATCTGTGGAAAGATGGCCGGATTGATCTGGCCTATGTTATGCAATCTCGAACATCCGAAGTGTTTGGGATCGATATCCACCCGAATGCCCGGATTGGAAAAGGTCTGATGATCGATCACGCGCATTCGGTCGTGATCGGGGAAACGGCGGTGGTGGGCGATAATGTCTCAATGCTGCATGCCGTTACCTTGGGCGGGACCGGCAAGGAAGAGCAAGATCGGCATCCAAAGATTGGTGATGGGGTGTTGATTGGCGCCGGTGCGAAAGTGCTGGGCAATATTCACGTTGGGCGCTGCTCGCGCATCGCCGCAGGGTCGGTCGTGCTGGATAATGTTCCCGAAAAATCCACCGTTGCCGGCGTGCCTGCAAAAGTTGTTGGCACCGCAGGGTGCAGCACGCCTTCAATATCGATGGATCAATTGCTTTCGGGCGAGGCGAGCCTGGACTGATAGTGTAAAACCTTAGGGTTTTGAGGGCCTATATGGTTGAGATGTAAAAAGCCCCGGCTGATAAAGCGGGGCTTTTTTAATGTGGCGTGAGCCCGTGCGGCGCTTAGGCCAGCATCGCCATTGGGTTTTCAAGGTTTTTGACGATTACATTTAAAAGTTCGGCGCCCAAAGCCCCATCAATCACCCGATGATCCACCGATAATGTCAAGGACATCACGGTTGCTACGCCCAACTCGCCCGACGCGGTTACGACGGGCTTTTTCTTACCCGCGCCCACGGCTAAGATCGCGCCATGGGGGGGATTGATCACGGCATCAAAATTATCAATGCCAAACATTCCAAGGTTTGAAATCGCAAAGCTGCCCCCCTGATACTCATCCGGGGCCAATTTTCGCCCCTTTGCCCGTGTTGCGAGATCTTTCATCTCGGTGCTGAGCACGGAGAGGCTTTTTTGATCCGCATCTTTTAGCACGGGCGTGATCAGCCCCCCATCGATGGCCACAGCCACCGCAATATCAGCAGGGGTGAATTGCAATATACGATCACCGGCCCAAATGGCATTGGCGGTTGGCACCGTCGTTAGGGCCAGCGCGCAGGCTTTGATCACAAAATCATTGACCGATAACTTCACGTCACGTTCTGCAAGCGCGGCGTTCATCTCACCGCGAAAGCCGAGCAAATTATCAAGCATAACATCACGGCGAAGATAGAAATGCGGGACCGTTTGCTTGGCTTCGGTTAATCTGGCCGCGATGGTCTTGCGCATACGATCCAATGAGATTTCTTCATAGGCACGCTCAGCATATAGTTTAGAGATGGTTTCAAAATTAGCCGATTGGGGCGCAGAGGCCGCGCCGCTTGTGCTTGCCGCACTGGCCATTGAAGCCACTGTTCTGTCGGCAGACACAGCGCTTCCTGCCGCTTCAATATCAGCTTTTACGATCCGCCCGCGCGGCCCGCTACCCGATAATCTGGTTAAATCAACATTGTTCTGCGCTGCCAATTTGCGCGCCAAAGGCGTTGCAAAAATGCGTGCCCCCTCCGCCGCCTTATCTGCGGCGGCGGGGGGCGCCGATGCGGGAGAGGAGGCGAGCGTTGCGGACTTTGCTGGGCTTGATGTGGCTGCTTCGGCGGCCGGGGCAGGGCTTGCAGGCGCGCTGGGCGCTGCGTCGACCTCTGAGGAGGATTCGCCATCTTCCAGTAAAACGGCAATCGCGCTATTCACGGCCACATTCTCAGTGCCTTCCGCGACCAAAAGTTTGCCAATGATGCCTTCGTCAACTGCTTCAAACTCCATCGTGGCTTTGTCAGTTTCGATTTCAGCCAGCAAATCTCCCGAGGCAACAGCATCGCCCTCTTTTACCAACCATTTGGCAAGCGTGCCTTCTTCCATCGTCGGAGACAGCGCTGGCATCAAAATTTCTATAGGCATGATCCGATCTCCTTAGCGGTAGGTAACAGAATGAACGGCGGCGATGACCTCATCGGTGGTGATCAGGGCATGACGCTCCAAATTTGCCGCATATGGCATCGGCACATCTTTGCCGGTGCAATTGATCACAGGCGCGTCCAGATAGTCAAAGGCGCGCTGCATAATCACAGCGGAAAGATGGTTGCCAATCGCTCCAACGGGGAAGCCTTCTTCCACCGTGACGCAGCGGTTGGTTTTTTGAACCGAGGCCAACACCGTATCGTAATCGATCGGCCGCAAGGTGCGCAGATCAATCACTTCGGCGCTTATGCCCTGCTCTGTCAGTTTATCAGCCGCTTCTAACGCGTATTGCATGCCGATGCCAAAGCTCACGATGGTAACATCTGTCCCTTCGCGCCAGACTCGGGCTTTGCCGAATGGAACCGTGAAATCTTCTATGTCTGGCACGTCGAAACTGCGGCCATATAAGATTTCATTTTCCAAGAATATCACCGGATTGTTATCGCGAATGGCGCTTTTCAGCAGGCCCTTAGCATCCGAAGCCGAATAGGGCATCGCCACTTTAAGCCCGGGAATATGCGCATACCAGGCTGCGTAATCTTGGCTATGCTGCGCGCCAACGCGCGCCGCCGCACCATTGGGGCCACGAAACACCATTGGTGCCCCCATTTGACCGCCCGACATGTATAGCGTTTTCGCCGCGGAATTGATGATTTGATCCATCGCCTGCATGGCAAAATTAAACGTCATAAACTCAACGATTGGCCGTAGCCCGCCAAAGGCTGCACCAACCGCTATTCCTGCAAAACCATGTTCGGTGATCGGCGTGTCGATCACGCGCTTTTCTCCAAACTCGTCAAGCAGGCCCTGCGAAATTTTATAGGCCCCTTGATATTCGCCTACTTCTTCGCCCATCAAAAATACGTTTTGATCTTGCCGCATTTCCTCGGCCATCGCGTCGCGCAAAGCCTCGCGCACCGTTTGTTGTTTCAGCGTTGTGCCTTCGGGCCAATCGGGCGCGGTATTCGGAGCCAGCGCGGCCGTTGCCGCTTTTGCCGGCGCAGCTGCCGGCACAGCTGCCGGCGCAGGCGCCTCTGCTTGCGACGGGGCGGGCGGCGCGGCGCTGGGCTGTGCTGCAGCGGGTTCGCCTTCAGCCAGTATGGTTGCAATCGGGCTGTTCACTTTTACGTTTTCGCTGCCCTCTGCCACGATAATTTGCCCAATTATACCTTCGTCAACGGCCTCAAATTCCATTGTTGCCTTATCGGTTTCAATTTCTGCAATGATATCGCCAGCGGCCACAACATCGCCTTCTTTGACCATCCATTTTGCCAATGTGCCCTCTTCCATTGTGGGGGAAAGGGCGGGCATAAGAATTTCAATTGCCATCATAAATCTCCTTATGCTTTAGGCGTAGATATCCGTCCAAAGCTCGTCTAAGTCGGGCTCTGGGCTGGTCTTTGCAAATTCGGCGGATGCGTTGACGATGTCTTTGACGTCTTTATCGATCGCCTTTAGCGCCTCTTCTGTGGTGTGTTTGCCCGTTAACAAAAGGCTGCGCACAGATTCGATCGCATCGCGCTCTTCGCGCATTTTCTGAACCTCTTCGCGGGTGCGGTATTTGGCCGGATCAGACATGGAATGGCCGCGATAGCGATAGGTTTTGATTTCTAAAATATATGGGCCTTTGCCGCTGCGGCAATGCGCAACCGCTTTTTCGCCGGCGGCTTTCACTTCTAATACATCCATACCATCCACGGCCTGACCTTTGATACCAAAAGCCTCACCGCGGGTGTATAGATCCGGCGTTGAGGTCGAACGCTTTTGCGCGGTTCCCATTGCATATTGGTTGTTTTCGATCACAAAGATCACGGGTAAATCCCAAAGTGCCGCCATATTGAAGGTTTCGTAAATTTGCCCTTGGTTCGCGGCGCCATCGCCAAAATAGGCAAATGTGACGCGCCCATTATCAAGATATTTATCCGCAAAGGCTAAGCCTGCCCCCAGCGGCACTTGCGCCCCAACGATGCCATGCCCGCCGTAAAAATGCTTTTCTTTACTGAACATGTGCATGGAGCCGCCTTTGCCTTTGGAATAGCCACCGCTGCGCCCGGTTAATTCGGCCATAACTCCGTTTGGATCCATGCCTGCGGCAAGCATATGGCCGTGATCGCGATAAGACGTAATACGTTTATCCCCGTCTTCGGCAGCAGCTTCGAGCCCGACAACCACGGCTTCTTGGCCAATATACAAGTGGCAAAACCCGCCAATCAGGCCCATCCCGTAAAGTTGCCCTGCTTTTTCTTCGAACCGCCGTATCAGCAGCATGTCTTTGTAATAGCCCAAAAGTTCTTCGGGTGAGATATTGGGTTTAGCTGCCGCCTTTCGTGCCGCCATGTCGCGCCTCCGAATAAATTAGTTTAATGTTAAACCATTCCTTACAGCAAAACAAAAAAAGTTGCGAGCAAAATCTTTTTACGGTGTGTTTACGGTGTGTTTACTGGGTTTTGGCTGACGAAACGTTAGTTGACAACCAGCTCTGAGCTGCGGACATAGCCCAAAATTTCTCGTACACGTTCGTCTAAAAGATCGATATCAAGATATTCGTCCGACAAGCGTTGCGTGAGGTTTTCCATCTGGACGACCTCGGTGTTTAAGCGCATCAATTCGCTGCTTAAATTGTCTGAGAAACTGGTTATTTCGGCGCGGCGCAATACGCCATATTCCCCTTGAATGGCTGCAAAGGCAAAATAACTGCCCAAGCCGGTGGCCAGCGAAACCACGGCCAAGAGGCCCCAACCGGAATATGTTCTTGTTTGCGTCATACCTGCCTGTCATGCCCATATGTTTGGACTTGATCGAATTATGACACAGGTGATTCGCCTTGTGAATCCCCAAAGTTACTTTTGACGAGATTTTGTTTCCTAGGGCGGCAGTGCGCCTAGGCAAAAGGTGGGTGTGCCGCCGGTTTCAGCAAAGACTCGCGTCTTCTCCCGCGACAGAGGCGTCGTATATTTCCTGAATTGATTGCGAAAGCCTTTGGTTGAATTCAGCGTCGGTTTGAGCTGCCGACAGGCCATCTAGCAGCGCCCGCGAAAAACTTGCGATCATCCCTGCATTTTGGCGGAGGCGTTGATTGGCGATGGGGCGGGTGTAACCGCCGGAAAGCGCCACCACGCGCAGAACATTTTGATGCGCAATCAAGGGTGCATAGCTGTTGTTCACTTCTGGCAGGGTCAGTTTCAAAATAACAGATTGATCAGCGTTTAACCGATCCAGTTGGGTTAAAATTTCGTCGCATAACAGTGTTTCTGACACGGCTTTATCCGCGCTTTGAATATTAATTTCAGGTTCGATGATTGGAATCAAACCATGTTCCAGGATCGTTTGCGCGACGTCAAATTGTTGCGCGACAATTGCGGCAATGCCCTTTGCGTTCGCAGAATGGATTACAGAGCGCATTTTGGTGCCAAAAATCCCAGCATCCGTGGCGCGCCTCAGCAGCGCGTCTAAGCCCGGTATCGGCTTTAAGATTTGCACGCCGTTTTGCGCCTCTTCCAAGCCCTTATCGATTTTCAGAAACGGCACCACGTTGCGCGTGCTCCATAAATAATCGGCAACGCTGATCTCACCGACCTGCCGCATCATGGTGTCTTCAAAGAGGATCGCCCCAATGATTTTGCGTCCATCAAATGCGGGCGCGGTCATCAGCCGGCAACGCATCTCGTGGATCAGGGTGAACATCTCTGCGTCGGATTGGTAGGCGTTGGTTGAAATTCCGTATTCAGCAAGCGCCTTGGGCGAGGAGCCACCGCTTTGATCGAGCGCAGCGATAAAACCCTGCCCCGTGGAAATTTGGTCCATTTGCGTAAGAGTGCTCAATGCGCCATCCTTTTTTTCAAAATGCGTTGTCCTGCCCGCTCAAAACGCAGGCAGACTGCCACCTTCTATCTTAGGGAAAGGTGGCAGCGCAAATATGATAGCGCCAACATATTGAAAAAAGTGATTATTTTTTAAAAAAAAGGGTGCCTGATACGGATGCTCGCTTACTTTTGCGTGAGCGCAGCGACGCCAGGCAATGTTTTGCCTTCCATCCATTCCAAGAAAGCGCCCCCTGCGGTTGAAATATAGCTGAAATCCTGCGCAGCACCGGCTTTGTTCAAGGCAGCAACGGTGTCTCCACCGCCCGCCACCGAGATAAGCTTGCCAGCTGCGCTCAGCGCTGCGGCTTTGCGCGCTGCGGCGTTGGTCGCGCGATCGAAAGGCTCTAATTCAAAGGCGCCCAATGGGCCGTTCCAAACCAGTGTTTTGGCTGCCTCGAATACGGAAGCGATGGTGTCAACCGTATCGGGCCCAGCATCTAAGATCATCGCGTCTTTTGGGCAGGACGCGGCGGGCAGGGTTTCATGGGGCGCATGGGCTGCAAAGGCGCGGGCGACCACAATATCCGAAGGCAAGATGATTTTGCAGCCGGCAGCCTTGGCTTTCGCCAAGATGTTTTGCGCTGTATCTGTCATTTCATGTTCGGCCAAAGACGCGCCGATTGCATGGCCTTGAGCGGCTAGAAACGTGTTGGCCATTCCCCCGCCGATCACCAAATGATCCACTTTAGTGACCAAATTGCCCAGAAGATCGAGCTTGGTTGAAACTTTTGCACCGCCCACCACGGCCACCACTGGGCGCTGCGGCGCGCCCAAAGCCGCCTCTAGGGCTTGCAGCTCAGCTTGCATCAAACGTCCTGCGCAGGCTGGAAGATGGTGGGTCAGGCCTTCGGTGCTGGCATGCGCGCGATGCGCTGCGGAAAACGCATCATTGCAGAAGATATCCCCCAACGCGGCCAGGGCGGCGGCAAATTCTGTAGTATTGGCTTCTTCATCTGCGTGAAAGCGGGTGTTTTCTAACATGAGAATTTGCCCTTCTCGCAACGCCGCGCTGGCGGCTTCGGCTTTGGCTCCGATTGTGGCATCGGCCCAAATTACGGATTGTCCAAGCGCGGTTTCCAATGCGGGGATCAGCTGTTTCAGACTTAGTGCGGGGCTGGCAACGCCATTGGGCCGGCCAAAATGGGCCATTAGAATGGGCATGCCTTTAGCCGCTAATATGTCTTTCACGGTTGGAACAATTTTTTCGATCCGCGTGGCGTCGCTGACTTTGTCGGCCTTCATCGGAACGTTGATATCGACGCGCAGAAGCACCTTTTTACCCGATATGTCCATATTATCTAAGGTTTTCCAGCCCATCTATTTCCCGCTTTCTTTCACTAAATTGATTCGATTCAAGCTCTGTATAAATGATCTGACGCGCGGTGCACCTTGTTCCCCAAAGGAATCCAGCATAGGAAGCTGCACCAGTTATCAGAAAGGATCGATCATGGCCGAGAAAAAGGCATCTAAAGCGAAGGCGAAACCGGCGGCAAAAAAGCCTGCTGCAAAGAAAACAGCGGCAAAATCTAGCCCCTATAAAGATCCTGAGAATACAATCTTGATTGAATTGAAATCGGGAACCGTTGTGATTGAACTTTTACCCGATATCGCGCCTGGACATTGCGATCGTATGAAAGAATTGGCGCGCAGCGGTGCCTATGACAATGTGTGCTTTCACCGCGTGATTGATGGTTTTATGGCGCAAACCGGGGATGTTAAAAATGGCAATATGGAAGCCGATTTTGATCTGCGGATGGCGGGAACGGGCGGTTCTGAATTGCCCAATTTGAAAGCTGAATTTTCAGGCATCCCGCATGATCGTGGCACGATCGGAGCAGCGCGCAGCGCCAATCCTGACAGCGCAAACAGTCAGTTTTTTATAAATTTCGGCGATAATCACTTTTTGAACCGGCAATATACGGTCTATGGGCGCGTGTTGACCGGAATGGAATTGGTGGATGAGATCGAGCGCGGTGAGCCGCCGATGACCCCGGATCGTATGATTAGCATGAAAGTGGCGGCCGATGTTTAAACTAAGCGCGTTATGCGCCGTTTTAAGCGGGCCGGCCTTGGCGGCGGGTTTGGTGATTGAGGTCGCAGGCGAGCAAAGCAAGGGAACAGTTACCATTGATTTGTTTGAAGAGATCGCCCCGCAACATGTTGAGCGCCTCACCACGCTGGCAAGCGCGGGTGCCTATGATGACGTGGTGTTTCACCGTGTGATCGAAGGGTTTATGGCGCAAACTGGGGATGTGGAATTCGGAAAAGCCGGAGGCAACACCTCCATGGCAGGGCGGGGCGGGTCTGATTTGCCAGATCTGCCTGCAGAATTTTCCGATACGCCCTATGATCGCGGGGTAATTGGGATGGCGCGTGCGCAGAACCCCAACAGCGCCAATAGCCAGTTTTTCATCATGTTTGCCGAAGGATATTTTCTGAACGGGCAATATACGGTGGTGGGCAAAGTCACTGACGGAATGGATGTGGTGGATGCGATCAAGCTGGGCAAAGGCGCCAATGGCGCGGTTTTGGGCATGCCCGATCGTATGTCGAAAGTCACAGTGACCGATTAAATCAGCCGGTTTTGAACATTTAAACGCGCCTCGGGCTCAGCCTCTGCCTGAGGCGCGTTTTTTATGTCACCAATTGCACCAGTGCGTGGCGCTTTTTACCAGCGCTCAGCTTGATTGGGCTGCCAAATGCAGCCGCATCCAGCATTAGGCCAGCATCGGTGAGCGGCTTATCATCCAGTTTGGCGCCATTTTCTGCGATCAAACGTTTGGCTTCTTTGCCCGATTTCACCAATCCTGCTTTGACGATCAACTGTACAATCGAAATTCCAGCGCCCAGATCTTCTGCGGTTAACTTCACGGTTGGTAAATCATCGCCAATGCCGCCTTTTTCAAACACTTCACGCGCCGTGGCTTGGGCTTTCTCGGCGGCATCTGCGCCGTGTAACAGCTTGGTTACTTCATGCGCTAAAATGGCTTTTGCTTCATTGATCTCAGAGCCTTCCAGCGCGCCCAGCCTCTCACATTCACCGACCGGCAGCTCTGTGTAAAGTTTTAAAAATCGCCCCACATCCGCATCTGTGGTGTTGCGCCAAAATTGCCAAAACTCATAAGGGCTGCGCATATCTGCATTCAGCCAAACCGCCCCATCAAGAGATTTGCCCATTTTCTTTCCGTCTGAGGTGGTCAGAAGCGGTGAGGTTAAGCCGAACACCGCGTTGTCAACCACGCGGCGCGTCAGATCGATTCCATTGACGATATTGCCCCACTGATCCGATCCCCCCATCTGCAGCAGGCACCCATAGCGCTGGTTGAGCTCTAGAAAATCATAGGCTTGTAGGATCATGTAATTGAACTCAAGAAAGGATAGTGATTGTTCACGATCCAGCCGTGATTTCACGCTTTCAAAACTGAGCATGCGATTCACCGAAAAATGCCGTCCAATATCTCTTAGAAATCCCAAATAGTTCAATTCATCCAACCATTCGGCATTATTGATCATCAGCGCATCGGAAGGCCCATCACCATATGTGATATAAGAAGAAAACGCGTTTTTGATGCCGGCGATATTTTCGTCAATCTTGGCGGGTGTCAGCAATGGGCGTTCATCCGCCCGAAAGCTGGGATCGCCCACTTTCGTCGTGCCACCACCCATCAGCGTAATCGGGCGCCCGCCGGTTTTTTGCAACCAGCGCAACATCATAATTTGAATGAGACTGCCCACATGCAACGATTGGGCAGTTGCATCAAAGCCAATATAACCGGGCATCCCGCCCGCCAGTAAGGCTTTGTCTAAGCCCTCATAATCCGTGCAATCGGCCAAAAATCCACGAGACATCATGATGTCAAGAAAATCAGATTTGGGTTGAAAGCTCATGGGTGGCCTCACATAGTTATTTTTAAGCGCTTCTATACTGCGGAAGCCGGGCAAGGAAAAGGGATCTTCGTGGAAAAGCTTGTAACGGCGGTTGGCGCGATGTCTGGTACATCTTTGGATGGGGTGGATGTGGCGGAAATCACCACGGATGGTCAGAAAATCGCCTCGTTTGGGGCAAGCGCCTATCACCCTTATAGCGCGGCTGATCATAATATTTTGTCTTTGGTGCTTGGGAAGTGGCCCGAGGCGCAGGGGCTAGAGACAGCGCGCGGGCTTATTCATCAGCGGCATTTAGAGGCCTATCAGATGCTTGATGTGGCTGAGCTATATGGGTTTCATGGGCAAACTCTGGCCCATGATCCAAGGGGAAGGGGAACCCACCAATTGGGCGATGGGCACGTTTTGGCGCAAAGGCTTGGCAAGCCCGTTGTTTGGGATTTTCGCAGCAAGGATGTGGCGCTGGGCGGACAGGGCGCGCCTTTGGCCCCGTTTTTTCATTTTGCCTGCGCGCAATGGGCGGGTTTGAACACGCCAGTGGCGTTTTTAAACTTGGGCGGTGTCGGCAATCTCACATGGCTCAACCCAAGCTGCGCGGCACCTGAAGAAAAAGCTGCCCTGCTCGCCTTTGATACGGGCCCGGCCAATGCCCCGCTGAACGATCTGATGCATCATCGTTTGGGGCAACCCGTCGATCAAGAGGGGCGCTTGGCCACCACGGGGCAGGTTGATCCAAAATTGCTGTCGCGTTGGAAAATGCATCCTTATTTTTTTCAAAATGTTCCAAAATCCTTGGATCGCGACGCGTTTTCGGCAGAGCTTGCAGAACTGGCAGATATGTCTTTGCCAGATGCTTTGGCCACCGCGGTGGCCTTTGCCGCATTTGGCGTGGCGGAGGCGGTTGAGCGCTGCCCAATTGCGCCCGCTGCACTTTACCTTTGCGGCGGTGGTCGCCACAATTTGGCGCTTTGTGATGCGATTTGCGCGCAAGTGGCCTGTCCTGTGCAGCCTGTAGAAGCGATTGGTCTGAACGGAGATATGTTGGAGGCCCAGGCTTTTGCGTATTTGGCGGTGCGGGTGCTTCGAGGGCTGCCCATTTCTGCTCCAATGACAACCGGGGTGCCTCAACCTATCTCGGGGGGGCGCATCGCGGGTCTTGATTTTTAATCTGAAAGTTTAAAAAATATTCCCTGTGGGCTTTGAACAAAGCGGGCTGAAGATCCCGGACGGGGCGGGTCAAAAAACAGCATAGACTTTGCCCGATTATTTACCTAAAAGCGGCTTACGTTAGCGCTAACAATTGTTTTATTTGATGGTGGCTGGCAGCCGGTTATAAAAGCCCAACGAAAAGAGGTGCTGACATGGTTTCACGCGTTATTCCCGTTGATCCGTTTGATTTGGTGATATTTGGTGGCACAGGTGATCTTGCAAAACGAAAAATTATTCCTGGTTTGTTTCGGCGTTTTGCGGCGGGTCAAATCCCGGCTGAGGCCCGCATTATTGGGGCGGCGCGCGCCAATTTGGACACGCCGACTTACCGGGCGATGCTGCGGGACGCGATTCTTGAATTTGGGGTCAAAAACCCAGATGCGGATGTTTTGGCCGGGTTTTTAGAGCGCTTTGATTATGTTGCAATCGACGCGATGGGGGAGGCTGGCTGGGAAGAGCTGGCGAAGAAAATGCGACCCGATACGGTGCGTGCGTTTTACTTTTCGGTTGCGCCAAGCCTGTTTGGCGCCTTGGCCGAACGGTTGCACAAGCGCGGCATCGCCCTTTCGGATAGTCGGATCGTGGTCGAAAAGCCGTTTGGCCGTGATTTAAAAAGTTCGCAGCAATTGAACGCCACATTGTCAGAACATTTCAGCGAAAAGCAGATCTATCGTATTGATCATTATTTGGGCAAAGAAACCGTGCAAAATTTGATGGCGATCCGTTTTGGAAATATGCTGTTTGAGCCGCTCTGGAATGCGCAATATGTTGATCATATTCAAATCACTGTTGCGGAAACCGTGGGCGTGGGCGGGCGCGGCGAATATTATGATAAATCCGGCGCGATGCGCGATATGGTGCAAAACCATTTGATGCAGCTGCTATGCTTGATCGCGATGGAGCCGCCCGCACAATTCAATCCCGATGCGGTGCGCGATGAAAAGCTGAAGGTGATCAGAGCCTTGGACGCCGTACCAGCGCATCATATCGTGCGGGGGCAATATGCCAGCCCAGACGGTCAAGAAAACTATCGCCAGGATGTGAATAATCCGCGCTCTTTCAGCGAAAGCTTTTTGGCTTTGAAAACCCATATCGGGAATTGGCGTTGGGCCGGTACCCCCTTTTATTTGCGCACGGGCAAACGCTTGCGCGCCCGCAGTTCGGAAATTGCTGTGGTTTTCAAAGAGACGCCACATTCTATTTTTGGCCCAGAAGCGGGCAGCCATCGCAACGCGTTGGTGATTCGCCTACAACCGGATGAAGGCATCACAATGGATGTTACGATCAAAGAGCCGGGCCCGGGCGGCATGCGCTTGGTTGACGTTCCGTTGGATATGACCTTTGCCGAGGCGTTGGGCCCTGAGGCCGAAGAAGTGCCAGATGCGTATGAGCGCTTGATCATGGATGTTATTCGGGGCAATCAAACGCTGTTCATGCGCGGGGATGAAGTGGAGGCGGCTTGGCAATGGACCGATCCGATCATTGAAGATTGGGAAAAGCGCAATGATGTGCCCAAACCTTATGAAAGTGGCAGTTCTGGCCCCGAGGATGCGCTGATGCTGATGCATCGTGATGGTCGCAAATGGCGGGATATAAAATGACCTATCAGTTCGAAGAATACCCCACGCGCGCGGCGCTGGTCGAAAAGCTTAGTCAGGCCTTGATCGCCGATTTACGCAAGGCGCTGTCCCGCCAATCGACGATCAGTTTTGCGGTTCCGGGCGGCACCACACCTGGGCCAATTTTTGACCAACTCTGCCAAAGCGATCTGGACTGGGCGCGGGTGAATATTTTACTGAGCGATGAACGCTGGGTGCCCAGCGATAGCCCGCGCTCGAATACCGCCTTATTGCGCAACCGTTTGCTGGTGGGCCCGGTTGAGGCAGCCAGCTATGTGCCGCTTTACGCCGATTATGCAACGCCGGAAGACGCGATGGAGCCGTTATCGCACCAGCTAAAAGCCTGTTTACCACTGTCGGTTTTGCTGCTTGGAATGGGGGCGGATATGCATACGGCCTCGCTGTTTCCGGGCGGCGATCAACTGTCCTTTGCGCTGGGCGATAGCGCGCCGCCTTTGGTCGCGATGCGCGCGCCGGATGCGCCTGAGCCTCGTGTCACCCTCTCTGCTGCGGTTTTGAACGCTGCGCAATACAAACATTTGGTTATTTTTGGGGCTGAAAAACGCCAAGCATTAGAACAGGCGCAAAGCTTGCCTGCGCAAGAGGCACCTATTATGGCCGTGCTTGCCGGCACCACGGTGCATTGGGCCGACTGACAAGCATAGCGCTAGGCAAAAGCAAGGGGATAAGGATGTTTGATGCGTTAAAGCGCCATTGGGATGCGCAAAAACAACAGCCCATTATGGCGCTTTTTGAGGCCAAAAACCGGGCAGAGCAATTTTCAGTTCAGGCCGATGATTTGCTGTTGGATTACTCTAAAACTCGGATCGATGCGATTGCGCGCAAAGGCTTGCTGGATTTGGCGCAAGCGCGCGGATTAGAAGAGCGCCGCCTAGACATGTTTCAGGGCGCCGCGCTCAATGAAACCGAAGGACGGGCCGTGTTGCACAGCGCATTGCGCAATTTAGACGGGCCAGATGTCTTTGTGAACGGCCATAACGTGATGCCCGATGTGCAAGAGGCGTTGCAGCGGATGACCCATTTTTCCGAAGACCTGAGGAGGGGGCGATTTCAGGGGCCCGGAGGGCCAATCACCGATATCGTAAACATCGGGATTGGAGGGTCAGATTTGGGCCCCGCCATGGCTTGTTTGGCCTTGGCACCCTATCATGATGGCCCCAAATGCCATTTCGTTTCAAACGTCGATGGAGCCCATTTGCATGATATTTTACAAAATCTGGACCCAACGCGCAGTTTATTTATCATAGCATCAAAAACCTTTACCACGATCGAAACCATGACCAATGCGCAAACTGCGAAAGCGTGGTTGGCCCAGCATGTGACGGATCCAGGGGCGCAATTTGTGGCGCTTTCCACCGCGCAGGAAAAAACCAAAGCTTTTGGGATTGCCGCCGAGCGGGTGTTTGGCTTTGCCGATTGGGTCGGTGGGCGCTATTCGCTTTGGGGCCCTATTGGGCTGAGTTTAATGCTGGCGATTGGCCCAAATGCGTTTCGCGATTTTCTGCGCGGTGCGCAATCCATGGACCGGCATTTTTGCACCGCAGAGCTATCGCAAAATATGCCAGTTATGCTCGCGCTTGTGGGGCTGTGGCATCATCAGGTTTGCGGCTTTGCCACCCGCGCCGTGCTGCCCTATGAACAGCGCTTGAGCCGTTTGCCTGCCTATCTGCAGCAGCTCGAAATGGAAAGTAATGGCAAGCGCGTTGATATGAACGGTCAAGATTTGCCATATCCGTCAGGTCCGGTTGTCTGGGGCGAACCTGGCACCAATGGCCAGCACGCTTTTTATCAACTGATTCACCAAGGCACCGCGGTTGTGCCCTGTGAGTTTATGGTTGCGCGGGAAGGCCATGAAGCATCGCTTGACACGCATCACCGGCTTTTAATCGCCAATTGCTTGGCCCAGTCAGAGGCCTTGATGCGCGGCCGCACATTGGAGCAAGCCCGCCAATTGATGATAGCGCAGGGGTTAATTGGCGATGAATTGGAGCGGCAGGCGCGGCATCGCGTCTTTCCCGGCAACCGTCCTTCAACCACGCTCATCTATCCACGGCTTAGCCCGTTTGTTTTGGGGCAGATTATTGCTCTTTATGAACATCGCGTATTTGCCGAGGGGGTTATTTTGGGAATCAATAGTTTTGACCAATGGGGGGTCGAACTGGGAAAAGAACTGGCCCGCGATATGGAGCAGTTGCTCAGTGGCGCGGCATCGGCCGCGGATAAGGATGGATCAACGCAGCGCTTGCTTGATTATATTCGCACCGCACAAAGTTAAAGCCAGCACTGCCTGCGCGCCGGCGCACCCGTTTGTCACCCAAGACCCCATTTTTGTTCAAGCGTTTCAATAGCCGCGATCCGATCCGCTGTTTTGGGATGGCTCATCAACCATGCGGGAAGACTGCCTATTTGCCCTGTCAGCTCTTCCAATTTCAGAAATAACGTTTTTTGCGCGTCGGTTCCCAATCCCGATTTGACCATCAGAGCTGCGGCATATTCATCTGCCTCGTATTCATCGCCGCGCGACAGACGCGCCATCAATAAATTTGCCACCAAGCCGGCAATCCATGGGCCTATCCCAGGCAAAACCCGCCCCAGCACCATCCCCAACGCGGCTCTTACGGCATTTTGGCCGGAAAAATCGATCATACGCCGACGTGCATGGCCCAGCGCAACATGGCCAAGTTCATGCGCGATCACCGAGGCCAACTCTTCTCCGCTGACATCGCCCGCCTTGTATTTATTGTAAAATCCACGGGTGATAAAAATCCGTCCATCCGGCGCGGCCAGGCCGTTGATCGGGTCGATCTCATAGATTTGAACGTTTAGCTTTGGAATATCCAGCGCTTTTGCCATGCGTTGCAACAGGGGGCTCAGCGCGGGATCCATTAAGGTAACAGATTGCTGATCCAAGGTTTTTGCAGTGCGCCAGGCAGAAAATTTATACATCACCAGCCCATAGATCAGAGCCAGAAGGATAGGAGAAAATCGCAACATGACTGTGATATGGCCTCAGGCTGCCGCCTTGACAAGCCCTATCGCACCAACTCTTTCATGCCACGCTCTAGCCCGGCCAAGGTCATCGGGACCATTTGGTCTTCAAAAATCTCTTGGATCATTTGAATGGATTGGGTGTAACGCCAATGCGTGTCTGGCACCGGATTGATCCAAATATTCGACGGCCATTGCGCGCGCGCGCGCATCAGCCAAGTTTGCCCTGACTCTGCATTCCAATGCTCATTCGCGCCGCCTGCATAGGCCACTTCATAGGGCGACATACTCGCATCTCCGACGAAAATGCATTTATAATCAGAACCATAGGTGCGCAAAATCTCATGGGTTTGGGTTTGATCGTTCCAACGTCGTGCATTGTCGCGCCAGACCCCCTCATAAAGGCAATTGTGAAAGTAAAAATATTCCAAATGTTTGAATTCGGCGCGGGCAGCTGAAAATAATTCTTCTACTAATTTGATATAAGGATCCATCGAGCCGCCCACATCCAAAAATAGCAGCACCTTGATCGCGTTGCGGCGTTCGGGCCGGGTTTGCACGTCAAGATATCCATTTTCGGCTGTTGAGCGGATGGTGCCATCAATGTCCAATTCATCCGCAGCCCCATCGCGGGCCCAGCGACGCAGGCGTTTTAAAGCCACTTTGATGTTGCGGGTTCCCAGCTCAACGCTGTCATCAAGATTTTTAAATTCGCGCTTATCCCAAACTTTAACCGCGCGCTGATTGCGGCTTTCGCTTTGACCTATGCGCACCCCTTCAGGGTTATATCCATAGGCGCCAAAGGGCGAAGTGCCTGCCGTACCAATCCATTTGCTGCCGCCTTGATGGCGTTTCTCTTGTTCCTTCAGCCGCTGCTTTAAAGTCTCCATAAGCTTGTCAAAGCCGCCCAAAGCTTCGATTTCGGCTTTTTCTTCCGGGCTGAGATGCTTTTCCGCCATTTTTTTCAGCCAGTCAGAGGGAATATCCACCGCGTTCAGGATATCTGCATCGCTGAGGTTTTCTAAGCCTTTGAAGCTGGTTTGAAAGGCGCGATCGAACCGGTCAAGATGGCGCTCATCCTTCACCATGATGGTCCGGGCCAAATAGTAAAACCCCTCTAAATCATAGATCACCATGCCGGTTTGCACCGCATCTAGAAAACTGATGAATTCGCGCAATGAAACTGGAATGCCGGTTTTTCTGAGCGTTTCGAAAAAGGGCAGAAACATCGCGTCAGATCACCGTACGATCAATAATGATGGTGATGATCAAGCCGATCAGTGCAAATAAAATTCCATAGCCAGCGGCATATTGCGCCATATCCAGCCCTTTTCCTCTGCGCTTTCGCGCGATCGCCGCGCCTAAAATGGCACCAAATAATCCGCTCAATAGATACATAATTACACTCTGTTTTATGGGGGTTGCTTTCAGGATAAAAGCCAAGGCTCCGCTGGCTTTGATCTAGCCCCTTTATTTGTAAAAGTCACGCGCTCTGCTGATTTCAAGTAAAACTTTCGCGCGCTGCGATCAACGGCCGCTGCGCGCCATAAAGGCCAAGCGTTCAAATAAATGCACATCTTGCTCGTTTTTCAGCAAAGCCCCGTGCAGTTTTGGCAGGGCATTGGCACCATCCCGCTGAAGATCCTCGGCGCTGAGATCTTCAGCCAATAAAAGTTTCAACCAATCCAAAACCTCGGAGGTCGAGGGTTTCTTTTTCAGCCCGGGTTGCTCTCTGAGTTCGTAAAATTGGGTAAGCGCGGCGGCAAGTAGTGATTCCTTGATGTCTCCATGATGCACCTGAACGATTTGTTTCAAGGTCTCGGGATTGGGAAATTGAATATAGTGGAAAAAGCAACGGCGCAAAAACGCATCGGGCAATTCTTTTTCGTTATTTGATGTGATGATCACGATAGGGCGGTTTGTGGCGCGCACCGTTTCCCCAGTCTCATAGACGTGGAATTCCATTTTATCCAATTCCTGAAGGAGATCATTTGGGAATTCTATATCCGCTTTATCGACCTCATCGATCAACAAAACCACTTTTTTATTGGCTTCAAAGGCCTGCCATAACTTGCCTTTGCGGATGTAATTGGCCACATCGTGCACGCGTTCTTCGCCCAATTGGCTGTCGCGCAACCGGCTGACCGCATCATATTCATACAGGCCTTGCTGGGCTTTGGTGGTGGATTTTATATTCCATTCAAGCATCTCCAGGCCAAGCCCGCTGGCGACTTGTTTCGCCAGTTCGGTTTTACCTGTGCCAGGCTCGCCTTTGATCAAAAGCGGCCGTTCCAGCGTGACCGCGGCGTTCACAGCGATGGTGAGATCTTCCGTCGCTACATAGTTTTTGGTTCCGGTAAATTTCATTCTTTTGCCCATATTCTTGCCAAGTTGCGCGGAACTTAGCGGGTTAATCATTTTGCTGCAATCTGTTGCTATTGAGTAGTGACAAGCCCGTCTTGTTACGGTAGGTGCGTGCCAATGGGAACGGAAAGTTGTGGAAGGAGACATGCATGTCATACTCTGATCCAAGCCAAGGGGTAGTAATGAAGCAAGAGAGTTTTATTCCGGATAGCTATACTCCTGCCGAAGACGAGCCATTCATGAATGAGCGTCAGGTGGAATATTTTAGAAGAAAGCTGTTGGATTGGAAAAATGATCTGATGAGCGACAGCAAGGAAACGATCGAAGGGCTTCAAGACGGCACGCGCAATATCCCAGATATTGCAGATCGCGCCAGCGAAGAAACTGATCGCGCGCTGGAATTGCGCACGCGGGACCGCCAGCGTAAGCTCGTGTCGAAAATTGACGCCGCGCTGCGCCGCATTGACGAGGGCGAATATGGCTATTGTGAGGTCACGGGTGAGCCTATTTCGCTTAAACGGCTTGATGCACGGCCTATCGCGACGATGAGTTTGGAAGCTCAAGAGCGCCATGAGCGGCGCGAAAAAGTGCACCGCGACGACTGAGGAAACCTGAAAAGCCGATCCGCTAGATCGGCTTTTTTATTGAGGTGAAACATGGAGAACGGCTTGCAGGTCCAGGTCGTAGGGGGCGGTATCGCGGGTTTGGCCGCGGCGCTAGCCTGTGCTCAAAGCGGCGCCAATGTTCACCTCTGCGAGCAGGCTGCGGCGATCAAAGAGGTTGGGGCCGGTTTGCAAATCTCTCCCAATGGGCTGGCCGTGCTCAGCCGCTTGGGGCTGAAGGACGCGGTTGCGGATATTGCAGATCGCGCCGAGGCGGTGGATTTGCGCGATTACAAAGACGGAAAATTGGTCTGCCGTCTTGATTTGAAAGCCCACGCGTCGGATCTGGATTTCTTGCTGGTGCATCGCGCCGATCTTATCCAAACCCTCTTTCAAGCCTGCAAAGCGCAGGGGGTGCGCTTTGCCTTTTCGCAAAGCCTTTCCAGCCAAGATCTTTTATCTGGCGCTTTCGGCCGCGAGGCGGCAGCGAGCCCCGTGGATTTGGTGATTGGGGCGGATGGGGTGCGCTCAAACATGCGAACGGCTTTGCTGGGTCCATCTGCGCCGTTTTTTACCGGGCAGGTGGCGTGGCGCGCGCTGGTCTCCAATAGCATGGATCATCCCAATAAGGTGATGGTGCATATGGGGCCGGGGCGGCATATTGTGAGCTATCCGCTGCGTGGCGGCAGCCTGGTGAATTTGGTGATGGTACAAGAACGCAGCCTATGGGCGGGCGAAGGTTGGTCTCATCGCGATGATCCTGCGCATGTTCGAGCTGCTTTTGCTGATTTTGGCGGGCTTGCACATGTGTTGCTGAACGCGCTTTCCGAGGTGTATTTATGGGGTTTATTCCGTCATCCTGTGGCCGAGTGTTGGTTTCAGGATCGCAGCGTTTTAATCGGAGACGCCGCGCATCCGATGCTCCCTTTCTTGGCTCAAGGCGCCAATATGGCCTTGGAAGATGCTTGGGTGTTGAGCCGGGCATTGCATCTTCATGGTGCAACGCGGCAAGGCTTTCAGCGCTATCAGTTTTTGCGGCAAGCCCGCGTGAAAAAGGTTGTTGCAACAGCCCAAAGCAATGCCCGCAACTATCATCTCAGTGCCCCGCTGACCCGATGGGTCGCGCATAGCGCATTGCGCGGTTTGGGGGCGGTCGCCCCAAGCGCAATGTTAAAACGTTTTGATTGGTTATATCGCTTTAACCCCGATACGGGGCTGTCCTAAAGATCTAATTGCGCCCAAACCGGCACGTGATCTGATGGTTTTTCAAAGCCGCGGATGTCTTTGTCGATGCCGGCGTCAAGCAGCAGGTCGGCGCAGGCAGGCGTCATGAGAATATGATCGATCCTGATTCCGTCATTGCGGTTCCATGCTCCGGCTTGATAATCCCAAAAACTATAATGGCCGGGTTCTGCGTGCTTGCACCGAAACGCATCTGTGAAGCCCAAATGGGTGATTGCTTGGTAGGCTGCGCGGCTTTGCGGTAAAAACAACGCGTCATCTGTCCAAATTTCGGGGCGGGCGGCGTCCTCTGGTTGAGGGATGATATTGTAATCCCCGGCCATCAAGGCGGGCATTTCTGCGGCCATAAGCTCTATGGCGCGTTGGCGCAGGCGTTTCATCCAGGCAAGTTTGTATTCATATTTGGGGCCGGGGGCCGGGTTGCCATTGGGCAAATATAGGCCGCAGATTTTGAGCGCGTGCTTGCCGATGACAGTGGCTTCAATCCAGCGGGCTTGCACATCTTCGGGATCCCCGGGCAGGCCAAAGGAAATATCTTCCAGCGGCAGTTTCGACAAAATAGCCACGCCATTGAATGATTTTTGCCCATGGGTCACCACTTGGTAGCCACGATCCTCAAAGAGATCGCGCGGAAATCCTTCATCGACAGATTTAATCTCTTGCAGAAGAGCAATGTCCGGCGCGCTGCTGTCAAGCCAATCGCATAAGGCCGGCGTTCTGGCTTTAACGCCATTGATGTTGAACGTTGCTAATTTCATCTTCACCCCCAAGCTACCCTTGCCCTGAGCCTTTAGCGGTGTCTTGCGGTTTTTCGCAAGCGAAACTGCGATGTAAGAATCACTTAATACACTTAAAAGTTGTAAATTGAGCCGGGAAGAGTAGGTTTTTTATAAATTCCTTCAAACTAAGTAAAAATTTAAATTTATATATAACAGAGGTTTAAATATGTTTTCGGGCTAAATTTTAGGAATTTTCTTCAATAGCAAGAAAAAAAACTTGCAATACAACCTAAAGATGTAATTAATAGATTATACAACCTAGAGAGGAAAAAAACATGTTAGCCCAAAAATTCGAAATCCAAGCCGCTTCCGCCACTCAAGAAACTGCCAGCATGCATAGTGGCGAGGGCACCCATTTGTTCACATCCGCCTCAGAGCCTTTTGGTCCGATGCAGGCGTATCTTGGAGAAGGTGTTGAAATGTTCACCTCTGCCTCAGCGCCCGCCAGCGCCCATGATACGCTTCACGGTGAAGCTGTTGAAATGTTCACCTCTGCTTCAGCCCCCGTAAACGCGAGAGATACGTTTCAAGGCGAGGGCGTTGAAATGTTTACCTCAGCCTCGTCTCCAGAGCATGCGAGCGATGCAATTCAGGGCGATAATGTGCATCTTTTCACCTCTGCCTCAGCTCCCAGCCAAAATTCAGATTTGGACAGTGGCAATGGTGTTCACTTATTCACGTCTGCATCGTGAAGGCCGTACGCATCGATTTTGCTCACCCACCCGAAATGCCCCATTAAAGAAGCCTCGCGACCTCACCTAACCAGATTAAAACGGGGCTTCTTTATCTTCCTTGACCAAATAGGAGTAAGAAAATGTCAAACATCATTAGCTTCCCGCAAAGGATCCGCCCCTTGGAAGAGGCTGGCCGTATTGGCATTTTAATAGATTGCTTTTGCAATCGCCGTCGCACCACGGAGGATGTGTTTTGGCTGAAAGAAAACGCCGAACTGCTCAATTTGCTTGAAACCAGCAAGGTGACGCTGAACACCAGCGATTTAACCCATTACCAAAATTTTTATGACAGTTTAGAGCATAGATTATGCTTTTTCCCGCAATATTATCGGTTCATCTTATCGCTTGCGCTTGATCTGGAAGCTTTGGGGCTTGGGCAGGGTAAATCTGCGAAGCTGTGCGAGTGGGTTGTAGACCACAATTTGGTGGGTGCGGAATTATCAGATTTGCAACGCGCAGAAGCGGCGCGTTTATTGAAACGCGGTCTTGGCCGCGCACAGCGAGATGATCCGACCTTGGTTGACCGCTTACATGGTTTTATCGATCAATCCGAGACTTTTTCAATTCCGAATAAAAAGGCGGCGTATGAATTAACCCATATCGTTTTTTATCTGAGTGAATATGGGCGTAAAGACCCCGGTATCAGCGCCGATGCGGTCCGTTCATTGGAATTTGCAGGCTTGTTGGCGCTGCTGGATCACAACACGGACCTTCTTGCCGAGATTTGCATTGCGTTACGCTTTGCCGGCCAAACACCACCGTTGGGCTGGGAGGATTGGGTGTTCGAACAGCTGGCCGGGTTTAAGGCCGTAAAAACCGAGATTCCCCGGAAAATTCTGCCGGGCGATGAATATCACAGTTATTTGATGTGCAGTTGGCTCGCGGCCTTATCAGGGACGCCGCTGTTTGAAGGCGCGAATGAGCCCGCCACCCTATCGTTTCACCCCGCGCCCAAACCGGTTTCAGCGCTGCGCGGAATGTCCGAAAGTATTTTTCAAATGGACAATGCAAGAAGCGCTGATTGGTTTAAGATGCGTGGTACTTTGACTGTAGATTTATCGCCCCAAGCTTATCGTGATCTGCAATTGGCCGAAGCTTCGAGCGATAAGTTTGATGAGTTTTTTCACGGCTTCGCGCGCTGCACGCCCGTTTTAAAATAACCCGTTCCATATCCAGCCTTTTATGCAGGCCCGCGCAGAAAGCCCGAATAGGCTGTCTGCGTCGGTCTGTTTGGTCGCTGGTTGAAATTGCGGGTTGTCACGCCGATTACATTGAAAAGCTGGTTCCGCAGCCACAAGAGCTTGTGGCATTTGGGTTTTCAATGATGAAGCGAGCGCCGATTAATTCTTGTGAAAAATCGATAACTGCATTTTCCAAAAAGGGCAGCGACGCGCTGTCGATGATCACTTTTTCAGGGCCGCTGCCAAGCACAAGATCATCATCTTGGGCTGTATCCAGCTTGATCTCGTATTGAAATCCCGAGCATCCGCCACCTTCAACGGCCACGCGTAAAGCTTGACCCTGCGCAGAGGCTTTGATTTCTGACAACCGAGAAAAAGCGCGTTCGGTGACTTTTGGGGGCAGGTTCATTATGTTACTCTCCATCGAGGTGATCTGGCCGTACCATAAGAGTATAGGCATTCGCTTTGGATACGGCAAGAAAGGCAAACCGATGGGTGAAAAATTTAGTTGTGATCCCGCGCAAAGCCGCGGGCGCCGGTTTGCAGAGGATAGCAGCACGTTTCGATCCTGCTTTCAGCGTGATCGCGACCGGATTGTGCATTGCAGCGCTTTTCGCCGCTTAAAGCATAAAACGCAGGTCTTTTTGGAACATGAGGGCGATTATTTTCGCACCCGCCTGACGCATTCGATCGAAGTTGCGCAGGTGGCGCGCACGATTGCGGGGGTTTTGGGTTTAAACGCGGAACTGACGGAAACGGTGGCGTTGGCGCATGATCTGGGGCATCCGCCATTTGGCCATACGGGCGAAGAGGCTTTGGATGCATTGATGGCGCCTTTTGGGGGGTTTGATCATAACGCTCAAGCGGTTCGCATCGTCACAAATCTTGAACGCCATTATGCCCAATTTGACGGGTTGAACCTAACCTGGGAAACGCTTGAGGGGATTGCCAAGCATAATGGACCGGTCACCGGAGCGTTGCATTACGCATTGGCGGACTATAACCGCCTGCATGATTTAGAATTGTCTGGCTTTGCCAGCGCCGAGGCGCAGGTGGCCGCCTTGGCCGATGATATCGCCTATAACAACCATGATTTGCATGATGGATTGCGTGCCGAACTGTTTTCAACCGATGAATTGGCGGATCTGCCAATGTTAAACAGCTGTTTTGCTGCGGTAGATGCAAAATACCCAAATTTGAATTATTATCGGCGCCGGCATGAAGCTCTGCGACGCTTCTTTGGAATATTGGTGGAAGATGTGATCGCTGTTTCGTCAGATAATTTGGCAGACTTAAACCCACAAAACGTTGAAGATATCCGCCGCGCAGGGCGCCCAATGGTACAATTTTCACCGGCGGTTTGGACGGATTTGAAAGTTATCCGTCAATTTTTGTTTGAGCGTATGTATCGAGCGCCTAGCGTGGTGCTGGTGCGTCAAGAGGTGACAGAAACGCTGAATGATTTGTTTCCTTTATTTTTAGAGCGCACCGATTTGCTTCCAAAACAGTGGCGCAAGGATATTTTGGAGGCCACCGACGAAACCAAACGGGCCCGGCTTGTGGCCGATTATATCGCTGGCATGACGGACCGGTTTGCCCTGCAAGAACATGCGCGTTTGGTCACTGGGGCAACTCCAAGGCGAATTTCTGCGCTTTCAGGCGCATTGACGCGGCTGTAAACGGGGCCAGAGCGCAGATCCGCGGCGAAACAGCGATTGACCTAGCCGGAGCGCGTGCTACACCCCCGCCAAGACAGAGGAAGGCTTCAGATGAACCTATTTCACGATATTCGACTTTTGGTTGTGCACGCGCTGGATCAAATGGTGGCAGCCGATCAGCTTCCGCAGGGCTTAAGCTATGCAAACGTCACCGTTGAGCCGCCCCGCGATCCGCTGCATGGGGATATGGCCACCAATGCGGCGATGGTTTTGGCCAAGCCTTCGGGGCAATCGCCACGCGCCATCGCCGAAGCATTGGCGCCTCTGTTAAGGGCTGATCCAAGGATTGCCGGGGCAGATGTGGCGGGGCCAGGGTTTCTCAATCTGTCGCTTTGCACAAGCGTTTGGCAGGGGCTTGTGGGGCAGGTGCTGGAAAATGGCGCTGCCTATGGCCGCAGCGATTTGGGAAACAAACGGTCGGTAAATGTTGAATTTGTCAGCGCCAACCCCACGGGCCCGTTGCATGTAGGGCATACGCGTGGCGCCGTGTTTGGCGATGCGCTGGCCAATTTGTTAGATTATGCGGGCTTTGATGTGACGCGCGAATATTACATCAATGATGGCGGCGCGCAGGTCGATGTTTTGGCGCGCTCGGTTTACTTGCGCTATCTCGAGGCGCATGGCCAAGAGGTTGCCTTTGAAGATGGCACATATCCGGGGGATTATTTGGTGCCTGTTGGTCAGGCGCTGAAAGATAAAGTTGGCGATGCCTATCTGGAGCAACCCGAAGATATTTGGCTGGCCGAAATTCGCGCCTTTGCCACCCAAGCGATGATGCAATTGATCAAAGATGATCTGGCCGCGCTGGGCGTCACGATGGACAGTTTCTTCAGCGAAAAATCGCTTTATGGTACTGGAAAAATCGAAGCGGCAATCGAAAGTTTGCGCGCCAAAGGGTTGATCTATGAAGGCGTGCTTGAGCCCCCGAAAGGTAAAACGCCCGAAGATTGGGAGCCGCGTAAGCAAACGCTGTTCAAATCGACCGAACATGGCGATGACGTGGATCGCCCGGTAATGAAATCCGATGGCAGTTGGACCTATTTTGCCCCCGATATTGCCTATCATTATGATAAGGTCATGCGCGGCTATGATCAATTGATTGACGTGTTCGGCGCGGATCATGGTGGTTATGTCAAGCGGATGAAAGCGGCGGTATCGGCGTTATCGGATGCTCAAACGGGGTTTGATGTCAAACTGACGCAATTGGTCAAACTGTATAAAGACGGCGCGCCGTTCAAGATGTCAAAGCGCGCCGGAACTTTTGTGACGCTTCGCGATGTGATTGATCAGGTGGGCGCAGAAGTGGCGCGGTTTGTCATGCTAACGCGCAAAAATGACGCGCCGCTTGATTTTGATTTTGACAAAGTCCTTGAACAATCCCGCGAAAATCCGGTGTTTTACGTGCAATATGCCCATGCGCGCGTGTGCAGTGTTTTGCGCCGCGCAACGGCGGCAGGGATCGCGGTTGACGATGCCACGTTGCTACGCGCCAATCTAAGCGGAATGGAACACCCCTCAGAATTGAGCGTCGCGCGCAAAATCGCCGAATGGCCGCGTTTGGTTGAGGTTGCAGCGAAAGGAAATGAGCCGCATCGGGTGGCCTTTTACCTTTATGAACTGTCGAGCGATCTGCACAGTCTTTGGAATAAAGGCAATGAAGTTGAAGCTCTGCGCTTTTTACAGGAAGACAATCCTGCAGCATCGCAATCAAAAATCGCCCTCGCACGCGCCGTAGCGGTTGTTATTTCTGCCGGTCTTGGTATTCTAGGCGTAAATCCGGCAGAAGAAATGCGCTAGAAAAGCCATCGCTGCCGGCGAGCAAAAGAGAGACCGGAGAGGCGTTTAGCGTTTTCATCGGAGGGCATAATGGCAGAGTACGAGCATTTAGAGGCACCGACCGCGCAGACCGACCAGCGCCCAGGATTGGGCGTGGGCATGTTTGCCAGCTGGATCGGGGCCGGGCTTAGCTTGGCTTTGGCGATTGCCATTGGAATGTGGGCCTATCAAACAATCATGCGCGATGTCAGCGGTGTTCCGGTGATTAAGGCGTCTTCAGATCCGATGCGGGTGGCGCCGGAAAATCCCGGCGGGCTTTCCGCGCAGAACAAAGGCCTATCGGTCAATCGGGTTGCAGAAGAAGTTGCCTCGAAAGCCCCCGATCAAGTGATGCTGGCGCCAAGCCCGGTTTCGTTGTCAGAAGATGATCTGGCGAGCGGGGCCTTACGGGCCCAAAATTCAGAAAATTCCGGCGTGGTTTTGAATGCGCCGATACCGCTTGATATTAACAATTTACCCGATGATCTTTTGAACGATAGCAGCGCACGCGACGGTATAGCATTACCGGCTGATGGTACGATACGAAAGCAATCAGACTCGATTGAAGACGCGCTGAAGCTTGCATTGCAGAACAATGAGAGCTCTGTGGGGCTGGCGCAAGCAATCCGGCCACCCAAACGCCCATCAAACCTGGCGCCCATCGGTTCAGCGCGCGCCGCGCAAGTGGCCTCAGTGCGTGATTTGAGCCCGTCGGATATCTCAGCAGGGTCAGCGTTGGTGCAATTGGGCGCGTTTGACAGTGAAGCGGTTGCGAAGGCCGAATGGCAGCGCTTGGACAAAAGGTTTTCAAGCTTTATGCGCGGGCGGGATCGTTTAATCGTGAAAGCCACCAGTGGCGGCCGCGATTTTTATCGCCTGCGCGCTGTAGGATTTGCCGATATCGATGATGCAAAGCGCTTTTGTGCAACGATGGTGGCGGGCGATGTGGATTGTATTCCTATTCTTGCTCGGTGATGGCAGGCCAAGAACTCGAATTTGGTCCCTTTATTTTTGGCTGCGCAGGGCCGGTTCTTAATTCAGAAGAAGAACGTTTTTTTCAACGCGCCAATCCATTTGGATTCATCCTCTTTGCGCGAAATATCACCAGCGCCGATCAGTTGAAAACGCTCTGCGCATCCTTGCGCGCTGCCGTCGGTTGGCACGCGCCGATTTTGATCGATCAAGAAGGCGGGCGGGTTCAACGATTGCGCCCCCCCTTGGCGCGCGATTGGCCGCCACCGCTTGAAGATGGCCGCGATTTGCCGGCTGAACAGCGCGCCGCGCATATTCAAGACCGCTATCAAGCGATCGCACGAGAATTAAGCGGCTACGGGATTGATGTGAATTGCGCGCCCTGTCTGGATATTGCGCGCGCTGAAACACATCCTATTTTGCAAAATCGTTGTTTTTCCAATGAGGCGGCGCAGGTGGCTATGATGGGGGCTGCCGCGGCCCAGGGCTTGGCCGATGAAGGCGTTTTGCCCGTTCTAAAACATATGCCTGGTCATGGCTTGGCGCGTGTTGACAGCCATTTGCAGCTGCCACGGGTGGGCGCGTCATTGGCCGAATTGCGCGATAATGATTTCAAGCCTTTTGCGGCTTTAAAAGACTGGCCAATGGCAATGAGTGCGCATGTGGTTTATGAGGTGATTGACGATCTTGCGGCTACAATTTCCCCAAAAATGATCACGTTAATCCGTGAAGAAATAGGGTTTGACGGCCTTTTGATGACGGATGATATCTCTATGGACGCGCTCGGGGGCAGCTTGGCAGAACGCAGCACGGCTGCTTTGGCCGCCGGCTGCGATGTGATTTTGCATTGTAATGGGGGGCTGGATGACATGCAACAAATCGCTGCGGCAAGCGGCGTTTTAAGCCCGGAGGGACAACGGCGTGCCTTCGCGGCCTTGCACAGACGCAGCGCACCCTTAGCCAAGGATGGTTGACATCACCGCCGCCAATGCGCAGCTTGTGAGCGTAAGTTAGCAGGATCTTTATGCAAAACCTATTCTCTCAAAGTAACGCCACGCTTTCGGTTGAAGACCGCCTCGCCGCGGAAGCTTTGATCGTGGATGTGGATGGGTTTGAAGGGCCGTTAGATTTGTTGTTAACGCTGTCGCGCTCGCAGAAAGTGGATTTGATGAAAATCTCCATTTTGACCTTGGCGCGGCAATATCTGGCCTTTGTCGAGCGCGCCAAAACGTTGCGTTTAGAATTGGCGGCCGATTATCTTGTGATGGCGGCTTGGCTGGCTTTTTTGAAATCGCGGCTCTTGCTGCCGCCTGACCCTTCGGATGAAGCCCCCAGCGGGGAAGAGCTTGCCGCGCATCTGGCCTTTCAATTGGAGCGTTTGCAAGCCATGCGAGACGCGGCAGCGCGCTTGATGGCGCGGGATCAAAAGGGCCGCGATTTTTTTGTGCGCGGCCTGCCTGAGACCGTAGAGCGCGTTAAAAAAGTGAATTATACGGCAACCTTATTGGATTTGATGCAAGCCTATTCGCGGATCCGCACGCGCGATGAATTCCGCCCCTTTGTGATGGATCGCAACAACGTGTTCACGATGGAAGAGGCGCTGGAACGCATGCATGGACTGATCGGATACGCGGCAAAATGGACGGATATCGCCAGTTATATCCCGAATGATTGGCTGGCTGACCCTCAGCGCCGGCGCGCCGCCACTGCCGCAACATTTGCGGCCACGCTCGAACTGGCCAAGGCCGGCCATGTTGAAATTCGGCAAGAAGAGAATTTTGCCGCGATTGAATTAAGAAAGAAAGACGGAGCTGCAAATGACCTCTGATCTGAGTGATGACCACCCTTCAGAAAGTTTGTTCGAGGCCCCCCCGATGGGCGAGCAAGAGCGGATGGTTGAGGCTATTTTATTTGCCAGTGCAGAGCCAATTACGGTGAAACAACTGAATGATCGCATGCCCCATGGTTGCGATTCTGCCGAGGCTTTGCTTCGGATAAGAAAACGCTACGAGGGGCGCGGGGTGCATGTTGTCAAAATTGGCGATGCCTGGGCCATTCGCACCGCCGCTGATCTTGGTTTTTTGATGCAAAAAGAAACCGTTGAAACCCGCAAGCTGAGCCGTGCGGCAATCGAAACCTTGGCGATTATATCCTATCATCAACCTGTCACGCGGGCGGAAATCGAGGAAATTCGCGGTGTCAGCGTTTCGCGGGGCACGGTTGATCAATTGCTCGAAATGGAATGGATTCGATTTGGGCGGCGGCGCATGACGCCGGGCCGGCCAACCACATTCGTGGTGACACCGCATTTCCTCGATCATTTTGGTTTGGAAAGCGCCCGTGACTTGCCCGGACTTAAAGAATTACGCGCCGCCGGATTGCTCGAAAGCCGGCCAGGCATGGGGCTTGATCCATCTGGTCCGTCAGAGGATGAGTATGACATGAGCGAAGAGCCCGAAGAGCAAAGCGAATTGTTCGAGGAAGAGTAATTCGCCGGTCAAGCGGCTTTGAAATGTTTGGAAAGTTTCAACCCTTGGCCCTGGTAATTCGATGCAATGCCGGCACCATAAATCTGGCTGGGCCGGCAGCGCATTCTTTCGTAAATCAACCGCCCCACGATTTGCCCATGTTCAAGCACAAACGGGGCCTCATGGCAGCGTACTTCTAAAACGCCACGCGAGCCGCCGCCACCGGCTGCGTCATGGCCAAAGCCCGGATCGAAAAAACCGGCATAATGCACCCGAAATTCGCCCACCATGGCCAGAAACGGGGCCATTTCGGCGGCATAATCAGGCGGGATATGAACCGCTTCTTGGCTAACAAGAATATAAAATGCGCCCGGGTCCAAAATAATTTGGCCGTTGCCGCTGTGTAATTCTTCCCAAAAATCTGCCGGTTCATAGGCTCCGATCTGTTCCAAATCGATTACGCCCGTATGCGGCTTGGCACGATATCCGACCAAACTGCCGTGACGCGGTTTTAAGTCGACCGAAAACCCCAACCCATCATCGATGATCGCCGGACCATTTACCAATGTTTCAGCCTTATGCAGCTCTAGCAACTGGCTGTCCGATAAAATGGCCTGGCCGCTTCGAAATCTTATCTGGTTCAAGCGCATTCCGGGGCGCACCAGGACGGAAAACGATCTGGGGCAAATTTCGGCGTAAAGCTGGCCTTGATATCCCGGGGGTATCCGGTCAAATTCGGTGCCTTGGTCGGTGATCACGCGCGTTAACAGGTCAAGGCGGCCGGTCGAGCTTTTGGCGTTGGTGACGGCTTGCACGTCTTGGGGCAGGTTCAACCGCTCCATTAACGGCACCACATACACGCAGCCCTTTTCCAATACATAGCCAGCGCTTAAATCTATTTGGTGCATTTCAAAATCTGCTAGGCGCTGCTCAACCTTGGCGTTTTTTCCCGCCAAAAACGAGGCGCGCACCCGCCATGCAGTGTTTCCCAACCGCAGGTCAAGGCTTGCCGGTTGGATTTGCGCAGGGATAATGTCAGGCTCTGATGCAATCTCGCCCCGCTCAATCAAATCCGCAATTTCTTGGCAAGCTAGCACACCGGACATGTCTTTTCCTTTAACGCGGTTTTCAGTCAAACTCTTTAATCAGAATATGTCACAAAGAACCACTGCTCAATGGGCTTTTCTTTTCTGTTCAACCTCTCGGCTGAAAGAAACTGTTTCGGAAGGGTTTTGGCGCTGGACGGAAATATTTTGGGCCGTGGCTTTTTACAAGCTGTAAAGCTTAGCAAATTTCTGGATCACGCCATGCAATGCAGCAGCGCGTAGATCATAGCCCTTATGTCGCTTTTGTTTGGTAATGCAAAACAAACCAACGCGGCAGCGGGTCAATGGCGCGGGGTTTAAGATCGCTTAATTTAAATGCTCTTTTAACATCTATGAAAGTGCAAGCATTGCCATTTGCGCTGATTAGATTAGCTTTCTCTAAAGAGGTAAGGGGGCTGTGATGCGGATCATTCAGGTAAGTTTATTGCTGTTTTGGAGCAGTTGTGCGGCGCTGATTGCGCAGCCCTCTGAGCAGCTTTATCAATTGCTGCATTTAGATGAGCTGGTCGAGATTGTCAGCGAAGAAGGGCTTGCCGATGCAAATGCTACGGCAGACGCCTATCTGCAGGGCGTTACACGGGGCAGCTTTGGGGCCTCGATTGCCAAGATTTATGATAAAAACAGCCTGACCTCGCGGGTCAAGGCGATGTTTGCAAAGGCCTTGCCTGCAACCTCAGCTGATAGGCTCATTGCGTTTTACAACAGCGATTTGGGGGTGCAGGTAAGCCAGCTAGAGGTAAGCGCGCGTCGGGCGATCACCGATCCTTCCATTGAAGAATATGTGATCGAGCTGGTGCTTGAGGCCGAAGCTCAGGGCAAACGGCGGCCACAGGTTTTGCGCTCTGCGATCAAAGAGATGGATTGGGTCAAACAAAACCTTGCCGGCGCATTCGAAGCGCGGTTTGCCTTTCTGGAGGCCCTTTCACAGGCCGAGGCTTTAAAGCTTGATCAGGGGCAAATTTTTACATTGATGCAATCGGATCAAGAAGCCTTGAGCAAAGAAATTGAAGAGTGGCTTTTGGGATATATGCATATGGCGTATTCGCCGCTTTCCGATGCTGAGCTAACCGCTTATCTTGCGTTTCAAACATCGCCCGAGGGAATGGCCTTGAACGCGGCCTTGTTTGACACGTTTAATAAATTAACCACTGAAAATGCAGAGCAGCTGGGGCAATTTACGGCCTCTGCGCTTTCGGCGCAGGATTTATAGAAAAGCCCGCTGCAAGGGCCTTGACTTTGCACAACAACTGCTCAATAAGCGCGGCTTCATTGGATGCATTTGCATTTGATCTCACATTCGCCTGATCGGGCGCGCTGTTCGAGGTGGCTGCCAGCCAAAACGTCCCGAAAGGGAGGCCAAAGAACGCGGCAATAAAAGGAAGACTATATGTTTGCGGTTCTTAAAACCGGTGGTAAGCAGTATAAAGTTCAATCGGGCGATATGCTCCGCGTTGAAAAACTGGCTGCCGATGCTGGAGAGACAGTTCAATTTAACGATATACTGATGATTGGTGGCGAAAGCCCGGTTGTTGGGGCGCCTATGGTGGCAGATGCTGCTGTGCAAGCGGATGTGGTCGATCAGATCAAAGGCGACAAGACGATTAACTTTGTGAAGCGTCGCCGGAAGCATAGCTCGCAGCGCACCAAAGGGCATCGCCAGCAGCTTACGCTGTTGCGGATCACTGAAATTCTGGCCTCAGGCGCCGGCAAGTCTGGCGTAAAAGCGGCCTTAGGCGCAGGGTCTGCACCGGCGGCGACTGCGGCCCCGAAAGCCGCAAAAGCGCCCGCAAAGGCAGCAGCCAAAGCGGCCCCGGCGAAAGCGGCACCTGCGAAAGCCGCCGCGCCTGCCGCTGATAAAGCTGCCGATGATTTGAAAAAATTATCCGGAGTTGGCCCAGCGCTTGAAAAGAAATTGGTTGCCGGTGGCGTTACCAGCTTTGCACAGATCGCCGGCTGGAGCCCAGAAGATGTTGCCTCCGTGGATGCCGAACTGGCGTTGAAGGGCAAGATCGAAAAAGAGGGCTGGATCGCCCAAGCCAAAGATTTGGCATAAGAAAAGGAGCACGATCAGATGGCACATAAAAAAGCAGGCGGTTCATCCCGCAACGGTCGCGACTCAGACGGACGTCGCCTTGGTGTGAAACTTTACGGTGGTCAATTGGCGATCCCTGGCAATATTATCGTGCGTCAGCGCGGCAATAAATGGTGGCCGGGTGAGGGCGTTGGTGAAGGCAAGGATCACACGATCTTTGCAACCACTGAAGGCAATGTAACCTTCCACAAAGGGTTCAAAGGCCGCACGTTTATTTCTGTTTTGCCAGCGGCTAAAGCGGCTGAATAAACGGCATCGCTGCCTTACATTTTGATGATTTAGGGATCGGCATTGCCGGTCCCTTTTTTTGGTTTTATCGTGAGGCGTTTGGAAGGATAAAAATGGCAGTTTCTCTGGGCGCCTTTGCGGCCTTTGCCGCCTCACAAATTGCAACGCCGGGTCCGGCAAATATGGCCATGCTCAGCACAGGAGCCGCCTATGGGTTCCGCGCGGCGCTGCCGTTTGTGGCGGGCGTGGTGCTTGGTAAGCAGCTGATCATTTGGCCGATTGGGTTTGGCCTCATGCGCTTATCTGATACGTTGCCTGGCCTGTTTGTGGCGCTTAAATTCATCTCGGCGGCTTACATTATTTGGCTCGCATGGCGGGTGGCGAATATGCGGTTATCGACAAACGGAGGCGCTGGGGCGGCGCCAGGTTTTATCGCCGGTTTATGGGTACATCCGCTGAACCCTAAAGCTTGGGCGATGATCGTGGCGGGGTTTACCAGTTTTGTCGATCCCGGAACGCCCAGTCTGCAAGCCACGTTTTGGATTGCCATTACGTTGATGGGTATTCAGTTGATATGCCACCCAATCTGGACGTTTTTTGGCGATCGTATCGCCTCTCTGATCTCAGGCCAGCGCGCCGAACGTTGGTTTATGCGCGCTCTTGCGGCGCTGACGGTGGGCTTTGTGGGTTATGCGCTGCTGCTTGGCGGCTAGCCCTGGTCAAGAAGAGAAAAAGCCTGCAATCGCGCAAGGTTTTTCTGTCCCCCGCTTCTAACGCAGAGATTGGATTTTTTGGACTTATGGTATAGGCTGCAATCGACGTGTTTTATCTTTTTGTGTGTTGGTTTGGAGTTAGGCGTTGGGTTTATGTTTGACCGGAAACCGTTTGGTTTTACGATCTTTGGAGCTTAGGGATTGCGCCGAGATGGTGCGTATTCTTGCTGATCCGGCGATCTCTTATTGGGTGCCGATTTTGCCGTTTCCTTATACCGCAAGTGATGCCAAAGGGTTTTTCAATCTTCTGCAGGATAATCCACATCGGCAGGTTTGGGCGATCACGCTGAAGGAAGAATTTATTGGTCTGATTGAAGAGTATCCAAATTTTGGATTTTGGTTAGATCCGGCCTTTTGGGGCCAAGGCCTGATCTCTGAAGCGGCAGATTTGGTTTTGAAAAAATACTTTTCTGATCCGCAGGCCAGCCCGCTCTTGGCAAGCGTGCGATTGCAAAACCAGCGTTCTATGCGTGTATTGGCAAAAAATGGCTTTGCGCCAAATGGTCCGCCGGTGGCAAGCTATTCAAAAGCCTTGCGCCAATCGGTTCCGTTGCAACCGATGGCGCTGACCCCTGATCAATGGCATTTTTTAAACCCTGTTTTCATCGAAACGCAGCGGTTGCAAATCTTTCCGCTTGCCCAAGTACATCAAGATGCGTTGTTTGACTGCCTTGCTCAAAAGCAAGTTGCACGGAACCTCGCGATTGTTCCACATCCTTTGCCGCGCGGCTTCGTGGGGCGGTTTATTGAGGCGGCGCGCTGGAAAGGCGCGTGGAATGGACTGTTTGCGCTTGCGGATAAAACCCAGAACGTGATCGGGATGATCGGCTTTCGCGCGGCCCCATTGAGCGCACCGGTTGCGGCAGATCTTGTATATGCGATACATCCAAAGCAATGGGGGCAGGGGCTTATGAGCGAGGCTGTAAATGCCTTTTGTGCCTTTTTATTCCGGCGCTATCCGCTTGAGGCCATCACTGCAGATCATTTTAAGGATAATCCCGGCTCGGGGCGCGTGTTGCAAAAAGCGGGTTTTATGCCAATACCGGTGCAGTCACATCCCAGCGAGATGGGAAAATCGGCGGCAAGGCTTGAGCCTGCGCCCATAACCCGATATCGCCTTATGCGACCCGCATAAGGACCCAGCACATGAAATTTCTAGATCTGACGAAAGTCTATATCCGCTCTGGCTCGGGTGGCGGTGGTTGCGTAAGCTTCCGGCGGGAAAAATACATCGAATATGGCGGGCCTGATGGCGGTGATGGTGGCAAAGGCGGATCCGTGATTGCCGAGGCGGTTGACGGGCTGAACACCTTGATCGATTTTCGTTATCAGCAGCATTTCTTTGCCAATAATGGCGGCGCTGGCATGGGGCAACAACGCTCGGGGGCGTCGGGCGATGATATCCTGCTGCGGGTGCCTGCCGGCACGGAAATTTTGGATGAAGATCAAGAAACGGTGATTGCTGATCTTACCGAAGTGGGTGATCGGATTGTTTTGGCAAAAGGCGGCAATGGCGGTTTTGGAAACCTGCATTTCAAATCCTCAACCAACCAAGCGCCGCGCCGCGCCAATCCCGGGCAAGAGGGGATTGAGCGCACAATCTGGTTGCGGCTGAAGCTCATCGCGGATGCAGGTCTTTTGGGCCTGCCCAATGCAGGCAAGTCAACCTTTTTGGCGGCCACATCGAATGCGCGGCCCAAAATCGCAGATTATCCGTTCACCACGCTTTATCCAAACCTTGGGGTTGTTGGGATTGATAATACCGAGTTCGTTGTGGCTGATATTCCAGGTCTGATTGCTGGCGCACATGAGGGGCGTGGTTTGGGGGATTTGTTTCTGGGGCATGTGGAACGCTGCGCGGTTCTTTTGCATTTGATCGATGGAACCTCGGGTGATTTTCTAAATGATTACAAGACGATCATAGATGAGCTTGAGGCATATGGCGGCGCTTTGGCGCAAAAGCCAAGAGTGACCGTGCTGAATAAGGTTGACGCATTGGATGATGAAGAGCGTGCGTTTTTTAAAGCTGAGCTGGAAGCAATTGCTGGCGGGCCTGTTTTTTTAATGTCGGGTGTCAGCCGTGAGGGGGTTGAGGCGGTGTTGCGCGTCTTGCGCCATGAAATTGACGCAGGGCGCAAGCAAGAAACAAGAGTGGAACAGGAAGATTTGGAATGGCGTCCCTAAGCGCTGCAAAACGCATTGTGGTTAAAATTGGATCGGCTTTGCTGGTGGATCCAACCACTGGCGCTTTGCGCAGCGCGTGGCTCAAATCATTGGCAACAGATGTTGCTGCGTTCAAGGCCCGGGGCTGTGATGTGGTTTTGGTGTCCTCGGGCTCGATCGCCTTGGGGCGCAAAGTCTTGGGGTTGTCGGTGGGGGATGTTGCGCTTGAACAATCGCAGGCGGCCGCCGCTGTGGGGCAAATTCAACTGGCCCGCGCTTATGAAGAGGCATTGGGTCCGCATGGCATAACCACAGCCCAAATTTTGGTGACCTTAGAGGATAGCGCCGATCGGCGACGTTATCTGAACTCACGCGCAACGTTGGAAACTCTGCTCAGCTTAGGCGTTGTGCCCATCGTGAATGAAAACGATACCGTGGCAACTGATGAAATTCGCTATGGTGATAATGATCGACTGGCCGCGCAAGTGGCGGTTACGGTGGGTGCGGATCAATTGGTTTTGCTATCCGATGTGGATGGGTTTTATTCGGCCAACCCGCAGCGTGATCCATCGGCGAGGCGCTTTGAAATGGTGAAAGAGATCACGCCGCAAATTGAAGAGATGGCAGGCGAGGGCACCTCTGGCCTGTCCAAAGGTGGCATGAAAACCAAGCTGATGGCCGCCAAAACCGCAACAGGCTCAGGCTGCGCTATGCTCATTGCGGCAGGCTTTGTGGATCACCCGCTGACCAGCTTTGATGCAGGCAATTCCGGCACGTGGTTCGCACCGCAAATGGATCCGCAATCGGCGCGCAAACGCTGGATTGCTTCGATGAAACCGTTGGGGCAGATCGTGATCGATGAGGGGGCAAACAGGGCGTTGAAAAGCGGAAAGAGTTTACTGCCAGCGGGTGTTTCTGGCGTGTCTGGCAGTTTTGAGCGCGGCGATTGCGTGGCCATTACGCTGGCCAATGGCGCTGCGGTGGCGCTTGGAATAAGCTCGTATTCTTCGACAGAGGCGGCGGCTTTGATCGGTTTGAAAACCTCTGAAATTGAAGCTGTTTTAGGGTATCCGGCCCGCGCCGCGCTGGTGCATCGCAACGATATGGCTGTGTAAGGGAAGGACCAAGCGATGAGTGAAGTTCAGCAAATGATGCAAGATCTGGGGCGGCGCGCGAAAACGGCTGCGGCCAGTTTGGCCTATGCGCCCGCCGCGCAAAAAACCGCAGCCCTGATGGCGGCAGCGGATGCTGTAATAGCGGCGCAATCAAAGATTATCGAAGCCAATAAACTGGATATCGTCTTTGGTCGTGAAAAGGGGCTGTCTGACGCGATGCTTGATCGTTTGATGTTGGATCCTGCGCGCATCGAGGCAATGGCCGAGGGGCTTCGGAACGTGGCGCAGCAAGAAGATCCTGTTGGGCGCATCTTGGAAGAATGGGAGCGTCCGAACGGCTTGTCCATTCAAAAAGTGGCAACGCCGCTTGGCGTGATCGGGGTGATTTATGAAAGCCGCCCGAATGTAACGGCGGATGCGGGCGCTTTGTGCTTGAAATCTGGCAATGCGGTGATTTTACGTGGTGGCTCGGAAAGCCATCACAGCACGGCGGCGATCCATGCGTGTTTGGCTCAAGGCTTGGTTGCGGCAGGGCTGCCTAAAGAGGCAATACAAACCGTACCCACGCGCGATCGTGCGGCGGTGGCCGCTTTATTAACCATGACCGATTATATTGATGTCGTGGTGCCAAGGGGTGGCAAAGGCCTGGTTGGTTTGGTGCAACGCGAGGCCCGCGTACCGGTTTTCGCCCATCTTGAAGGCATCGTGCATATCTATATCGATGCGGCAGCTGATTTGGCCAAAACGCTGGATGTCGTGTTGAATTCGAAAACCCGCCGCACGGGCATTTGCGGGGCTGCGGAATGCCTGTTGATCCATCAGGATGTGGTAGACACCATTGGGTTTGAGGTTGTTCAAGCGCTCATTAAGGCAGGGGTTGAGGTGCGCGCTGGCGCCGGCGTTGATGGGTTTTCCGGAACGCAAGTCGCAAGCGCAGAGGATTGGGGAAAAGAATATCTTTCCAGCATAATTGCCGCCAAATCAGTTGTCGATATGGAAGCTGCTATTGCTCATATTCGCCAATTCGGCTCGGACCATACTGATTGTATTATGACCGAAGATAACACGGCGAAACAGCGGTTCTTTGCGCAGGTTGATAGCGCGATTTTGATGCATAACGCGTCGACGCAATTCGCTGATGGAGGGGAATTTGGCATGGGGGCAGAGATTGGCATCGCGACGGGAAAAATGCACGCTCGCGGCCCCGTTGGTGCGGCCCAATTGACCAGCTTTAAATATTTGGTGAGCGGGGATGGCGCTGTCAGGCGCTAAGATTGATCGTGATCAGGCTTGGCTGTACGCAGACGTTCAATTCGCGGCCGATTTCATGAACGATGCTGGGCAAAAACAGAAATTGCACATGCTCTGGAAGCGAGGCGTGTTTGGGGCACATGTTTGTCAAAGGGTCCCAAATAGCCGCATCTACAATGATCTTGGTTGAATGACCCTCAACGCTTAACCGCGGGCCGCGCTCGGTCACCGATATTTCGCCGCCAAGCGGCAAGGCCGTTTCGATGCATAAAATCGCCAGAAAAAGCGCTTGTGCTTCGCGGCGGGTGAGGCTTCGATGGATTTTCCAGTGTAAATTTTGTCGGGGCCCGTTGATCAGCGGCATTAAGATGTCCAGTAGAGTATCGGTTGAAAGCTGGCGGTCACTGCCGCTTACGCCAAAGGCAACGCGAAAAAACTTTATACGGCTGGCCGCATTTTGGCAGCTTTGGGTGATTAAAGATATCTCGGCTTCATGTTGCACCGCACCGGACAGCGATATCAGCTCTAACCCGTTGTGTATTGCGCCAATTGGGCTTATCAGGTCATGGCATATGCGCGAGCCAATCAAGCTTGCAAGATGAGATGCCGATTGTATCATTGGTAATGCCTCAGCGTCAGGAGTGGTGTGGTGGAGGACTTAAATCTTTTCTTAGAGCCCGGCATGCTGGTACGCCATCCCAGCCAGCCAGATTGGGGTATTGGGCAAGTACAGTCTCGTATTAACGGTCGCATTACCGTGAATTTTTCTGAAATGGGTAAGTTGGTCATTGATGGATCCAAAATTGCGCTTGTGCAGGTCTATGATCAAGAATAGCGATTATCAGAGCTGCATTAAACCTATAGTTGTAATCAATAAGGGCCGGATTCCGGTCAAATTGAAACGAAATTGTATCAAAACTTGCATAATAAGCGAAAGATACGACTAGATGATGCTACAGAGTGACACTGATTTGGTCGTAGAATTGGCTGAAACCAGGCCTGATTTGCGCGCGGCGCAACGGTTGCGCTACGCTGTATTCGTGAAAGAGCTGGGCGCTTCTGGAGCCGAGATAGATCATCAAAACGAGCTGGAAATGGACCGGTTTGATCCCTTCTGCGATCACCTTATCTTGAAGGATAAGGCTCGAAAAAACTGCCCTTTTGATGGGATTATAGGGGTCTATAGGCTTTTGCGTTCGGAACAAGCGGCGCGGATCGGACAATTCTATTCAGAAGATGAATATGACCTACAAAGATTATACGCCACTGGGCGTAACCTGCTTGAACTTGGACGCTCTTGCGTACATCCGGCGTATCGCGGTGGCCTCGCAATGTATCATTTATGGCAGGCCTTGCAGCGCTATGTGGCAGAGCACAAGGTCGAAGTTTTGTTCGGGGTGGCCAGTTTTCATGGCACTGATCTGCAGAAATTGGCGGAACCACTAAGTTGGCTTCACGCGCGCCACTTGGCCCCCGAAGCGCTGCGGGTCGCCGCAAGGCCAGGCGCGTTTCAGGCGATGGATCTGATCGCACCCGCAAGGATTGACCGGCGCGCGGCCATGTTGGCCATGCCGGCGCTGATCAAAGCCTATCTTCGGTTGGGCGGGTATATCGGTGAGGGGGCTTTTGTCGATTTCGCGTTTAAGACCGTTGATGTTTGCCTTATTCTTGATCGAGACAGTATCAGTACACGGCAGAAAATGCTTTATTCGGGTGATCTTTTAAAGTCATGAACACTTGGTATGGATCAGAAGATTCTGAGGCACTAACGGGTGTTTCTTTTGCCGGTTGGTGCCTTGTTGGTGTGCGGCTTCTTGGCTTGGCGCCGATCGTTTTAAGCGGGCTGCTGCTGAGCGTGCTGCTCCGAGGTCTGGAACGCCCGATTTTTGGTCAAAACCGCCCTGTAACGCCATATATTACGGTGGCTGTTTGCCGGTTTGCGCTGCGTATTATTGGTTTGCCTTGCCGCGTAACAGGCACGCCAATGCGCAGCCCGGGCGCTTTTGTTGCCAATCACAGTTCATGGCTGGATATCTTCGTATTGAACAGCTGCGCGCGGGTTTATTTTGTCTCTAAAGCAGAAGTCTCGGCCTGGCCTTTAATTGGTTGGTTGGCGCGGGCCACCGGCACCGTTTTTATTCGCCGCAGCCGGCAGGATGCTGCGCAACAAACAGAAATGTTTCGCGCCAGATTGCGAAATGGCCATCGTTTACTGTTCTTTCCCGAAGGAACCTCAACGGATGGGCTGCGCGTTTTACCTTTTAAGTCAAGCTTGTTTGAGGCTTTTTTTGCGTCTGATGACGCCTGCACAGATCTATGGATTCAACCCGTGAGCGTGACTTTCTTTGCGCCATCACAGCGCCCAGCGGCGTTTTATGGCTGGTGGGGTGATATGGAATTTGCCACTCATTTCATCAAAACGCTGAGCGTTTGGCGGCATGGGCGCGTTGAGCTGTGTTTCAATGCGCCGCGCCGCGTCGCGGATTTTTCATCTCGCAAAGATTTGGCTGTCACATTAGAGGCGGATATCCGCAATACGCAGGAGCGCGCGCTCAGCCTTGCGCGTGCTGCGCGTGAATAAGCGCTCCTAAGGCCGCAATTGGATCCTCCTGCTGCCAAATTTCTTCGGCATAGGCAAAGAAATCAGCGCAGGATTTGAGTTGAAGAATTTTCGTGGTGTCCAGCCCGCCTTCTGCCACTATCGGTACTTCAACCATTTCGCTCCACCACGCGAAGAGCTCTGGATCGGCGATATCTCCTGCGTTCAGGTCATTTTCGTTTAACGGGCCGAAACAGACGTAATCTGCGCCGGCCTCGCCTGCATTCAACCCTTCATGCCGCGAGATACCGCAAAAGGCGCCAACGATTGCGTCTTTGCCCAGCTCGGTGCGCGCCGAGCGTATTGAGCGGGCGCCATCGGTTAGATGCACACCATCAAGGCCGAAACGTTCAACCAGAAAAAAATGGCTTTGCAGCAGCAACGGCACATCGCGGCTGTGACAAATCTCGCGCAACGTATCGGCAGCCTTGCCAATCATGCCTTCATCTCGCGTGCTCATTGCCAAGCGCACGCAAGCGATCTCATGCAGATCCAGCATTCGTGATAGTAAATCTGCATAGCTGCTCAGTTCAAATTCGGGCGGGCTAATCAGGTAGGTCTGGGGCTGCTCGATTTCGGCCATGTTTTGGGCTCCAAGTGTTTTTCGTCAGGCTAACGCGATTTGCCTGCGTTGACTATGGCTGATCTTTGCTAGGGGGCTTTAAACCCCGGTCTTTCTGGCGTAGAGCAAGGCCATTATTTAAGGAGGCTTAAGCCGTGCCTGAGTCACAGCGTCAACCCTATTTTGTTTTGGTCCGCCCGCAAATGGGCGAAAATATCGGCGCATCCGCCCGCGCGATGTGGAATTTTGGTTTGGAGCAAATGCGCGTGGTTGCGCCGCGCGATGGTTGGCCCAGCACGCGCGCGGTGGCGATGGCCAGTGGCGCGGGCCGGTTGCTGGATGCGGCGCAGCATTTTGATGGAGTTTCCCAAGCGGTGGGCGATACCAGTTTTGTCTTCGCCACAACAGCGCGCGGCCGCGGCTTAACCAAGCCTATTTTAGCGCCGGAAGAGGCGATGCGCCAAGCTGCAGAAAAAATCGCTCAGGGGCAAAAAGTAGCCGTGTTATTTGGCCCAGAGCGCGCGGGGTTGGAAAATGAAGATATCGCGGGGGCAAATGCGTTGATATCGGTGCCGGTTAACCCTGATTTTCCATCACTGAATTTGGCGCAATGCGTGCTGCTGATGGCCTATGAGTGGCGCCGCGCGCAGGGGCAGGTTGAGCTGGCGCGCATGGAACTGGCAAAAACCCAATGGGCAGAGGCGATTGAGGTTGAAAAGCTGGCCCAACATTATGAAGAACGGCTTGAGGATGCTGGGTTTTTCTTTCCCGAGGCCAAGGCGCCCGGCATGAAGGTGAATTTGCGCAATATGTGGTCTCGCTTTTCACTGACCCGCGCGGATGTGCAAATGTTGCATGGGGTGCTGCGGCAATTGGTGCGGGGTAACAAAGGCCAAGACTGACTTGAACAGCCGCCGTCTTAGGCTAACTTTTAGCATGTAATGATAAGGGTTTTTTTACGCAGATGAATGATAAAAGATCGATATTTGAAGAGGTTGGATCGCAGAGCGCTGCAACTGACGGGGCGCCGGTTCAGGGTATGATTGATCAGGGTCGCGGCGCCGGGGCCCGGTTTTGGATCCGGATCTGGTTGTATCTTTTATTTGCTTTGGTGGTGACGATGATTCTGGTTGGGGGACTGACACGCCTGACCGATAGCGGTTTAAGCATCACCGAATGGAAACCCGTTTCCGGGGCGTTGCCCCCCTTATCTGCCGAGGCATGGCAGAGCGAGTTCGAGAAATACAAAGCCATCCCCGAATATGAACTTCAAAACAAAGGCATGAGCCTGGCGGAATTTCAATTTATTTACTGGTGGGAATGGGGGCATCGGCAACTGGGCCGCGTGATTGGATTGGTTTGGGCGGTTGGGTTTGCAGTGTTTTTCGCCGCCCGTAAAATCCCCGCTGGGTGGACTGGCCGTTTATTGTTGCTGGGTGTTTTGGGTGGCATGCAAGGCGCGATTGGGTGGTGGATGGTGGCCAGCGGCCTAACTGGCGAGCGTTTGGACGTGGCCAGCTATCGCTTGGCAACGCATCTGGGGTTGGCCTTTGTTATTTTGGGGTTCATCGCTTGGTTTGCGCTCTCGCTCGGCCTTTCAGAAAGAGCGCTTTTGCAACAGCGCCGCAGGCGCGAACAGCGTCTGTTTTCCATGAGCACCGGATTGATGCATTTTACCTTTTTGCAAATTTTAATCGGAGCGCTGGTGGCGGGAATTGATGCGGGGCGCAATTATATCGACTGGCCTTTAATGGCGGGCGGTTTTTTTCCCCCCGATCCATTCAGCCTAACGCCTTGGTGGCGTAATTTCTTCGAAGATGATGGTTTGGTGCAATTTATTCACCGGATGTCGGGTTATCTGCTCTTTGTCTTTGGCGTGGTGGTTTGGAGGCGGTCGCGCAAATCAGGAAATAGCCTGGTGCGCTCTGGCTTTGCTTGGGTGATGGGCATGCTCGTGCTGCAGATGGTGTTGGGCGTTGTCACCGTGATGCATTCGGCGCCTTGGTCCTTAGCGATCCTGCACCAATTGGGGGGCATTGCGCTGTGGGTCTTGGTTATTCGGGCGCGTTTCGTGGCCGGATTCCCGCCCGAGCAATTCATAAAGGGAGCCTAGATCATGAGCGCCTATCAGATTTTGATGGAGTATCAGCATCAAACAGAGGCATTGTCAAAAATCGCGGCCCGCCTTGACTGGGATCAGGAAACGATGATGCCGTCAGGCGCCATTTCAGACCGCTCACAGGAATCGGCCGCGCTTGAAAAAACTTTGCATGCCCGGCGCAGCAGCACCGAATTGGGGGAGTTGCTGGCCGCGGCGCGCCAAACACAACTGGCCGCTGCAGAACAGCGGCACGTGCAGTTGATTGAGCAATCCTATCAACGCAATTGCAAAGTGCCCGAAGAGATTTCGGTGGCTTTGGCCGGATTAACGTCAAAATCGCAACATATATGGGCCCAAGCACGCGCGGATGAGGCGGTTGCAGATTTTACACCGATATTGGCCGAGGTGGTTGCGCTGCGCCAGCAAGAGGCCGCCGCCTTGGCCGATGGCACAGGGCTCAGCTCATATGATGCCTTGCTTAAGGATTATGAACCCGATGGCAGCACGGCTGAAATTTCAAAAATGTTTGATGCCTTGCGCAGCCCATTGGTCGCGCTGCGCTCCGCGGTGCTTGAGCGCCCGCCTGCGCCTGAATTAGAGGGGCAATTTGATCCGCAGCTACAGTTGAAAATGAGCCAAGAGTTGGCAGAATGCTTTGGCTATAACATGGCCTCTGGGCGGATCGATAGGGCGGTGCATCCCTTTTGTTCCGGAACTGGCGCGGATGTACGGATTACCACACGCACCGATCCCAGTGATCCGTTAGGGTGTTTTTATTCGACCATTCATGAGGTGGGTCATGGCAATTATGAGCAGAATATAGATCAATCTTATGCCTTTACGCCGATTGGGCATGGCTGCTCAATGGGGGTTCATGAAAGTCAAAGCCGCATTTTCGAGAATCAATTGGGCCGCTCTGAAGCGTTCACCAGCTTTCTTTATGGCCGGATGCGCGACGTATTTGGCTCTTTTGGCGTTGGCTCTGAGCGGCAGTTTTACCAATCGGTGAATCGCGTCAGCCGTGGTTATATCCGAACCGAAGCTGATGAATTGCAATATAATTTGCACGTGATGATGCGGTTTGATCTTGAGCGTGATTTGATGTCTGGAGAGCTTGCGGTGTCGGACCTTGAAGCGGCTTGGAATGATCGGTTTTTGTCAGATTTCGGATATGCGGTTGATCGCCCGTCGCATGGGATGCTGCAGGATGTGCATTGGTCAATTGGGTTATTCGGCTATTTTCCAACTTATTCTTTGGGCAATGTCTATGCGGGTTGCCTGTTTGAAAGCCTGCAATCGGCGCTTCCAGATTTAGATACAGATCTAGCTTCGGGTAATTTAGGGCCTGCCTGTGCATGGTTGAAACAGAATGTGCAACGCCACGGTAATCTTTTGCCGGCCCATGAATTGATGACTGCCGCTTGCGGCAAGGCACCATCCGAAGCGGCATTCCTGCGTTATATCCACGCAAAGTTTTCAGACCTCTATGATTTGGCATAGATAGGTGCAAATCATTTTCTAGGCTTGGCCGCTTTGCGGGTTTAGAATTTAAGCCTCGCCTTCCGGGGCTTCTTCGTCCTCCGACTGTTCGACGATCCGGGCGACGGAAACAACTTCTTCGTTGTTGCCTGTGTTGAAAACTTTCACGCCGCCGGCGCTGCGCGAGCGGAAAGAAATACCTTCAATGGGCACCCGGATGGATTGGCCTTTTGAGGTGGCCAGCATGATCTGATCTTCCAAATCGACCGGGAAGCTGGCAACTAAATCGCCGCCCCGCATCGCTTTATCCATTGCAGCAACGCCCATGCCGCCTCTGCCACGGACGGGATAATCATGGCTAGAGGACAGTTTTCCGGAGCCGCGACTGCTGATCGTTAAGATCAGGTTCTCGGCGGCTGACATTTCGGCATAGCGTTCTGGGCTTATGGTTGCATTGGCGCTGACCTCTTCATCCTCAGTGCCAGCCCCTTCGTCATCAACCATTCCCGCGACGGCGCGGCGCATCTTGAGATAGGCGGCGCGCTCATCTGAGCTGGCTTCAAAATGGCGTAGGATCGACATTGAGACAACGCAATCATCACCGGTGAGGCGCACGCCGCGCACACCGGTGGATTTGCGCCCCTTGAAAACCCGCACCGCGTTGGTTGAAAAGCGGATCGCCCGGCCTGATTTGGTGACCAACATCACATCATCGTCTTGAGTTGCGATGCGCGCGTTTACCAGCTCTACATTCTCTGGCAGATCCATGGCAATCTTACCATTGGCGCGGACATTGGTGAAATCAGACAGCGCATTGCGGCGCACATCGCCGGCCGATGTCGCAAAAATGATTTGCACGTTTTCCCATTCCTCTTCGGGGATATCAACCGGCATGATTGCAGCGATCGAAACTCCGGTTGGAATGGGCAGAATATTCACTACAGCCTTGCCCTTTGAGGTACGCCCGCCTTGGGGCAGGCGCCAGGTTTTCAGCTTATAGGCCATGCCATCGGTCGTAAAAAACAACAATTGGGTATGGGTATTTGCCACGAAGAGCGAGGTGACCAAATCTTCATCTTTGGTTTGCATGCCTGACAGGCCTTTGCCGCCGCGACGCTGGGCGCGAAAATCCACCAATGGGGTGCGTTTGATATAGCCCCCCGAGGTGATCGTCACCACCATATCTTCGCGCTCAATCAGATCCTCGTCATCCAGATCCCCGGACCATTCGATAATCTCTGTACGGCGCGGAACCGCAAATTGCTCTTTCACGCTGTTTAGCTCATCCGTGATGATCGCCATAATACGGTCACGCGAGCCTAGAATTTCTAGATATTCGCGGATTTTTCCCGCCAATTCTTGCAATTCATCGGTTACTTCTTTTACCCCGATTTGGGTCAGGCGTTGAAGGCGCAATTCAAGGATCGCGCGGGCTTGTACCTCTGATAAATGATAGGTGCCATCTGCATTCACAGGATGGGTCGGATCATCGATTAGTTTAATATATTCAAGTATCTCTTCTGCCGGCCATGCCCGCGTCATCAATTTGGCGCGCGCATCGGCGGCGTCAACCGAGCTGCGAATGGTCGCTACAACTTCATCAACGTTTGAAACGGCCGCGGCCAGCCCGCATAGAATATGGCTGCGTTCGCGCGCTTTGCGCAGCTCAAACGCGGTTCTGCGCGCCACAACATCTTCGCGAAAGGCGATGAAATTGGTTAAGAACGATCGCAGCGTCAATTGTTCCGGCCGCCCCCCGTTTAAGGCCAACATATTGCAGCCAAAATAGGTTTGCATCGGGGTGAAGCGGAATAGTTGGTTCAAAACAACCTCTGCGGTTGCATCGCGTTTCAATTCGATCACAACCCGAACCCCGACCCGGTCGCTTTCATCCTGCACATGCGAGATGCCTTCGAGTTTCTTTTCGCGCACCTGTTCTGCGATTTTTTCAATCATCGCGGCTTTGTTTACTTGATAAGGGATTTCATCAATGATGATGGCAAATCGGTCTTTTCGAATTTCTTCGACGCGGGTTTTCGAACGGATAATAACGCTGCCGCGCCCCTCTAAATACGCTTTGCGCGCGCCCGAACGGCCAAGCATGATGCCGCCGGTCGGAAAATCGGGCCCCGGTACATAACCCATTAATTCTTCGCTGGTGAGGTCGGGATTCTCGATCAAAGCCAAAGTGGCATCGATCACTTCGCCCAAGTTATGCGGCGGGATGTTGGTTGCCATGCCAACGGCAATGCCCCCCGCGCCATTGACCAGCATATTTGGAAATCGGGCTGGAAGCACGGTTGGCTCGCGGTCTTTGCCATCGTAATTATCTTGAAAATTGACCGTATCCTTATCGATATCGGCCAATAAGAATGAGGCCGGCTTGTCCATGCGCACTTCGGTATAGCGCATTGCGGCGGCATTATCTCCGTCCATAGAGCCAAAATTGCCCTGACCATCCAGCAGCGGCAGCGACATTGAGAAATCTTGCGCCATGCGCACCAAAGCATCGTAAATCGCGCTGTCGCCATGCGGGTGATATTTACCCATGACGTCCCCCACGGGGCGGGCTGATTTGCGATAGGATTTATCATGCGTATTGCCGGTTTCATGCATGGCGTATAAAATCCGGCGATGCACCGGCTTTAATCCATCGCGCAGATCCGGGATCGCGCGGCTGACGATCACGCTCATCGCGTAGTCAAGATACGCGGTTTTCATTTCCTCCGCGATCGAAACGCTGGGCCCGTCATAGACAGCGCGTTGCGGGGGCGTTTCTTCGGTGGCTTCGGGGGTTTCTGGCGTGTCGGTCAAATAAACTGCTCTTTTCGATGCCTAATCTAAATCTTGTGATTTAACCTTAGCAGAACAACCATATACTGCGCAATGGCAGAGGCTGTTTCATTCGGTCAAAGACGGTAATTTCTGCAAGATTTAGGGCAGAATGCGCGTGTATTTTGCCCCTTCTAGGCTGACTCCGAATTTCAGACCGGCTTGGCCAAAAACCACCGCGATCACGGGGGCATTCAGCGTGGTGGTGTCAAGCCGGAGCGACTCACCATCGCCCTGAAACGCATAATCAATATCGCCGCCTACGGTCCAACCGTCGGAATTGCGAAAATCGTCTAACGCTTTCGAGCTCATGAAAAACAACGCATGCGCATATTGTTGCGCGCCGAACTGCCAGCCATAGCCGGCGGAGGCCATAGAATAATATTCGACCGTCTCTCCTTTCGCGCGCAGTGCCCCGCGCCCGTAAGAGCCGCCAAAGCCAAAACTGGCCTCGGTTATCAGCGGCATGACCAACATACCCGCGGCGCGTTGGCTTAAGTCTTGCGTATGGGGATGGGTTTGATAAAGCTGCTCGAGCGTGGCGTCTACTCTGGCGTCAATTTTGGTGGCATCTTCTTTTAAATATTCGGCTTCTGCCTTTAAAGCCTCGGTATCAACAAGCGCCGCCGTGCAGCCGTTTAACATAACGACTGCGGCAGAAAGGCTTGCAAAGAGACGTAATTTTGAGGTCAGCTTGTTCATTTCATTTTGCTCGATTTATAGTGGTACCGGGTTGCCTCAGTCTCTAGCCTGTCTTACGCAGTTTGTCATCCTAGATTTCGCTCACATTCCCTTGAGTTTTTGGGCCGCATAGGGCGCGTAATAGGTTAAGATACCGTCACAGCCTGCGCGCTTAAAGGCCATCAGGCTTTCCAAAATGACCTTATCACCATCAAGCCAACCATTTTCGATCGCGCCTTGCAACATCGCGTATTCGCCCGACACTTGATATGCATATGTTGGGGCGCCAAATTCATCTTTGACCCGTCGGCAGATATCCAAGTAAGGCATGCCTGGTTTGATCATAACCATATCGGCGCCCTCGGAGAGGTCTCTGGCCACTTGGCGCAGCGCCTCATCTGAATTGGCTGGATCCATTTGATAGGTGGATTTATCGCCCTTTAAGGCACCCGCAGCGCCGACCGCGTCGCGAAATGGGCCGTAAAACCCGCTGGCAAATTTTGCCGCATAAGACAGAAGTATAACATCTTGATGGCCGGCCTGCTCAAGCGCCTGGCGCAAGACCCCAATGCGGCCATCCATCATATCCGAGGGCCCAATGATATCTGCGCCGGCTTCCGCTTGCGAGAGCGCCTGTTTTACAAGCGCTTCAAGCGTTGAATCGTTTTCCACTTTGCCATCGACAACAAAACCGTCATGGCCGTTGATATTATAGGGGTCCAACGCGACATCGGTCATAATGGCGATCTCTGGCACGGCGGCCTTGATTGCGCGCGTGGCCCGATTTGAAAGGTTTTCTGGGTTCCACGCTTCAGCGCAATCCTGCGTTTTCAGCGCGGGATCCGTATAAGGAAAGAGGCAAATTGCCGGAATTCCCAAGCCAGCAGCCCATTTTGCCGCCTCGACCACTTTGTCAACGCTGCGCCGGAAAACCCCCGGCATCGAGGCCACGGGTTGCTCGATATTTTGACCATCGCAGACAAATACCGGCCAGATTAGATCTCCCACGCTCAACGTGTTCTCGCGGATGAGCGCGCGCGTGGCTGCCGATTGCCGCGCGCGGCGAAAGCGGCTGGCGGGAAATGCTGCGATTGGGTTCGTTGCCATTATGATCCTCCAGTTGACCGGCCACATCGTGGCATGTAACAAGCAGCCGAGCAAGAGATTGATTGCGCTTAAAGCGCTGCCCATTCGATGCGCTTATTCGCCGTAACCCAGAGAAAATTATCGTGCTACTCATTGATAACCTTGATTTTACGGCTTTTACCAGCGTTTGGTTCTGGGTTATCCTTGTGCTTGTTTGGGCGGTGACCAGCCAATATATCCTGGGCGTTCCTTTTTCCGATTTACAGCGCGCGTCAAAGGCTGATGCGGAGGCGCAAGAGGAAGCTTTAATTCGGCTGTTTGCGCAGGCGCAGCGTGTGGCCCCCCCCGCGATTGCTGCTGTGCGCTTGGGCTTGGCCTTGGGGGCTGGATTCGCGGTGGGGTTTTGGGCGGTGGCAGCCTTTGGATATAGCAATGAGGCGCTGCAGGCTTTATTCCTTTTGGTGGTGCCGCTTTGGCCCGTCTTGCTCTTGCGCTTGCGCTTTGCCCGCAGTATTACCGGCGCCCAGCCCGATTTCGCGCAGGTCTACATAAAACTCCGATGGATCCGGTTTTGGACGTTTTGTATCGGCGTGCTCACGCTTTTTCTGACGGCGTTCTGGGGGATGATTTTCAATATAAATAAGCTGGTCCTATGAAAAAAGCCGGATGGTTTACTTTTTGCGCAACAAGGTTTGAATGATGGCCAACACCGTAACAATTGGGGGCGTACCAGAGGGGTTTGACGCAGATATTATTTTGCGCCAAATGCAGCGAGATGGGCGCCCTCTTATGCATATTGCGCGGGATGATAAGAGGTTGGCGGCCTTTGCCGAAGCGGTGCGGTTTTTTGCACCAGACATGCCCGTGATAGAGTTTCCCGCTTGGGATTGTTTGCCCTATGACCGGGTATCGCCGAATGCGGATATTTCAGCCCGTCGGATGGCCACATTGGCCGGGCTTGTGCATGGCATGCCCAAACAATTCATCTTGCTTACCACGCTGAATGCGGCGATGCAGCGCTTACCGGCGCGCCAGGTGTTGCGCGATGCGGCATTTCGGGCCGAGGTCGGCCGGCCAATCGATGAAGAGGCGCTGCGTTCTTTTTTGGTTCGTATGGGTTTTTCTAAGGCGCCGACGGTGCTGGAGCCCGGAGATTACGCCATTCGCGGTGGGATTATCGATATTTATCCTCCGGGTGATTTGGGCCCAATTCGTTTGGATTTGTTCGGGGATGTATTGGATGGGGCGCGTCGGTTTGATCCGGTCAGTCAACGCACAACTGAAACATTATCTGAGATTGAATTATCGCCCGTCTCGGAAGTGATTTTGGATGAGGCGGCAATCACCCGGTTTCGTCAAAATTACCGTAGCGAATTCGGGGCAGCCCGCAGCGATGATCCGTTGTATGAATCGATAAGTGCAGGCCAAAAGGTTCAAGGGTTTGAACATTGGTTGCCGTTTTTTCACGCGCATTTGGAAAGCCTGTTCGATTACCTCCCAGAGGTTTGCGTGAGCTTTGATGACCAATTGGAGCCCGCGCGACTGGCGCGTTGGGAAGGTATTGAGGACCAATATGAAACGCGTAAATTGGCGATGCAGGCCAAGCAACGCTTGGATTCCGTTTACAAACCGGTCACGCCAACGGCGCTGTATTTAGATGACGCGGCGTGGGCGGCCAGTTTAAACGGGCATAAAGTGTTAAAATTGCATCCTTTGGCGCAGGCCAGCGGGCCGGGTGTGATTGACGCGCAAGGGCGTATGGGGCGTAATTTTGCGCCAGAGCGCCAACAGGAAACGGTAAGCCTTTTCAATACATTATGTCAGCATATTCAGAAAAAATCAGCGATTGGCCCCGTGATTTTAGCAAGCTATTCCGACGGCTCTTGTGAACGCTTAAGTGGATTGGTCAGCGATGAAGGGTTTGGCGATCCTGTCAAAATAAACACCCGGGCGCAAATTGGCGATGCGGGGCTTTACGTCACGGTTTGGGGGCTTGAACATGGCTTTGAAACCCCCGATTTCACGGTCATTTCTGAACAAGATATTTTGGGGGACCGTTTGGTGCGCAGCGCTAAAAAGCGCCGCAAAGCTGAAAATTTTTTAACCGAGACGCAAAGCTTATCTGCGGGTGATTTGGTGGTGCATGTCGATCATGGGATCGGCCGCTATCACGGGCTTGAATTGGTGACGGCGGCGGGGGCGGCGCATGAATGTCTGGTGTTGGAATATGCGGAAAGCGCGCGTCTCTATCTGCCCGTTGAAAATATTGAATTGCTTAGTAAATATGGCCATGACGAAGGCCTTTTGGATAAATTGGGTGGGGGGGCCTGGCAGGCCAAAAAGGCCAAGCTCAAGCAACGTATTCGCGATATGGCTGATCGGTTGATCCGCGTTGCTGCCGAACGGGCTTTGCGAAAAGCGCCGATTTTAGAACCGCCGCCCGGCAGTTGGGATGCGTTTTGTGCGCGCTTTCCCTATCAGGAAACCGACGACCAGCTGATGGCAATCGGAGATGTCGTAGATGATTTAACATCGGGCGCGCCCATGGATCGGTTGATTTGCGGGGATGTGGGGTTTGGCAAAACCGAAGTGGCTTTGCGGGCGGCCTTTGTTGCCGCGATGTCAGGCACGCAAGTCGCCGTGATCGCGCCTACCACGTTGCTGGCGCGTCAACACGCGCAAAGCTTTGCCGAGCGGTTTCGCGGCTTTCCATTACACGTGCGCCAATTATCGCGATTTGTTTCGAACAAAGAGGCGCAAGCCACGCGCGATGGTATTAGCGACGGAACCGTTGATATTGTTGTGGGCACGCATGCCTTGCTCGCCAAATCGATCAAATTCCAGAATTTAGGGCTACTGATTATTGACGAAGAACAACATTTTGGGGTGCAGCATAAAGAACGGCTGAAGCAGATGCGCTCTGACATTCATGTTTTAACTCTGACCGCCACGCCGATCCCGCGTACGTTGCAATTGTCCCTTTCTGGGGTGCGCGATCTGTCGATCATCGGCACGCCGCCCGTGGATCGCTTGGCTATTCGCACCTATGTCAGTGAATTTGATGCCGTGACCATTCGCGAAGGATTTTTGCGGGAACATTATCGCGGTGGTCAGTCCTTTTACGTGGTGCCCAGGGTCAGCGACTTGCCCGAAATCGAGGCCTTTTTGCAAGAACAGTTACCCGAGCTGACCTATGTGGTTGCGCATGGTCAAATGGCTGCAGGTGAGCTGGATCGGCGCATGAATGCGTTTTATGATCGCCAATATGATATTTTGCTCGCCACAACGATCGTTGAATCGGGCTTGGATATTCCAAGCGCGAATACCATGGTTGTGCATCGCGCGGATATGTTTGGTCTGGCCCAGCTTTACCAAATTCGCGGTCGAGTTGGGCGTTCTAAAACCCGCGCTTATGCGTTTTTGACCACCAAGCCCCGGGTTAAATTAACCAACACGGCCAGCAAACGCCTGCGGGTGTTGGGCTCATTAGATTCTTTAGGGGCGGGGTTTACTTTGGCCTCGCAGGATTTGGATATCCGCGGCGCGGGCAATCTACTGGGGGAAGAGCAATCCGGACAAATGCGCGATGTGGGCTATGAGCTCTATCAAAATATGCTTGAAGAGGCGATTTCAAAGATCAAATCGGGCCAATTAGAGGGCTTGTCTGACGGTGATGATCAATGGGCCCCGCAAATCAATTTGGGCGTTTCGGTGCTTATACCAGAGAGTTTTGTCCCGGATCTCGATGTGCGGCTCGGGCTGTATCGCCGGCTTTCTGGGCTTAGCACGAAAGTGGAGTTGGAAGGTTTTGCCGCCGAACTCATCGATCGGTTCGGCGCCTTGCCCCGCGAGGTCAATACGCTGTTATTGGTTGTGCGGATAAAGGCAATGTGCAAACGCGCGGGTATCGCCAAGCTGGATGGGGGCCCAAAAGGCGCTGTTTTGCAATTTCACAATAATAAATTTGCCGCCCCTGAAGGCCTTGTTGAGTTCATTCAAGATCAACGCGGTTTGGCAAAGATTAAAGATAACAAATTGGTTGTGCGGCGCGATTGGACAAAAATCAGTGATAAGATCAAGGGCTCTTTTGCTATTGCAAAAGATTTAGCGGCGAAAGCCAAGCCCAAGCCCGTGGACAGCCCAAAACCTTAAGCGCCCTGAGCATCCTGCCATGCGTTGGGCCGTTTTGGAGTAATGTGCTAACGGCTGGTCTCTGTGAGACGGCGCTTCACATATGACGAGACGTGGCCGATCATGTCATCCATGTGCCGGTCCTCAAAGAAATGCCCTGATCCCTCAAGTTCCGTATGCGTGATGGTAATGCCTTTTTGTTCATGCAGTTTTTCAACCAGCCCAACCGTGTCGGCGGGCGGGGCAATCCGATCTTCGGTGCCATTGATGATCAAACCAGAAGACGGGCAGGGCGCCAAAAATGAGAAGTCGTACATGTTGGCGGGGGGGGAGGCGGAAATGAAACCGGTAATTTCGGGGCGGCGCATTAACAATTGCATGCCAATCCATGCGCCAAAGCTAAACCCTGCAACCCAACAATGTTTTGAGTTGTTATTCATCGATTGAAGGTAATCGAGCGCCGCGGCCGCATCGCTTAATTCACCAACGCCTTGATCATACTCGCCTTGGCTGCGCCCGACACCCCGAAAATTAAAGCGTAGAACGGTAAAACCCATATTGTAAAATGCGTAATGCAAATTATAGACGACCTTATTGTTCATCGTGCCGCCAAATTGCGGATGCGGATGTAAAACGATGGCGATAGGCGCATCGCGATCTTTTTGCGGATGATAGCGGCCTTCAAGACGACCTTCAGGACCGGGAAAAATTACCTCAGGCATACGCTTTTTTCTCTCCTTGGCGCCGGCGGCTTATTGTTGACAGTTTATATCAACCATATTAGAACTATTCTAAATTGCTCTGCGGCGTTTGATTGGGGTTGCAGATAGTCTGTGCAGCAATGCAGGTCAATCAATTTGCGGGATGAAACGATGAAACTCAGCACGAAAGGCAGATATGCAATGGTCGCTTTGTCCGATATCGCCTTGCAACCGCAGGACGCGCTGGTGACATTGGCTGATATTTCCAAGCGTCAGAACATCTCTTTGGCTTATTTGGAGCAGCTGTTTGTAAAATTAAGGCGCTCTGGTTTGGTACAATCTGTTCGGGGGCCGGGCGGTGGCTACAAATTGGGCAAATCGCCCCATGAGATGCGGATTATTGATGTTTTGTCGGCGGTCGATGAAAAGCTGGATGCCATGCATAAAGGCGCGGGCGCCACTGGGGGGCTTTCTGGCAGCCGCGCGCAATCACTAACCAACCGCCTGTGGGAGGGGTTGAGCGCGCATGTATACGTATTTTTGCACCAGACCCGTTTATCGGATGTGATCGAGAATGATCTTATGCCATGTCCGGCGATTCCTTCGTTTTTGTCATTGGTTGATGAGGAATGAACCGGGTTTACTTAGATTATAACGCCAGTGCACCGCTGCGCGAAGAGGCGCGCGAGGCTATGGTGCACGCCATGGCGCTTGCGGGAAACCCATCTTCGGTGCATGCTGAAGGGCGTCAGGCGCGCGCTATAGTGGAAACAGCCCGCCAGCAGGTTGCCGCGGCACTGGGCGCGCAGGGCGCGGATGTTATCTTTACATCCGGCGCCACTGAAGCGGCGGGATTGGCGCTGACCGGACGCGGCATTCGCTGCGCGGATATTGAGCATGAAGCCGTGTCCTCATGGTGTCAGAGCGATTTGAGTTGCGGCTTAGATGGCGGGGTGGCTTGCCAAGCGCCCGGGGCAACGGCGCTGCAATTGGCAAATTCTGAAACGGGCATTCTGCAGCAATTGCCCGATGGTTTGGCGCTGTGCGATATGACGCAGGCGTTTGGAAAACTTCCCGTTGCGTTTCACTGGAGCGGCGCCACTATGGCGCTTGTCTCTGCGCATAAAATTGGTGGGCCCAAAGGCGTTGGCGCATTGATCGTTAAGCGCGGAACCGAGGTCGCAGCGCAAATCAAAGGCGGTGGGCAAGAAATGGGCCGCCGTTCGGGCACTGAAAACGTGATTGGAATCGCCGGTTTTGGCGCCGCGGCCGAGGCCGCACAGCGCGACTTGGCCGATGGCGTTTGGGAGCAAGTTGAAAAACTTAGAAACATTCTAGAAAAGGCGGTTGCACAATCCGCTTCGGAGACTATTTTTGTAGGTCAGGGTGGTCGCAGATTGCCCAATACGAGTTACATGATTTCGGAGGGTTGGCGCGGGGAAACCCAAGTGATGCAAATGGATTTGGCGGGGTTTTCAGTCTCTGCAGGCTCTGCCTGTTCGAGCGGAAAAGTAAAACGCAGCCGGGTTTTGCAAGCCATGGGGTTTTCAGCTGAGCAAGCAGCCTGCGCGCTTCGAGTGAGTTTGGGGCCGCAGAATAAACAAGAAGATATCGAGCGCTTTGTCGAGGTTTGGGGCGCTCACCAACATCGGTTACAAGGTCGCCGCCGTAGCGCCTAGCCAATAATAAGGAGGCCAAAATGGCTGCTTTGGATCAAATGGACGTCAAAGAGGGTGTCGATCAGGAAACTGTTGACGCGGTGCGCGAAGTTGGCGGTGCCTATAAATACGGGTGGGATACCGAGATTGAAATGGAATACGCCCCGAAAGGCGTGAACCCTGATATCGTGCGGCTGATCTCGGAAAAGAATGATGAACCGGACTGGATGACCGAGTGGCGTTTGCAAGCTTTTGCCCGCTGGGAGCAAATGCAAGAGCCGGATTGGGCGATGGTCAGCTACCCGAAAATAGATTTTCAGGATCAATATTATTACGCGCGCCCCAAATCAATGATTGAAAAGCCAAAATCGCTGGATGAGGTGGATCCAAAGCTTTTGGCAACGTATGAAAAGCTGGGGATTCCGTTGAAGGAACAAATGATCTTGGCCGGAGTGGAATCCGATCAAGAGGTTCCCGCCGAGGGCCGTAAAGTGGCAGTTGATGCGGTGTTTGACAGCGTTTCTGTGGGCACCACGTTTAAAGAAGAGCTGAAAAAAGCGGGTGTGATCTTCTGTTCGATCTCCGAAGCGATCAAAGACTACCCCGAATTGGTGCGCCAATATCTTGGCTCGGTTGTGCCGGTGTCTGACAATTACTATGCCACGTTGAACAGCGCTGTATTTTCGGATGGTTCATTCGTTTACATTCCACCGGGCGTGCGCTGCCCGATGGAGCTGTCTACCTATTTTCGCATCAATGCGGAAAATACCGGTCAGTTTGAACGCACACTGATCATCGCCGATAAGGGCGCCTATGTCAGCTATCTGGAGGGCTGCACGGCCCCCAAGCGGGACACCACGCAATTGCACGCGGCGGTCGTTGAGTTGGTGTTGCTAGAAGATGCCGAAATTAAATATTCGACGGTTCAAAACTGGTTCCCGGGCGATGAGGAAGGCAAAGGTGGCATTTACAACTTTGTGACCAAACGTGCAGATTGCCGCGGCGATCGCGCCAAAGTCATGTGGACGCAGGTTGAAACCGGGTCGGCCGTGACTTGGAAATACCCCTCTTGCATTCTACGCGGTGATGAAAGCCAGGGCGAGTTTTATTCGATCGCGATCGCGAACAATCACCAGCAGGCGGATACTGGCACAAAAATGATCCATTTGGGTAAAAACACAAAATCTCGGATTGTCTCGAAGGGGATCTCTGCAGGCGTGGCGCAAAACACCTACCGTGGGCAGGTTTCAATGCATCCCAAGGCCAAAAACAGCCGTAATTATACGCAATGCGATAGTCTGTTGATCGGTGATAAATGCGGGGCGCATACGGTGCCTTACATCGAGGTGAAGAACAATTCTTCGCGCGTTGAGCATGAAGCGACCACGTCAAAGGTTGATGATGATCAGCTGTTTTATTGTCGACAGCGCGGAATGGATGAAGAAGAGGCTGTCGCGCTGGTTGTGAATGGCTTTTGTAAAGATGTTTTGCAGGCTTTGCCGATGGAGTTTGCGATGGAAGCGCAGCAATTGGTTGCGATCAGTCTGGAAGGCTCGGTGGGCTAGCCGCGCCGTTGTGGCGATCCGGGGCAAGCTGCGTGCGATGAAAACGTTAGATCGGGTGTGTCAGAGTGGAAGAACAAACCCGTTAATCAATCAATTTGAGGTAAGAGATGTTAGAAATTAAAGATCTTCACGTGTCGTTGGAAGAAGAAGATAAGCAAATTTTAAAAGGCGTGAATTTAACGGTTGAAGCGGGCAAAGTGCACGCGATCATGGGGCCGAACGGATCTGGAAAATCCACTTTGTCTTATGTCTTAAGCGGTAAGGATGGCTATGAGGTGACGGGCGGAAGCGCGGCATTAGATTCGGTTGATCTGCTTGAAATGGACCCTGAAGAGCGCGCGGCTGCCGGCTTGTTTTTAGCCTTCCAATACCCGGTTGAAATCCCCGGCGTTGGAAATATGACGTTTCTACGCACCGCGGTGAACGCCCAACGCAAGGCACGGGGCGAAGAAGAAATGAGCGCTGCCGAGTTTTTGAAACTTGTCCGCGCCAAGGCGAAAACCCTGAAAATCGATGCAGATATGCTGAAACGGCCAGTGAATGTTGGGTTTTCTGGGGGTGAGAAAAAACGCAATGAGATTTTGCAAATGGCGATGTTGGAACCCAAAATGTGTATTTTGGATGAAACCGATAGCGGGTTGGATGTGGATGCGATGAAACTGGTCGCCGAAGGCGTGAATGCTCTGCGCGACGAAGGCCGTGGCTTTTTGGTGATCACGCATTATCAACGTTTGCTGGATCATATCAAACCGGATGTTGTTCACATCATGGCAAACGGGCGGATCGTAAAAACAGGTGGTCCCGAATTGGCGCTGGAAGTGGAGAATAACGGTTACTCTGATATTTTGGCGGAGGTTGCTTAATGGCCTTGCCACAAGTCAAACTGGGTGCATTAGAGGCGCGTCTATCTAGGATGCAGCCAATCGATACGGGCTGGAGTGCTTCGGCCCGAGCTGCGGCGCTCAACACTTTAAATGCGATGGGATTGCCCGACCGGCGCGATGAATATTGGAAATATACCAACCCCGCGGCGTTGGTGGCGCCCGAGGCTGCGCCGGCTCAGGTTTTAGGTCTGCCCGAAGCGGCGCTTTGCGGTGATCTCGAGCGCCTTAAAATTGTGTTCGTTGACGGGGTGTTTGACCCCGAGGCTTCGGATGATTTGATTGGCTCTGGGGTTCAAATCGACCGGCTGGCCGCCTGTCAAGATTTAGATCTGCATTGGGCAAAGCCGGTTTATGGATCCTTAGAGGCGCAGGGGCAGGTTCCGGTGGAACGGCCTTTGGCCGCGCTTAACACCGCGTTTGCGAGCGATGGTGTATTGATCCATGTCACCGCTGCGGTAAAGCCCATTTTAAATATCGTGTACCGACATGAAAATCCGCTATCCGATGTGATGCTGCACCACCTGATCAAGCTTGAACCAAACGCGTCTTTGACGTTGGTTGAAAACGGGCCTGTCGCCGCGCGCAGCAATTTGGTGATGGAGGTTGAGGTCGCGGATCAAGCGCAATTCCATCACATACGGGCGCAGGGCCGCGATCATGAACAACGCTGCTGCAGCAGCATCTTCGCTTCTTTGGGCCGGGAAAGCGTTTTCAAATCATTTACCTTAACGGTGAATGGCGTTTTGACCCGCAATGATTGCGTTTTGAGCTTGAAGGGTGATGATGCGGTTGCGCATGTTGCAGGAGCCTGCGTGGGGGATGGGGCGTTTCATCATGATGATACGGTTTTTATCACTCATGATGCGGTGAATTGCGAAAGCCGACAGGTGTTCAAAAAAGTCTTGCGGAACGGGGCTGTTGGCGTTTTTCAAGGCAAAATCCTTGTCAAACCTGGCGCGCAAAAAACCGATGGTTATCAGATTAGCCAATCGCTTTTGCTGGATGAAGACAGCCAATTTCTGGCCAAGCCTGAGCTGGAAATCTACGCAGATGACGTGATTTGCTCGCATGGGTCCACCTCGGGTGCGATTGATGAAGACGGGCTGTTTTATCTGCGCTCGCGCGGTGTTCCCACGCCGCTGGCGGTGGATATGCTGACTTTGGCGTTTCTCGCAGAGGCGCTTGATGAAATTGACAATGACATATTGTCAGCCACTATGCTTGAGCAATTAGAGGCGTGGCTGGCTCGGCGGCGCAGCTAAGCATGTCAATGTTGCGAAATATCGTAAGAAGCTACACCAAGCCAGGCCAAGTGGTGAGCGATTTGTTGCAAGCCGGCCCGCGTGAAGATCGCGCCTTGGCGTTTTTGGCCGCCGGTTGCGTATTGGCCTTTCTGGCGCAATGGCCGGGCCTTGCCCGACAAGCGCATCTTGAAGAAAAAGCTTTGGACATGCTGTTGGGGGGCGCGCTGTTTGGCTGGTTCTTTTTGGCCCCGTTGATGTTTTACATACTGGCCTTGCTGGTGAAATGGGTCTGGGGCGTTTTTGGGCCATCATTGTCGGCCTATAGCGTTCGCGTTGCTCTTTTTTGGGCGTTTTTAGCCGCCGCGCCCTTGATGTTATTGCATGGGCTGATCACAGGGTTTTTTGGTCAAAATTGGATTAAAGAAGCCGTTGGCTTTGTTTGGTTCGCGGTGTTTCTTTGGTTTTTGGCGGCGGGGCTGCGCGCGGCGCGGTCGGTGGCCCCATGACGGGTAGACTGATGATAAAGCAGCTTTTTCAAGATAGTTTTTTAAAGCCCAGAGAAGCGGCGCAAGAGGTGATTGCGTTCAACCTGTCTTATGATGCGATCTTTTCTTTGTTTCTGGCGATGGTTTGCGCCAGCACCGCTTTGATGTTCACCATTGATTTCATTTTGCCGCAAAGCGCCGAGGCGGTTGAGATCCTTGGCGTACCTTGGAAAATTTGCGTTGTCATTTTTGTTGTGACAACCGCGGTCGCGTTTGGCATTGCTTGGATTGGCGAGAAGCTGCAGGGCTTGGGTGATTTTAAATCAATTATGGCGCTGATGGCCTGGATGCAGGTGCTACAATTTGCATTGCAAATTATATCCTACCTCTTTTTACTCACCATGCCACCGGTTGCGGCCTTTTTTCAACTGGCGCTGATTGGGTGGTCATTTTGGATTTTTATCACCTTTATCGATGTGGCCCATGGGTTTGACAATATGATCAAGGCAACGTTCGTTTCCCTGCTGGGCAGCATGCTCGGGGTACTGAGTTTGGCGATGCTAACCACTTTATTTTTCTTGGGAACCTAAACTGTTATGACCTTTGATATCGCCTCTATTCGCGCAGATTTTCCAATTTTAAGCCGTGAAGTAAACGGAAAGCCTTTGGTGTATTTGGACAATGGCGCTTCGTCGCAGAAGCCTCAGGTGGTGATCGATGCGGTGACGCAAGCTTACGCGCATGAATACGCGAATGTGCATCGTGGCCTGCATTATCTTAGCAATCTGGCAACCGATAAATATGAAGCGGTGCGCGGCGTTGTGGCGCGGTTTTTAAACGCCGGCGCTGAAACTGAGATTGTGCTCAATTCGGGCACGACAGAAGGCATAAACGCTGTGGCCTACGGTTGGGCAATGGAAAATTTAACCGCAGGCGATGAAATTATCCTTTCGGTGATGGAGCATCATGCCAATATCGTGCCCTGGCATTTTTTGCGCGAGCGCTATGGGGTGGTGTTGAAATGGGTCGATATCGACGCGCAGGGCAATTTGGACCCGCAAGCGGTTATCGATGCCATATCCGAGCGCAGCAAGCTGATTGCGATCACGCATATGTCAAACGTGCTGGGCAGCGTGGTGGATGTGAAAACCATTTGTCATCATGCCCGCAGCAGGGGTGTTCCTGTGCTTGTTGACGGCTCGCAGGCGGCGGTGCATCACGCTGTTGACGTGCAAGATATCGGATGTGATTTTTACGCGATCACCGGGCATAAACTCTGCGGCCCGTCAGGGTCGGGGGCGATTTTTATGCGCGCTGAACGGATGGCGGAAATGCGCCCCTTTATCGGCGGCGGCGATATGATCAAAGAAGTTCATAAAGACAACGTGATTTATAATGATCCGCCGATGATGCTTGAGGCTGGGACCCCCGGCATTGTACAAACCATCGGATTTGGTGTGGCGCTGGATTACATGATGGGCATCGGGTTTGAGGCGATTCAGGCGCATGAAAAGACGCTTACCGATTATGCGCAATCTCAGTTGGGCAGTTTGAATTGGCTGACCCTGCAAGGCGCAGCGCAGGATAAGGGTCCGATTTTCAGCTTCACTTTGCAGGGGGCCGCGCATGCGCATGATATTTCGACGATCCTGGATCGAAAAGGCATCGCGGTGCGGGCAGGCCAGCATTGCGCGGGACCTTTGATGGAGTTCATGGGCGTCACCGCCTCATGCCGGGCGTCTTTTGCCTTTTATAACTCGCTCGAAGAGGTTGACCGCTTGGTGGATGGGCTGCATTTGGCGCATGATCTTTTGGTCTGATTGATCTCGCTAAACGGCGAAAAAATACGCCAAGCGCTTTTCGGTTGGGCAAGCCCCCGGTTTGATAAAGCTTTGATTTTTGGGTTTCGGGGGGGGCAACTTCTGAGAGCATTACGTGGGTTTTGAGGCGACTATTTCCTATGAAATGGTCATGCCAGATATCGAATGAGGGCGTTTTATACATCCTTTTTTACATCCGTAGATTTGCGCATTGGCCGATTTTAGAAACCAAAATGCGCGGCGCTACTTCATTGTTCGGTTTTGCTGTTGCAGTTGCGTTAGGGCGAAACGGGCTGCCATAATTCTGCACCTGTTGATCGGTTTGAATTCACTGCGCTTGACACTTTTTTGATATCCAAACTCTTATCAGAAACCGGCTTCATAAGCTTTGATGCGCCTTTTCCCTGCTCGCCCAGCCAAAGGGGCCAGTCCTCGGGCTCAAGGATCACAGGCAATCTGTGATGGATCCGTGCCATTTTGGGATTGGCAATGGTGGTTACGATTGCACAGCTGGTTATTTCGGCGCCATTCAACTGCCAGTTTTGCCATATCCCCGCCATTATAAGCGGGCTGCCATCCGAGCGCATGACGCGGTAGGGCACCGGCTTTTGACCTGCAACGCGCTGCCATTCATAAAACCCGTCTGCGGGGATTAAACAGCGTCTTGATCGACAGGCCTCTTTAAATGCCGGTTTTTCAGCGATCGTTTCTGATCTTGCGTTGATTAGCAAAGGGCCTCCCGCCATTGTTTTGTACCATTTTGGTATAAAACCCCAGCGCATTGGTTTGAGTTGTCGCATTCCGTCGGCCGCAATAAGCGTGTGAATAAGGGTAGTGGGGCAGACATTGTAATTGGGCGTGCTTGGCAGGTCATTTGCGGGCGTTGCGTGAAACAGGTTGACCAGCGCGTCTTGCGGTATGGTGATGGCAAACCTTCCACACATCTCAGTCCCCTCTCTTTAACAAAAACTGTCTCTGCCCGAAAAATTTTAGCTGACGCGCCCGTTTAATGCCAGTGGCGGTATGAGCCAGCGAGCATTGCAAATGCTGCATGGCGGCAATTCTAACTTGGATGATGTTGCTCATGCAGAAAGTGCCTAATTAGGCGGCAATTCAAGCAATGGAGAATGAGATGCTTAGACAAATATTTAAATCATTGATCGTGGCACGCCAAGCCAGTGCTGCTTTTGAAACGCTCAGCCATTTAAGCGATCATCAGCTGCAAGATATCGGCTTCACCCGCGCAACCTATGTGAACGAAATCAAAGCTCAAGTTTTGGCTGAAATGGATGCTGCGGATGAAGAAAAAGCCGTCCAAATGCAGACAAATCCAAATTTGGTAGGGGCTGTTTAAGGGCCTTGTTGCAAGGATCCTAACGGTTCCGTCAAGAAGGGGCTTTCTTGATCTATTCGATATTGAGGATACCGTATAAATCAAATGGCGCCCTTCGAGAAGCGGTCGAGAAGACGCGATATCGGCTCACAAACTGGCCCGGCTGTAATAAAAGCCTGCATCAGCGCGGCGATGTGACAATTTGGCTGAGCCGTGAGGTGGAAACCGCATCGTGCGCAGGGCGCCGCAAGACGCGAGGCGGTCAGACAGTCTATTTGGGGTCAGGCAATCCTGACCTGCTTGAGGTGGTGTATAAACAGCTGCTGCGCTAGCGCGACGGGTTTTTGCACTGCCTGTTTAAGCTCATCGGTGTAGAATGTCCGCCTGCCTCATTTTTTTACCTTTTCACGCTGCGGGTCTGAACTGATATTGGTGATGAACTCGCGTGCTGACGCGGATGGCGCGACCCAAGTTTTGGTATATAATACGGGCCTTAAAATATTTGACGCAGGCGAGTAGATATAAAATAAGCATAAAATAAAACCTAAACGCAAATCTTGGCGTAAGCGGCATCTTGGGGCAGGCGAGGTAATTGGGCGCGCTTGGCAAGTCATTTTTAGGTGGTGTATGAGACAGGATGCCCAGTGCCCTTTGTGCTTTGGTGATGGCAAGCCTTCCACCTAATGCAGGATACAGCGATATTTTAGAGCATAATCTGCATTTAATCAGCGCGGATAAACAGTGTTGCCCTTTGAAAGGTTGGTGGGTCTTTTTCGTCAGAATTTAGGGCGTTTTTGACCCTATTAAGTAAAATGATCCGTTCTAATACTCGCTGCGTTTAACTGGGCAGAGCTTACCCAAATTTCAAACGAAAAGGCAGGGATCATGACAGCAACAGATCAGTTTGGCTTCGGAACTCAGATTAGAAAATCTCCTTATTTTGACGCCACAGTTCGCTGGGGGGCAAAAGGGTTTTCGGTTTATAATCATATGTATATCCCCCGTGACTTCGGAGATCCTGAGCAGAATTTTTGGAATTTGGTGAACGAAGCAATCCTATGCGATGTCGCCGTTGAACGGCAGGTCGAAGTGACAGGGCCTGATGCGGCAGCGTTTGTGCAACTGTTAACCCCCCGCGATCTTTCCAAAATGGCGGTGGGTCAATGTAAATACATTCTTATCACAAATGCCGATGGTGGGCTGTTAAACGATCCAATTCTTTTGCGACTGGCAGAAAATCATTTTTGGATTTCCTTGGCGGATAGCGATATTTTACTCTGGGCGCAGGGGGTGGCCGTACATTCTGGCTTGGATGTAAGTATTTGTGAGCCGGATGTGTCCCCGTTACAATTGCAGGGCCCCAATTCTGGGAAAATCATGAAGGCTTTGTTCGGAGAATCTATAGAAGATCTGCGCTATTATTGGCTGCGCGAGCTTGAGCTTGAGGGCATTCCACTGCTTGTGTCACGCACCGGCTGGTCAAGCGAATTGGGTTATGAGATTTACCTCAGGGATGGGGCCTATGGAAGTGAGCTTTGGGAGCGCATCATGGCCGCTGGCGCTCGGTTTGGTCTGAAGCCGGGGCACACGTCTTCAATCCGGCGCATCGAAGGGGGAATGCTGTCTTATCATGCGGATGCGGATATTCACACGAACCCGTTTGAACTGGGTTTAGACCGGTTGGTTAACCTGGATATCGAGGCGAATTTTATTGGTAAATCTTCGCTGCGCCGTATCAAGGCCAAAGGGGTAGAGCGCAAACAAGTTGGTTTGGTTTTGGATGGCGCGCCTTTGACGGGACCCAATACCAGTTTTTGGGCCATTACAGATAAGGGAAAAACGATTGGCAAGGTGACCTCTGCGGTTTTCTCGCCGCGCTTGCAGAAAAATATTGCGCTTGCGATGGTGTCTGTAGATCGTACTGCCTTGGGAACTGAGCTGCGTGTTCTTGCGGGGGCGGAGCAGCGCACCGCATTGGTGGTTGAACGGCCATTTTTTGACCCGAAGAAAAAGATCACGGCCGCCGCGCTCTCAAATTGAACACTCTGTACAAAGCCAAGCTGCCCTTTAAAGCTTGCTTTGGCTATGCGGATGCACCGGCCAATCGGCGCAATTCTTTAGGCCAGCAGTCTCGCTCGCTTGGGACAGCCGATTGGTATGGTTTTCATGGTGTGATCCGTGGCAATATGGGGTGTACATTTTAGTGGCTAGACTCGCTCTCCTCCCAAACAGAGAGCCTAGCCACTAATGTCTCAAGCCTGACATGACGAGACGATGCAACACAACTCAAGCTGCGTTAAAGCGACAGTAATAGCTTAATTATTAAGCAACACAAGAACTTTTAGATTTGCATAGAATGCATATCGGCAATGCAATCTTGTGCATTGCTGACAGAGGCTGGTTTTCGCTATCAAAGGGTCAGCAAGTTTCTCCTCCCATTAATTTGCTATCGTTGAAAATTCTCCTCCCAGATGTTTTCAATTTTTTTGGCAGTGCTTTTTAGCACTGCCTTTTTTTTTGAACGGAGGCAGCGCGCGCCGTCCGCGATCGTGACGCTACTTTTTCTGGGGTGCTTTTATGCCGGTTTTCAATATTTAGCTTGGGCGATGCAAAATTTGCGCAAAAGCGCCAAATCAAAACCTGCCGCGTGATGTTCTTTTCGGCCAGAAAGCAATTACAGAAGCAAAATATGGGTTGCCTAAATATCCGCAAATTTTGACGCGTAGCGTTAAATTCGCCCTTTTCCTGTAGGAAGGCAGCATCGACCATCCTGCGGGCGGTTTTTTGCCGTTAAGAACGTGGTTTACCCGTTGCGATGGCGTATGAAAGCGGCGGGGTTACGCGTCTCAGAAGCCTTGGTATGGGCACTGCTCAAGCGGTTTTGAACGCGATATGCGCGTGCACTTCCCCTAATTTCAGCCCGTATTTTTTGATTTTTGCGCAAGCTCTAATGCCTCGGTGGTGGCCTCAAGAGACAGTAAAATTGAAGCATGGCGGTTTTTAAATTGAGCTGCGGGGTGCAAAACCTCAAGATCGTGAAACGGATCTGCAGGTATCGGGCCATCTGCGGTTAACATGGCCTGCAATTCTGCGCAGGCCACCCGAACTTGCATGGCGCTGCAGCCGATGATGGCTTTGGCGGTGATGCACGCGGCGGCCTGTCCCAACGCGCAGGCCTTTACGTCTTGGGTAAAGGCAGCCACGCGCCCTTCGCAGAGTTGGAGTTCAACACTCACGCTGGATCCGCAGAGGGGAGAACGTTTTTTTGCGCGAGCTGTCACATGCTCAAGCTCTGCATAATGTGGTAAATCGGCCGCCAAGGCCAAAATCTTTTTAGAGTATAATTTTATCAGATCTGGGTCGCCCGGCATAGTCTTTCCCTTTTTCCCGCAACACAATACATAAGGCGAAGCAGCGCAGAAGCAAAGGTTTGTAAGAATGGAATTTAACGTTGAGGAACTTGCATTTAACGAAGATGGCTTGATTCCAGCGATTGCGCAGGATGCCAATAGCAACGAAGTGCTGATGATGGCTTGGATGAATGCCCAGGCGGTAAAGCTCACGCTTCAAACAGGGCGGGTAACCTATTGGTCCCGCTCGCGTCGCGCGATGTGGGTGAAAGGCGAAACCTCGGGGCATATCCAGAAGCTGGTTGAGCTTCGCGTAGATTGTGACCGCGATTGCCTGCTGTTGTTGATTGATCAAACTGGGCCTGCGTGCCATACGAATCGCCGCAGTTGCTTTTACATCACCGTGCAGGATGGTGCAGAGCATGAACGCTTGCCGATTCTGCTTTAAGGCGCTGAAAATAAACGTTCTGTGATATCTTGGGCAGAGTGGCCGGCTTTTCGCAAACTGCTGAGCGCTTCAGAATCGCTGCGTTTTGCCAAGCGTTTGCCCGTTTCATCCCTTATCAAGGAATGGTGGTGATAACGAGGGGTCGGAATATTCAGCAATTGTTGTAACACGACATGAATTTGCGTCGCGGCGTTCAGATCTGCGCCGCGCACCACATCGGTGATGTTTTGCGCATCATCATCTATGACCACGGCAAGATGATAGGCTGCCCCCTGATCCTTTCTGCGCAGTACCACGTCTCCAACCTGCGCAATAAGCGCCTCTGCTTTGAGCGTGATCCGTTTCGAATGCTGCTCGCCAAATTCTTCATAGGTCACGGGTTTTTGTAGGGCTTTAACGGCTTTGCGCATATCCAAGCGCAGCGCGTCGCCGGGGCGGGCCTGCGACAGGCTGCGATGGCGGCAGGTGCCCGGGTAGATGCGGCCATCGGGCCCAAATTCGGGCACGCCTTCTTGGGGGGCTGCTGCGGCTTGCGCAATATCGGCCCGGTTGCAACAACACGGATAGATCAATCCGGCGCGTGCCAGCGCATCAAGCGCTGTTTGATAAGTGTCGGTTTCCTGCGATTGAAACCTAACAGGCTCGGGCCAAGCCAGTCCAAGCCAGTGCAGATCATCGAAAATTTTCTGCGTCCATTCTGGTTTTGAACGGCTGTGGTCTAGATCGTCTATCCGAAGCAGCCAAAGCCCGTTTTTTACCTTGGCCAGTCTGTGGCCATATAAGGCAGAATACGCATGACCAAGATGCAGCGGGCCCGTGGGTGAGGGGGCAAATCTGGTTCGAAACGTCACAATTTTTCAAGAATATAAATATTGGAATTGATTTTTTGTTTTGGCAGATGGTCGCCGTAATCCTTCAAATGCAGCGCCGCTTGACCCTGTTTTACATAATTCTCAACCCGCCCGTCATAAGCAGGGTCTTCCAACGTGTGATCATTGAATGAAAACACCAATAGCCCTTTTGGAGCCAATAGAGCCATAATTTGATCCAATACGGCGAGCGGTGCGGCGCCGGCGCCAATCACACCAACCGCGGCAATAATGTTATAAGCCCCCAGTTTCACGTCCGGGCCGGTTTCGGGCGCAAACACCTCCAAGCGCCGATAGATTTTTTTTTGTGCTGCAACCTCCAGCATTTCATCCGAAATATCCACCCCGTCGATCGTAGGGAACCCCGCCTCTTGAAACGCCTGCCCAGAAATGCCCGTGCCGCATCCATAATCGAGGATGGGTATGCTCAGATCTTTTACATGCCGCGCCAGCGCCTCGGCAATTCTCAGCGGTGTGATATAGCCGTTTTCGCCGACTTCCTGATCATAGCTCTGTGCCCATTGGGCGTAAAAGGGCCGCAAATCGGTGCTGTCAGCGCTGTAAATTTTATCGAGATATGTTTTCGTCATGCCGTAAGTTAAGCAAATCAGATGCTAGGCGTCCAGAGGGGCTTTGGCCAACCAATCCTGCCAAGCGCTTTTTGCCCGGTCTGTATAGGCTTTATAGCGCTCTTTGCGTCCTTTACGGCCGTTCTTTGTGCCCTCTATCGGTCTGAACAGGCCGAAATTCACATTCATGGGCTGAAAGGTTTTTGCATCTGCGCCGCCGGTAATATGCAGCATTAACGCCCCTAAGGCGGTATCTTCCGGCACAGAGGGCAAAGGCTTTCCAAGGATCTCACTGGCCGCCATACGCCCTGCCAATAACCCCATTGCCGCGCTTTCGACATAACCCTCTACGCCCGTTATTTGGCCGGCAAAGCGCAGATGTGGGGCCGCCTTTAAACGCATCTGATGATCCAAAAGAGTGGGGGAATTTAAAAACGTATTGCGGTGGATACCGCCCAAACGCGCAAATTCAGCTGTTTCTAACCCGGGTATTTGCCGCAGAACCTCTTTTTGGGCGCCATATTTCATTTTTGTTTGAAATCCGACAATATTGTAAAGCGTGCCGAGGGCATTGTCGCGGCGCAATTGCACCACTGCATAAGGCTTTTGGCTGCTATGTGGATTGGTCAGGCCAACGGGTTTCATCGGCCCGAAACGCAGCGTTTCGCGGCCCCGTTCGGCCATCACTTCAATCGGCAAGCATCCATCAAAATACCCTGCTGTTTCACCTTCATGAAATTCGGTTTTTTCCGCCTCGAGCAGCGCATCGATAAAGCGTTCATATTGGCTTTTATCCATCGGGCAGTTTAAATAAGCGGTGCGCTCGGCCTCGGTTTCGCCCTTATCATAGCGCGATTGCATCCAGGCTTTGGACATATCAATACTGTCATAATACAGGATGGGGGCGATGGCATCGAAAAAGGCCAAAGCATCGCGGCCAGTTGTTTTTGCCAAAGAGGCGCCCAGTGCAGATGAGGTTAGCGGTCCGGTGGCCACGATCCAATGACCTGATTGAGGCAGCGCGTCGATTTCATTATTTACAATTGTGATCTTGGGATGCGCTTTGAGTTTTCGCGTTATGTTTTTGGCAAAAACCTCACGGTCAACGGCCAAAGCACCGCCCGCAGGCAAGCGATGCTCATAAGCGGTTTGAATAATCACGCCTTCGGCCTGTAACATCTCCCAGTGCAGCAGGCCGACGGCGTTTTGTTCATGATCGTCAGAACGAAAAGAGTTAGAGCATACCATTTCACCCAAATCAGCTGTTTGATGCGCAAATGTTTTCACTTGAGGACGCATTTCGTGGATCACCACATTCACGCCCATTTGGGCGGCTTGCCAGGCAGCTTCTGATCCTGCCATGCCGCCGCCAATAATATTTAATATCTCGCTCATGCGCTCTTCCTAACGAAATGCAACGGAATGACCAGCCCAAGACCCGCCTTTATTGAACACAGGCTTGGGGCTTTGGGCCGTTTACTGTGTCCAGTTAGGATCGCGTTTCTCAATGAAGGCGCTGATGCCCTCTTCGGTATCCCGATATAGCATATTTTCGACCATCACGTCGCCTGTGTAATCATAGGCCTCGGATAATGGCATTTGCAACTGATTGTAGAACGCTTCTTTGCCAATTTTTACCGCAACGCCGAGTTTGCTGGCCAATAATTCTGCCAAGGCCCGGGTCTCTGCGCTGAGCTGTTCTTCGCAGACAACCCGATTTATCAACCCGAGGTCTTGCGCGCGCGCAGCATCAATGAATTGCCCCGTGGTTAACATTTCAAACGCTTGTTTTCGGGGGATATTACGGGAAAGCGCCACCATTGGGGTAGAGCAAAATAATCCGATATTAACACCGTTAACGCCAAATTTTGTGCCCTCGGCGGCAACCGCTAAATCGCAGCTTGCCACCAATTGGCAGCCTGCGGCAGTGGCAATGCCATGCACTTGTGCGATCACTGGTTGTGGTAATTTCTGGATTGTTTGCATCATTTTTGCGCAGCGATTGAACAGTGTTTTGAAATAGGCTTTGCCGCCATCTTCGGCTTGCCGGCCTGCGGTCATCTCTTTGAGATCATGGCCGGCACAAAACGCTTTGCCGGCGCCCTCTAAAATAACCGCACGGATCGCTTGATCGTTTTTTAGGGCGTCAAATTCGGATTGTAACGCCTCCAGCATCCCCTCTGACAGCGCGTTTAATTTCTCTGGAGCATTCAATGTGAGATGGGCAATCGATCCCGTATCGTTACGTTCTAATAAAGCCATCTTGCCCTCCCTCTGATTTTCCGCGACCCTACGCCAAAATAAAGAGAGAGAAAAGTATGCCATTACCTTACACGGCAGAGACCTTAATGAGCTATCTTGAAAACGTGTTTCCCCAGATCCGCGGTGAGTTTGCCATTGAGGCGCTGCAGGAGGGGCACATAGAGGTGCGCTTGAAGGTGCAAGAGCGGCATTTGCGCCCTGGCGGCACGGTGTCAGGGCCGGCGATGTTCGCTTTGGCGGATGTTTCGGTTTATATGAGCGTTCTGGCCGCAATCGGGCCGAAAGAACTTGCCGTTACGACCAATGCATCTTTGGATTTTATGCGCAAACCGGATGCAGGTCGTGATCTGATTGCGCATTGTAAGGTGTTGAAACTTGGCCGTTTATTAGCTGTTTGCGATGTTCTCATATATTCTGAGGGTAAAGCCGACCCCGTGGCGCGGGCTTCCATGACATATGCCTTACCGCCCGATAAAACGATTAAAACGCAGTAAGATGTAATCGGAACGAAAAATGCGCTCAGCTCGCGAAGAGCTGGCGCATTATCTGTTTATGCCTGATACTCAGACTTTGGCGGCGGTTTGCCGGGGCGCTGGAGCCGCTGCGGCAGGCTTCGCGGCGGCCGTTTTGGTTAATGGATCGTCTTGCCGCTGAACAGAACCTTCGAAATGCGCACCCGATTCAATCGCGATTGTTTTATGAATGATATCGCCTTCCACGCGCGCCGTCGCCGTTAGGCGAACTTTCAGACCCCGCACCCGACCGACGATTCGGCCATTTACAACCACATCATCGGCAATCACCTCGCCCTTGATCGTGGCGCTTTCGCCCACCGTCAGCAGATGCGCGCGTATATCGCCCTCAACCGTGCCTTCCACTTGAATGTCGCCCGTGGTTTTCATGTTTCCGGTAACGTGCAGATCAGATGACAGAACGGATGCAGGTGGTTTTGCCTTAGGTGCCGATGGCTTTGTTTCAATTTGATCAGCCGCATAAGCCGTGGGCGCAGGGGCGCTGGGCGTTGCTGCATCGCTGTCTTTTTGACCTGGTTCGTTTATTTTGCTTTTAGAAAACATCTTTCGCTGCCTTAATATAATTCATCGGATTTAACGCTTTGCCTTTATAGCGCAATTCATAGTGCAGATGCGTCCCTGTGGAGCGCCCAGTATTTCCCATACCACCGATTGCCTCTCCACGAGATACTCTTTGCCCCTTTTTTACACGGATCTTTGAAAGATGACCATAGCGTGTTTCATAGCCAAAGTCATGCTTGATTTTTACAAGTTTTCCATAGCTGGAAAACGTGCCGGCGAACGTTACAACGCCATCCGCCGTTGCCAGAATTGGGGTGCCCTTGGGCGCGGCAAGATCAATGCCGCGGTGCATGCGCCCCCAGCGGGGGCCGAATCCAGAGGTAAAGCGATGCGCTGCAGTGACTGGTGGCGCGAAAGGCAGTTTGTTTATTGCGATGCGGTAGTGATCCAGCTTAGCCACAGAGTTTAAAATGCCAAGCGCTCGGGCTTCTTCGGCAGAGAGGTCAGCGAGGTTCGTTTCAAGCCCGAAAGCTGGGCCACCGCGCCCCGAATATCCTTGGCGCACGGTGTTTAAAAGCGAGTCTGAGTTTAGGCCGCTGGCGCGTAAAACTTTATCCAATGGCTTTACGGATATTGTCAGGGCTTCTTCGATCTGGCGGAATAACTGTTCGTATTTCTGCTCAATGAGGCGAATTTCCAACTCAAGCGCATCTCGCGCGCTCAGCGCGGCGGCAAGATTTTGTTCGGTTTCCAGCTTGGCTTTGGCTGTTTGCGAAAGCGCTTGCGACACTTTGTCGATCGGCGAGGCTTGTTCGGGGCGCGGGGGCACTGATAATGCGTTAGGGGCGATGGACCCTTCAGCGCTTGCATTCCGTTCACCTGCATGCTGCCGCTTTAATGCCTGTAATTCGTTGAGCGCCAAAGCCAGCTTATACTGTAGCTGCTCTTGCTGTTCGCTTGCGGTTATTTCCGCGTTTTGCATTTGGCGCATTTCAACAAGCGCTGCTGAAAGCTGTGACTTAACTGATAGGCTTTGTTGCGTAATTGCGTTCAATTCTTCTGCAAACACCTCAGTTTCTGACGTGTTGATTGCGTTGTTTATGGGGCTTGCCGGGATTGATGGCGCGCCAATTCCCTTCGAAAACAGCATAAGGCCGCTAAAGCTGATCCAGAAAACCACTCCAATAGCGCAAATAAAAGCTAAAATCTGCGCCCTTGATGACAGGCTGAGCCTTGTGGTTTGCCCGGCAGTTTCCACGTAGATGGTTTTTTCGCTAAACCAAAAGAAAGATCTTTTTGAGGGGGGTCGCACAGTTTTCCTGCAAATTTGTAAGGCCAGATATATTGTATCGGTGATACTGATCGCACGCGATGAGGTCAATCAGCTTGCGGCGCCGCAATCGCATCTGATGCGCGGGTCATTTTTCTGGGGGCGCTGTTTTCTAAAGGCGCTGTGCCGCGTTCTGTCGCTTTTTCAACCAGGCGCGTTTTTACCACCAAGAAAGGCAGGGTATTCAATATTTTCGGTTAAAGGCCAGTAAAAATCTGGCGGGATGCCCGCATCTGCCCGCTTTTCGGCGTTAAAGGGTGGTTTCAGATTGCCTTTGAAATATTTTCGCACCAGCGCATGAAAAACTTGCTTTGGATCTTTATCATCGCGCCCACACAAGAAATTAAACCATTTTGATCCATACGCTACATGTGTCACTTCTTCTGAATAGATCAGTTCCAGCGCGTCAACGGCTTGGGTTTCTTTTGCCTGTTTGAATAGTTTTATCATATTCGGCGTCACATCCAGGCCACGGGCCTCTAGCACCATGGGCACCACGGCCAACCGCCCTAAAAGGTCGGTTTTTGTATCTTCGGCTGCCCGCCACATTCCGGCATGGGCCGAAAGCGCGCCATAAAAGCTGCCCAAATTTTCTAAGCAATCGCACATTAAATTGAAATGTTTGCTTTCTTCTGCAGCCGCCTGCACCCAATCATCAAAAAAACCGGTTGGCAGGCGGGTCTCGCTGAACCGAACGATAATATCCCAATGCAGATCCACGGCATTCAGCTCGATATGGGCGACCGCATGCAACAGCGCGATCCGGCCCTCGGGTGATCCGGGCTTGCGCTTCGCCACGTCTTTTGGCGCGCATAAACGGGGGGCCTCTGGACGCGCCGGGTGATCTGGTGCCGGCGCCGTTCCAATTTCAAGCGTGTTGCCTGCAGCGCGCGCCTCTTGCCAGGCTTGGGCATATTGCAAAGACAGGGCGGTCTTTGCGCGCCCATCCGCAGTGTTCAGTACTTGTGCGCCCATTTCAGCAAGGCTTAATCCCATCAAGCGACCTCGTTTTGGTTACAGGGTTTGCGCCGCGGCCAAGACAGCTTCGACATGCCCGGCCACTTTAACTTTGCGCCACTCCTGCACCACTTGACCAGAGCCATCAATCAAAAAAGTGGAGCGTTCAATGCCAAAATAGGTTTTACCGTACATGGATTTTTCTTTCCAAACGCCAAATTGTTCGCAAATATCGCCCTGTTCATCTGACAGCAGGGGCATGCCGAGCGCCTGCTTTTCGACAAATTTATCATGGCTTTTCACGCTGTCTTTTGAAATGCCGACAATTTTAATGTTTAACTTTTCAAACGCTTCCTGATGGGCGGTAAACGCCTGAGCTTCTTTCGTGCAGCCACTTGTATTATCGCGGGGGTAGAAAAACAGGATAACCGAAGATGGCTGCAGCTCTGAGAGCGCTAATTCGCCGCCACCATCCCGCGGCAGCTGTACAATTGGAGCGGGATAAGGCAATTTTGTCATGATGCATTCCTTGGTGAAAATTTGGCGTACGCGCTATCAGTTAGAACTAAATGACTGCGAAAAAAGAGTAGGGTGATAAAAGAGTGAGCGAAGAAGGGAAGAAAGTGATCGTTGCGCGTCATCCCTGGCGCTGGCTTGCTGCATTGGTCTCTGCGCTTAGCGCGCTTTTGGGAGCGTTGATCCTGTGTTTGTTGCTGTTGATCGCGGTTTTAAAGGGTCGCGATCTTCCGCTGCCATACTGGGTTGAAGAACGCATTGCGAGCGTTTTAAGCGAAAATCTTCCAGACGTTGAAGTTAAGTTTTCTGATTTATTCCTGACATTATCTGAAAACTGGGCGCCTCAATTTCAGTTTGAGAATGTTTCGATTTCGTTGCCAGGGGCGTTAGATGCGCCGCTTGATGTAAGAGCCCTGCGCGTTGAACTGAATTTACCAGCGCTTTTAGAGGGTCAGATCAGGCCAGAAACGCTCATAGCTGATGGCGTTTTTATGGCGTTAAGCCGGCAGAAGACGGGCGATATTTACGTTCAAAGCGTGGATTTGAAGCCAAGCGATGTGGCGATGACGCTGTTTCCAACATTGATCATGCCGATGGATCAAATAGTACAATCCGCCCTCTTTGAAAGTTTGAAGACAATTGCGATCAATAACATTGCGATTACTTATCAAGATTTTCTCAGCCGGCGAAATTGGGTGATTGATGGGGCAGGGCTTGTTTTGAAAAAACAAGGGGCGGCTTTATCGCTTGACGTCAGCATGGGGCTGCTGGCTGGAGGAGCGGATTATGCGAGCTTGCGCCTGGGCATCGAACGACAAATTGGGGAGAGCGCTGCACAATTTGATGTCGCGTTCGAAGATTTACCAGCGCAGGACATGGCGAGCCAGCTGCCCTTTTTTGCATGGTTGAACGCGGTTGAGGGGCCAATTTCCGGCGCGATAAGCGGCGCGATAGATGGATCCGGCGCTTTGGGGGCGCTCAGCGTGAGTTTGCAGGTAAAGCAAGGCGTGGTCAGACCCAATGAAACAGCGGTGCCGATCCAGTTTGAATCGGCGCAAACGTATTTCACCTATGATCCGCTGGATCGCCGTTTAGAGTTTGATCAAATTAAAGTTGTAGGTTCTGATGTGTCGTTTCTGGGGCAAGGTTACGCCGCGCTTGAGATGAATGAGGCTTGGCCCGATAGCTTGTTTGGCCAACTTAGATTGTCCGAGGCGAAAGCAAACTTTCAGAACAGTCAACTCGATGCAGTTATCTTGGATGACGCTTTGGTTGATTTCCGTCTAAATTTAACCCCGTTTCAGCTTGATATTGGGCAGTTTTACGCAACAAACAGTGCAAAAGAGATTTCAGTTCGGGGTCAGGCGCGGGTGAGCGCTGAGGCGCTGGGTTGGTCTGTGGCGCTCGACGCGCGCAGCCCAGTTTTAACCAAGGCCGCCTTAATGGAGTATTGGCCCGCTGGATTTAAACCCAGATCCAGAGATTGGGTGTCAAAAAATGTACAGCATGCGACCTTACGTGATGTGCGTTTCGCCTGGAGATTGCCGGCAAGCCAGCCCCCTGTGCTAGAGCTTGGGTTCGCCTATGAGGATACTGCGCTACGGGTTACAAAATCATTGCCGATGATCACGCGGGCGCGGGGGCAATTTTCGTCAAATTCAAATCGGCTTGCAACGAATTTGAGTGCCGGATTTATGACCGCCAGCGGGGCCCGGCCAGTCGATGTTTCCGGAACGCGCTTCGTGATCCCCGATACGAAAAAAATCCCATCGGATGGGGTGGCGGATGTTGTCGTGTCGGGGCAGCTGGCGGATGTGCTGCCGCTTGTTGATATCATCGTGTCTGCGCGAAATAGCGAAACAAAAATTCCCAAAATACCGGGGGCGGGCGAGGTTGCTTTGACCGCGTCTGTTTCATTTTCGATGGTTGAAAATGGCGGCGACTCTGTTGAAATTTTTGCGAAAGGCGATGTGAAGAATTTTGAAGGTGAGCTCGGTGACACAGGCGCTGTGATCTCGAGTGATTTGGTGCAAATCGCTTTATCTCCCAAGCAATTGGAACTCATCGGAACAGGCCGGTTTGACCAGGTACCTTTCACGGCAAAGTTTCAAAAGGGATTGGGCCCAGATCAGGCGGATGTGCCCGCCCTGCTTGAGGCTGAATTGGATCTTTCCTCTGAATTGGTAAACCGCTTTACAGGGGCTGAGATCGAAGGCTTGATCAGCGGCAGCAGCCCTGCCCGGATAACCGCAAGCTTGCCAAGCGGCGCAGAAGCATCATTTTCGCTCAGCTCTGATTTGGTGGGCTTAGGAGTAAACGCAAAGCAAATAAATTGGCAAAAACCGGCTAATAAACCCGCTCAATTTCTGCTGACGGGGCGCTATAATACGCGGGCGCTGACCGATCAATTCTCCCTAACCGGCGCTGGTTTGAATTTGGAGGGCGCGGTAGATTATGCGGAACCAGGGGAATTTAAATCGTTATCAGTGTCTAAGCTTCGAGTCGATGATACGCTGGATGTGTTCGGCAAGTTTGACCCTGCGATGGGCGTTGAAATATTTGGCGGATGGCTTAATTTTCCAAATCTGATGGCAGGCATGCCCGAAACAAGCGGTGCGCAGACGGCGCCGCTTGCGTTGAAGGTGGCTTTGGATGAGGTGGTATTGGGTGAAAATAAACTTACCGAATTTCGTGCGGATTTGATCAGCGCACCGCAATTGTCGGGTCCGTTTTCGGCAAAAGTGAACGGCGTGGCACACATTGAGGCAGTTTTATCGCCGCTTTATGGCCGCACGGCATTGGACGTTACGTCAGAACAGGCAGGGCGTTTGCTGACATCGGTTGGAGCTTTGCAAAGCGCCACAGGTGGGCGGCTGAAATTAAATTTAAGTCCAACGCAGCAAATGGGTGAAACTGATGGGCTTTTGGAAATCCGGAATGTCAAAGTTCAAAAAGCGCCCGTTTTTGCAGAGCTTTTGAACGCAATCAGCATTGTTGGCCTATTAGAGCAATTGACAGGGCCGGGTATTCTTTTAACGGAGGTGGATGCCAAATTCAGAAGCACTGAGGAAGAAATTATTGTTGAATCAGCCTCTGCGTTTGGGCCGTCCATCGGTTTGTCTTTGGATGGCTATTACAATCGAAAGGCAGAGAGCCTTGATATGCAGGGGGTTTTATCGCCAATCTATTTTATCAACGGTATTGGCTCGGCTCTGACCAGAAAAGGCGATGGTCTCTTTGGCTTTAGTTTTAACTTAGATGGAAAAAAAGGACAGCCCAGTTTAGAGGTTAACCCTTTGTCGATTTTAACGCCCGGGATTTTTCGCGATGTGTTCCGGCGCCCTCCCCCCAAACTTGAGTGACCGCAAAAGATGAACTTAACAGAATTTGATTTTGAGCTACCCGAAGAATTGATTGCCACGCGGCCGGTTTCTCCGCGCTCTTCGGCCCGATTGCTGGTGTCAAATGGGGAAGGGCTCGCGGATCGGTCTGTGGCAAACTTGCTGGATTACCTCGGTCCTAAAGATCGCCTCGTTCTGAATGATACGAAAGTCATTCCGGCCCGCCTCAGCGGCATTCGCCGGCGCAGCGCCGCCTCAGGTGGCAGTGGCGAAGCCCGGATCGAGGTGACATTGCTGCATCGGCAAGAGAATGGCGATTGGATGGCGCTGATCAAGCCGTTGCGAAAAGTCGCCCTTAACGAGAGGATCGAATTCGCCGGTGGCCTGTCGGCGCAGTTGCTCGACAAACAACAAGGGCAAGCAGTGCTGCGCTTTGATAGAAGCGAAGCGGCGTTTGAGAGCGCGCTAGATCGTTTTGGGATGATGCCTTTGCCGCCTTACATCGCGTCAAAACGAGCCGCTGATGCGCAAGATCGACAGGATTATCAAACCGTATTCGCGCGGCATCAAGGCTCTGTGGCCGCGCCCACGGCCTCGCTGCATTTTGATGCGCCGCTCTTGGCGCAATTGGCGGAGCAAAAGATTGGCATAACCTATGTGACGTTGCATGTGGGCGCGGGCACTTTTCTGCCCGTAAAGGTTGAGGATATTCGAAGCCATAAGATGCATTCTGAATGGGGAAGTGTTTCCCCGCAAGCCGCCGAAGAAATAGCCGCAACGCAGGCTGCGGGGGGGCGCATTATTCCAGTAGGAACAACCGCGCTGCGTTTGCTGGAAACCGCTGCGCGGCGCAGCGGCCAGATTGAGGCGTGGACGGGGGAAACCGATATTTTCATATTTCCTGGCTTCCAATTCAACGTTGCAAGCGCATTAATGACCAATTTTCATTTGCCAAAATCAACATTGTTGATGCTGGTTTCAGCGCTTATCGGGCTTGAACAGATGAAATCCATTTATTCCCATGCGATAAAACAGAAATATCGGTTTTTTTCCTATGGTGATTCCTCGCTTTTGGTTCCACAGAGATAGACAGAAGTAAGCGATTCGATTAGGGTGAACAGGCGGGCCTTTCTACCGTTCTGCCTGTCGTTCTGCGTGGTGATTGGAGCCTTCCCATGCTGTCAGTTTTTAAGAATTCTTGGGCCCTTTTATTGGGCATGATGTTGTTAATGGTTGGAAACGGTCTGCAAAGCACCTTGTTGGGGGTGCGTGGCGGCATAGAGCAGTTTTTACCTTTCGAAATGTCACTGATTATGTCCGCCTATTTCGTTGGGTTTTTGGGCGCCAGCCGTATGGTGCCCTCGCTCATTCGCCGCGTTGGCCATGTGCGCGTCTTTGCGGCGCTTGCCTCCTTCATTTCGGCTGTGCTGGTGCTGTTTCCATTATATTTAAATCCGATTTTTTGGATGTTTGGGCGTTTGGTCATCGGGTTTTGTTTTTGCGGCGTTTATATTATCGCTGAAAGCTGGCTGAACAACGCCGCCACAAATGAAAACCGTGGCCAATCCCTTTCGCTCTATTTGATATTACAAATGGTGGGGATCGTTGTTGGCCAAGGCTTATTGGTCACCAGTGATCCTGGAGGCTATGCGTTATTTATCATCATTTCGGTTTTCGTTTCCGTGTCATTTGCGCCGATCCTTCTGTCGATCAGCCCGACACCCGCTTTTGAAACCACCAACCCAATGCCGTTGAAAAAGCTGATTGAAACCTCACCTTTGGGCTGCGCGGGGATGTTTGTGCTGGGCGGGGTGTTTTCAGCACAATTTGGCATGGCGGCGGTTTATGGGGCGGAAGTGGGTTTGTCGCTGGGTGAGATTTCGCTTTTCGTTGCTACTTTTTATATTGGGGCGGTGTTCCTACAATACCCGATTGGTTGGTTGTCTGATCGAATGGACCGGCGCCGCTTGATCATGAGTGTGGCTGCGATCGGGGCCTTTGGGGCGCTTATTGGGGTGTTTATGGGGCAGAATTTTACTTTGTTATTGGTTTCAGCCTTCATCGTAGGGGGGACGTCAAATCCGCTTTATTCCTTGCTGATTGCGCATACCAATGACTTTTTAGAATATGATGATATGGTATCGGCCTCTGGAGGCTTGCTGTTCATCAATGGGATTGGTGCAATTGCCGGTCCTTTGATCGTTGGATGGGTTATGCAGGCCATCGGAGCCTTTGGGTTTTTTGTGCTTATTTCACTTTTGATGGCAGGTCTTACGCTTTACGCGGCCTATCGCAGCACGCAGCGGGCGGCCCCATCCGTCGAAGAGGCAAATGCCTATCAAACTGTTATGCCCACGGCGTCTCTTTTATCGGTTGAGTTCGCGCAAGAAATCGCGATTGAGACCGCGCTGGAAGAAGAAGAAGAAAGCCAAGATGTTGATGGATGAAGTTTTATACATCTATATATAGAAAAATATTGAAAAACCTTTCATTTTCATTAATAAAAACCACAGAAGAACTGTAGCAAAATAAGGGAGCGGCCATGGCCCCTGATCAGATCTTAAAATTCTGGCTTGATGAGACTGCGCCAGAAAAATGGTATTCTGTTGATTTGGACCTTGATGCGGAAATCAAGCATCGCTTTGAGCCTGCTTGGTGCGAATTGATGCAGGGACGCTATGGCTTGTGGTTGACATATCCGAGCGGGGCTTTGGCTTATATCATTCTCGCAGATCAATTTTCGCGCAATATGTTTCGTGGTCAAGATAAAGGCTTTTCATCTGATACTGTGGCCTTGGCGGCGTCAAAATCGGCCATCAATCAGAAATGGGATTTGCGCGTTGATGAACCTGCGCGGCAATTTTTTTACCTGCCGCTGATGCATTCTGAGAATTTGATCGATCAGGATCGATGCGTGCGTTTGCTCAAAGAGCGCATGTGCGATGGCGGCGGCCAAAATTTGCTGCATGCCAGAGCACATCGTGAGGTTATTCGTAACTTTGGCAGGTTTCCTGAAAGAAACAGCGCGTTGTCACGCAAGAGCAGCCAGGCCGAAACTGATTTTATTCGCGATGGCGGCTATGGCAGCCTGTTTCAAAATTTGACCGTTGCGATTTGATTTCGTGCTGGCCCATTGAACTCGATTCCAATTTAGTTTAACGTTAAACAAATTTTTTGAGATGAGGGAAGTGATGGCAGAGCGTGCATTTGATCTGGTGGTTATTGGGGCGGGGCCCGGCGGCTATGTGTCTGCAATACGGGGCGCCCAACTTGGCTTGAAAGTCGCCATTGTCGAACGCGAGCATATGGGCGGCATCTGTCTCAATTGGGGCTGTATTCCAACCAAAGCGATGTTGCGATCGGCGGAGGTGTTCCACTTAATGCAGCGTGCAAAAGAATTCGGATTAAGCGCCAAAGGCATCGATTACGATCTTGAGGCTGTGGTGGCGCGCTCGCGCGGAATTGCCAAACAGTTAAATCAAGGCGTTGGCTTCTTGATGAAGAAAAATAAGATCACCACCCTGATGGGCGAGGCGCGTATCTCAAGCGCCACCAGCGTGGATGTAACGACGAAGAGCAAAACGGAAACGCTGAAAGCCAAGCATATCATTCTGGCCACGGGCGCCAGAGCGCGCGAATTGCCCGGGCTTGAAGCCGATGGCGATCTGGTTTGGACGTATAAGCACGCGCTGACGCCGAGTCGCATGCCCAAAAAACTATTGGTTATTGGGTCGGGCGCGATTGGAATTGAATTTGCCAGCTTTTACAACACGCTGGGCACAGATACCACGGTTGTAGAGGTTATGGACCGGATCCTGCCCGTAGAAGATGCCGAAATAAGTGCTTTTGCGAAAAAACAGTTTGAAAAGCAGGGCATGCATATTCTGGAAAAGGCCATGGTCAAAAAACTTGATCGGGCAAAGGGCAAAGTGACGGCGCATATTGAACAGGCCGGTAAAATCACCACCGAAACGTTTGACACGGTTATTTCTGCGGTTGGAATTTTGGGGAATGTTGAAAATTTAGGCTTGGAAGATACGGGCATTGCTGTTGATCGCAGCCATATCGTAACCGATGCTTATTGCCGCACTTCTATCCCAACCATTTTCGCAATCGGCGACGTGGCTGGCGCCCCATGGCTTGCGCATAAAGCCAGCCATGAAGGGGTTATGGTTGCCGAGTTAATTGCGGGTAAAAAGCCGCATCCCGTGCGCCCTGAAACAATTGCAGGTTGCACCTATTGTCATCCTCAAATCGCCAGCGTTGGGTATACCGAAGCGCAAGCGCGCGAAAAGGGCCATGAAATAAAAGTGGGCCGGTTTCCATTCATCGGCAATGGCAAAGCCATCGCTTTAGGCGAGCCTGAGGGATTGGTGAAAACCATTTTTGACAAAAAATCGGGCGAATTGCTGGGCGCTCATATGATCGGCGCTGAGGTGACCGAGCTGATCCAAGGTTATGTGATCGGGCGTCAATTGGAAACCACAGAGCAAGATTTGATGGAAACCGTTTTCCCACATCCGACGCTGTCTGAAATGATGCATGAAAGCGTGTTGGATGCGTTTGACCAGGTGATCCACGTTTAATACCTTTTTCCAAAATGCTGTATCAAACGGGCAGGGTTTCCCAATCGCGCCGAGCAATGCAGCGCCTGCGTTGACAGGCTTACCAGCCTATCCGGCACCCCATGTATCGGATAGGCGGTAGCCCTGTGGCCAGGGGTCATCCGGATCCAGCATATGCTGGTGAATGCCGGTGATCCAGCCACGGCCGCTGATTTCCGGCAGAATGGCCGCGGTGCCATTTAAGTCAGACAGATCCACGATGCGTCCGGAAAACTCTGACCCGATGATAGAGCGCGCGGTAAGCGTTTGGCCGAGGCGCATTTTGCCCTTTTTATGCAGAACAGCCATCATCGCAGAGAGGGCAGTGCCCGTTGGCGAGCGATCAATCTTTCCCGGTTGAATGGCCACAGCAGATTTCATCCGTAACGCATCTTTATCTTCTTCCAATGGGCTTGCGAATTGGCAAAACGAAAAATGCTTCCAATCGGCATTGGTGGGATGAGAAAAGCCCAATTGCTGGTTGGCCGCGTCGGTTATTTTGCGGCCCAATTTGGCAAGATCGGCCGCTTCATCCGGGGCAATTTGAAATCCTAAAGCGGCGGCATCCACCATCACAAAACTATCGCCACCAAAGGCTGTGTCGACGCTCAGCGTGCCAATCCCAGCAACCTCAAGGGGCGCGGCGATTTGTTGGGCGAAACTGGGAAGGTTTTGCACAAATATCCGTTCAGCCTTGCCGTTCTTGCAATGGGCTTTAATCTGCACCAGCCCTCCGGGGGCCTCAAGGCTAAATTCGGTGATCGGCTCTTGCATCGGAAGAAGGCCGCCATCGAGCAAAACAGTGGCCACGCAGATCGAGTTTGAGCCGGACATCGGCGGGGTATCTTCGGGCTCCATGATGATGAAAGCGGCGGCGGCATCCGGGCTTTTGGGAGGGACCAAAAGATTGACGTGGCGAAATACGCCGCCACGCGGCTCGTTCAGCATAAATTGACGCAGCGTTTCATCTTTGGCGATCCAGTTTCGTTGCTCCCAGATCGTGGCGCCCGGCGGCGGCGCAACGCCCCCAACGATCACATCTCCAACTTCGCCTTCTGCATGCGCCGAAATGACGTGGATGGTTTTTGAACTTCGCATATATCCTCCGCTTTATATGGCGAGGATGCGGGTGATTGCCGGCGCTTACAAGAGCGATTTGGCGGGGATCCGCTTTGCGCCGTAAAGAATTGCAATGCCCGTCATTATGGGATGATCTGCGCCGGGATATTTTGGGTTGATCCGAAACAATCGACATGGATCAAAGCGTGGCAGTGGGTTGTTTTAAGCCCGTTCTTGGGTGTTTTTGTATTTATTGCGTGCTATCTGCCGCCTGCTATGCGCTGCGCGGTAAGGTTGGCTGTATGCCCGCCGCTGATCTTAAGGCCATTGCCGAATTTTTCGACTTGTTTGGTTGCTTGTTTTAACTGCGCAGCGCTGGCCTTTGCCGATGAGCCAAGTTTTTTCGCGCTTTTTTCGGCCTTATCACCGGCTACGGTCAAGTTTTTAAGCTTCGCCTCGCCCTGCTCAAGATCTGATGTATCCAACTCAAGCACGAGCTTTGCAAAATCAACCATGAGGCCTCCTTTTTGAAATTGTAACAACTTGAGTGAACCTTGGTCTTTTCAACCAAAGGTTTTTTCTGAGCCATTGTAATGAAGATTACTTAAGCAGCGCTTATGGCGCTTGGATTATCCAGCGCAGCGCAAGCATGGAAGAATTACGGGTTAATCAGGATGAAGATAGAAAGGGCAATGATGTTTCTGAAATCTTAGAAATCAGTTTTTAAAAGCGATAACTACCTATAATCCTCATACTCTACGTAACCAATCATAGGTGTCAGAACCTGGGCCACTTTGCCATGATGATCAACCAAGGATGAACAAATAATATCAGCCCTTATTAATATGTTATTAATGGTTCTGTCTTCTCGAAAGTCCGAATTTGCTGGCCGCGTTTTAACTTCTGAAAAAATGACAGGCGATTTCATATCCACTGCAGTAAAAGTTTGCACACCATTATAAAACTTTTCAGCATCGTTAATGTCATACGGCAAAATGTGAAAGGGTCTGAACAGTTTAGTAAAGAAAGTTTCGTCTTCCAAAATATCTACAGGCTCATAGCCATAATATCTGTCCACTGAATAGCGTTTGCCGTTACGGGTTTTGATAGTGTCATGATTATCAAAAATATGTTCGCCATAAATTTTGATATTATTATACGTCACTCTAGGAACTAAAAAGAAATCGCTGGTAACCTTTCTCTCTATGAAAACCGAATGGGCAATCCCTTGCAGATAGGGCTCGGACTCCTCATCGACGTTGAAAAGTTCTCCTACAGGGTCGTATGGCAGATAGCTAGCGCTTGAGAAGAAATAATCAGTGTAAAAAAATATTCCTCGTCCGCATTATAGTACAATTTATCCCTTAGCGTTTCTTTCGGCAGAATTGCGAAGGATGGAATGGCGTTTTTCACAGAACGCTCTTGTCGCGCCTTAAATTTTGCGGTGGGTTCAAACTGCGATTTCTTTAGAGGAAAGTTGTTTGCAAACTCTTGCAGTCTCGCTCTTGATACAGCTTCAACGCTCTCTCCTAAAACAAAAGGGCATTGATCTACCTCTTCTGCAAGTGCGGGCTTGGTGAACATCATACAGGTTACTAGGAGGATTTTGAAACGCTTTAACGACATGAAACTCTTTACAAAAACATCTATACTATTGGTTACGTCAAAATACTGCGGTCATATTTCGCTGCACTAAGGCAATGATATGCAAACCTCCTCACCATAGAAAAAGGGCTTTTTTGTGGCTGAAAACCTGTGTTTCTAACCCGTAACCCTGCGCTATTCGGCCATTGGCTCGATTCCGAGCGGATTTACCCCGCGCCGATGGCCTTCGCAAAACTCCTGAGACAACCCATGCAATAGCTGCGCCTCTCGCGTGGTTTCGATCAAATCGGAGCAGCTACAAAACGCAGTGATTTCGGCCCAGCTTTGAGAGGTTAATTCTCCGCTCTGCATGTAAGTAAATGGCCCCATTTGTTGAAGCGCTTCGATCAAAAACTCACCGCCGTCGATATTTGGATAGCGCAGCGAAATATTGCGTTTGTTTAAGATTTCAGTACGGCTTTCTGTCCAATCTTTCGGCTTACCTGAATAAAACCCCATTTGCCGCGCATAGAGCCTTAATGCAGTTTCGAGTTTCCCAAAAAATTTGCACGACTTGATGCAAACTCGAAGACCTGTTCGGCAAAGCTGGGCAGGTCAGCCTGTTTTGAACACTTTATTCAGATGTGGCAAACAGCGCGCTTATGCGCGCCGCCGCCCGCCGCGTCTGCCGCCACGCCCGCCGGCCTCGCCGCCGCTGCCAGCGGGTTTATTAAACTGGATCCATGCGCCGCCATGCGGATCATTATTGGTTAATAAATTGGCGGCCCGTATGGCCTCCATCTCTTTGCCGGGGCGCGCTTGGGTGGATCCAAGGCCGAACAGGGTGACAAAGGTTTCGTCATCCATTTCGGGGGGCAGAATGATGCCAGCAGCTTCGACCGCGGCCTTCTTCTCGGCAATTTTGGCTTGGGTCACGGGCAAAGCAACCGGGTTCATGATCGCAGAGGTCATCCCCGCGCCCATCGCCATGGGCAAAAAGGCGTTGTTGATCCCATGGCGGTTTGGCAGGCCAAACGATACGTTTGAAGCACCGCAGGTCGTATTTACGCCCAATTCCTCGCGCAGGCGACGCACCAATGTAAAGACTTGCTGGCCCGCTGTGGCCATTGCTCCAATCGGCATAACCAACGGGTCAACAACAATATCATAGGCGGGAATGTTGAAATCAGCGGCCCGTTCAACAATTTTTTTGGCGACGGCAAAGCGCACATCCGGATCTTCCGAGATGCCAGTATCATCGTTTGAAATCGCGACCACGGGCACATTGTATTTCTGCACCAAAGGCAGAACAAATTCTAAGCGATCCTCTTCGCCGGTCACCGAGTTTAAAAGCGGGCGGCCTTCTGCCATTTGAAGGCCCATTTCAAGCGCTTCGGGAACCGAGCTGTCGATGCAAAGCGGCACGTCGGTTAGGCCTTGCACCAGTTCGATCATTTGCTTCATCAAAGGGGGTTCGGTTTCATTCGGGTTTGGGTTGGAGTTATAGACCACCCCCGCATTGATATCCAAAACATTGGCGCCCGCGGCGACTTGCGCCAACGCATCTTTTTCAACGGTTGAAAAATCACCCGCCTCTAATTCTGCGGCAAGCTTTTTGCGGCCCGTCGGGTTGATGCGCTCCCCAATCACACAAAACGGTTCATCAAACCCCAGTGTTGCTGTTTTTGTCTTTGATTCAACGACTGTGCGCGTCATGGTTTATCCTTCCACGATTTGGGCTGGTATGCCCGATTTTCCGCCATGTTCGGTTACCCAAGTGGCGCTTGTTTTTATTCCACCCAGCGGGAAGATATGAACGTTGGTAATGTTAAAATCTGGATTTTTTGCTTTGTGCTGCGCAAGCTGCGTTAACACTTCGGTGGGTTCATAGGGCAGCAAAAGCTTGGTCACATCCATTGCGCGCTTTTGAAGAACCTTCAACGAGGGCCCAACGCCGCATGCGATCGCAAATTTTATCATGGTTTGTAATTTCGCCGGCCCTGCAATCCCGATATGTATCGGAATATCAATGCCAGCGTCGTTGATGGCGTTTGCCCATTCGATAATCGGGCCCGCCTCAAAGGCAAATTGGGTGGCCAAAGCCATCTGCGCGCCCGTTCTTTGTGAAAAGGCTTGCTTCCAGTGCAACGCGGCTTCGACATTTTTCATGCTGCCATCGGGATCTATGTCTTTATTGCCTTCAGGATGCCCGGCCACGTGCAGGTGTTTAAACCCCGCTTTGTCGAATAGCTCGGTTTCAAGCAGCTGCATTGAGCTGTCATAATCGCCATGAGGCGTGGTGACGCCGCCGGCCAGCAGCAGGGCCTGATCTACGCCCGCTTCGCCTTGATATTGTGCGATCCAATTTTCCAGCGTGGCTTTATCCTTGATGATCCGCGCTGGAAAATGCGGCATCACCGCAAATCCTTCTTTTGCCAATCGCGCTGCGGTGGCCACCATGTCTTCGATTGGCGTACCTTCGATATGCGCGATATAGACCCGCGTCTCTTGCGGCAGGATCGCCCGGAAATCTTCAACCTTTTGGGCGGTTCTGGGCATCACCTCGATCGAATAATCTGCGAGAAAGCTTTCCAGATCTTGATTAAGCACGCCGGTCTGGTTTGGTTTTTTTGTAAAGTTGAATAAAGCCATTTTACCCTCGGGTTTTGCGCGTGTTACGCCCAGCCATCATTATCGATTAACGCTTTTAATCGCGTTTTGTCATATTGTTCTTCGAGCGCTTGCGCTTCGGCCAAAACAATCTCTTCGGCGTTGCCGTCGCGCGCTTCGGGGGCGCTTTTGCGCCATTCGGCCAGATAGTCATCCGTGCCCGCCAATCCGCCTTTCATTGCTGCGCGGTCGATCGCCTGTTCAAAGCGTTCGCTGAGCTGTTGTTTGCAGCCCCGGCGGCCTTTGCCCACGATAACTTGCGCTGGGATATCGCGCCAATACACTATGGTGACGTCGGGCATGGATGATTCCTCCTTTTCGGTGCGCTGTGTGTATGACACTAGGCTTGGGTTCTTAAGTCGGTTTTCGACTTTTACACAGCTGTCAGCGACCTCTGTGCTTTTACTTTTAAAACGCCCTCTAGACCAGTTTCTCTGGCCCTCAAAATTTACAAGATAGATATGAATTTATCGGTTCTTTTCAGCCGGCGTGCTGCGGGATATCGGCGCCTTGATCCGAAAAACTTTAACTGCTCTCTTGCGGGGGCACAGGATGCAGCCTATCGTGGGGCTAACTTAAAAATTTAGGAGGGCGCAGATATGGCGCCTAAGCGTCTCAAAGGTGCAGGCGCGTTCCCGAAACCGGTAGAAAGCCCTGCGCCGATACCGCCCAGCCCAACCGAGCTTTACGCCGCTTTGGATCTGGGTACGAACAGTTGTCGGATGCTGATTGCCCAACCCAAGGGCAGCCAGTTTCACGTGGTTGATAGCTTTTCCAAATCTGTTCAATTGGGAACGGGCTTGGAAAAAACGGGCCGGCTTAGCCGCAGCTCAATGCAGCGCACGATTCACGCGCTTCGGGTGTGCCAGCTGAAGTTGAAACAGCATGGCGTGACGCGGATGCGACTGGTCGCCACCGAAGCATGTCGGCGCGCGGCCAATGCGCGTGAGTTTATCCGCCAGGTGAAGCGCGAGGCGGGCTTGCAGCTGGAAATCATCGAGCCGGAAGAAGAAGCGCGGTTGGCGGTGATTTCCTGTGCACCCTTGGTGAGCACTAAAACCGAGCAGCTTTTGGTGGTGGATATTGGCGGCGGCTCTACCGAATTGGTTTGGATTGACTTATCTTCTGTGCCACAGCGCGAGCGGCCGCGGGCCATCATGCGGCTGCACGCCGGTTTTCACCCGGCCGAAAGCCCCTTTGCCGCCGCGAAAGTTGTCGATTGGATAAGCGTGCCGCTGGGCGTTGCCACATTGCGCGATCAATTCAATGATGTTGAAGACGATTCAGCCCGCTATGCATTGATGAGCTGGTTTTTCGAAGAAAACTTGGCAGAGTTTGCCCCTTATCGCGATGAGCAACCCCGTGATGGATTTCAAATCATTGGCACATCGGGCACGGTCACGACGGTTGCAGCCAGTCATCTTGGGTTGAAGCGCTATGATCGAACCAAAGTGGATGGGTTGCGCATGACCTCGGATCAGATTGACCGTGTGATCAATTCTTACTTAGCGCTGGGCCCGGCCGGGCGGCAGTTGGATCCGCGTATCGGCAGCGACCGGCAGGCTTTAATCATGTCGGGATCGGCCATCCTGCAAGCTTTGTTGCGCTGTTGGCCAACCGAGCGTCTTTCAGTTGCGGATCGCGGTTTGCGCGAGGGTTTATTATACGCCCAAATGAGCCGCGATGGCGTATTAGAGGATGCACCGCTGTAATGGATCAGGACAAGAAAAATACATCTGGGCGCGGTCAGCGCGATTTAAAGGTGAAGGTAAAATCGGCGCGCGGCCGCTCGGTATCTCAGGTGCGCTGGTTGCAGCGGCAATTGAACGATCCTTACGTAAAAAGAGCCCAATCCGAAGGATATCGGGGGCGCGCCGCGTTTAAAATTTTAGAACTTGATGACAAATACGGATTTTTGAAACCTGGGGTGCGGGTTGTTGATTTGGGATGTGCGCCAGGGGGCTGGTGCCAAGTGGCGGCGCGGCGGGTCAATGCGTTGGGCGATAAAAAGAACAAACCCACAGGTTATGTGTTGGGCATAGATTTACAAGAAGTCGAGCCGGTTGCGGGGGCTGAGATATATCAGCTGGATTTCTTGGAAGAAGAGGCTGATCTAAAGGTCAAAGACTGGCTTGGGGGCACGGCGGATGTTGTGATGTCGGATATGGCGGCGGCCAGTTCCGGCCATAAGCAGACGGATCATTTGCGGATTATTTCATTATGCGAGGCCGCTGCTTATTTTGCCTTTGACGTTTTGGAAGAAGGGGGAACCTTCGTGGCAAAGGTGCTGGCTGGCGGAGCGGAAGGTGAGTTGCAAAAGCTTCTCAAGCAAAGGTTTACCAAAGTGGCCAATGTCAAACCACCGGCCAGCCGAGCCGATAGTTCAGAAAAATTTGTCGTGGCTTTGGGCTATCGCGGCGCGCCCTAACTGGGCAATTTGGCTTGGGCTGGCACCAAAACGCCGTTTAAAAGCCCGGCTCAGGGCCGATTGGTTTTCATAGCCGCAGCGCAAGGCAATTTCAGCCATCGTTAACGAGGTGCTTTCCACCAATTGGCGGGCAACGCTCAAACGTATATGCCGGTAAGCCTGGCCTGGGCTTGCCCCCAATTGAGCTTTGAATTGGCGCTCAAGGGTTTTGGGCGGACAAGCGATCTTCTGGGTGATTTGAGAAAGCGTTAAGGGCCGTTCGATATTGTTTTGCATCACAGCGAGCGCCCGCTGCAGGGGCGTGCCCGCGCGTTGGCTTTGGGTGTTTTGTAAGGCGGGAAACGGATCATCGCGTAGCATCAGGGCATCGATATCCAGCACCATAGAATTGCCAAGATGGCTTTGAATGATCTGACGCGTTAAGTCAAAGCTGGCCATCGCGCCTGCGCAGGTGATGCGGTTGCCATCCTTCACAACGCGGTGGCGCACACTGTCTACGCTCAGGAATTTTTCGGCAAAGCTTTCCAAAACATCCCAATGAATCGTGGCCCGCCGGCCCTCTAAAAGCTCTGCGGCGGCCATCAGCCAGGGGGCTGTGTCCAAACCAATCATTACTTTGCATTGGCCTGCGGCATTGCGCAGCGCTTTACGGGTTTTTGCGTCGTCATGCAGGTGATGCTGATAGCTTGACAGCACAAATAAATAATCGACGAATTCAAGATCTTTCAACTGTCCTTGGGGCAGAATCGGCAATCCGCTTGAGGTGTGCACTGCCGCGCCATCCAGCGTCAGAAAGCTCCAGTCGAACACACGCTGATGCGCAAGCGTATTGGCTGCGCGCATGGGCTCAAGACAGTTTGCCAAACACATATTGGAAAACTGGTCGAATAAAACGAAGGCCACTTTGATCGCAGCAGCAGGATGTTTTGACCATTTCTGCATAATATTTGTCGTTTAAGGCAAATATAAACGGGCTGCCAGCGCGTATTGTTGGACTTGGATCAAGCGATAAGGGATTTGATATGCCGCTTACAATGAATCGTGACGTGTTTATCACATGCGCCGTTACTGGATCAGGCGCCACGCAAGATCGCAGCCGCCATGTGCCGCGCAGCCCGCAGGAAATCGCCGATAGCGCCATTGCAGCTGCCCGCGCAGGGGCGGCAGTGGTGCATTGTCATGTCCGCGATCCTGAAACCGGTGCGCCAAGCCGCAACCTGGCCTTTTATCGCGAGGTGACCGAGCGCATCCGCGCCTCGGAGGTTGATATGGTGTTGAACCTGACCGCGGGGATGGGCGGGGATATCGTGTTCGGGGATGCTTCGGCGCCTTTGCCGTTGCAACAGGGCACCGATATGGTGTCGGCCGAAGAACGCATTGCGCATATTGCTGAATGCCTGCCCGAAATATGCACCTTAGATTGCGGCACAATGAATTTTGCCGAAGCCGATTACGTGATGACCAATACCCCGGGGATGTTGCAGGCAATGGCGCGCCGGATGAGCGAACTGGGCGTAAAGCCCGAAATAGAGGCCTTCGATACGGGGCATTTATGGTATGCCAAACAGCTGGTACAGGATGGCGCGCTGGCCCCACAAGCTTTGGTTCAATTATGTATGGGGGTGCCGTGGGGCGCGCCTGATGATCTTAATACGTTTATGGCTATGGTGAATAATGTTCCCGATGATTGGACGTTCAGCGCGTTTTCTTTAGGCCGCAACCAAATGGCTTATGTGGCAGCGGCGGTGCTGGCCGGGGGCAATGTACGCGTTGGGCTGGAAGATAATTTATGGCTGGAAAAAGGCGTTTTGGCTGAGAATTATCAATTGGTCGAGCGCGCAAAGACCATAATTGAAAATATGGGTGCCCGCGTGATGGGACCTGCAGCTTTGCGTGAAAAGCTTGGGCTGATCAAACGCGCCCCGCGGGGCTAGCGTAGATGGCACGGCGGGTTGTGCTGACCGGGGCAGCTTCTGGCATTGGCTTGGTGATGGCCAAACGATTTTCTGATCTGGGCGATCAGGTGGCGCTGTGCGACAGCTCGCCCGCGCATCTGGCCGCAGCGCAAGAGGCGCTTCCAAATGCTATAACGGCATTGGCTGATGTGACCGACGAAGATCAAATGCAGCACTTTTTTGCACAGGTAACGGAACGTTTCGCGGGGGTTGATATTTTTATCAGCAATGCGGGCACGGGCGGGCCTGCAGGGCCGCTTGACGAATTGCAATATGACGCGTGGCAAGCCTGTCTGTCGGTAAATTTAAACGGTGCTTTTCTGGGTGCGCGTTGGGCCTCAGAGATGATGCGCGCGCAGGGCGCGGGCGTGATCTTGTTTATGTCGTCAAGTTCTGGGCTGCATGGCGTCCCCATGCGCAGCCCCTATGTGGCGGCAAAATGGGGCTTGATTGGCCTAACCAAAACATTGGCGATGGAGCTTGGCCCCAGCGGCGTGCGGGTAAATGCGATCTGCCCCGGCGCGGTGGAGGGCGATCGCATGCAGCATGTGCTTGAGATCGAGGCAAACGCAACCGCGCGCAGTCTAGAAGAGATACGCCAGCAATATAGCCAGGGCGTGTCGTTGCGGCGTTTCGTCAGCCCAGAAGATATTGCCGATATGGCGGTGTTCCTAAGCTCAGAGGCAGCCCGACAGGTGACTGGTCAGGCCTTGGCGGTGGATGGGCACACCGAAAGTATGGTTTAGCGCAAAGGCGCGCAGACAAGGGAAATATGTGAAATGGTTCAGAAAACGGCAGCAATAATCGGCGGTGGAGTGATTGGCGGCGGTTGGCTTGCGCGCTTTTTACTGAATGGCTGGAACGTCAATTTATTTGATCCCGATCCGCAGGCTGAGCGCAAAATTGCCGCCGTTTTGGAAAATGCCCGCCACGCATTGCCAATGCTTTATGAGCGGGATTTACCCAAAGAAGGTGAATTGACGATCTGCAAAACCATCGAGCAGGCGGTCAGTGCTGCGGATTGGATCCAAGAAAGCGTTCCTGAGCGGCTCGAGATTAAGCATAATGTGATTTCAGATATTCAAAAATACTGTTTGCAAAACGCTATCATAGGTTCTTCAACATCGGGGTATAAGCCGTCTGAATTGCAAGAAAAATCAGATTTTCCAGATCAAATAGTTGTCGCCCATCCGTTTAACCCTGTCTATTTGCTGCCTTTGATTGAACTTGTTCCCAGCCCCCGCAGTGGCACAACGCATATTGCCCAGGCGCAGGCGCATCTAACCGCGCTGGGCATGTTTCCTTTGCTGGTGCGCAAGGAAATTGATGCGCATATTGCCGATCGTTTTTTAGAGGCTGTTTGGCGCGAGGGCTTGTGGTTGATCAAAGATGGGATCGCCACGACAGAAGAAATTGACAATGCCATTCGCTATGGGTTTGGATTGCGCTGGGCGCAGATGGGGCTTTTTGAGACGTATCGGATTGCGGGCGGTGAAGAGGGCATGGCGCATTTTATCGCCCAGTTTGGGCCATGCCTCGATTGGCCTTGGACCAAATTGATGGATGTGCCCGAATTGACAGATGAGTTGGTTCAACAAATTGCCGATCAATCTGACGCCCAATCGGGGAATTTGTCGATCCGCGCTTTAGAGCGCAAACGCGATAACAATTTGGTGGCGATTTTGCGCAGCCTTAAGCAGCAGGGCAATGCCGCTGGGGCTTTGATTGGCGAACATGATCGTAATTTACAGCCCAAGTTTAAGCCCGCGACGAAACTGCGCAGCGTATCGCGGGTGATCCCCGTTGATTGGACGGATTACAATGGCCATATGAATGAGGGGCGCTACGGGCAAGTGTTTTCCGATGCTGCGGATAGTTTTATGATTTCGATCGGGGCCGATGCTGCATATATCGCCGCTGGGCATAGCTATTTTACCGCCGAAACCACTGTGAAATATCTGCAAGAAGCCCATGCCGGGCAGCATATCTACGTTGAAAGCGAGGTTTTGCTTGCCGAGGGCAAAAAATTGAAGCTGCGCCATTTTATGCGCGCCGATGATGGTACGACCTTAGCAAGCTGCGAGCAATTCATGCTGCATGTCAGCCTGAGCACCCGAAAATCATGCGCGCCTTTGCCCGAGGTGGCGGATCGTTTGAATGCGTTGAAATTGGCGCTTAAGGAGCAAAGCTTATGAATTTTGGATTGAGCGAAGAGCAGGAGATGATCGTCAACACGGTGCGCAGCTTTGTTGAAAAAGAGATTTACCCGCATGAAGATCTGGTCGAGCAAAGCGCAGAGGTACCCCGCGAAATCGCCCAGGACATCAAACAAAAAACCATTGATATGGGTTTTTACGCGTGCAACTTTCCCGAATCTGTGGGCGCAGCTGGTCTTTCCCATGTTGATTTTGCCTTGGTCGAGCGCGAGTTGGGCCGAGGCTCGATGGCGCTAACGCATTTCTTTGGCCGCCCTCAAAATATCCTAATGGCTTGTCAGGGCACGCAGGTGGAACGTTATCTGCGACCCGCCATACGTGGCGAAAAAATGGATGCGCTGGCGATGACTGAACCGGGCGCAGGATCCGATGTGCGCGGCATGGCCTGCAGCGCCCAGCGCGCGGGAGGTGATTGGGTTTTAAATGGCAATAAGCACTTTATATCAGGCGCGGAACATGCTGATTTTGTTATTGTATTTGTTGCCACAGGGGTGGATGAAACGCCGCGGGGCCCAAAGAAACGCATCACCACATTCTTAGTGGATCGGGGCACTCCCGGTTTCACCATTCGCGAGGGCTATAAATCGGTCAGCCATCGCGGATATAAAAATATGATTTTGGAGTTTGACAATTGCCGATTGCCAGATGCGCAAGTGTTGGGTGAAGTCGATGGCGGATTTTCGGTTATGAATGAATGGCTTTATGCAACGCGAATCACGGTGGCCACGATGGCGGTTGGGCGCGCCCGCCGGTGCTTTGAATATGCATTAAACTATGCTGCTGAACGCAAACAATTCGGGCAACAGATTGGGAAATTTCAGGGCGTAAGTTTTCAAATTTCTGATATGATCACCGAGATCGACGCGGCCGATTGGCTGACCTTGGCCTCTGCATGGCGGCTGGATCAAGGGCTGCCCGCAAACCGCGAAATTGCCAGCGCGAAGCTTTATGCCAGCGAAATGCTGGCGCGCGTCACCGATACCACGCTGCAAATATTTGGCGGTATGGGCTTGATGAGCGATTTCCCAATCGAACGGTTTTGGCGCGATGCCCGCGTTGAGCGGATTTGGGATGGCACGTCGGAAATTCAGCGCCATATCATCAGCCGCGATTTGTTGCGCCCATTAAATGCTTAGGTTGCTTTGAGATAAGGCAAGGGGGATAAATTGCAGGATCTCAATCGATTGTTAAACCCGAAATCCATCGCTGTGATTGGCGGCGGCGTCTGGGGGCGATCGGTCATTGCGCAATGCCAGAAAATAGGCTTTGAGGGACCGATTTTTCCGGTACATCCCTCTGCTCAAACGCTTGCAGGTTTATCAGCATTTCAGGATATTTCAGATTTGCCGATGGCGCCTGATGCCGTGTTTATCGGGGTAAACCGCCATGCAACCATCGACTGTCTTGGCAAATTGTCTGCATTGGGGGCAGGGGGCGCGGTTTGCTTTGCCTCCGGGTTCTTAGAGGCGCAAAACGAAACCGAAGATGGAGAGGCCTTGCAAGAGGCTTTGCTTCAGGCCGCGGGCGAGATGCCCTTCATCGGGCCCAATTGTTATGGGTTTGTGAATTATCTTGAGGGGGCTGCGCTCTGGCCTGATCAGCATGGTGGGGTGCGTGTGAATTCGGGTGTGGCCATCCTCACGCAAAGCTCAAATATTGCGATTAATATCACCATGCAGCAGCGTGGCCTGCCAATTGCCTATGCGGTGACGGTTGGCAATCAGGCGCAGATCGGGATGTCAGAAATTGGTCTGGCCTTGCTGCGCGATGCGCGTGTCACCGCCTTGGGGTTGCATATTGAAGGCGTGGGAGATTTGCGGGCGTTTGAAGCTTTGGCGGCAGAGGCGCGGCGCCTTGGAAAAGGCATTGTTGCGTTAAAAGTTGGCCGCTCGCTGCAAGCGCAGGCGGCCACTTTATCGCATACCGCCTCGCTTGCGGGCGATGCTGCGGCGGGCGATGCGTTGCTTGCGCGGCTGGGCATTGGGCAAGTGCGCTCGTTGCCCGAATTGGTCGAAACTTTGGTGCTGCTAAACCAGATTGGGCCACTTACGAGCCATCATATCGCTTCGCTTTCCTGTTCGGGGGGCGAGGCCAGCCTGATTGCCGATACTGCTTTGGACTATGATGTGGTATTTCCACCTCTTGATGGGCAGCAGCTTAGCGGGTTGCGCGCTGCTTTGGGGCCCATGGTGTCTCTGGCCAACCCTCTGGATTACCACACTTATATTTGGGGCGATGAGGCGCGCATGACGGCGGCGTTTGCGGCAATCCTCAGCGGTGATGTGGCGCTGGCTTGCGTGATCGTTGATTTCCCCCGCTCTGATCTATGCGACCCCTCGGCTTGGCGCTGCGTGATTGCTGCTGCGCGCGCGGCCGCTAAGACGAGCGGCAAGCCAGTGGTCCTTCTGGGCAGCTTTCCAGAAAATATCCCTGAAGCGTTGGCCTTAGACCTATCCGGCGGCGCTGTTGTTGCGTTGCGCGGCTTGCCCGAGGCGCTCTGCGCAATCGCGGTGGCGGCCTTTATCGGCCGCCGGCACCTACCGCATCTGCCGCCGCCCCTTGTTTTAGGCGCACCGCCGCGCCGCATCCAGCTGATCTCTGAGGCGCAGGCCAAGCAAGATCTTGCCAAATTCGGGGTTTTAATCCCGGCAGGTGCGCTGGTGGCTTCCGCGGCCACGGTCGAGCGGGAAGCGGAAGGGCTTGGCTTTCCCGTCGTTTTGAAAACCATGGGCTTGGCGCATAAATCGGAAGCAAATGCAGTGCATTTGAACCTTGGCAATCTGAAAGAGGTTCAGCGCGCCTTGTCTGAGATGCCACAGGGCAGTTTTCTGATCGAAAATATGGTGCAGGGGGCGGTGGTAGAGCTATTGCTCGGGGTTGTGCGCGATCCGGCGCATGGGTTTTTGTTAACGCTGGCAGCTGGCGGTGTGCTGACTGAGCTGCTGGAAGACAGTGCGTCCTTATTGTTGCCGGTGACCGCACAGGATGTTGAGCATGCGCTGGACAGCTTGAAAGTTAACAAAATTCTTCGGGGCTTTCGGGGCAGGCCAAGTGGCAACCGGGCCGCGGTGATTGCTGCTGTTTTGGCGCTTCAGGACTATGTGCTTGCGCATAAAGATCAGATCGAAGAAGTTGAAATCAACCCGCTTATTGTGACGCCAAACGCGGCGATTGCGGCGGATGCATTGATCAGAATAGGACAGTTAGATGACACAGACTCCGATTAAAACCTCGCGGCGTGGCCATGTGTTAGAGGTGACTATTGACCGCCCAAAAGCCAACGCGATTGATCTGGCCACCAGCCGGATTATGGGAGAGGTGTTTAAAAGCTTTCGCGATGACCCTGACTTGCGCGTGGCGGTTTTAACATCAGCGCATGATAAGTTTTTTTGCCCGGGCTGGGATTTAAAAGCGGCGGCAGAGGGCGATGCGGTTGATGGCGATTATGGCGTGGGGGGCTTTGGCGGCCTGCAAGAATTGCGCGGGTTGAACAAACCGGTGATCTGCGCGGTGAACGGTATTTGTTGCGGGGGCGGATTGGAAATTGCCCTGTCTTGCGATCTGATATTGGCCGCAGATCATGCCCGCTTTGCGCTGCCCGAAATTCGCAGCGGTACGATCGCCGATGCGGCCAGTATCAAGCTGCCCAAACGCATCCCCTATCATATCGCGATGGAAATGTTGTTGACCGGACGGTGGTTAGAGGCCGAAGAGGCCGCGCGATGGGGCTTGATCAACCATCTTTATCCCAAAGAAGATCTGATGCAAAAGGCGCGTGATCTCGCCGATCTTTTGGCCTCGGGTCCGCCCTTGGTTTACGCCGCGATCAAAGAGGTGGTGCGCGAGGCGGAAGATATGAAATTTCAAGATTGTCTGAATAAAATCACGCAGTCACAATTTGAAACGGTTGAGAGGCTGTATACATCCGAAGATCAATTGGAGGGGGCGCGCGCGTTTGCAGAAAAGCGCGATCCCATATGGAAAGGCAAATAAAGGCAAACCCGCGTTAGGCGTCAAACCATTCTTAGGCTGATCAGGCGGGATCCGGGGCTGTTGCGTTTGCGGCAGTTTGGGTCAGATATCCAGCGTATTCTCTTTTTCCCAGGTTGAAAAATGCGCGGCGAATGCATCCCATTCCTGATGCTTTAACTTCAAATAAGCGGCTGAAAACTCATCTCCCAACATCGATTTTAAGCCTTTATTCTTGTTAAATTCACGCAATGCGTCCAACAGGTTCAAAGGCAGGCGCGGGGCACCGCGCACCTTATGCCCTTCGGCATACATATCAATGTCATAGCGTTTGCCTGGATCGGCATTGGTGCTCACCCCATCCAGACCAGCGGCAATAATCACGGCTTGCAATAAATAGGGGTTGGCGGCTCCATCCGGTAGACGCAGCTCAAACCGGCCAGGCCCGGGCACGCGCACCATATGGGTGCGGTTATTGCTGGTCCATGTTACGGTATTGGGTGCCCAAGTGGCCCCCGACATCGTCCGCGGCGCATTGATGCGCTTGTAGCTGTTGACCGTGGGGTTGGTAATTGCGGCCAATGCGCTGGCATGTTTCATAATGCCACCCAAAAAGTGCCGCCCAGATTGCGACAGGCCCAGATCCATCGCATCATCGGCAAAAACATTTGTTTTTGCCGCATTGCCGGCACCATCCCAAACCGAAATATGGGCATGGCAGCCATTGCCGGTGAGCCCTTCAATGGGTTTTGGCATGAAGGTGGCGCGCAGACCGTGCTTTTCTGCCACGGATTTGGCCATGAATTTGAAAAAGCTGTGCTTATCGGCGGTTTTTAACGCGTCATCGAATTCCCAATTCATTTCGAATTGGCCATTGGCGTCTTCATGATCGTTTTGATAGGGGCCCCAGCCCAATTCCAACATATAATCGCAAATTTCGCGGATCACCTCATAGCGGCGCATCACAGCTTGTTGATCATAGCAGGGTTTTGCGGCGGTATCGAACGGATCGCTGATTTGATCGCCCTGTGGCGTGAGTAAAAAGAATTCAGCCTCAATGCCGGTTTTCACATGCAACCCCTGATCTGCAGCCCGATCAATAAGCTTGCGCAGCACGTTGCGCGGGGCCTGCGCGACATCTTCGCCCTCCATCACGCAATTCGCGGCCACCCAAGCCACCTCTGGCTTCCACGGCAATTGAATAACCGAAGACGCATCAGGCACCGCCAGCATATCAGGATGGGCGGGGGTCATATCAAGATAGGTTGCAAATCCGGCAAATCCGGCGCCATCCTCTTGCATTTCGGCGATGGCCTGCGCGGGTACCAGCTTGGCGCGCTGACCGCCAAAAAGATCGGTAAATGACACCATAAAATATTTGACACCTGTTGCTTTTGCAAATGCGGCGAGATCAGTGGTCATCTTTTTTATCCTTTCGACTGTGACAGGGGGCTTGGCGGTTTAAGAGTTTAAAATGGAGCCTCCGCGCCGGGTATCCAGCTGGTCCCGGCAAGCGGTACGCCAGCCATGGCGGCAGCTTCAATCGTGAGGGCGCAGAGATCTTCGGGTTCCAAATTGCGCAAATTGTTTTTTCCGCAGGCGCGGGCGATGGTTTGTGCCTCGAGCGTCAAAACCTTAAGATAGTTCTTTAACCGTCGGCCAGCTTCGATCGGGTCCAGCCGGGCCATCAGTTCGGGATCTTGGGTTGTGATGCCAGCAGGGTCATTGCCCTCATGCCAATCATCATAGGCGCCCGCTGTGGTGCCCAATGCCTGATACTCGGCCTCCCATTTGGGATCATTATCGCCCAGCGCAATCAAAGCGGCGGTTCCGATGGAAACAGCATCTGCCCCCAGCGCCATGGCTTTGGCGACATCCGCGCCATTGCGAATTCCGCCCGAGACGACCAATTGAACTTTTCGGTGCATCCCCAGATCTTGCAGCGCTTTTACCGCCGGGCGAATGCAGGCCAAAGTGGGCAGGCCGACATGTTCGATGAACACATCCTGCGTGGCCGCTGTGCCGCCTTGCATCCCGTCAATCACCACAACATCTGCCCCTGCTTTCACGGCAAGCGTTGTATCAAAATACGGGCGGGTTGCGCCTATCTTTACATAAATCGGTATTTTCCATTGGGTGATTTCGCGCAGTTCGGTCAGCTTGATTTCAAGATCATCGGGGCCGGTCCAATCGGGGTGCCGGCAGGCTGAGCGCTGATCAATACCCTTTGGTAGATTGCGCATATCGGCCACGCGGTCCGATATTTTTTGGCCCAAAAGCATTCCGCCACCGCCGGGTTTCGCCCCTTGCCCGACCACCATTTCAATTGCATCGGCTTTGCGCAGATCATCGGGGTTCATTCCATAGCGCGAAGGCAAATATTGATAGACCAGCTTATCAGAATGCCCGCGCTCTTCTGCTGTCATGCCGCCATCGCCGGTGGTGGTTGAAGTTCCCGCTGCTGTGGCGCCGCGCCCCAGCGCTTCTTTTGCAGGCCCAGATAGGGCGCCAAAGCTCATCCCCGCGATGGTGATCGGAATATCCAGTTTAATCGGATTTTGCGCGTAGCGCGTGCCCAATGTAACCGAGGTATCGCAGGTTTCACGGTAGCCCTCTAAAGGGTAGCGAGAGACCGAAGCACCCAAGAATAAAAGATCGTCAAAATGGGGAACCGCGCGTTTTGCGCCGCCGCCGCGTATGTCATAAATACCGGTCGCCGCAGCGCGGCGGATTTCGGCGTTTACCGCCGGCGTAAATGTGGCGGATTGTATCGGTTCGGTGCGCGGCGTTGCCGCGGTTTCAGGGGGTTTGTTCATTCTTCACCTTAATAATCGCCGGCATGATCGACGTCAAAATTATAGAGTTTGCGCGCCGATCCATAGCGCTTGAACTCGCTGGGTTTGGCCGTGCTTTCGGCGCGCTCAAGCAAAGCCTGCACTTCCGCCAAATCTTCGGGCCGCATCTCTTTTTCTATACAATCCGCACCTAAGGATTTAACTGCCCCGCGCACGAACAGCTTTGCCTCATATAGGCTATCGCCAAGCGCTTCGCCCGCGTCACCGCAGACAACCATTGTGCCGGATTGCCCCATAAAGGCCGACATATGTCCGATATTGCCATGCACCACGATATCAATCCCCTTCATAGAGATCCCGCAGCGAGAGGAGGCATTGCCTTTGATCACCAAAAGCCCCCCATGGCCCGTTGCCCCTGCATACTGGCTGGCATCGCCCTCAATAATCACCGTGCCGGACATCATATTTTCCGCAACGCCCGGGCCTACAGAGCCATTGATGCGCAGACGCGCCTGTTTGTTCATTCCTGCGCAATAATAGCCGGTTGAGCCCTCAACCGTGACGTCAATTGGTGCGTCTAATCCAACCGCAATCGCGTGGGCGCCTTTGGGGTTTAAGATCTGCCACGCTGTGAGCTTGGTGGCGGTGTTTTGATTTTGCAACTGCGCATTGGCCTGTCGCAGGTCTGTTTGGTCTAGATCGATTATCTGCATTTAATGGGTCCAAAAATAGACAGTTGCGGGCTCCGGCTCCCAAATATGGGCGTCGGCTATTCCGGGTAAATTCACCAAAGCCCGATATTCCGAGCCGAAGGCAACATATTGATCGGTTTCGGCCATCACCGCCGGTTTGCAGGCAATCGGATCGCGCAGCACGCCAAACCCATCCTTGGTGCCAACGACAAAGGTGAAAAACCCGTCCAGATCATCAAGGCTGCTTTGCAGCGCTTCGCCCAACGAGCTGCCGTTTTGCATTTTCCAAGTTAAATAGGCCGCGCCTACTTCGGTGTCATTTTCGGTTTCGATCACCACGCCTTCGCGCTGCAATTGACGGCGCAGCGAATTGTGGTTGGACAAGGATCCATTATGCACCAAGCATTGATCCGGGCCGGTGTTAAAGGGGTGGGCGCCCATCGTGGTCACCGCGCTTTCGGTGGCCATTCTTGTATGGCCAATGCCGTGGGTGCCTTTCATCAGCGGGATATCAAACCGCTCTGCAACGCTTTTCGGGAGGCCAATATCTTTGTAAATCTCGATATTATCGCCCGTGCTCATAACTCTGATGCCGGGATGAGCCCGGCGAATTCGGGCGCGGAGCTCACCGACCTGGTTTTGCGCAATTTCAAAAACCGCATGGCTGTTTTTGCGCTGCAAAGCTAGCGGCTGCTGGAAGGTTGATTTGAAATCTGCCTCTAGGGCGGCAAAATCTTGATCCGGGTGTGCAGATTGGATGGTGATTTTGGCGCGATCCTCCACAGCCTCGCTATAGATGGCGATCCCTGCGCTGTCGGGCCCGCGATCCGACATAGTGACGAGCATATCCGTGAGCATGCGCCCCAACGCAGCTTCCAGCGAGGGGTCTTTTAAGAAAAGCCCAACAATTCCGCACATTATATAATCCTATGAGTCTGTCGTAAGTTACTGCGTTGCAATTTTTGGCTGCAACAGGGCCCCTGCAAAATACTTTAGTAAGAAAATTATATGTTTCCAGTCTTGATTAGAGCTTGTTTCAAAAAACAGAGAATTTGCATAAAATTTCTGCACAAAAAAGGGCAGGCTTGCATAAGCCTGCCCAATTCTTTTATGTCGGCCTCTATTTTTCGGCGTTTTTGTATTTTTGCGCTTCAGAGCTGTTGCCCATCACCAAAACCACAATGCAAATGATGACCGCAATCAATGTATACCAGCCTGGCGCGCTGCCGCCCCATCCGGTAAACATCACGCCGCTTGCACCTTCGGCAAAGATCCCCGACCAATCGCCGGTGTCATATGGAAAACCCATTGTTTTTCTCCCTTTTCTAGATCAATTGGATGCGGGCGCAGAGGCAGGAATGCCCTCTGGATAGCCCTGAGCAGGCACTTTAACAGGATCAAGCCCGGCCAGTTCTGCCGCTTCCGGAGTGCGCAGCATACCCAACCCTTTGAGGATCAAGGACACCACATAACCCGGGACAAAGCCCAGCAAGAAGAACACAACCGCACCCACGATTTGCCCCGTCAGCGAAATGGTAGGCCGTACGGCATCGCCCATAAAGGCATCTAAAGCGGGATATCCACTGGCAAAGACCCCCAGCATAATCAAACCAAAGAGGCCGATCGTGCCATGCACGGTGACAGCGCCAACCGCATCATCTATCCCCATCCGCTCAAGAATATTCGCGCAAGGCTGCAGAATAACACCTGCGGCAAAGGCGATGATAAAGGCCAGACCCGGGAAATAGATATCCAAGCCCGAGGCCACCGAAATAATACCGGCCAGCGCGCCAGACATCATCCAGAACGGATCTTTGGTGTAAATCCAAGCACCAATAATCCCGCCGGCAATGCCCATTAGGATGTTGAAGGCCAAAGCTGAAAGCGTGATCGGCGTGCCATAAATCGTTGCCGGTGCGTTTTCATACCACGACCAACCTTCGCCGGGCACAATCACGCAGGCCATCAAAAAGCCCCAGAAGCCAACGATAATCAACATCAAGCCCGTCACCGTCATCGGCATGTTATGTCCAGCGATGTGATTGGCGCTGCCATCGGCGTTGAATTTGCCAATTCTGGGTCCAAGATTCACCAAAACGCCAAGCGCGAAGAAGCCTGCCACTGCGTGTACAAGGCCCGCCGCGCCAAAATCATGTAGCCCCCATTGCGTGACCAGCCAGCCATCCGCGTGCCAGCCCCAGGCCGCCGCAACCACCCAAGCAAAAGAACCGAGAACGATCGCCAGAATGGTGAAACCCACCGTTTGAATACGCTCGATCACCGCGCCGGACATGATAGAGGCCGTGGTGCAGGCAAACAGCGCGAAGGCGCCAAAGAAAACGCCCGAGGCTTGATCGGCAATATTTGGCCCCATAGCGGCCGCGCCATCCCCCCAACCCAAAGCGATTGAGCTTGCATATTCGGCGCCGGAAATTTCCATGGCGCCCATAGATAGGCTGAGACCGGTTGGAAACGCCCAATAAATCCACCAACCAAAGAAGTAGAAAGTGGGAATCATAAAGGCAAAAGCCAGAATGTTTTTAACGCCTGAAGAGAGCACATTTTTCATTCTAGAGGCGCCCATTTCATAGGCGAGAAATCCCGCGTGAATGATGATCATTAGCGGAATCGTTAAATAATAATAGGCTTCTGCAAACATCGTGTTTGTCACGCTGCTGCTGGCTTGAAGAGCGGCAACTTGCGCAGCCAATTCTGCAATTTGTTCTTCCACGATCTGTTCCCTTCGTTTTTTAATTTTGCTCCCGTGCCGCTCCGCGGGCATTCTGATGTGCCATTGCGGTTTGGCCGCTTAAGCAGGGCCTAAGCGTGGCTGATGATTGCAAATTTTCAGGTTATTTTAACGAATAGTTTTTGGGGCCTAAGCCCTTATTAATTAGAGGCTGAAGAGTGAATGAGAAAATTAATAGCAATTATTTTCAGTGCTTTAGAAGGTTTCTATGGAAGGGGGCAGGCTATTGAAAGATTTGTTTTTATTATTTTTTGAGATTTAAAACCGCAGGTGGCGCTCTGTCCGCTTTGACGATCTTGAAATTGCAGTTGGTTTTGCGTTTCCTGGGCTGTGAGGAAAATATCGCGGCGCGAATGAATAAGAATGAGATGGCAGAACCTGTGATCGGCGAGGGCTCTCTGCCTGGAAAAGTGAGGAATGCATGCAAAAACGTATCGCAGTGATCGGAGCCGGGCCATCGGGGCTTGCACAATTGCGTGCATTTCAATCCGCCGCCACCACAGGCGCTGAAATTCCAGAGGTGGTCTGCTTTGAAAAACAGGCCACGTGGGGTGGTTTATGGGCCTATGATTGGCGCACTGGTCTGGACGCAAATGGCGAGCCCTGCCATAGCTCAATGTATCGCTATCTTTGGTCAAATGGGCCCAAAGAGGGCCTTGAATTCTCGGATTATAGTTTTGATGCGCATTTTGGTCGATCCATTGCTTCTTACCCTCCGCGTGCCGTTTTGTTTGATTATATCGAGGGTCGCGTAAACGCCGCTGGGGTCAAAGATTGGATCCGCTTTAACACGGTGATCCGTTGGGTGTCTTACGATCCTGCCAGCGAAAAATTTCACGTCACTGCCCATGATCATGAAAAGGACAGCAGCTATACTGAGCTCTTCGATCACGTGGTGGTGGCTTCGGGTCATTTTTCAACACCAAATATGCCGTATTATGAGGGGTTTGAAAGCTTTAACGGGCGGATTTTGCACGCGCATGATTTCAGAGATGCGCGCGAATTCACCGATCAGGATATCTTAATTTTGGGCACTTCTTATTCTGCAGAGGATATTGGATCGCAATGTTGGAAATATGGCTGCCGCTCGGTGACTGTGGCGCATCGAACCGCGCCGATCGGGTTTGATTGGCCCAAAAATTGGCAAGAAGTGCCCGCGCTAAAGCGCGTAGAGGGCAAAACTGCATATTTCATTGATGGCAGCAGTCGCGAGGTTGATGCAATCATTCTATGCACGGGTTACAAGCATTTCTTTAATTTCCTGCCGGATGATTTGCGTTTGGTCACGGCCAACCGGCTGGCTGCAGCTGATCTTTATAAAGGGGTGGCTTGGGTCCATAACCCGAAATTATTTTACCTTGGCATGCAGGATCAATGGTTCACTTTTAATATGTTTGACGCTCAAGCATGGTGGGTAAGGGATGCGATTATGGGGCGGCTTGTGATACCTCAGGATAAAGCCCGTTTGCTGGCAGATGTGGCCGAGCGGGAGGCGCGCGAAGAGCGCAGCGATGATGCAAAATATGCAATCGCCTATCAGGGGGATTACGTGAAAGAGTTGATTGGCGAAACCGATTACCCAGATTTCGATGTTGATGGCGCCTGCGAGGCGTTTTTCCAATGGAAGGCGCATAAGGGTCAGGATATTATGGGTTTCCGTGATAATGGCTACAAGTCGGTGATCACTGGGAAAATGGCACCGGTTCATCACACGCCCTGGAAAGAGGCTCTGGATGATTCATTGGAAAGCTATCTTCAAAGCTGAAAGGTTTTAGCCAGGCAAGGCGTCTTTGCTTCTTCGAAAGAGCCTTGTTCTTCTGCCTCCGCAGCGCTTTGTGCACTTGCGTTTTGCCTCATTGAACGTTGTGGATCGATGTTTCGAGCGCATGTAAAAACGATTTTGCCGATGAACTGGCCGAAAACAGCCAATAGGTTTCGTGATCCACGCATAAAATTATTGTGCCCAGATGCTCCATCTGCGTGCGCGCAACCGCGTCAATCGCGAACCGCTCGGGGTGCAAATCAATTGGACAAATGCGTTCAAGCGCGCTGCGGCACCCAGGTCCGGATATTTCCAAACCAACCCAATTATGGCTTTGATCTGTTGTATAAACGGCGCTTGTCATCAGGGTTTTAATCTGTTGCTCCGCGCGCCCGATATTCTGCGCTCGCGGGAAAAGCACAAACATCTGATCCAATCCCATGCGTAGCACCCGCGAGTCCAGTGGTGCCGCGCATTGGCTCTGCCCAATATCGGGCATATCGATACCAAAGCCTGCTTTCAAAGCCTTTTGCACGGCTTGCTCCTCTGCCAAGGGAACCGCCATCGAGACCATGCATATATCGCTGATCTCGCGCAGGCTGATTGGTCCAAATTGTGCTTGATAGCCGTTAAGAAATTCTTCCGAGGTTAATCTATACTCAGCCACGTTGCCGTCCTCCATCCGGATCATAGAAATGCGGCGATACGATCTTTACTTGCACCTCTTTCTTCTGGGCCGGGTTGACCGCGCGCACCACTTCTCCCATGCGTTCATGTCCCGCCTTTATAAAGCCCAAGCCGATCGAATGCCCCAAAACCGGTGAGTAGGCCACCGACGACATCCAGCCTTGATCATTGGCCATTGTTGCTGCGTCACTCAGCGCAATGAAATGCGCCCCTGCAGACAGCGCTTGGCTTTGATCTACGGGTTTAAACCCGACAAGGCGGATCGCATCCTCGCGGTTCATTTCCGGGCGTTGAGACAGGGTTTTGCCGATGCAATCCTTCTTGGCGCTGACAAATCCGCCCAGCCCCAAATTCAACGCTGATGTTTGCCCGTTTAATTCATTGCCCGCGGCATGGCCTTTTTCGATTCGCATCACCCCAAGCGCTTCGGTGCCATAAGGCACGGCGTCAAATTCCTGCCCCGCTTGCATCAAGCAGTCCATCATTGCAGTGCCAAAGCGCGCGGGCACGGCGATTTCAAAGGCCAATTCACCCGAAAAAGAAATTCTGAACAAACGGGCTGGCGTGCCGCCGCAGACGGTTGTTTCCGCGCAAGCCATGAAGCCGAAGCCTTCATTTGATAAATCGAACGGTTTATCGACGAGCTTTTGCAACAGCGCGCGCGAATTCGGCCCGGCTACCGCAAATTGCGCCCAAGCATCCGTGCTGGAAATCATATGAACATCAAGCTCAGGCCACAGGCATTGCCGCGCAAATTCTAAGCGCCGAAAGACCAAGACGGCATTGGCCGTCGTGGTGGTCATCACAAAATGGTTTTCGCCCAACCGAGCTGTTGTGCCATCATCATAAGCGATGCCGTCTTCGCGCAGCATCAGCCCATAACGCACTTTGCCCACGGGCAGTTTCAGAAAGGCATTGGTGTAAACCTGGTTTAAAAACAGGGCAGCGTCTTTGCCTTGGATATCAATTTTTCCTAAAGTTGTGACATCGCAAATGCCCACCGACGCTCGGGTCATTTCTACTTCGCGATCAACGCTGTCGCGCCAGCCTTTTTCCCCGGGGCGAGCATACCATTGGGCGCGTAACCAATTCCCTGTTTCCACGAAGGTCGCGCCATTTTCTGCGGCCCAGCGATGGCTGGGGGTCAGCCGATAGGGGCGGAAATCCTTGCCGCGCGCGCGCCCAGCCAAAGCGCCCATGGGCACCGGCGTGTAGGGGGGGCGGAAAATCGTGGTGCCGGTTTCTGGGATCGTTTTGCCCGTACATTCCGCCATAATCGCCAAAGCCGGTATGTTGGAGGTTTTGCCCTGATCCGTGGCCATACCCAGCGTGGTATAGCGTTTGAGATGTTCAACCGAGCGAAACCCTTCCTGATAGGATTGGCGAATATCCTTGACCGTCACATCGTTTTGTAAATCTATCCAAGCGCGGGCTTTGCTAGCGCCGACATGCCAGAACGCGGCCCCCATGCTGGCTTCATCGCTGGCTTTGGGTGCGGCTTTTCGCGTGGCTGTGAAGCCCAGATCTTTGACCATCTCTTTGGCCTTTTGATGCGCGCCGCTCATCGCTTGCGACAGTGTTAGATCGCCTTGTGCGGCCCCCACAACCTGCATTCCTGGGGGAAGATGTTTGCCGGGTACAAACGCGTTTATGTCTTCTGCCCAGCTTGGTCGGCCACGTTGATGGCAGGTTAAATGGACATTCGGGTTCCAGCCACCAGAAACGGCTAAGCAATCTGTCGTAATCCTCTGGCCGGTTGTTAGGGTGATCTCTTTCAAAGCCTTGCGCCCGGATGTGTCCATCACGCCTGCGCCCATGACAATCTTAGCATGTGGAATGTCGGTCAATGGCGCAATATCCCGGCTGTCAATAACCGCAGCCACCGACACGCCCTGAGCGCTGAGATCGCGCGCTGTGCGCCACCCATCGTCATTATTTGTAAAGATGCTGATCCGCTTTCCCGGTGTGGCAGCAAACCGGTTTACATAGCTGCGCACCGCGCCCGCAAGCATAATACCGGGGCGATCATTATTGCCAAAGGCAATCGGGCGTTCCGTTGCGCCCGCGGCCAAAACGGCGCGCTTTGAATAGATGCGCCACAGGATTTGCCGGGGTTTTCCCCCAGAATGGGGCAAGTGGTCGGTGCGGCGCTCAAGCGCGCCATAAATGCCGTGATCATAGGCCCCATAGATTGTGGTGCGCGACATCAGCCTTACATTGGGCAGGCTTGCCAGCTCTTGCCAGAGCGCCTGCGCCCAATCCGCCCCCTTTTTTCCATCAACCTCGAAGGTTTCGCTGTTGAGCCGCCCCCCCCCTCGGAAATCTTCATCTGCCAGAATAACCTGTGCCCCGCTGAACGCGGCGGCGCGCGCAGCGGCCAAACCACTGGGACCCGCGCCGATAACCAAAAGATCACAATGCAAAAACCCTTTGTCATAAATGTCTGGATCGTCTTCTAAAGACAGACTGCCCAAGCCAGCCGCCGCGCGAATGGCTGGTTCATACAGTTTTTCCCATGCAAATTTGGGCCACATGAAGGTTTTATAATAAAACCCGGCGCTTAAAAATGGCGATAGATAATCGGTAAAGGCCATCAGATCGAACTCTAAAGAGCCACGATGATTTTGGCTTTTCGCGCTGAGCTGGTCGAATAACTCGACAGTGGTGGCCCTGGTATTCGGCTCTTGAAAGGCACCTTTGCGCAGTTCAACCAAAGCGTTTGGTTCCTCAGAGCCGGCGCTAAAGATACCGCGCGGGCGGTGGTATTTAAAACTGCGCCCCACCAGCGTTTGGCCATTCGCGATCAATGCTGAGGCCAGCGTGTCACCCTGATAGCCTTCAAAGCGCCGGCCATTAAACTCAAAACTTAAGGGTGTTTTGCGATCGATAAAACCACCCGCGATACGACGAATTTGTTTCATTTGCTGCGGCCTCTTTCTTTTGCGACATCGCGGGCCAATCGAACCGCTGTGATGTCATGGGTCAGCGTGTCGCGGGTGACCACCAGCCAAGACCGGTCGCCTTGTTCATGATACCAAAGCTCCTCATGCATCCCGGCCGGATTATCGCGCAGATAGCCATATTCAAAAAACCGATCGGCGGCATCTTCTGCATTTGGATCAGGCCGGTCGATCAGGCTTGCATCGCCCAAATAGACAAATTCGGCTGCGTCGCGCGGGCCCAGCAGTGGGTGGTTGATAATCATGAAAAATCTCCTGCGCGCGCTCTGCTGCTAAGCTCGAGCGCGGGTAAGAAAGGAAAGCGGTATTGCGGGTATATAATCATTTCAAGTTCAACGCTTCGGTGCTGGGGTTAGTGTAAATTCGGTTGTGAGCCTTGGCCCTTTTCATCGATCAAATGGCCGCGTTTGAACCGATCAAGGCGCAGCTCTGTTGCGACAGGGTGGGGGGCATCAGTCGCGAGCAAATGGGCATAGCATAAGCCACTGGCCGGGGTGGCTTTAAACCCGCCATAGCACCAGCCGCCATTGAAATAGAGCCCGTCAATATGGGTTTTGTCGATAAAGGGCGAGCCATCCATAGACATGTCCATAATGCCGCCCCAGCTGCGCAACAAACGCGCCCGCCCGATCATCGGCATGATCGCCATTCCGCCCTCAGCCACATCTTCAACCACCGGTAAATTGCCGCGCTGGGCATAGGTGTTATAGCCGTCAATATCACCACCAAAGACCAACCCGCCCTTGTCAGATTGGCTCACGTAAAAATGGCCGGCACCAAAGGTGATCACGCCGGGCAGGGTGGGTTTCAGACCTTCGGTGACAAACGCTTGCAACACGTGGCTTTCGATTGGCAGGCGCATGCCGGCTTGGGCCATCACGCGGCTGGATGATCCGGCCACGCAAACGGCCACCTTGCGCGCTTTGATGGGCCCTTGAGATGTTTCCACCCCGCTGCATTGGCCGTTTTCAATGTGAAACCCGGTGACTTCGCAATTCTGAATGATATCTACGCCTCGGCTATCAGCGCCGCGCGCGTAGCCCCAGGCCACGGCGTCATGGCGCACGGTGCCGCCCCGTCTTTGGTACAGCCCACCCTTGATGGGAAACCGCGCATTGTCAAAATCCAAAAAGGGAAGTTCGCGCCGCAATTGCTGCTGATCGGCCAATTCCGCATCTGCTCCGGCCAACATCATCGCATTGGCGCGGCGCACAAACGCGTCGCGTTGTGGATCCGAGTGAAACAGATTGAGGATCGAGCGTTGGCTGACCATCGCATTATAATTAAAATCTTGTTCAAGGCCCTCCCAGAGCTTCAATGACAATTCGTAAAAGGGTTCGTTGCCCGGCAGCATGTAATTTGAGCGGATAATTGTTGTGTTGCGCCCTATATTGCCCGAGCCAAGCCAGCCTTTTTCTAACACTGCAACATTGGTGATCCCGTAGGTCTTGGCCAGATAATGCGCCGTCGATAGCCCGTGGCCGCCACCGCCCACGATCACAACGTCATAGCTGTCTTTCGGCTTTGGATCCCGCCAAGCAGGTTTCCAACCTTTATTTCCAGTCAATCCCTGCGTTAGAATTTTGAATGCGGAATAATTCATGCTGACAACACCTTTGTTCCAATACTAGCTTACCGGATCACTTTGCATATACTTTTCTAAAAAAGACGCTTATTATAAATAAATGGAAAAAATTGGTACAATGCCTGACCAAAGAGACCAGACGGATATCATCCGAATTGGCGTTTTGCCGATCGATGGCTTTGCCTTGATGTCTTATGCATCCACGGTTGAGCCGTTTCGCGCGGCCAATATGTTGAGCCGGCGTATGCTTTATGAGGTTGTGAATATTGGCCCATCGCTTGAGCTAATATCGAGCTCTGGCGCTGCCAGTGTTGCGCCGCAGGCGACGCTTTTGACCGCACCCCGCCTTGATTATCTGTTTGTTGTTGCCGGTGGCAACCCCGCCACCTTTGCGGATATGGCTGTCTGGAATTGGCTGGCGAAGATCGCCCGATTTGGCGTGCGCCTCGGTGGGGTGTCGGGTGGGCCAGTCATTTTGGCCAATGCCGGCTTGATGGCAGAGCGGCGCATGACCGTGCATTGGGAACATGCCGCAGCGCTTGAAGAAAGCGCGCCGCATCTGCTGCTTGAACGCAGCCTCTACGTTATCGACCGGGATCGTTTGACATGCGCGGGTGGAACGGCTGCGCTGGATTTGATGCTGGCCTTGATAACGCAGCATCAGGGATCAGTTTTTGCCAGTTTGGTCAGCGATTGGTTCTTACATACGGAAATTCGCCCCGCGATCGGACCTCAGCGCAGCGGGTTGATCGCGCGGATCGGATCAACCAACGCACAGGTGTTAGAAACGGTGAAGGCGATGGAGGCGCATGTTGCGGATCCGCTGACGCTTGAACAATTGGCACAGGTGTCAAAGATTTCACCGCGCCAGCTAAACCGGTTGTTTTCGCTTAAGTTGGGGCGGTCAACGATGGGCTATTATCGCGATTTAAGGCTTGATAAGGCGCGCAATTTATTAACCAACTCACCGCTGTCACTTACCGAAATTGGGCTGGCAACCGGCTTCTCAAGCGCCTCGCATTTTTCGCGCGTATTTCGGGAATATTTCGGCCGCGCACCGTCGGAATTTCGCTAGATACTTGTCTAAGGGGCTGAGAAATGCCTATGTAAACGCAGCTAGGAGGGCACATGCATTTACTTGTTTTACAACATGCTCGGGCAGAACATCCCGGTATTTTCCGCCAATTTTTGCAAGAAGATGGTCACAGTTGGGATGCGGTGCATCTTGACGAGGGAGAGGCTTTGCCTGCCCTAGAAGGCTATGATGGGCTTTGGGTTATGGGCGGACCGATGGATGTTTGGCAAGAAGAGGCGTATCCTTGGCTCATCGCTGAAAAAGCCTTTATTCAAAAGGCCGTTGAAGAAAAAGGCCTGCCGTTTCTTGGGCTTTGCCTTGGCCATCAATTGCTGGCGGAAGCACTGGGTGGCAGCGTTGGCAAATCGGAAATTCCGGAAATTGGGGTCTGTGAGGTTCAATTAACCGAAGCCGGTGCCTCCGGAATTTTATGCGATGGATTGCCCGAGCGCATGCATTGCCTGCAATGGCATGGGGCGGAAATTAAAACGCTGCCGGCAGGGGCAAAAGTTTTGGCAACATCGCCCGATTGCGCCGTGCAAGCGATGAGCTGGGGCCCTCGAGCTTATTCGCTGCAATTTCATATTGAAATAGAACAGAGCACGGTGCAGGACTGGGGCAAAATTCCAGAATATGAAGCCAGCTTGACCGCGGCGCTGGGCGCCAATGGCCAAAAGACGCTTGAAGCGGATTGCGCTGCCCAAATGCACGCGTTTAACGCCATGGCCGAGCGTCTATATCTGAATTGGTTGCAAACTGCGGCCCGCGCGTAACGCCGCGCTCCTATGCCGCGGCAGCCCGCGTTAGGGATAGGCGCGCCGTTTCAAGATGTTCTTTCATATTGCTTGCGGCAGCTTCAGGCTCACGGCTGTAAAGCGCGTTTAAGATGCGCCTGTGTTGCGCGTTATATTGCTGTATAATGGCAGTGTTCAACGTCAAACTGCGCATTCTTGTCCAATCGCTTTGACCGCGCACTGATGTGATCTGATCCATGATCCAGATTAAAAGAACGTTGCCAGTGCATTCGACCAAGGCGCGGTGAAACTCTGTATCGGCTTCTGCGAAGGCGGCGGCGTTGTCAACGCTGGCCTCCATTTTTGTGCATAATTGCCCCAAACGATCGAAGTCAGCACGGCGACCATGCAGAACAGCCAAGCGGCAAATATGCGGTTCTAGGGCAAAGCGGGCATCAATCAGCTCAAGCGGATTCGCCGTTTGGATGACGCTGGGCTGGGGAGGCGGCGCCTCAAATGTTACATAAGTGCCGCTGCCTCTTTTGATATCAACCAGATCTGTGTCCATCAATTTGATCAGAGCTTCGCGCACGGTGCCGCGCGACACGCCATAAGTTTCGGCCATCTCGCGCTCGGCGGGAAGTTTTTCATGCTGGGCAATAACGCCTTGAATGATTTCCCCACGCAATATGCTGGCCAGATCAGCCGCATTCATTTTTTTCTTCTTCACCTGCATTAGATCCCTTTTTTGGTCCAATTTTGTACCAATAATAGGGAATGTCAAGTAAAATTCAGCAAGTGGTACGAAATAGGTTGACTTTTGGTTTGCTTTTATCAAGCTCGACTTACGTCTGGGCGGAAAAGCTGCCGCATAACGAAGGCAAAGCAGTTGGAACACTTTTAGGGAGATGGGTGAATGGCGTTCCCCACACATGTAGACTACCTCATCATTGGCGCGGGCATTCATGGGTTATCCACAGCCTGGCGCTTGGCGGATCGTTTGATCGCTCAGGGTCAAGATGTTGAGGGCCGCGTTGTTGTTTTGGACAAATCGGGGATTGCGTCCGGAGCGTCGGGAATTGCCTGCGGCGTGGTACGCAACAATTATTTTCAACCTGCGATGCGGGAACTTATGGCGCATTCCGTGGATGTTTGGGAAAGCGATCCGGCCGGACTCAGCTATCATCCTGTGGGCTATATGCAGATTTCTTGCGAATCGATGCGTGAAGACGTGACCTCGATTTATGAGCAACAGCGAGCAATCGGTTATGAAAGCGAGTTTATCGAGGGTGCGGATGCTTGCGATTCTTACATGAAATCCATGTTTAGCGATTGGCAGGCGCAAGGTATTACCTCGGTCCTGCATGAGAAGCGGGGGGGGTATTCGAACAACACCAAATCGATGTACGGGCTGGCCAAGAAGGTCGAAGAGCGCGGGGTTCGGATTATCTCTGGTGTCGAGGTGAAGGGTCTGACAAGCGAAAGCGCCAGTTCTAGCATCAAATCTGTTGAGACATCCCATGGCACGCTATCTTGCGCGCATGTGGTTGTGGCGCCCGGTCCCTGGGCCCGAGATTTCTGGGATATGCTGGGCATGCCCAAAAAGATCAGCCTAAAAGATTTAACGGGAAAGATGCATCACGACATCGATATGTGGCGATTCTGGCAACTTGAAGAAGGCGTTTTGCAATTGCCGCCTGAGGTGCTGCAAACCAATGATGGCAAAATACCACCGGTGATACATGTCGATACCGATGCCCCGCTGCACTCTTGCGTGGATGGCAGCGTAATTACCGAAGATCTGTGGGGCATTTATTACAAACCTGATTGGCATTTTAACGGTATTCAAGGGGGCGCCTCGCCCTATAAAGTGGATACGCCGGTTGAGCGGGTTGCAATTGACCCTTACGGCCCCTCGTCTCCTGAATTTGTGGCCTCTGACGGTTTTGCTCATATGTGGGTCTCGGCCTTGGCGCATTGCCATCAGCGCTTTGAAGGCATGATGGGTAAATATCACCGTGAAGCATCCGGTGGCATCGGCTGTTTCACCGCCGATAGCTTTCCGGTTTTTGACCATTTTCATGAGAATGCCACGCTGATTGCGGATAGTAATCATGGGTGGAAAATGCTGGGCGTCGGACATTTGATCGCCGATGAAGTGCTTGGCGAAAAGCAGAGCTTGTTAGAGCCTTTCCGCTTTGATCGTTTCGAAAAAGGAAATCTGCACCCAGTATCAAACAGCCCATATCCTTGGAGTTAGTGGCTGGTGAAATCAAAAATATAAAAAAAGGCAAAAAAATAAAGATATAAAAGGGGAGAATTAAAGTGGCCGAAATGGACCTTGAACGTTTTGTGGAAGCGCCTGGGCGCGATGCGAAGATCAAAGAAGTGCGTAAGATGATCGATTCCCTCGGCATCGAATATCTGTATCTTCAGTTTGTCTCTGTAACCGGAAAAATTATGGGCAAAGGCATTCCCTCGGATCATTGGGAAACCGTTGCTAAAAAAGGCTTTCAGCTGGTTTATGGCGCAACCGTCAACTTGTTCACGGATCGCGCGGGAAATTATATGGGATATGGCCCCGAGGCTGCGGAATTGGTTGGTATTCCCGAGCCTGAGACGTTTATGCAATTGCCTTGGGCACCGGAAATTGGACGGTTTTATTGCACTTTGTTTCGCAACCGCGAAGAGAAAGTGGATCCTGGCGCTTATTTGACCGCAGACTCTCGGGGCAATCTGCGCCGCATGCATGAAGAATTTAAGGCCAAGCATGGGCGCCAGCTGCGCATCGGCACCGAGCCCGAAATGATGTGGCTGAAATTTGACGAGAATGGCAAGCCAAAAGACGGATTTTCAAAACCTTATTGCTATCACATTGATCAATTTGAAAGCCTGCGCCCCGTGACCATGAAGGTTATGGAATACACTCGTAAAATGGGTTTGGATATGATTCAGGGCGATCATGAAGATGCGCCTGGTCAGCTTGAATTAAACTGGATGTTTGATGATGTGCTGCGCAATGCCGACCGTCTGACAACCTACCGTCAGATCTGCGCGCAAGTGGCGCGCGAGCATGGTATTTTTGCATGCTTCATGACGAAACCGTTCATGGGCGTGTCAGCCTCTGGGTGCCACCATAACATGTCGCTCTGGCGGGGCGGCGAAGATCAGTTTGTCAAATGCGGAAATGATCCGGATAACCTGCCGGGCATGCGTGATAATTACATGTATGTAAAGGGCGGCAGCAACACGTTTATGCCCGATGATGATGATCCGCAAATGCCGGGCGCCGAAGGGCTGGTTGCGATTGGCGGCGTGGTGAAAAACCTGCAAGCGTTGACCGCGATTGGTTGTTCGACGGTGAATTCTTACCGCCGCTTGTGGGATACGGGCTTTTGGGCGCCGGTATTTGCCGATTGGGGCTTCCAAAACCGGACCACGGGCTTGCGCGTCTCGGCGCCGGGCCGGTTCGAATATCGCTCGGTGGATTCAATGGTCAACCCGTATTTGATGGGCACAACATTACTGGCCGCAATGGATGATGGGATTGATAACAGCATCAGCCCGGGCGAGCCTGAAGAGCGCAATATTTATGAGGCGATCAAAGAGGGCAAAGAAGTCAAGAAATTGCCAATGTCTTTGGGTGAGGCGCTGAGCTATCTCGAGCAAAGCGAAGTGGTGCGCCGCGGCATGCCGGGCGAAATGTATCGTTTGTACCATGAATATAAATATGACGAATGGGCCCGCTTCATGTCCACGTCAACCGATTGGGACAATGAGATGTATATGGAGTGCTTGCCATAAGGCATTTCCAAAATTGTAATGCGGCGGGCTAACCCCGCCAAACTTCTGACGCAACCCGATGGAGGTGGGATGTAATATGTGTGGTATCGCAGGATTAATTCATAAGGGCAAAAGCTCGAATGTGGGGGGGGAGATGACAGCAATGTTGCAGGCCCTCAAGCATCGCGGGCCGGATTCGACGGGCTACGCTGTCTATGGCGAGCCAACCGAAGGCGATTATGTGCTTCGTTTGAAAGTGGCGGAAGCCGAAGATATGGCCAAAGGCCGTGGCATTCATCAGGTTTTGGCGGATCGCATCACGGAGGTGGAAGCGATCATGCAAGAGCATGGCGTGACGGTGAAAACGAAAGAGCACGCAACCGAATATGCTCTGCGCTATCTGATTTCCCATGAGGGGGATACCACCGCACTGGCCGAGCATATTGAAGAAACCGATGGCGTTGAAATTTTATCGCTTGGAAATGGCCTAGAGCTGATCAAAGATTTGGGCGATGCGTCAGATGTGGCCGGGCTTTATGGTCTGAATGAATTTAACGGAACGCATGGCATTGGCCATACGCGGATGGCAACCGAGTCGGATGTGGATATTCGCTCCGCGCACCCCTATTGGGCCTTTCCCTATAATGACGTGAGCGTTGTACATAACGGACAAATCACAAATTATTGGATTATGCGCCGCCAGATGGAGCGCAAAGGCCATCGCTTTATGTCAAATTGTGACAGCGAACTTTTGGCTGTTTACACTGCGAACAATTTAGCAAATGGCGTAACGCTTGAGCAATCATTGCGCAATTCAATCGAAGAAATTGACGGCGTCTTTACCTATTTGGTCGCTACCAAAGATCAACTGGGCATGGCCAAAGATACGATGGCTGCAAAGCCATTGGTGCTTTACGAAAGCGATGATTTGATCGCTATGGCATCAGAAGAGGTCGCTATTCGGGCCATTCTTCCCCAAGAAATTGACACTTACGATCCCTATGATGAGGAGGTACGCGTATGGCAAGCCTAAGCGATACTGAACTAAAGCAAATGAGTCAGGAAGAGCGGGTGACCGCGCTTGGAATGCGCACCGAGGCACTGACGGGAAAATCGCTTTACATTGAGTTTGATCCGGATGCGGAAGAGCGCTTCACATACCCTTGGGCGCCCGAAGTCGATTACAATAAGCGCACCGAACTTGATACAGATGAAATGACCACCACCGAGGTGAATTCCAAAATTCGGGCCCTCATGGCCGAAGGCTATGGCACGATTGTGCTGAAAAATCCGCGCGGAAAGCATTCGCTGGGCGTGGGGATCCTAAGCCGGTTGAATTTGATTATTGAGGGCTCGTTGGGCTATTTTGGTGTTGGGTTGATCGATGGCCCGAATGTGCGCATCAACGGGCGCGTGGGCTGGTCTTGCGGCGAAAATATGATGGCTGGAACGATTGTCATTGAAAAAAACGCCGGTTCGACCTTTGGCGCTGCGATCCGCGGCGGGGATCTGGTCTGTCGGGGGTCGGTTGGCTCTCGGACCGGTATTGACCAAAAAGGCGGTACGATACTTGTCGGTGGTGACACGGGGGCTTTATCGGGCTTTATGATGCAACGCGGTCGGATGGTTGTGTGTGGAAATGCGGGTAAAAACCTTGGCGATTCAATGTATGACGGCACCATTTTTGTGGGCGGTAAGATTCAATCGCTTGGAGTGGATGCAATCGAGGCGGAATTGACTGACCTTGATCGCGACTGGCTCACCGCAAAGCTGACCCAATATGGCATGATGCCCGATAAGGGTGTTGACCATTTTACAAAGATTGTCGCTGGGAAACAGCTTTGGAACTACGACAATCTTGAACCCAATGAAAAGAAAATAATTCTGTAAGTCTAAGGAAAGGATAATACCTATGGCTGACGGTGATATGCCAAGAAAGAAAGCGCTGGATCGTGATGTAAACCGCATCGGTGACAGCTTTGTATTCCCACCCCGTGTGATGGATGACATCCATATCAAATCCGAGCTTGGACGCTATCGGATGCGCGGCTTCTCTTTGTTCAAGAAAATTCCACACTGGGATGATCTAACCTTCTTGCCGGGCACGTTGACGCGGTTCGTGATCGAAGGGTATCGCGAAAAATGTGAAACCAAAACGGTGATTGGTCCCCGCGCAAAGCGTCCGCTTGAGCTGGATATTCCAATCTATATCACAGGGATGAGCTTTGGGGCGCTGAGCTATGAGGCGAAAACCGCGCTGGCGCGGGGCGCCACAATGGCGGGTACCGCAACTTGCTCGGGTGAAGGGGGGATGATCCCGGATGAGCGCCGCTATAGCTCAAAATGGTTTTATCAGTGCATTCAATCGCGCTACGGGTTCAACCCAAACCACTTGGTCTTGGCGGATGGCTGCGAGTTTTTTATCGGACAGGGCTGTAAAGTGGGCCTTGGTGGGCATTTGATGGGGCAAAAAGTGACCGATCAGGTGGCTGAAATGCGCTCATTGCCCGCAGGCATTGACCAACGTTCACCCGCGCGCCACCCTGATTGGCTAGGCCCTGATGATCTGGCGCTTAAGATTCAAGAGATCCGCGAAGCCACAGATTGGCAAATTCCAATCCAGTTAAAACTGGGTGCGGCGCGGGTTTATGATGATGTTCGTATGGCGGTGAAATGCGATCCAGACTCGATTTACATCGATGGGATGGAAGGCGGCACAGGCGCCGGGCCGCATTTGGCGACCGAAGACACAGGGGTGCCCGGAATGGCCGCGATCCGTCAGGCGCGCAAAGCCATCGATGATCTTGGCAAACGCGGCGAAATCAGCTTGATTTATGCAGGCGGCATCAGAAACGGTGCCGATGTTGCGAAAGCCATTGCGCTGGGCGCAGATGCGATCGCCATCGGGCATTCCGCGATGATGGCCTTGAATTGCAACAAGGATATCCCGGAAGCCAATTATCCCGAAGAAATCGGTGCAGAGCCCGGATATTGCTACCACTGCCATACCGGGCGCTGCCCTGTTGGCGTGGCGACGCAAGATCCCGCGCTGCGCACCCGTCTTGATCCGGATGAAGCTGCCGAGCGCGTGTATAACTTTTTGCACACGCTGACGATCGAAGCGCAGCTTTTTGCCCGCGCCTGCGGCAAAACCAATCTGCATAGCCTTGAGCCTGAGGATCTGGCCGCGTTGACGATGGAAGCCTCTGCCATGGCAGGCGTTCCTTTAGCTGGCACGAACCACACTGTGGGCGTCGAAGATTACCACCATCTCTAAGGAGGAGTTACAATGGCTGGAACACAATATCGCGGATCTGAAATCAAAGACGTCAATCAGTTTTTGAATGATGCTGATGGTTTGGAAAGCGAACGCGAAAAAGAAATTGGTCAGCATATTGGCTATCGGTATGATGTGAACTTGGTGCCCGATAAAAGCCGGATCACGCCCTATTTAGCCAAATATATGGAAATTATGGGCTGGGATGATCTGAACTGGCTGGAAGATATTCATATGGGCTATGAAGAGGGCGCGCCGGCGGTGTTTGACCGCAACAATAATGGCTGGGTGCGTATCCCCAGCAGTATTGATCTGCCGGATAATCAACAGGATCGGGATATGATTGCACGCGAATTGCTCTTGAAATTTCAGATGTCTGATCGCCATCCTTTGGCCAATCTGCGCAAAGCCTATATGAAGTTTTAAGGTCTTGCTGCGCCCGCTGAATATTGCATGTCTGCAAACGCATCCCAAAGCCTCGATATCTGAGGCGATTGCGGAGGCGATGCCACTGGCAGAGGCAGCTGCAAAAGCGGGCGCAGAATTTATTTTTTTGCCCGAATATTGCGGTGGATTGGCCAGCGAAGGCGCCGCGCTGCGGCCCCCCGTTGCACAAGAAAAAGACCACCCGATGCTGCGGGTGTTTCAAGCTTTTGCACAAAACTATCAGGTTTGGGTTATGTTGGGCTCGATCGCTGTAACCGCGCCTGATGCAAAAATACTAAACCGTGGCTACATCATTGACTCCGCAGGTAATGTTCAAAGCCATTATGATAAAATACATCTGTTCGACGTAGAAATTTCGGAACAAGAAGTATATCGGGAAAGCGCGCATGTCACGCCCGGCGCTGCGGTTCAAGTGACGCCCGCCTGTGGTATGCAGTTGGGCCATACGATCTGTTATGATCTGCGGTTTCCAAAACTGTTCCGCGATTTGGCGCAAGCAGGGGCAGAGGCGATTGCGGTGCCGGCCGCGTTTGTAAAGAAAACAGGGCAGGCGCATTGGCATGTTCTCAACCGCGCGCGGGCGATTGAAAATGGATGCTTTATCATCGCCCCGTGTGCGGTAGGGCCTATTCCGGGGGGGGGTGAAAGTTACGGTCACAGCTTGATTATAGACCCTTGGGGGCGGGTTTTGGCTGATGGCGGTGAAGATCAGGGCTTTATTCAAGCCACGATTGACCTCTCTCAGGCGCGGCGGGTGCGCTCAAAAATTCCAAGCTTAACGCATGACCGGGCGTATAGCCTGCAGTCGGCAGAAATGACAGAAAGATACCAGGATCTATGAGTTCAGTTGCATCCCTTTTGGGCGATAGCTACGCCAACCACCCTTTGAAAGACCGGTTTTTAAAATGGCAATGCCATTGTCGGCAAATGATGATGCGTGATAATATGGGCCGCCCGGATGCCACAATCATGCCCGAAGTTTATTTGAAAGACGACGCGCAAGCGATGGGAACCATTATCACCATTATGAACAAACTGCCGGCCTATTCTGAAACACCCGAGATGCTGCATATGGCGCGTAAAACCAACGATCCTGCGCAGCGCCGCAACCAAGCGATCCAATATTTTTCCGCAACCTTTTACCAAAAGCACAAACAGTTTTCGGATATCTTAACCTCGACATTTCCGCCCCATTCCCCAGGGGCGGCCAAAATTAGGAGCGCGGAAACCTGTCGTCTGGTTTTTGCAGCCTATGCGCAAAGCTTTGAAATTCGGTGTAAAGTCTGGAAACTCACCCCCAAAAACCTTTTGAATCAATCGACAATCGCGCATAATCGCTTGTTCAACCCAGAGCTGCCGGGCAATACGATTGTTTTGGGCTTTGAACCGGATTGGTCAAGCTCGCAAGAATTGAAGGTTTGAAAAAAGCTATGGCCTACGGATATGTGATTGCGCAAATCAACATTCATGACCCAGAAGCCTACGCCACCTATGTGAAAATGGTTCAACCCACTTTGGATCTTTTTGGTGGTCAGTTTTTGGTACGGGGCGGAAAAGCCCGCAGCTTTGAAGGCGCGCCGCCGGGAGATCGGCATGTTATCATTCAATTCCCCAGCTATGACAAAGCGATGAATTGGTATGCCTCGGATGCCTATGCGCCAGCCAAGAGGCAAAGGCTCTCTGCCTCATCCAGCGTTCAAACCATCGTTGAAGGTGTTCTGTAAGCCCCTTTATTGGAATCTGCACATCGGTTTTTACGCAGTTTTTTTTAAAGCGTTGAGGCGTTTGGTTGCTGATATCTTTGCCGGCTCGCAGATACTTCCAAAAGCCAATTTTCAACCCGATCGCGTTCTGGAAAACTAGGGCCATCGCTTGCTTTCAGCAAATAATAGCCATGATCTGTTCTGGCCGAAATGTTACCCAATGGTCGGATAAGTTTGTTATCTTCAAGCAGATGATCTACCAAATGGGCCCATCCAAGCGCAATTCCCAATCCGTTTACGGCAGCTTCAATCGCAAGAGGATAGGTGTTCAAGCTGACTGTTTCTTCAAATTCAGCCACCGCGTGATGCATCAAATCAAACCAAGCGCGCCAGGTCATCCACTCGGTATGCATGGTGTGAATGCCGATTAAGGAGCTTTGCGACATTGCGGCCAATGTGGTGATGCCGGGGTTTTTCCGCAAAAATTCCGGCGAACAGACCGGGAATATTGTTTCGCCAAATAATAACTCTGCCGAATAGCCTGACCAATGCCCATTGCCCCGTAAAATTGTTAAATCGACATCTTCCGCCAGACATTCATCATCGTCATCTGAGGACAGTAAGTTGATGTTAACTGGTTCGTAAAGCGCGTTGAAGCGCGGTAATTTGGGCATCAAATAAAGCCCCGCCACCGAGTTGGTTGCCGCGATTGTCACAGCATTGTTTAACGTGGCTTCCAGCAGGTTTTGTGAGAGGGCTCGCAACTGATCAAGCAAGGGTAAAATATCATCAAAAAACCTTTGCCCACGCGGGGTTAGGTGAATCGAGCGGTGCCCGCGATTGAATAAATTTATTTTATAATGCAGCTCTAAAAGCCGAACTTTCCTGCTGATGGCCGTTTCGCTGATGTTCAGCGCTTTAGAAGCACCTGCAAAACTGTTGTTAACCGCCGCAGATTCAAATGCAAGTAGATAATCTAGGCGTGGTAATACATTGTTTTTATTCATTTGTTTTGACCAATCATAGTTTAATTTAGTGAAAACGAGAATGGCGTTAGCGTAACCTTGTCTGAGATATATTGCCACTAATTTTTAGACCCTAAGCCCATAAAATCTATGTGCGGAAAACGTGACCAAATTTGCGAAGCTATGGGCATGCCCGAATTCGGGTAGAGCCAACCAAAAAAATATATCAGGGGGAAAAAATGAATAAATTTACTCGGAAGGTTGCAGCTGGAGCCATGTCGTTAGCGGTCGGTTTTTCAGCTGGCCAAGTATATGCGGCGGATTCAAGTAAGCCCATCGTTATACCCACTCACAATTGGTCTAGTCAGGTTGTGATGGCCTATGTAATCGGCGGTATTTTTGAAAGTATGGGGAATAACGTCGATTATGTTCCCGCCGATACGCAAGCTGTTTATGAAGCCATTCGTAATGGTGATGTGACGATTTCGCACGAGGTCTGGCAATCCACGTTTGGAGCTTCTTTTTACAATGCAATGGCAAAAGGAGGTATAATCGACGCCGGGACTCACGCGGCCATGACGTTAGAGGAAATGGGAGTTCCACAATATGTAATCGATGATAATCTTTGCCCAGGTCTTCCAAATTGGGAGGCTTTGAAAGATTGTCATGAGGTTTTTGCAACTCCGGACTCTGGCGGAAAAGGCCGCTGGCTTGAGGGTCCGCAGAGTTGGCATGGTAACCAAATGCCAGAACGTCTTGCAGGGCTTGGTTTGGACGACAAATATATGGTCAAATTTGCCGGATCTGCTGACGCAATCTGGGCAGAGCTGGCGTCAGCAAAAAAAGAGGGAAGAGGCGTAATTACTTTTAATTGGACGCCTAATTTCACCGATGCTGATGGTTTTGTTTTTATTGAATTCCCGCCATATTTTGATGGATGTCGCGTAGGGGATGGAGGTGACGGTGCTTGTGGTTCTCCAAAAGGTTGGCTGAAGAAAGCGGCGAATTATAAGTTTCCTAAGACACATCCGGCTGCATATACGGCATTTACAAAAATCTCCTTCACATCAAACCAAATTGGTCAAATGGCCGCTTTAGTTGATATTGATAAGATGAGCCACCAAGATGCGGCTAAAGCATGGCTTGCCGCTAATGAAGAAGTTTGGAAGCCATTTACGCAATAGTTTAGTTTGGCTTCGCGTTTCAACTAGCTTTAAAACAAAGAAGGTTGTGCGCTTTCAGCGGATTTGTCTGCAAGCGCACAATTTTCGAGTTGAAAAGAGCAAGTGTGGGTCAGTGCTGTCGCACAGTATATCTTGAATTTATGTGGTTGAATGCGGAAATTGGATCCTCTGCCGGCGACCTAACAGGAAATAAAAATGAATCATCCCAACGTCCAGGCTACTGACAACCGTCCAATAATTAAATGTGAGTCAGTTTATAAAATATTCGGTGAAAATTCTAAGAGGATGCTTCAACAAGTAAATGGACAGGTCGATACAAAGCAGTTTCAAGCTGCCGGCTTAGTTGTAGGGGTTAACAATGCCAGCTTCGAAGTTTCAAAAGGAGAAATGCTTGTAATAATGGGGCTATCGGGCTCTGGAAAATCAACGTTATTGCGCTGTATTTCACGACTTTCAGAGCCAACTTCGGGCCAAATATTTATAGATGGCGAAGACCTAGTGGGAATGAGCCCGCGAAAGCTGATCGAATTACGCCGGAATAAAATGGGGATGGTTTTTCAAAACTTTGCTCTGTTGCCACATAAAACCGTGCTTGAGAATATCGCGTTTCCATTGCAAGTGAAGGGTCAGACCACGGCTGATAGTATAAAACGTGCTTTGGAAATGGTAGAGCTTGTTGGCCTGGCAGGTCGAGAAAATTACTTTCCAAGAGAGCTTTCTGGCGGTCAACAACAAAGGGTGGGTATCGCTCGCTCGCTCGCGGTTGAACCAGATATTTGGTTTCTTGATGAACCATTTTCAGCGCTTGACCCCCTTATCAGAAAAGAAATGCAAGATGAGTTCATGCGTTTGCAGGGCGTGCTGAAAAAAACAATTCTCTTTGTTACGCATGATTTTAACGAGGCGTTACGTCTCGCGGATCGGATCGCAATTATGAAAGATGGGATAATTGAACAGCTTGATACCCCTGCTAATATCGTTCTGAACCCAGCCACCAGCTACGTGCAAAAATTTACTGAAGAAGTACCGCGAGAAAAAGTACTGAAGATAGAGGCGGTAATGGACCCACCGTCTGAACATGCCACTGATGCAACGTTCCAAATCTCAAAAGACGCGATTATTGAAACAGTGGCTGAAGCCGTACTTTCTGCAAAGAACCCAGTGGATGTCGTGGATGCGCAGGGAACCATTGTTGGCTCGGTACAAGCATCAAAGGTAATCCGTGTGCTATTCGGCAAAACTGTTACCAATCGGGTTATGGAGTAAGCTGAGAAGATGGTAATGATAATCCGCAATTCCAAGCTTGTTCAGTTTGTAATTCTCTTGATAATATTTTTCAGTCTTTATTTTGGAATAGAGGCCGCTGATGACAATATATTGTGGCGCTTTCCTGCCCTGATTGCTGGGCTTCCAGGTGCAATAAATGTGTTTGTCGAGCATTTGATGTATGATTGGATGCCGATACAAATTTATGATCCTGAACTCGACGATTACGAGGACTCAGCTTTAATTAAAGAAATCACAAGAAGCTTTTCTCGTGCAGTTCTCTTTTTTATAGAACTAATCCGTGAGCTACTTCTCGGGGGTGTAAAAACTATCGTAGCGTTCACGAGCTGGGATTTTGTGGGAGAGAATGACTGGGCGGTTTGGCCCGCTTTACCCTGGACATTCGTTGCAGGAGGCGCTGCATTTTTAGGCTACACATTGAAAGGCAAAGGTTTAGCTTTTTTGGCGGGTAGCTCTGCCGCCTACATAGCTATTTTTGGTCAATGGGAGCCCGCGATGGAGACTTTATCCTTTGTCTTAGTCGCAGCGCCAGTTTCATGTTTTTTAGGTTTGGTATTTGGGGTCCTCTGCTTCAAAAGCCGGTCAATAGAAATTGTCATGATGCCGTTATTAAACATTGCTCAGACAATGCCTCATTTTTCCTATTTGGTGCCCGTCATGGTCTTTTTTGGCGTGGGAGATCATGCTGGGGCCATCGCGACTATTATCTTTGCCACGCCTCCTATGATACGTCTCACCTTGCTGGGGCTTAAAAGCGTACCGCCGGAGGTTTTTGAAGCAGGTATGATGAGCGGCTGCAATGATTATCAGATCTTGATGCAAGTTCTCATTCCCACTGCGAGAAGAGATATTTTGATCGGTATCAACCAGGTTATAATGCAATGTCTGGCGATGGCGGTTATTGCGTCATTTATCGGTGCGAAAGGCTTGGGTTTCAATCTTCTTCTTGCGCTGAACCAATTACGTGTTGGTCAAGCATTAGAGCTTGGGATTTGCATTGTATTGATAGCGGTGGTTTTGGACAAATTATCGCTGGCATGGGCCAATAAGCCGGTGGATTATTTTGCGGATCGGGGGATCTTAATCCGCCATAAAAATATTCTGACATTGCTCGGAATATTTTTGATCAGCGTTCTGTTTTGTGTTTTTGGTCGTTATGCATTCAGTGAAGAGGTAAACTACCTCTACCTGATCCCCCATAATCAGGGAATTACTACAGAAAATTTCTGGCAAGCCGGTGTCGATTGGATGGTTGAGCATTGGTATCAAGGTCTTCAGGGATTTAATACAGCACTTATAAAAGGCGTTTTGATGCCTATGAAGGCGGCTTATCTCGGCATGCCGGTGATTGCGACCTTCGTGCTAATAATGGGTGTGGGATATATTATTGGGGGACTAAAATCAGCTTTAGTGGTGTGTGGGTTTTTGATGTTTATCGCACTGACTGAGTGGTGGGATCGAGCCTTAATCACTGCTTATATGGCATCATTTGCGGTAATCGTATCTGTGAGCTTAGGAGTGTTAGCAGGCACGTTGGCCGCACAACATCAAAAAGCGAGTAAGATGATCTTACTGGTTTGCGATACGTTTCAAACATTTCCATCGTTTATTTACCTGATACCTGTAATAATGCTTTTTGGTGTTACTGACACATCCGTTCTAATCGCGGTTATCGTTTACGCGACAATACCAGCAACTCGCTATACGGTTGAGGGGCTCAAAAGCGTACCTCAATCGTTGCATGATGCAGGCTCAATGTCAGGCGTGAATAAAATGCAAAGATGGTTAAAAATAGAATTGCCAATGGCATTTCCTCATATAATGCTTGGGGTCAACCAGACTGTCATTTTTGCTTTATTTATGATAATTATCGGAGCGATGATTGGAACGGATGATTTAGGACAATACATCCTAAAAGCTCTTTCTGATAAAAATGGAACCGGAAATGGCCTCATGCTAGGCCTGTGCGTCGCGTTTATCGGTTTATCCGTTGATCACTTAATTCTGACATGGGCAAACAAGCGCAAAGCGTTGCTTGGTTTAGTATAGGGGGCTGGAATGAATACACCCGTTTTATTTTCAACACCCGAAACAAAAGCAGGGGTTCGCAAGCCCGGTATGATGGTTTTGCCGCAAGGGGTTGAAAGGCATCCCGTGCCCGGAGGGGGCAGCCGTGCCGTACCAATTTTTGCGGGTGATCAGATTACGCTGCAAGATGTGGAAGGTTTGCAACCCATTGAAATGGTATTTTTTGGGCCCGACAAACGATCAGATGCCGCGATGTTGGGGGCCAAAGGCGGGCGCAGCCCAGAGGGGTTGATTGCCGCGCTTACCGGGCACCCATCTGGTAAAAAAGTAATCGCTGCGCTTGAGAAAACAGGGTTTTCAATCGCCGATGCCGATGCCAGTCTCGTGTTTGAAGGCGGCTCGCGCGCGGGAGAGACGGCAAGTTTTCAGGCCGTATCGGATGGATTATTGATCATATGCGCCGCGGGTGGCGCGATGGATGCGCATCAGCAATGGGCCCCAAGCGATGTGGTGTTGTTTATCACGCGGATTAATAAGCGGCCCTTGAAAGACATGTCATTGGTGCATGACCCACTGGCCGACCCTTTGGTGAGTTTGCATATTCAACCAGGCGAGGCAAAACCTTATGAGGTGAAGGCGGGGGAATATATTCAAGTTTTAGACGTGCAGGGCAGAGAATGCAGCGATTTTCAAGCCTTTTCGCGCCGCGCTTTGGACGCTGGATTGGAGCGCGATATCGATCCCACAACCACGCGGTCTTTGATGGGGGCGCTTTACCCCAAGCCAGGGCTCTTGGCAAAATACTTTAGCGTTGATCAGGAACCTTTGGTCGAGATTATCCAAGACACGGTGGGCCGCCATGATACATTTGGATTGGCCTGTACCGCGCGGTATTACGAAGATCTTGGCTATCCGGGCCATGTCAACTGTTCGGATAATATCAACCTTGAAATGCAGGCCTATGATGTGCGTCCGCGGGGCGGCTGGCCAGCGATAAACTTCTTTTTCAATACGATTTTAGACGAGACCAATGCGATTTCGATGGATGAGCCTTATTCGCGGCCCGGAGATTATGTTTTGATGCGGGCGCTCACGGATTTAGTTTGTGTTTCAACGGGTTGTCCTTGTGATGTTGATCCAGCAAATGGCTGGCAGCCAAGCGATATTCAAGTCTGGACCTATCGCGAAAATGAAGATTTCAAGCGCTCGATTGGCTGGCGCAAAACTCCGGGGGCTGATGTGGAAGAAACGAAAAAAACTGGGTTTCACGATTGTTTTGCCCGCCATACGCGCAATTTTGTGGAATATGCCGGATATTGGCTGGCGCAGGACATGATGCATCATGGCAGCATAGCTGAATATTGGGCCGCGCGCGAAAAAGCGGTTATTATGGATCTATCGCCGCTTCGAAAATATGAAGTGACGGGCCCTGATGCCGAAGCGCTGATGCAGCTATCTATCACGCGGGATGTGAAAAAAATTCCGGTCGGCGGCATCGTCTATACCGCGATGTGCTATGAACATGGTGGTATGATTGACGATGGCACGTTGTTTCGCTTGGGGGATACCAATTTTCGGTGGATCGGCGGCAATGACCAATCCGGGCTTTGGCTGCGCAAACAAGCCGAGGAGCGTGGCCTAAACGCATGGGTGCGTTCTTCCACGGACCATCATTGCAATGTGGCGGTGCAAGGGCCGTTGTCGCGCGAAATTCTGAAAGATGTGATTTGGACGCCCCCCGCGCAGCCCACTGTTGAAGAGCTGCAATGGTTTCGCTTTTCGATTGGCCGGATTGGCGGCTTTCATGGCCCCTCCGTGGTGCTCAGCCGGACCGGATATTCTGGAGAGCTGGGCTATGAGGTGTTTTGCCATCCGAAAGACGCAGAACAGGTTTTTGACGCGATTTGGGCCGCAGGTGCGCCGCATGGGCTTACGCCTTTTGGGCTTGCTGCGCTTGATATGGTGCGGATTGAGGCTGGGTTGATCTTTGCTGGCTCGGAATTTGATGATCAAACCGATCCAATGGAGGCAGGCATTGGTTTTACGGTGCCTTTGAAAAGTAAAACTGATGAATTTATCGGCCGCGCAGCGCTCGAGCGGCGCAAAGCCCATCCGCAAAAGAAACTTGTCGGGCTTGAATTGGAGGGCGGTGTTGTGCCAACGCCGGGCGATTGTATCCATATCGGGAAGCCACAAGTGGGCGTTGTGACCTCGGCGATGCGCTCGCCTGTTTTGGGCAAAGTGATTGCTTTGGCACGGATAGATTTGGCCCATGCCGAGATTGGCACTGAGTTGGAAGTTGGGCGGCTGGATGGGGACCAACTGCGCTTACCAGCTAAAATTGTTGCATTCCCGCATTTCGATCCGAAGAAAGAGCGGGTGAAGGGCAATTATGAGGGCGTGCGAGGCGGGTGATCAACGCCAAAGCGCCTTCGGGCGGCCTATCCTGCCGCAAGCGCGCTGCGGCCTGTGAGATGCGCGCTGGTATGTGGCTGGTACAGTTCTTTGGCCATACGTGCGCAGGGGTGAATGGCTCTGATCTGCCATTTGAGCCGTCGATATGAGTTGCACGCAAGACCGCCAAAGCCTGCGCAGCATTTCTTGGTTGTGTTTTTTAAATCTATGATAGTAGCGCTGCGCGCTGGCGGCTTTGTATTTAGGTTTCCCCAGTAAAACGCACCTTTCCGATATAGGCAAGGTTGCGGTTCCGCTGAGCATAGTCAATGCCGTAGCCGACCACAAATTCATCTTGAATGCTGAACCCGATCCAATCGGCTTGAATATCTACTTCGCGCCGCGACGGTTTGTCGAGCAATGCGATGGTTTTCATCCGCGCAGGGTTTCGCGAAGCCAGCAGGCCGGTCACATGATGCAGCGTAAAACCGGTATCCACGATATCTTCCACAACCAAAACGTCTCGATCCTCAATTGCCCCGCGTAAATCTTTTAGGATCCGAACTTCGCGCGAGCTTTCCATTCCGTCGCCATAAGAAGAGGCTTCCAAGAAATCCACCTCCACGGGCAAATCAAGCTCGCGGACCAGATCTGCGATAAACACGAAAGAACCGCGCAGCAAACCAACCACCACCAGTTTATTGGTGCCCGAAAATTCATCTCGGATTTCCCGGCTTAAACTCTCAATTCGGGCCGCGATTGACTTTGCCGAGATCATTTCATCGATGACATATGGACGCTGCACGGCAAAACCCTCTTGATTTTCGTGTCCTACATTACTTAAAGAATGCCGACTGTCACGTCAAAAAGAAGCGAAATGCCAACTCATCAAGAAACAAAAATTTTACCCTATAGCGCCGAGCAGATGTATTCACTGGTGGCGGATGTTGCTGCTTATCCAGAGTTTTTGCCTTGGTGTTCGGCGGCGCGTCTGCGCTCGACTGTGCTCGAAGGTTCCAGCGAAATTCTGGAAGCTGATTTGGTAATTAGTTTTAAAGTGTTTCGCGAACGCTTTGGCTCGCGCGTCACTTTATGGCCGGCCGATCTTAAAATAGATACGGAATATCTTGATGGCCCTTTTAAATACATGGTGTCAAATTGGGTATTTCGCAACGTGGAGGGCGGCTGCGAAGTGACTTTCTTTGTTGATTTCGAATTCAAAAATGCGATCTTGCAAGGCATTATTGGCGTTGTGTTCAACGAAGCGATGCAGCGCGTTGTGCGGGCGTTTGAGCGGCGCGCCGCTGATTTGTTCAAGGCATGAAAAAAGGCGCTTTTCCTAAAAAGCGCCTTTAAACTTGGTATCGCTATAATAAGCTGTTTAGCTGTTTAGCTGTTTAGCTGTTTAGCTCATAGGCGCGTTCGCCGTGCACCGACAGGTCAAGCCCATTGCTTTCGGTTTCGGCATCGACGCGCAGCGGGAAGATCAGGCCAACCAGTTTGATCAGGATAAACGTTACAACAAGCGTAAACACACCCACAATGAGCAACCCGCCCAGCTGCGCGGTCCAGCTGCCTTGTCCGAACAGAGCGATCATCACCGTGCCAAAAATTCCTCCGACGCCGTGTACGGCAAAAACATCCAGCGTATCATCGATATTGAAAATATTGCGCACAAAATTGACTGCTTCTTGGCATAATATGCCTGCCACGGCGCCGATGATTAAAGCCTCTACAGGGCCCACAAAACCCGAGGCAGGCGTTATCGAGGCAAGCCCGGCAATGGTGCCGGTGACCAATCCCACCAGCGATGCGCGGCCATATTTTATTTTTTCCCAAAGAGCCCAGGTTAAAGAGGCGGTGGCTGCGGAAATATGGGTCACGGTTAAGGCCATTGCGGCGCCGCCATCAGCGGCCAGTTGCGAGCCTCCGTTAAAGCCAAACCAGCCAACCCACAGCATTGCCGCGCCGATCATCACCATCCCAGGATTGTGGGGTGGTTTGCTTTTATCGCGCCGCGGACCCAACATCGCAGCAATCAATAAGGCAGCAAGGCCGGCGGTTTCATGCACAACGATACCGCCTGCAAAATCGCGGACGCCCGTCTCGCCGAAGATGCCGCCATCGGCCATCATACCACCGCCCCAAATCCAATGCACAACCGGCGCGTAACAAATCAGCATCCAAAGGCCTGAAAAAGTAAGAACAAAGGCAAATCCGATCCGCTCTACATAGGCCCCAACGATCAAGGCCGGAGTGATGATTGCGAAAGTCATTTGAAAGGCGAAGAACAGCACTTCGGGCAGCGTGCCAGATAGGCTTTCGGCATCGACACCAGCTAGAAAGGCTTTGTCCAAGCCGCCCCAAAATCCGCTGTCTGCAGGCCCGAAGGCGATTGAATAGCCCGCAGCCAGCCAGAGCAAGCTCATCAGGCACGCGATTGCGTAGCATTGCATAAACACGCTTAATACATTGCGCGCGCGCACGAGCCCGCCGTAAAATAAGGCAAGGCCGGGTAGCGTCATAAACAGCACCAACGCTGTGGCGACGATGATCCAGGCGGTATCTGCTGGGTTCATTTGATCTTCTCCCTTTGAAGTTTCGGGAGGCATGGCGCAAAAAGCAGCCAAAAAGAAATATAAAGCTTAAAAATAATGCAAAATGCACAGCTATATTTTTTAAGCGTCTATATATGTGGCGTAAATTTTAATGGGTGCCTATTTTTTAAGCGAAATCTGAAAGCCTTCAAGCGCCGCGCAAAAGAGGCGTAGCGCATGATCGCGCGCTGCCTGTCGCACAGCGTCGCGCCCGATACTGCCAAACTCTTGGGTTTCGACGCTAAGAAGTTTCGTTTTATGCGCCACGCCAAAGCACACACGCCCCTCTGGCTTGAAATCAGACCCGCCGGGCCCCGCGATCCCCGTGATCGAGACGGCTAGCTGCGCTGCGCACCCGTTCAGCGCGCCAAGCGCCATTTCACCCGCGACCTGTTCGGATACAGCGCCATGCTGTTCTAAGCTGCGCTCTGAAACGCCCAAAAGCTGAGTTTTTGAGAGATTAGAATAGGTCACAAGGCCGCATTCAAAAATTTCGGAGGAACCTGGTTGTTCGGTCAATTTGGCAGCAACAAGGCCACCAGTGCAGCTTTCAGCCGTGGCAAGTTTGATCCGTTGGTCGCGGGCGAGGCGGATGATCGCGTTTACACTCATGAAAGCAGACCATGGAACAGCCCCGCCAAGGCAATCACACCAAGCGCTGCGAATAGGCCGGCGAAACAATCATCCAACATCACCCCGATTGCATCGCTGCGCCGATCTGCCCAGCCGATAATGCTGGGTTTCCAAATGTCAAAAAGGCGAAAAAGCAAGAAGGCAGCAACCCAGCCCGGCCATAAGGCAAAAAGCGAGGCGCCAGCATGGGTTGCTCCAACGGCTAAGGGCAAAAGTGCAATCCATTGCCCGGCCACTTCGTCAATGATCACTTCAGAAGGATCATGGTTTTTATGCAATTGCGTATAGCTCTGCGTGGCCCACCATCCAAGGGAAAGGATGAGGGGCAGGGCAATCAGCGTGCCTAACAGCCCTGCCGCATGAAACATCGCGGCGAAAAGCGGCAATGTTGCAAGTGAGCCCCAGGTGCCGGGCGCGAAGCCAATGAAGCCAAGCCCCATCAGCGTAGCGATATTGCGGCTTAGGCTTTGCATAATAAGGCGCTGGCAAGACTGGCGATACCTTCTTGGCGCCCGGTAAAGCCAAGCTTTTCGCTGGTTGTGGCTTTCACGCTGATCCGATCAGCCTTTATGCCCAGCAGATCAGCCAGGTGAGATTGCATGCGCGCAGCATGCGGTCCAATTTTTGGCATTTCGCAAATGATCGTGCAGTCGATATTGCTGATGTAAAAGTCATGTTTTGCCACCAGAGCTGCAGCATGCTTCAAAAAAACTGCGCTGGCTGCGCCTTTCCATTGCGGGTCAGAGGGTGGAAAGTGGCGTCCAATATCCCCTAAGGCCAGCGCGCCATAAAGCGCGTCGGTGATGGCATGCATCGCGACATCGGCATCTGAATGGCCTTTAAGCTGCGCGTTATGGGGAATGGCAATGCCGCAAAGAATGACCTGATTGCCTGGTTCAAACGCGTGTACATCATAGCCGTTGCCCAACCGGATGTCTTTCATCTTCGATCCTTCATTATTTTGCTGGCCCGCTCGAAATCTTCGGGGATTGTTATCTTTATGTTTTCTTCATGCCCGGAAATGATTTTTACGCTCAACCCGGCCTGCATGGCGACTTCTACATCATCGGCGGCGGCTCCGCAGGCTTGCGCATGTGCTTGAAAGATGCTTTCAAAGTCAAACCCTTGGGGCGTTTGGGCGCGAAATAAATTCTCTCTTGCAACCGTTTCATCCACCAAGCCATCCTGCCCCCGCCAAAGCGCATCGGTGATCGGCAGAGCGGGCGCTGCGCCTGAATGTGTTTGCAGCGCCTCGATCACATCAGTGATACATTTTTCGCTGATCAAAGGGCGCGCCACATCATGGATTAAAACCTGTTTTGGCGCAGCGGCGCGCAAAGCGCGCAAGCCATTGTAAACAGATTGATTGCGGGTTGCGCCGCCAAGCGCGGTTTTAATCGTCGGATCGGTGAGCCTATTTTGATCTTCGGGATGCAGCACCACGAGGATTGTATCGATATTGCGATGCTGTTTAAAGGCGTTCAGTGTATGGTCGATCACCCGCTTTCCCGCGAGCATTTGCCATTGCTTTGGGTCATTGCCGCCTGCGCGGGTGCCACGCCCTGCGGCCACGATAAGAGCTGCTATCGACATTTTTTTTCCATCCTGCACCATCGTGTTTACGGTTTTCTGATTTCACTGGCAATCAGAGATAGTTGATTAAATTTTAGGCATTTTTTTAAAATTGGTTATAAATTTGGCGTGTGGTGCTTGTTTCGCGCTGAGAGAGGCTCTACCCATGCCTCGAACATGATTGGAATGGCAATGATCGATCTGGGAGCAATGAAGATAGAGACACCTGTTTTTCTGGCGCCATTGGCCGGGATCACAGATCTGCCCTTTCGAAATCTAGTCACAGGGTTTGGGGCGGGTTTGGTTGTGAGTGAAATGATTGCCTCGCAGGATATGGTGATTGCCCGCGCGGGATCTCGTGAGAAAGCTGAATTGGGGCTGGGGTTCGAAAAAACAGCGGTTCAATTGGCGGGGCGCGAGGCGTTTTGGATGCGCGAGGCTGCGCGGATGGTTGAAGATCAGGGGGCGCGGATGATCGATATCAATATGGGGTGCCCTGCGAAAAAAGTGGTGTCCGGCTATTCTGGTTCGGCCTTATTGAAAGATCTAGATCACGCTTTGCGTTTGATCGAGGCGGTGGTTCAGGCGGTGAATCTTCCGGTCAGCTTAAAAACCCGCTTGGGTTGGGACGATAATTTGTTGAATGCACCGGAATTGGCGCGTCGCGCCGAAGCTGCGGGGATTTCAATGATCACGATACACGGGCGCACGCGGTGTCAGTTTTACAAAGGGTCGGCGGACTGGTCGGCGATCGCAAAGGTGAAAGAGGCGGTTTCAATTCCGGTTATCGCCAATGGTGACATCACAGATTTAGAGGCTGGCCGCGCGGCTTTAAAGGCATCGGGGGCCGATGGTGTTATGGTTGGACGCGGCGCGCAAGGTCGGCCTTGGTTTTTATCGCAGCTTGCTGCCGGGCTCTATGGGAAAAAAAATGCCGTATCGCTCAAAACCAAAGATTTGATCGAATTGGTTCAGAAACATTATCAGGATATGCTTTCTTTTTACGGAGAGGCTTTGGGAATCCGCGTGGCGCGCAAACATTTGGGATGGTATATGGACGAGGCCAATGCGCCGGCTGCTCTGCGCCGTGAAATTTTAACCTCACAGAACCCAAAGCATGTGCTTTGCAATTTGCCCGAAGCGCTGGCCCAGCGTGAGGGGGTATGAGCGAGATGTCGATGGGAGCAATCTGGTCTTCTTTGCCAGTGCCGGTTTTGGTGATCGGTGAAAAGGATATTATAAGCGAGATTAACCCTGCTGCAGAGGGTTTTTTGAATATGTCTGAGCGGGCTTTGGTGGGGACCTCGCTGTGGCGCTGTATTTCGATAAACACGCAGGTTTCTGAAAGCTTTGAGCGCGCCCGAGAAAATTTAACGCCTTTATTTGTGAATGATGTTTCGGTTGAGATGGGCCCTAAATCGACGGTTTTGTGCAATTTGAAGTTCACGCCTTTGCTGGGCATGGCGGGTTTTATGCTGTTGCTGATCGAGCCGCGGAATTTGGCCGGCCGGTTGACGCAAACGCAAAGCGGTAAATCGGCGGCAAAATCTGCTATTGGAATGGCTGAAATGCTGGCGCATGAGATTAAAAACCCTTTGGCTGGTATCATGGGCGCGGCCCAATTGCTGTCGATGAGCTTGCCGCCGAAAGATTTAGAGTTGACCGATTTAGTGGTGGCTGAAACACGGCGTATTTTGAAGTTACTTGAGCAGGTTGAACAATTCGGAAACCTGAAGCTCGTCCAGAAATCTGCAGTTAATATCCATGATATATTGGATCGGGTGCGCCGATCTTCGCAATTGGGGTTTGGCGCGCATATGACCTATATTGAAGAATATGACCCGTCATTGCCCGCGGCCTATGGGGATGCCGATCAATTGCTGCAAGTGGTTTTGAATCTGGTAAAAAACGCCTCTGAAGCCGCCTCGCCATCGGGGGGGAAAATTCGCCTCAAAACCTATTACGAGCATTCTTTTCGGATGCGCCGTTCGGATGGCTCAGGGCAAAATCTACCGCTGCAAATTGAAATCTGTGACGATGGGCCAGGCTTGCCCAGCGATATCAGGTCGGATGTTTTTGATCCTTTTGTGTCGGGGCGCGAGAATGGCACAGGGCTTGGCTTGGCCTTGGCCAGCAAAATAATTTCAGATCATGATGGATGGTTATCGGTGGATTCTGTGCCGGGCAAAACGGTGTTTCGCATCTCTTTGCCCTTGGTGCCACGCGAAGAGAAAGTGAAAGGATAAATTATGGACGGAACAGTACTGGTCGCAGATGATGACAGAACCATTCGCACCGTTCTCACCCAAGCGCTGACGCGGGCAGGCTGCCGTGTCCATGCGACGTCCAGCCTAACCACGCTGATGCGCTGGGTCGGTGAGGGCAAAGGGGATGCGGTGATAACCGATGTAATGATGCCCGATGGCAATGGTCTTGAGATGCTGCCAAAGATTTCTTTAGATCGCCCCGAGCTGCCGGTGATCGTAATCTCAGCGCAAAACACCATTATGACGGCGATCCAAGCCGCAGAAGCAGAAGCTTTTGATTATCTTCCAAAACCGTTTGACCTGCCCGACTTGATGAAACGTTGTGCCCGCGCGCTTGAACAGAAACAGCCCGTGGCCTCCAAGCCGCAGCTCGAGGTCACGCCGGATGTGGAAGAGGATGGGTTGCCCCTCGTGGGCAAAACGCCGGCGATGCAAGGCCTTTACCGCTTAGTTGCACGGGTAATGAATTCTGATCTGCCGGTGCTTATCTCCGGAGAATCTGGAACCGGAAAAACGCTTATCGCAAAAGTTCTGCACGATTATTCAGATCGGAGAAATCTGCCTTTCGTGGTGGTGAATGAAACAGATTTGGTTGCTTTAGACGGGCCGGCGAAAATCCTTGCCCGGGCCAAGGGCGGCACAATTTTATTTGAGGAAATCACCGATATAAATGAAGAAGGTCAGGGCCGGATTGTGAGAATGATTGACAATCCGGGCGAGTTTTCACCGCGGTTTATCGCCACCATGCAAGGGGAGGTGAGCGGTGAGGTTGATCCAAAAATGGTGCGCAGCGATCTTTATTATCGCTTGGGGGGCGCCACGATCCATGCGCCTGCCTTGCGTGAGCGCGTGGATGACATCCAGCTTCTAAGCGCCTTTTTTCTGGCCCGCGCAGAACGCGATGGTGGCCTTCAACGCGTTGTTACCAAAGAAGCAGAACAATTGTTTCGAAATTATAGCTGGCCGGGAAATGTTCGACAGCTTGAGAATGTTGTAAAGCGGCTTTCGCTAACCGCGCGCGCTTCGGAAATCACGCTGACCGAGGTGGAACAAGTTTTGGGAAGCCAACCGGCCATGAACTCGGCGCTGCAAAAAGGCTCATCAGATCGGTTATCTGCGGATGTTGAGCGCCATCTCAGGCGGTATTTTGATTTGCATGGCAGCGTTTTACCGCCGCCGGGCCTGCATGCGCGCATTTTGAAAGAGCTTGAACATCCATTGATTTCCATTGCCTTAGAGGCGACAGGGGGCAACCAAGCCAAATGCGCTGATCTTTTGGGGATAAACCGCAACACTTTGCGCAAGAAGATCAATGAGCTTGACATTAAGGTCACACGTCGACGAAAACTGATGTAAAGAAGTCACAGTGATCGGCTGATATGCGGCAGCGCAAAATGTTTAAACATCGGAATCGAGACTAGCATGAGCGTGCGCGCGATGCGGCTTCGATGGGTTGATCTTGTCAGTCTTAGGCGTTGGCGTCGGCTGGTAAGTTTTATAAATCTGGCTCTTGTCTGTTTGGGGCCAGCGCTTGCCGCGTTAACCTATGTCACCTTAGGCCCTTTGGATGCTGGCTCGGGCTCAACGCTTTTGCGTTTGGTTTTATTTTCCGATTTTATATATGTGATGTTGATCGTTGCACTGGTGTTGCAGCGCGTTTTGCGCATCATTGCGCAAAGGCGGCAAAAATCCTCGGGCTCGCGCTTGCATTTGCGGCTGACAGGGGTGTTCAGCATTATGGCGCTTTTGCCGACGATTACGGTTGCAGCCTTCGCGCTTTTATCAATTAACATGGGATTCGAGGCGTGGTTTTCAGATCGTGTTCAGCGCGTCATCGGCGCATCATTATCGGCTGCAGATTCCTATCAGCAAGACCAAAGACGTGCGCTTGCAGAAGATGCAGACGCGCTTGCCGAAGCTTTGGAAAGTTACCGGCGCGCCCGCGGTGTGGTTGACTTGCAAAACTTTCGAGTCTTTTTGAGCGATGAACAAGTTAAAATACAACGGGGTTTGCGAGAAGCCTTTGTGATCAATGGAATGGGTGATTTGATTCTGCGCGGAAACCGGTCTTATTTGTTTGATTATGAACCCCCGTCTGCGCAAGATTTTACAGCTGCCTTAACCGAGATTTTGCTGATTGAAGATCTTCCAAATAACGAATTACGGGCTTTGATATACCTGTCAGGTTTTGCGGATTATTACCTGTTGGTATCGCGCGATATTGACGGAAATTTATACGGTTTGCTTGACGAAACCCGCGAAACCGCCAAGCTGTATCAGCAGTTGGAAAGCGAACGTGGCTACGAATTGTTTCAATTCGGTTTGATTTATTTGGCGTTTGCAGTGCTGTTAATCGTTTCATCAATTCTATTGGCCCTGCTCTTTGCCGAGCGGCTGTCAAGGCCGATCGGCCGTCTTGCCGGGGCCGCTCAGGCGGTTGGTGAGGGTAATCTTGACACCCAAGTCATCGAGGAAGAGGGCGATGATGAGCTGTCATCGCTGTCGCGTTATTTCAACCAGATGACGCGGCAGTTGAAACAGCAACGCGACCGTTTGCTTGAGAATACGCAACAAATAGAACGACGCGGACGCGTGTTTGACAGCGTTTTATCTTCGGTTACATCGGGTGTGTTTGGGCTTGATCCCAAAGGAATGATCACATTTGCAAACCCTTCTGCCGAAAGGCTTTTGGGGAAAAATAAAACCGATAACGCATCTCAGTTGAGCCTAGCAGTGCCAGAATTCGCGCCTTTGCTTGAGCGTCTGCAAAACAGCCGGTCAGATAATTTACAAGAAGAGGTTAAAATTCTTCGACTTGGGCGTTTGGAAAGCTTTTTGGTACGCCTTGCACCGCGCCGGCGCGAAGATGGACGGCTTGAAGGCTATGTGGTGGCCTTTGATGATGTAACAGATCTGGTGTCGGCCCAAAGATCTGCGGCATGGGGGGATGTGGCGCGGCGCATTGCCCATGAAATCAAAAACCCTTTGACGCCCATTCAGCTCTCTGCAGAGCGCATTCAACGAAAATTTGCGCCACAACTCGGCGCTGAGAGTGGCCAACTGGAGCAAATGACGGATGTGATTATCCGACAAACCAATGATTTACGGCGTATTGTGGATGAGTTTTCTAAATTTGCCAGAATGCCGGAATTGGTCAAGAAATCTGAAAATTTAAATGAAGTTTTGGCTGCCGCCGTCACGTTGCAGGAATCTGGACAGCCGGGTGTAACGTTTGAATTAAAGATGCCCGATGAAGAAATTTGGGCAGAAATTGATGCAACGATGTTGTCGCAAGCGCTCACCAATGTACTCAAAAATGCTGGAGAAGCAATTGAGGCTGGCTGGCGGTCGGGCCTAGGCACTGACAGGCAGGGTGAGATACGGGTTGAAATGCAAGCCGCGCAATCGGGCTTTACCATCGCAATCTCTGATAATGGGATCGGATTGCCTCAAGATCGGAGTAAACTGTTCGAGCCCTATGTGACAACGCGTGAAAACGGAACAGGTTTGGGGTTGGCAATCGTAAAGAAAATCATCCAAGAACATGGTGGAACTTTAAGTTTGTTGGATGCCGCGCCCTTTTCAAACGGCAGTCATCCAGGGGCAAAGGTTTTGATCGACTTAACCCATAGTGATCAAACGTTAATGGATTCAGAGCAAAAGGAACCAAATTAGCATGGGCGATATTTTAATCGTTGATGATGAGCGCGATATTCGCGAGCTGATTTCAGATATTTTACAAGATGAAGGATTTGAAACCCGCATCGCAGGAACAGCTGAAGAGTGTATGAAAGAAGTAGACGCCGCGCCGCCCGGCTTGTTGATCTTAGATCTCTGGTTGAAAGACCGTGATCTTGACGGGATTGATATCTTAAAAAAGGTGAAGAAGAATTATCCCCATGTGCCCGTTGTGATTATATCTGGGCATGGCAATATCGAAATCGCAGTCGCCGCGATCAAACAGGGCGCGTATGATTTTATCGAGAAACCCTTCAATATTAACCAGCTTTTGGTTGTTATTCGGCGCGCGATGGAAGCATCCCAACTGCGGCGTGAAAATTTGGAATTGCGCTCTAAAGAGGAACCAGCCAGCGATATGATTGGACAAAGCTCAGGGTTCAAGACGCTTTTGTCAAACTTGGATAAGGTCACCAAATCAAATGCGCGGGTGCTGTTAACGGGGGCTTCTGGCTCAGGCAAAGAGGTTGCGGCGCGCTATATCCATGCCCATTCTGATCGCGCGCATGGCCCCTTCATTATTGTGAATTCTGCGTCCATTGCGCCCGACCAGATGGAAAATCTACTGTTTGGAAGCGAATCCACGAAACCTCAAGAAGGCGAGGGTTTATTTGCTCAAGCAAATGGCGGATCGATTTATTTTGATGAAATCGCAGACATGCATCTAGAGACGCAATCCAAAATTTTAAGGGTCTTGGTGGACCAACAATTTCAACGGCCAGGCTCGCATGATCTGGTTAAGCTAGAAATGCGCGTGATTTCTTCAACCAGCCGGGATTTGCCTGCTGCAATTGAACAAAAAAGGTTTCGCGAAGAGCTGTATCATCGGTTGAATGTGGTACCTATCTCTGTGCCCGCGCTTAGCGAAAGGCGCGAAGACATTCCGCTTTTGGCAAAATTTTTTCTTGAGCAATTTCATCAAATTCAAGCTTATCCGCAAAGAACATTAAGCGATCAGGCAGCCGCGATGTTACAAGCGATGGAGTGGCCTGGTAATATTCGTGAATTGAAAAACTTGCTCGAACGCATTTTGATTTTAAGCGAGGGCCAAGGTGAAATCACTTCTGATGATTTGCCAACCGACACGGCGTCACAGGCGGCTGGGGCCAATGGGCCGGTCTTGCAGGGTTTGGCATCTTTGCCTTTGCGCGACGCGCGCGAGGCTTTTGAACGCGAATATTTGATGGTTCAAATCGAACGTTTTGGAGGCAATATCAGCAAGACAGCCCAGTTTGTTGGGATGGAGCGAAGCGCGTTGCATCGCAAATTAAAGTCGCTCTCGATCGTCTCTGGCGTAAAACAGCTGGATTGAACCGGTTAGGGGTTCGAGATATGGTGTAGATCGAAACCGTTTCGGTGGCGGGTTTGCGCACTCAAATACTGTTCCCAATAGAAGGGAAAAGAAATGAAGATTATTATTTGTGGTGCTGGCCAAGTTGGCTGGCAAATCGCGCGACACTTATCGGGCGAGCGCAATGATGTAACGGTCGTTGACAGCAATCCTGATTTGGTCAGGCGCGCTATGGATACGCTTGACGTGCAGGGCGTATCAGGCTTTGCTTCTTATCCCGATGTTTTGGAAAAAGCCGGTGCCAAAGATGCTGAAATGATCATTGCGGCGACCCATTCGGATGAGGTGAACATGGTCACCTGTCAAGTGGCACATTCGGTGTTTGATATTCCCCGAAAAATAGCCCGGTTGCGCAGCAAATCTTATTTAGATGCCATTTATTCGGATCTTTATCGCCGTGATCATATGCCGATTGATGTGGTGATCAGCCCGGAACGCGAAGTTGCGGATGCGGCGCTGAAACGGCTTTCGGCCCTTGCTGCGTTTGATACCGAATTGTTTCTGGATGAGCAGGCTCAATTGCTGGGCCTGCGGCTTGACGAAAATTGTCCGGTGCTGAACACGCCCTTGCGGCAGCTTAATGATCTTTTTTCAACGCTCAGGGTGATCGTAATCGGGGTTCGCCGCCAAACCGCTTTATTCGCCCCCGAGGCGGGGGATCAATTATTCGCTGGTGATGAAATTTACGTGATGTGCCACGCTGAAGATACGGTGCGCACGATGGAAGTGTTTGGAAAATCGCAAGGCAAGCAAGATCGGGTTGTACTTGTAGGGGGCGGCAATGTCGGGCTGTCAATTGCCAAATCCTTAGAATCTCGGACCCAACGCGTGCGCAGCAAGATCATTGAAAAAGATAGAAATATCGCTGAACATGCCGCCAATGAGCTTGAAAAAACCATTGTCTTGAATGGTGATGGGCTCAATTCCGCGTTGCTTGCAGAGGCCAATATTGGCAAAAGCGATGTCATCTTGGCGGTGACAGATGATGATAAAACCAATATGTTGGCAGCAGTTCGGGCAAAAATGTCGGGGTGCCCCCGATCGATTGTTTTAATCAATGACCCGTCCTTGGTACCGCTTATGGCGCCTTTGGGGATTGATGCGTTTATCAATCCGCGCGCAACCACCGTAAGTTCGATTTTGCGACATATCCGTCATGGGCGGGTGCGTGGTGTTTATTCAATTGGTGATGCAGAAGCTGAAATTATTGAAGCCAAGGTGTTGTCAACATCGCCGATTGCGGGGCAGAAGATTTCCGATATCGACTTTCCCGAAGGTGTTTTGGTTGGAGGGGTGCTAAAATCGGGCATAATGATGAAGCCCGTAGGGACAACCCGTATTGAAGAGGGTGATGTCATCGCTTTGTTTTCTTTGGCCAAGGATATCACCGAAGTGGAGCGTCTGTTGCAAGTTTCCATAGATTTTTTCTAACCTATGCAGCGTCACCTTTTATATTTGCCCTTCGCGCTGCAAATATTTGGCGTGATGGCGATTTCGATGATTGTGCCAAGCCTATATGCTTTGGTAACAGAGCAGTTTTTCGAGGCCCGCATGTTTTTCTACACGGGGCTTTTGGGCGTTACGTTTCTAGCGCTTATCGGGCTTGCGCGTTCAAATCAAACTTCGCGTGAAACGGCGCTTGATCAAATGTTATCATTGGCGTTGATCTTCGTTTTTTTGCCCGTGTTTTTAGCCATTCCAGAGTATTCAGTTATTCGAACAACGTCGTTTTTAAATGCCTATCTCGATATGGTAAGCGCCTTAACCACAACTGGGTTTGAGGTGTTTCCTGCAGGGCGCTTGTCCGATGCTTTACATTTATGGCGTGCGCTCGTGGGCTGGATGGGGGGGGCTTTAATTTGGGTGGCTGCGGTGGCAATTTTAGCACCGCTGAACCTGGGTGGGTTTGAGCTTACCGGGCAACACGCGAACGCACGGCGTCAAGCGAATTTTATATCTACTTCTGAACGAAAATTATTTTTAATGCGCAGCGTGCAAACTTTGATGCCACTTTATATTGGCCTAACTGCGGTATTATGGCTGGGCTTCATTCTGTCTGGTGCATCTGGATATAACGGCTTTATCTTTGCGCTATCCGTTCTGTCGACAAGCGGAATAACGGCCTATCAGGGGGTTGCAGGCCTGTCTTCGGGAATTTGGGCAGAGGTTTTGATCGTTTTGTTCTTTACGCTGGCGCTGAGCAGGGTTCTTTGGGCCCCCGAAAAAACAACGGGCTTTGCCAAGGGGCTCTTGAGAGATGTCGAATTGCGCCTGGCCATTTGGATCACCATTTTGCTCAGCTGCGTTCTCTTCATTAAGCAAGTTTCTTCATCGGCCGCGCCTCTGGCAGAATATGGGCCAGAGGGTTTGCTGGCTTTGATATGGGGCAATCTATTCACTATTTTATCTTTTTTAAGCACGACGGGCTGGTCGAGCCAATATTGGGAACCCATTGCGCCTTTGAGCAACGCGGGAATCCCAGGGTTTTTATTTTTGGGCTTAGGCCTGATTGGTGGCGGTATCGCAACCACTGCCGGCGGCGTAAAGCTGCTTCGGTTTTATATTCTGTATTTAAACGCTTTACGCGAGGTCGGTCGTTTGGTGCATCCTTCCTCGGTCGGAAAAACAAAAAGCCAAAATCAGTATGATCTCGGGCAGGGGGCTTTTGCAGCCTGGATTTTCTTTATGCTATTCGGTCTTAGTTTGGCTGGGATCACGCTGTCTCTTGCGGCTTCTGGGCTTAGTTTTGAGACGGCTCTGGCTTTATGCGTCAGCGCCATCAGCACCACTGGGCCCGCTTTGATGATGGTCATAGAAGGCCCTTTTGATATGATTGCATTATCCGGTCTGGCGAAGGCGATATTATGCCTTGCGATGGTTTTGGGGCGGCTTGAAATACTGGTTATTTTGGCGCTTTTGCGCCCTGAAATTTGGTTGCGCCAATAAGTTGCATCGCCGTGCTCTTTGAATTATGAGTCGAGTGTAAAGAAAAAGCTGTCGGCGCGGCTTTTACACCCTGCATATTCAAGGCGCTGCAAAAATAAAAAGGTAATACAATGGCCTCTGACCGTCAAAATCTTCAAGATGCATTCTTAAATCACGTTCGCAAAACGAAAATTCCGGTGACCGTGTTTTTAATCAATGGGGTGAAGCTTCAAGGTGTGATCACTTGGTTCGATAATTTTTGTATCTTGCTTCGCCGAGACGGGCAGTCACAGCTTGTGTATAAGCACGCAATTTCCACGATCATGCCGTCTCAATCGATTTCGCTTTATGAAGGTGAAGATCAAAATTGATAGAGCATGAGGGCAGGGTTACGCGCGCCTGGGTGCTGCATCCTGAACTTAAAACCGTGTCCGGCCGCCGCGATCCCGTGGCTGCCTTGGCTGAGGCCACGTCCTTGGCGCGGGCTTTGCCCGAGCTGGATGTTGTTGGGGCAACAGTTATTGGCTTGAAAAAGCTGCTTCCGGGCACGCTTTTTGGTTCTGGAAAATTGACAGAATTAAAAGAGATTTTTGAAGAGCACAATGTCGAACTGGTGCTACTGGACGGCCATGTCACCCCCGTTCAACAGCGCAATTTGGAAAAAAAATGGGGCGTAAAGCTTCTGGATCGCACGGCGCTTATTCTGGAAATCTTTTCAGACCGGGCTTCAACGCGCGAAGGCGTGTTGCAAGTGGAAATGGCAGCATTAGGGTATCAACGCACCCGTTTGGTGCGCGCCTGGACGCATTTGGAGCGGCAGCGCGGTGGTCTGGGTTTCGTGGGTGGCCCAGGTGAGACGCAGATTGAGGCGGATAGGCGCGCGATTGATGATCAATTGCTGCGACTGCGCCGGCAATTGGATAAGGTTGTAAAGACCCGTGCGCTACATCGGGCCGCGCGGGCCAAGGTGCCGTTTCCGATTGTGGCTTTGATCGGATATACAAATGCGGGTAAATCAACTCTATTCAACCGCCTGACGGGCGCGCAGGTGATGGCGAAAGATATGTTGTTTGCAACGCTTGACCCCACGATGCGTAATTTAACGCTGGCAACTGGGCATCGCGTCATTCTATCCGATACGGTTGGGTTTATCTCAGACTTGCCCACGGAATTGGTGGCGGCGTTTCGCGCAACATTGGAAGAGGTATTAAGCGCTGATATCATTATCCACGTTCGTGACATTGCGCATGCCTCAAGCGAGGAGCAAGCGACAGATGTAGAGCGTACGCTTGAAAAGCTGGGTGTGTCTTCACAGGTTCCGCTTCTAGAAGTTTGGAATAAAATTGACGAGTTAGAGGAAGAGGCCCGCGCGTCGGTGTTGCTAAGGGCTGAGCGGCAGGAAAATGTGATTGCGATTTCGGCGCTGACTGGTGCAGGATTAGAGGGTTTGCAAACGCGTATTTCAACCCAGCTTAACGTGTCTCGCTATGTGATGGATGTGAAGTTATCGCATGCCGAGGGGCGGCGCAGGGCATGGCTGTATCAAGAAGGCGTAATCTTAAAAGAAGAAACCACCGAGACCGGTTCGATATTTGAAGTGGAATGGGATGACGCGCAGCGCCAGCAATTCGACGCTCTGTAAGCCTGATATCATTTTAGGCGTGGATTAATTTGGACGAATATGGGTTATGCCTATGGCACCAGCGCGCGCCAACTCCAAATCAAGTGACATTGGAATATAGTCTTGATTGCGCCACAAGGCGCTGAAATTATCATAATATTGCGATAGAAAATGTCCCGATTGGCCGGTGGTTGTGATGAAAACGGAACTGTTCGGGTCGGCTAAATCATAAACGCCCCGATAGGTGGCCGCGTGTATGTTGTGAAAAGGATGGGGCGGGCGCCCCGATGTTTTGCCACGTTGCAACGTGTGGTCGCCGCCACTGGTGGGTTGAATAATGTTCAAAAAATACCCAATCAAAGGGATATGTCCTAAAGTGGGATGCAGATGCTGCGCGCGATGCGCCATGCCCCACTCTAGCCTGCTTGGGTCACGCCCGTAATGCTCTTGCAGCCAGATTAACGCGTCTTCCAATGCCATTTTGGCCATGACTGCGCAGGTTTCGATCGGTTGTGTTTGTACGATGTCGCACCAATGGCTGGCACCATCAATATCGCGAAACACCCGTTCGATGAAAAGCGGTTCTAGCGCTGGAAACGCCTGGCTTAGATCTCCCAATTCATCTTGAATAAGGCGGCGTTGAAGCGCGCGCATCCAGGCTGCGTAGATCAAGGGTTGCGGATCATGTTGGTTCATATCGCCGTTCCAAGAGGCCAATAAATCCAATGCGTCTTTTTTGCGTTGTTCCAAGCTGCCATTTGGAGCTGATTGCCCAGTATACCACAAATCACTGGCAATGAGGGGAAGCAGGGTTTGCGCCGCAAAGCTGACACTGTCGGATTGGGCTTCGATAAAGCTGTCTTTGGTGTGAATTTCGCGCGCTTGCATCAGACGGTTCCAGCGTTGGATGCGTTGGCTGTCACCCCAGCTAAAGGAGATATGGTTGGGGAAGGCCGCTGCTGTCACTTTGTTATTTGTATTTCCCAAAATACCTTCTTCAGGAGTTTTGTTTTCGGGGTTTTGTGCATAGCTTAACATCCCGCGCCATTGATTTTCGGATAAATGTCCCAAGCTGGGCATACGGCCCTGCGTTTGATGCGCTGTATTGCGCCGCGGCAAAGCTCCAACCGTTTTTTGGACGATGCGCGTTTGATCAACCATAATTATGTTTTCTGAAGGTGTGATTTGCGGTTCCAAGGCGGCCAACGCTTGGTCGATATTTTGGGCCTGCATCAGCTCAAATTTTGCACTGAAGGTTTTGTCTTTCGCGTTAAAACCGGTCCAAGCCAGCGCGGGTACAAATCCTTTTGGCGTGACCGAAGCAAGATTAAGCTGGGTTTGACTGAAAACAGGCCCATGGGTTGTTGCGCGTAACGTCATGGTGACGGGTTTTTGATCTTTAATGTTGATGATTGATGCGCGCGTGGAAAAACGCCGAAAGCCCGTTGGGGTTTTGTAATAATCGGAACGCGCCGGATCGAGCTGCTCCATGTAAATATCCTGATCATCCGCAAATGAGGCGGTTATCGCCCATCCCAAGCGGTCACTGCGCCCGGTTAAAATCAGCGGTATACCGGGTATGCTGCCTCCAATAACACCGCCGCTTTGCAGTTCTAAATGGGCCAAATACCACTGCCCGGGAACGGATAATGCGCCATGTGGGTCATTCGCCAGCAATGTGCCTTGGTTTGCAGAGCGGCTTGGAGCGGCTGCAAACGCGTTGGAGGCTCCTGCAAAGCCGCGTTTTGGCAGCACCCAATCCGAAATTGCCGCCCAGTCTTGCGCGCTGTCTGTGGGGCGCTGCCCTGTTGGCGATAAAGGAGGGGTAAAAAGAGAAGAATAACTGCGCGGCTTTGCGCCGATATGAAAGGGCGCATCTGGCAGGATTTCCTCAACATGGTCACTGTTTTCCAAGATTAAGGAAACCTGTGCTCTGAGAATTTCTTCTTTCAAATGACCGCTCTGCTGAAAGCCGATAAGCTTTAGAAGGGCCAAGCTGTCGATGGGTTGCCAAGCGGCAAACGGGCTATCAAACAGGAACATCTCAGGCGCACCGCGGCCAAGCGCCGCGCGGTTAATATGCTCGATTCGCGCATTTACGCCTGCGGCATAGGCTGAAAGAGCAGCTTGCGCTTGCGCTGTTTGATATTGCAGCGAGTCGGCGGCATAGCTGTAAAGGTCTAACCGGCGCATCAACTTATCCGTTTCAAGGGATCGAGCACCAAAAACCTCCGACAGGCGCCCTTGGGCGGTGCGCCTTAGCATCGCCATGTGCCAAAGCCTGTCTTGGGCATGCACAAACCCCAATGCGAAGAAGATGTCATGATCGTTTTCGGCCTTAATATGGGGCACATTCGCGGTGTCTCGGATGATTTCAATAGATCCTTGGGCCTGAGAAAATTGCAAATTTTGAGCGTAGTTGGGCAGGGATTGCGCAGCCAAATAGTAAATCAAGGTACCGGCGCACAGGATCGCGATCAGGACAAGCACCGTAAGCCGAACCATCCAACGAAATACCATTGCCATCCAAAATGCCTTTTTAACTGATCTGACCTCTTGCATCGCCTAGCACGAGCAGACACAAGTAGAAAACAAACTTTTGGGAAAATATTATGGCTAAAATTGCATTTTTAGGTCTTGGCGTGATGGGATACCCAATGGCGGGGCATTTACAGGCTAAGGGCCATAGCGTGACGGTTTACAACAGGACACGAGCAAAATCGTCTGCTTGGGTGGCAGAGTATGGTGGGGCGCAACAAAATACGCCGCGCGCGGCCGCTGAGGGCGCAGAATTTGTCATGGCCTGCGTGGGCAATGACCATGATTTGCGTTCGGTGGTTTTGGGAGATGACGGGGCCTTGGAGGGCATGTCCGACGGCAGTGTTTTCGTAGATCATACGACGGTTTCGGCTCTGGTCACGGATGAGTTATTCTTAGCGGCGAAATCCAATGGAATTGATTTTGTAGATGCTCCGATTTCTGGGGGTCAAGCCGGCGCGGAAAATGGTGTTTTGTCAATCATGTGCGGGGGCGCGCAGCCGGCTTATGATCGCGCCGAGCCGGTTATGGCGGCCTATTCGCGCATTTGCCGGCGCATCGGCGAAAGTGGCGCTGGACAAAAAACCAAAATGTGCAACCAAATTGCGATTGCAGGCTTGGTGCAAGGCCTCTCAGAGGCACTGCATTTTGCAGAAAAGTCAGGCTTGGACGGGCGGGCCGTTGTCGAAGTCATCAGCCAAGGCGCAGCGGGAAGTTGGCAAATGTCAAATCGATACGAAACGATGGTGGATGATCACTTTGAGCACGGGTTTGCGGTGGATTGGATGCGCAAGGATTTAAAGATTTGCCTTGAGGCAGCGGGCGAAAATGGTGCCTCGTTACCGGTGACGGCCTTGGTCGATCAGTTTTACAATGATGTCCAGAAGCTGGGTGGGGGGCGTTGGGATACCTCAAGTCTCATTAAACGATTGCGCAGTTTTGATTGAAAAGATCCCCATATTTCAATGTTTTTTAATTTGGCCATTGTGTTTACAGGGTCAACCACCATATGGTGTAGATGGTAGGAGCGATTTAAATCAGGCTCCACCAAACAGTTTCACTGACCTTCGATCAGGCCTTTATATAGCCTTGAAGAGCAGATTGATTAGACCACGTTCGGTCGACATATCAGCCTGAACCGCAATCGCGGAAGGGGCTTAAATTGGCAAGTTTTGATACCCAACAAGGTCAAAGCTGCTGGAGATGAAAAGCGATGCAACGCGCGCGGAAAACAACAGTCAAAATCGGGGGCCACGGCTCTCTTCTGTTGAGGTGTGCCGAGCTTGCCCGTAAAAGACGCGCCCCAAAGGCTTTCGGTGTGACGCACCGAGCCAGCGGTCAGCCGCGCAATTGGAAAACATGCCTAAGAAAATGCTTATCGATGCCACCCACGCCGAGGAAACGCGCGTGGTTGTGGTTGACGGAAATAAAGTTGAAGAATTTGATTTTGAATCCGAAAACAAACGCCAGCTTGCTGGAAATATATACCTAGCCAAAGTTACCCGTGTAGAGCCGTCTTTGCAGGCGGCCTTCGTCGATTACGGCGGAAATCGCCACGGATTTTTGGCGTTTTCTGAAATCCATCCCGATTATTATCAAATCCCGATTGCCGACAGGCAGGCTTTGATGGAAGAAGAACAGGCCTATGCCGAAGCGCAGCAAAGGCAGGAAGAGGAAGAAGACGCGCCCAAAAAACGCGGACGAGGGCGGCGCGGGCGTTCAAAAGCGCAGACCATTGCCACCGAAGACGCGGTTCAGCAGTCTGAGGTTGATGAAGATCAAGTTTCCGGAATGGAAACGATCGATTTAACGGATGAATCGGAAATATCAGGCGAGGGTGCAAAATCGACGTCGCCGGAAACGGCTGATGGCGATGACTCAGCCGTTGTGGGCGATGATCTAATGGGCGCGCAAGACGACAGTTCAGAGGGTGGTGAGACTATTGCTGCGCAAGAGATTGCTGATGAGAAAGAGCAAGAGACCATCGCTGAAGCGGCGCAAGTGCCAGGCGATCAGGGTGCAGCAGGCAGTTCTTTGGAAATTAGTGATGAGCAGGATGTCAAAGACGCAGATGACGCCGGCGAGGAGCGCAAACCAAGCTCGGCAGAGCGTGATGAAACAATCGAATCTATATCCGATGATGATGACACATTCGATTTACGCCCAGCGCGCAAGCCGCGTCCGCGTCGCTACAAAATCCAAGAAGTCGTTAAAGTGCGGCAGATCATGCTGGTGCAGGTTGTCAAAGAAGAGCGTGGTAATAAAGGCGCCGCACTCACAACTTATTTGTCATTGGCTGGGCGCTATTGCGTTTTAATGCCAAACACCGCCCGTGGCGGCGGCATCAGCCGTAAAATTACCAATGTGGTTGATCGGAAGAAACTGAAAGAAATCGCCCATGAATTAGAGGTGCCGAAAGGCGCAGGCCTGATCATTCGGACCGCCGGAGCGAAGCGCACCAAAACAGAGATTAAGCGTGATTGTGAATATCTTCAGCGGATGTGGGAGCAGATCCGTGAATTGACGCTGCAATCTATGGCACCAGCGAAGATCTATGAAGAAGGCGATTTGATCAAAAGATCCATTCGCGATCTATATAATCGGGAAATCGATGAGGTTCTTATCGAAGGCGATCGTGGATATCGCATCGCCAAAGATTTCATGAAAATGATCATGCCGTCGCATGCCAAAAACGTGAAAAGCTATCAGGATGCGATGCCCCTATTCGCACGTTATCAAGTGGAAAGTTATCTTTCTTCGATGTTCAACCCTACGGTGCAGTTGAAATCGGGTGGTTATATTGTGATCGGCGTGACGGAAGCCTTGGTCGCGGTAGATGTGAACTCGGGCCGCGCCACGAAAGAAGGCTCGATCGAAGATACGGCGCTTAAAACCAATTTAGAAGCTGCTGAAGAAGTGGCGCGCCAATTGCGATTGCGTGATCTTGCAGGTTTAATCGTGATCGATTTCATCGATATGGATGAGCGCAAAAACAATCTGGCGGTTGAGAAACGCATTAAGGATAAATTGAAAAGCGACCGTGCCCGCATTCAAGTGGGCCGCATTTCAGGTTTTGGGTTGCTCGAGATGAGCAGACAGCGTTTGCGCCCCGGCATGATCGAGGCCACCACGCAACCATGCCCGCATTGTCATGGAACGGGCTTAATCCGCTCTGAAGACAATCTGTCTCTGTCTATTTTGCGGCAAATTGAGGAAGAAGGTGTGCGCCGACGTTCGCGTGAGGTCTTAGTGAAGTGTCCGGTTGTGATCGCGAACTTCCTGATCAATCAAAAACGGGATCATATTGCACAAATTGAAGCCCGCTATGGTTTGTCTGTAAGGATCGAAGCGCATCCGCATCTTATTAGCCCCGATTTTGAAATTGAGAAATTCAAAACGGCCACGCGGGTTGTGCCAGAGGCATCAATGCCTGTGATCTCTGCAGAGGTTGTGCATATGGAGCAGGTGGAGGAAGACGTTGCCGAGCAGGAGGCGCAAGCTGATCTTGACGCGGACGCTGGCGATAGTGACGCCAAGCCGAAGAAACGGCGGCGGCGGCGGCGGCGGCGTAAATCGTCAAACGGAGAGGCTGACAACGCTTCAGACGCGGCCACTTCCCTGCAAGTAGAAGACAATGGAGAGGCCTCTCCCCCTGCGGAAGAAACACCCCAAGGCGCGTCTTCAGAAGAAGATACGTCTGCAAAAACCAGTGAACCAACGCTAAAAGAGGGCGAAAGTGCCTCGGTTGACAGTGAAGCAGGCGCAGACTTGAACAGTGCACCTACCGCGACAGACGAGAAACCAAAGCCTGCCCGCAAGCGTACCCGTAAACCGCGGGCTGCCAAGAGTGTTGAGGCCGAGCCTGAGGCAGATCCAGCCAATTTAGTGGCCAGTACCGCCCCTACCGCTGATCCGTCGGATTCTCCAGAAGAAGCTGAGGTGAAGCCAAAGCCAAAGCGGGCGCCACGAAAAACCAAAAAGCAAAAAGAGGCAGAGCTTCAGGCCGCTGAAGCGCAAGCTGCTTCTGCTGCAGAGGACGCCGCTGAGGCACCCCAGCCCGCTCAACAAAGTGAAGCCGTTGAGGCCAGCGTGGAAACACCGAGCGCGCCGAATGAAACCGTGTCAGAGCTGAAAGCTTCTAGCGCGGCATCAGATGAAACCAGCGTCGAACCCAAGCCCAAAAAGCGGGGTTGGTGGTCGCGAGGAAGCTGAGACAAGCGCCTGCCTCACGTAAAATGGGGCAGGCGGGCTCAGTTTTTTTCGATTTTATACAGGGTAACCCCGTCACTTTGCTCTTCGATATCCAACAAAATATGGCCTGATTCTGCGCAATAATGCGGCATGTCAACAATCGCGGCTGGATCCGTCGCAAAGACATGAAGGATATCGCCCTGCGCAAGCTTAGAAAGCGTTTTGCGGGCTTTTAACACGGGCAGAGGGCATAAAAGACCCTTCGTATCGAGTTTTGTAATCATGGGGCCGAGATATTATTTTACTCTAAAGAAGTCCACTGACTTGTGATTAGCCCTATGCTGGCCTAGATGGAACGCAAGAAGCGGGGGTTTGATGTTTGGAATTGACATAATTGATGCGGGTTTGCTGCCTGGAATGTTGGTTGCATTTCTGGCAGGCATTCTATCCTTTTTGAGCCCTTGTGTGTTGCCAGTCGTTCCGCCCTATTTAGCATATATGAGTGGAATTTCAGCGACTGAATTGACGGATAAATCTGCCTCTAAATCGGCTGTATTGCCGGCTTTGTTTTTTGTCCTTGGATTGTCGACGGTGTTTTTACTTTTGGGCTTTACGGCATCAGCCTTTGGCCTTTTGTTTTTAAGTTACCAAAGCAGTTTCAATACGCTGGCCGGGCTTTTGGTCATGCTTTTTGGGCTGCATTTTTTAAGCGTCATTCGAATTGGGTTCTTGGATCGTGAGGCGCGCTTTGATGTAGGAGATCGCGGCGGATCTTCGTTTGGTGCATATATATTGGGGCTGGCCTTTGCCTTTGGCTGGACGCCCTGTATCGGGCCACAACTGGGCGCGATATTATCTTTGGCAGCCAGCGAGGCGTCGATTGCCCGCGGCACCATTTTATTGGCAGTTTACGCCTTGGGCTTGGGGCTGCCATTTTTGCTTGTTGCCGCTTTTTTGTCAAAATTGACTGTTACGCTGGGTTGGATGAAACGGCATATGCAGCAGATCGAGCGGATCATGGGGCTGCTGTTATGGACCATCGGGTTATTGATGTTGACAGGTGGGTTTTCCGATCTGTCTTATTGGTTGCTTGAGCGGTTTCCTGCGCTTGGCGCGCTTGGATAGGCTTTTCATCGTTGCAATGCGCTTTGCGCGTTGGGAGGGATGGGGCAATGCAGGCACAAGACGTTACACGGCGATTGATTTTTTACGTACCGGGGTTTGATCCTTTTCCCCTGCGCCGCTATCGTGAATTGTATCGCAAGGAAGCAAAGCGACAAGCTGCCTTGGCTGGGTATCAGATTTCTCAATTGCCACCCGATCCCGCTTTGGGCGCAGATTGGGGCGTGGACTCTGTGTTTGAGGGTCAGAGGACCTTCGCCGCTTTTATCGTTTTAGGCTGGTCTGATCTTGTCAAACACGCCATGTCTGCCGGCATCTTGCGCACCTATGTGGCGTTGTTTCAAACGCTCTGGATCTATCTTTATAGCCGCGCCTTTTTTGATTTGATTCAAATGCGCAAAGGGCCGGTTATTGCCGCGCTTTATCCTGTAGTGATGCTGCTGAGCCAGCTTTTTATTGCACTTTTTACGGCTTGGCTTGTGAGCTTGAATTTTAGCAGCTTTTGGTTGAGCGTGCCTTTCGCCAGCGTCATTTTTATTGCTATTTTACGCGGTTTTAAGGCGTTGGACCGGATCTTTTTTGCCTATTATTTAATGCAGGATTTTGCCTTTTCCGCCCAGTTAAGAGGTGCTTATCCTGCGCCTTTGCAACAGCGCATCAATGCCTTTAGCGCCCGCATCGAAAAAGCACTCAAAGAAAATTGGGATGAAATATTGGTGGTGGGGCATTCATCTGGCGCGCATATCGCGATCAGCGCTTTGGCGCAGATTGAGCGCTCAGCCGCCTTCGATCAGGCCCCCGCTACGGTTGGATTTCTATCGCTTGGTCAAGTGATCCCCATGGTGGCTTTTCTTCCCAATGCGGGCCAATTGCGGCGTGATTTGTACGATATTTCGCGCAGTACTGCTATCTACTGGGTGGATATTACGGCTCCGGGTGATGGATGCTCTTTTTCCCTTTGCGATCCAGTTGCGGTTTCTGCGCTACCATTGGCTGGTCAAACTGGCCCTTTGGTTTTATCCGCGGCCTTTTCGCAGGCGCTGTCCCCCAGGCGTTGGCGGCGCTTGCGATGGCGGTTTTTCAAGCTGCATTTTCAATATCTATGCGCCTTTGATGAGACCCATCATTATGATTACTTTGCAATTACGGCCGGCCCGATCACCTTGCGCAAACGCTTCTGCAATCGTAAGCCGTCAAAACAAGTGCAAAAGATTGCCTATAACCGCTACCGAGAAATCGCGTGATCGATCTGCCACCAAAGCCCCATTCAAGACCTGAAAAATATTCTTTTTTGAAATATTTAAAGGCCTTTCGCCAAGATATATTATCTGCGCAACCCAATCATTTGTATCGCGCTTGGATGGCCGAATTTCGAACACTTTTTTTTCATTCTTTTTTGATCAACCAGCCGGCCTTAATCCAACTTGTTTTGCAGCAGCGCCCGGATGATTTTCCGAAATCTTCGCGGATTGCGACGGGCTTATATTCTTTGTTGGGTGACAGTGTTTTTTTAACCACGGGCAGCACTTGGCAACGGCAGCGGCGCATTGTGAACCCTGCCTTTGAGGGCGGGCGGCTTAAGCAGGCTTTTCCGGCCATTCAAGCCGCTGGTGATGCGTTCTTAGCCGAGCTTTCGCCCGGAACGGTCGATGTAGAGCCATTGGCCAGTAAATTGGCTGCAGATGTGATTTTTCGCACGCTTTTTTCTGTTCCAATCGAAGATAAAACCGCGAGCAAAGTATTTGACGCTTTTCGAACCTATCAGCGTCAACAACCGGTTGCTAATCTGCCTGCGCTGGTGCCCGCGCTGCGCTGGCTGCCATTTTGGCAAAATCGCCGGGTGAAAAGGTCGGCGCTTGAAATCAGAGGCTTGATCACGCATCTGACCCATATACGACAAGACCAGATTGCCGCAGGCCGCGCACCGCAAGACTTGGCGACGCGGCTGTTGAGCACGCAAGATCCCGAAACAGGCACGCGGCTTTCCCTATCTGAAATGGTCGATCAGGTTATGATTTTCTTTCTTGCGGGCCATGAAACCAGCGCTGCTGCGCTCAGTTGGGCGTTATATTTGCTGGCACGCTATCCCCAGTTTCAAGATCAAGTGGCGCAAGAAGCCGCCCATCTGACGGGTTCAGAAGACTTTGCCGCAATGCGAAACCTGCCATTCACCCGTGATGTATTTCGCGAGACGCTGCGCCTTTATCCCCCCGTGCCGATGATGGTGCGCGAGGTCAAGCAAAGGGGCGAAGTGTTTCGGGGCCGCCGCGTGCCTAAAAATAGCTTGATCATAATTAGCCCTTGGTATGTGCAGCGGCAGAATAGGATCTGGGAACGTCCGGATGAATTTGACCCCATGCGTTGGCAAGAAATGCCGATTGCTGACTGCCAGCGTCAGGCCTTTTTGCCATTTTCGTCTGGGCCACGCATCTGCCCTGGTGCAGGGTTTGCGATGATTGAAGGGCCTTATCTATTGGCGCGCATCGTTCAGAAATATCGGTTAAGCTGCCGCGATTTGCCGGTTCCGCAGCCCTTGGCGCATCTCACTTTAAGGGCAAGGTCAGGAATTTATCTGCGTTTTGATCCCCGCTAAGGCTGTTGCAGAACCGCAGGTTTTATCGCAGGAACGAGTGTTAATTATCGTTATGGCGGCTCAATCGCATATAATATTGTAAAACATAATCGCGAATTGCGCTTGCCAAACCTTCTTCAAAGGGGCGCTCTTCATCTACTTTGGCTGCCAATGCGTTGATGGCAAGGTTTTCATCGGCGGCAATTTGGCGAAAAGCAGTCCAAAACCGATCTTCAAGCGAAACGCTTGTGCGATGGCCGCGCAAGGTTAATGAGCGTTTTTTGGGCTTGAGGCTCATCGATCGCTTTTATGCCCCTCAAGATGCGCGTCTAGGCCACTTTGCGCGTTTTGTTCTGCCTTTTTCTGGGCTTTTGTCCGCCCGAATTTCACCGCGTTTTCAGCGGCTTTGGTTTTTTTCTGAGCGGCTTGTTTTGCTTTTCGGAATTGGTTGAGATTGATCGATTGGCTCATGCTTTGGGCCCGACCATGTTTTCCGGGCGCACCACCCGTTCAAAAGTTTCTGCATCGACAAAGCCAAGCGCGATAGCTTCTTGTTTCAGCGTGGTGCCGTTTTTATGCGCTGTTTTGGCAACTTTTGTGGCGTTATCATAGCCAATCTCAGGCGCTAGCGCGGTGACCAGCATCAAGCTTTCACGCATCAGTTTGTCAATACGGGTTTCATCGGCTTCCAACCCATCGATCAAATTATCGGTAAAAGCACCGCATGCATCACCGAGCAGCTGCATAGATTGCAACACGTTATAGGCCATCATGGGTTTATAAACGTTCAGTTCGAAATGCCCTTGGCTGCCAGCAAACCCGACCGCGGCATCATTGCCAAACACTTGCGCACAGACCTGCGTGAGGGCTTCGCATTGCGTGGGGTTTACTTTACCCGGCATGATCGAACTGCCAGGTTCATTTTCGGGCAAGACCAATTCGCCAAGACCACAGCGGGGGCCTGAGCCGAGCAAACGAATGTCATTGGCAATTTTAAACAGGCTGGCTGCCGTTGTTTTTAAGCTGCCCGATATTTCTACCATCGCATCATGCGCGGCCAATGCCTCGAATTTATTTGGCGCTGTCACAAAGGGCAAACCCGTGATTTTCGCCATATTACGCGCGACAAGAACATCCCAACCTTGTTTTGTATTCAGGCCCGTACCCACCGCGGTGCCGCCTTGGGCCAATTCATAAATATCCGTGAGGCTGGTGTTGATCCGCTTGATCGCCATCGCAACTTGATGCGCATAGCCAGAAAATTCTTGTGATAACGTCAGCGGCGTTGCATCTTGGGTATGCGTGCGTCCAATTTTGATGATGCCCTCAAACGCCTCAATTTTCGTCAAAAGGGCCTTATGCAGTTTCTGCAAACCAGGCAGCAAAACCTTTTCGGCAGTCATCGCGGTGGCAATATGCATGGCGGTTGGGAATGTATCATTTGAGGATTGGCCCATATTGCAGTGATCATTGGGATGCACTGGCTCTTTTGAGCCGATGGTGCCCCCCATTAGCTCGATTGCTCTATTGGCGATCACTTCATTTGCATTCATGTTTGATTGCGTGCCCGAGCCGGTCTGCCAAACCACCAAGGGAAAATTATCGTCAAACTTGCCGTCGATCACTTCGGAAGCCGCCTCGATAATAGCGGTTGCGCGCGGGCTATCCAAACTGCCCAACTCTAGATTGGCCTCTGCACAGGCGCGTTTAATCACCCCTAAAGCGCGAATAATTGCAATAGGCTGGCGCTCCCATCCGATCGGGAAGTTTAAGATCGAGCGCTGCGTTTGAGCGCCCCAATATTTTGTATGCTCAACCTCTAACGGACCAAAGCTGTCGGTTTCTGTTCTGGTCTCTGTCATGGGGGATCTCCGGTTCGGGTTATTTCTATCGCTTTTAAAGCCGAGTTGCCGCCTGAGCAATATCCCGGCTTGTATAAATTGAAGGGTATAGTTCGCTTGCTTTAAGCGGCGAATTTATTTCCGAAAGCTGTCCAAGCTGACCACATCTGCTTTCTGTGTGTCGCTGTTGGGCTTCTTAAGCTCGGGCTCATTTAACCCAAGAACCTCAAGCGGTCTTTCTGGCGTTTCCTGGGGGTCTAAATCCTCATCAACATGCTCCTCATTGGTTTTTTCAAACCGAACCCCAAATTCAACTGAGGGATCCACGAAGGTTATGATCGAGGCATAGGGGATATAAAGCGCTTCGGGTTCATCGCCAAAGCTGAGTGTTACGGAAAACCCATCCTCTTGGACCACGAGATTTTCAAACCAATGCTGCATGACGATGGTGATTTCTTCGGGATAACGCGTTACCAGCCAATCGGCGATTTCAACATCAGGATGCATGGTTTCCAAGGTAATGAAGAAATGATGCTCCCCTGGAAGCCCGTTATCGGCCACGCGTTGTAAAACTTCCTTTATAAAGCCGCGCATCGCCCGGTTCATAATGTTTCCGTAGTCTAAATCGCCGCTCATCTCGAACCCCTGCTTATTTGCAACCACAATAAAAGGTTTTGCGCATTGTGAAAGGGTGCTCAGCGACAAATCCCAAAGATTTTCGATTTAAGCTGATAATCGCGGGTTAAGGGCCGATCTAAACGGCATGCAGGGCAGTGTTTAAGAACATATGTGACGATTTTACAAAATACCCTCTGTCCTTCTGCAGCCTTAAATCCCGAAGGTCGGCGCAAAACGCGAGAAGATCCTTTTTAGGTGTCATGATGGGCACGGCTGTCCGCGGGCGCTTCAGCCCGCTTGTGCATGCCATAATCCCGCAAAACCTGCGTAACCTTAAGCCGGTAATCTGAAAATATCCCTTCTCGCCCCAATCTTTGCGCCGCTCGATGCTCGGCAAGCGCGCGCCATCGGTCCACGGCAGCTTGATCTTCAAAAAAGGAAATAGACAAGAGCTTGTCGGGGTTGCTCATGCTTTGAAAGCGCTCAACGCTGATAAAGCCTTCAATCTCCTCTACCATCGGGCGCATAGCCGCGGCTATATCTAGATAATCTTGCTTGCGCCCAACCGCTGGTATAACTTCGAAAATTATAGCGATCATTTGCGCCTCCTCTCACGTATCCACCACATCTTGCCTCAGTCTTGCAGACAGTTTTGGTTTTGAACAGGTTTCTTGAGGGGCTGTAACAAAGTGCGAACGGCAGAAACGGGCCTGTATCTTGATAGAATGACCCGTTGTTTTTGCATAGCGGGTATGTGCCGGCAGATCTAACCAGCCGGCAGGCTTTGCACTATCTCATTATCGGATAAAGGAGATTGATATGTCTAAATTTGTATCGCAGCTTAGCCGAAAATTCTTGGCCTCATTCGATAAATCAGCCGCATGCCACACCGAAAAAGCACGCGGTTTATATTTGTGACGATGTTCCAGTAGGGCAGGGTGCAGTGGGCTGTGTTTTGTGAAAACATGTTGCTTGCGCCCTGCCTTTGGTTCATCCATGTCGGTTCTCTGATAGGTTTTTGGCGGGTGTGCGGCCGGGCAGTTGTATTTTTTGATCAACCTAGCTTTTGAAAAGACTATAAGATTTGTTCTAACGGGGCTATCTCAGGTTTGATTTCAGTGAGTTTTGCAAACCGCCACTTATTTCTTGGGTAAAGTAGCTTTTCAGAAGTAAATAAGAATGCTGATGGGGTTGAGGACACATCTTACGCGGGCGTGTATTTCAGTGGGTTTGGTCTTGGCCCCTTGCACTTAAAATCTCTGCGGCTTTGTGATGATGGCACGAGATCACGATCAATCTGGTATTTCTCATACCCGATTGTCACCAAAGTTACTTGCAATGGAAAGAGCCAAAAATATTTAGAATTTAATGGACCTAAATTATTTCTTATTGGCGAATGGTGCAAAGCCCGTATGCATTTAAAGCGCGAGGGGGATGTTGGTTTTTTATGTAGAGCGGATTGAACACCAACAGCGCCTAAACGCATCTGGTCCAGACGGTGTTTCTTCATCTCACCACATATCCGCACTTATTTTTGGCAATCGGCAGAGGCTTTTTAACAGATTTTGACCTGATGATTGCCAAAAAAGGGCGATTGTCTTCCTTTGGCGTATTCGGTGTTCAGCGCATGCCAGAAATTCCTACGGGGCAAACATGGTGCAGCATCTTTGAAAAGATATAGAAATTAAAGGCTGTTTTCAAACCGCTGCTTAGCCGGATAAGGTTCGACAGCCAGCTTGGCCCTGACAGAATTGGGGAAAAGTGAAGGCTTCTGTTGCCAGGTGCCTTCGAACCCCGCCTAAAGCTGCAAAGCGTTAGGGCTTAAGTTTTCAATAGTTCCGGTCGCTTACGCGGCCATCGCCATTGGAGCACGATTGTCATTTGCAATTGTACATTTTGAACCGATACGGTGGTATCTCGCCGAAACAAAGCTAACCCTTTTACACGTTCGTCGATCCTATTTCGACCCCTCAGCCGCCAAATGAACGGATTTTGGTGGAGTCGCCGGGTACCGCCCCCGGGTCCGATCCGGTTATTATGAGCGCGTTTATGTCCATAGTTCCAAAGAACATGTTTAGAATATGATAGGCTTGGGCTGATTTCAATAGGCAATGCCGCGATCGCCTAGATCAAAGACTTTTTTCAAGCTTAGATCTTTCAGTCAGGATTGAGCTTTTTGGTTATCAATGTCGGTTTTGTTTTTTTGCTTGGCTGCAAAAACATTATCCGCGAGGTTTTTGGTATAATCGCTCAGGGCCAATAGCGCATGCTCTATCTGCTGTTGATTACGTTGTTCAAGCGCATCTGCGATATCTGTGTGCAAGCTGATAATTTTTTCTCGGTTGCGCGCGGTAAAGGTGATCATGTTCATCAGCGGCTGCATCGCTTCAACAGCTCCGGCCAATTGATAAGATAGGATCACGTTATGCGCCGATTCTACCAAGGCCCGATGAAAGGTTACATCAGACGCACACCAGCCTTCATCGCTTAATCCCGGTTGGGTTTGACGGTGTATTTCAGCGCGCATGGTTGCCAACTGGTCTGCGGTGCGGCGCTGGGCGGCGAAAGGCGCGCAAGAACGTTCAAGCGCAAAGCGCGCCTCGCAGGCCACGTCAAAGCTGACATCATTCATTGATAACAGCAGCGTTGAGGTGGTGATTTGTTGGCTATGGGCCTCTTCATAGCTGATCTGGTTGATAAACGCTCCTCCAAATGCGCCGCGCTGCGTGCGGATCAAAGATTGAGCGGCCAGCCGTTTTAAAGCCTCGCGCACGGTGGGGCGCGAGACTTCGAATTGCTCTGCCAACTCTGCTTCTGAGGGCAAGCGGTCATTCACGTTTAACTGACCGCCTATGATCGCGTCGCGAATGGCCTTTGCGATCTGAGCTGAATAATCAGCATTTTTTGTGGGATCAATTTTCATTTGTCAGACAATTAAAAGTCTGACATTAGAAAAGCAAGCTCTATATGTGAGTCGATATTTGGCCGATCCTCTCTGTGATCTTATTAAAAAGGTCTATTTTATGAACGAAAAACAGATCCCTTTTAGAAATGTGTTTTGGCTTGGTTTCTTTGCCTGCGTTCTACTTGCGTGGTGGGTTATGTTTGATATGAGCCTGTCCATGGGGCTGGATCTGATTGGTCGGCCGGGTATGATGGCCGAAAAAATGCGCGGCATGGACCCTAGTATGGGAATGCCGATGCCGATGGCGCGGTTCACCCCCGTATTTGGAATGTGGGCGATCATGATGGCGGCGATGATGCTGCCCACCATGGTGCCAACTTTGCGCAGTTATGAGGATTTGATGATCAGTGCGGATGGAACGCGGGCCGGTTGGCTGGGCGTGGTGTTGGGCTATATGGTTATCTGGCTGGTTTTTGCTGCGGCGATTGCCTCAGTGCAATTGTTGCTGCTCTATCAAGGCATCGTCGACATGTTGGGGATAGCCAAATCAAAAGCAGTCTCCGTTGCGTTATTGGTTGCGGTTGGCGCGTTTCAATTCACGCGCATGAAAGAGCTGTGTCATGGGGTTTGCCACAGCCCAAGCTTGTATTTCTTGGGGAAGTGGAAGCCGGGCTTTATGGGCGGTGTTCGTATGGGGCTTGGCCTTGGTGCCTTTTGCGTGGGCTGCTGTTGGGGTTTTATGGCTTTGGGGTTTGTCGGGGGCGTGATGAGCTTGCTGTGGATGGGGGCTGCGACTTTATTCATGGTCCTGGAAAAATTGCCGCAAATAGGACAGCGGGTTACAAAGCCGATGGGTATTTTGTTGATCTTGGGCGGCGGTGTTCTCGCCGTTGCAGGGTAAATTTGTAAATGGGAGTGATGAAAAATGGCGGTTAAAAAACGTCCAGATGCGGATAGGTTGCCGATCAGTCAAAGAATTGATCAGCGAATGGACAACCCTAAACGCCGGAAGATGAACCCCACGGATTGGGCGATTAAGGGCGAGCTGTTCATGAATTGCTCTTGCACCGTCTTTTGCCCCTGCGTGGTATCTTTGGGTGCGCATCCTCCAACAGAAGGGCATTGCCATGCTTGGATGGCGGTTGTGATTGATGAGGGCCATTATCAGGGCGAAAGCCTGTCGGGTTTGAATATTGGTCTGCTTGTCGACATCCCTGGGCGGATGGGCGAGGGCCAATGGAAAGTGGCGGCCTATATTGATGAGCGCGCCAACCAAACCGCGTATAATGGCTTGCTGAAAATTTTCAGCGGTGCGGCTGGTGGAACGACGGGATTATTCACCATGCTGGTCTCTGAGATCATTGGCGCCGAGCGTGAAAAAGTGGAAATCATGCGCGAAGGCAATCGCCGCGGGTTGTATATAGGCCGTAAAATCGCCGGCGAGATTGAAGCTTTAGAAGGCAAAGATGCAGACAGCCCGGTTATGATCCAGAATTCCAAATATTGGATGGGTCCCAATATCGTTGCGGCGCGTGGTTTAAAATCAAAAGTACGCGACTTTGGTCGTATTTGGGATTTTGGCGGCAAGTCAGCTGAAATTTGTCAAATTGATTGGCATGGGCCGAAATAGCGGCTCTTTTCGAAAATTTTTGGGTATTCCCATATTTGTCAAAGGTTGAATAGCGATGGCTTTGATTTCTCCTTCGCGCCGTTTGCGGCGCACTCCGTTCTCTGATGGCGTGGAAGCCGCAGGGGTAAAAGCATATACGGTTTATAACCATATGCTGCTGGCAACGATGTTTCGTTCGATCGAAGAAGATTACCATCACCTTAAATCTGCGGTGCAGATCTGGGATGTGGCCTGCGAGCGCCAGATTGAACTGCGCGGCCCTGATGCGGGGCGGTTAATGCAGATGCTGACCCCTCGAGATTTGCGCTCAATGCTGGCTGGTCAGTGTTTTTACGTGCCAATCGTGGATGAAACCGGTGGGATGCTGAATGATCCGGTTGCCGTCAAGATTTCGGATGAGCGTTGGTGGATTTCCATTGCGGATAGTGATCTGCTGCATTGGGTTAAAGCGATCGCGCATTCTTTGCGTCTCGATGTTTTGGTGGATGAGCCTGATATCTCGCCCTTGGCCATTCAGGGCCCAAAGGCGGATGATTTGATGGCGAACGTTTTTGGCGATGCCATTCGCGATATTAAGTTTTTTCGTTATGGGATGTTTGATTTTCAGGGCCGCACCTTGGTTATTGCGCGGTCGGGATATTCAAAACAAGGCGGATTTGAAATTTATGTTGAAGGTTCGGATATTGGGATGGATCTTTGGAACGCGCTGATGGAGGCTGGAAAGCCCTATGATGTATGGGCGGGTTGCCCGAATTTGATTGAGCGGATTGAGGGTGGATTGCTAAGTTTTGGCAATGATATGACAATGCAAAACACGCCGCATGAATGTGGTTTGGGAAAGTTTTGCAACACGCAAACGGCGATTGGGTGCATCGGGCGCGACGCGTTGCTGCGGGTTGCCAAAGAAGGCCCTGTGAAACAAATTCGCGCGCTGGAAATTGAGGGATTGCCCGTGGGCCCCTGCGATCAGCTCTGGCCGGTGATGGCCAAAGGCAAACAAGTCGGCGCGGTCAGCTCAGCCGCTTGGTCTCCTGACTTTAAAACCAATGTTGCGATTGGTATGGTGCGTATGACGCATTGGGATGCTGGCACCGATGTTGATGTGGTGACAAAGGATGGCGTGCGCGCAGCGCGCGTGCATGAGAAATTTTGGATTTAAAGGAAAACTTATGTTCAATGCAGTTTTGATTGAAAAAGACGAAGATGGAACGGTAACAGCTGGGATAAAAGCGCTGTCGGAAGAGCAATTGCCTGATGGGGATGTGACCGTTGCGGTTGATTATTCTACGGTCAATTATAAAGATGGTTTATGCTTTACCGCCAATGGCGGTGGTTTGGTGCGTAATTATCCGCATGTGCCGGGGATCGATTTTGCCGGAACGGTTGAGAGCTCGCAGGATCCCCGTTATTCCGCAGGTGATAAGGTGGTTCTGACCGGTTGGCGCGTTGGCGAAGCACATTGGGGGGGCTTCTCTCAAAAAGTTCGGGTGAAGGCGGATTGGCTTGTGCCGCTACCCGATGGCGTGACACCGCGGCAAGCAATGGGGGTTGGCACCGCGGGAATCGCTGCGATGTTTGGTATTCTTGCGCTTGAAGATCACGGCCTTACACCCGAAAAAGGTACGGTTTTGGTGACAGGGGCCGCGGGCGGCGTGGGTTCAATTGCGGTCGCGATATTGTCGAATTTGGGTTATAAAGTTGCCGGCGTCACGGGGCGGCCTGAAAGCGAAGCCTATTTAAAATCATTGGGGGTTAGCGAAATCATACCGCGCGATGAGGTGAATGAGGCGATTAAACGGCCGATGGAATCGGCGCGTTGGGCGGGGATCGTAGATGCGGTTGGCGGCGAAATGCTGGCGCGTGTTTTAGGCCAATTGGTTTATGGCGGTTCGGCCGCGGCGATTGGCAATGCGGGCGGTGCGAAACTGCCCGCCAACGTTATCCCATTTTTATTGCGAGGCGTTAACCTCTTGGGCATCGACTCGGTTATGCAGCCTTATGAAAACCGCCTTCGCGCCTGGCAGCGGATCGGCAAAGATTTACCGATGGACAAGCTTGAGGCGATGATTAGCCCGGCCGTATTGGCTGATATGCCCGAATTGGGGGCGCAAATCCTGAAAGGTCAAGTGCAAGGGCGCGTGGTTGTGGATGTGAATGCGTAGCCCCATTTAAAACGCTCCGCCGCTGGGTTTTGAAACCTTGTTCGGGCGGAGCTTTTTTTTTGAAACAGGTGCGGGCTGTATTAATCCCGCACCTTTTTTTTGGTCAAACCGCGTCTGGCGTTTCAGCTTTGGTGTTTGCATCCGCGCTTGGGTCATAAATAATCTCGACGCCGGCTTTCTCGCGTATGCTGTCTTTATAAATAGCCTTTATCAGCGCGATCCCCATCAATGCCATCACCATACTGAAGGGCAGGGCGCCAATCACCATAGCCGTTTGAATTGCTCCTAAGCCCCCGATAATCAACAGCGCGCCAACCACCAATCCCAAAGCCGAGCCCCAAAAGATAATATGTGGGCGCCCTTTGGGCCCTTCATCGCCACCGGAATTGATGGTGTTAATGATCAAGACCGCGGAATCGGCTGAGGTGACCAAATAGGTCAGCAAGAGGATCACCACGACAACCGCCATCATCCAGGCCTGCGAGCTGCTAAGAATAACGTCGAGCATCACAAAAAGCTGTGCTTGTGAACCCGCCGTGATGATGCTGTCGCCAGCGGTGCCATCCAGCGTTAAATCAACGGCGGTTCCCCCCACGATGGCAAACCAAATAAAACACATGGTGGCGGGAATAAGCATTGCGCCCAAGACATATTCGCGAATGGTGCGGCCTTTTGAAATTCGGGCAAGGAAAACACCAACAAAAGGTGCAAAAGCGATCCACCAAGCCCAGTAAAACACCGACCAGGCGCCTTGCCACGCGCTTAACGCATCGCCGGTTTCACTGCCGTCGGCCTTCCAGACGGTGAATAAGGTTTTCGGAAGCGTGACAAAATAATCAAACATGCCAACGATCAGCGCCTGCAGGCCAAAGAATGTACTGCCGAAGACAAGGAAAAAGAACAATATGAAAAAGCTTAGACCCATATTGATGTTTGAAAGCCATTTGATCCCTTTGCCCACGCCCGAAAGCGCCGATAGGGTTGAGGCGCCCATTATCACCAAAAGCGCAAGGATGATGCCGGCGGTCGAGGCCGTGCCTTCCGCGTTTAACACCCAGTCTCCGATACCCACACGGTGCAAGCCTGCAACAAATTGCTGAACGCCAAAGCCCAAGGTTTGGGCCACGCCAAGCACCGTGGCCACAACGGCTACGATGTCAATAATGCTGCCGACCGGTCCCGAAAGGCTTTTGCCGAATAAAGGCGCAAGACCGGATCGAATGGTGAGGGGCAGGTTACGCCGATAAGAGAAATACGCCAGCGCTAGGCCGACCAACGCATAGCAGGCCCAAGCAGAGACGCCCCAATGCAAGAATGACCAGCGGTAAGCTGCGCGCACATTATCGGCCTCATATCCCGTGGACAATCCGCGAATGACGTCGGGATTATTACCAAAATGATAAATTGGTTCGGCGGTTGCAAAGGTGAGCATTCCGATCCCGATCCCAGCGCCGAACATCATCGAAAACCAAGAAAAATTCGAAAATTCGGGTGTGTCGCCAGGTCGGCCAAGCAAGAGCTTGCCCGAGCTTGGAACCAGGGCAAATAACAAACAAACCACAACATAGAAGGCGATGACGAAGATATACCAACTGGCAAAATTGGTTAACAGAAACGAATTTAAGGCGCTTAGGACATTGCTGGCGTTTTCTGGAAAAACAACCGCCCAAATAATCAGCGCGCTTACCAATATTTTCGCACTGATGGTGACGTCCTTGCTGAATCCGGAATAAAACCCCGTATCAGATGTTTCTATTGGAAGGTTCATTAATGCTGGCTTTGTGGCCATTTTGTTATCCTTTTTACTGGTAAACGATCTTGTCTAACAAAATTTTTTAGCTTTGCGTTTAGATGAGTTTGCCGCTTAACCCTTAAATCTTATCAGTTTTTTTACGTTTATTTCGCTGCACTCATGGTTGGCCACTGGCTGCTGCATGGGCGTATTTAAAAATATTCTTTAATAAATAGTCTTTAGTATTGGCTTTATATACAAAAGTATAAATTTGGTCAATCTGTGAAAATTGGGGGGTGGCTTGGTCGAATAGGCTTGTAACTGGGGCTAAAATTGGGTCCTGTCTTCCTCTCATTATACCGGGGTTGCCATGCTTGATTGTGCGTTTGTAAGATCTCAATTTCCCGCTTTCAGCGAAGCTGCTTTGCAGGGGCAGGCATTTTTTGAGAATGCGGGCGGCTCTTACACCTGTCAGCAGGTGATCGATCGTTTGTTCCGATTTTACACACAGCGTAAAGTTCAACCCTATGGGGCTTATGCAGCCTCTGGGTTGGGTGGCGCCGAGATGGATGAAGCGGGTGCGCGTTTATCCGCCATGATGGGTGTTGCGGCGGAAGAGCTTAGTTTTGGGCCATCAACGACCCAAAATACCTATGTGCTTGCGCAGGCTTTCAGGGCTTTTTTGGCAAAAGGCGATGCGATTATTGTAACCAACCAGGACCATGAAGCCAATTCAGGGGCGTGGCGGCGGCTTGAAGATGCGGGCATTATTGTCAAAGAATGGGGTTTAAACGCTTTAACCGGCCAATTGGATATTGCCGACTTAGAGAATCTATTGGACCAAGACGTAAAATTGGTGTGTTTTCCGCATTGCTCAAACGTGGTGGGGCAAGTGAACCCCGTTGCGCAGATTGTTGCTTTGATACATGCAAATGGATCTTTTGCCTGCGTAGATGGGGTGAGCTATGCGCCGCATGGCCTGCCAAACCTTGCCGAATTGGGGGCAGATATCTATCTGTTTTCTTCCTATAAAACCTATGGTCCGCATCAGGGTATTATGGTGGTGCGCGAAGCGTTGGCGCGGCAATTGCCCAATCAGGGGCATTTTTTCAATTCGGATTACCTAAGCAAACGGTTCACGCCGGCAGGGCCTGATCATGCGCAAATAGCCGCCTGTGCGGGTATGGCAGATTATATTGATGCACTATATGAGGCGCATTTTACGGCGGCTGCAGTACCAGTAAAGCGCGCCGAGGCGGTTCATGATTTGATGCGGGCGCATGAGCAAAGCTTACTACAGCCTGTGCTTGATCTTTTGCGCGCGAAAAACGCGGTGCGGCTGCTCGGGTCTGACAAAGCCGAAAATCGCGCGCCAACCGTTGCGATTGATCTGGGAACTTCGGCGCGGCCCATGGCCAAAGCCCTCGCCGCGCGCGGCATCATGGCAGGTGATGGGGATTTTTACGCCAATCGGGCGTTGCGCGCGATGGGTGTTGATCCTAATCAAGGCGTGTTGCGGCTGAGTTTTGTTCATTATACGAACCAAGCCGAAATTGATAAATTGCTGAATGCACTAGATGATTTACTTTGATCCAGATCAGGTTGCGGCATCGTAAAAGCTAAAAATATGCGAGGGAATGTGCAGCAAAACGCTCCGATTATTTACTGGGTTCGCCGCGATTTACGTCTGAGTGACAATCCAGCGCTTCGTGCTGCGGCTGAGCAGGGCAGGCCGGTGCTGCCGGTGTTTATTCGAGACGCGGCTGTGGATCGTTTAGGTGCGGCGCCAAAATGGCGGCTTGGGCTGGGTTTGGAACAGTTTGATCAGGCGTTGCAGGGGGTTGGAAGCCGGCTGACGTTTCGATCTGGCGCAGCGCTGGAAACCTTGCACGCGCTGATCAAAGAAAGCGGTGCCGATGCAGTGTTTTGGGCGCGTGAGTATGACCCTAAATCGGTACAGCGCGATAGCGATATAAAAGGAAAGCTGAAAGATCTTGGGATTAATGCGCGCAGTTTCGGCGGTAAATTGCTACATGAGCCGTGGAGCGTAGAAACCAAGACAGGCGGCTATTATAAGGTGTACACGCCTTTTTGGAATGCGGTTAAAAATCGAGACATTCCCGCGCCGCTACCCGGCGTGGTAAAACTTCAAGCACCGGCTAATTTTCCACCTTCAGAAAACCTGTCTGGCTGGTCACTTGGATCTGGGATGCAACGGGGGGCGGCGGTCGTGCGCCCGTATGTAAGGCTGGGTGAAGAGGCAGCGCAAACGCGTTTGGCCGATTTTTGTCAGTCCGACATTGCCTCATATAATCGGTTGAGAGACGTTCCGGCCGTTTTGGGCACCTCTGGTCTTTCGGAAAACCTGGCTGTTGGGGAAATCAGCCCCTATCAATGCTGGCATGCCGGCCTGCGGGCCTTGCAGGATGGCAAAGAGGGCGCTGAGACGTTTTTGAAAGAGATTGTTTGGCGCGAGTTCGCCTATCACCTGATGCATCATACGCCGCATATTTTGGATCAAAATTGGAAACCTGGTTGGGATAGGTTTCCTTGGAACAAAGATGAACAGAATCCGGCGGTACTGGCATGGAAACAAGGCCGCACAGGCATGCCTTTTGTTGATGCTGCGATGCGCGAAATGTATGTAACCGGGCGCATGCACAACCGAGGCCGAATGATCGTGGCCTCCTTCCTTACAAAACATCTGATGACTGATTGGCGTATCGGATTGCGATGGTTCGAATCGTGTTTGATCGATTGGGACGCTGCCAGCAACGCGATGGGTTGGCAATGGTCGGCAGGGTCGGGGCCGGATGCCACTCCGTATTTTCGGGTTTTTAACCCGGAGACGCAATTGGCCAAATTTGATCCCAAAACCCTGTATCAACGCCAATGGCTGGCCGAGGGATCTTCTGCGCCAAGCCGTACCGCTTCACTTTATTTTGAGGCTATACCAAAAAGCTGGAATTTATCTGCTGATTTGGCTTATCCTAACCCCGTTATTTCGCTGGCCGAGGGACGTCAGCGTGCGTTAGATAACTATAAGAACCGTGACTTTTAAGAGGTAATGATGCTGTTTACGTCGACCCAAAATCAAAAGAACTTGCCACGCTATTTTTCAAGAGTGTTTGATATGGCGTGCAATATGAATTTTGGCCAGTTGGACTTTGCTCTAAGTGATGGCCGCGTGTTTCGGGCGATTGGCAGAAACCAGGGCCCGATCGCGCAGTTGAATATTCACAATCCTGATATTTTTGCGCGCCTGATCCGAGAGGGGGATTTGGGGTTTTGTGATGCCTATCTGGATCAGTGGTGGAGCACGCCAGACTTGCAGGCGTTTATGGATTTGATACACGCAGATAATGACGATTTGTATGATGGATTTCCGGGAATGGCGTTGGTGCGTTTCTATGAAAAATTTCGATTTTGGCTACAGCGCAACTCAAAAAAACAAGCGTTGAAAAATATCAGTTACCACTATGATTTGGGCAATGATTTTTATCAGCTATGGCTTGACGAAACGATGACCTATTCCTCTGCCTTGTTCAAAACCGGACAAGAAAGCTTAGAAAATGCGCAATTGGCTAAATACGCCTCGATGGTCGAACAGATGGATGTGCAATCGGGTGATCATATTTTAGAAATTGGCTGCGGGTGGGGTGGGTTTGCAGAATATGCTGCAAAAGAGCATGGATTAAGGGTAACCGGCCTTACCCTGAGCAACGAGCAGCTTGTATTTGCCCGCGAACGCATTGAAGCATTGGGCCTGTCCGATTTGGTAGAGTTCAAGCTGCAAGATTATCGGGATGAAACCGGGCAATATGACGGGATTGCAAGCATCGAAATGTTTGAAGCTGTGGGTCAAAAATATTGGCCTTCATATTTTAAAGTTTTGCGCGATTGTTTGAAACCCGGGCGGCATGCGACGCTTCAGATTATAACGGTGCAAGATGCGCGCTGGGACGTCTATCAAAGAGGCGTGGATTTCATTCAGAAATATATTTTTCCGGGTGGAATGCTGCCAAGTCCGAGCGCTTTGAGAACCGAGATTGAAACCGCCGGTCTGAATGTGGTCCGATCCTTAGAATTTGGCGAAAGCTATTCGCAAACCTTGCGCCGCTGGCATGATGTGTTCAATGGAAAATGGGATCAAGTCGCGGCTTTGGGATTTGATGAGCGCTTTCGCCGCATGTGGAATTTTTACCTTACATCTTGCGCTGCAACGTTTTCGACCAGCAATTGTGACGTCACGCAGATTACCGTGACCAACCGGTAGCCGGCTTTTGGGCGCGTTATGGGCCGTGATCTTTACCTATGCCTTGCACCCGCTGCGTCTGATCTATGGTCTTTAAAAACAGACCCACAGTTCACAAAACTGCAATAGCGTAGCGGGGCTTTCGCTTGAGTTATGTGCCCAGAGCCACTAAGGGGTTGGCACACACGGTCGAATTGAAAGGGGTTTCATGCATTATGCGCCTGCCTTAGAGCATTTGGTTGGCAATACGCCATTGATCAAGCTGCAAAATGCCAGCAAGGAAACCGGATGTACGATTTTAGGAAAGGCTGAATTTCGCAATCCAGGCCAATCTGTCAAGGACCGCGCAGCTTTGTTCATCATCAAAGATGCAATCGCAAAAGGCATGCTTCGTCCCGGTGGCGTAATCGTTGAAGGGACCGCAGGGAATACGGGGATTGGATTGGCCGTGGTTGGCGCCTCAATGGGTTTTAAAACGGTGATTGTAATTCCCGACACCCAAAGCCAGGAAAAAAAAGACGCGTTGCGTCTGCTTGGGGCGCGGTTGGTCGAAGTGCCCGCCGTGCCGTATAAAAACCCAAATAATTATGTGCGCTATTCCGGCCGCTTGGCGGCTGAAATTGCTAAAACCAGCCCAAATGGTGCGATTTGGGCCAATCAATTCGATAATATTGCCAATCGGCAGGCGCATATTGAAACCACGGGTCCTGAAATCTGGGAGCAAACCGAGGGTAAGGTAGATGGCTTCATCTGTGCCGTTGGTTCTGGGGGAACCCTGTCTGGCGTTGCGGCAGCCTTGCAGCCGAAAGGCGTTAAAATAGGATTGGCTGATCCGATGGGGGCTGCGCTTTATTCCTATTACACCGAGGGCGTTTTTAAATCTGAAGGCGGATCTATTTCTGAAGGTATCGGGCAGGGGCGTGTGACTGCAAACTTAGAGGGGTTTCAGCCGGATTTTGCCTATCAGATCAGTGATCACGACGCGTTGCCGATCGTTTTTGATCTGATGCAGCATGAAGGCTTATGTTTGGGGGGGTCGTCAGGGATCAACGTGGCAGGCGCGATGCGCATGGCCCGCGAATTGGGACCCGGACATACGATTGTAACCATTCTTTGCGATTCTGGCGCGCGTTATCAGTCAAAGCTGTTTAATCGCACGTTTTTGCGTGAGAAGGGCCTGCCTGTCCCTGATTGGCTGGAAGAGACGACGAGCGTCGTGCCCGAAGTGTACGAAACCCCGTGAAGGCGGTCGCTAAATTATGGGCTTGGGGCCTGCTGTGGTTTATTTGGATGGGTCTCAGCCTAGCCGCTTTTGCCCAATCGAGCCTTCCGGATTATACGCGATGGAGCTCTGAGTCTGCTTATGTAGAGCGGCAAATCTTGCAACAGAACGTTTCGGAAAGCCTGCGCGGTTTGGTTGCAGACTGGCGGGATCAATTTATCCGGGCAAGCGATGCGAATTCGGGGCGTATTGCGACGTTACAGGAACAAATATTAGCGCTTGGTGATCCCCCAGCGGAGGGGCAGAACGATCCTTTGGCGCAGCGCCGAAGGGCGTTGAACGCGGATTTGGCAAAGCTGCAAGTGCCCGTTGCGCAAGCGCAAGAAGCCCTGAGTAAGGCGCAGGGGCTGGTCAAGGAAATCGATCAGCTGATCCGAGCTGAACAAAAATCAGCATTGTTCGAATTGTCAAAAAGCCCGCTCTCGATAGTGGCTTGGCCTAAAGCTTTGCTAGAGCTCAGCGATATTATGGGCGGCTTACTAGGGGAAACGTTTGAAACCATACCGCTTGCGCTGACGCTGCTGGCGGGGAAGCAGCTTCTTGCTTCTTTTGTGTTAAGCCTTCTTATCGCGCTGCTATTACTGCTTGCCGCGCCGCGCATCGTGCAGCGGCTTAGCAGAGATCTGACTTATCAACGCCAGGGTCTGGTCTCGAGCACTGGTTTTTTAAGCACGCTGGTGATCGCTGTGGTGAAAGCGTCGGGGCTGCATTTTCTTTTATTGACGCTGTTGGAAAACGGTTTTTTGGGATTTCAAGGCACGTTGTTGATCGAGCGGGCGCTAGATCATTATTGGGCGGCTTGGATTTTTGGGGCGTTCTGGCTAGGGCAACGCTTATTCGTAGGAGAAACAGCGGTTTTAACCGCGGATGGCAACCAAAGTGACGAGCGCAATGCCCGATTGGTTGGTGCCTTGGCAATTGTGTTTATTGTTCATGCGGTGCTCGAACTGGTCGCGCATCATGAAGCCAGCTCACAGCATGTTCTGGTGATTTGGACGTTTCCCCTTTTGGTTTTAACAACGTTGATTTTGATGCGCTTGGCGCAACAACCTATTGAAAACGCTGAGGAAGCGGTCGCGCTTGGCGCGTCTGCAGAGAAAACAGCGCCGCTTTACCAAACGATGATGTGGTTGCTCAGACGCGTTTCTCGCTTTGTTGCGATTATTGCCACTTTGGCTGGTGCGCTGGGCTATATGAACGCCGCCAATGCTTTGCTGTACCCGTTTGTGCTCACGCTTGGCTTGTTGGCGTCAATTTTGGTTTTGCAGCGTTTGGTGAGCGATACATATGAAGTTTTCCTCGGCAAGGCCGGCGCAGGCAAGGATGCGTTGCTGCCGATTTTAATCGGCTTTTCGTTCCTTATATTGGCGCTGCCGGTTTTTGCGCTTATTTGGGGCGCGCGGGCGGTGGATCTGATAGAGCTTTGGAGCCAGGTGTTGAGCGGTGTTCAAATTGGTGAAACGCGCCTGTCACCTGGTGAGTTTTTAACGTTTGTCATCATTTTTACCGCGGGCTATATGGCCACCCGGTTTGTTCAATCGGCGTTAAAAGGCTCTGTACTGCCCAAAACATCGATTGATCCGGGCGCTCAAACAGCGCTTGTATCGGGAATTGGATATATCGGCATCTTCCTGGCCGCGCTGGTTGCGATTTCTTCGATTGGGATCGATCTGTCATCTCTGGCCATCGTTGCGGGTGCGTTATCGGTTGGCATCGGCTTTGGGTTACAAAATATCGTGTCAAATTTTGTATCTGGCATTATATTATTGATCGAGCGCCCAGTGAGTGAGGGCGACTGGATCGAGGTGGGCGGAAAAATGGGCTATGTGCGCAATATTTCTGTTCGCTCCACGCGGATCGAAACGTTTGATCGCAGCGATATTATTGTTCCAAATGCGGATCTTGTTGCCGGGGTGGTCACAAATTACACCCGCGGCAACACTTTGGGCCGGGTTATTGTTCCCGTTGGCGTGGCCTATGGAACGGATACCAAACATGTGGAAAGGCTATTATTAGAGATCGCAGGAAACCACCCGCTGGTGATGGGTGATCCTGCCCCATATGTGGTTTTTAGCGCCTTTGGTGATAGCAGTTTGAATTTTGAAATCAGAGCTATTTTGCGCGATGTGAATGCGATGTTGCGCGTGAAAACAGATTTAAACCATGAGATTGCGGCCGTGTTCCAAGCCGAAGGGATTGAGATGCCCTTTGTTCAACGCGATATTTGGCTCCGAAACCCAGAAGCGCTTACCGATGGCGCAAAAAGCTCAAAAAGTGGCTAACCATTCACGGTTAACGGTTCCGAGCCTCGTAACGGATACGCGGTTTCGAAAATCAGATCGCAGCTTGAGCGCAGAAGAGCTATGCGCCGCCTCTGATAAGTGATGTGCCTGTTTACGAGCAATTGCGTATCGATCGGTGTTGTGGCTCCGTGTTAAGTAAGGGGCATTTCCTGCGGCAAGAAAGGTTTGCAAGCTGAGTGCAATAGGCAGACGCGTTATCCCTCTGAACAATTTATAGGGTCTTGAAGTCTTGCGTTCTGTCGCTTTTCTGGTGGAGGCATAAGGCCTCTTGCAAATCACCCAGTGGTCGGGCTAAACCCCGCATATGGACAGGTGGCCGAGTGGTCGAAGGCGCACGCCTGGAAAGTGTGTAGGCGGGAGACCGTCTCCAGGGTTCGAATCCCTGTCTGTCCGCCATTTAATCTTGTTGAGTTATTGATTTTACTTACTTAAATTTAAAATATTACCTTAAGTGGTACGATTGGTGGTACGATTTGTTTTACAATCAATTTCTTCGCATACTTCTGCAACATGTTGCTCTGAAAATGCCGGTCTGCTTAAAGAGGCAGGACTTTGACCTATTAAAAGGAAGCATTGATGATTAAGACGATATTTACCCTTCTAATTGTTGTTTTAGCAGGCATATTTCCAAAATTTAAAAGTGGTTTTTCGATATTTTTTATTATTGCTATGACGCTATTATCATCGATCTTTTTCTTTGGAGCATATGCGGATCACACTAATGGTGAGCCAGCTTGGATAGTACGAAATATGATAATTTTTGGAATGATTATTTTAGCAATCGGTTGGATCTTAGGTCTAGCTATAAACTGGCAAGCTAAAAAATATCTGGCAATGACTGAAGAAGAAAAAAAAGAAATACTTAAAACGATAAATGATGCTACCGATGATGAACGTGGTTGAGCGCAGCTGGTTGCTGTAAGTATTCCCTGTTTGATATCAAACACAGTTGGGCGCTGTGTGGGGGCACCATAAAATTCTACTAAATTATTGATTTTATTTAATTTAAATATCAAAAACGGCCAAATTGGTACCATTTTTGGTACCATTAGTTTTGAGGCTTCACAAACTTCTGCGCTGCGTTATCCTTAACTAGTAGAAGATTTCGTAATTAAATCTGGAAAAACCATGCGCACATTCCTGATAGCATTGATGATGACACTCGCGACGCAGGCGGGGCTGATGGTCGCGTCGAAGGTAAAGGCAATGTGCTGAAAAAGTCATAAAAGCGTTGGGCTTGGGTTATAATAAGAGCATTGCATTTTAACCGCGTCTCCGTAATGTTTTATCTTAAACTGATATGCGAGCGATAGATGAAATATGTGATTAATCGAATGCTTACATTATTTTTTGTACTTTTTGCTTCAGGGGTTTCATCTCAAGAGGTAGTGGGTACTGCTATAATTAGCGGCAAACCTATCGAAATTCTCGGCGATCAAACATGGCGATATAAGGTGCCAAAGAAGTCACTTCTCAGCTCCTGTGACGCGCTTAAGTTAAGCGTTTACTTTTGTAATGATAAAAAGTGGAAATTGGCAAAGCCTACTGGTGATATAAGCCATATGTATGAGGTGGATGGCCGTACCTATGTGATTTTTATAATTGAGCCGTTGGGGTCAAATGACGGTGTGACTGCTGAATTTATGGCAGATGTAGCATTGGAATACGCAGCAGGTGACGCCGGTGTTGAAAATGTTCCTCAACATTTTTCTCGTTATCAGGATATATTGGGTCGTAGTGTTTTGAGCTTAGGATATACGGCAAATTTATCTGGAATGAATTTCACTTTTTTGAATAATATTTTTGTCACTGAGACAGTAACCGTGCAGGCAGCAATATATGTAATTGGTTCAAAAATAACTGATGATCAAAAGAGATTGAATGACATATTGTTGAACAGTGTTTTTTTCAATGATTAGTACGAAAGACAATACGGTTTAGTATAGTGAACTCAGTTGAATGAGCTTTATTTCCGCCTGTTAATGTTCAAATGCTGCCTCTCCGCCACTCCAGCGGCTCTAATATCTGAGCGGTCGCAGTTAAATTATATGCTCCGACTCATTTGGGACTCCACATATCTTGGCTCTACGTTATTCTGGAGAAAATTGTTGGAGGAAATGTATGCTTAATTTTGGGAAGGTTAGCGTGACGAAGGGCTTGGGTGAATGGATCGCTCTACACAAACGTATGGCACCTAAAATGTCTGAGGCTGGTATGTTCTTTCGTTTTGTGGCGGCGGACCCAAATGAAGAAACACTTTTCTTAGTCATTGAAATGACTGGAGACGTTGGCCAAATACTAGAGTCAACAAACAGTCCGGAAGCTTTAAAAATGCGCGAAGCATCTGGCGTGAGAGTAGAAACACAAGAAATTATCTCTGCTTTGCAGGAACATAAAGTATGGAACAGAGAGGCAACGTCTACCTCTCAGAAAATCGCTGGCGAAATTGAAATTCCTGATGACTTTGATTTAGAGGATAGTGCTAGTTACCTTAACTTATCAAATAAAGAGTTATTAGTTTGGAGTGGTATAAGCCTTGAGGCAGATAAGTTGTATTTCATCGCGGAATGCGAAGACGTAAATATGAGCGGTTGTGAAGCTATTTCAGAAATTCACGCTTTATATTATCCATGATTTTGAAAGCGAACTCCGTGCGCACCAGACTTATAGTATTACTGATAACGCAGGCTACGTAGGTGGAGCCTGACCTTGCTTTTTGACAGATATAAGAAGTTCTGGGAGGAGGGCGATATTGAAGCCTTCACATCCATTATCCATGCAGACATTGAAATCATCATGCATTCAACGGGTGGAGTGATAGATTATGACCTTTGGATGGAACGAATTTCAGCAGTGATGCTTTCAGATGCTTATGCGGAAAATATTAGATGCCTTTATGAAAATGACGATATTATGGTTGTTCATCAAATAACCAATGCAGCTAATGGCACTAGAGACGCTGTCATGTACGTGTTTACTAAAGAAGATGGAATGCTGACAAAGCTTGAAACTGGGGCGACTCCTTTACCGCCAAAGAAATAAACCCACCCGCTCCGATATCTTAGGGGTCACCGATAAGCCGCATGGAAAACTAAGTTTTAGACTTCACATATTTCCGTACCGCATTATTCTTAGGAAGATAACTGGAGACACCCAATGCAACCGAAAACCACTTTGACCATTGCTTCAGTGATAGGCTTGATTTTTTCTTTCGCGATGTTTTTAGCGCCTGAGTTTGTTACTCGTGAGCAATTTCCAAACTCAGAAGGGCAAGGTTTTGCTGATCTTGTGACGCTTCGGTATGCGATCGCAAGCATAATTCTAGCCTTGGTCATAATAAGTTACCATTTGCGCGACATTACCGGCCATGCATTTCAGATACATGTAATGAGAGGATATACTCTAGCGTTCAGTGTGGTGTGCATTACCAACCTTGCGCTCCAGCTCACTGGTAAAATATCTGCGCTTCCACCAATTCTGGGCACAGGTATTATCGCAGTGCTGTCTTTACTGACTTGGCGGCGTTTAGTTAGCAGGACAAAAGAGGAAGCCTGATAAAAAAGTAACCCGATGCGCACCATAACCATGGCATTAATGATGACGCTCACAACGAAGGTCAGCGCAGGAAGCGAAGATATTTGCACAGCCAATAGCTTGGCTCATAATATGTGCAAAGAAGCAAATAGGCTTGAAAAAGTACTGGCTTCTCAGCTTCCTTTGAAATTGGAGGAAGGCTTAGAGTTCACTTCAGTATCTTCAGATAAAAATCAGCTTATTACCTATATGACGATTTTGTATGAGCGTTCTGTGCTTGAAGATAAAATCAGAGATGATGGGCGCTCTATGAAAAGTTTAGAACATGCTATGGAAATAATGAGCGCTGATAGCGCATGTTCCAATGAAGCCAGTAGGGCGTTCATTCAGCTGGGAGGTATTAGACAATTTATATATACATTTCAGGATGGCGCAGAATTCTTAGATATTTCGGTGGAAAGGTGCTGAGCAGCCTATCGCCATAAGACTCTGGCTGGCTTATAAGTTTGGCGAAAGCAATCCCATAAGTCCCATACTAGAAGTAATTATGGTGAAGGCGGTACATATGTGAGGTTACGTTACGTATTAATTGATTTAAAACTGATCAACCTTCACGCTTGCCCATCTTTAAGCTTATGGAGATAAAAATATGCTCAAGGAACGCTTTTCTAAACATTTTTTTGTTATCCACTCTTTTGTATCTGATGAGGCGCGGCAAGAATATTTAACGCCGCCAGAAAAACGTGATCCGCCCCAGCCGCAAAAGTCAGAATTGCAGTGGGCAGTAGAAGCGATTGGCGAATATGCCCAATGTATGCAGACTTGGTGTGGAAACGATGACTTTTTCTACTGTCATTGGATTGCTGAAAGTGAAGATGATGTTTATCAGCAACTGAATGCCTTTGAACTTGAGGGTGAAGTGGTTAATTCTAGGGTCAGCGAGATGCACCAATTTGTGTCCGCTTATCGGGCCTCCGATGAAATTATGCGCCAGTATCCTGATGAAGGTGACAAATGGGACTGAACACCATGAGCATCTCGCTCATAGCATAACCAGTTCAATACCTAGCGCCTGTTTATTTACCCGGTTATTTAAACACCTAAAAACTTAGTCTTAAAGGCAATTGCGAGATATTCCTTAGCGGCTCTTGAATGCTCTTTTTGTAGTGCCGCGATGTCTGCATCTGACTTTAAAGAGGCGGCTTCAAGTTTACTTTTCGTTAATTCATATCTTTGATCTGCTTCGTCCATGAGCAATTTGCAAACCTCATTTAAGTGTTTCATCTATCTAACCTCTAGAAATCAAGTAAATACGAGCTGAAGCAATAGTTTGGCCAACCTCGTTTGATATTCATGGCGGCCCAGCGAGTTTTATTCATCAGCAGCTTGAGAATAATCATTGCGTATCAGTTCGTGTGTTAGACGCTTTTTATATCTACGTTGTCTGCGCCTAGCTTTACTGGAGTTTGCTCTCCAGCCTTCTCGTTTATCTTGTACGAGATCATCTAGGTCATCTGCTGTTTCTATGTATTCAGCGTCTGCTTCATAAGTTCTTCTTGCCATGCCTAAAACGTAGGTCAAATCTGAAAAAAGTCAGGTAGGGCGACCGTAGGTTAGAAAGCAAGATGATCATTTTGAAAGCCACGCGCATACAGTTGGCTACGTTTATAAGCTTTGCTTTTGTAACCGTGCAAAAAAGAAAAGGCGATGCTGTGAAGCACCGCCAGTAAATTGAAAACTTCTGGGAGGAAGAATTTTCAAATGAAACAAGCAATCTGGGAGGAGTAACTTGTTGTCAATAAACTAGCAATAATTCTGCATTGCAGCAATGGTCAAGATTGCAATGCTGCTATGCGGAAATCACATAACCCATTGCAAAGGTTGGATTATATATAGGGCAATAAAGCGGCTTGTTGCTCAAAAAGTAATCTAATTATAAAAACACATTGCTTTGCTTATGAATAATAGGCTCGAAGTTTAGTGGCCAGGCTCTCTGTTTGGGAGGAGAGCGGGTCTGGTCACATAAATAATTATTTAACTTTTCTTTTTATTGCTTGGGTTCCTACTGAAAGAACGGGTTATTCGTTTTGCTTTAAAGTTAGGGTTACGCCTGTGCTTCTTCTGGCGCAGAAGAAAGACGACGAAAAGTGCAATGCAAGCGAAGAGTATAAGGTCAAACATGTCTGGTTACTTCTGGTTTGGACATAGTGGCATACGCTGGCCACCAGGCCTTCGCGTTCATGGATTTCAAGGCCAGCTTTGCGGACAAAGCCGCTTTTTTCTGCATAGCTGATTAGTGGCCGCTCTTGGCTTAACGACCACTTGTGCTGGCCTCAGCGACAGTCATCTTAAATGCAATCTCGAGTACATTTGCAACGTCGTCATTAGAAACACCTTCTCTTTGCATGCGCATGGCCCCGCCGTGCTGTGCATCAAAGAAAAGTGCCGCGATATCCGTAGGAATATCAGCAAATTCGCCGCGTAATTTTGAGCGTGTTATCCATGCGCTGTAGGTGTTCAAAAGTTCAAGCCTCATTTGGCTAAGTTTTGCACAGGTGGACGGACCAAGTTGCTTTGATTGCGCACGCATCATCGCAAATAAACAACCTTGTGGAAGTCCAAGCCGGGTACGATCTTGCGTTATAAAACCTATGAGTGCCTCGATAGTATCCGATGCATGCTGATCTGTTTCAAGAATTTCAATAACAGGTTTAATTGCGAGGCTGTGATAGGCGTCTAGAGCACTCTTTTTTAATCCATCATCACTGCCAAATTCCCGGTAAACGCTTGGTTTAGATGCTCCCGTTAATTTGCATATATCGTTTATCGAAACATTTGCAGGCCCGTCTAACCAGTATTGAAGCAAAGCAGTTTGCACCACGTGATCTCGATTCAGCTTTTTGGGCCGGCCCCGTGCAGAAATAGACTTTTCATTCATAATCGTACCTAGGGGTATTTAATTATTGACCCTACCTTTTCGTACCTCTAGTTATTTAACGATTCTTAGATGTTAACCATAAAGGAAGCAACATGTTCAAAGATCCCATCGGGGCGCTGGGTCGAATAAATGCGGCTAGCTTGATGACTATAACACCTGAATTTTACAAACTATTGCCAAAACGTATGACGGGTGCAGGTAAGATTAATCATAAGCCTAAAAGCTATACGATTAGTCCTGCATATATGGAGCTTGATGGACTGAAAGTCCGATTTGCCACGGGCGGTAATCCGGATGGACCCACAGTGTTATTCCTTAGTCCTCTTCCTCAAAGCATATTATGTTTTGAACCGACTTGGTCAGCGCTTTGTGCCAGTGCCAATTTGGTCGCATTGGATTTACCGGGCTTTGGACAAAGTGAAGGTGGCTTAAGCTATATGAATTTCGCGGCGCAAAGCGCCTTTCTTCAAAAGTTTATCAACAAACTTGGTCTTTCTGATATTCATATCGTGGCCCCAGATGTTGGGATGCCCGTAGCGCTCCATTATGTTTTGCACCGCGAGCACAGGGCAAAAAGTATTTTAGTTGGTGCCGGACCAAGCGTTCAACCGTCTGCAGATGGGAGTCTGGTCAGGAAGATGATTGCTTCGCGATTTTGGCGCTTTGTTTTCACAGTTACCGGCGCACCGGCATTCGTCGCTGGCGCTAACCAGTTGGGTTACTTAAGTTATAGTCCTTCAGCTTCGGAGGTCGCTGATTATGTTGCCTCTTATTCTGGTAGAGTTGGTCCAGTTACTAAATGGTTCAAAGGTTACCCAGAAGGTTGTAAAGATATCGATCCATATCTCGCTACGCTGAATTTGCCTGTCCACGTTTTATGGGGCGAGCAAGATGCATTTTTGAAAGTAGAAAATGCGGAACAATTGCATGCGCGGCTACCTAAAAGTAAATTAACCATCTTCAAGAATTGTGGCCATTTTTTCTATCAAGACCAAAGCAAAGAATTCACCCAAATCCTGCAGACATGGATCAATGGCGGCTATGACCTCAGCGAGTAAAGTGTGAGGTTTGATAGTAACGACGCGTTTGTTAGCGTGGCCTCAAAAACGCCATTCGCCGTCAGTTAAATTAATTGCTGCGAATAACTACTGACTTTTAAAATGCGCGAACAAATTAGAAAAACAGAGCTTAATGAAATAATGCTGTCTTGAAACTATATTTTCTTATTTATGTGTATAATTTCGACCAATACTTGGTTGAAATGGATTTTGCAAAAGCGCGCTGACAGTGGCAAACGCGCTAGGGTTCTATTTGATCACTTTGCGTTAATGGTTCAAATTTTGGTGTTGATGGGGCAATTCTAACAGAAAATTTAATTGAGCCTGAATTTGATGAGGGGCGTTTGACCGTTTTATACAACTCATAACCCCTCTTAAATGGGACTTACTGCCTAGTTTCGCCCGCCGGATGCGAAAGCCCTTCTTCTTTAGATGTGTTTCACGCTTAGATTGCTAGGATTTTTCTAATGTGCGCATAAGGAATGACGGCGCGCCATATCTTTGAGAAGCTCCATAAAAACTGTCGCAGCAGGCGAAATAATACGTTTTGAATGCCACTGCAAATAGAGCTCTCGAGTTTTTGTAAAGCCTTCGATCGGTACAAAACATAAATTCTCATTGGTTGGAATCATCACTGCATTTTCGGGCAATACAGATACGCCTATGTTTTGACTGATCATCCAAACAAGAGATGTTGCGTCAGACGTTTCAATATCTGCATGAATGAAGTCATTGATATTCATCTCCGCATCTAGGCCTTTACGGATGGCTGAATCATCACTTAATTGAATGACGGTGGTGCTTGCAATATCATTAAAGTTAACTGTTTTTTTCTTTGCCAGCGGGTGCGTTTCACAGCAAACAAGCCCATACTTATCTCTCAAAAGCAGATCGCTTGAAAGTTCGTCACTTTTTTTCCAGTGCTCGTGCAGGCCAATTTCGACGAAACCCAAATGCAGTTGTTCGCTCACATTCTTTGCATTTTCTTGATGCACCGAGAATTCAATATTCGAATAACGTGTTCGAAACTCCACTAACGCTGGTAGCACTAAAGTTGAAACCAGTGAGGGCGACGAGGCTATTCGTATTAACCCTTTTTGTTTTCCGCCAAAATCTCGCATATCGCGAATGGTTTGATCAAATCGAGATAATACTTCGAGCGCATCGCGCACAAAATAATGACCAAATTCTGTTATGATCAAAGGGCGTTGTGAACGATCGAAAAGGATAACACCAACATCGTCTTCGATTTGCCTGATCGTCTCTGACATTGCTGAGAGCGCAACATTGCATTCTTGTGCTGCTCCAGTCAAAGACAGATTGCGCGCTACTGATACCGCATATCGTAGATGGCGGATTCCTAACTTCGTAGAATTCGAATAAACTTTCGTCATTATTAGATTGTATCGATGTAAGGAGTTGGCATCAATAGGCGAAACATCTTTGGCGTTTCGTCTTGGACATTACAAAACGGGGATAATAAATCTTGCTGCTGAACGTCGTTGGTGAAATTTCATTCTGGCCGAGAACGGCTGATGAGACCAGGCAGGGAGCGGCTTGATGGACAAATCGTTCATTGACTGTCTAAAAGATGTTTCCCGGTCGCCTCAATCGATCTTAAGTGAGCAAAAAGATAAGTTGCCCTACGAAACGGGGGCAAGGTGGGAACGCGGTCAGGCAATATTTGTTCTGCGACCAGCAACGAATGAAGAAATATCCGATATGGTTGCTGTCTGTGTTGAGTGGGGGGTGGATATCATTCCTCAATCAGGAAACACTGGTCTTGTGTGGGGATCAACACCCGATACTACGGGTAACCAGATCTTGTTGTCACTGGACAGGATGCGCACCGTTTTTGAATTGGATCTTGTCAATCGAAGTGTCCGCGTTGGCGCAGGGGTCCGCTTGTCGGAATTGAATGCCAAGTTATCCGAGCATGGTCTATTTTTCCCAATTGACCTTGGCGCCGATCCTATGATTGGCGGTATGATTTCAACAAATACCGGTGGTTCGAAATTTCTCAGATACGGAGATGTTCGCGCAAATACGCTTGGTTTGAAAGTTGTGCTCGGAGACCATGATGGAACCTTACTTGATTTAAATAGTGCGTTAAGAAAAAACAATGTTGGGGTTGATTGGAAACAAGTGTTTATTGGCACCTCTGGTGCGTTTGGTATTGTTTCCGAGGCGGTGCTAAGCTTAGAGTTGCTTCCGCAGCAAACAGCTGTGGCGCTGTTGATGCCCACCTCTCTGGCTTCGGTTCCGATGGTTTTAATTGAAGCCGAGCGTCGGTTGGGGCCACAACTTTCTGCCTTTGAATATATGTCATGCAATGCCATGGAAGCCACGTTTGCAAACGTTGCCTCTCTTAAAAACCCGTTCAGTGGGACTGAGTTGCCTGAATTTGTAATTTTGATTGAAATTTCGCGGCCATGGATGTCGCGGCAAAGCGAACAAACCCTTGATCAGGTGATGGAAGATTTTCTCGTTGAACTTTGGGAACATCCTGACAGACCGCTGAGCAATGCGGTGCCAGCTGCCCCTGAAGACGTGTGGCCGCTGCGTCACTCGATAGCGGAGGGTGTGCGCAAAGCGGGATATCTAATTGCGTTCGATTTAGCTTTTGAACGCGGACGTCTCCTTGATTTTATAGCCTACACTAAAGTGGAAATTCCAAAGAGATTTCCCAGTGCACGGGTTTTTGATTTTGGCCACTTGGGAGACGGTGGTGTGCATTTCAACCTTATTATTTCTCCGGATGAATTTTTGGACGATGTGGATATCGTGGAAGGCGCAATACGAGATTGGGTCATAGAAACCTGCGTCAGAAAGTTTGATGGTAGCTTTAGCGGGGAGCATGGAATTGGCCGCAAAAATCAAAAATATTTTAATAAATATTCATCCAAGCTGATCACTCAAATTGGCGCAGGTCTAAAGCAGGCCTTGTCGCCGGGTAACTTGGGCGTGCCCCAGTTTCACAAGGGGTGTGACGAAAATTAAGAAACGAGCTTACTGAAAAAACAAAGGAGAACTATAAAATCTAAAAAATAATAATACTGGGGGGAGTACGGAAAAAGACCTTGGAGGTAATGGGAGTTATTCCAAAATTTGTGTCAGTTCCGGTCTGACGATCGCGTTAGGTAATCACAGTCCTCTAGATAACAAAAAATCGAAAAGGAGATCAATTCATGTCAAGTTTTAATTTGAGCCTTGGAGGCTTTGGCAAAAGTCTGAAAATAGGCCTGTCAGCAGCAACGGTTGCATTGACAATGGTGTCTGCAGCACAAGCGGCGGATAAAACTATAAAAATCGGGGTGGTATATGACTATACGGGGCCCTTGGCTGGTGGCGGGTCAGAATTGCACGCGCTGGGTACCAAAATAATAATCGACAGTATCAATGCCCAAGGTGGTGTTGAAGGTTACATGATCGATCCGGTTTACGCCGACGCTCAGTCTAAACCAGAAGTTGCGATCAACGAGGTTGTCCGATTAGTCGAACAAGAAAAAGTTGATATGCTCTTGGGTTTTTATTCCTCGGCGCAATGTGTTCCAGTGGCTGCCAAAGCGAACGCGATGAAGAAATTCATGTGGATTACAACATGTATTTCACCCTCAGTTTTAAAAGACCGAGACCTAGATTACGTTTTCCGGCCCCAAGTTCACGGTGGCATGTACGGTGCTGCTTCAATAGACTTCTTGCACGGAACCTCGCAAGAAAAACTGGGTATGGATCCCAAAGATCTTCGTATCGCTATCATTCATGAGGATGGTCCTTATGGATCAGGCGTAGCAGGTGGAAATGAAAGCGCCGCTGAAGAATTAGGCATGAATGTGGTTATGAGCGAAGGTTATTCTGCGACCGCCCCCGATTTATCTTCACTTGTCACAAAACTTAAGCGCAGCCGCCCTGACGTTATCTTGCACACTGGTTATAATCCTGACATCACCTTGTTCTTACGTCAGGCTAAAGAACAAGGCTTACGCTTCAAAGCTTTGATTGGGCATGGTGCCGGTTATGGTGTTCCAGATAAGCTGTACGACGCGCTCGGCAGCGATATTGACCATATCTTTAATGTTGACCCAGTTTCCATTTGGTTACTAGATCCTAAATCTCTGGCGGCAGGTTTGCCAGAAATTACAGAAATGGTTGGTACTGAATATCAAAAAGCCAAGCCAGAAATGAAGGTGAAGTCAGCATCATTAGGGCAGGGCGCATCAAACTCATTTGTCTTTTTTGATGATGTTTTACCGAGGGCAATTAAGAAATATGGTGGTATCGATTCAGAGGCTCTTCGCAAAGCAGCTATGGACACTGACATCGCAACTGGCGGGACATTGCTCGGATATGGTGTAAAGTTTCCACAAAAAGGCGAAAATGACATGATGGGCCAGAACAAGCGCGCATCCCCTGTTGTGATGCAATATGTGGATCGTAAGGTCTTTATCGCATGGCCCAAAGCGTTGCAGACGATCGATCCTGTTCTGCCGCTGCCAAGTTCTTCGTCTTTCTCCAAGTAGAAACTTCGTTTGCATTGGTTTTGACGTCAATCAACTGGAAAATATTGAATATGTTACAAGTAAAAAAACTGTCCAAACGTTTCGGTGGCTTTACGGCTGTTTCAAACGTAGATTTTAACCTTGAAAAGGGTGAAATCCTCGGCTTGATCGGACCGAATGGATCGGGAAAGAGTACCATTTTTAATATGTTATCTGGGGCGTTAAAGCCAAGCACGGGGTCTATACAATTAGACGGTCTGGAAATAGCTGGCTCACCTCCAAATTCGATATGTAGAATGGGGGTGGGTCGCACGTTTCAAATTCCACGGCCAATTCGTCGGCTGACAATTCTTGAAAATGCTGCACTGGCTGGGTTTTACGGCCAAGCTGGTGCGGTCACGCGTGCTCAGGCTTGGCGCAGTGCCGAGGAGGCCTTGGATCTTGTGGGCCTTCCCACAGATGAGCTTGCCTCAGTGGATATATTGGGCGCCGCCGGTTTGAAAAAGCTGGAACTCGCCAAAGCGTTGGCGACTAAGCCAAGTTTGTTGCTCGCGGATGAAAGTTTGGGTGGGTTGGATCACGAAGAAATGGATCAAGCCGCCGATATGTTGAAAAATATCCGAGACGAACTTGGTGTTACGATTATTTGGGTGGAACATATTATGGGTGTTTTAATGCGTGTTGTGGACCGCGTTATGGTCTTGGATCATGGCGAGAAAATTGCTGAGGGGCTCCCTCATGAAGTCGCCGCTAATCCAAAGGTTATAGAAGTCTACCTTGGAAGAGACGCCGACGAAGCAGCGGCGGCTGCCAGTCGTGTTTGAAAACTTAATCTTTAAACAGGAAAACTGTTCAAGATGTTGAATGTACAAAATGTAAACGCTGGATACGGAAAGTTTCAAGCCTTGTTCAACGTTTCGCTTGACGTGCGAGCAGGTGAGGCTGTTGCCGTCATCGGACCGAACGGGGCTGGTAAATCAACCTTAATGCGGGTGATTTCAGGAATGATCCCAGCAGCTTCCGGTAAAGTTGAAATGGAACAAAAATCTGTTCTGGATGCCCCCGAACATGAAATTGTTGGTATGGGAATAGCGCATGTTCCAGAAAACAGAAGGTTATTTCCAAGAATGACCGTTGAAGATAATTTGCGCATGGGGTGTTTTTTACCGCAATTTCGTAAGCGCTTTGAAGAACGCCGCGCATTTGTCTATGAGCTTTTTCCTCGAATGGAAGAGCGGCGTCATCAGATGGCGGGTACAATGTCGGGGGGCGAACAGCAGATGTGTGCCATCGGGCGGGCGTTAATGTCAGATCCAAAAATTTTATTGATGGATGAACCGTCGGCGGGCTTAGCGCCAGTGGTGGTGCATCAAGTTTTCGATCTAATTGAGAAAATTCGGAGTGATGGCTTAACTGTTCTGATCGTTGAACAAAATGTAAAACAAGTGCTTCGGGTCGTAGACCGGGCTTATATTCTAGAATCAGGCAAGCTGCATTCAGAGGGCACTTCAGATGAGCTGCTGCAAAGCAAAGAAATTCAAAAATCGTTCATGGGAGTATAAGAATTATGATGGCGGAATTCATGGACGGCTTGTTCAGCATCTTTTTTATTGAAACCTTGATGAACGCACTTTTGCTGGGTGGCGTTTTCGCTTTGTTGTCATTGGGGTTGAACTTAATTTTCGGTGTGATCGATGTGGTTTGGATTTGCTATGCCGAAATTATCATGTTGGGGATGTACGGAATTTTCTTTCTTCACGCAGAGGCTGGCATGCCAATCGTACTCGCCTCTTGTTGTGGGGTGGGCTTGACCGCGCTAATCGGTTGGTTAACGCATCGGTTCATTATTGGCTATTTACTTCAGGCCGAACCCATCAACCAGTTGCTCGCAACTGGAGGGTTGCTGTTTTTCTTTCAAGGGGTCGCGATGGTGGTCTTTGGTATCGAATTTCGCAACATAGGCATCAGCTTAGGCAGTCTGGCTGTTTCGGAAGATATCTATCTTTCATGGACACGCCTTCTGTCGTTTGCTCTGGCAACGCTTGTTGTTATAGCCCTCTATCTGTTTCTGACACGTTCGTATTTAGGGGCGGCCATTCGCGCGATCAGCCAGGATCGCGAAATAATGATCTTGATGGGGGTTGATACCAAAAGGTTATATTTGCTGACATCAGCGATTGGCGGTGGTCTGGCGGGCTTGGGCGCCGCGTTGTTGGTGCTTCAATATGATGTTCACCCATTCATAGGACTTAGCTTTGGCCCCATTACATTTATGATCTGCGTGATGGGTGGTCTGGGCAATTTAGTTGGCGGCTTTTTGGCGGCTTTCGTCTTTAGTTCGCTGATTACGGTTGGTGGATATTTTGCCGAACTAGAATGGGGTTATGTAATGGCGTTTACGTTTTTCATAGCCGCTATGTTTGCTCGGCCTAAAGGTTTATTTGCGAGGAATTCATGAATACCAAACTACTCATCCCCGCAATCGCGGCCGTTCTATGTGCCCTACCGTTTTTAGGCTTAGACAGCTATCAACTGCATCTCATTATCATGATTTTGATATGGTCATTCGTTTACACAAGTTGGTCGATCATGGGACGGTTTGGACTTGTTTCCCTTGGCCATGGTGCTTTTATGGCAATGGGTGGGTATGTGACTGCCCTTGCTTGGAATGAACTGGGCATTTCGCCATGGCTCTCTGTTCCTGGCGCGATGATCTTGGCGGGGGCGTTGGCTCTGCTGATAGGATATCCTTGTTTTCGGTTTCGGATCACAGGTCATTATTTTGCCTTGGTAACGCTTGCCTTGGCAGAAGTGGTGCGCCAAGTACTCGTAGCAACGCGCGATACAACAGGAGGGGCCTTGGGCTATACGCCAGAAAGTCATGGTGCTGGTGGATCGCTCTACGCGCTCCAATCAGATGACCGTCTCATCTTTTATTTCGTTGCACTAATCGTATGGATAATCGGGATTTTGATTTGGCGGGCTGTTGATCAATCTATGTCTTATTATGCTTTAGAGGCAATTTCAGAGGATGAAGATGCGTCTGCCGCAGTTGGCGTCCAGGTAACAAAAGAGAAATTGAAAGTGACGGTCTTAAGCGCAATGATGACGGCGTTTGCCGGGGCGCTTTACTGTCAATATCAAATGTTCATTTCTCCCTCAACGATAGGCGGTATTGGGCTTTCGCTTCAGATTGTTTTCGGGGTCGTTGTCGGTGGAATTTATAGCACACTTGGTCCCACAATAGGTGCCGTCATTACCTTAATGCTGGCAGAGTTTTTACGAATTTGGATGGGTACAGGAGTTGTCTGTATCACGGAGAAAGTATGTTTGAACCTGGCTGGAATGCCCCTATTCGTTTATGGGATTATGTTGGTTTTGTTTATTATTTTCTTACCGAAAGGGATTGCCGGGGCCTGTGCTGACCAGTGGCTGGCATTTAAATCTAATCGTAAAGTAAACACATGATTTAGCAGTGTGCTTGGGCGTTATCGGGAATTACAAATCAAATCGTAAGGAAAGAAACCTATGGCGCAAGTGACTTATAAAGTTGGAGTGGTTGGTCTTGGTGCTGTGGGTGCCCGCATGGTGAAAAACATGCAAACCCATGATTGTTTTGAACCAGTTGCCGGGTTTGACACATCCGTTACCGCTTGTGCGGCGCTGACCGAAATAGCCCCAAAGATGCGCAGTTCTAACGATTTTGAGGCTTTACTATTAAGAGATGATATCGATGTTTTATACGTCTGTACTCCACCGAAATCACACGCTGAATTTGTCCGTCATGGAATTTCTAAAGGTTGGAATATTTTCTGCGAAAAACCTTTAGGGGTGGATGTGGCAGACAGCGAACGGTTGGTGGAGGAAATGAACGGCAGCGGGTTAGGCCAAGCGGTGAATTTTGTGTATTCTGGCGCCCCCGCAGCACTTCGCGCTAAGAAATTAATAAATGAAGGAGCGATCGGTGAAATTTTGGGGGCGGAGCTTGATCTACGCTTAAGTAATTGGCCGCGGGCTTTTCAATCTGGCGCAGAATGGCTGTCAACACGGGCTGAAGGTGGCTTTGTTCGAGAAATGATGTCTCATTACGCCTATCTCACGCTGGTTTTAATGGGGAAACCGAACCTGAACAATCAAGTTTTAGCGCATTTTGAGCCCAATGGCGGTGCCGAAAACTTAATGTTGGCGATCTGGGATACAGCAATGGGCAAGGTGACAGTGTCGGGCGTTGTTGGCGGAAACCGAAATGACACGGTGAGCTTTCGGATATTGGGCAGCAAGGGATGCCTTTTTTTTGATAATTGGTATGGTTTATTTTTAGAAAGCAAAGCTGGAACGGAACGGGTTTTGGACTTAAAACAACAATCTCCTGCAGCGGCTTATCAGGGGCAATTAGATCAGTTAGCGTTACAACTTAATGATAAAAAACAACGACTGGCAACGTTTTCAGATGCGCTTTGTGTTCAAAAGCTTATCGAAAAAATGGTTGCTTAATTCCGATGAAACGATTGCGGTTTTATCGCCTTTTCTGCTGTCACTTATTGAAAGTGGCCAAAGAAAATCTGAAATATAAAACGTGTTTGATGATGGAAATGTCAGCGGCATGCCGAAGTTCATGTTCTGCAAAAGCGCCGTTGTTTTCATTTGGATCACACGTTGTAAATGGCCCTGTGATGAATATCGACAAAGGCCGCAAAACTATCATTGAAGGATAAGGCAGTGGATCGTATTCTGGGGTTGCCTGCAAAGTATATTCAAGGATCGGGAGCGCTCGATCGTATCGGGGGGACTGCAGCGGCCCTTGGCAATCGCGCGCTTGTCTTCGCTGATGATTTTGTGAAAGAGCTTGTGGGCACGCGCGTGGTTACAAGTCTTGAGGCTGCAAATGTGGTGTGTCTGTGGAAAGATTTTGGCGGCGAATGCTGTGGCCCTGAAATCCACAGACTCAAAACGAGTGGCACATCTGCAGATTTGGTGATCGCGATTGGTGGCGGTAAGGCGCTTGATACTGGGAAGGCTGTTTCTGTAGAGTTGGATGTTCCTTTCGTGTCTGTGCCGACAATTGCATCCACTGATGGGGCAGTCAGCTCCATTGCTGTCGAATATTCTGAAAACCACACTCACATTGGGGTCATGCGCTTAAATTGCAGCCCGGCAGCGGTTTTGGTGGATACACAAGTCATTGCAAACGCGCCCGCTCGATTGCTGGTTGCGGGTATGGGGGATGGCCTGGCAACTTGGGTCGAGGCGCGAGCATGTTATGCAAAAGGGAAGGTTAATTATCGCGGTGGAGCGATTTCGAATGTGGCGATGACAATGGCGCGGTCTTGCCATGATACGATCTTAAAGTTTGGGCGCGAAGCTTTGACTTCGGTAGAGAAGGGCGAAGTGAGCGAAGCCGTTGAGCGGGTGGTCGAAGCAAATATTTTTCTCAGCGGTGTTGGATTTGAAAACACGGGTGTCGCGGGTGCTCATGCATTCGATGCGGCTGTTTCACGTTTCAGTTCTAATCATAGCATTCAACACGGAGAGCGAGTTGCCTTGGGCGTGTTGTTTCAGCTGGTATTAGAGGGTGACAAGGATACGGTTGCCGAATTAATGCCCTTTTATAATGATGTGGGCTTGCCAACAAAATTATCAGGCATTGGCCTTAAGGATATCGATTCAAAAGGTGTTCAGGAACTGGCCACAATTATGATGCGCGAAAAATCTTCTATCTGGAACCTGCCGGTTGAGTTTACCCCAGTTGACATCCGTAATGCGCTATCACAGTTTTTATGAAGCTCAGTCAAAAACTGATCTGTGTCTCTGACCTAGGCACTCCTTCATCTTGGCGTGCTCAGCGGCGCTTGTTACAGAATAAACCGGACGCGTTGTAGGGTTAAATTATCGCACTTTCCGCGATAATAGATTTTATCCATTTTTGGAACGCAAGCACAGGCGGATGGTGGGTGCTGCGTTCTGGCCAAACCAGAAAATATGATCCAATAACAGAGGTTGCGGACCCACCCAGGCCAATCAACTTTCCTTGCTTAAGTTCGTTTTCGACCAAGTATTTGGGCACAATCGCCGCTCCAAGGCCAGAAACAACTGCTTGTATCATAGTTGCAAACTGATCGAATTGAATTCCCATGACGTTATCAATATCCAGCCCATGTTGTGCAAACCAACGGCTCCATGCATTTGGCCGTGTCTGCAAATGCAGAAGCGGCATTTTTTGAATTTCTTTCAAATTGTCGGCAGCCCTTGGGTCTACAATCAGTGGGGCCGCAATCGCAACCACTTCTTCTTCCATCAAGCGTAAGCTATTTGCGTTAGGCCAGTCATCCAAACCAAAATGAATAGCTGCATGAAAATTCTCGTTTGAGAAGTCAAAAGGGCGGGTTCGTGTGGAAAAATTAACTGTTACACCGGGATATTGGGCGATGAAATCCGCCAAACGTGGTGCCAGCCAATGTGTTCCGAATGCGGGCAGTACGGCTAAATTTAACGCGCCCCCATTTGGGTTTGTACGCAACTTAACCCCAGCATTGGTGATCAGGCTAATGCCTTGGTGCACCTCCTCAGCATAAGATTTTCCAGCTCCTGTTAAATGTAACCGTTGTTTATCCCGTTCGAAAAGTTGTACGCCAATTTGTTGTTCCAATTTTTGTATATGACGACTGACCGCGCCTTGGGTCAGGTTCAGCTCATGGGCTGCTTCTGTGACTGATCCGCGTCTTGCAACTGCTTCGAATGAGGCAAGCCAGACGAAAGGAGGCAAGAACCTCCTTGGGATTGAAACTTCATTCCATTTCAGCATGATCTAATTCCAAAAATTCTTAAAATCTACCCGTTATAAGTTATATAAAGCAGTGTATTTGTTTTATAACAAGAGGGCGAATTTCAAATTGTAATGACTGCAGGGAGAAATATACCAGTGTTCATTCGATCTGACCGCGCTGCGGATTTAAAACTGTCGGAAATGGTCCAGAGTTCAGAAAAAGTGCAGGCTTGCAGGGGAGTGGGTGAGGATCTTTTTAGTTTCGGTATGGTCGACCTTGACTTTCCAAGGCCGGAAACAAAATGGCTGTCGTTTAATGCACCAATTTACCCCACTAGAGCATTATATTCGGCAGATGAATTGTCGGCTCTTGCTGGTGCTTCGCGGGCAAACCTGCATATTTCATATGCCACCTTTACTTCATTTTGCAAATTTGCGCCTAACTTCGTGCGCGGCATCCTTATCGTGGATGACTTGCCTAAAGCCTATGCAATAATTGGCTGGCGATTGGGCCGAGGAATTGGTCCGCGCGAACCTATCGACACGATGGTAGGAGTGCAGGGGCAATCTACCTTCGACGCATCCTCAATCTTGCTGGCGTCTTCTCTTACGGGTTCACGAGATGTTTTTGGCGAATGCCTTGAACCCTTAAGAGGTCGCCGAGACTTTATAATTTCAGAATTGAACAAAACAGACCGCTCCGATTGCCTCATCCCAGTTGGTGCGGTTTATGCCTTCCCCTGCTGTGTGAAAACCTTTGGCTTTAAAATGCCGAATGGAACCGAAATCACCAGCTACGCTGAATTTTGTCCCTATCTCTTAAAGGCTGCTGTTGCGGTTGTTCCTAGCCACGCCTTCGGTTTGTCAGGCCATTTTCGATTGTCATACGCCTATGCGATGGCAGAACTCAAACAAAGCTGCGCGCGTATCACCAAAGCTGTCGCAGCGCTATCACAAAGGATAATTGAATGTCACTAAAACCCAAAGACGTCCCAGGCTTGTCCCGTTTTAACTGGGATGACCCATTTTTTTTAGAGCAGCAACTCAATGAGGAAGAACGGATGATGCGCGATGCAGCCCGTACCTTTGCTCAAGAAAAACTACAGCCTCGCGTTATTGAAGCCTACGCCAATGAAACCACAGAAACAAAAATTTTCCGTGAAATGGGAGAAATGGGTTTGCTTGGCGTTACCGTTCCTGAGGAATACGGCGGTTTAGGCGCATCTTATGTCACTTATGGGCTGGTTGCGCGCGAAATTGAACGCGTTGATTCTGGGTACCGTTCGATGATGTCCGTGCAATCCTCATTGGTGATGTATCCGATATATGCCTATGGCTCCGAAGAACAGCGTCAGAAATATTTACCCAAATTGGCCAGTGGCGAATTCATCGGTTGTTTTGGGCTTACTGAACCAGATGCCGGTAGTGATCCGGGTGATATGAAAACCCGCGCAGAAAAGGTGCAGGGCGGGTATGTCCTTAACGGTTCTAAAATGTGGATTTCAAACAGCCCAGTCGCAGATATATTTGTGGTTTGGGCAAAATCTAACGCCCATGGCGATAAAATTCGCGGCTTCATTCTGGATAAGGGTATGAAAGGTCTTTCGGCGCCTAAAATTGGCGGTAAAATGTCATTGCGTACCTCAATCACCGGCGAAATCGTTATGGATAACGTGGAAGTGAGCGAAGATGCACTGCTTCCGAATGTCGAAGGTCTTAAGGGGCCGTTTGGGTGTTTGAACCGGGCGCGTTACGGTATTTCATGGGGTGTTCTGGGCGCCGCAGAATTCTGCTGGCATGCATCGCGCCAGTATGGTTTGGATCGTAAACAGTTCAATAAACCACTTGCTCAAACACAACTTTTCCAATTGAAATTGGCCAATATGCAAACTGAAATCACACTTGGTTTGCAAGGAAGCTTGCGCATTGGTCGCCTAATGGACGAGGCAAAGGCTGCGCCAGAAATGATCAGTATGATGAAGCGCAATAACTGCGGCAAAGCCTTAGAAATTGCTCGCCATGCTCGTGACATGCACGGAGGCAATGGAATTTCCGAGGAATTTCAGGTGATCCGCCATATGGTTAATCTGGAAACGGTTAACACCTACGAAGGAACCCATGATGTGCATGCCCTTATCTTGGGCCGCGCACAGACTGGTTTGCAGGCCTTTTTTTGAACATCTAGGGGAATAATTTATGGATCGCGCAGATATCGTTCACGAGGCTTTTCTTGCCAGAGTGAGTGCAGGCGAATTTCCCAGTGGTGATGCGCCATACGGCCCTTTGTCTGGCTTTGAGGCCGTTGCGATTTTTCGGGCTCAATGCCTGAGCCGAAATCTTGATCGACGGTCGCGCAAAATGCAAAGCGCTGGACAAGGGTTTTATACCATCGGTTCATCCGGGCACGAAGGCATGGCGGCGGTTGCTTCTGCATTACGGCGCGATGATATGGCGTTTCTGCATTATCGGGATGGGGCGTTTCAAACGCGCCGTTCTGCAATGGTGCCTGGAACAACGCCTGCTTGGGATATGCTGCTCAGCTTCTCCACCGCAAAATCGGATCCTTTGTCTGGGGGGCGTCATAAGGTACTTGGATCCAAGGCTATGAACATCCCGCCCCAAACGTCTACAATTGCCAGTCACCTTCCCAAAGCGGTCGGTGCGGCATATTCCATTTCATTGGCCAAACGACATCCACCTGAACACAAAGTTTTGAAGGATGATAGCATTGTCATGTGCTCGTTTGGTGATGCGTCGGCGAACCATTCCACAGCGCAAGGAGCAATAAACACAGCCTGCTGGACCTCCTATCAATCTGTCCCACTACCTCTATTGTTTGTTTGCGAAGACAATGATATCGGCATTTCCACACGCACGCCTCAAGGTTGGATCGGCGCAAGCTTTGCCAATAAACCAGGTCTGAAATACTTCAAAGCAAACGGCCTTGATCTATTTGACACTTTTTGCGTAGCACAGGCAGCTGCAGAATATGTCCGCAAAAGAAAAAAACCCGCATTTTTACATCTGTCGCTGGTTCGCCTTTACGGTCATGCAGGTGCAGATTTGCAACAAACTTATCTGGCGAAAAGTATATTTGAGGAATGGGAGCAAAACGATCCGCTGCTGCATTCGGCGCGCTTGCTTACCGAAAGCGGCGTTCTAACGGCCGACGAGGTTCTTTCAATATATATTGAGACTGAAGAGCAATGCGCTCGAGTCGCTGAGGAGGTGATTCAACAACAACGTCTGTCTACATCGCAGGAGGTCATGGCCTCTATTGTGCCACCCAAAAGAGAATGTAAGCTCACCAACGGTCCATCTGAAGAGGCACGAGAGACTGCATTCGGTAGCGACATACAACAAATGGAAAAACCTCAAAATATGTCGAGGTTGATAAACTGGGCATTAACCGATCTTATGCTCGAATATCCTGAAATTATAATGATGGGCGAAGACGTGGGCCGTAAAGGAGGCGTTTATGGTGTGACACAAAAGCTTTGTGATCGTTTCGGTCAGGATCGGGTGATCGACACATTGCTAGATGAGCAATCCATACTCGGGTTGGCTATCGGTCTGGCCCATAACGGGTTTATTCCGCTGCCTGAGATCCAGTTCTTGGCTTATTTCCACAACGCCGAAGATCAAATTCGCGGCGAAGCCGCAACGCTCTCTTTTTTTTCCAATGGACAATTCACAAACCCTATGGTGCTGCGCATAGCGGGACTGGGTTACCAAAAAGGGTTCGGTGGGCATTTCCATAACGATAATTCGCTTGCAGTCTTGCGCGATATCCCTGGTGTGATCGTTGCTTGCCCATCCCACGGTGCCGACGCTGTTAAAATGCTGCGCGAATGCTTGCGACTAGCGCGCGAAGAACAGCGGGTTGTGGTGTTTGTAGAACCCATCGCGCTGTATCCAATGCGTGACTTGCACGATGAAAAAGACGGCGGTTGGATGCACACTTACCCCGCAATGGATGAAAGCGTTTCATTGGGTGAAGTTGGCGTTACAGGCAATGGCCCTTTGGCTATCATCACTTATGGCAATGGTCATTATTTATCACAACAAGCCGCTAAAGTTCTGAAACAACAAGGGATTGAAATACGTATTGTCGACATCCGCTGGATTGCCCCTCTTCCTGCCGAGGGCATATTATCCGCCATTGACGGTGCACAAAAAGTTCTGGTCGTAGATGAATGTCGCGGAACCGGTGGCCAGGCCGAAGCCTTATTTGCGATGCTTACGGAACGCAGCGATCTCCCCGTGGCACGTCTTGCTGCGGAAGACAGCTTTATCGCGACGGGTCCAGCATATGCCGCCACAATGCCCAGTCGTGAGAGTATAATCGCGGCTGCTACGAAGCTTTGGAATACATTATGAAACAAACCGCAGTTGTTATCGCGCCTGGCCGGGGCACTTATAATAAAAACGAACTCGGTTATTTGAAACGGCATCACTCGAACGCTCCAAATCTTGACCAATTTGATGCTTACCGCGCCACGCTTGGCCAAAAAAAAATCAGTGAGCTAGATACGTTTCCCCAATTTTCGGGTCCCACGCATACGCGCGGTGACAATGCGGCACCGCTTATTTATGCCTGCGCCTATTCTGATTTTGTTTCCATTGATCGTGATCTTTTCGATATTGTAGGGATAACGGGCAATTCCATGGGTTGGTATATCGCGTTGGCTTGCGCGGGTGCACTTGATCCCATGGGTGGGATGCAGGTTGTCAACACCATGGGAACGCTTATGCAAGTTCACATGATTGGTGGCCAACTGATCTATCCTTTTCTAGACGATAATTGGCAAGAAATTCCTGGCAGACGCGACAATTTGCTGTCTGAAGTCGCCACGATCAACGCCCGCCCAGATCACGATCTGGGCCTATCCATTGATCTTGGTGGCATGTTGGTACTTGCGGGAAACGAGGCAGGTTTGAGCGCATTTGAAAGATCAGTCCCAGCTTTACAGGGGCGTTTCCCGATGCGCCTACAAAATCATGCAGGTTTTCATACCCATTTGCAAAGACCTATTTCCAAACTTGGCTTTGACGCGCTTTCAGAGCAGCTATTTGTCCAACCGACCATCCCGCTCATTGATGGTCGTGGTGCAATTTGGTATCCCAACTCGACAGATATTAGCGCGCTATATAACTACACGCTAGGGCATCAGGTTGTTGAACCTTATGACTTTACGGCAGCTATTCGCACAGCGGCGCGTGAATTTATGCCAGATGTTTTTATCGTTTTGGGCCCAGGCACCACGCTTGGCGGTGCAACGGCTCAAGCTCTTATTCGGGCGAATTGGAGAGGATGGCGCTCAAAATTAGATTTTCAACAGGAATCTCAAACTCAGCCTAGACTTTTGTTACAGGCTAAAATGCACGCATCAGATTGATTGCGTTATACAATGGGCATTTAAACATCAGAAACGATTTAAATCGCAAGTCAATGGCGGCTAAGTCTACCGGTTGCGTTATAAGAGCCTGTCAGATCTTACCAGAATAAACCGTCTTGCCATACTGTCTTCGGTAATTAGCAATTAGGCTATGTCCAAGCAAATTTCATTCCGCTATTTCAAAATCTGCCCTGAGATCACCCAACTTGCAGTTATGCTTTATGTGTGGTTTCCGCTTTCACTGAGAAATGTAGAAGACCTGCTTCATGAGCGTGGAGCAGATTTAAGCTATGAATCTGTCCGGTACTGGTGGCATAGGTTTGGCTCTCAATTTGCAAACCAGATCAAAAAGAGACGAGCAGGGGGTATGCAGTCAAGCAACTGGAAGTGGCACCTTGATGAAGTCTTTGTGAAGATAATTGGTGAAAGGCATGACCTCTGGCGTGCAGTTGATCATGAGGGCGAGGTGCTAGAAAGCTACGTCACCAAAAAGAGAGACAAGAAAGCCGCGTTAAAGTTCATGAAAAAAGCTATGCGGCGCTATGGAGCCCCCAATGAGATCGTCACAGATAGGCTTCGATCCTACAGTGCAGCAGCAAAAGAGCTGGGCTGTTTAGAAAAGCAAGTTACCGGGCGGTGGGCGAACAACAGAGTTGAGAATTCACATTTACCCTTTCGACGACGAGAAAGGGCAATGCTTCGGTTTAAGCGCATTCACAGTCTTCAAAAATTTGCCTCAGTCCACGCCTCATTTTACAATCACTTCAATTCACAAAGGTCACTCTCCAAGCGCAGTACTTTCAAGCTAAACCGTGACGCGGCTCTCACCGAGTGGCGTTTCTTACTGATTTCATAGAAAAGGGTCGATAATCTAATACTGATGCTTGGGCTACTTTGTCTGACAGCACCATCTTCAGGCTTCTGATGCTTGAGCCGATTTCTCTGACAGCACTGCTAAGACAGTTTCCCGTAGCGTTGTGGGTGCCTATATTGAAAGGCGCTACGTCTTTAACCCTATTGTTCCAGTCTATCCGCAATCGCTGCGATCCGGTACATCTCACGCATAACCGGTTTTTCTATCAATTTGCCGTCGATCACAATCAGACCCGTATCCGCGTTCTCAAATTCGTTAATAATGCGACGGGCGCGATCAATTTGCGCAATGCTCGGTGTGAACACTTCATTCAGCGCAGCAATCTGTTTGGGATGCACGGAGCCCTTACCCGAAAAGCCCAAGTCGCGAACTTTTTCGGCCTCAACGCGCATCCCTTCAGAGTCATCAAGATCAAGGAATGGCACATCAATCACGTCTAATCCGGCGGCTGCAGCGGCATGCACCACGCGCGAGCGTGCATAGATCATCGCGTCAAATGTGTTTTGGCACCGCAGTTCAGCCGCCATATCAACGCCGCCAAAAAACATTGCATCAATGCGGTCCGAAGATTTGGCAATCTCAAACGCCGCTTCAAGCCCCTCATTGGTTTCAATAATAACGTGCAACCGCGTTGTATGGCCCGCTTCTGTTAACAATTGATCCAAAATCACCACTTCGTCTGGCGTACGCAGCTTGGGCATCATCAAGGCGGGTGGCGGGGTCTTGCTGTTTAAGACGGCGTTCACATCCTCGATCCCAAAGCGTTCGCGCATCGAGTTGATGCGTAGGATCCGCTCGACACCGTCATCGGCTTGCGGGGTTTCAAACAGCGCCAAAGCTTTTTGCCGCGCTTCGGCTTTGTCTTTTGGGGCAATCCCGTCTTCAAGTTCAACGCACACGATATCTGTGCCCGAGGCCAGCGCTTTTGGGAACATGTCAGGGCGTAAGCCTGGTGTAAAAATGAAACTGCGGCGCGGGCGAATAATCCGGTTTGTCATGTCAGATGCCTTTCAGGTGATGCCATGCAGCGTTTTTGTTTCAAGATAATCTTCCAGCCCCATTGACCCGCCTTCGCGGCCATTGCCCGATTGCTTATAGCCGCCAAAGGGGGACCCGTAATTGAAGCCCCCCCCGTTGACGTGAATGGCGCCAGCGCGCAGGCGCGCGGAAACACGCTCGGCACGAGCCGCGCTGCCAGTTTGCACATAAGCGGCCAGACCGTAGGGCGTGTCATTGGCAATCGCAATCGCCTCATCTTCATTTTCAAAGGGAATGATCACCAAAACGGGACCAAATATTTCTTCCTGCGCAATCGCCATATCGTTGGAGACATCTGCAAAGATCGTTGGCTTCACATACCACCCAATTTCACAGCCTTCGGGTTTGCCGGGACCGCCTGCCAATAAGGTTGCCCCCTCGGCAAGCCCCTTATGGATCATGGCTTGCACACGTTCATATTGAATACGGTCAAAGAGAGGGCCGATATGATCACCCGCCTGCGCCGGATCCCCGACCGCCGTTGCTTCTGCCGCCCGCTTTGCGATTTTGAGCACCTCGTCATAACACGCGCGCTCGACCAAAAGCCGGGTTGGAGCATCGCAAGATTGTCCGGTGTTAAACATGCATTCACCGACCGAGGCGGTAACGCGCTCTGCAAGGTCGCAATCTGCAAAGACGAGGTTGGGTGATTTGCCACCCAGCTCAAGCGTCACCCTTTTGACGGTTTCGGCGGCATCCTGCGTGACGGCTGCCCCGGCACGCGTTGATCCGGTAAACGACATCATCTGAACATCGCGGTGACGCGACAGCGCCGAGCCAACCGTGTCTCCAAGGCCATTGATTAGGTTAAACACTCCAGCTGGATAGCCGGCCTCATGAATAATTTCTGCATAGATCATTGCGGAAATCGGCGTATGCTCGGAAGGTTTTAAAATACAGGTACAGCCCGTGGCCAGTGCCGGAATAACCTTAAGCGCGATCTGATTCATCGGCCAATTCCAAGGCGTAATCAGCCCACAAACGCCAATCGGTTCGCGTATCAAAATATCGCTATTGGATAAAACGCAGCGCTCTTCAAGCGTTTCAAGCGCCTCTATGAAGCCAATAAGATGGCCAATCGCGGCATCGGCCTGCGCGTCGCGCGCCATGCTAATCGGGGCGCCCATCTCTATGCGCATCGCCTGTGCAAGATCCTCGAACCTCTTTTCAGTGACAGCTTTCAACGCTTTGAGAAGCGCCAAGCGATCGGCTTTGCTGGTTAAAGAAAAGCTATCAAAGGCAGATTTTGCGGCGGCGACCGCGCTGTCCACATCCGCTGAATTGCCCAAGGCGACCGTTCCAATTTGTTCTTCCGTGGCAGGATTCAGAACTGGCATTGAGGCTTCTGAGATTGGGTTAACCCACTGCCCAGAGATATAAAAGTTTGAAAGGTTTTTCATCTGATTTTATCCCGATTTTTTCCAGGCGTAGTGTTCATATTGCTTATCAATAGGTGTACGCGCCAAATGGTTGACGTAGTTGCTGATCGTTTTTTGAGCCAAGCCCAGCACAACCTCCAACATATTCTGATGAGTGAAACCGGCGCTTAGGAACTTTGAGATTGCAGAGTCACTTGCGTGCCCATGATTGCGCAACAACAGCAAAGTAAAATCGCGTAAAGCTTCGAGCCGGGCCGTGGGAAGAGCTTTTTCGTCGCGCAGAGCATTTGATATCGCCTTATCAATCTTCATAGCCTTGGCCATGTAAGTATGCGCTGGAACACAGAAATGACATTGATTTTCGACATTGATGCTCTGCCAAACCACAGTTTTTTCTTCATTCGTAAAGCTTGAGGCCATGAATGCTTTGTGCAGTGCAGCATATGCTGTCAGCGTTTCTGGAGAATCTGCGGTTACGGCGTAAAACCCATTTGGCCCCGAATGCTCAAGCAATTGCCGCAAGAGTGGTTTGCTTTTCTCTGGGGCTGTTTCAACATCGTGCTTTTGGAATGCGCTGTACATTATTCGGTTTTTTCCTTCCCTTAGCGTGCTTTAGCCAAAGCGCTTTCTACCAAAAGCTCCATTTCGGCGCGGCTCGCGGTTCTGGGGTTTGTACCTGCCGCGCTATCTTGCATTGCCTTTTCAGCGATGCGGCTGGCACAATCTGCGGGCACCCCGATTTCACTTAAAGAACGTGGGATATTGATATCGTTAAGAAGGCGCTCAACCTCTATAATGAAGGCGTCAACCGATGCATCTGTGAGGCCCATGGCATCCGCCATACGCTTTACCTTGTGCTCCATACCCGGCAAGTTGAACCGCAGAATAACTGGCAATATGATTGCGTTGGTGAGCCCGTGCTGTGTATTAAATTCAGCCCCCACCATGTGCGAGATCGCGTGCACATGCCCCAAGCCTTTTTGGAAAGCGATCCCGGCAAGGCAAGATCCGACAAGCATGCCACCACGCGCGGCCATGTTCTCCGGCGCGCGTACTGCCACCGGTAACCATTTTGCGACCAGAGCCAGCCCTTCCAGTGCAAGGCCATCACACAGCGGATGAAAACCCGGCACGCAATAGGCCTCAATTGCATGCACCATGGCATCCGCGCCGGTCCAGGCGGTCAGATTGCCAGGCAGGCCAAGGGTCAGTTCTGGGTCAAGCAGCGCCAAAGATGGTTTCAATTGCGGATGGTAGATGCAGAATTTCATGCCTTTACCCGTATGGGTGACCATCGCCGTACTTTCAGTTTCGGCGCCAGTTCCGGCCGTGGTCGGAATGGTGATCAGCGTTGGAAACGCTTGATCAGGGCCAATATCTGCCGGCTCGGATTCCCATTCAAACTCCCAAAGATCTCTGTCATTTCTGGCGGTAAGGCAGATGGCCTTGCCTCCATCCATCGCACTGCCGCCTCCAATCGCAATGATCGCATCGTGATTGCCCGAGCGGAATTTATCGCGCCCGGCGCCAATTTCATCATCGCGCGGGTTTGGCGATATTTCCGAAAACAAGCCAGCGGACACGCCTGCGTCAGACAAAACCCTCTGCAACCTTGAAATGAAAGGCAAATCTCGGCTGCCTTTATCGGTGACGATCAAGGGGTTTCTCAGCCCCAGCGCCGCGCAGTGTTGTCCAATTTCCCCCAGACGGCCCGGCCCATACGCGATGGGTATTGGGAAGGTCCAATCCTGTGGTTCCAAAATGTCGGCGTCAGTCATGCTATCTACTGCTTTCATTGATCAGTTCGCAGGGCGTTCCGGGATAGAACGATCCAGCCCGCGTACAATTTTTTTGTCTGGGTCAAAAAATGGCGGTTGAACGATTTGAGCGTCGTGTAGGCTGCCGTCAGGCAAGCGCATCGCGAGGGTTCTGCCGACCCAATCGCCGCGCGTGTTAAAATGCACATAGCCAACGCCAAGGCCCAGCGTTGGGGAGGGGATCCCTGCGGTAATGCGCCCAACCTCGCGGCCACCGTCGAAAATCAGCGCGCCTGCAGCCGGGGTTTTTGTGCTACATGTCACCCCAAAGAGACAGCAGTGCCTTTCTTTCGTCAAAAGCGCAGTTCGACCGATGAAATCGCCTTTGTCCATGTTAACGAAAGGTGCCAAGCCAGCCTCAAACGGCGTCATATCCGGCGTGATATCGGTGCCATTTCCAAGAATACCGCCTTCGATCCTGCGGATGGTCAAGGCGTGGGTGGATGAAAACTCCATGCCATGCGGCGCGCCGCAATCCATCAGATGATCCCAAAGCGCCAGATGATCCGTCTGCGCCCCGTTGCTGTAAATTTCATAGCCAAGTTCATTGGTGAAACCGGTGCGTGAGACATAGAGCGTTTGACCGCCCAAGTCATAATATCCGGAACGAAAATATTTCATTGTATCGTCAATCGCCCCGTTTGAGGCGGCCGTCATGACCGCCATCGAGGCCGGCCCTTGAATTTGCAACACGCGACTGCGCGGGTCCCGTATGGTGACGTCTAAGCCCTCGGAATGCGCCACCAACCAAGCTTCCATTGGGCCATCGGCCTGCACATACCAAAAACGGTCTTCAGCCAACCGAAACATTACCCCATCCATAAAGATGCCGCCTTGCGGGGTGCAGGCAATTGCGTAATATCCGCGGCCTTCGGTCATTGTTGCAATCTTTCGAGCAAATACTTTTTCTAGAAAAGGAACGGCATCCGGCCCGCAGATTTCGATCGGCTTTTCAGGCACGTCAAAAATAAGCGCTTTTTGACGCAGACACCAATATTTATCGAGATAATCTTCACCCATATAAATTGTGAAGAACCGCCCTGCATAAACCCCTTTCACCATTTCTGGTCGGCGTGTGCGTTCGATAAATGGAGATTCCTCAAAACGGCGGGCGCTTATAGCGATGTTGTTATGCAAATCAGAGGCTTCTTGAAGATTGCTCATGTCTTCTCCATTCGATCGTTATCTGGGCTGGGGCGTAGGATGGTGGGCGGCGCATGTGCCGTGACAGATGGCGCTGAGCCTGTGAACAGTTCAACCTCGATCAGGCAGGAATGGGCGCTGGGGCCTTGCCCCAGTTTTGATGTGCCCTTGTCACGGGTCAGCACGTTGGGGTTGCCATGTTTGCACAAACCGGTTTCATCTGGATCATACCAGGCACCGGTGCTCATCTGAACAACTGCAGGGCGCATGGTGGGGTCAACCACAATGCCTGCCAGGCAGGCACCGCGATCGTTAAACGCGCGCACAAGATCCCCGGTTTTAAGCCCGCGCATATCGGCATCCTCAGGGTGCATGTGCAATGGTTCGCGGCCTCCAACTTTACGGGCCTTGCTGACAGAACCATGATCGAGCTGGGAGTGTAATTTTTCCTTTGGCTGGTTTGATATCAGATGAAGTGGATAGTCAGCCCTATTGCCCAACCATTCATAAGGTTCCTGCCAAAGCGGATGTCCGGGGCAATCGGCGTAGCCAAAATCTGCAACCGTTTTTGAAAAGATTTCAATTTTACCGCTAGGCGTGGTCAGCGGATTTGCCGCAGGATCGGCGCGAAAATCCTCTAACATGACGGTGGGGTGCGCAGGCTCTGCAAGTTTGAACCAGCCCTTATCAAGAATACGGTCATACTCGGGCATCTCAACGCCGTCTTTATGGGCTCGAGTGATGGTTTGTTCGTATATTTGCCTCTGCCAATCAGCAGCGCTACGCCCTTCGGTGAAAGCCTCTGCAACACCCATGGCCTCAGCAATACCGGCAAAAATCTCATAATCGTCGCGGGCCTGCGCAAAGGGTTCTGTCAGTTTCGCCATGGCAACCACATAGGGGTCGCGCGGGGTTATCGCGATATCAGCCCGTTCCATCGGCGTGGTGCAGGGCAGCACGATATCAGCGTGTTTGGCAAGTGAATTCCAGCACCACTCATTGACGATGATCGTGTCTGGCCTTTGCCAAGCCTGCATCATCAGGTTCAGGTCTTGATGATGGTGAAAAGGATTGCCTCCGGCCCACCACACCAGTTTAATATCAGGATATGTGTACTCTACCCCGTCAAAATCGAAGGGCCGACCCGGGTTAAGCAGCAAGTCAGTGATACGGGCCACTGGAATAAAGTTTTCAATTGGATTTTTTCCCTGTGGAAGAGATGCTCCGGAAATGCTTTTGAATTTGCCCCCGATGTAATTCATCGCGCTGTAACCAAATCCAAACCCGCCACCAAGCAAACCGATCTGGCCGAGCATTGAGGCCAATGTTATACCCATCCAGAAGGGTTGCTCACCATGGTCTTGACGCGTGAGCGACCAACTGAGTGAAATCATCGTGCGCTGGGCTGCCATGCGGCGGGCCAATGCGCGGATCGTCTCTGCAGGAATTTCACAAATCTTAGCTGCCCAATCCGCGGTTTTTGCGATGCCGTCGGGCTCGCCCATCAAATAAGGCAGAAAGGCTTCAAATCCCTGCGTGTAACGATCCAAAAAGGCCTGATCCGTAAGCCCTTCGATCTGCAAAGTATGCGCTAGCCCCAGCATCATCGCCACATCCGTATTAGGGCGCAGGGGCACCCATTCAGCGTCAACATCTTCAAGCATGTCAGATTTTATGGGGCTGACATTGATAATCTCGATCCCCGCGCTGCCTGCGGCCAACAAGGCTTCGCGCTGAATATGACAGCCGGTGCCGCCTTGACTGATCTGACCGTTTTTCAGCGGCACGCCTCCGAAACAGACGAAAAGCTGCGTGTGGTCCCTGATCACTTCCCAACTTGTACAGGTGTCCAGATACGCGCGAAAGCTGCCCAGGATATGCGGCACCATGGCCTCAGCAGCGGCGAAACTATAGGTGAATTTTGAACTGGTAAAGCCGCCGATGCAGTTCAAGAACCGCTTGAGTTGACTTTGGGCATGATGAAACCGGCCGGCGCTTGCCCAGCCGTAAGAGCCGCCATAGATCGCCTGATTGCCAAAGTCGCGGCGTACCCGCGTAAGCTCATCCGCAACCAGACGGTTCGCATCCGCCCAGCTTACGGCCACGAACGGCTCGCGCCCGCGCAAGTCGGTGCTATGGCCAGCTTTGCCCTCTAACCAGCTTTTGCGTATCATAGGCATATCTATGCGCATTGGCCCATGCTGCACATCCAAAATGCCTGGCCCGATGGGCGAGGGGTCTTGGTCATGCTCAAAGGGTAGCAGCTCTTGCACGCGGCCATTCGCGACCTTGGCGCGATAGGTGCCCCAATGCGTACTTGTCAGGGGCAGGGCAGGTGTTTTTACCATAGCGCTAACCTTCAGCTGGCTGGGTTTGATGTGTAGCGTTCCTGCAGCTTGACGCTCCAGGCAGCGGTCATTCGGTCTGCGATGATTGCGATAATCGCCATGCCAATCCCGGCGGTCATACCAACGCCAAAATCACCATCTCCCAGCCCGATATAGACTTGTTGACCCAGGCCGCTGGTGCCCACTAAGGCCGCGATAACCAGCATAGAAATCCCGAACATGATTGTCTGATTAAGGCCCAGCATCATTTCGGGAAGAGCCAAGGGAATCTTTACCCGCCACAATAATTGCCAACGGGTGCAGCCCATGCAAGTGGCCGCTTCAACCACCTCATGTGGTACGCTTCGCAATCCATGCTCAGAATACCGGATTGCAGGGACCATGGCATAAGCCATCACGGCCAGGAGGGCTGTGAACTCGCCAATTTTGAAGATCATTACAAAAGGGATCAGCAGCACAAAGAGTGGCATGGTTTGCAGCGTGTCATTAATGGGCTGCAAAACCCGCGAAACAGATTTGAATTCAGAGGCCAAAATGCCCAGTGCAGAGCCAAGGGTGAATGACAAAACGACGCCAATGCCGCAGAGATAAACACTCAGTAAGGTCTGCGGCCAGATGCCTGACAGTAACAGATAGGCGAGCCCGATTAAAACGGACAAAGCCAGCTTTGGACCAGATAATTGCCAGCACACAAAAGCCATAATCAACCAGAGCGCAGGCCATGGCATGCGGGTCAATCCAAAAAACAGCATAATCGCCAGCAATCCAATCACCACCGCAAGTCTCTGCCGTCTTCGCAGCCCTGCAAGCGCCATCAATGCCAGTGCCGTCAAAGCATAACCGGCCTTCAATGCGGGGGTAAATGTGAACCCCCAAGAAAAGGGCGAAATCACCTGCTCTAACCCCATTTTGATTGGAAGCATTAGGTAAAAGAACGCCCAAGTTTTAATCAGCGCAATCCAGGCTGCATATTCAATGATGATATAATCGATCGCGTTGTTTAAAGGGCCAGAAGGGTCGTAGACCCAAGACTTTGGATAGGTTTGAAGTGGTGGCAAAATAAGGCTAATAAAATAAAGGCATAAGGCGCCCGTAACGGCGGTTAAAGTGAATTGGTGACGCCAGTAAAACGGTTCGGAAACAAGGTTCGTTTCCTTTGGTTTTCGGTTTGCAAACCCCGCCGTTATGCGATCCATAACCATGGCCATCAAGGCAATCACCACGCCTGCCACCAAGCTTTCACCAAACCGTGCCTTGCGCATCGCCGATAAAACTTCCCAGCCAATATCGGAGGCCCCACCAATAATTGACGCAATGATCACCATTGAAAACGCCGCCATCGTGGTCTGGTTAATCCCTAACATAATTTGTCTTGCTGCGCTTGGCACGCGCACCCGAAAGAACAATTGGGTCGCGGTGGCCCCCGACATCAAACCAGATTCGATCACTTCCGGCGCAACCCGGCGTAGACCAAGCAGCGTGTTGCGTACCATTGGAGGGAAGGCATATAAGATGCCCGCAATCAGCCCCACCACGACGCCAAAGCCAAATAGCAGCAGGATAGGAAGCAAATAGGCAAAGGCTGGAATAGTTTGTAGCGCATCTAAGGTGACCATGATGGCACGTTCCGCGCGCGGATAGAAAAACCCTGCGGTTCCGATGGCAAACCCAATCAACACGGCCAGCGGCACCGATACCACCACCAAAGCGAGCGAATTCATCGACTCAATCCAAAGCCCCACAATCAGCATGTAACTGACAGAAAAAGCTGTAAAAACGGCAAGCTTCCACCCTGATGCCGCATAAGCAATACTCACCAATATAAAGACTGAGACGGACCAGGGCAGCCAGGTTAAAAGGCTGCGCACCGCATCCATAGGCACGTCAAGGCCCATAGAAACTGTACGAAAAAATGCCCCTGTTGCCTCTACGACCCACGTCATCATGGTGTTTAGAACCAATACGATCGGCATAACCCATTCGTCGGGAAAGACGATCAGCCATGGGGCCGCGTCGCGCAGGGCCAACAAGCCTAAGGTCACAGCCAGTATCGCAAACCAAAGAAGCAAGGAAAAACGCCCTGCCGGCTTTTGAGAGTGTTTGACGGCATCCGTGTCGGCGCGCATCATCCGGCCTCCTGCTGCCGCGTGGTATCAGGTTTAACTTCTGAACCCTTCGACAAAGCACATACCACCGATGTCGGGGTAACAACGCCGATGGGGTTCCCATTCTGGGCAACCGCAACGCCGTTGCGATGAATTGCCAGATGGCAAAGCAGATCTTCAACGCAAACCGTTTCTTGCACTTCAAACATGCCCGCTTGCACCGTTGCGGTATCGTCGATCACATCGCGCGCCAACAACACGCGCGCCAAAGGTACATCACTGGTAAATTCGGCCACGTAGTCATCTGCCGGATTGATGATCAATTCAGCGGGTGTACCGATCTGAACAACCATGCCATCGCGCATGATCATCATTCGGTCGGCAATGCGCAGCGCCTCTAGAAAATCATGCGTGATGAAGACGATGGATTTTTTCAACGTGGATTGGATCCGCAGAAATTCATCTTGCATCTGGCGCCGGATCAACGGATCAAGCGCGGAAAATGGCTCGTCTAGAAACCACAGCTCTGGCTCTACCGCCAAGGAACGCGCAATCCCCACCCGTTGTTGCTGCCCCCCGGAGAGTTGCCGCGGAAAACTTTTTTCGCGCCCTTCCAGCCCAACCAGCTCAATCACCCGCGCTGTTTTTTCGTGCTGCTCTTTGGCCGACAAGCCTTGCAGGCTAAGAGGAAATGAGATGTTTTCTGCCACAGATAGATGCGGAAGCAAACCGAAGCTTTGAAAAACCATACCCATTTTGTGACGGCGGATATCGATCAGCTCAGACTTGTTTTTCTTAAGCAGATCTTCGCCATCGAGTAAAATTTCCCCGCGGGTCGGCTCGACAAGGCGCGACAGGCAGCGCACCATCGTGGATTTACCAGAACCGGACAGACCCATAATAACAAAAATCTCACCCTCATTCACGTCGAAAGAAACATCTGCAGCCGCTGGGATTGCGCCGTTCTGCCTTATTTTATCAACCAATTCTGGGATGTTATCGCTGGCGGGGCCGGTGGGGTGATCAAAATAAGAATTGGGAGTGTTGCCGTATATTTTCCACACATTGCGACAGGCGATTTTAACGGTGGCTTCGCTCTTTTGTGTCATGCTCCCCCCCTTTAGATGCGCCAGAGCAGTCCAGCGCCTCTGGCCTGTTTTAACGTGGCCCGCACATCATATCAGAACTTTTTGTTATGGTTAAGTTGTGAAACGGGGCGGTGGAATGAGACCGCCCCGTTTGAATGTTCAGCTGCCAGCAGGATCAACTGCCTGCGGCAACCCAAGGCTTCCAAGTGGCTTCATTGTTCACCATCCACTCTGCGATCACCTCTTCAAGTTCACGTTTGTTGAAATCGATTTCTAAAAGAAGCGAATTCTGCATAGCATTGTCGATGGACAAAGCTTCTATGATTTTGAAGGCGCCGGGCCAGGTGGTTTCAAAGTCACGCGACACGATTTTAGAGATATTGGCCTGCTTGAAGCCGCAATCGCCTGTTTTGTCGGGGTAAATGCCGGGTTCAGGGTTGGTGTCGCAATCTTCGGTATAGCCGGGGAATTGAACCCAGTCGAAATCCATTTCTGAGTGAACCCAATGCGGCTCCCAAAACATCACCAACATGGGGGATTGTGTCTTATAGGCGGCCTGCATTTCGGCAATCATAGCGCCTTCTGATCCGCCGGCAATCGGTTCAAATGGTAAGCCCGCGCTGTTGACCAAATCCTTGGAGCGCGTGCCCCAATCGGCGGGATAGGTTATTAAACGTCCCTTGGGGAACGTTTCAGCCGCGGCAAAAAGCTGCGAGCAGGCGATCAGTGCGTTCACATCTGGTAATCCGGGGCATTGTGCGTTCATGTAGCTTGGGTACATCCAGCTTTCTGTTGGCTCAAGGCCTGTTGAGCCCAAGACGACAATATCACCATTGGCAACAGAATTGGGGTAAATGTCTCCCACGTTATTGCCCCATGTTTCGGGCTGCAGATGTAGATTTCCCTGCGCAATGGCGGCAAATTGCGGCACCGCGCCGGCGGTAACATATTCGACAGTATATCCTGCAGCTTGCAAAACGCTGCCCGAGATATGCGCCGACACATGCTGTCCTGTCCATTCATTGACGGCGATTTTAATTGGATCGCTGCTATCGGCAGCGGCGCTGCTAACCAATCCAAGCATGGCAAAGCCAAGAACGCTGGTTACTTTACTAATCTGTTGCATGGTTTCTCCCTTTGATTATCGACGTTCCACCGTTGGTGGCCGCCCCTTTTCTTTCTTATTGTAGATAAAACTTACCATTAGAAAGTTTTTTATGTCAATGGTTGTGTTTTTCAGGTTTTTCGTCAAAACTATGGCAATAATAACAATGTAGATTTCTGAGGGTGCTCCCATATGCGAACCAGTTCCATCCGAGCTATTAGACGCGTCGAACTGTCTCGTGCTGCCTTTGAGGCGGTGATTCGATACGGTTTGCGAAAAACTACATTGGAAAAAGTTGGCGATATTGCGGGTGTTTCAAAAGGTGTGGTGCTGCACCATTTTAAAGATAAAAGTGCTTTGCTTGAAGCCGTTTTTCGAAGATCTAACACGTTGCTCAGCGGATCTGTTGTTGAATTATACCGCTATGCCGAAACCCCGTATGAACGGCTCTGGGCGATTATCGTCGCCAATTTTTTTGAAACTATTTTTAACCGTCAAGTGTGCCAAGCTTGGGTGTCTCTGATTTCTGAAGTGCCCCATAATACAGAATGCCAGCGCGTTCAGATTGCCAATAATGAACGCATCAGAAGCAACTTGATGCATGAGTTGAAACATTTTTTGCCAGAACAGGAGGCCGAGCAGGTGGCGCGCCATCTTGGGGTTCATATTGATGGCATTTGGGTGCGCGCTGGCCTGTTGCCGCACCCTGTCGAAACCAATATGGCCATATCGGAAATGCAATTTGCCATCGAAAAAATGCTGCCTTTGGATGAAATAAGCGCCATCAAGCATAAAGAGGCCCGCAAGAAGATTAAGTCAGTTGCAGATATTGCGCTGGGCTCTAAGGCTTTTAAAGAAAAATTCCTGCAAGTTTAGAGCGCCGTTTAATCAATGGGATGGAGATTTCGACGCGGGCGACGGAGCGCCAAAAGTGGTTCCAGCATGCTCGCCCCGGCGATAAGCAAAACGCCCGTAAGTTCACGGATACCAAAGGGTTCGCCAGCTAAAAGCGCCACCGAAATTGCCCCAACGACGATTTCGGTCATGAATAATAGGCCAACGATACCTGGGCTTAGATATTTTGGCCCCCAAAGCGAGGCATAGGTGCCGGGCAAAACCAGAAGAGCCATGAAAATCAGTAGCAATGGCAGCGCCGGTAAAGCCTGCTCAACTTTTGGTATATAAGCGGGGGCCAGTAAAAAGGCAGCGCTTGCCGAAAAGATCAGCGACCACTGAAAAAAACCGGCCGTCAACTCGATGGCTGAATGGCTTTCAGACATGCGCAGGCGCACCATCGCTATCGCCCAAAGAACCCCCGAGGCAATACCAAGCCAATCCCCTATATTTTGCGGGATGGGAAACCGCGCGCCCAGGCCAAAAATGGTCAACATGCCTAGAATGGCCATCGCCATAGCAAGTATGCGGCTTGGGGTGATCGCATCGTTTAGAAAGATCCGTGCCAATATCGTCGCCCATATCGGCGTGAGATAAAACAGCAGCATGGCCCGCACCACATCCGTGTATACGATTGACGTTGAGTAAAGCAGCAATGCTCCGCCCGATAACATTGCGGTTAGTTGCAATGAAAGCCCACCCTTTTTGACATGCTTCCATCGCTTTAGGGTAACGGGAGTAAGGCAGATTGTCGGTATAAGAAAATAGACAACGGTGATCCAAAGACCGTGAATCCCTGCGTCTTCGAGAGCCCTAAGGGGAATCCAGAATAATCCCCACACAGCGCCTGCATAAAGGCAGGCAAGTTTCGCTTTGACTTCAAGGGATGCGTTCAACAGGTTGCCTCCGCAAGGCTCAGGCAAGTGGATTGATGATGCTCACACAGAGTGTGCAGAGCCGATACATTAAGGTCAACACCAATCCCCGGCTTATATGAAAGATGGGCATACTCTCCTTCCAGATGGAACGCTTTAAGCGCAAATTTTTCGCCATATGGGATATATGCGGGATATATTTCGGCCAGTTCAGCGTTGGGGATTGACGCGCAAACATGGAGCATCGCCGCGGCCGCAACAGTCATAGAACTCCAGCAATGTGGCGAGATCTGAACGCCTTGCTGCTCGGCCAGTTCTGCAAGCTCAAGCAGGTCCAAAATTCCCCCTACTGCGGCTATGTCAGGGTTTAGAATATCGGCGGCACCTGCAGCCAGTACGGCACGAAAATGTGCCAAACCGCAATGTTTTTCACCCGTCACACCGCGCAGCCCCGTGTCTTTGCGGATCTGAGCAAGGGCCTGACTGTCGTTTCCGTCGATGGGTTCTTCAAACCAATAGGCATGCGCGGGTTTGATTGCCTGTGCGATCTGTATCGCGGCGTCGGCATTGCCTTGAGCATCCAAATCAACCAGAAGCGCAATGTCATCGCCGATCGCGGCGTCCTGCGCCGCGTGGTTCAGCATGGGGTGGATTCTGATCGCCCTATACTCTTGAGCAACAAGATCGGTTGCGCGTGTTTCAAACGAAGCGACACCCCATTGCGTGGCGCTCCGGATATTTCCATGAATCGGAATGGCGCGGTTGTGATCGCCGCCCAATAAGTCGCAGAGCGGTGCGTTCAAAAGTTTGCCTGATATATCCCATAAGGCCATTTTTAACGCGCTACTCGCGGCGCTAAACTTCAAGCTCAGATGGTGCGCGGCAGCCTGCTTTGCCAGATCAAGAAATGCCCAAGGTGAAATAGATTTTAGTTTGCTTGCCGATCGACCCAGTGCATGAATGATTTCTGCAACCGCTTTTTTACGATAGGGCAGCACAAAAGCTTCACCCCAGCCATATATTCCGTCTTTCGTGGTGAGGCGAACGAATAAGCATGGTTTTACGTGCCCCCATTCATCGCCCCCCATTTCGGGAGCGGTAATCCAAGTTTCCAAACGCAACAAGGCAACCGGGCCGAAATTTAGTCCGGTCGGAATTTTTACACATGCTAAAGCCGAGTTGAGTTGCACCAACGTCTCCAGTCAGTATTCAATTTTTACTAACCTTTGGTCAGTATATTGTCAAACGGTAAGTATATCTTTAAAAGAATAGTTAACAAAACGTCCACGCAGGCGGTTCAAGAATCAAACAAGGCGTGGATTGGGCGAAATTTTGCGGAGAATGTCGAAATGGAATTCGATTACATCATTATAGGGGCAGGATCGGCTGGTTGTGTTTTGGCCAATCACCTCAGCAGTGATGCACGCAATCGGGTTTTGTTGATTGAGGCCGGCCGTGATACGGGCGCGCTTTCCCTCAAAATGCCGGCGGCCGTGTTGTCAAACCTGACCAGCACAACGCATAATTGGGCGTTTCAAGGTGAGCCTGAGCCCGGGTTGGATGGCCGCGTTATTCAACATGACCGCGGCAAAACAATTGGTGGTTCGTCATCGATTAATGGCATGGTCTTCATCCGCGGGCATGCGTTGGATTATGACGGGTGGCAGCAGGCCGGATGCCCCGGTTGGGGGTACGCAGATGTGCTGCCATATTTCAAACGCATGGAAAACTATGGCGGCGGCGGGGATGCGTTCCGCGGCGCGGGTGGTCCGCTTCACGTGCACCGCGCGGATCCTCAGGATCCAATCACGCTGGCCTTTATCAAAGCGGGCCAAGAGGCTGGATACCCCATAACAAACGATGTGAGCGGCTATTGTCAGGAAGGTTTCGGCGTCTCGGATCGCACCGTTTTTAAGGGCGAGCGCTGGAGCACCGCGAGGGCGTATCTTGATCCCGTGCGCAAGCGATCAAACCTGACCATACTGACGCGGGCGCTGGTGCAGAAAATTAATTTTGACGGTACCAAAGCCGTGGCGGTGACCTATAAAACCGGCGCTGGCATCTTGCGCAGCGCCCATGTTCGAAAAGAGATTATTCTGAGCGCGGGCGCCGTTGGGTCGCCGCAGATTCTCATGCTTTCAGGTATCGGTCCGGCTGGGCATCTTCGAGATATGGGGTTGGACGTTCTGAGTGATCTTCCAGGTGTTGGCCAAAACCTGAATGATCATCCTGATTTCGTGCTGAAGTATAAATGCAAGCAGCCCGTTTCGTTTTGGCCCAAGACAAAGCCGCTGGCCAAACTAGGGGCCGGGATTCAATGGATGATGACACGCGGCGGCATCGTCGCCTCTAACCTGTTTGAAGGTCTGGGCTGTGTCCGCTCGGGGCCGGGCGTGGACTATCCGGATTTGCAGATCATCATTTCGCCGATTGCGGTCGATGATAGAACATGGGCGCCGCTTCAAGAGCATGCCTTTCAAATTCATGTTGGGCTGATGCGGGCGCATAGCCGCGGCAAAATTGAGCTGCGCTCTTCCGATCCTAGCGATCCGCCGCGCATCTTGGTGAACTATCTCAAAGACGCGCGCGACCGAGATCTTATGCGCAAAGGTATCCGCTTGGTCCGAGAGCTTGTTGAGCAACCTGCCTTTTCCGATCTTAAAGGGGATGAGATTTTTCCGGGCTCTGACATCCATTCAGACGATGAGCTCGATCAGGTTCTGACATCTCATGCGACAACACAATGGCACCTGTCCTGCACGGCCCGGATGGGGGCAGCGACGGATAAGGGGGCCGTAGTGGATGCGCGCGGGCGGGTGCATGGTGTGTCTGGGCTGCGGGTGGTCGATGCCTCTATCATGCCGTTTGTAACCAACGGGAATACAAATGCGCCCACCATCATGCTGGCCGAAAAACTCAGCGATGATATTTTGGGTCGCGCGCCCTTGCCGCGGATTGATGCGGATCTGTGGCAAAATGCAGAGTTTGCGCCATGCCCATAAGCAAGCGGCTACTCGAAAAAAAAGAGGGAAGACATGATTGGCTATGTGATGATCGGCACAAATGATCTGGATCGAGGCGCAAGATTTTACGATGCTCTTCTGGCTCCGCTTGGATTGGTACAGGTTGAACGTGTAGAAACCTACGCGGCTTACGCCCCTAAAGCTGCAAAAGATGCAATTGAATTTTACGTCACTAGGCCCTTTGATCAAGCCCCGGCAACGCCCGGGAACGGAACGATGATCGCCCTGTCCGCTCCAACAATGCAAGCGCTTGAGCAGTTTCATAGGCTGGGTTTACAAAACGGCGGCAGCGATGAGGGCGCCCCTGGTCCGCGCGAAGAGGGCAGCAGCATCTGCTATGCTTATATTCGCGATTTTGACGGGAATAAGATTTGTGCCTTCTATGATGGGGTGAAAGTGCAGGCCGCTGATGAATGAGCATCCTGCTCTTGATCCTGCGCATATCTTCCCGACCTATATTGGGGGCAACGAATTATCGCCTTTTCATCATTGCTATGCCAATGATCAGACGGTGTTACGCCTAGCAGCGGGCCGTTTCTTTGCCCATCATAACGGCGATCCTTCAGAGTTGGGGTATTGGGCCCTGCGAAAACAGGCAGCGCTATTCGATGTGCCCGAACGCCCTGTCGAAATTTCTGGCCCCGATGCTGTTGCCTTTCTCGAGCGCATCGTCGCCAGACGGATCGGCGATATGAAAATTGATCGCGGGCGCTATGCGTTGATTTGCACCCATCAAGGTGGTATTTTTATGGATGGCATCTTGTTTCGACTGGCCGAGACCCGCTTTTGGTTTGTGCATCCTGATGGTGATCTAGAGCCATGGCTTTTGGCCCATAGCCATGGCTTTGATGTCACGTTCAGCGATCCTAAGTCGCGGGTATTGCAGCTGCAGGGGCCAAACTCATTTCCTATTATGCAGGCTGCATCTTCGGGCGCGCTCACCGAAAGCTTGAAATATTTTCATTCTGGCTTTTTTGATTTTGACGGTCAGCAAGTCTATGTTTCGCGCACGGGGTGGACCGGAGAATTGGGGTATGAACTCTACACCCTTGGCGATCAAACAGATTGTCCGCGCTTGTGGGATCACTTGATGCAAAAAGGAGCCCCTCATGGTCTGGTTTTCAGTTCCATGCAGGCGATGAATACACGCCGGATCGAGGCTGGCATTTTAGATAGCGGCAGCGATTTTGACATCTCTATGACCCCTTATGAGGCAGGGTTGGAGCGGTTTGTTGATCTCAGTAAAAAAGGTTTTATAGGCCGCGATGCCTTAAAGGCGGCCGCTCCTGCAACCCGAATTTTTGGATTGCGCTGCATTGCGGCCACCCCATGCTCCGGCGATTTAATCCTTAGCGGCAGTGCGCCCGTTGGGATGGTCACAACTGGTGCGCTTTCACCCTATTTGAAGTGCGGAATAGGGTATGCCCGGTTTGATCAGCCCGATGAGTGGTCTGGCAAAACGCTAACCTTAAAATCGCAGCAATCTGACAAGGTCACTTGCACGATCGTTGATCTCCCGTTTTATGATCCAGAAAAACGCTTGCCTCGCGGCTTGCCATTGCAAGGCGCGGGGCAGATTTAAACAAGCTTATTTTCTGATGAGAATCTGGCCTTAGCCAAGGGCTGTATAGGAGATGCAAAAGGAGAGGTATTTGATGCTCAAGGGACATCTCAGCGCGGAAGCTCAGCGCTTTCTTTGCAACGAGGAACCCGCGCCGTCGGGGCGCTCGGAGACGACATTGGCGGATCTGCGGTCCGCGACAAAAGCCTATATCACTCCGGCGGTTAGGCAGGTTTTGGCAACCACCAAAGTGACAACCCGCCATATCATCATCAACGATGTCGAGTGTTTAGAGGTAAGACCGCCTAAAACCACGGTATCTTGGCCGATACTTTATGGGTTCGGTGGAGGGTTCATCCAAGGCAGTGCATATGAGGACTTAACCATCGCAGCGCCCCTTTGCGCGATGACAGGTGCTGCGCTGATCATCCCAAGCTATCGGCTGGCCCCAGAACATCCTTGGCCCGCTGCCATTGATGATGGGTTTTCTGTTTATCAGGCGCTTTGCGAACGACCATTTGCATGTGTTGGCGAATCTGCTGGGGGCAATCTGGTGCTTGCTGCGATGTTACGCGCAAAAAGGGCAGGCTTTCCTTTGCCGCGCGCAGTGGCGCTTTTGTCGCCGTGGTGCGATCTTGATATGTCGAGTGACAGCCAGATGTTCAATGACGGGCGGGATCCTTCATTGAAGATACAAGAGTCTAAAACGGCTGCGCGGCTCTATGCTGGTGATCATGACATCACAAATCCCGATATTTCTCCAATCAACGGGTCTTATGATAGCGCGTTTCCGCCCTGCCTCATTACAACGGGCACGCGAGACTTGTTGCTGAGCTTGTCCGTGCGTCTTTCACGCTGCCTTCGAGAAAGCGGTGTAGAGGTTGATTTGCAGGTCTGGGAGGGGCTGTGGCATGTTTTTGAATGGCACCACCGCATCCCGGAGGCGCAGCAATCTATGCGCAACATTGCGGCTTTTTTGAAAGGGCATTTGACCCCATGAACCTATCTGACCTTCTGTCAACGGTGTTTGCGCGGCGCTATCGCCGCAGGATGCCTTTACAAAGTGATCGTCGACCTCTGAGCGCATTGGCAGATGACTTGGTTGGAACCACAGGGGAAATCTCTGGCTTGGCCATCGCCGAGGATATTCTGTCGCGCTTCGAGATAATGGATGACGCGCAGAAATTAGAGTTTTTTCACTATCTTGCGACGGCGATGAACATTGATCCAGCGAGCGTTCGGCGCACCCTTGAAGCTTATGAAAAAACACCGTCAAAAGCATCTTACCGCGCCTTTGCTTCAGCTGCAGAGCCGGCCCGACAGGAAATGGTGCGGCGTTTAAATCGTGTTCCAGGTGCCACGGGAGCTTTGGTTCGAATGCGCGCCGATCTTCTGCGGATCGGGCGGGGCGTGCCAGACCTTGAAGCTTTGGATCTGGATTTCCGGCATCTCTTTTCCAGTTGGTTCAATCGTGGTTTTCTGGTGTTGCGCCCGATTAACTGGGAAAGCCCGGCGCATATTTTGGAGAAGATTATCGCCTATGAGGCCGTCCATGCGATCGATAGCTGGGATGATCTGCGCCGCAGATTAGAGCCAACGGATCGGCGTTGTTTTGCGTTCTTTCATCCCTCTATGCCAGACGAACCGTTAATCTTCGTGGAGGTTGCGTTGAACAAAGGTATTCCGGGATCGGTTCAAAGGCTGTTGGCGCAGGATCGCAAAGCGCTTCCCGAAGCAGAGGCCGATACGGCAGTTTTTTATTCGATTTCCAATTGTCAGCCTGGTTTGGCGAGTATTTCTTTTGGCAATTCATTAATTAAGCAAGTGGTGTCAGATCTTGCTGCCGAGCTGACGGGGCTCACAACATTCGTTACTTTGTCACCCATTCCCAGTCTGACCAAGTGGCTTGCGCATGAAAACCACGCATGGGACAGCGAACAACCAAGGCAGATGAAAGCATTGGCCGCCGATTACTTGCTTAATGCCAAAGCGCAGGATGGTCTGCCGGCTGATCCGGTCGCGCGTTTTCATCTTGGAAATGGCGCGATTATCCATGCGGTGCATGCGGATGCTGACATTTCAGAAAATGGAAGAAGTCAATCGGGTGGTGCCATGGTCAACTATCTTTACGATCTGCGTGATGTGTCTCAGAACCATGAGGCTTTTGTAAGCACTAAAGATGTGGCGGCAACCCCGGATGTACAGGCCCTTGCTCGAGAAGCCGCGCGTGCGCGGACAGATGAAAGGTAACGCAGTGGCAAACCCGCTTTATGATGGTCTTTTTGGTCGACATGCCGGCAAAACAACTCCTTTTTTGCATCTTTTGGATGGGTCGACGATCACGCATCAGCATTTTCTGAGCCGTGCGGCCCAAATTGCCAATGTGATGCTCCAGCTTGAGCTAAAGCCGGGTGACCGAGTCGCAGCTCAAATTGAAAAATCACCCGAGGCATTGGCCCTATATGCAGCATGTGCGCAAGCCGGTCTGGTTTTCCTGCCATTGAACACGGCCTACACAGTCGATGAGCTTGCCTACTTTATAGACAATAGTGGTGCCTCGTTGATCGTTTGCGACGGCCGCAACCAAGCAGCGCTGGCGCCTTTGGCTGGTAGGCTGGGGGCAATAATAGAAACGCTGAATGCGGATGGAAGCGGCTCGCTGAACGCCAAGATGCAAAAAATGCCCATTCTTTTTCCAACGGTGGCCCGTAGCGAGAATGACCTTGCGGCCTTTCTTTACACATCCGGCACCACAGGGCGATCGAAAGGTGCCATGTTGACGCAGAAAAACCTGTTATCAAACGCATTGGCGCTGGTGGAAGCTTGGCAGTTTACGGAAGATGACGTCTTGCTTCACGCCCTTCCTATTTTTCACACGCATGGTCTTTTCGTGGCAACCAACATTTCGTTAATTTCGGGTGGCAGCCTCATCTTCCTTCCGAAATTTGATCTCGATGCGATCGCCAAACATATGCCCAAAGCAACAACCTTGATGGGTGTACCAACATTTTACGCGCGTTTTCTAGATGATCCGCGTTTTACCGCGGCATCAACCGCGCATATGCGGCTATTCATCTCTGGCTCGGCGCCGCTTTTAGCCGAAATCCATTCCCGCTTTGAAGCGCGCACCGGCCATCGCATTCTTGAACGATATGGTATGACCGAAACCAATATGAACACTTCGAATCCCTATGAAGGGGATCGGCGCGCGGGAACCGTGGGCTTGCCCTTGCCCGGGGTTGAGGTCAGGATTTGCGATGCTGATGGCCATGCGTTGCCGCAAGGCGAAATTGGCGAGGTTGAAGTGCGTGGCGCCAATGTTTTTCAAGGATATTGGCAAATGCCTGACAAAACCGCTGCAGAATTGGGTGGTTGGTTTGCCAAAGTGTTGGACTCTCAACGGGCTTATCAGGCGGCTTGGGCGCATTCACACGAATACCGCGACAACAAAAAAGGGCGATAATTGCCCATAATATGAAACGAACACTGCCGTCGATTGACGGCGGTGTTTTTACGCCAAATTTGAGGCAGACATGCAGGCACTCATCGACACAATCGAACGTATTACACGCTTGTTTGGCATGATCGCCGCGTGGCTGATCGTGCCACTGGCGGGGTCCATGATGTGGGAGGTGATCTCTCGTTATGTTTTCTCTCGTCCGACTATTTGGGCGTATGAAATCGCCTATATGCAGATGGGCGCGCTGTTTGTGCTTGGCATTGCTCTAACAACGCAGGCAAAGGCGCATGTCCGTGTTGATTTATTGTACGATATATTCTCACCCCGCTGGAAGGCCGTCGTTGATCTGGTGGGGTTTCTATTGCTGGCCGTGATGATTTTATGGCTGTGTTATGGCCTGTGGGGCTATCTCGAGGACGGCTGGATCAGCGGTGAACGCTCGGGTGAAAGTATCTGGAATCCGGTGGTCTGGCCTGCACGATTGTCATTTTTTGTCGGCTTCATCCTATTTGCTTTGCAAATCTTGGCAGAGGTTCTCAAATCCTTGCGCCAACTTTTCCATAAAGAACACGAGGCTTAAGTCATGGACCTCGCTCTTTTGATGTTTCCCGCACTTTTTTTGCTGCTGTTTATCGGCGTTCCGGTCGCTTATTCGCTATTTGGTGTGTCTTTGGTTTTTGGATTTCTACGGTTTGGTGACA
>ENA-ORDA01000006-ORDA01000006.1-marine-metagenome-genome-assembly--contig:-NODE-6-length-225441-cov-12.127802_pt1 | contig 225441 bp, 210 predicted proteins | sample MGYA00237778_ERZ508506 | MGnify/ENA primary metagenome ERZ508506 (study PRJEB26177, sample SAMN06267891) | marine metagenome | isolation source: Monterey Bay, California, USA | place: Pacific...
GATACCGCTTCAACTATACTATTTGTACAAATTGTGCCGCTAGGAGGTGTTTGTACAATCGCAGTTGCGTCTTCCGTTTTTTCATCTAGGCCGCCAGCAAAAGCAGTCGATGCAGACAATGCTGCAACCGCCAAAATAGTCATTACTTTTTTCATGTTGATCTCCATCGGTTATATCTTGATTTGTGGATATCCTAAATCACACGTTCAATCAATATCATTTCAAGATTTATACCATGCCATTGCATTGATTTTCTGATTAAGCCGTTTTTTTGCACCCAAAATTTATTTTCAAATTGTACTGCTTTGTTTTGACATGTTTCCAACAAGAGCGTTGTGGCATAACTTTTATCGAATATTTTGACAGGGCTTTTTCCAGCGGAAGACAGCTCACAATTCACCGTTATGATCTCATCTTGATTGTCTTTCACAAGATAACGATAAGAACGGTCATAAAATATGGGTTGTTTTGATGTCTGTGCCTTTGTTAAAGCGGCTTTAAGCGCGGCAACATCTGCACCCATGAGATCATAATTGAACCCGCGTGTTGCCACTAAAACGCCGTCTTTTGTGGTTAAGCTTTTTCCATCTTTCGTTAGCCAAACGTCTGCAAGTGCCGGAAACGGGGCAGATTGAATTGTTGCAATATAGTCACTGTTCAAGATTTCGACCAACACCAATGGCGTGGTGCTGGCGTTGATCATCTCACGCGTAATTGTTTTTCGAGGGTTATATTCAAAGCTTGATTCGCTTTTTCTCAAATCGAGCGAAAATTTTGATTTTAGAACAGTGCTGCTATTTGAGATCTCACTGCAAGCAGAAATCAAGATTAACAGAAATGCTGATAAGAAACGCAATGATTTCATTATTTCCAGAACCTTCCTGCTTCTTTATAAATTGCTTCTGAATGAGAAAAGCGCGTTAGATTATAAAGCCTGTATGGTACATTCAGTTTTTGGCCTCCATCTCTGCCCATTACATTGAACTCGATGTGAGGTTTTGTTTTAGTAAGCTGTGCCGAGCTCCAATCTAACGGAATTCTGAAAAAGAAACCTTTGTCGAATGAACCCTCGCCAAACTTTTCAAATGGAACATTGGTGATCGTCGCCCAGGTTCCCATTTCCCACCCATTACCAAACTGCCTTGAAAGGCGAAGGGTGTAGCCCCGATCTTCTGCTAAATACTGCCCAGCATCTAACTGCGCTACAAGACCGTTCTCAAAATCGTAATACGCTGACAGGTGACCCGTCGTGGCTTGATACTCTTGTAGGCCCAAGCGGATATCAAAGTCGCGTTGTTGCACGCGGCTGAGCTCTAAGCCAACTCCCAAACGGCTGTTTACAGGTTTCCAAAGCATTTCGCCTGAAACGCCTGCATACATCTTTTCCAAATAACCGGTAGATAGGCGCGCGTAAAGATCGGGCGTGAACTTGGCTAATTTTGTAACGGTAAGTTGATCCAAACTTGGATCTCCATCTCGCCCATAAATAGCATGGTCGCTGCGCACATGAGGTAGCACAGAATCGGAAGGCCGTAAAACCTCACCAAAACTACTTAAAATTGATTTTCTGATTTCCCCGTCGATGAATAGTCCAGGGCCAAGGGTAAACTCTCCTTTCAACTTTGCCCCTAAATCATACCGAATTGGATCTAACGGATCAAATAAGGAATATTCAAAATAAGGACTGAGAGACCATAAAAATGGTTTTGTGACCGATTGATCTTCTAGGCGGTCTTTTCGGTCTGAAAATTCAATTTTATCCAATATCGCCCGCGACGGGTCCGCTGAAAGCGCATAGCGCTCCAGATCCGCCCTTTCGATTTTCGCAGAAAATACAACCATATCAGCATCGATAAACTCGACCGTAAAGGATGCTATATCATCGCCAAGATACTGCGATATCGTACGGGCCGCGCGCCCAAGCGCCTGAGAGGTAGATCTATAACGCGCATTCATCATTTGGAAACGTGCGTGCCCCGACTTAATCTGAATGCCCTTTAACTTTAGGCCAGCTGTTTCAAGGCCTTTTTGCAGATCCTCAAATTTGATAGCTTGCACCGAGGTTTTGGCTGGCGCGAGCGCGCGCGGACGCACGGGCATCGGCGCAAGCTCCCTACCCGGCCCGTTCGGCGGATCTTTGGGATCCATCACAATATGCGCAGATAGAGAAATTTTATCTCCATGCAAAAAGCTGGATTGTAGGAAATAACCCCTACCAGAATTCCAGGATAACCCGTAATTCCAAGGGGTTTGATGCTCAAGATAGGGCGCTTCTCGGTTATATTGATCAGATGAATATTCAAATTTTGCCGTGAACCCTTTGCCCAGATGCCAAGCCAAACCCCCAAAGGCAGCCGTATCGCCTTTGAACCATTCGGTTGATTCAAGCTCACCGCCCCTGCCAAAATCTCGTCCAGCGCGGGTTTTAAACCTCTCGTCAATTTGCCCTAACGGCGAGTCAAACCCACCATAAGTGGCCAACCGACCGAAGCCCAATCCGGCTGTCACTTCAACAGGGCCAACATTTTTTGTGCCCACAACATATTCGCCCGTATACCAACCGGTTCCGATAAAATCATTTAAGCCAATGGCGAAAGCCGGCATATATTGACCTTCATCAACGGCGCGAAAGCGAATATCAAAACTGCGGTCATGGTTATAATAACCCCCCGCTTCATGGCCATTTCGTCCATGGGCTGAATAGCGAAAGCTGGCTGATATTCTTGGTAGGATTTGCGCGGTTAAACTGGTGCGTCGATCCCCATCAAAGCCGCTTTGGCTAAGGACAAGCCGCCCATCTGAATCTGATGCAGCAGTAGGCATATCGATCAAGCCAATTGTGCCGTAGCTCGTGTATGATTGCGAGTCTGCTGAAAGCAAATTGGGCAATAAGACAATAATTGCAATGGTGTTGAACAGTTTAAACATGCGTCTTAAATCAATCATCACCACCTCAGTTCTATGCGATTTTCGCTATCATTAATTTGCGGGCTCTACAATAATCCTTTTCTCCTTTTTGATCGCAAACCGATACTCAAGCCAATGGGTTGACGTAAATTAGGATCAATTTTGAAAAATCGTTTTCTATTCGAAACATCATTTGAAAATATTCATATTTTTAAACTAAACGACCCAATCAAAGCTTTAATATCAATCGTGATTGGCTAAGATTTCATTTATAAAAATATGGCTTGCATCGGCCAAATTATCCTTCCAGGCGCTGGGCGAGTTTTCATCTGCTTGGTCCGATACATATTTAAAACAAGAAAAATGGATGCCTGCCATCTGTGCCAACTTCGCCAAGGCAAACGCCTCCATATCCACAAGATCTGTTTGCAGCTCAGGCGGAGCTGTTACAAAACTATCGCCAGTGCCGCAAGACAGGCCATGCCCCTGCGCAGAAAAGTTAGGCGCCTTTTCGAAAGGGGTTTGCCCTAAGGCAAATCCCATATCGCGGGCATCCATATCGCGTTGGAAGAATTGTGTTACCTCTAGCAAGCCGCTTAATTCTGGGTTTAACGCCCCTGCAGTGCCAAAGTTTATCAAATTCATTGGTTTATAGCGCGCCACATATTCGCTGCCTTTCAGCGCAGCATTCACTTTTCCAACGCCTGTATAAGCTACGTTCCAGCTTGGTATCATCTCATTTGGCAGCTCTGCTTCCAAAGCAACCAATATTAAGGTGTTTTTCGGATCAAACCGCACCATGCTCTCCCCTAATTGTTCATTCTATATCCAGCTCATTCTACCGGCGCTCAAAGCTTTGCGAAAGCCGCTTTGAAAGATCCAATATTTTCGCGCTGAAACATGCGTTATTCGTTTGACCATGGGCTGTTGCCTCCATAGGTTCGCGCACAGAAAACGGGCACCACTTAGTTTAAAGCGCGGGGTATATATTTTGAAACGACTTTCATGGGGCCTTATTGGCGGTGGGCAAGGCAGTCAAATCGGGTTTGCGCATCGATCCGGCGCGGAAATTGATGGCCGCTTTAAACTGATGGCGGGCGCCATGGATGTGGATCCGAATGTGGCAAAAAGCTATGGCGCGTCGCTTGGGCTTGATCCAAGCCGCGCGTATGGCACTTGGCAAGAAATGCTGCAGGGTGAACAATCACGCGATGACCATATCGATTTGGTGACGGTTGCAACGCCCAATGCCACCCATTTTGAGATTTCAAAAGCCTTTTTGGAAGCAGGTTTTCACGTCTTATGCGAAAAACCGATGACGATGACAGTGCCTGAAGCGCAAGCGCTTGTTCAGATTGCAAAAAAGGCCAACCGGGTTTGCGCGGTGAATTATGGCTATTCCGGTTACCCATTGGTGCGGCAGATGAAAGCGATGGTTGAGGCTGGGCAATTGGGGGCGATCCGCTGCGTGGTTGCAGAATTTGCGGGTGGCTTTATGGCGGATGCCGCAGATGCTGAAAATCCCCGCGTGCGCTGGCGGTTTGATCCAAAGCAAGCGGGAATGGCGGCTGTAACGGTGGATTGTGGCATCCACGCCTTACACATGGCCTGCTATGTCACTGGGCAAAATGTGACTAAAGTATCCAGTGATTTTGCCCATGGGATCAAAAGCCGGGAATTGGAAGATGATAACTTATCGGCGTTCCGCATGAGCGGTGGTGCCATTGGCCGGCTTTGGACAAGCGGTTTGGCGATTGGGCGCACGCATGGGCTGACATTGCAAGTGTTTGGCGAAATTGGTGGGTTAAGCTGGCAACAAGAGCATCCCAACCAATTGCGCTGGACGCCTCTAAATGCGCCAACCCAAATCTTAGAGCGCGGCGCAGTCGGCCTTTCTGAGGCCGCGGCGCGCGCGAATAGAATAACGGTGGGGCATCCAGAGGGCATGGTTCTGGCCTTCGCAAATGTGTATCGTGATTTAAGCGAGGTGATCGATGCGCAAAATTCTAGCACGTCTCCCGATCCCTTGGCGCTGACCTACCCCACCGCAGAAGAGGGGTGCCATTCGATCGAAGTGGTTGAGGCGATGGTTAAATCGGCCAAAAATAACGGAGAATGGATGACCGTATAACCGCCCCAGCGTGGTCATCGAAAACCTGCATGGAAGCAGTGCAGAGGCTGAGCTTAAGCGCCGGCTTCTTTGCAGAAAAGAAAAAGGAATGCATTTGATATGAAATTTTATAGCTCAGAGAAAAAGCAGCGCCTCACCCTGTCACAGGCGATGGTGAAGTTTCTACAAGCGCAATACAGCGAATATGACGGGGTTGAGCACAGGTTTTTTCAAGGAATCTGGGGTATTTTTGGGCATGGGAATGTTTCGGGCCTGAGCCAGGCCCTGGTCGAATATGGCGATGATCTTCCTTATCATCAACCCACTAATGAGCAATCAATGGTGCATGCGGCAACCGGATTTGCGCGCACGATGCGGCGCAAGGCGACCATGGCTTGCACCACCTCGATTGGTCCAGGAGCCACCAATATGATTACCGGGGCGGCCACGGCAACTATTTGCCGAATCCCGGTTCTGTTGCTGCCGTCGGATTATTATGCCACGCGGTTTCAAGGCAAAGTTTTGCAGGATATTGATCATCTTAGTTCGGATGATATGTCGGTGACGGATACGTTTCGCGTTGTGAGCCGTTTTTACGACCGCCTGACCCGCCCCGAACAGATTTTAACAGCAATGCCCGAAGCCATGCGGATTCTTACCAGCCCATCAGAAACTGGGGCGGTTACGATTGCGTTGCCGCAAGATATTCAGGGCTATGCGTTTGATTATCCAGAAAGCTTTTTTGAAAAACGCGTCTGGCGCATGGAACGGCAGGTGCCACATCCGAACCGCATCGCTGAAACCATTGCCCTGCTGAAATCCGCAAAAAAGCCCTATATCATCGCGGGTGGCGGCATTCATTATTCCGAAGCTTGGCAAGAGTTAGAGGCTTTTGCAACACGGTTTGGCATTCCTGTCGGGGAAACCCATGCGGGGCGCGGCGCGCTGAAAAATGGTTCGCCTTTATTGATGGGGGGCACGGGCCATTTGGGCACGCCGGCCGCTGCAAGAATCGCTGAAGAAGCTGATTTGGTGATCTGTATTGGCACGCGCTTGCACGATTTTGTTACCGGGTCTAATTCGGCGTTTCAAAACCCGGATGTTAAATTTGTTTCGATCAACGTGAATGGCCGGGATGCGTATAAATTGGGGGCTCTGCCTTTGGCATCGGATGCCAAGCTGGCGCTTGTAGCCCTAACTGAGGCCGCGGCTGCAGCGGGTATCGGCGTGAATGAGCCTTGGGTTGAAACCGCCAACGCGGCGCGTTTGGCTTGGGATAAAACCAAACGGGAACAGGTTTTTATTCAACATAAAGGCGAAAAAATGAGTCAGGGCCAATTGATCGGGTTGATCTCTGATCAGATGCAAACGGGCGATACATTATTGGCCGCCGCTGGCACCGTGCCGGCTGATCTGACCAAATTATTCGATGTAAAAGATGGCAAGAACCTGCATATTGAATTTGGCAATTCCTGCATGGGATATGATATCCCCGCAGCGATTGGAGTGCGTTTAACCGGCACGGATGATGAAATCTTCGTTCTAATGGGCGATGGAAATTACCAAATGCACCCGATGGAGCTGGTTACCGCGATGCAAGAGCGCGCCAAGATCACTATTATTTTGAACGTGAATGACGGATATCAATCCATACATGGCCATCAAAAGGCTTTGGTCGGGCAATCTTTGGGCAATGAATTCAAAATCCGTGATGGGCAATCTGGCCTTCTTGATAAGGGCGAGTTTATTCAGATCGATTATGTTAAAAATGCAGAAAGCGTCGGGGTAAAAGCGTGGCTTGCAGAAGACGAGTCTGCGTTCAAACAAGCGCTTTCAAATGCCCGCGATGAAGCTGGCCCCTGTATGATCGTTGTGCCAACAGAACGCTATCGTTCCCCCCCTGGATCCGAAGTTTGGTGGGAGGTTGTTGGCGCTGAGGTTACCAATGATCCTGACACCAAAGCGCTGGTCGATGCGCGCGAAGTTGGCCGTGCAAAGCAACGGTTTTACTATTAAGCGTGATCAGACGGCGGACAGGCGGCTCCAGCTGGGTTTGGCGTGCCTAACAGGGCATTTTGCCCGGGCGCACCTGCTGAGCAGCATGCTCTAGCTTGCAAGGAAACATATGACCGGCGTTTACTCTTGGCGTGAAAGCCGCGGTCAAGCGAGGGGGTTTTTTCACCAAAGCGAAGCAGCCCGATGCGTTGAAAGGTCTGGCGTCTTTCCCGGTTTTAATCGATCCGGCGCAGGATTTCTCGCCTCTCTGCGAGGGTAAAATCTTAGCCAAACGGGCCGCAGGCCTCTCGCCTGCTTTATGTCAAATTGTTTTTCAAAAATTGCATTGCGGCATCGGTGCCACCGGATTGATGCGGCACGTCGCTAAGGGCAAGCCCCATTTCCACGCCGCCCAAAGTGCCAATCATCATCAGATCGTTGAAATCCCCCAAATGGCCAATTCGAAACACTTTTCCAGCCAAGTGTGACAGGCCGTTGCCCAGTGACATATTGAAGTTTTTCAACACCGTACTGCGAAACGCATCCGCATTATGGCCATCAGGCAATAAAACCGCCGTCAGCGTATTGGAAAAATCCAAAGGCTCTTGGCATAAAACTTCTAGGCCCCAAGCTTGCACCGCGATGCGGGTTGCCTGCGCGTGGCGCTTATGGCGGGCAAAAACGTTTTCCAACCCTTCTTCAAGTAGCATATCAATCGCTTCGGATAATCCGTAAAGCAGGTTCGTGGCCGGTGTATAGGGAAAAGCCCCAGAGGCATTTGCCGCGAGTTGATCCTCCCAATCCCAATAGGATCTGGGCAAATCAGCGGTTTTGGCCGCCTGTCTGGCTTTTTCCGACACGGCATTGAACGACAAGCCAGGCGGTAGCATCAGCCCTTTTTGAGAGCCGGCAACGGTGACATCAACGCCCCAGGCGTCATGGCAATAGTCAGATGAGCCCAAAGAAGAAATTGTATCGACCATCAATAACGCATCATGTTGCGCGGCATCGATCGCGGCGCGGATGTCACTGATCCGCGACATCGCGCCGGTTGATGTTTCGTTATGTACCACGCAGACGGCTTTGATCTTGCCCTCTTTATCGGCCGCAAGCCGCGCTTCAATCGCTTGGGGATCGGCGCCGCGGCGCCAATCGGTTTTTAGCAATTCGGTATGCACCCCCAAACGCGCTGCCAATTTGTACCAAAGGCTGGCAAAATGCCCGGTTTCGATCATTAAAACGGTATCGCCGGCGCTGAGCGTATTGACCAATGCCGCCTCCCAAGCCCCCGTTCCCGAGGCAGGATAGATGATCACATGCGCGCGGGTTTTAAAAACCTCTTGCAGACCGGAAAGGCATTTTTTGCCAAGCTCGGCGAATTCTGGGCCACGATGATCGATGGTGGGAAAATCCATCGCCCGTAAAATTCGATCCGGTACGTTTGAAGGCCCGGGTATCTGCAGAAAATGGCGGCCTGACGGTTTTGAGTGGGGCATATGCAAGATACCTTTTTATCGCATTTTTATCACCGAATTATAGTCAAGCTCAGTTTGGAATAGCAAGCATTGTGATCCTTCTGTGACTGGTTATTATAGATTACAATGCCGCAGCATGAGCCATGAAGAAGATCGCAAATGACCAAGGATATAACCCGTTTAAAGCGCTCGCTTGAGGGCGATGTCTTAGACAGTGCTTTTGATCGGGGGCGCTATGCAACGGATGCCTCGATTTATCAAATGATGCCCTTGGCTGTGATCACGCCCCGCTCTGCGCGCGATATCAAAACCACCATCGAATTTGCGCAAGCGCGCAAGCTGTCGATCTTGCCGCGCGGGGCTGGAACCTCGCAAAATGGGCAAACCGTGAACAAGGCTTTGGTGTTGGATAACAGCGTTTATTTTAACCGTTTGTTGGATTTAGATGTTGCGAATATGCGCTGCAGTGTTGAGCCAGGAATGGTGCTGGATACGTTGAACCGGCTGCTCAAGCCGCATGGGCTTTGGTTTCCGGTGGATGTTTCAACCTCAAGCAGGGCCACGATTGGCGGTATGGTTGGTAATAATTCTGCCGGGGGCAGATCCATTCGCTATGGGATTATGCGCGATAATGTTGGGGCGATTGATGCGATCCTCAGCACAGGCCGGACGGCTCGGTTTGGGCTTTTAAACGAGGGCAGCGCCGGGCTTGAAAGCCTTTTGCCGGATTTATTAGCGCTTGGACAAGACAATAGCGGAGAAATAGAAGCACGTTTCCCCAAAGTGCTGCGGCGCGTTGGCGGGTATAATTTAGATGCGCTTTTGCCCGATACGCTGGCGAAACGCCCGGGCAGCACAGCGCAGGAAGATGATATCAACCTGTCGCATTTATTGGTTGGCTCAGAAGGTACGCTGGCCTATTCCGCCGCGATCGAACTGAAATTATCCCCCTTGCCGGCGCCAAAAATTATGGCGCTATGCCATTTTGCAAGCTTTTATGCCGCGATGGATGCGGCCCAGTATTTGGTTGCCTTAGATCCGATTACGGTGGAATTGATCGATCAAACGATGATCTCTTTGGCCCGCTCGATCCCGCTGTTTAAAAGCACCGTTGATGATTATATTCGAAACACTCCAGAAGCGGTGCTGGTGGTTGAGTTTGCCGAGGAGGACTGGGCTAACAACCTTGCAAAAATAGATCAATTGCAAGCGGTGATGGCACAGCTTTCTGACGCACAAGCCGGCAAGCCTCGCCAGAAAATTCGCGCAGAGGAGGCGGTGGTGGTGATCACCCCGCCCGATCAGCAAGCGCGAATTTCCGAAATGCGAAAATCTGGCTTAAATATCATGATGTCGATGAAATCTGAGGCCAAGCCGGTTTCTTTTGTGGAAGATTGCGCCGTGCCCTTGCAAGACTTGGCCGACTATACGCAAGGGTTGAAGGATATTTTTGAAAAATATGGCACCAGCGGCACTTGGTATGCGCATGCCTCTGTGGGCTGTCTGCACGTGAGGCCGGTGTTGAATATGAAATTATCTGCAGACGTGCAAAAGATGAAATCCATCGCCACCGAAGCGTTTGAACTGGTAAAAAAATATGGTGGATCGCATTCGGGTGAACATGGCGATGGCTTGTCGCGCTCTGAATTCAATCCGGTGATGTTTGGTCCGCAATTGACGGCGGCGTTTCGCAAGCTGAAAGCGCTTTTTGATTCGGCGGGCGTTTTCAACCCCGGCAAAATCGTAGATGCGCCAGATATGGATACGCGGGCGCTGTTTCGCTTTGCACCAGGCTATCACGTTGCGGATTTTCCAACCCAGTTGAATTGGTCGGCTTGGCCGGGCGCGGCGGATGGGTTTCAGGGCGCGGTCGAAATGTGCAACAATAACGGCGCCTGCCGGAAACGCGACGGGGGAGTGATGTGCCCGTCTTTTCGCGTTACAGGCGCGGAAAAAGACAGCACCCGCGGGCGGGCCAACAGCTTGCGGCTTGCAATGTCGGGGCAATTGGGCGCAAAGGCTCTGGCCTCACCGGAGATGGCCGACACGATGAAGCTGTGCGTCTCTTGCAAAGCTTGCAAGCATGAATGTCCAACCGGTGTTGACATGGCGGCGATGAAAATTGAAACCTCTGCGTTGTACCGCGCAGAAAATGGATTATCGCGGCGCGACCGGTTGATTGCCTATTTGCCTGATTATGCCCCCATCGCAGCGGCGCTGGCGCCGCTGTTTAACCTGCGCGATAAGCTTCCTGGATTGGCTTGGCTGAGCCAAATTTTAACGGGGTTTTCTGCCAACCGGCCCTTGCCTCTTTGGCAACGCAGGTGGTTTCAATCCACCGAGCTGGCGGTTACGCCTATCGGGGAGAGGCCGGTTCTTTTATTTGTCGATACGTTTAGTCGGTATTTTGAGCCTGAAAACCTGCGCAGCGCGCAGCGGGTTTTAACCGCAGCTGGATTCACCCCTTTTGCGCCGCTGCCAGATCAGCGCAGCAGAAAACCTTTATGTTGCGGGCGCACGCATCTGTCGGTTGGCAACGTGGCGCGGGCGCGTGATACCGCGCAGCGCCTTGTTGAAGCCTACGCCCCTTATGCCGCGGCGGGCATTCCGATTGTTGGGTTGGAGCCGTCCTGCCTGCTGGCTTTAAAGGATGAAATCCCCGCACTTTTAAACACGCAAGATGCACAACAAGTGGCCAAGATGGTTCTGACTTTTGAAGAATTATTACTCACCGAAAAAACCGCATTGCGTTTGAAGCCGTTGCAAGCAAAGGCGCTGCTGCACGGGCATTGCCATCAAAAAGCCTTTGGCGTGATGCGCCCCGTGCAAGAGGTGCTTGGCATGATTGAAGGGCTTGAGGTTGAAACGATCGAGACCAGTTGCTGCGGCATGGCCGGCGCTTTTGGTTATGGTGCTGAGACCTTCGATATCTCAATGCAAATGGCCGAGGCACGTTTGCTGCCTGCCATTCGCGGCGCGGATGCGCAAACATATGTGATTGCTGATGGCACATCCTGCCGTAGCCAAATCAAAGATGGTGCTGCGCGCGAAGCTGTGCATGTGGCCAGATTGCTCGATCAGCAATTGATCAAAGATTAAAAAATACCCACAGCAATTAGCCGCAGGCCGATTAGAAAAAAGGCGATTAACACGGCTTTTTGAAAATAAACCTGAGAAATTTTACCCCGCAATATTTCCCCAATCCGAAAGCCGGCCATCACGAATAAAAGCCCCAAAAGCGATTGCTGGAGGATCGCGTTTGTCAGAACGCCGCCCAAATAAAGCCCCAATGAGAGCGGTGCGGCCCCCACCAAGAAAACAAAACCGGTGGCGGCGATAAACCGTTCTTTTTCGAGCCCCCGCGCGATCATATAGGTGGCCACCGGCGGCGACCAAATTGAACTGAGCCCCCCCAATATTCCGGCGATCAATCCAACTCCGATTTGAATGGAATAGCTCGGGCCAAGGCGTAATTTCCATCCTATCAATCCATTTAGCGCCACAATGACCATTGCCGCACCGATGGTGATTGTCAGTAAACCGGTGGGATAACGTGACAAGAAAAAAGAGGTGATAAAAATGCTGAGTAAGATCGTGAGCGCCATCGGCCAATAGGTTTTCATAGAATCAGCCCGATGCTGCGATTTTATAAATTGAGTAAAATTGGTGAACAGAATCGGGATAGCAAGCAGGGCAACCGCGTGGGTGGGGCTGAGCACCAGCGTTAAAAGCCCCATCGCAGCAGCCGGTAGGCCGATGCCCAAAAACCCTTTGACGATGCCCGCAATGAACAATGTTGCAGATATTAAAATCAGAATGCTGGGTGTCTGATTGGCAAATAAAGTGTTAAATAGGTGCTCTTGCATAAGCGGCTCCAAGAAATGTGTCAGCGCTCTCTTGCGAACGCAAAAACAGCGCTGGCTGCCTGCATTATTCGGCGGGGTAAACCAATCCGAACAGCTTTAACCGCTGAACCTTGCCCGAGGGCCCTTTGGGTAAATCCTCCAGGATATGGATTGTATCTGGTGATTTGAATTTTCCAAGACGGGTTTGACAATGCGCCAGCAAGTCGGATGCGCTTGCTTGTACCTGTTCCTTCAGACGAATGCAGGCTTCGACCCGTTCGCCATAATTCTCGCAAGGAACCGCAAAGGCCGCAGCTTCTAAAACTGCCTCATGTTCGAGCAGCGCCTCATCAATTTCGCGTGGCGCAATATTCTCACCGCCTTTGATGATTAATTCTTTGATGCGGCCCGATACAAACACATATCCATCTTGATCCAGATATCCCAGATCGCCGGTTCTGAGCCAGCCATCGGATGAAATGGTTTTCGCGGTCTCCTCAGGTTGGTTCAAATAGCCTTGCATCACATTGGCGCCGCGCACCAGAATTTCACCCACCGTCCCAGCGGGTACGGCGGCAAGGGTGTCATCCCCAATCATAATTTCATTGCCAAACGCCGTGCCGGGAGAACCGATTTTACGGATTGCGGGGGGCAGGGGATTTGTGGTGATTTGCGATCCGGTTTCGGTCAGCCCCATCGTTTCGATTATGGGGATATTGAAACGCTCTTCAAAGCGGCGATGAATTTCGGGGGAGAGCGGCGCAGAGGCTGAGCGCGCAAAGCGCAGATATGACAGATCTTTGGCGCTTTCGGGATGGTTCAAAATATAGGCAAATTGCGTAGGAACAGCGGAAAACCAGCTGCATTTATACGCAGCGATATGAGACCAAAAGGACGAGACCGAAAATTTATGCGGAAGTACCAACATGCTGCCAGAGACGGTTGTGCCCATCACCGTCACGCATAGGCCGTTAATGTGATAAATCGGCAGCACACATAAGGCCCTATCTTGTTTTGTGATGCCATGGCCGGTCGAAATAAAATGCCCTGCAGCCAGCAAATTATGATGGCTGAGCATCACCCCTTTAGGGTTTCCTGTGGTGCCCGAAGTATACATCAGAACACCGATACTGTCTGCGTTGGGGTTATCGATCGGCGCGTTTGGCTTGGATGTGGCAGGGCTATTTTCAAGCCATTGTGGCCCGTCATTTAGATCCAACGGGCAGGTATTTGCGGTGCTCTTGGCCTCTTGCATCGCCTCTTGGATCATATCCTGGCAGTCGCTTTGCACGAAGATCAGCGCGGCCTTTGAATGGGCCAATGTATATCCCAATACCTTCGCACCCGCGACCAAGTTTAAAGGCAGCGCCACATATCCGCCGTAGACGATTCCCATAAATGTGAGGCAGGCACTGATACTATTGGGCGAAGCAATGGCAATACTGCTGCCCTTTGGAAGCCCCATATTGGCGATATGCTGCGCGATATCGCGGATTTGTGCAGCGCCGTCTGCAAAGCTGACCTGGCGCCCGGTTTCTGGTGAGGCCAGCCAGATTCTATCGCCATGCTCGGCTGCGTTCGCGTCAATTTGCTGTTTCAGCGTTTTACTTTTCGGCAAGGGGTTCATTTAGTGCTGGCGCTCCAAAACTCGGATAAAACATCTTCCAACGCGGGTTTGTTTTCTTCGATCACGCGCACAATCCGCACCCGGTTGACAAAATGCTCCCAGTTGAGATTGCCATCGATCGAATTGCCCCCCCAAGAGCCGCAACCCATCGATAAAGAGAAAGGCAATCCGTTGTTAAAAAAGCCGCCTGTTGCAAAACAATGTGCCTGATTCACGATCACCCGGCAGGTGCGGGCTGCCATCGCCAATTCATGCGCGCGGGCATCTTTCGTGGAATGTAGCCCCAAAGAATGCCCGGCGCCTTGATAATCTTGAATGGTCAGGGCAAGGTTCACCGCCTCTTGAAAATCTTTGGCTTTATACAAAGCAAAAAACTGCGCCATTTTTTCGCCGCTTATGGGGGCATCAGCACCTGCTTTCGTGCTGGGAACCACCAAGAAACGCGTGTTTGCAGGGGCCCGATGCGTCAGCTCTAAACGCTTTAAAACCACATCAATATCTTTGGCCAGCAAAGCGCCTGTTAAGTTGCCATTATGCCAATGCGTTGTCATCAAACGTTGCGTTTCTTCTTCGCTCAGTACCAGCCCACCCTGCGCCTCGAGCGCGGCAACGGCCTCATCATACACCTCTTCTAGGGCAATGACGGTGTTTTCCGAAGAACAGGATGTGGCGTTGTCAAAAGTTTTTGAAGCAGCAATTTTTTCCGCCGCATCAGCAATATTGGCGCTTTCGTCAATGATTGTGACCACGTTGCCCTGCCCAACCCCCAAGGCCGGTGTGCCCGAAGAATATCCGGCGCGCACGTTATTTTGTGAACCCGTAACGACCAAAAGATCGGCCAGTTCCATCAAGCGTTGGGTTTTGGCTTTTGAAGGGGGCATCGGCACCATTTGTACCAGATCTGGATTAAGGCCGATGCTGCGTAGGTTTTGATGAATAAAGGTGAGCAGCGTTGCAAAAGGCTCTGCGCCTTTTGGCGAAGGAGCGATAATAATTGCATTGCCGCTTTTTAATGCGTTGATGATATTATTCACCGGCGTTGCCAAAGGGTTCGTTGAGGGAACAATGGCGGCAATCACGCCTTTTGGGCGCAAATAGGTTGAGAGGCCGGTTTCAGCATTATCCTCAACATGGCCAAAGGCGGTAACCGCCTTTAAATCGCGCAATAAGCCAAGCGTTTTATTATGGTTCTTTCTCGTTTTATCCGCTGCATTGCCCAAACCGGTTTTTTGAACCGCCAGTTTTGATAGGCTGCTATTATGCTCTGGTTTCATCAGCGCCCATGCCACCGCCTGACAGGCCAGATCAAAGGTTTTTTGGGAGCCTTGGGCTTCATAAACCGCCTGCGCCTGCTTGGCTTTTTCGACCAGCGCGTCGATTTCTAAGATATCGGCCTCAATATCCATCAGGATGCCTTTCAAACATTTGCCTTTTCCTCATGTGAGGAGAAGGCTGAGTGAAGGCTTTTCAACAACGTTAAAGCCCCCGCTATAATAAGGATCGTGCAAATCGGGCGCGAAAAATACGTGGCCAAATCATAATGAACCATTTGCATGCCCTGCGCAAAGTTTTGCTCACCAATTTTACCGAGGATCAGGCCCAGCACGATGCCCGGAATAGAATATCCCGACCGGCGTAGTAAAAAGCCGATAATTCCCGCGCCAAACATCACCATCACATCCAGCACCAGTCCACGCCCGATATAAGCGCCGATACTGGCCAGCATTAAAATCATCGGAGCTAAAAATTGAAACGGAATTTTCAGCAAATAAAGGATGGTTTTGGTTTCGAGCAATCCGATGAAAAGGATTGATAGGTTAGCATAGAACATCGCGGCGAAAACGATCCAGATCAAGTCTGGTGAGTTATAAAACACCAATGGCCCTGGCTCGAGATCGTGCATTTGGAACACGGCGACCATCATCGCGGTTAACGCGCCGCCCGGCAGACCCAGCGCCAAAAGAGGGATCATTGCGGCGCCAGTGGCCGCGTTATTGGCGGTTTCGGATGAAATCACGCCTTCCAATTTGCCTTTGCCAAATTCTTTTTTATCTTTTGACCAGCGCACTGCCTCGCCATAGCCCATAAAAGCAGCCAACGTAGCGCCGATGCCCGGTAAAATACCGCAAAAGAAGCCGACAAAGATTGAGCGTACTACCGCAATTTTATGCGCCCAAAGCTCGGCAATGCTCGGAAAATCAACGCTGAATTTCGGCGCCACGTATTTTCCGCTGATGTTGCGCTCGGCTTGTACAAATACTTCGGATACCGCGAAAAAACCTAGAATGGCCGGCACAAAAGCGATGCCGGCGGCCAAATCTGTAAAGCCGAAATTGAAGCGGTTGATGCCGCCCACGGGGTCTTGCCCGATCGTTGCCACCAAAAGCCCCAAAAGCACCGATAGCCAGCCTTTCCAGATCGTGCGCCCGCCAACCGAGGAGGCAACGGCAAGGCCAAAAAATACCAGCGCAAAAATTTCTGGCGGTCCAATATTCATAATTGCCCATTTGGCAAGTGGCTCTGTTGCGCTCATCATCACCAAGGCGGATGCGATGCCACCGATTGCGGAGCATAAAACGGCCGCGCCAACGGCTTTTCCGGCCATGCCTTTTTGTGTCATCGGATAGCCGTCAAAGGCCGTTGGGGCGTTTTCAGGCGCGCCTGGAATGTTGAACAAGATTGCCGTGATCGCCCCGCCATAGGTGCCGGTGCAATAAATCACCGCGAATAGCATCACCCCCTGTGCCGGGTTCAGATCGGCGGTAAAGGGCAGCAAAATCGCTGCCAATGTCAGCATGCTAACGCCCGGGATGGCCCCGAATAGCATACCGCCAACAACGCCGAAGATGAAAATGCCAATCGTGACGGGATCGCCAAATAGCGTAGCCGTTCCGGCTAGAAAATTCTCAAGCATGGGCCACCCTTAAAACAGTTGATCGAGTTGGGTTTTGGTTTTCAGCATAAACGCGCTGATATCGTAAAACGGGGAAACGTTGCCTTGCGGCAGGGGTGCGTTTAACACCACCATGAACAGCAGGATCAATAAGGTATAGATCACCACCGTGCTGCCCAGAATAAAGCCCAGTCTGCGTTCGCCCCAGGCCAGCATAATCAGCGCAATGAACACTGGTGTTCCGGCATAAAACCCCACGGGTTTTAGCGAGATCGCATAGGCAAAAGGCAGCAATAGGATAAAGCCAGTTTTCAAATAATCGCGCAATCCGCGATATTCGATCTGATCTGGCTCTTCGCTGGCTCCAACGCGGCTTTTCAGGGCTTTTCCACCATGGCGCAGAGTGTAAAACACATTGCCCAAAGCCACCAAAACCATCAATAAAAGGATGGTGCGCGGCCAGCCCGTCGCCCCGAATTTGTAAATTTCAATTGGTTGATTGAAGTCATAGGTGACGGCGAAAAAAATGCCTGCAAGTGCCAGCCAAAAAACGGCTTCTATCAAATCTGATTTTTTAAGATTGCCCATATTTTTTGTCTTTTTTTAGGCCAGAACCTGCTTGGAGCGGTGGCTCCAAGCAGGCGCCTAGCTTACGTTTTTAGTTTATTTTACGTCTAAGCCCATGGATTTATAGACGTCACGATATTGCTCGATCGCTGCATTGATCATGTCAATCGCTCCATCTGTATCGCGATAGCTGTCAATCACATTCATGAATTTGCTATCGTTATAGGTTTGATAGCTGTCTTCGCAATAGGCGCGCTGAAAGGCCCATTTCAACCAGTCAACGCGGTCGGCAGGCGCGTCTTTATGTACATAAAAGCCGCGAAAGCGCAAAAGCGGTTCAAAATCCATACCCATTTCGACATGCGTTGGCACATCAGCAAATGCGGCGGGGCGCTCGTTGAATACGGTTAGGATTGGCTTGAAATTGCCCGCATCCAGAAAGTTGCGCACATCGCCTGGCTGCTCGAATAAAGCATCCACTTGACCGCCCAAAAGCGCGCCATAGCGCGGAGCTCCTTTGTCAAATGAGATCTGTTGGATCTGCATGTCCGAGGCCTCGGTGATAAATTTCATAATCACCCGTTCCATCGAGCCTTCTTTTGACACGTTGGCAATGGTTGCTTTGCCATCTTGAGCCTGAACCCATGCCACAAAGCTTGGCCAATCGGTGAAGCGTGTTTCATTGCTTCGAATATACACTTGCGAGAAGGTAACTTGTGAAATCACCAACGGAATCAGATCAACTGCCGGATTGGGTTTGCTCGAATCCAGCGCATGGGCTGAGGATGCATCATCAATATGTTCAAGAACTGTATAGCCGTCAGCAGGTGCTGACATATAGGCTGTCATTCCAACCGTACCGGATCCGCCTGGTTTGTGATCGCGGTTGATATTGACTGATGTCAAACCGGTGACGGCTTCGGCCATTGCAGCTGCAACTTGGCCCGATCCACCACCAGGACCATAGGGAACCACCATGGTTAAAGCCCGCTCGGGAAAGCCACCGGGCTTGGCCATGCTGGCCTCGCTGACCCGGCATTCACCGGCAAAGCCCAAACTTGCCATACCGGTTAAGGCAGACGCGGTGAGGGCGATAGACAGCGTTCTTTTGAGTGTTATCTTCATTATTTCCTCCTCCTATTGATCTGATCGTATTTTTTTATTGTCGATCATAGAAACTATGGTGCCTCTGGGGCCCTATATGTCAACAAAAAAGCCTCTTTATACGTTATGAAAAATGAGAGAAGTTTTTTAAATAAATGCATTTTTATACTGTTGTGATACTTTATCGTCATATCATTTTATCGTTTAAATTGGTAAGGGCGGTTATCTGCGCAGCTGTGTTTGGGCCTTTTCAAGCTTGCGTACTGTCCGTGCAGGGCCGCCATTTTGCCAAGATAGACTGACGCATATTCATGTTTTGAGGCTTTTTTCATTCAACCTCACATATGTTTGCGCTTCTAGCAAATGCTTTGAAACCGATTTCGGGCGCGTCAAATGATCATACAGAAATGAATATTTTTGAGCCATGCTTGCGCAATGGTCGCGCTTAAAAAATACTGCTTGCAGCGCAGGATCGATTTGGCGTTAAGATAGCGGGTTTGGTAAAATCTCAAGCCGCGTCACAGGAGGGGCCGTATGCGCGCAGAATTCAGCCTTGATAATGACCAATATTTTCTTGGGCTAAGCCGGTTAAAGCGCCGGCTGCAGATGAAAACTATCGGCGATGATCTCCGGCCACTGAGACGGGGTTATTTATAATGGGTAAAAGTTGCAAATTCTTTTTGCCGCGCTGCTCTTCACATAAAGGTGGACCCGATGCTCCGAAATTTTAATGGTGCTTTTCTGCGCTGGTTGGACCTTCCTCAAGCATGTGTATCGGCTAAGGATAGCCCGTTTAACGCGCCGGCTGCGCCAGACTGATGGCCCGCCGGTCTCGCAAATCAGCGGCGTCTAATCAGGCAGCTGCTGCACCGATTACGGTTGCACAGGGGGGAACTTGGGCGCCTTTGTCAGATCAGAGCCTTGGCAAAATTCAACAAACTGCCTTTACAATTTTAACCGATATAGGCGTGTCTGAAGCGCCCGATACGCTCTGCGATATTATCATCGATGCGGGGGGGCGGTGTGAAAACGACCGGCTATTTTATCCACGCGATTTGTTAGAGGCTGCCGTGCAAGAGGGCCCGAAACAGGTGTTGCTTGCCGGGCAAAACGCCTTGCATGATCTTAAGCTGGGCGGAAGCGCGTCTTATACGGGAACCGGGGGCGCAGCCCCGACGGTTTTGGATGATGAGACCAAGACCTACCACCCGTCGACATTGGCAGATTTATTTTCTGCCGCTCGATTGGCGGATACGCTGGATCATATCCATTTTTTTTCACGCTCGGTGGTGGCGCGCGATATCGAAGATCCGCTGGAATTTGATCTTGGAACCGCGGTTGCTTCGGTTTTTGGTACCTCGAAACATGTGGTGGTTTCAGCCAGTGAGGCCGCGCATGTGCCCAAAATTGCCGAGCTGTGTTATGAAATTGCCGGAGGAGAAGCGGCCTTCCGGGAGAGGCCGTTTCTGTCTTTGAACATAAATCATGCCGTACCCCCATTGCGCATGCATGCGCAAAGCATCGCGGTTATGCACGCGGCGGTGGATGCGGGAATTCCGGTTCATTGTAATGTTTTTGGTCAATTGGGCGCGTCTAGCGCGGTTACATTGGCGGGATCGGTTGCGCAGACCTTGGCAGAAGTGTTGGCGGGTTTGGCCTTTGTGCATGCGTTGGATCCTCAAGCACCCAGAATCGCGGGGCCGCGCCCGATGATTATCGATTTGCGCAGCGGCGGCATGGCTGGCGGGGCGGGGGAACAATCAATGGCAACCGCGATGGCCGCGCAAGCCTTGCGTGCGTGGCAGATCCCCTGCTCGGTGATTGCGGGGGCAACCGATAGCAAGCTGGTTGATTTTCAATCCGGATATGAAAAAGCAACGACGATTCAATCTGCGATGCAAAGCGGGGCCAATTTGATCACGCAGGCAGCGGGGGCGCAAGCCGCCTTGATGGGCGTGAGCTTTGCTGCGATGGTTGCGGATAATGATATGCTTGGCGCTATTTTGCGCGCGAATATTCTGCCCGAAATCTCAGAGGAGACCCTTGCCTTGGCCGCGATCACGGAGGTTGTTGCCGGCGAAGGGCATTTCTTGGGCCGGCCTGAAACCTATGCGCGCATGCGCAGCGATTTTTTATATCCTGACGTGGCGGATCGTGGATTGATTGAAGAGTGGCAAGCCAGTGATAAGCTGGATATGGGCAGCCGCGCCGCGCAGCAGGCGCGCATGGTGTTGCAAAACCATTGGCCAAAACACACCTCGCAGGCTTTGCGAGATCGCTATCTTAAGCGATTTGGTTTGCCGCTGGGCCCAGCTTAAGACGGCCGTTTGAAAAGGAAAAAAGGCCTTTAACCGGCCATTGCCGCAACCGTTTTGCGGCGTGGCCAAAAGCGTATCGCTCTGCCCTTCTGGGTCTGCTGACGCTTGAGAAATAGCGTAATTTCCATAAGGGCAATGATTTTGGCTTACGCGTTCCAAAAGGGCCCGGCCCGCCAGTTTCGCAATTCAGGGTCTCACCGAGCGATGCGTGGGTTCACGCCTACTCTGGCCCGTCTAAAATTTCGGAAAACGTGGTGAAAAATTTACCCGCCAGTTTTTTCGCGGTGCTTTGCACCAACCGGTTGCCCAATTGCGCCAGCTTACCGCCGATATCGGCTTTGGCCGCGTAAGCAAGGATGGTTTTATCCCCTTCGGCGCGCAAAGTCACATCGGCGCTGCCTTTGGCATGACCGGCTGCACCGCCATTGCCTTTGCCGCTTAACGAAAACTTTTCCGGTGCTCCGGTTTGGTCAAGCACAACCTCACCGCTGAAGCGGGCCTTTACTGGGCCAACTTTCAAAACCACCTTGGCCTCTAAATTTGTGTCGGAATGTTTGATCAGCTCTTCGCAGCCCGGAATACATTGCTGCAAAATTTCAGGATCATTCAGCGCCGCATAAACGGTGCTCATCGGGGCGTTGATTTCGATTTCGTCATTCAGTTCCATAGGGGTTCCTTCGTTAGCAGCAGGGGAATTTGAGGCGCGCCAAAGCATCCGCTTGCTGCGGTGTCAGCGATAGGCGCTGTATGCGCCGCCGCATAAACTTTAAAATGATTTTCATATGAACCGCACTTTCCAGATATGATGCGCAGATGTCTGGCAGAGATCTTGCGCATAAACAAGACATCTCAGACGCAGCGTTTTGGCACTAGGCATTTTGGGCCTCTCCTCGGAACGCTTTGCGTCGCAATTGCGTCAATCCGGCTAAGATGGACAACGCAATTTCTTCGGGGGTAACCGCGCCAATATCCAAGCCCGCCGGTGCTTGCACGGCGCGCACCCGCTCTTCTGGCAATCCGCTTTCGATCAGTTTTATCGCGAGCGTCTGGTATTTTTTGCGGCTGCCAACAAAGGCTACGAACCCTTTGCTTGCGCCTAATGAGGCGCGCAGCGCTTGCAAATCGCCTTGACCTTGCGTGGCGATCACAATCGCATAGCGTTTTGTTGATGGTGGTATGGCGAACCCATCAGATCGCGCGTTGCCTGACACAGACCAATCAAATTGAGGGGCTAGCGCGGCGAGGGCCATCGCCACCGGCGAGGCGCCAAAAACAATAAGCTCTGGGCGCGGCAAGCAGGGCTCGATAAAAATATCAATTGTGCCCTTTGAAGGGCAGCCATTGCGCGCAAAGTGCATGCCTTCGCTTTCGTCTCCATTGCTCAATCCCTTTTCTGACAGCAGGTCTTCGGGGGTGATCGAAACCAGCTGCGGAGTGTCTTCGTGAATGGCGCGCAAGACGCCTTGTTTGACGGCGCTGCGGGCGCAGCCCCCCCCGATCCAACCAAAAACAATCTGACCCTGCGCATCCAGTACAGCTTTGGCACCTGGTTTGGCCGCCGTGGCCCCGGCGGTGCGGATAATCGTGGCCAGCGCAAAGGCTTCTTGGCGCGTGCGCATCCCGTCAATCGCCTCGGACATATCATCATCGAGCAATTCTTTGGGCATCATAAGCGGGCGAGCTCCGTTTCTAAAGTGGCAAGCTCGGCCAGTGATCCGGCAGATTTGAATCCATCAAGATAAGGCATTGCGGCGGCCATGCCCTTGGCAATTGGCTGATAGTCTTGCCAGCTTTTCAGCGGGTTTAACCAAATGATTTTACAGCCACGCTTTTTCAGCTGCGCCAGCGCACCCGCCAGTTGATGCGCCGGGCCGGTATCGTACCCATCGGATAAGATAAGCACCACGGTGCGTCCGTTGACGAATTTTTTTGCATAATTACGGGCATAATAATCCAAACTTTCGCCGATTTTTGAGCCGCCTCCAAACCCGTCTGCCATCAGCGACATCCGCGTTAAGGCGCGAAACGCATCTTTATCGCGCATGGCTTCGCTGATCCGGATCAAACGGGTGTGAAACAAATAGGCATCGCTGGTGGGGTCGTTGCGCATCAGACCCAGTAAAAATGCAAGAAACACTTTTGCATACACCGTCATCGAGCCAGAGACATCGCAGATTGCAGATATTTTCAAGCTGCGTTCGGGGCGATTTTTTCGGGCAAGCCGGACTGGCTCGCCGCCTGTTGCAAGGCTTTGCCGGATAATTTTGCGAAAATGCAATTGAGTCCCTTTTTGCGCCGCCCGGCGGCGGCGCGAGCGGCGGTCTTTCAAGGCGGCGCCCAGTTTCTCGGCCAGTTCTTGGGCCTTTGCAAGATCGCTTGGTTGGATCAAAGCGCGTAAATCGGCGCGTTTTAAATTATTGGTTTTGCTGGCGATCAAACGCCCCAATCCATCGCTTTCTGCTTCGGTTTCGCCCGTCTCTGGGGTTTCGGGGGCGCCAGATGCCCCTTGATCGGTGCCCGCGGCGCGGCGCGAAGATGACATTTGATCTGCCTGTGGACGTTTCTGAGCGGAGATGACTTTTGGTTTAACCCGCCCAGCATTCAACCAATAGGCGGCAAAAAGATCGTCAAACCGTGCGGCATCTTCTTTGCAGCCGGTGCAGATCGCCTTTAGTGCTGAGCGGGTTTCATGGATATGCGCAGCCGAGACATGGCTGAGACCGGCCAGTGCCAAATCGGTTTCCGCCACGCCAAGGCGCAGGCCATTTTCTCGCAGATGGGCCAAAAACCCGCTCATTCTAGCGGCAGGGCCGGGATCGCGCCCAGCAAATCGGGTTACGCGGCTCATGCCGCGCGCCCGGCAAGCCGCTGTGCCACTTCACGGGTGATATGGGCTTGATCGCTTTGGGTTTTTAAAAGCGTGGTCAAGCTGGCCTGCAAAGCCGCGGGGTTCGCGGTGAGATCGGCGATACCCAACCCCATCAGCGCTGCAGCAAAATCCAGCGTTTCGGCAATGCCGGGGTTTTTTTCTAAATCTTCTGCCCGCAGTTTTTGCACAAATCCGATGATTTGCTCTGCGAGCTTGGCTTCTATATTAGGGCATCGGCTGTTTAAGATGGCCAATTCGGTTTCGCGATCTGGATAGTCAACATAGGTGTAAAGGCAACGCCTGCGCAGCGCGTCTGATAAATCGCGCGTGCCATTTGCAGTCAGAACCACAATGGGTTTACTCACCGCTTTTAATGTACCCAGCTCTGGCACGGTGATTTGAAAATCTGCCAATATCTCCAAAAGATAGGCTTCAAATTCTTCATCTGCGCGGTCGATCTCATCGATCAGCAACACCGGCGCTTGGGGTTGGCGAATGGCGGCCAAAAGCGGGCGTTCGAGTAAGAACTCCTCTGAAAAAATGCGCTTTTCAACCGTGGATCCGGTTTCCCCTGCCTCGGCGCTGCTGCGGATCGCCAAAAGTTGGCGCTGATAATTCCATTCGTAAATAGCCTGTGCGGCATCCAGACCTTCATAGCATTGCAAGCGGATGAGCTTGGTTTTTTGCACCGTTGCCAACACTCGCGCCACTTCGGTTTTGCCAACGCCAGCGGCCCCTTCCAACAGGATCGGCCGCTGCAGCGAGATCGCCAGATGCAAGGCAACAGCCAAATCATCCGATGCCATATAGCCTGCCTCGGCCATCGCGGTTTGCACTGCGCTAAAGCTCATGTCTGCCATCCTCAAAAGCGGGCGGAAAAGATCCGCCCGTGCTTTGTTTAGCCATGCAAGCCTAAATCATTTGCGATCTTCCAAACCCGCCAATGATCGTGGGGCATGTGCGCCTGACGCAATCCAAAGGCGCGGAAGGCATCATGCACGGCGTTTGAAAAGGCCGGAACGCCCCCCACATTCGGGCTTTCACCGACACCTTTGGCTCCGATGGGATGATGCGGCGAGGGCGTGGTCGTATGATCGGTGGTATAATGGGGTGTTTCCCAAGCCGTTGGCAGGAAGAAATCCATTAAGGTTCCGGTTTTTACATTGCCCATCTCATCATAGGCGATTTCTTGGCCCATCGCGATCGCCAGCGCTTCGGTTAAACCGCCATGCACCTGGCCCTCAATAATCATCGGGTTGATCCGCGTGCCGCAATCATCTAGCGCATAAAATTGCCGGATTTCATGCTCGCCCGTATCCACATCTAATTCCATCACGCAGATATAGGCGCCGAATGGGTAGGTCATGTTGGGGGGATCATAGTAACTGACCGCTTCGAGGCCCGGTTCAAGCCCCGGTATCGCCTGATTATAGCTGGCAAAGGCGATGTCTTTCATGGTTTTGAAGCGCTCTGGCGCGCCCTTAACGACAAAGCGGTCTACGTCAAACTCAACGTCATCATCATGCACTTCCAGCAGATAGGCGGCAATCATCTGCGCTTTGGCGCGAATCTTACGTCCCGCCATTGCGGTGGCGGCGCCGGCCACTGGCGTTGAGCGCGAGCCATAGGTGCCAAGCCCGTAGGGGGCTGTATCGGTATCACCTTCCTCGATGGTGATCGAATCTGCTGGCAGGCCAATTTCTGTGGCCAGAATTTGGGCAAATGTTGTGGCATGGCCTTGCCCCTGACTGATCGTGCCAAGCCGTGCGATGGCAGATCCCGTGGGATGAATGCGAATTTCGCAGCTGTCAAACATGCCCAGCCCCAAAATATCGCAGTTTTTGACCGGTCCAGCTCCAACGATTTCGGTGAAATGGGTCAAGCCAATTCCCAATAATTTGCGCGTCTCGCCGCGCTGAAACGCGGCCACGCGCGCGCTTTGTTCTTTGCGCAGATCGTCGTAGTTCACAGCTTTCAACGCTTTGTCCCAAGCCGTGTGATAATCGCCGGAATCATATTCCCAGCCTAACGCTGAATTATACGGAAATTGATCCTTTTTGATAAAGTTGATCCGGCGCAATTCGGCTGCGTCCATGTTCAGCTCAATGGCCAAAACCTCGACCATCCGTTCGATGAAATAAGCCGCTTCGGTGACGCGGAAGGAACAGCGATAGGCCACGCCGCCAGGGGCTTTGTTGGTGTAGACACCATCGACTGCCAGATAGGCGGTGGGGATATCGTAAGATCCTGTGCAAATATTCATGAAGCCGGCTGGAAATTTGGTGGGATCTGCGCAGGCGTCAAACCCGCCATGATCGGCTGTTGTATGGCACCAGAGCCCAGTGATCTTGCCGTCTTTGGTGGCCGAGATCTTCCCTTGCATCCAATAATCGCGGGCAAAAGCGGTGGTCATCAGATTGTCCATCCGGTCTTCGATCCATTTTACCGGCTGGCCAGTGACGATGGAGGCCACAACCGAGCAGACATAGCCCGCATAAGCCCCAACTTTATTGCCAAACCCGCCTCCAATATCGGGCGAGATCACGCGAATATTATGCTCTTCAATGCCCGAAATCAGCGAGACCACGGTGCGGATCGCATGCGGCGCTTGAAACGTGCCCCAAAGCGTTAGCTTGCCATTGACCTTATCCATTGAGGCCACGCAGCCGCAGGTTTCCAAGGGGCAAGGATGGGTACGATGATAATAGATCATTTCTTCAGCCACCACATCGGCTTCGGCCAGCACCTGCTCGGTTGCGTCTTTTTCACCAGCTTCCCATGTGAAGATGTGGTTGTGATGCTTGCGAGGCCCATGGGCGCCATCGGCTGTTGGATCAAGATCTTCGCGCAAAACCACGTCTGATTTCAGCGCTTCAAACGGATCCGTCAGAACCGGCAGTTCTTCATATTCAACCTCAACGGCTTCGATTCCATCCGCGGCTGCAAAACGGTCTTTGGCGATGACAAACGCCACTTCCTGGCCTTGAAACAACACTTTGCCATCGGCCAAAACCATTTGCTTATCGCCGGCTAAAGTGGGCATCCAATGCAGGCCCAAAGGTTCAAGATCTTTGGCTGTCAGCACGGCCAACACGCCGGGCACTTTCAAAGCGGCTTCGGTGTTTATATCCACCACCCGGGCATGCGCATAGGGTGAGCGTACAAAATCCCCCGACAGCATCCCATCAAGTTTGATGTCATCGACATAATTGCCTTTGCCTTGGGTGAAGCGCGCATCTTCAACGCGCTTGCGCGAGGATCCCATGCCTTTGAGGCTTGATTTGCGCTCTTCGCGGTCTGGAGTCATATCATTCATTCTGCAGCCTCCTTCGCGGCGTTCATCTCAGCCGCAGCGGCGAGAATGGATTTGACAATATTTTGATAACCGGTGCAGCGGCACAGGTTTCCCGACATTCCAAAGCGTATGTCTTCTTCGGTTGGGGATGGATTTTCCTCGAGCAGTTTTGCCGCACGGGTGATCATTCCCGGCGTGCAATAGCCACATTGCAAACCATGATGCTCTTTGAACGCGCTTTGCAGCGGGTGAAGCGCATCGGGGCCGCCCATACCTTCGATCGTGGTCACATCTGCACCATTGGCTTGGCCAATAAAAACCGTACAGGCTTTGACCGATTTGCCATCCATGGTGATGGTGCACGCGCCGCAATGCGATGTTTCACAACCGATATGTGGGCCCGTGATGTTCAACCGTTCGCGCAATGTATAAATCAGCAATTCGCGCGGCTCGGCGAGAAACTCTTCTTCCTGGCCGTTCACGGTTAGTTTGATATGTAGTTTATCTGTCATGTTTTATTCCTTTCAAGCCCGGGACCAAGCGCGCTGGATCGCGCGGGTCAGGATAACGCCAGCCACGTGCATTTTAAACGCAACGGGACCGCGGTTATCTTCGGTTGGGTCGATATCACCCAGCGCCGCGCTAACGGCTTGCTTGATCGCCGCGTCATCAAGTTGGGTTCCGATTAAGGCAGCACTGGCCGCTTCTGAGAAGATCGGCGTATCGCTAAGATTGGTCATTGCGATCGAGGCGCTGCTGCAGCGGCCGCCGTCTTTGGAAAGCAATACCGCCGAAGCAGCGGTGGCGTAATCACCGATTTTGCGCTTTTGCTTTTCATAGGCATATCCGGCCGCATGCGCGTCAAACGAGATTTCTGTCAAAACTTCTTCATCCTCGCGGGCCGTCATATAAGCGGCTTCGTAAAACGCGCGTGCATTTACCGCGCGCGTGCCATTGGGCCCAACCAAAGTGAATGAAGCATCAAGGCACTGCATAAGACCGGGCATGTCATTCGCAGGATCTCCATTGGCCACGTTACCCCCGACCGTGCCCATATACCGCACTTGTGGATCTGCGATTTGAAGCGCGGCTTCTTTTAACAAAGGCGCTGCATGTGCCAAGCCTTGATCCGCAATCACTTGCGCTTGGGTGACCATCGCCCCCATTCTGACCCGCGATCCCTCAACGGAGATGTCAGACAAATTAGGGATGTCTTGTAAATCGATCAGGTGCGGAATATCCGCCATGCGCAGTTTCATCATTGGAATCAGGCTGTGGCCGCCGGCCATAACCCGCGCATCGTCGCCGTGCTCTGATAGAATGGCGATGGCATCTGTCAAAGCGCTGGGCCGATGATAGCTGAATGGTGCTGGTATCACTGCTTTTCCTCCCCTAAAAGCATTCGTTGCGAAAAGCGTCAGTGAAAGTGGTTTTTCGCACATGCTCTAATACATTAACGCCGCGGAATTTCTCACCAGTTGCGAATGATCTGCACGAATTGCGCTTCTTTGCTAAAGCCCGAGGGTTTCTTTAACCCGTTTGAGATTCGACCGGCTGACGGGAACAGGCGGCAGTTTAGGGTTTTCAAACCGGCACAGACCCGAGTCTTTGAGGCGTTCAAAATGCTGCACCTTAGCGCTGTTGACCAGATAGCTGCGATGGGTTGTGAGAAAGCTGTATTGGGCTAAGCGTTTGGTGGCTTCGGTGATAGGCCAAACGCAAAAATGCCGCACGCCATCGTTTTTATACACATATGTATAATGCCCTTCAGCCCGAATAAAGGCCACGTCAGCGGGCGCGATAAACAACGTGGTGCCGTTGCTCTCGCAGGGAATCCGTTGTGCCCGCGACGCGGCGGATGACGCAGGGCCCGCAGCTGGCTTTGGGCTGGGCGCTGGCGTTGGATCCGGCGCCCCCGACGAGACGGGCGCCGCGCTTTCTGGGTTTGGGCTTGGCATTTGGGTAGGTTGTGGCACCAGAAACGTCACACCTGTCCATAAAAACGCTCCTAAAATGAGGAAGCTTGAGCAGATTACGACCAACGCCAGAACTTCGTTTGTAATGCTAGGCCCCAACTCATTAAACGCCGGAGCTTTGACAAAGCGGGTGCCCCAGATGGCCACGAAATGAACCGCAAAAACCGCCAAACCGAAACAAACCGTTCCCAGTAATATATTACGGTTTGAGCGCTGCTCATAGGCGATCCAGATCGCTGCAACGCACAGGCTTATCGCGGATAAAAATGCCAATGAGATACCTTGAACCGTATAAATGGGGCGGCATAATTGCAGACCGGCCATGCCCAGATAATGCATGGTTAAAATGCCAAACCCGACAAGGCTGCCGGACAGAAAAAGAATTTTTGGGCGGCGCTCGAAAAAATGCAAAAGCCCCAAAGCAACGCCCACTATCAAAATTGCCAAAAGCGCAGATGCCAGCGTGATTGCGGCATCATAGTAAAATAAAACCGGCATTTGCAGGCCCAACATGGCCACAAAATGCATCGACCAAATTCCGCCTCCCAAAGCCACGGAGGCAAGCGATACCGCAATTTTACGCTGCGAAAAAGACTTTTGGGACAGGTCTTTGGTAAGCGTTAGGCCGGTGAAACCCGCAACCAAAGCGATCAGAAAAGACACGACGACAAGGCCGCTATTATGGCTAAACTCTAACGTTGTCATGCTTCACACATGCATTTACCAACGCAAAAAGCAATCTTGAAGGCGTTTATGGCGGCCAACTTCTGCGAGTTTGCCGATAAATTCTCAACCCATTTGGCCAAATCTGCAGCGCTAATTCATGGTGCAGGCGTAAAAGGCAAGGCCGCTTTTTGTGGGTTCAAACCGGGTATCGTTTTGAACGCTGCCGGATCAGGGCTTGTCAGATTTTGGGCAAGCCCCTAGGGTTTTGCGCAAATTCCTTTGCAGAGAGATTGTTGATGCCCACCCTGTCTGATGTTGTTGACCTGAGCGCCTATCCTTTGCACGATCATGCTTTGCTTGAACGCTGCCGGGCTGCTTTTGATCGCGAGGGGGTGCTAACCTTGAAAGGCTTTTTGCGCCCCGAAGCGGTCATAGATTTGGTGAAAGAAGCGCAGCGGGAACGCAAGCATGCATTTTTCACCGCATCAACGCATAATGTTTACTTAACGCCCAAAGATCCTAGCCTGCCTGAAGATCATATTTTTAACCGTCAAGTTAGCTCGTCAAAAGGCTGCATCACCACGGATCAAGTGCCCGCAGGGTCTGGCCTGCATAGCCTTTATAATTCGCACGTGTTTCGCGGCTTTATCGCCCAATTGGTGGGAGAGCAGGCGCTGTTTGAATATGCCGATCCGCTGTCTTCGATCAACGTGCATTACGCGGGCGAAGGCCAAGAATTGAATTGGCATTTCGACAATTCGGAATTTGCCATCACTTTGCTGTTGCAGGCCCCTTTGGCAGGCGGTGATTTTGAGTATCTGCGCGATCTGCGCGATGCAGAAAATGACGATATGAATTTTTCTGGCGTGCAAGCGGTTGTTGAGGGCAAGCGCCAACCCGAGGCGCTTTTGGTTGAGCCTGGCACTTTGGTGCTGTTTCGTGGACGCAATGCGATGCACCGGGTTACTCCAACGCAAGGCGCGCGGGATCGCATTCTGGTGGTTTTGGCATATAATTCCAAGCCGGGTATCGCGCTGTCGGAGGCCGCACGGATGACGTTTTTCGGCCGTCTAGGCTAGGGTGTGGTGCCGTTTTAAGCTTTGCCATATTGCAGGCGGCCAACGCCATATGGAAAGGCGATTGTTTTTTATCATGTTTCACATATAAGCGGCGCATCGTTTGATCTGCAGCATCTATGTTGCAAAAAAGGGCCATGCTCTCCATATCTTCTGGGACACTGGCGCAGGGAATGGGCAGAAACCATATGGCTTCGAAACTTTTTTCGGAAAAAGACAAATCAAATATTGCTTGGTTTTGGCGCCGATATCTTAAAAGAAAAACCCCATGGTTGGGCTTGATATTGGCGTTGGTGCTTTTGGAGGGCTTCGTGCTGCAAAAGTTTTTGGCCATCACCGAAACGGGATTACGGGTGATTTTTGAGCAGGGCGACATCATAGATCTGCTGTGGATTTGCTTGATGGTGTTTTTGATTTTTACGGTTCGCGCCTTGGTTTCTTTTGTGGTGCCCACTTTATCCGTGCGTCTGGCCAGTGGCGCTGTTTTAGAGCTGCGTTCGGATCTGATCCGCCATGTTCTTTATATGGATCAAAGGTTTTTTGATCGCACCAATTCTTCGGATCTTATTCTTCGCTTTGTCAATCAAGTGGAAGCGTTGAGTCAATTCGTTGGCCGCACCACGGTGGAAGCTGTGCGCGATGTGGCCACGATTGTAATCATTTCAGGGTATTTAATTTATAAATCGGCGCTGCTTTTTGGCGTTGCGCTGCTTCTTTTGCCGATCATTTTTTTGCTGATGCGGATGGTGTCTGAAACCATCAAACGCATTCAGGCGCAATCTGAGCAGGCGCTGGGCAGTTACATGAATACAATTGAAGAAATGTCTGGGGGCATGCGCACGATTAAAATGACCGGACAAGAGGCGGCTGAGGTCGATCGAATGATTTCTGAATCGGGCAATATCAAAAAATTAGCGGTCAACCTTCATATGGCGCAGGCGCTTGTTTTGCCTTCGATCGATTTATCTTCAGCGGTAGTATATATGGTTGTGATTGGCGGTGGTGGATATCTCGCGCTTTCAGAGGCCTCGGCCTTAGACGGGGCGTCGATTATCGCTTTTCTGTTGGGTTTGGTGATCGTTTTTGATCCCGCCCGGCGCCTGTCGCAATTTTTCACAAAATTGCAAACCAGTTTGATCTTGCTTGCCTCGGTGCGCGGGGTGTTGCAAACGCAGCCCGATGTTTCAGATGAAGGCAATGTCTCAAAGTTTACCGATACGCGCATCGATATCACCCTGCATGATATCGGGTTTTCCTATGAGGCTGATCAAACATTATTCGATGGTATCAGCCTGCAGTTTAAAGCGGGGCAAAAAACCGCCATTGTCGGCTCGACCGGTTCGGGAAAAACCACGCTGCTTAGTTTGATGGCGCGGCTTTATGATTTAAATAGCGGTGCGGTTCTGTTTAATGGACAGGACATTAAAAAGTTCACGTTAAAATCGGTGCGCGAGAAATTTTCAATCGTGGCGCAGGATGTGGTTATTTTTAACAAAAGCATCGCAGAAAACATCCAATATGCAGATCCTAAAGCCAGCGCAGAGGCGGTGCGTGCGGCGGCAAAACTGGCGCGTATTGATGATTTGATGATCGAACGCGGGGATCAGCCTGTGGGTCCAAAAGGCAGCCTGCTTTCGGGTGGTCAAAAGCAGCGGATCGCGATCGCGCGGGCCTTTTTAAAACCGGCGCCGATCCTGCTTTTGGATGAGGCAACATCGGCGCTTGATGCGCTGACAGAACAAAAAGTTAATGCCAGTTTCAAGGATCTTCAGGCCGGTAAAACCACCATCGTTGTGGCACATAAATTTTCGAGTGTGGTTGATGCAGATCATATTTATGTGCTTGAGGCCGGCAAATTGGTTGAACAAGGCACTCATGCCGATCTGATGGCCAAAGCCGGGCTATATGCCAGCATGTTTTCTGCGCAGGATGATATTTTAATATCTGGATGATGGTGTTTGCGCGCCTTTAAAACCCTGGTTGAGGCGGTCAATATTTTGCGCAGATCTTCGTAAAAGGCTTTGAAACCTTTCGCCAAATGCCGTGAAATGGGCCAATAGGCTTGATTAATCTCACGCGACGCGCCAACACTGTTGTGTATCGTATTGGGGGCCGGCATGCTCAAACCTATCTTGATTATGTTCAATCTGTTTCTTTGGGCGTCTTCGGCGCAGGCGTTTCATCTGTGCACGGATATCCGGGCTGTGGTGGTGCGTGGAGCTGAAATGCTGTTAGAAGGTCAAGAAGAGGTGGCAATTGACGGGATGATTGCGGCCCAAATGCAGGCACATGGGCACATGCATACGCCCGCTTTGCGCGGCGCTATGCTGCGTCAGTCACTCAAATTGAGCCGAAAAATTGCCAATAGCGATTTAAGGCAAGTGACGGCTGTGAATTATTTTGGTGATCAGTTTCATACGGATTGTACCCGCAATAAAATCTGGTCGGGCATCGGACATTAGCGTTTAGAGTAACCGTTTCCTAAAATTATTCTGCTGTTGGTTTCAAGGTTGGTAAAGCCATTAAATGCAGCGCGCTGCGAGGCGAGAAAATGAGTTTAAGGCTTGTAAACCCAGAAAAAATCACTCAACTTCCGTGACACCGCGCCCAAATTGGGTTTTTCAGAAACAGGATGTCTTATGGGAATAAAATTCCGCCTACCTTTGGTATGGAATGTCTATTTTTCGTTTTTTATCTATGCGTTCAGTCTGGGGGCTATTTTCCCGCGGCTTGGGGATTTGCAATTGCAAATGGGCATTGGGCCTGCGGCGCTGGGGCTGTCGGTTACCGGTGCCGCGCTGGGGGTGCAAGTCTCATTATTGATGGCCAGTTCAGTCTTGTCGCGGTTGGGATTTCGAAAAGTAATGTTCTTTGGCATGCTGTTGATGGGTATTGGTGAAGCTTTGGCCGGTTTGGCCACCAGCCCTTATGTTTTCTTTGGATGGTTTTTTCTGGCGGGTTTGGCGATTGGCGTTGTGGAGGTTGCGGTGAATGTCGAAGCCGACCGGGTTGAGGCGCTGGCGGGTCGGCGGATTATGAACCGGTCGCATGCTTTTTGGAGTTTAGGGTTTTTCGCCACGGGTTTGCTGGGCGCGTTCGTGGCGCAGTTGGGCGTGCCTGCAGGCCTGCATTTAAGCTTGACCGGGCTTGTTTCGGTTGCGTTAACGCTGTTATTTTTGGCAAGGTATCAGCCAGCGCCAATCCGCGGCGCCGATCATGATGGCCCGCCAAAATTGGCCCGTCCAACCCGTGGGATCATGGTTTTGGTTGCCTTTACATTATCTGCCATGCTGCTCGAAGGGGCTTTGATTGATTGGTCGGTGATTTATATGCGCGATGTTTTTGAGGAAAGCGCTTTTGTAAATGGATTGGCGCTGACATTAGGAGCTTTGGGGCAATTTATCATTCGGTTTTTTGCTGATCCCGTTGTGGATCGCCATGGCGCTGAGCGGGTGGCGCGGGTATCTTTGATCGCGCTGGCTTTGGGCGCTGGCGTGGTGTCGTTTACGCCCAATTCCACTTTGGCCCTGATTGGGTTTGTATTTTTGGGTGCGGGAACTGCAGTTATTTTCCCTTTGGCGATCTCGGCGGCGGCGCAAAGAGGCGATCGCTCATCCCCAGAAAATGTAGCAGCTTTGGCGCAATTCTCGTTTGTAACGTTTCTTTTGGCGCCGCCTTTATTGGGTTTTGTGGCAGAAAATTTTGGCATTCGCTATTCCTTTGGTTTGGCGCTGCCTTTGATCTTGGGCAGTTGGCTAACCGTGGGTGCGCTGAGCCATGCGGGCCGGAAGGCATAAAATCTGCGTTGATCCGCTTGGCCCGTCATCTCTTGTCGCAAATGAAGCTGCAGCAAGGGGTCTTGGTCGGTTAGAGCAAGGCTAGAGATATGAAGAGGAAGCCCCGTTATGTCCCAAGCGCTGGTGTCAGATCAGGCCAGGTTAAGCATTCTATGCGTGATGGGTGCGTCTTTGGCGTTTTCCTTAAACGATATTACGGTAAAATATTTTACCGATAGCTTACCGCTTCATGAAGTTATTTTATTCCGCTCGCTTTTTGGAATGGCATTCATTTTGTTCCTTTTCGGGCGAGGGGTGCCCTTAAAAACCATGTTTTCAACCCGCCGCCTGTCGCGCCATATTTTGCGCGGGCTAAGCGTGGTGGTGGCAAATTTTGCTTTTTTTGCAGGCTTGGCTGCCTTGCCACTGGCGGAGGCCTCGGCGATTTTCTTTATCGCGCCGCTGTTAATAACGGGATTTTCGGCATTTTTCTTGGGGGAATATGTAGGTGTCTGGCGCTGGACGGCGCTTTTGGTCGGCTTGCTCGGCGTTTTGATCATCGTAAAGCCCGGCAGTGCAGCGTTTCAATGGGCGGTGATTTTGCCGCTTTTATCCGCGATTGCCTATGCCACCTTGCACACGATCACCCGTTCGATGGGGCTCGCGGAATCGCCCATCACCATGTCGCTTTATATCCAATTGGTCTTTATTGTCGTGTGCCTTGGGATGGGTTTGATGTTTGGAGATGGAAGATTTGCCGGGTTGGGCCATCCTTCGGCTGAGTTTATATTGCGCGCATGGGCATGGCCCAGCGGCAGAGATGTTCTTTTATTCGTAGCTGCGGGGTTTTTCAGCGCGTCTGGTGGCTATCTTATCAGCCAAGCCTATCGCAGCAGTAGCGCTGGTTTGGTGGCCCCTTTTGAATATTCTACGGTCATTTTGGCCGTTTTATGGGGTTATATATTTTGGCAGGAAGTGCCGGGCTTAAGTTCGGCCTTTGGAATCTTTTTAATCATTGCCTCCGGGGTTTTTGTAGCGATACGTGAGTTTAAACGACAAGTGCCGCCTGCCTCGCAAAAGCTATCGGCGCGCCGCTGAGCCGGGCAGTGGCTGCGCTGAAATTAGGGTGCGTTTAGCGCGTTTTCAGCCCGTTTTCCCGCGCTACAAAATCTACCAAATGGGGCACGTAATCCTCTGGGCCATCGCCACCCATGGCCATGGCGCGCGCAAAACTACTTTTCGCGGCATTTCCAATTGGATTTGCAATGCTTGCCTCATTGGCCATGCTTTCAAGATAGCGCAGATCTTTGAGCGCGTTGGTCATGGTGAATTTATGGGCCTCACGATTGCCATCCAGCGCGTAACCCATAAAGGTTTGATAAAACCCACAATCCATCCGGCTACCGCGGATCACGCTGTCAAAGCGCTTGGCATCAATTCCCATTTTAGCCCCTAAGGCCAGCGCTTCGGAATACATGGCGGCATAGCCCAGCGATAGAAAATTATTTAGCAATTTCATACGGTGGCCATCGCCAACCGCGCCGATATGCACGAGCGTTGCAGCCCAGCTTTCGATCACTGGTTTGATCCGCGCAAAAACCGGCTGATCGGCGCCCACCATCGCAGATAGCGCGCCCTCTTCTGCTTGCACCGGCGTGCCTCCTAACGGGGCATCCACCATATGAATGCGCTTTGATTTCAAATTTTCTGCTAGTTTTAGGGTGGAGGTGGGGTCGGATGTTGAGCAATCGATGATAACGGCGTTTTCTGACAGATTAGGGGTGAGTTCCGCGATAATCTGTTCAACCTGAGGCGAACCTGGGGCACAGATGAATACCAGCGTTGAGCCTTTGGCCAGCGCTTCTAGGCTGCCGGCTTCTTGCGCGCCCAGCGACACCAGATTTTCAACCGGCACGCGGTTTTTATGCGCGATTACGGTCACAGGATATCCCGCGCGTAAAATATTTTTGGCCATGCCATGGCCCATCAGGCCCACGCCGATAAATCCAATTTTTTCGTTTTGCTGCATGCCAACCTCTTTTCTGAAATTTTATGTGTGCATTAATCGTTAAATCAGGTTGCATCGCAAGGGCTTCTTACGCCTAAAGGCGATTGCCTTTGCCCCTGTTGATGGGGTTTACGGACAGCATACCCCTTAAGTGTTGTGACTCGCCAAAAAAAAGAGACGCTATTTCTAGCGTCTCGAGATACCGAATAATCTGGGAGGATATATTTTCGGTTTTTACGATCTGGGAGGAGGTAGACCGTACTCTATTGCTACCATATTTTTCTGCACCGCAGAAATACTTATTTTGAATTGCTGCTATGCAGAAAAATCATAGCTCATACATAATCATCCGCGGTTTTGTGCAGATAGGGGAAGGAATGCGTGAATTTTATGCAGCGAAAACTTTTATCTGGGTATGTGCGAATTTAGCGCGCAAGCCTTCGGGCGGATCTGCTGCGCAGATCCTGGCTGGGGTACAGAATCGCGCCCTATTTTCGGACGCACCATAATGGCTCAGCCCCCCATTTTTTAGGTGATGAGGTATAAAGAATTGAGCGGGTGCTTGATATTAATTTTCTGCACCTCAGAAAACCCTGCCTCGGCGCAGAGGTTGCGCAACACAGAATCGGATAGACCCACCGTTCCCATACCTTCTCCGCCCTGCCACATTGAGGTGGTCATACAAAAATGTAGACTGATGCCCAATTTAAACACGCCATACGGGCCTGAATTATCAACCGGATCTTCTGTGGCTTCGATATCCATCAGCAAAAACATCCCATCCTGGGCCATAGAATGTTTCAGGGTTCTTAAGCCAAGCGCCGGGTTTGGCAGATCGTGAATTAAATCAAACGTGGCGACAATATCATATTGGCCCGGGCTGCCTTCATCCATATTCCAATGTTTAAATGTGATATTACGGTCAACGCCAGCCTCTTTTGCGTTGACGCCGGCCTGTTCTATATTTGGCAAGAATGCATCATAGCCAATAAATTCTGACTCGGGAAATAGCTTCGCCAACTCAATCGTGGACCTGCCCGTACCGCAGCCAAAATCGGCAAATCTGGCGCCTTTTTTTAAGCGCTGCGTCAACGCTGGGATATGGGGCAACCAATCTTTTACCAAGAAATTACGATAGCGCGCGCAGCCCGTGTGATCCAGCGCCTGCCAAAGCGCTGGCGGATAATCTTCAAACCCGACGCCGCCACCAGATTTGAAGGCCTCGCGCAGCTTCTCATAGGGCAATAACGCGCTGTTCAGCAATTTAAAGGCACCATATTGGGCAAAGCGGCCGCCGTCTTCCACCAATAGCTGTGCTTGATCTGGGCTTAGCCAGGCTTCGCGCGTGGCTTTATCAAACATCACATAGCCGCTGAGCACGATCCCGTGCAGCCATTCGCGAACATAACGTTCGTTTAATTGCAGGCGCGCTGCCAGTTGCGCTGAGGTAGAGCGCCCGTGTGTGTGCAAATCTTTAAAAAGCCCCAGTTCAATACCAAGACTGCACAGCCGCACTGAGACGGCCCCCGCCATATCCCTTCCGGCTTGTTCCAACAGGGCTTTGGGTTTTGTATCGCTCATCAGCTTGTTTCCTCGGGTTTTGCGGGTCTGCTCTGGCCAAAGGCATGGGGAGGGGTTGGGCCGCCGACGCGCCGTTACATCTGCCCTGCCATATTATCAATTTTGGGTATTGTGTTAAGAATATATTTGCAAAATTCCGCAGCGTTTTTTGCGCAGTTTTAGAGGTGAAGCTCTTCTAGATAGGGTGGGTTACATCCCGCGCGTTCGCAGTTCAGCGCTGCCGCTGTTGCGGCGACTTCTAACAGGCTTTGCAAATTCTCAGGGCTTAAGGATGAAAGTGCCTTATGCGTGTCCCAGCCATTTTTGGTGATCTGCGCGATTAAAGTGCCCATAAAGGTGTCGCCCGCCCCCACCGTATCGGCCAGAGGGGATGCAACGCCCGCAGGCACCGCGATTTTGTGCTGCGCGGTTGCGCCGATCGCGCCCTTTTGGCCCATTGTCAGCACCAGCAATGCGGCATTGCTCAGCGCGCGGATCTTTTCAAATGCCTCTAGCAAAGGCAGCTCTGGAAGCAGATAGGCCAGATCTTCATCGCTTAGCTTGACCAGTGTTGCCGAGCCCAAAAGCCGCAACACGCGCTCTACATATTCTGCTTTATTGGCAATCAATCCCGGCCTGGCATTGGGATCTAGGCAGGTCATCATGCCTTTTTCGGCGCAGCTTTCAAAAAACGCCTCCCAGGCTTGGGCATCCGCACCGGTGATCAAGGCCAAAGAGCCAATATGAAACGCCGTTGCCTTGGCGGGACAAGTCTCGATCAATTGCTGATAGGATATCTGGCGTTCCGCTGTGCCCTCACGGTAGAACTGATAGCTTGGAATGCCATCCGCCAGCGAAACAACCGCCAGCGATGTTGGCTGCGACACGCGCTGGGCGGCCAAGGCAATATTATCTTGTGCCAGGCGCGCTTCCAGCATTGCTCCCAAAGCATCTTCTGAAACGGGCGTCATATAGGTGACATCTTGGCCTTGCCGGGCTGTCGCTATTGCGCAGTTGTAACAAGAACCGCCTGGAATGGCTTGGTACAAAGCCGCCCCATCCGGCGTGTCGGTTTGTACAAAGTCAATCAGGTTCTCTCCACCCACAAGAATCATATGATCGTTCCTTCTTTCTAATTTTGAGCCGGTATCATCGAAAACGCGCTCGGCCAAAGGGGCATTATAATCACACCGGCTTAATAAGCCCTCCAAACCAGCAACGCCAGAGCGGGTTTATTAGATTTACAGCATTGAACTGGGGTCTTTGCCACCCGAGCCGGCGGTCTGTCAAACCCCGTTACAAAGACGCTAAAAACTTGGACACTTCTTGTTGAAACACTGGCCATCCGGCATCTTGTTCCAAAATAAGATGGTTTGTTGAGTCAAGCGGCACAAAGCGGGCATTGGGCATTTTATCTGCCATTATCTGAGATTGATCCATTGGTACGCGTTGATCGCCGCGGCTATGCATGATCAATGTTGGCAGGGTGATCTGCTCTAAGCGGTTGGTCACATCAATTTCGGCATTCACCCGAGAGATTGCGGCCGCATTTTCTGCGCTGGTGCTCAGTTGCATCAACCGATCAAACGCATCTTTTTCCGCCTGGTTCGAATCGGGAATCATAGTGTTTGCAAAAAACTGCCGGAAGGCCGGGATATCAGAGTCCCACCCGGTTTGAATCATCTGAATTTCCAAGTCAGTTTGCGATGGGTTGGCGGATGGTCGCTTATTGGCGCCTTGCGCAAACCCGCCTAAGAAAATTAAACCCTTGACGCGCTCGGGATGGCGATATGCAAATTCAATCGCCGAGGCGCAGCCTTGCGAAACACCAAAGAGCACGCATTTTTCATCTTGAATGGTGTTTGAGACCGCCATGATATCATCCACAAACGCGTCAAATGATATTGTTTCCGGGTGGCGCTCTGACAGCCCATTACCGCGTTGATCAAAGCGCAGCAATTGATGCTCAGAAGAAAGGTTTTCGAAAATATGGCGCCATAACGGGCTGCGCCAATCAGCATCCAGATGTGTTACAAAATTTGGCGATTTTAAAAGCACCGGGCCCTGCCCCAAACTGGCCATGGCAATTGCGCAGCCATCGGCACTTGTACAATAGCTGATTTGCTGATCGAGCTGTTTTCCCAAAATTGCGCTGCGCGGATGGCTCGGATTAAAATCTGGCGCGCTCATAAAGCATGCAATTGGACGGTCTATATTTTTAAGCCGTTGAAGACCTTGGGCATCAAAGGCCTGTTGCGCCTGCGTTGACATTTTGCCGAGGCAGTGCTCAGAGGTGCAGATAGATCCCGGTTTTGAAATACTTTCCAACCGCGAGGCGATATTGACGGTAGATCCGAAAACATCCCCTGCCAATTCTATAACTGGTCCATGATGCAGCCCAATCCGATACACGAAAACATCGCTGTTGGGATCTTCATCGCAGAAGGCTTTCACCCCGCTTAGCAGCGCTGTTGCAAAATCAAATCCGTCTTGAGCAGCCTCAAAAAGGCATAAAAACCCATCCCCGGTGGTTTTAATCAAGCGTCCGTTATAGCGGGTTAAAAGCGGATGAAGCAGCCTAGTATGTAGGGTTTGTTGGCGGGTGATGACGCGGTGTTCATCCCTCTCAACCAGCCGCGAGAAGCCAACAATATCCGAAAATAAAACGGTTTTTTCCTGCGTGTCCATATTACCCTACAGAGTTATGTTATGGGGCAAGCGCGGTGCATTTGGCTGTTTGTCACCAGCTTTTGCGGCATATGCCTGCTATCGTGAAAATTTAGGCAACATTTTCTTCCGGTTGCGGTTCTGAAAGTTCATCAATGATCTTTTTAAGGGTTTCCAATTCTTCCAGATCCAGCGGATGTTTCGTAAGCTTTAGCTGAAAATTCTCACCTTCAAAATTCTTTGTTTCAGCGCGAGACGTATCACTAATATCAACTTCATAGGCGATCACACCGCGCTCTAACCCTTTCAATTCAAGCTGTTGGGGGGCGTCAAAGCTAAAATAGTCTTTCACTTGAAAATAGGTTTCCTCAGAGACCAATATTCCCGATGGCATCGCGGCGCTTTCCAAACGTGAGGCCAAATTAACTGCAGCGCCCACCACGGTATAATCAAGCCGGTCTTCACTGCCGAAATTGCCCACGGTGCAATATCCGGTATTGATCCCAACGCGGATTTCCAAATCTTTTTTTAAGCCAAAATGTTTGCTCCAATAACCCCATAACTCGGCCATTCGTTGTTGCATTTCAACCGCCATCGCTACGCATCTTCGGGCATCTTCCTCAATTCCGAAGCTTTCCGGATCGCCAAAGAAAATCATGATCGCATCACCGATATATTTATCAATTGTCGCGCCATGTTTCAGCGCGATCTGCGACATTTCGTTTAAATAAAAATTTAATAACGCGGTAAGTTCTTCGGATTCCAATTTGTCAGATATGGCTGTGAAATTTACAATATCAGAGAAAAATACAGTGATTTTTTTACGGTAGCTTTTTACCTCGACATTCTGCTTGCCGCTAAAGATCGATTCGTAAATTTGGGGCGAAAGATATTTTGCCAATTGCCCCGATACGTCTTCCATTTGCTGGGTTTTCGACTGCGCCTCAGCCTTTGCGTCTTCGGCAACCTTTTTTTGTTTTTCCAGCTGGGTTGCCAATGACTTACGCAAATTGGCTTCTAAGCGTAGGCGTGAAAGTTCCTTTTTAAGATCTTTCAATTCTGTTTCTTGGTCTTTGGGCGTTTCAGTCACAGATTCTTTCCTCGCACCAGGGTTTTAAATTGGGCCAAAGCTGGAATGGTTATATACATTGATTTTGCGGCTTTACGGCTTTGGTTTCACAACAGTATTCAGCAAGTCGAAGGTCGTGACAACATTCTAATTGTTCGTTTTGACAAACAGACAAGAATATTGATGAAAAGACGAAAATTAATCAGCCGTCACGGAATAATAATTCAATCACTTTACCGATATTTTGCCTGAGATCAGCGGGAATTGTTCGGCCTTAGAGAAACCACGTTTCCCCGCTCTTGTCTCTGAAAACGTATTTTTAACAATTTAAACCAATTTTTTAAAAATCTTTTGCTGAGTTTTGGTTTTCTTTGATTGGATATGACCCAAGGGAATTTGGTTTCCCCATAGACAGGTTAAAATAATCTTCGTTAATCTAGATCTTAAAACGTGGGTGACGTTTGTAATGTGAAAACAGGCGGAATGAATAAGATGAATTCTTTAGAACAATCAGATTTGAACGCAGTTTTAATTGAAAGTTTGGACACTCTTCCAAGCGGCGTATGCGTTTGGACAGAAGATGATCGCCTGGTTTTCGTAAATCGATTTTTCAACGAACTTCAAAAAGAGGTTGGGGTGTCTCTCGAACCGGGCATCTCACGCTTAGAAGTTGTGCAACAAAATATTGATTGTGGATTTTTAAAGTTACCTCCCGATTTAGATATTGAGGCCTATCTGCGGCAGAGTAAGGCCGATATGTATGCCCAAGATGGGGGCTCGCGGATCGAGCTGCCCCTGCGCGATGGCGGGGTGCTGCTTTTGACCAATAAGCCTTTGAGCTCGGGCAATTACCTGCAGCTCTATACCGATATCACCACGCTTAAAAAGCATGAGGCCGAGCTAGAAGATAAAGAGCGGCGTTATGTTGGGGTAACGCATGCGCTGAATGCATTTGTCTTCGAGTGGAATATTGAAAATGGCCAGACCAGCTTTTCAATCCCCGAAGGCGTTGGGCCGGCAGCTGAAAAAAATATGAGCAGGCTGCAAATGGATCGTTTGGATGCTGTGTTTGAAGAAGATCGTGCGGCGTATAAATCCGCGATGATCGCACATTTTAAAAAGCAAACCCCGCTATTTTCATGCGATCACCGAATCCGATCGGATACAGGCCAATTGAATTGGTACCGCACACGCGGCAAAGCCCTTTGGAATGAACAGGGGCGTGCGGCCAAATTCTATGGGTTGGTTGAAAATATCGATGATCAAAAGAAAATACAGCTGCGCATGGCAGATATCGAAAAACGCTCGCAGGATGTGTTGAACAGTATTTCAGCCGGGATTATGGTCTGGGATGCCAAGGATCATCTGGTCTGGGTGAATAAGTTTTTTGATCGCTTCGGCGTGCCGCTTGAACCAGGGCAACCCTACATTAACGAAACTGGAAAGCTTGTTGATGGGGGCATTTTTTCTTTAGATGAAGGGGTTGATAAGCAAGAATTCTTAAAAGACCGAGTGGCGCAACGCCAGGCGTTGACCGGAACGGCTATAAATTTGCTGCCAAGGATGGCAGATGGGTCGCATCTTCAAATCACCAGTAAACGCCTCGAAGATGGCGGCATGGTGCAAGTGTTTGTGGATGTGAGTGATTTGACCAACCGTGAAGAAGAGCTGAATAATTTGGTGGAAGAGCTCAACACAGCCAAACAAGCGGCGGATGCGGCCAACCAAACGAAAAGTCAGTTTTTGGCCAATATGAGCCATGAATTGCGCACCCCATTAAACGCCATTATTGGCCTTACTGAAATGTTGAAGGAAGATTGTGTTGATGATGGTTTGGAGGATTTTATCGAGCCGCTTGACCGTGTCTTTAGCGCCGGCAAGCATTTGCTGACGCTGATCAATGATGTTCTAGACCTATCAAAAATTGAGGCGGGCAAAGTCGAGTTATATAATGAAACATTCGAATTAGAGCCTTTGCTGCATGGCGTGATTCAAACCACCCAAACGCTGGTCGAGCAAAATAATAATGAAATTGCTTTAACTTTCTTGGAGTCGATCGATGAGGTGACAAATGATCAAACGCGGATAAAGCAGATTTTTCTGAATTTGATTTCCAACGCCACCAAATTTACCGAAAATGGCCAAATATCTTTGACCGTCAGCCGGCAATCCACGCCGCAAGGCGATTTGGTCAAAGTGGATGTTGCCGATACTGGTATTGGCATGGATGAAGAACAGGTGGGCCGTTTGTTCAATGCTTTTGTACAAGCCGACAGTTCGACCACCCGCAAATATGGCGGAACCGGCTTGGGGCTCACCATTTCAAAGCAGCTTGCGCAGCTGATGGGGGGTGATGTCAGCGTGCAGAGCGAAAAGGGCATAGGCACGGTATTCACCGCAAGTTTCGCGTTGAACAATGCCGGGCATATGCATACCGAAAACGCCAGCGCTGAACCTTTGATAACGCGGGTGATCCCCGGCGGTGAACCAACGGGTAAGAAAGTGCTTATCATCGATGATGATCCAACGATCAGTGCGTTGATGCAGCGGCAACTGGTCAAAAACGGGTATGCGGTGCTTATCGCCAGATCGGGCAAGGAAGGCCTGTCTTTGGCCAAAACCCACCAGCCCGATGTGATCACCTTGGATATTTTGATGCCAGAGATTGACGGATGGTCAACGCTTCGAGCGTTGAAGGCCGATCCCGAAAGTCGCCATATCCCAGTGATTATGGCGTCAATTTTGGATGAAAAAAACAAAGGTTTTGCCTTGGGTGCGGCAGATTTTCTATCCAAGCCGATCGAGCGGGATTATCTTATTTCTTCGGTGCAACGGCTTATTGGCCAGAAAAAAGCCGCAACCATCTGCGTGATCGAAGATGATCAAGACCTGCGCTTTACCGTGAAAGAAATCCTAGAAAAAACCGGCGCGACAGTGCTTGAGGCGGGCCATGGGAAACAGGCGTTTTCTGTCTTGGAAAACCACAATGAACTGCCCGATTTGATTTTGCTTGATCTGTTGATGCCCGTGATGAACGGGTTTGAGTTTCTGCAAAAGCTGCAGGCAACCAAGTTTAAATCAATCCCGATTTTGGTGTTAACGGGTGCCGATCTAAGTTCTGAAGAGCGCAAAATTTTATCGCAGGAAACCTTGCGCGTGATTGAAAAAAATACCGAAAGCGTGGCGCTTATTGCCGATGACATCGCGCAAGCGATCGAAACAATCAGCGGGGCGGTGCGCTGATGGTGAAAATATTATATATCGAGGATAATGAAGATAACGTTTATATGCTGAAGCGGCGCTTAACGCGCAAAGGCTTTGACATGGTGATCGCGGGTGATGGGCTTGCCGGGGTGGCTATGGCGCATAGTGAATCCCCCGATTTAATTCTTATGGATTTGAGTTTGCCCAAAATGGATGGGTGGGCTGCAACGCGGGCGATCAAGGCAGATCCCGCCACGCAAGGGATTCCCGTCATTGCTTTATCCGCGCATGCGATGGAAGAGCATAAGCAAAGCGCCCTGCAGGCAGGTTGTGATGATTATGATACAAAGCCGGTGGACCTGCCCCGATTGCTGGCCAAAATTAACGCAGCATTGGGGCGGTGAAATGACTAATAAAGAACAGGCAAAGATCCTTGTTGTCGATGATATTGAAGCAAATCGCTTCACTTTAGAGCGCCGGTTGAAGCGCGATGGATATGCCAATGTTTCTTTAGCCGATTGCGGCAAAGCCGCGCTAAGCTCTGTTGAAAGCGCTGAATTTGATTTGGTGCTTTTGGACCTTATGATGCCTGATATGAGCGGCCTTGAGGTGCTTAAAATCTTAAAGTCTGATCCACGTTATCGCAAAATTCCAGTTGTTATGGTCACTGCCTCTGATGAGGTTGAGACGGCGGCTGAGTGTATTTTAAGCGGGGCTGATGATTTCATTACCAAGCCGTTTAACGCCACATTGCTGAAGGCGCGGGTTGGCGCCTGCCTTGAAAAGAAGCGTTTGCAAGATAGCGAAGATCTGTATCTTAGCCGAGTGGAAAGCGACAAGCAGCGCTCTCAAGAGGTATTGAAAACAGTGCTGCCCAACGATGTCGCCGTAGAGCTTCAATCCACTGGGCGCGTGCATTCTCGGCGCTATGATGACGTTGCTATTTTGATCTGTGATCTGGTGGGGTTTACCGCGTTTTGTGAGCAGAATGATCCTGAAATTGTGGTTAAAACTTTGCAAACGCTGGTGGAAGCGTTTGAACAGGTGTTCGCCAAATTCGGTTTAGATAAGGTGAAAACGGTGGGCGATGCGATCGTTGCCGTGGGCGGCTTAGCGCGGCCAGCACCCGAAGCGGTGAAATCCTGCGTCTCTGCCAGTTTGATGCTGCGCGATATTGCCAATGCGTTTGAGCCTTCTTTTGGGTTGCATGTGGGCATCCATAGCGGCTCATTGGTTGCTGGCACCGTGGGCAAATCAACCATCCAATTTGATATTTTGGGCAAAGATGTGAATATCGCCTTCAATATTTGTGATTTGTCCGAGAGCGATCAGATTTTATTGTCAAGCGATGCATGGATGCATGTGCGCAATGAGGTGGTGGCAAAATCTGCAGGTTTGGCGCGGTTGAAAAGTGGCCAAGATATCGAACTTTTTGAGTGCGGCGTGTAAAAGCTTACCGCCAGGTCACGCTCTGCTCAAGATTGGGCCGTGGGCGCTCTGGAGGTGTTTTAGTTTCGGTGCCTAAATAAATCAAACCAGCCACGCGCTCATGGGCGCTTAATCCAAGGCCATTTTCTACAAAGCTGCGATTGTGGCTGGCCCATCCCGATAGCCAATTCGCACCCCAACCGGCGGCAAGGGCGGCATTCAGCAAAGCGAGGCAGACTGCGCCGGCCGAATAGGTTTGTTCAATTGTGGGAATTTTCTCTGATGGTTTTTGAACCTCGATCACGGCCACTGCCACATGGCCTTGGTCAAAAGGTTGGCGGGCTTTTTCAACTGCAGAGGCGTCTAATTGCGCCTCGAGCGCGCAGGCTTCGGCAATGCCGGCCAATTCATCCAAACTGTCTGACGTTAAAACGATCAGGCGCCAAGGTTCTAATTTACCATGGTCGGGCGTGCGCAGCGCTGCCGTTAAAACATCACGCAATTGTTCTTGATCTGGCGCGGGGAGGCTTAAGGTTTTTGCTGGCCTTGAGCGTCGCGTTAATAAGAAATCTAAAGCGGCTTGGTTGCGTTTGGGCATTTACTCGTGATCCATTTTAAAGGCGCCATGGCCCCCTATTTATTTGAAATTAGGGCGTTTGCGCGATCTATTGGGTTTAATAATCAGACAGCGCGATCCGATCCATGATTTTAACAAGCTCGACGCTGATGCCAGGTTCCGACATCGCGTGGCCTGCGTTTTTGATCATTTTTAAATCGCATTTGGGCCAAACTTTGGACAGCTCGATCGCAGTTTTGGGCGGGCAAATCATATCATATCTGCCTTGCACGATCCACCCGGGGATATGGGCGATCCGCTCCATGGCGTTTAAGATTTGTCCGTCATGGTCCAAGAACCCGTTATTGATGAAATAATGGTTCTCTAATCTTGCGAAGGTGCGCGCGTAATCGCTTGGTGCTTCACCTCCACGGCCATCCGAATACACCGAGGCCAATGCGGTTTCCCAAGCTGACCATATCCGGCCAAACTGTATTTCAACGCGCAGATCTCCGCTGAACAAACGGCGGTGAAAGGCTGCAATCAAATCATCTCGTTCGTCTTCCGGGATTTTTTCTATAAATTTTTCCCAGGCGTCGGGCCAAAACTGGCTGGCCCCGCCGCCATAAAACCACGCCAATTCATTCTGAGTCATTGTGAAGACGCCGCGCAGAATGAGATGGCTCACCCGTTCTGGATGGGTTTGAGCATAGATCAACGCCAATGTGGCGCCCCAACTGCCTCCGAATAACGCCCATTTTTCAAGACCCAGTCGCTGCCGCATCGCTTCCATATCTTGCACCAGATGCCAGGTGGTATTGTTGGTCACGCTGGCCTGCGGCTTGCTGCGCCCGCAACCGCGCTGATCAAAAAGGATAATATGGTATTGTTCTGGATTGAAATAGCGCCGCATGATCGGGCTACAGCCTCCGCCGGGCCCGCCATGAACAACCACAACCGGGCGCCCCTGTGGGTTTCCACATTGCTCGATATAAATGTGGTGACCATCCCCCGTATCGATAATCTCTGCAGAAAATGGATCGACGGTAGGATATAAATGCTGATATGCGCGTTTTTGATCTGAGAATTTATCCATGAACGCACTATATGTGATTTACAGAGCAAAAGACCAGACGGAGAACCCTATGAGCGGCGCAGAATTTACCGTAGATGCTAAAGAGATTGCCAAATTTGAGGCGATGGCCGCAGAGTGGTGGGACCCCAATGGTAAGTTTAAACCGCTTCACATGCTTAACCCTTGCCGATTGGATTATATCATTGCGCAGATAGCGGCAGAATTTGACCGCGATCTTGCGCAAGACAACCCCTTTGAGGGATTGCGCATTCTGGATATAGGATGCGGGGGTGGTTTGCTCTGCGAGCCGATGGTTAGATTGGGCGCAACGGTCACCGGGGTGGATGCAGCAGCGCGCAATATTCCTGTGGCGCAAGCCCATGCCGATCAATCAAACCTGCAGATCGAGTATATCGCTGGCACGGCCGAAAGCCTTGTGGAACAGGGCCGCGAGTTTGATGCGGTATTAAATATGGAGGTGGTCGAGCATGTCGCCGATCCGCAAGGATATTTAAAAGCCTGCCAAGAGCTTCTGAGACCGGGGGGGTTGATGGTGTGCTCTACGATCAACCGCAACGCCAAAAGTTTTGCCATGGCGATTGTGGGTGCGGAATATGTGATGCGATGGTTGCCCAAAGGCACGCATGAATGGTCAAAATTTATCACCCCGGATGAATTGTCTGGTTTTATCGAAGCTGCGGGCCTTTCGGTTGTGGATCGCAAAGGCTTTGTTTTCAATCCGCTTAGCTGGCAATGGCGATTGTCTGACCGGGATCTCAGCGTGAATTACGTGACCGCCAGCGTAAAACCCTAATCCGGATTCAGCATATAGCCTTCGCCGCGAACTGTTTGCAGATAGCGGGGTTGTTTTGAATCCGGCTCAATTTTTCGGCGCAACCGGGTGATTTGAACATCGATTGCGCGGTCTTGGCCTTGGCTTTGATCGCGCCCTAGTTCGCTCATCAGATCCTCGCGGCGGATGGGCCTGCCCGCGCTTTGCGCCAAAATGCCCATTAACGCGCTTTCAGTGGCGGTCAGGCGGATTTGCTCATCGGCTTTCCAAAGCTCTTTGCGCTGCATGTCATATCTGATCTGCCCAAGCGTAATTATTTTAGGCCCCGCGCCTTGATCCAGATCGGTTGGAACGCGGCGTAAAATTGCATGTAGGCGCAACAGCAATTCTTTGGGCTCGAAAGGTTTTGAAAGATAATCATCAGCACCTGCCTCAAGGCCGCCAATGCGATCCTCGATCTCGCCTTTCGCGGTTAACAGCAAAATTGGTGTGTCAATTTTGCGGCGAAGATCTTTGGTCAGCGAAATCCCATCCTGACCGGGCATCATCACGTCACAGATGATCAAATCAAAGGCAAGCCCCCCCAGCAAGTTGCGGGCATGGTGGCTATCATCGGCGGTGGTCACGTTGAAATCATTGCGCAGCAAATATTTCTTGAGCAGATCGCGAATGCGCTCATCATCATCAATGATCAAAATATGTGGAATCAACATCTAAGCCCCATCCTCGCGCAGTTGGGAATAAGCTGTCATCATATCCGGATCCATCATCGCTTCTAACACTTTGCGAAATCCGGCAACTGCCTCTGGACCGACTTGCCGGAACGCGCTGCGCATTCGCCGGCGCTGTGCATCGGATAGCTTTTGTTCGAGGGCATGGCCGGTTTCGGTCAATGCCAAATGCCGTTCCCGCTTATCGCGCTGCCCGACTTGGCTGGTGACCAACCCATCTGCGATCAATTTGCGCAATACGCGGTTTAGCGATTGTTTGGTCACGCCCAAAATTTGCAGCAGGTTGTTCACATTCGTGCCCGGCGCGCCGTTGATAAAATGCAAGGCCCTGTGATGGGCCCGTCCATAGCCGTGCAATTCAAGTATCCTATCTGGATCAGCGGTAAAACCACGATAGGCGAAAAACATTGCCTCAATGCCCTGCCTTAATTGATCATCCGTCAGGTAAAGCAGCGTTTCACCCATAGCGCGATGCCCGAGGGGGTGCGATAAGGAAGGGTTCTCCATGCCAAATCTCCGACTGATTTCATCTGGCAGTTTATGTCAGTCTTGTTGACATTCCAAGCGTCAACTGTTAGCAAAACCGAGTTTATTGGTAACTTTATACCACAATTGACGCAGTTTTTGAAATAATATGAATAAATTGCTATAAGAATCTGAGAAAGGGCGCGCTGTGGAATTAGGATATGATGATCGCGATGGAAAGATTTGGCTTGACGGCCAATTGGTTGATTGGCGAAGCGCGCAAGTTCATGTGCTGAGCCATGCGATGCATTATGCCAGCTCGGTGTTTGAAGGCGAGCGCGCTTATGGTGGCAAGATTTTCAAAAGTCGGGCGCATTCAGAGCGCTTATTGGCTTCGGGAAAATTGATCGATTTCGAAATTCCTTATTCTGTGGAGGATATCGAAGCCGCGAAAGAGGCGGCTTTGCAGGCTAATGGCCTGAGCGACGCTTATGTGCGCGCGTTTGCATGGCGCGGCGCGGGGCCGGATATGGGGGTTGCCTCCTCGCGCAATCCCGTACGCATGGCGGTGGCTGTGTGGTCGTGGGGCAATTATTATGGCGATGCCAAGATGAAGGGCGCCAAGCTGGATATCGCAAAATGGCGCCGGCCCGATCCGGCCACGGCGCCTTCGCAAGCCAAAGCTGCGGGGCTTTATATGATCGCAACCATGTCAAAACATGCGGCCGAAGCCAAAGGCTGCAGCGATGCAATGATGTTTGATTATCGCGGCTATGTTGCCGAGGCCACGGGCGCCAATATTTTCTTTGTCAAAGATGGCGAAGTACATACGCCGACAGCGGATGCCTTTTTGAATGGAATAACCCGTCAAACGGTTATCGAAATGCTTAAAGAAAAAGGTATTCGTGTGATCGAGCGGCATATTATGCCAGAAGAGCTGGAAGGGTTTGAGCAATGCTGGCTGACGGGCACAGCAGCCGAGGTCACACCGGTTGGCCAGATTGGCGATTATCATTTTGACGTGGGCGCTTTGACGCGTGATATTTCTGAAAGTTATGAAATATTGGTTCGGAAGTGATTTAAGAGCCAACGGAGGGATGGGCGTTGATGCCCATACCCTCAATCTGTGAATATTCGTAGATCAGGCGGGTCTTTCAAAGGTGGAGCAAAGCGGTAATGCCCATGCGGTTTAAAGGACCCGTGAAAAGGCTGCTTTTGGCGCCAAAGTTTAAAGACAAAAGATTCGTTTTTGCCGTTTAAACGGCGGTGGGAGGTCTGATACGCCCATGAAACCTGCAAGAGAGCGAATATTTTCAGGATCTTTTGAAAAAAAGCCAAAAAAATTGGTTAAAAATGGGTTTAGAGCCGCGCCAAAACGGCGCGGTTTCAAGAGTGTGCTGGACGAAGTCCATAAGCGGGGCTAAATAGCCCCATGAAAAGAACAGAGGCCGCATCTTGGTCTCGCGTTGTAAGAACGATCATTTAGACGAAGAATGGAGTTTACCTCGTGTCACATGCAGAAGATCACGAAGGCACCCGGAGAGATTTTCTCTACTATGCCACAGCAGGCGCCGGCGCCATAACAGCGGGCGCAGCGGTTTGGCCTTTGGTCAACCAGATGAACCCATCTGCCGATGTGAAGGCCTTGTCTTCGATTCGTGTGGATATTTCAGAGATCGAACCGGGCACGCAGCTGACTGTAAAATGGCTGGGCAAGCCCGTCTTCATCCGTCGCCGGACGGAAGATGAAATTTCCGAAGCGCGCGGCGTTGCCATGGATGATTTGATCGATTTGTCAGCGCGCAACAACAATGCGCCAGAGTTGGATGCAGCGGATGAAAACCGTGCGCTTGACGAGACTGGTGAATGGTTGGTGATGATGGGCGTGTGCACGCATTTGGGCTGTGTGCCTTTGGGCGATGGCGCTGGCGACTTTCACGGCTGGTTCTGCCCCTGCCATGGATCGCATTACGATACATCTGGTCGCATTCGCAAAGGCCCTGCTCCGGAGAACTTGCCGGTGCCTATGGCCGCTTTTGTCGACGATACTACAATCAAATTGGGTTAAGGAGTTACTGTAATGGCTGGAATCCCTCACGACCATTTTGAACCGAAAACATCTGGCCAGAAATGGCTGCACAGCCGCTTGCCAGTTGTTGGCTTGCTCTATGATACATTGATGCTTCCAACGCCGAAAAACCTCAATTGGATGTGGATCTGGGGCATTGTGCTGACCTTTTGTTTGGCGCTGCAAATTATCACCGGTATCGTTTTGGTAATGCATTACACCCCGCATGTGGATATGGCTTTTGCGTCTATCGAACATATTATGCGCAATGTGAACGGTGGGCATATGATCCGGTATCTGCACATGAACGGTGCATCGCTGTTCTTTATTGCCGTTTACGCGCATATTTTCCGTGGCCTTTATTATGGCTCTTACAAAGCGCCGCGCGAAGTCACGTGGATCATCGGCATGTTGATCTATCTGTTAATGATGGGCACAGCGTTCATGGGCTATGTTTTGCCTTGGGGCCAAATGTCGTTCTGGGGCGCAACCGTTATTACAGGTCTGTTCGGCGCTATCCCGTTTATCGGAGAGCCCATCCAAACATTGCTGCTTGGTGGCCCGGCGGTCGATAACGCGACACTGAACCGGTTTTTCAGCCTGCATTATCTATTTCCCTTCCTGATTGCAGGTTTGGTGATCGTGCATATTTGGGCATTCCACACGACCGGGAATAACAACCCAACGGGGGTGGAAGTGCGCCGCGGCTCAAAAGCCGAAGCCGAGAAAGACACCGTGCCCTTCTGGCCCTATTTTGTGATCAAAGATTTGTTTGCTTTGGCGCTTTTGTTGGCCGTGTTCTTTGCGATCGTAGGGTTCATGCCAAATTATCTGGGCCATCCGGATAATTATATTGAAGCAAACGCGTTGGCGACTCCGGCACATATTGTACCAGAATGGTATTTCTTACCCTTCTACGCTATTTTGCGCGCCTTCACATCGGAAGTCTGGGTTGTTCAATTGGCCAGCTTCGTAACGGGCGGGATCATCGACGCGAAATTCTTCGGCGTCTTGGCGATGTTTGGGGCGATTGCTGTTATGGCCTTGGCGCCTTGGCTTGATACATCATCGGTACGCTCTGCGCGCTACCGCCCCATGTTGAAATGGTGGTTTGCAATCTTAGTGGTGGATTTCTTCGTGCTAATGTGGCTGGGGGCAATGCCTGCAGAAGAGCCCTATGCAACCTTCTCACTGATTGCGTCTGCCTATTGGTTTGCCTATTTCTTGGTCATTCTGCCGCTGCTTGGTGTGTTAGAAAAACCATTGCCTGTGCCCGAAACCATTGAAGATGATTTTGACGCGCATTACGGCTCGAAAAACGCCACTCCGGCTGAATAAGTAAAGGGACAGAAAACAATGTTAAGAAACCTGACGATCACGGCCGTCACTGCCCTTGCCTTTGCCGCATCCGCTGCGTTCGCAGCTGGTGGCGGTGAACAGCATATCGAAGATTATGCGTTTTCTTTTGAAGGGCCGTTCGGCAAGTTTGACCAAAACCAGCTGCAACGCGGTTTAAAGGTCTACACAGAAGTCTGTGCGGCCTGTCATGGTCTGCGCTATGTGCCTATTCGCACCTTGGCGGATGAGGGTGGGCCGCATTTCACGTCGGATCAAGTGCGCGCCTATGCGACCAATTTCGAAGTTTATGATGCGGATCTTGAAGATTACCGCGAGGCCAAGCCAACCGATCATTTTCCTGCAAATGATGGCGCAGGTGCACCCGATCTTTCTTTGATGGCTAAAGCGCGGGCGGGATTTCATGGCCCATATGGAACAGGTATCAGCCAGCTGATCAACGGTATGGGTGGCCCGGAATATATCGCGTCATTGCTGACCGGATATACAGGTGAAGAAAAGGAAGAAGCGGGCGTAACGCTGTATGAGAATACCGCATTTCCAGGTGGCTGGATCAGCATGGCCCCGCCTTTATATGGCGAGGATGTTGATTATGATGACGGGCATGCCAATGATATTGAGCATGAAGCGATGGATGTTGCAGCCTTCTTGATGTGGACAGCCGAGCCAAAAATGATGGCGCGTCAGCACGCTGGATTTGTGGGTGTTTTGATGCTTAGCCTTTTGGCGGCACTTCTCTATCTGACCAATAAGCGCATCTGGGCGCCTATTAAAAAGAAAAGCAAACAGGCGTAACCGTCAAATAAAACTGATGTTACAAAGCGATAGGCCCGCCAGTCATGGCGGGCTTTTTACGTTTTGCTGCGTCTTGTCGCCTTAGGCTTCGGATCAGGGCCCGTTGGGGCTTTGCATCCCCTAGCCGATTGGCAGAATGGGGGCGGGTCTTGAGGGTTTAGACCACCATAAGAAAAACCCTGCGATGGCCATATTCAGCAGATTCCACACGATGCCATTTATAAAGGCCAGCTCATATGAGCCCGTTTTGACATAGATCCAGCCTGACATCCAACCGCCCAGAGCCATCCCCAAGATTGTTGTCATCAACACAAACCCAACCCGGCTACCGGCTTCATGCCCGGGCAAATACTCACGCACAATCAAGGCGTAGCTGGGCACAATACCGCCCTGCGCCAAACCAAACATCAAAGACACGGCATAAAGCGACATCATCGAATTTGATGGCAGATAGAAGATCAACCCCAAACATTGCAAGACCGAGCCGATTAAAAGCGTTTTTACCCCCCCCAAGCGATCCGCCAGAACCCCCGAGATTACCCGCGACACCACGCCGCCCAACAGCATTAAGGATAACATTTCAGCGCCGACCACGGCGCCAAATCCCAGATCCACGCAATAGGCTACGATATGGACCTGCGGCATCGACATCGCCACACAACACGCAATACCCGCAATCCCTAATAACGCAGTGACGCGGTTCGAGGACATTGTGGTCATCGCCAATCTTTCGCGCGAAATATGATCCGCATGGGCGCTGCTTTCCGCGTTGAGCTTCGCTTTCAACCACAGCGCCAAAGGCATCATGATTGCCAAAGATAGGCCCGCCAAAACCACGTAAGTGCTTCGCCAGCCCTGCAATTCGATGACATCTTTGAGCACCCATGGCCAAAGCGCCCCTGAAAAATAATTGCCACTTGCGGCCAGCGCCACCGCGATGCCTCGCCGTTTTAAAAACCAGTGTGACACATCGGCAATCAATGGTCCGAAGGTTGCAGCATTGCCGAGCCCAATCAAAAATTGAAAGCCGCTTATCACAGCGATAGAGGATGCTGAGGCCGCCCCTGCAAGCCCGATCGCATTGAGCACAGCGGCCGCTATAAGAACCCGAACGATCCCATAACGATCCACAAATCCACCGATAATGAAATTGCCAAAGGCAAATCCGATCATGGTAAGCGTATAGGGAAGCGCGGCCTCCGCACGATCAATGTGAAATTCGCTTTGTATCGCGGGCATCACGACAATAATAAGCCACATTCCCACATTCCCAATCGTTGCGATCGCCAATGTGACGCTCAGACGGAACCAAGAATATTTGCTATCATGCTGTATCATGTAACGGCTTTGGCCGGTGCATTTGGCCAAAGCCGGTCAGTTGGCCTAATCATTGTCATTCAGCCCGGCACCTGCGCCGGCCAATCTGCTGGCTTCGGTTGCTGGTGCATAGGTTTTTTCCGCCAGTCGCTCTAGGGCGCGATAACATTCTTTTGAAATCTGCGCGCGTGAGGATTTTTGGAGCGTCTTTCCCAAGCCGGCTTCACCCGTTTCTATCCTTACCTCTATTGGGCCCGCGGCGTGAATTTGGTCTATTTTCGTATAGATCAAATCTGATTTTGAAAGATATAAACTGACGCCATCCCAAGCGATATGCAGCCAAATATCGGTATCGGCCAGCGATAAAGCCGCGAAGGGAATTAAAAGTGCTGGGGCGTGCATCGGCTGCGAAGACTGCCAATTTTGCTGCGCCCACGCCCCATCGCTTAAAGCGGGCCCGATATAAAGCGGGTTGGTTTTGGGCGGCTGGCCCAAAGCTTGGCATAGCGATTCTGCTCCGTTTAACCCGTGCTCGCATAAATACCGGGCGGCCATACCAGCTTCTTCTGCGATCCCCCAGGGCACTCCGCTGCCGCGGGCCGCTTTGCGTGCTAAGGCTTGAAACTCATTTAACGAATAGCTCATTCGGCGGCGCTGAGCGGCGGGTAGGTCCAATGATCCGGGTCTGATTGTGCGAGCTCGTGTGGAAACGGGGCCATCCGGAACATATTGATCCGCACCCAACGATCGGAACGCGGGTCAAAATGCGTTGCGCCGAAAAATGACAGCTTTGCCCGCAACAGGTCAATGGGCAGCATTTCGGCATCGATCGTATTGTCGCGGATTTCCGCATAGTCACAGCGCGCCGCCAGCTGGCACCGCCTCACGCTATGGCGATGCTCGGGATGCGCCATTAAGAACTCTGCCACCTGTGCGGTGTCTGGCATGCTATCCAGATCTTTATAAAGCCGCGCGGCATCGCGGCCCGGTTGCAGCGGTTGCTCAAATTCGGCGATATCTTCATCGAAACGTTCGCCCAGACGCGGCTCGAGCTTTTCACAAGAGACGTACCAGGCGCGCGAATTGGGTTGTTTTTGTGCCCAGTCGATTTCCAGCGCCCAGTCATAAATCATTTCGCAAAGCGCTTTTAGGCGCCCAATTGACATGGTGCCATCGATCCGAAACCCTGTGAGCTCATCTGCAGTCATGCAGCTGCTAAGCCCATCGATCAGATCTCCATAAGGTTCCATCATCAGGCTGATCAGCAATTCTTGGCCATCTTGGCCTAAATTCTTTTGACCCCATAAGAAAAGCTGGTTCCAAGGCGCTGGCGTATTGAACTTGAAATCAGGAATATACGCGATCAATTGCTCTATATCAGGTTTAAGCTTAGCCAATTTTTGAACTTGTAACGGATGTTCTGAGTGCCAATCTTTGATATTTTGCAACGCGCGTGGCAGCAGCTCTTGAAACGTATCTATGGCGTCTTGGCTGGCCCATTCTACGCGCCGCACCCGCGCCAAAGCTTCTTCTTTGGCAGCAATCCAATTGTTTAAAAGCATCGGGTGGTTGATTAAGAACGGGGCCATGCCAAGCCCTGTGGAATTGCCAATTCCAAATTTTCTACGCAAGCTTGGATCAAGCACAACGGCGCGTTGGCCACCTTGTGCGCGGGCCATATGTTCGACAAGATCCAATGCGAATGCGCGTATCAGAAAGACCGTCAGCATCTCTATTTGAAAAGCGCCCTGACATTCGTCGCGCTCTTTCAGCGTTTCCCGATCCGCCGCACCAAATTTTCCCGATCCATACACCGCAGTGGTGCGCATTAAATATCCCACTTGATCGACCAAAGTCGCATCAGGCTGTTGGCCGGTCGCCAAGCGCTGAACTACATGATCCCAAAGTCGGACGGATCGGTTGGCGCGTGAGATGGTCAATTCGCTTTCTTGCGCGCGGCCTGCTTCTTGCAGTGGAATATTTTGGCGCAAGCGCGCTATATCTTGCGTGGATGGCACACCGTCAAACAGCGTGAACGTGGCGTCCCATTCTGTTGCAATTACCCGGTCTGAGCGTTTTTCGGGCGCCAAGTCATTTGCAAAGGCCACCAAAGAATAGGTATTTTTTGGCCCATGGGCGCTATAAACCGCAACGCCAACGCCCTGTTTATCGATATCGAATAAAGCTGCCTCAAAGCGCCATTCCTGTGATTTCAAGCGCCTCAACAACACCCGCATAAACGATAAACGATGTTGATGGAAACAGCCCATACGCGAAAGGCGCATAACCTCTGAGGCAGGACGCGGAGCTATCGTTTCAAGCGATATATCTTGTTTTTGCATGGCGATTGACTTGCTATATCGAAAAATATGACCTGCAGTAGGTTACGCAAAAACAAAACGATAATAAAGAATAATTCTCATTACAGCCTGCGTGATTTCAACGCGCCTTTTGGGCGATCGATGCGGCCAATTCTGATTGGGTTTTGTTCCAAATCACCCCAATGTTTTCGATGAGGTGTGACACTTGATCGGCCCTATCAGATCGAGCAGCCAGCTCGATCATATTAAGCTTTTGATGCAGCGCTAAAGCCCCAAGCACGGCCGCTGATCCGGCCGCTCGATGGACCAATTCAATCGTTTCCTTGGTCAGCTTGCCTTTTGAACCCGCATCAGTTGGGTCCAGCAATTTCAACATTTCATCAGTTTCATGGATAAATTGCTGCATCAAATTTTGTAATTTATCAGCGCCCAGTTGGGTCAGGATATCTTGGATATGAGGCTGGTCCAAAATTGCAATTTTTCCGCTTGCGTCGCGATCTGTGAGGGGATCTTTTTTCGGCGCAGATTGTGGGCAATAGAGCCGAATTTTTTCAAGCAATATGCGTCTGTCGATCGGTTTGATGATTTTATCGTTGATTCCAGCTGCCAAGAATTCATCGATTTCGTCGGGCATAGCATGCGCTGTCACGGCAATAATTGGTGTATTTGCAGAGGCGCACCCGCTTGAGCGGATACGCCTTGAGGCTTCTATCCCATCCATGACCGGCATGCTGATATCGATAAGAATGAGGTCAAATTTTTGTTTTGCCGCCGCCTCTACGCCACATTTGCCGTTTTTTGCTTCGGTGACCTGATGCCCTTCAAGCTTAAGCATTTCCTGCAGGATAAAGCGATTAATCTCATTATCTTCCACCATCAAGATGTTGATCGGGCTGAGATGATTGGCGAACCTTGCCAGATTCAGCGGCGTTTCCAAAGCTGGCAGGTGCGGTTTGAAGGCGATACGAAACAAAAATGTTGAGCCTTCTCCAAAGGCGCTTTCCGCGCTCAGTTGACCCCCCATTAAATCTACAAGCCGGCGCACGATGCCAAGCCCAAGGCCGGTACTGGCCGAAAAATCCGCATTGGCTTGGTTCGAGGTTTCAAAATCATCATAAATACGGCCAAGCCGATCAGGGGTGATACCGATGCCGGTGTCACGCACGCGAAACTCGACGATGATCGCATCCGGGCTTTGTGTCATTATCTCGGTTTCGATCAAGATTTTTCCATCGCGGGTGAATTGCGTGGCATTGCTGAGCAGATTGAGAAGAATCTGCTGTAATTTCACTTTATCCCCAAGGATATCCGGTGCTGCAGAATGCACCCATTGGTGCCGGATTTCATTGCCTTTTTCATCGCTTAAAGCGGCATGGCTGGTGATCACTTCCGCAATCAGTTGGTCCAATTGGATAGGATCTGCTCTAAGCTCAGCTTGCGCCTCATTCACTTTTGAAATGTCGAGTGCATTTTCTATTTGTGCCAAAAGCATCCGCCCCGAGGCATCCATCGTTTCGACATAGCGTTTTTGTATAGGGTAAAGATCTGTGTCGTTTAACAGTTTCAATGCCCCCAAAAGCCCTTGCAGCGGGTTACGCATTTCGTGGCTGTTGGTGGCGATAAAGGCGGTTTTTTGCTGCTCGCTTTGCCGCGCAACATTCAGGGCATTGATGATATTTTTTTGCTTTGCTTTTTCTTGGGTAAGATCGCGAATAACAACAGAGATGCGCGAACGCGCCCCTGGGGCGATTGGCTGAAAGGAGATTTCCGCTGGAAAGGTTTCGCCCGATTTGCGCTGCAGCCACGTTTTGAACCGCTGCGCATGCTCTGGCGTTGCGATAGGGCTTAGGGCAAAGGGTTTCAGTTCTTTTCGATACCGGTTTAACAATTTTGGCGGTATAAGGAGATCTTCGATATTACGCTCTAATGCTTCCTCTTTGGTATATCCGAACATGGGTTCGGCATTGTTTTTATACTCGGTGATAATACCGTCTTTTGAGAGGTTCAGAACGGCGTCGTGGGCGCTGGCCGCAAGGCTTTCTGGGCGCGGAATTTGAGTGTCTTTTTTGGCGCTTGGCGTTGCGCGCGCGGCCCTTTGCCGTGCTATTAAAATGGCGGCTAGACTTATCGAAAACCCTGCCAAGATGGTTAAAAGGGCCAATCGCAGATAGATCCATGGCGTTAGGGCACTCTCTGCCTGTGGTGATGCGATCAAGCTGTTTGCAGGCGCTTCAGAGATAATTTTAATGGGAGTTTGAAGGTTTCGTAAGTCTTTTACTAAATTTGGAAGCGTCGTTTTAAGCTGTGCATTTGATTGCTCAATAAGAGGCGCATTTTCGGATAGGAACTTTTGCACTTTATTTATATTTAGTTTCAGCGGATGTGTTCGTGGAAGATCTTGATAATATTGCGATGCGCTAAGCAATTCCGATTTGGAGTGAAATGACTTAAATTCTTTTCGCAATCTTTTAAGCTCACTGACCGGGTCGCTTGATGCTTGATGCGCGCTTAAGACAAGAAATGCATATTGTACGCTGAGCTGTCGGAAGGCCCCTAAACTTTCTTCGGCGGCGGGCTGTCCAAAAAGTCGCGCCTTGTGATTTATTTCAACCGTTACATACCCGATAAGAGCCAACGCCAAAGCCAGCAAAGCCGCGATACCAACCCGTCGTTTCTTGAGGGATGGATCTGGATTCAAAGATGCTGGCTGACCACCCATTACGCATCAACCGACAGAAGGCTTGATCTAGCGCAGCGGCGTCGTAACAATAGAGAGCCTTTACATGAACCTGGCCCCTGCTTGGTTTTATGATGCCCTTCTAATATCATTGGGCGGGTCTTGTGACAGATGCATCCGCCGCGCTACGTTCAGGTTTTTTTCCCCAAACGATATAAAAAAGCCGGTTATTATCCGCCTTTTCTGTGGCTTTGTTTTGTTCAAAAAAATGAACCATCGTACGGTTTATGACCTTAATATGCGCGATCCGCTGCTTTGTTTTTGCTTTGAGCACGATCTGTGATTTAAAAAACCACCGTGTTAAAACTATCAATAATAATCAAAATATAACAACTAAAGCATATAGACGTAAAGAAAAACTACATTTTTTATACTCTGTGGTATATATAAATATTAAAACATATACAGACTGGGAATTTTGATGCGATATTGACTGTCTTATCACATAATTGAGTCAGGCTCATCTGATTTTGTCCAAATTGTGGGGTATAAGGTCCGCGCTTTTCAAATAGTTTCCCCTAGAAAACGCCTTAAAAGACCAATTGTGAATTGTGATATACTTTGTAATATAGACAAAAAGCCTTATGGGTGGGCCAATAGAAAGCCCAAGTAAATGCGTTGCTAGGTTAGAAGTGCGTTCTGAGTATAAGTGGTGATAGGGAAAAAGAACTATAAATTGCGAAAGAGACTAAATGCGAATTCTAATAGCGGATGATCACGATCTCCTGCGAGAAACCTTATCGATGTTCTTAGCTTCAGAGGGAAGTATTGATACTGCGCTTGCTTCAACGCTTGATGCGGCGTTGGATCTTATACAAAGCGAAGAAAAATTCGATTTGATCATGTTGGATTACAACATGCCAGGTATGGCAGGTTTGAATGGTTTGAAACGTGCCATGGAAGCCAGCGGTGGTAGTCCGGTTGCCTTGATGTCTGGCATAGCATCGCGCTCTGTGGCCGAAGAAGCGCTTTCTTTTGGAGCTGCGGGTTTTGTGCCCAAAACGCTGGCCGCGAAAACGTTGGTTAACGCGGTAAGATTTATGGCGATGGGGGAAAAATACGCCCCGATTGATTTTATGACCGCGGATGATCCAACCGTGGCGCCCAACCCTCTGGCTCAAAAGCTCTCAAGGCGCGAATTACAAGTTCTTGAAGGCTTATCGAAAGGCAAATCAAATAAGGAGATCGCGCGGGATTTGGATTTGCAAGAACCAACGATTAAATTGCATGTGAAAACACTTTACCGCAAAATTGGTGCGGCCAATCGTACGCAGGCCGCTTTGATCGCCAAAGAAGAAGGCCTGTTCTGATCTGGCGTCAGATATGACCATCTGCGGGGGTTGATAATTTGTTGAACGCGCCTGCCTCGAAGACTCCTTTGCCGGAAGCGCGGTTTCGCTGGCATGCAGATGCGCAGCTTATTTTGCCAGATGGAACCTGCCTTGACGAGCCGCAGCATCACTTTTCAGCCGCGGTTGAGGCGCATCCTATCTGTAGGTTTTTCGATCTTTTAAACCACCAGTCCATGCCGCTGATTTGCGCTGCTGGGCGGGTTGAGGCGGTGCTTGGCGCAAACGCCAATTCTGAGTTTTGCGCGATGAGCGGCGGCACAACCGGGGCCCCAAAGGTGATCCAGCGCCGCTGCGCCAGTTGGATTGCAACCTTTCAACTGCATGCCCGTCAATTCGCCCAACAGACGCCGCTGCGCTATGCCACGCTGGGTGATTTGCAGCATTCCTTAACCTTATATGGGGCCATTGAGGCTTTGCATATTGGCGCAATTTACCACCCTTTGGGGGGCGTCAGCCCACGCCGGCAATTGTCAGAGCTTCAAAGCGCGGGTGTTAATGTGCTCTATGCGACCCCTACGCAAATACGGCTGCTCTTAAATGTGAAGCGCCAAAATACCGGTTTGGAGGCATTGCGGCATGTGATGCTGGGTGGTGGCGCGCTGGATCAGGAGACGCGCGCGCAGTTAAAGCGCTGCGCCCCTGCGGCTGAGATTACTGAGTTTTTTGGCACCAGCGAGGCCAGCTTTATTTGCGCATCGGATCGGACTACGCCGTTGGGCTCTGTGGGCAGGCCCTATCCCGGGGTCGCGCTTGCAATACGCGATGCCCAAGGTGCGCCCTGCCCAAGCGCAAGCGCGGGAGATATTTGGCTGCGCTCTCCTTATGTGTTTTCCAAATATAGGTCTGGGGCGGATCCTGATGTCATCTGGCGCGATGATTGGTTGTCGATAGGCGAAATAGGATATCAAGACTCGCAGGGGTATCTGTATTTAAAGGGGCGGCGCGCGCGTGCGTTTCAAGTGGCGGATCAAACCGTCTATCCAGAGGTTATTGAGGCCAAATTGTCTCAACATACTGGTATTGAGGCGGCTGTGGTGTTTGCGTGCCCCGATGCCAAACGCGGCGCGGTGATCGTTGCGGTGGTTGCCGCCGGATCGGGCGCGCTGCCAAAAGATCTTCAAGCTTGGGCCTCGCATCATTTGCCGCTGCGGGCGCGCCCGGCCAAATATGTCTTGAAACCTCTGGCGCAATGGCCGGTCTTAAACTCGGGAAAACCGGATCTTCAAGCGTTGAAACGCCTATGTATTGAGGCCGTATAATGCAGCGTTCGGCGCATATTGTGGCCGCGCGCCGCAGTCCGGTTGCACCGCGGGGCGGTGATTTGGCAACGCTTGAGTTGCATGCGCTTGCGGCGCCGGTGATCCGGGCCGTTTTAGGGGATGCTGGAATTGGCGCGGCGCAGGTTGATGAGATTATCGTATCAAACGCGCTGGGCGCTGGCGGCAATCCTGCCAGATTGGTGGCGCTGGCGGCTGATTTGCCGCAGCGCATTGGCGGTTATAGCATCGATCGTCAATGTTGTGGCGGGCTGGATGCGCTGGCGCTGGCGCGCGCGATGATTGTATCGGGGCAAGCTGAGATTGTTTTGGCGGGCGGCGTTGAAACCTATTCGCAGCGCCCGATTCGGTTGCGCAGCCGGCATGGTGCAGCTTTGGCATTGCCCTATGATCGCCCCGCTTTTGCGCCGGTTGCGGATCAAGATCCGGATATGGATATTGCGGCGGATCAGGTTGCGCAGCAGATGGGGATCGATCGCGCGGCGCAGGATGCTTGGGCTAGGCTAAGCCATCAAAAGGCCCAAGCAGCGCAAAAGGCTTTGGCTGTTGAGATCGTAGCGCTGGGCCCCAAAAACCTAGATCATGACAGTTATACCCGCAGGTTAAGCCCGGAATTATGCGCCAGAGCGCCAATATTATCGGGCAGCATTACGCATGCCAACAGCGCTGTTGCGGCCGATGCTGCGGCGTTTTCTTTGGTGGTCTCGGATCGGATTGCTGCGCAGATCGCTGCTCCATCGGTTGCAATTTTACAAAGCGCGGCTTTGGCCAGCGATCCGGCTTTTCCCGCGCTGGCACCGGTTCCGGCCATTCGCGAGGTCCTTCAAAAGGGCGGTGTGGGCGCGCGCGATCTTGCTCAGGTTGAAATGATGGAGGCCTATGCCGCGCAAGCGCTGGCTTGCATTCAAGAGACTGGATTAGATCCGGCGCGGTGCAATATCAAAGGCGGCGCGCTTGCGCGGGGCCATCCGATTGGCGCTTCGGGGGCAATTCTGGCCGTGCGTTTGTTTCATGATTTGCGCCAAAGCGCAGGGCAAATCGGGCTGGCTGCCATTGCCGCTGCGGGCGGCTTAGGCAGCGCCTTGCTTTTGCAAAGCGGCGATTAACGCGCAATGTCCTTTTGGGGTGGGTTCTCTGCCGTTTGCGCAGCCGCATCCGGCGCTGACTGGAGTGATTTTGCCAATACCATCTGCGGGCGTGCGGTATAGATCGCGCGCGTTATCACGGCGCAGAGGATGACTTTGATCACATCGCCGGGTAAAAACGGCGCCACCAAAGCCAATGAAGCCAAAAGCGGCTTATCGATCATTATGGATAGGCCAATAACGCCAGGAATATACAGCGCAATAATACCGCCAAGCAGGGCGGCCAGGGCGCTGGCTGGGCCAATGGAAAACCGCGCTAAGTGCTGCATGCTCCATCCGGTGACAAAGGCGGCGATCGGAAATCCGATTAGGAACCCAACGCTGGGCGAGGCAAACACGGCCAAACCGCCACGCCCACCGGCCAAAAGAGGTAAGCCCAGCGCTGTTAAGCCAAGAAACAACAAGGCCGCTTGCGCGCCCGCGCGCGCGCCCAAAATGGTACCGCAGAGCATGACCCCCAAGCTTTGCGCCGTGATGGGCACGCCGCTAATTAGGGTGATTTTGGGAATTAAGCCCAAAGCCGCGATCACCGCTGCAAACAGCGACACCAAAACAACATTCTTATCCATGTTTTTTTCCAATCATCTGGGTGCTGCGCCGCCGCGGGCGTTCAAAGCCTCTGAAACATGCTCTGCATCATCAAGCGCGCTAAGGGCAAGCGGAAAAATAATCCGCCAAGTGCCGTGTTTGGTGCTGCGCGCGCGATGGGCAAGACGCAGCAGGCTGGCCCGCTCGATGAAAACGGGAATGAAGCGCAATGTCAGAGCAATCATCAAACCAAGCTTTTTACCCTGGGCTCCGTTTCCGTCAAAAGGTGCCATGGCTTTTTCGATCAACGCACTGAAATCGGCAAGAGAGGTGGTGGTGGTCACAAGATTGGCGAAGGTGAAGGCTGCTGCCAGTTTAAGAATAATAGACAGGCCGGATTGCAAATCAGCCATGTAGAAATGCCAGATGAGAATAATCGCAACGAACGGCCAAAGCGGGCGAAGCAGCTTTAAACTGAACCAAAGATATCTCCTACCTTGACTGGCGATAAGACAAAAAGGGAGACCCACGGCGCAAAGCAAAAGCATTTGAGTTTGGATCAACATTAATCCGGTGGTAAAGGTCAGCAGCATGACCACTTTCAGGCTGGCGGGCCAGCGATGAAAAATCGTTTGATAGGGGGTTGTGAGCGCCAGCATCAGATCTGTTCTATCTGCGCCATTGCGTTTTCAAAGTTTGGAATAATATGCTTGGGCAACCCATCGCCCACAACCTGTCCTTTTTCCAGCCAAATCACGCGCTCATATTCCGCAAGGGCTTGCAAATCATGCGTGATGTGCAGCACCGATTGATCAAGCCCGTAGAGAAGGTTTTGTAAATAGGTTTTTGTGGGCAAATCCAACCCAGCAAAGGGTTCGTCTAAAACCAGCAGCGGGGGTGCCATCGCCAAAACCGACAGCAAGCATACCAAGTGGCGCTGGCCCTGAGAAAGTGTTGCAATCGTGCGCTCAGCCCAGTCAAGCCGGTCAAACTGCTGTAGGATTTTGGTGGCATTTTGCATCGCCTCGGCTTTGCGCTGCCCCTGTTGCGTCAGGCCGAAGCTGAGTTCTTCAAGAACTGTGGGGAAAATGATTTGATGATCCGGGTTTTGAAACAGAATGCCAACAGTTTTCAGCGCCGCAGCGCGGTGTTTAAACAGATCATTCCCGTTGACGCGTACCCGCCCTGATGAAGGGGCCAACAGGCCAGAGAGCAGGCGTGCAAAAGAGGTTTTGCCCGATCCGTTACGCCCGATCACGCCCACGCGCTGTTCTTGAATATCAAGCGAAACCCCATTTAGCAATTTACGCGCATTCAAGCTTAGGCTGACATTTTCAAATTGAATGGTACAGTCGGCCATTGCGCAGATCCAAGGTTTCAATTGCTTGCCCGCTTTAAGTCTGCGGCTATGCGCTTGTCAATGTGGGCTGTGCTGGCTTGTGCTTTAAAAATCTAAATGGGCGACCAATTGATCCATGCAAAGGGCCTTGACAGACGGGCCTTCGTGGGCATTTGGGCTGAAGGAAATAAGCGCGACGCAGAAAGAGATCTATTTTCAGATCAGTAAGACCTGCGTTCCTATTTTGGTAAGTTGAAATAAGTCTTCGATATGCTCATTATAAAGACCAATGCATCCATTAGAAGAGCGCCGCCCGATTTTGCGCGTATCATGGGTGCCGTGAATTCGAAAATATTGCCAGCTTAAATATAGAGCATGCGACCCCAGCGGATTATCCGGGCCCGGGCCAATAAAATCTGGCCATTCCGGATTGCGTTTTTTCATCGAAGGGGTGGGCCGCCAACTGGGCCCAGTCACCTTTCGCGTGATCGAGGTGCGGCCGCGACGCGTCAGATCGTCTGTCATGGGAACGCTAGAGGGGTATAATTTATACGTATTCTCATCTTCAGACCAAAAATGCAGCGCGCGCGATGAGATATCAACCAGCACCGCCCCGTTTTTTAAATTTGAGAAATAAGGTTGCCACTCTAATGTTCGGAAGCTGGAGACATTATGGCGCACGCCTTGAGAAATTTCCTGTTCAATTTCAGTTGAGCTATCATCAGCCTCTTGAGCAAGCGCGGGGGTGGCCAGCAAGGCTGCGCTGCAATGGATAAAATGGCGTCTGGTTAAATTTGTCATGCCGAGATCCTTAAAATTTCCAGCCTTATACAAGCTTTTTGTGAAATATGCAGCTTGTGCTGGTTTTTCAACATCTGAGCAAGCGTTTGTGAAGATAAAGCAAAACTGGGTTTGATTGGCAACGGCAGACATAGTAAGGACACCCAACTGTTACTAAATTATCCGAGGGATAGATGGCTCGATTAAACTTTGCCGCGTTGATCGTTATTATGATTACGGCGGGCTGTGTCAGCGATGTGCCCCAGATGGCCTCAGATGGTAAGCCCGTACCCAAACCTTATTTTTTATCTCAAGTTGAGCCCGCAATTATTAAATTTCGTATGCTAGACGGGGTAAACGCGCTGCGTCAGTCGCGCGGCGCCGATGTGGTAAATTTAAATGCCAGCTTAACGGCTGCCGCGGCCACGCATGCCCGCGATATGTCTGTGCAAGACCGCCCATGGCATTTTGGGTCGGATGCATCATCGCCCATCGACCGGCTGGTGAGGGTTGGCTATTCTGGGCAGTTGGTTGGCGAGGTGATATCGGAAACCTACGAGACTGAGCTGGAAACGCTGGCCGCTTGGATGACAGATGAAGGTGCGCGTCGCATTATTTTAGATGCCAAAGCCGATGAGTTGGGTTTGGCTTGGCATCAAGAAGCGGATGGAAAGATCTGGTGGGCAATGGTTTTAGGGGCCAGCCCCGCGCCACAAGCCCCCATCACGGAGTGATTAAGATTGGGGTGCCGATAGGCACCAAAGCGTAAATTTCTTGAATTTCGTGATCTTTTACGGCGATACAGCCTTCGGTCCAATCGCGTTTCCAAAAGCGCGGCTTTTTGTTTTGTCCATGGATAAAGATATCGCCGCCTGCCGAAGCACCCACGCTTTGGGCATAGGCACGATCCTGCGCATTCGGGTATGAAATCCCTAAAGACAGATAAAATTTGCTGTTTGGGTTTTTGCGATCGATGTAATATCGGCCTTCAGGGGTCTTTCCATCCCCTCTCAATGATTTGTGACCATTTGGGGTAAACCCTAGACCAATCCGATAACTGCGGATGATTGTGTCATCTGATAGCAGATACATCCGGCGGGCCGATTTATCCACGCTGATGCTGGTGATTTTTACATCGTTGGTGAGGGACGATTTTCCTGACATCGTAAAATCAGAAAAATTCAAGCACCCACTCAGCAGAAGCACCCCGCATAGGGGGAAGAAAAACCGTTTTAAAACCATAAATATGCCTGTTTTTTGACGCCTTTTACCACAATTTGAGAGGTTTCAAAGTAAATTCATGCTGCCGCTTTGTGAAATGCCCCTACCAATTCTACGTGATAAGACCAGCGAAACTGATCTACGGGGGTCACGGCCTCTAAACTATAGCCGGCATCTGTTAATATTTTTGCATCCCGAGCAAAGCTCACTGGGTTGCAGGATACATAGGCCAGAGTCTTAATTGTACTTTTGGCCAGCATTGTCACCTGCGCTTCTGCGCCCGCGCGCGGCGGATCGATGACGGCGGCCTCAAATTTATTCAGTTCATCGGGCAAAAGGGGGCGGCGGAATAGATCGCGTTTCTCATGGCTGATTTTCTTCAAGCCTTGCGTTTTGCGCCAAGCTTTATCAAGCGCTGCCAACATATCTGCCTCGCCCTCAACCGCATGAATTTCAGCCATTTGCGCCAAGGGCAGACTGAATGTGCCGCATCCGCTGAATAGGTCAAGCACAGGGCTTGCGCTTTTCAGAATGTTGCCTACCGTTTCGATCAGGCTGGTTTCCCCATGTTGGGTGGCCTGCAAAAAACTGCCCGGGGGTGGTGTGATTTTGGCTGGTCCAATGCGTTGTTCAGGCGGCGAGAGGGTTGCAACGATTTCGTCGTTCCAGCTTAGCCGCGCCAGCCGGTATTTCAGCGCGGCGGCGGCCAAACTGACGCGCAATGCATCATCCAATGGTTTGCCGCCAGTGGCCAAAAGATCTAAGCCAGCGGCTGCTTGGGTTGCCTGTATCTTCAACGTCGATTTGCGGCTGCCCCCAAGATGGGCAAGCGCTTCCAGAACGGGGCGCGCTTTCAGCAAATCCGGGTGTAAAAGCGCGCAATTTGGAATTTCAACGATTTGATCCGATGCCTGCGCGTGAAATCCGATCAACGCGCCTTTTTTGGTCCGCCGCACAGCAAAGCTTGCCCTGCGGCGACTGTTGGGCGGTGAGGTGAGGATGGGGTTCATCTGCGTTTTTAGACCATGTGCAGCCAAAGCTTGCCCGATAATTTCGGTTTTCCACCGGGCTACAAACGCGTCAGATGCATGCTGAACTTGGCAGCCACCACAGGTTTTAAAATGCGGGCAGGGCGGCGATACGCGATCTGAGCTGGGCGTTAGGATCCGCCTGTCCATCAAGGTTTGGCCCTGTTGGTTGGCCTGCACAAGTTCGCCCGGCAGCGTGCGCGGCGCGAAAAGGCCCGTTTCGGTGATGCCATCGCCCAGATGACCCATGCGTTTAATCGTAAACTCTTGCATGGTTTTGCTTTAGAGGATGGGCGGCCCCGTTAAAAGGACCAATTGCGCCTTTTATTCGGCCGCCGGTTGCAACCCAATAAAGCCGCCGGATTGGCGGTTCCAATACCGCGCATAAAGCCCGCCTTGCGCCAATAGGTTGGCATGGCTGCCGGCTTCGATGATTTTCCCTTGATCCAGAACGATGATGCGATCCATACGCGCAATGGTTGAGAGGCGATGGGCAATTGCCAGCACGGTTTTGCCTTCCATCACCGTATCGAGCGCGTCTTGAATATATGCCTCGACTTCGCTGTCTAACGCGCTGGTTGCTTCATCCAGAACCAAAATGGGTGCATCCTTCAAAATTGCACGCGCCAAGGCGATGCGCTGGCGCTGCCCGCCGGATAATTTTACCCCGCGCTCGCCCAAATGGGCCTCGTAGCCGCGCCGGCCCTTAAAATCTTCAAGATCTTGGATGAAAGCATCCGCTTCGGCCTTTTGAGCGGCGGCGCGCATTTGCGCCTCGCTGGCACTTGGCTGACCGTAAAGGATATTATCGCGCGCCGCGCGGTTAAACATTGCGGTTTCTTGCGTCACTGTGGCGATCGCGCGGCGAAGGCTTTCTTGGGTGACCTGTTGGATATTTTGACCATCAATCAGGATCTGACCGCTTTCGGGATCGTGAAGCCGCAAAAGCAAAGTAATTAAAGTGGATTTCCCCGCCCCAGAGGCACCTATAATCCCCAGCTTTTCGCCCGGCTGAATGGTCAGAGAGATATTTTCAATTCCGCCTTTTTCGCGACCATAGGCAAAAGAGGTTTGATCAAAAGTGATTGCTCCTTGCGTTACTTTTAACGGTTGCGCCGCAGGGTCATCGGTTAGATCATGCGCAGGCGTGAAGGTTTTCATCCCATTTTCCACTTCGCCCAAATTGCCGTAAAGCGCCATCAGCGTGAAGCTGACCCAACCGGTCATTTGCGCCAGCCGTAAAGACACGGCACCCGCCGTGGCGATCATGCCCACCGATCCATTGCCTTGCGACCAGCTGACCAGCGTGCTGCCAACCAGCACGATTGGCAAAATACCGGCCAGTCCCATAAGCCAGAAGCGAAATACAACCGAAACCCGCGCATGGCCAAGCGCGGCGTTGCGATATCCCTCCATTGCCGATAGAGCGGCCTGATCTTCATGGCCCGCATGGGCAAATAGCTTGACAGTTTTGATATTGGTTACTGTGTCTACCACTTGTCCGGTCACGTTTGCCCGCGCCCCTGCCCGCGCTGCGGATCGGGCCCGGATCAGTGGCATGAAATGCCGGATCACCAATACATAGCTTAAAATCCAAAGCAAAAGCGCCGAGCCCATAAAAAGGTTTATGGCACCCAAAACCGCCAAGGCCCCCAGAACAGAGGCCAGCGCAAATAAAACCGTGTGTAGGATTTCGATCACCACATCGGTTACTGCGCGCGCGGTTTGCATTTCTTTTTGCGCAATCCGCCCGGCAAAATCATTGTCGAAAAAACTGACCGAATGGCCCAAAACCCAACGGTGCAAACGCGAGAGTACCAGATTATGCACATTCGGCGCCACCACATAGCTTTGCATGATCGAGCTGGCACCGAAGGCCAGAGGCCTGATCAATAAGAAAAACGCGATGGCAGCGCCCAGCATCCAAAAATTTTCTGAAAACAAAGCCTCACGCGGGCTGGCCATGCTGGCATCAATCACCAAGCCTAACACCAAGCCGCTTAACATTTCGACGATGCCGGCGGTGATCGAGGCGGCGGCTGATAACAGCAAAACCGGCTCGCTGCCCCGCAACGCCCAGCGCAGGAAGGCGAGCAATGTTTTCGGCGGCGCCTGATCACTTTTGGCGTGATGCGAGATCCAATTTGCCAAAGGTGTCACTGCGCTGCATCCACATCAAGGAACCCACCCGATTGATGGGCCCAAAACCCGGCATAAAGCCCGCCTTTTGCCAGCAGCTGTTCATGGCTGCCCTCTTCAACGATCCGCCCCTGATCCATTACAAGAATTCGATCCATATGCGCAATCGTAGACAATCGATGCGCGATCGCAATCACCGTTTTGCCGTCCATCATGCTGTAAAGCGTTGTCTGAATGGCCGCCTCGACTTCGCTGTCCAGCGCGCTGGTGGCTTCATCGAGCAATAATATGGGGGCGTCTTTCAGAATCACCCGGGCCAAGGCAATACGTTGGCGCTGCCCGCCGGAAAGCTTTACGCCGCGCTCTCCGACATGCGCCTCATAACCGCAACGCCCTTCTGGATCTTCGAGGTCCAAAATAAAGTCATGCGCTTCGGCCTGCTTGGCCGCCGCGATCACTTGCGCCTCGCTGGCGGCGTTATTCCCATAGCGGATATTATCGCGCACTGAGCGGTGCATCAGGCTGCTCTCTTGCTGGACCATGCCGATATGGCGGCGCAAACTGTCTTGCTTCACCAGGTCTATGCGTTGCCCATCAATATAAATCTGGCCGGACTCAGCGTCATAAAACCGGAGCAAAAGCTTGAACAAAGTTGATTTTCCTGCGCCAGAGCGCCCCACAAGGCCCAGCTTCTGACCCGCTGGAATACTTAGATTGATACCTTCCAATCCACCAAGAGCCCGGCCGTAATGATGCGACAGCTCGGTTATTTCAATCCTGGCCTCTTGTGGTTGTAAGGTCTGCGCGTTCGGGTGGTCAATTAAGGTGACGGGTTGTGATAAGGTTTGCATGCCTTCGGCCACCACGCCCAATTCGCGAAAAAATGAGGCGACGGCCCAGATGATCCAATTGCTCATGCTGTTCAGCCTTAAAACCAACGCTGACGCTGCCGCCACAACCCCAGCACTGGCGCTGCCCTGCGCCCAAAGCGCAATCCCCCACCCGATCACCGCCACGATCAAAAAGCCATTTATCAGACTTAATAAAATATCCATGCGGGTATAAATCCGCATTTCCTTGATGAAGGTGTCGCGGGTTTGCGTGATGCCCGCTTTGGCAAAGGCGATTTCTTCGCCCTCATGGGCAAATAATTTTACCGAATGAATGTTGGTATACGCATCCACGACCCGCCCGTTCAACTCGGAACGCGCATCTGATGAAGCTTTTGAGGCGGGGCCAACGCGTTTTACCGTGAAGCGCAGCAGTAACAAATAGAGCCCGAACCAAAGCACCAAGGGCAGGGTAAGGCGAATATCTGCCTGCATCAGTAAGAAGAAAGCGCCGATCACATAGGCCAGCGCATAGCTCATTGCGTCAAACACGTGAAAGGCCACTTCGCCCGCAGCAGGGGGCGTTTGCATCACGCGGTTGGCGATGCGGCCGGCAAAATCGCCTTCAAACCAGCCCACAGATTGGCGCATTACGTGGCGATGCCCGCGCCAGCGCACCAATGTGGCCATATTGGTGAGGATCGTATTATTCACCAATGCGGTATCGAAAAAGGTAAGTATTGGCCTGATCAGCAATATAAACACCGCCAAGGCGATTAAAACCGGTCCAAGGCGCTGCAGCGTTTCTGCGCGATCGCCCTGCAACTGGTCCACCAGCCATCCCAGCGCATAGATCAATCCGATTTCGCTGCCAGCCACCAAAACCGAGGCGGTGAAAGCCAGCAGGAAGACCCATTTAAACGGTTGACAATAGGTCTGTAGAAAAGGCCAAAGCCGTTGCGGTGGGCGATCAATTTCGCGGTAATCGGCGAAAGGATCGATCAAATCTTCAAAAAACCGAAACATGACCCCCCCCTTTGCAGATATCAAAGCCTTTTAGAATATGCGCCTATTTCGCTCAAACCAAGCGTCAAAATTGTTAAAAGCGCCCCGTTGTCCTGAGCTAAGCTGTTTATCAGGGGCGTCAATATAATTTTATCGGTGAAAATAGCCCTAAAGTATCAGGCCCACTATTTAACATCCAATGTGCGCAGCAACGCCGTCTTATCCAGCTGGAACCCAGAGGTGATCCAGATCTGTTCCAAGGCGCGTAGTTTTTTGCCAAGCGCTGAGCCAGTGTAAAGGGGCATCAGATCTTCGGCGGTTATTGGAAATTGCGCGCTGGCACCGGTTTGTACCGCGCTCAAGTCAGGCTCTGAGACCGGCGTTTCAAAAAGCGCGGCGCGCAGCAGTAAAACATCCAAAGCAATCGGCGCCTTGCACCGATAGGCCAATTCGCCCGCTTTTGTCATCGCCTCTATATGGGTTTTCAACAGTTTAAGGGTTTTGCTTTGGGCTTTGCTTAGGCGCAGATGCGCTTCAACCTGCCCCCCGCCCAGCGCAGCAAGCCGCCGAAGCGGGTCAATCGGAGCCTCATAGAGGCTTTCAAAGTAAACCAATGGTGCAAGGGCTTTATCATCAGATCCGGGCAAAACATGCTGCAGCACTCCGGTGATGCGCATCGCGGCCACCGCGGGGGCGGGGCTTGGGGCAGCCAGCAATTTTAACAGTTCTTTGGTTATGCGTTCTTTAGAAAGCCCCAATAAGCCATCGCCCTGGGTTGCAATCGCGGCCAGAGCATCAGGATCGAAGCCCAAATCTGGATCGGCATACCAGGCCGAGAACCTAAAGAACCGTAAAATACGCAGGTAATCTTCGGTAATCCGCCGCTCGGCATTCTCGATAAAGCGCAGATGCCCCGCTTTCAGATCAGCAAGCCCATTCAGCGGATCGTAGATCTTGCCGCTTGCATCGGCGTAAAGCGCATTCATCGTAAAATCACGCCGCGTTGCATCGCTTTTAAGGCTATCGGCATATTGAATTGTGGCGCGGCGGCCGTCGGTTTCAATATCTTGGCGAAACGTGGTGATTTCATAGGGCGTACCCTCGCTGATCACCGTGATGGTGCCATGTTCGATGCCGGTTGGAATGGTTTTTAGCTTGGCGGCGCGCGCCAAATTTTGAATTTGATCGGGCCGGGCGTTGCTGGCCAGATCAATATCGTCGACGGGCCTGTTGAGCAGGCTGTTGCGCACGCAGCCACCGACAAAATAAATCTCGAACCCAGCGTCGCTTAACAGCCGTGTAATTTTTTCCACACCAGGCTTTTTGAGCCAGTCTGCCTGAATGATATTCATACCAACCGGTCTGCCAACCCCCGAAGAATACGCGCCGTTGCACCCCATATATAATACGGACCGAACGGAATAGCATAGTATTTTCGCGTTTGCGATTGCCAGCGCCGCTGATGGATCGAAAAGTTTTCCACCTGCGTCAGATGCGCCAGCGGGACCCAAAAGGCCTCGGCCACTTCGCAGGGATCGATCTGCGGCGTAAACGGGCTGGAAATAAGCCCGATTACGGGCGTGACGGAAAAGCCGGTGACCGTTTCATGTGGTGCCAAGCTGCCCAATACCTCGATATTTTGAGGATTGAGCCCAACCTCTTCTTGCGCTTCGCGCAGCGCGGCGGCGTGAATATGGGCATCTTTTGCTTCGACTTTACCACCGGGGAAAGCAACTTGATTCGGGTGATGCTTTAAATGCGCGGCGCGGCGGGTCAGCAAGACACAGGGTCCATCAACGCTGCTATACACACCAATCAACACGGCCGCGTCGCGCAGGGATGCGGTGCGCTTTTCCTTTGATACGGGGTTCAGATCAAAATCCGAAGAGGCGGCCAGCGAACGCTCTGTTGCTGTCAGTAAGCGCGCGCGCAGCTCATGCGGGGGCACTGTCATCGGGCTCCGCCTGAAACCCTACGCTGGTTGGGTCTAACTGATAATGTGCGCCGCAAAATTGACAATCTGCGGTTACCAGACCGTCTTCTCTGGTCATGCTGGCAATATCTTTTGCCGAATAAATCGATAGGGATTGGCGCACCCGCTCTTGCGAGCAGGTGCATCCAAAGCGCACGGCTTGGGCGTCGAACACTCTTGGCTGATCTTCATGAAACAACCGCAGCAGCAATTGCGAGGGTTGGATCACTGGCCCAATCATTTCCAGCTCTTCGACGGTGTTTAACAAAATGTTCATGCGGTTCCAGTTATCGCTGTCATCGGCATCTATAATATCATTGGCCATTAACACACCGCCATCGCCCGATCCGCCCTCGTCGATCGCAGGCTCAAGGCTGGATTTGGGCATATGTTGTAGCATAATACCCCCTGCGCGCCACTGCGCGGGCTGATCGGGGGCCCGCGATTTTCCATAGCAGAGCTTAAACGTGGTTGGCAGCTGCTCTGATTGCGCAAAATAGGCCTCTGCACAGGCGGAAAGAGAGCCACCCACCAGCGGGGTTATGCCTTGATACGGCGCCATATCTGCGCCTTGATCGATCAAAATCGCAAAATAGCCTTCGCCAATTTGGTCGAAAATTGGTCCGTCGGTTAGCCGCGCTTCATCAAAGCTGGCATAGGCGCGCATCCGCGCTGGCGCGCCTTCGGTTTCGGGGCCGTAATAATCGGTAGCGATCATGCGCACAGCGCCTTTGGATTGCACTTGCAATGAAAGCTTCCAGCGCAACTTTATACTTTCCCCGATTAAAGCTGTCAGCAGCGCCATTTCAGACACCAATGCCTCGACCACGGGCGGATAATTATGTTGCTGTAGGACGCCATCCAAAACGCCATCAAGGCGCGCTATCCGGCCCCGCATGTCACAGGCATCAAGTTGAAAGGGTAGGACAGTGTCGTCCCACGCAATTTGCGATCCACTTTTCATAGGCATTCCTTATCTTTCTTGCGGAGCCATATCCTGTCTCGTAAGACTGGGCAAGCAGCCGAGGGTTTGGATCAAAAGGAGCTTGGAATGATAAGACGCTATGGAGAAACCCCGCAAATGGATCGCCGCTATCAGATCCGGCGTGGGGTTTATGCGATTTTGCCTTATGGCGATGCGCTTTTACTGACCCATCAGGCAGAGCCTGAGCCCGAATTTCAATTGCCGGGCGGCGGTATTGACTCAGGTGAGCATCCGATCACCGCGCTGCACCGTGAAGTGATGGAAGAAACCGGTTGGAAAATCGCCCGGCCGCGCCATATTGGCGCCTTTCGACGGTTCGTTTTTATGCCTGAATATGACCTCTGGGCTGAAAAACTATGTTTGGTTTATCGCGCAGATCCTGTGTTGCGCCTTGGCGATCCAACCGAGGCTGGCCATGAGGATCACTTAATACCAATCGAAGAGGCGTTTGAGCTTTTGGCGAATCCCGGAGATCGGGCTTTTACGCAGATGTTTCAGGCCCAGATGCGCCTGCGGCGCGATGCGTGATGATCAACGCCGACAGGTCATCTACCAGCGGTGTTTGATCGCAGGCGGCGTGTATATTTTTTAAAATACTATGGGTGAGAGCGGGCCCATGCAGATGTTGAACGCGGGCAAAGAGCGGCTGTAACCCTTCTTTTCCACGCGCGGTATTTTGGCCATAGGCACCATCGCTAAACCCGTCCGAATAAAGGATCAGGCGCTCGCCCAAAGCCAGCTGCAAGTGATGATCTTGAAAGCGTGCCGTTTGCGAAATGCCGATTGGCAGGCTGTCACGGCCAATATGGTGAAACGTGCCCTCTTTTGCGTGTAAAATTGGATAAGGGTGACCAGCTTGGGCAAAACAAAGGCGCCCGGAGGTTAAATCCAGCAGTCCCGATATCATGGTCAAGTAATGATCGGTCGTAAGATCTTTGAGCATGATTTGATTTATGCTTTGTAAAATATCATGCGGTTGGCGCGGGCAGATTTGCCCTGTTTCAAGGCGTTTTACCGCGATATTTTGGCCGAAAGCTTCAGCTGAAAAAAAACCTGCAATGCGCACTGTCAGCATTGCTGCGCTGATATCATGCCCCGAAACATCGGCATTATAAAACCCTATATGCGTTGCCCCTATGGCAAAAAACCCTGCCAAATCCCCTCCAACACGGCCTGCATTTTCCACCAGGGCTGTGAAGTCAAACCGACCAAAGCTGCGATGCCTGTTATGGATAAGCGCGGTTTGAAGCTGCTGCGCGGCGATCAGATCTTTATCCATGGCGTTATTTAAAGCTTGGGTTTTGCGCAGCGCCGCTTTTACCTGTCGGTTTTTGACTTTCAACTTCCGCTGCGTGTCAAGAAGCCGGGCCGCTGCCGTGACGCGGGCGTGAAGTTCGATCGCCGCAATCGGCTTACTAAGAAAATCATCAGCGCCATGTTGAAAGGCGTGCAGCATCTCGGCTTTGGTGGAGCGCGAGGTAAGCAAAATAAAATAAATATATCGGTCTGGGGTGATTTGGCGCAGCGTGTAACACAAATCGAGGCCGTTCATTTCTGGCATCATCCAATCGCTTAGAATGATATTGGGACGGTGTTTTTTAAATAAGCTAATTGCCGCCTTGGCGTTGCTGGCTTGCAGGCTGTGAAGTCCCCAGCTGGTTAGAAAACCTGCAACGATGCGCCTTTGCACAGCGCTGTCATCAACGATCAGCACGGTTTTGATCGCGCGCAAAACGGGTGGCGGTTTGCTGGTTTCAAGCTTCGGATATGGCTGATACATTGCAAGCGTCCCTTGTGTTGGGCGGGTTGTAAAACCCCAGCACTTAACCGGCTGTAAAAACCTAAAATTAAGCATTTTAAAATTTTAGATATTCATCTCTGATTCAATGTTTTGCTGAACCATAACGCCGGGACGGGAGTGAATTCATGATAGATTGGGAGCGTATCGAAGACCTGCGCCGAGAGGTGGGGCACAAAGACTTTGCCGATGTGGTGGCGTTGTTTTTTGAAGAAATTGACAGCAGTTTACCGGGATCTCTTGACCTTACAGAGCCGGATGAGATCCGCGATCTATTACATTTCATTCGTGGTAGTGCGTTGAATTTGGGCTTTTTTGAACTGGCTCGATTATGTGAGCCTGATTTCTTTACGATGGAAACGGGCTTATCTGTCGAAAAAATTCGGCCCTATTTCGAACGATTGCGGCGCTCTTATGAAAGGGCCAAGGCGGTCTATTTTCAGAATATGACATTGTAGGTTCAAGTTTAAATTACAAATTGAGCCAGTGTTTCATCATTTGTTATGTCAGAATATGTATAGCCGGCGGCCTCGAGGCTGGCAAAAAAAGCTTCAAAACCATCGGTGTTTTTGGTTTCCAATCCGATCAAGATTGATCCAAAATTTCGCGCAGATTTTTTCAAATATTCAAAACGTGTGATATCATCATCTGGGCCTAGTAAATTCAAAAACTCCTTCAACGCACCGGGGCGCTGCGGCATTCTTAGAATCAAGTATTTTTTAACGCCTGCAAAGCGCTGCGCGCGCTCTTTCACCTCTGGCAGTCGTTCAAAATCAAAATTACCTCCCGAAGAGACGCAAACCACTTTGCGACCACGGATCATTTGACCGAGATCTTGCAGCGCATCGATGGCCAACGCGCCGGCTGGTTCTAATACAATGCCTTCGATATTCAGCATTTCAAGCATGGTGATACAGATCCGATCTTCGGGAATCCGCAGCACATTGGCCAAACCGATACTTTTTAAGCACTCAAACGTGCGCTGGCCGATTTGGCCCACCGCAGCGCCATCGGCAAACGTATCCACCTTGTCTAGCTTGACTGGTTTGCCCGCGATCAAAGCGGCCCAAAGGCAGGCTCCACCTAAAGGCTCGACCAAAGTAAACTGGCTTGAGGTACCAAAATAGCTGAGCATCCCCGAGGATAAGCCGCCCCCGCCCACAGGCAGGATAATATGATCCGGGGTGCTGCCCAATTGCCGTTCGATTTCTACGGCCACAGAGGCTTGCCCCTCGATCACATCGGCATCATCAAAGGGTGATAGAAAATGCGCGCCTTGCTCTTGACAGAAATTTTGCGCGGCGTTCAAACAATCGTCAAAATAATCGCCCACCAATTGAATTGACACGTTTTCGCCGCCAAATATCTTTGTTTTCTGGATTTTTTGCTGCGGTGTTGTGACGGGCATGAAAATCGTGCCGGTCACGTCAAAATGCCGGCACATATAGGCCACGCCCTGCGCATGATTTCCCGCGCTGGCGCAAACGAAATTGCGTTGGTCTGGGCGTTTGCGCATCGCATTGAACGCGCCGCGCAGCTTGTAAGAGCGCACCGGAGAAAGGTCTTCGCGTTTCAGCCAAATATCGGCGTCAAATATAGCTGAGAGATGTTCGTTTTTTTGCAGCGGTGTTTCGGCAAACACGTGGCGCATTTCGCCTTCGGCGGCGCGGGCAAGAGATTGAAAATCGGTCATTTGTTAGTCTTGCGGCAGATTTTGCGTATGCGCAAGCCCAAGGCTCTCTTGCTCCTTTCGTCAAAACCCGATATCGCCCCGATCAAAACCGCAAAGGACTATGCTATGAGTGCGCCCAAAAAAGTTGTATTGGCCTATTCCGGTGGCCTCGATACCTCGATCATTTTGAAATGGTTGCAGGCCGAATATGGCTGCGAAGTGGTGACGTTCACGGCTGATTTGGGGCAAGGTGAAGAGTTGGATCCGGCGCGCAAAAAGGCCGAGCTTTTGGGGATCGCTCCGGAAAATATTTTTATCGAGGATCTGCGCGAGGAATTCGTACGTGATTTCGTGTTTCCGATGTTTCGCGCCAATGCGCTGTATGAGGGGCTGTATTTGCTGGGCACGTCCATTGCGCGCCCGCTGATTTCCAAACGCTTGGTTGAAATTGCCGCAGCCACGGGCGCCGATGCGGTGTCGCATGGCGCAACCGGCAAGGGCAATGATCAGGTGCGCTTTGAATTGGCAGCCTATGCGCTGAACCCTGATATCAAAGTGATCGCGCCCTGGCGGGAATGGGATTTATCAAGCCGCACAAAATTGATCGCCTTTGCCGAAGAGAACCAAATCCCCATCGCTAAAGACAAGCGCGGTGAGGCGCCCTTTAGCGTGGATGCCAACCTGCTGCACACCTCATCGGAGGGCAAGGTTTTGGAAGATCCCGCCTTGGATGCCCCGGATTACGTGTATCAGCGGACGGTCAATCCTGAAGATGCGCCCGATAAACCCGAATTTGTTGAAATCGGCTTTGAGGGGGGCGATGCAGTGTCGATTAATGGCGAAACGCTCTCGCCAGCGCAGCTGCTCACTCAGTTGAATGCGCTGGGCGGCGCGCATGGCATTGGCCGGTTGGATCTGGTCGAAGGGCGCTTTGTTGGCATGAAATCGCGCGGCATTTACGAAACCCCGGGCGGTACAATTTTGCTGGAAGCGCATCGCGGCATTGAGCAGATCACCCTGGATCGCGGTGCGGCGCATTTAAAAGATGAGCTGATGCCCAAATATGCCGAGCTGATTTATAACGGGTTTTGGTACAGCCCCGAGCGTGAAATGCTGCAGGCTTTGATTGATAAAAGCCAAGAACATGTCACTGGAACGGTGCGTCTAAAGCTTTACAAAGGCTCGGTGCGCACGGTTGGCCGTTGGTCAGAACACTCGCTTTATTCTGAGGCGCATGTGACCTTTGAAGAGGATGCCGGTGCCTATGATCAAAGCGATGCGGCCGGGTTTATTCAGTTGAATGCGCTGCGCTTGAAGCTACTTGCCGCGCGCAAGCGTCGTTTGGGCTAAAAGCCTAATCTTTCCAAAGTTGTTTTGGAGAGCAGCGCTGCTGGGCTTTGGGCTTTCGTTCAAAGGTGTATCTGGTCGGTTGGGGCTTCGATTATTTACGTCGTCAATTTTGTTATTATTCGGTAATTTTGTGACTGACCGCGCCGGTTTTTGCTTTTTATGCGCTGGTGTATCCTTTGGTTAGCTGGATGTTGACTGGCTCATTTTTGTTATTACAGCCGGGTTTTATAACTACTAACCCTGATGGGATGGGGCTTGGCAGCTTTTTAGGCCTTAGTTTGGTTTTTATTATTTTTAGCTGTTTCTTACTGGCACTGATCGCGATCCATTGGCACCGCTTTATGATGCTGGGCGGTGAAGGGCCTATTTTTAATCGCTCAGTCTTCTGACCTTATAGTATCAAAGCCCAAAAAATTATGCTTATCTTTATCGCCGGGACATTTATTTTACTCATTTTCATCCGCAATTTTATCAATCTGCAAGGCTCGGAGGGTTTCCATGACTTACTAGCCCTCGTGATGATGGACCTTCAAGATCCCACCATGATCACAGCGCTTAATCCCCTTTTATGGCTTGTTTGGCTTATAAAATCTGTTTGTTTTATTTGGCTTGCGCATCGGATCAGCCTGTACCTGCCTGCCGCTGCCATTGGCAAAGATATGCGCTTGCGCGAAGCTTGGCGACCGACCAGCGAGTTAAAGGCCCAGATATTGCTGTTAGCTGGTTTTGAAGTGCTGGTGTATTTCGGCATTTCTGCTGCAGTTTTCTGGGTTTCAGCTTTGATCGGCGCTGTTGTTCCTGCGATGATCCTTTTTTTGCTGCAAACTTGGATCCTCACCCTATATGGTGGCAGCATTCTGACCACGCTATACCGATATCTTATTGAAAAGCGGGCTTTGCAGGGCGCAACCCATTCATAATCCGGTTTCTGCGGCGATCTCTTTGCGGCTTTTGCGGGCCCGCTCGGTGGCCGATTTCAACTGCCCACAGGCCGCCATAATATCCTCGCCACGCGGGCGCCGGATCGGGCTGGCGTAGCCGGCATTGAAAATAATATCCGAAAACGCTTTGATCCGCGCGCGGTCCGAGCGTTGATAGGGCGCGCCGGGCCATTCGTTAAACGGGATCAGGTTGATCTTCGCCGGAATACCTTTGATCAGCCTTAGCAATCGGCGGGCATCGGCATCGCTGTCATTCACGCCCTTTAGCATCACGTATTCAAAAGTGATGCGCTCTGAATTGGACAGTTTCGGATAGGCGCGCAATTCGCTGAGCAACGTTTCGATATTCCATTTTTTGTTGATCGGCACCAATTTATCGCGCACCTCATCGGTCGTGGCGTGAAAAGACACTGCCAGCAGACAGCCGATTTCTTCAGCGGTTTTGGCAATTTCGGGCACAACGCCGGATGTTGACAGCGTGATCCGGCGCCGCGATAGGCAAATGCCCTCGGGGTCCATCGCGATCTTCATCGCATCGCGCACATTGTCAAAATTATACAGCGGTTCACCCATGCCCATCAGTACAATATTGGACAGAAGGCGCACAGGGTTTGGTGGCTCGCCCGGTTCGGGCCATTCGCCCAGATCATCGCGGGCCACCAAGACTTGGCCAATGATTTCTCCTGCGGATAGATTGCGCACCAGCTTTTGCGTGCCAGTATGGCAGAAAGAGCAGGTGAGCGTGCAGCCCACTTGGCTGCTAATGCACAGCGTGCCGCGATCTTCTTCGGGAATATAAACGATCTCTACTTCATGCCCGCCAGCAATGCGCACCAGATATTTGCGCGTGCCATCGCTTGAGATCTGCCGCGTGATCACTTCGGGCACTTCAAGCACGAAGGTTTCGGCGAGTTTGGCGCGATAGTCTTTTGACAGATTGGTCATTTGCGAAAAATCACGGCAGCCTTTGGCGTAAATCCATTGCCAAATCTGCCCGGCGCGCATTTTGGCCTGTTTATCCGGCGTGCCTTGCGCAATCAATGCCTCGCGCAAGGCGGCGCGGGTGAGCCCGATCAAATTTATCGGGCCCTCTGGCAGCTTGCGGGGCAGGGTCAATACGTCTTGGGTGATCGGAGCGTTGACCGACATCAGCTATAACTTTCCAACAGTTTCCCGGCCCGCATAGCCTATTTATACGGTTAGGCAAAGGCCGGGGTTTTGGAAATTATCCGCTGCAGTTCTTTTTTGCCGCGTCGCTGGCGGCGGTAAAGCCTTTTAGCGAAAACGTATCAACGGTCTGGGTGCCGCGTTTGGACACTGCTGTTAACGTTGCCGTGCCCCCCGCTTTCATGGCTTTGACCAGTTTTACATCCTCTTCAGAAGAGCCGGCCCAGGCCCATTCGCCTTGGATCAGTGACAATTTGAACGACTTATCATCCACTTTCAGCTTGATCGCTTTGTCCTCTGCGAAAGGATATCCCCCGGTGAAGGTCACCTGTTCGGATACTTTTCCTGCTGGGCTGAAGAATACAAATAATAAAATATCACTGCGTTTTACCGAAACGGTCCGACCGCCGCGCGTGTTGACACTTTTCTTGGGAAGCGACACGCTCCAACACTCTTTTGGGCTTTTATCCACAAACACAGCCCAATCTCCATGTTCTGAGACGCGGGTTGCCTTACCCTCGGCTGTCCAACCTGCACCAGCAAAGCCCAAAAGGCTGGTGGCCAACACTGCGGTTCTTAACAGGCTCTTCATTTTTTGCCTCCGTCATAAGCCGGTAGCGCCGGCCTATAGGTTCTATGGTGCTTAATGACCATTTACGGGAAAATCCCATTACATTCTCGACAAAACCACATTAGCCTTAAACTGTGTTTTAGCGAAAGCCCTCTTGGCAAGATTTTGCTGAAAAAATCACTATCTGGAGAGAAGAATGCAAGCCCCTGAAGCTTTATGTGAAATCTGGCGCGGATCATTTTTGGAAAGCCTACATCTGGGCCACGCTGTGATCTGTGATGAAACCGGACAAATTGTAAAATCATGGGGGGATCCTGACGCGGTTATTTTGCCGCGCTCTTCTGCCAAAATGATTCAAGCCCTGCCCTTGCTCAGCTCAGGCGCGGGCGATCACTATGGGCTCACAGAGCAAGATTTGGCGCTGGCTTGCGCGTCGCATCAAGGCGGACAAATCCATACCAGCCGGGTCAGCGCCTGGTTACAGGCATTGGGGTATGACCAAACAGCTTTGCGATGCGGCGCCCAGCCCCCCCGGGACCGGGGTGAAAAACGGCGCGTGCAAGCGGCGCAGGAAGCGCCCTGCCAAATTCATAATAATTGCTCGGGAAAACATACCGGATTTTTAACGCTGGGTCAGTTTTTAAAAGGCGATGAAGCCTATACTGACATTGCGCATCCGGTACAGCGCGCCTGCTTAGAAGCTTTTGAGCAGGTGACAGATGCCGCCAGCCCGGGGCACGCGATTGATGGATGTTCTGCGCCCAATTTTGCCACTTCATTGCTTGGATTGGCGCGGGCAATGGCTTGGTTCGCCAGCGCTGAGGCGCGCATAGATGGCGCTTCACAGGCGGCTTTGCGATTGCGCCGCGCGATGGCGCTGAATCCGGATTTGGTGGCGGGTGAGGGCCGCGCCTGCACCGAATTGATGCAAGCGATGCAGGGCGGCACGGTGGTCAAAACTGGCGCCGAAGGGGTTTTCGTTGCCATTATTCCCCAAAAGCGCTTTGGCATCGCGGTGAAAATATTGGATGGCAGCACCCGCGCCAGTGAATGCGCGATTGCGGCCCTGCTCTGCGCTTTGGGGGCTTTACCGCCCGCACATCCTGCAACGCTGAACCGTATGCATGCGCCGATTGTCAATTGGAGCGGGCTGCAGACTGGCGAGATACGCCCCGCGCGAGGATTGACCTTGTGATCGTTTTATTCAACAAACCTTATAATGTGCTGTCGCAATTTACCGATAAGGGCAGCGCGGGCAGCGATCGAAAGACGCTGTCAGCCTTTATCGATATCCCGTTTGTCTATCCTGCGGGGCGGCTTGATCGGGATAGCGAAGGTTTGCTGATTTTGACCGATGATGGCAAGTTGCAGGCGCGGATTTCCAACCCGAAACATAAAATGACCAAAACCTATTGGGTGCAAGTGGAAGGGGCGCCGCAGCAATCAGATCTTGAGCGGTTTGAACAAGGCATCCTGCTGAAAGACGGAAAGACTTTGCCTGCACAGGCGCGCTTGATCGACCCGCCGGCTGATCTTTGGCCAAGAACCCCGCCGGTTCGGTTTCGCAAAACGGTGCCGGAGGCGTGGTTGGAGGTAAGTCTGCGCGAAGGGCGAAACCGTCAGGTACGCCGAATGACTGCTGCGCTGGGCTTTCCGACGCTGCGCTTAATCCGGGCGCAGATTGGACCTTGGCAGTTGGGGGAGTTGCAACCGGGTCGGTTTGAAAAAATCCTGAACCCGACCGCAAGCCCGCGCGGTTAAATTATACATTGGCAAAGCCTCGGTCTAGAGCCGTGAGAATGCCATCCACCTCTGCCTCTGTAATCACCAAAGGGGGAGACATTAGCACATTATGCATGCCTAAACGCACCAATGCGCCGGCCTCAAATGTGGCTTGATGCAGCCGCGCCATCGTTACACCATCCATCGGTGTTTTGGTCGCTTTATCGCTAACGATTTCAAGTCCGATCATCAACCCTTCGCCGCCGCGTATATCGCCAATAATATCGTATTTATCGGCGAGCTTTTTCACCCCTTCAAACAATTGAGTGCCGCGCGCTGCCGCGTTGGTTTTTGTATCAAGACGCAGGGTTTCTTGCAGGCAGGCCACCACGGCTGCGGCCCCGACCGGATGCGCTGAATAAGTATAACCATGATAAATACCCGCCTCGCCCGTGGTGTCCTTTTCGAACACCTCGGCGACCTTTTCGCTCATCAATGCAGCGCCTACGGGAAAATAGGCGCTGGTAATGCCTTTGGCCAAGCACATCATATCAGGCTTTACGCCCCAATGGCGCGCACCCGACCAATCGCCGGTACGGCCAAAGCCGGTAATCACCTCATCTGAAATCATCAAAATTCCATATTTGTCACAAATGTCGCGCATCAGCTTCATGAATGAGGCATCCGGCACAATCACACCGCCAGCGCCTTGGATTGGCTCCATAATGAAGGCGGCGATGGTTTGCGCGCCTTGGAAAAGGATTTCATCCTCAAAACTGGCGGCGATTTTCTGCGCCAAAGCTGCTGGATCCGTTTCATCAAAGGGATTGCGATAAGTATAAGGGCTGGGCAGATGAAAGCAGCCCGGCATCAGTGGTTCGTAATTGATCCGAAAGCGGTTATTGCCATTGACCGAGGCGCCCCCAAAATGCGTGCCGTGATACCCTTTTTTCAACGAAAGGAATTTGGTACGGGTGGGTTCGTTGCGCAGTCGGTGATATTGGCGCGATAGGCGCAGCGCGGTTTCTACTGAGTCAGAGCCGCCCGAGGTGAAAAAGACCCGCGCCATCCCATCTTCGGCAAACATATTGCGCACCGCCAGTGAGGCCTCAATCGCGCATGGGTTGGTTGAGCCGGCAAAATTTGAGGAATAGGGTAGATCGTAAAGCTGTTTGGCGATCGCGTCTTTGATCGGGTTGTTGGAATATCCCAGATTAACGCACCATAAGCCTCCAACGGCATCAATCGCGGAATGCCCGTCAATATCATGCACATAAACGCCCTCCGCCCCGGTGATGATACGCGGTGGCGTTTCCAACGAATCGCCCGGATGGCCCATCGGGTGCCATAAATGGCGGGCGTTATTTTCTTTCAGAAAATTATCATCTTTCATGCTGCGTATCTCTCTGGTTTGCAAGGGGCTGGCGGGTGTCAGCTGCGTATATCTATCTTGCCGATAAACGGTTCAAGGTCTAGTTTTTTCCTGCTGGTGCAAACAGCCCATGCGCGATAGGGCACCATGATTTTGGACAGTTTGGGCACCAGCCCATAGACACAGAAGCTGTGGCCGTGTATCTGCCCATGCCATGGCAAATTCCAAATCTGACCCAAATTATAAAGTGATCTCTGAAAACCGCCGCGCGCGTTTTGATTATGCGATTGAAGATGATTTGGAATGCGGTGTGATGCTTTTGGGCTCTGAGGTGAAATCACTGCGGGTGAACAGTGCCAATATTGCCGAAAGCTATGCCGGCGTGGATGCCGGAGAGTTGTGGTTGGTGAATTCTTATATTGCCCCTTATGAGCAAGCCAAGACCTTTGGACATGAAGAGCGGCGGCGGCGCAAATTGCTGGTCAGCCGCAAAGAGCTGGCACGGCTCTGGGCCGATACGCAGCGCAAGGGTCTGACTTTGGTGCCTTTGGTGATGTATTTTAACCATCGCGGCAAAGTGAAGCTGAAAATTGGCATCGCCAAAGGCAAAAAGAATCATGACAAGCGCGCCGATCAGGCCAAACGGGATTGGGGGCGACAAAAACAGCGTTTGTTGCGCCATAGCGAGTAGCGGCTTCCTGAGCAATCGGTCGATTATAAAAGCGACAATTGCCGAACCCGCTCTTGCCCCTGTATAGAGACAGTAGTAGGCAAAAACAAAAGCAATAAGTGAGGTTTATAATGACCCGCGATGACCCTAAAACCCTTGTCTCAACGCAATGGCTGGCCGCGCATTTAAAAGATCCTGATTTAAGGGTTTTGGATGCGTCGTGGTATTTGCCCGGCTCTAAGCGCGACCCCTTTGCCGAATATCAGGCGGCGCATATTCCGGGCGCGCGTTTCTTTGATCTTGATGATGTTAGCGACCATCGCTCGGATTTGCCGCATATGGTTCCGCCGGTGGAAAAATTCATGTCGCGGATGCGCGCAATTGGCGTAGGCGATGGGCATCAAATTGTTGTTTACGACGGCTCTGGGTTGTTTTCCGCGCCGCGGGTGTGGTGGTTGTTTAAATTGATGGGCCAAATGGATATTGCCGTGCTGGATGGCGGTTTTCCCAAATGGCAGGCAGAGGGCCATCCGGTGGAAGATTTGCCGCCTATTCTGCGCGACCGCCACATGATGGTGCGGCGCCAAAACCAAATGGTCAAGGATGTCACGCAAGTTTCGGCGGCTTCAAAACTGGGAGAGTCTGAGATCGTGGATGCGCGCTCGCCGGGCCGGTTTTACGGAAAAGATCCCGAGCCCCGCCCCGGTTTACGCGCCGGTCATATTCCAGGATCAAAAAATGTGTTCTACAAAGATTTGTTGAAGGCAGATGATACGATGAAATCGCCGGATGAGATGCGTCAGGTTTTTTTGGAAGCCGGTGTCGATTTGGACAAACCAGTGATTACCAGCTGCGGTTCGGGCGTGACGGCCGCAATTCTCAGTTTAGGATTGACCCGTATGGGCAAAACCGACCATTCCCTATATGACGGCAGCTGGACCGAATGGGGCATGTTTCCAACCTTGCCCATAGCCACAGGAAAGACATAATGTTTCAAGATCTCGTAGAACAACCGGCAGATAAAATTCTGGCATTGGTGCAGGCGTATAAAGAAGATCCACGCGATCAAAAAATTGATCTTGGTGTTGGCGTTTATAAAAATGCCGAAGGGATCACGCCGGTGATGCGGGCGGTTAAAACCGCAGAGCATCAGCTGTGGCAGCAAGAAACAACGAAATCTTACGTTGGTCTGTTGGGGGATCCACGCTTTTCCGACGTGATGGTTGATCTGGTGCTGGGCGATGCGGTGCCAAGAGCCAGCGTGGCTGCGGCCGCAACCCCGGGGGGCACAGGTGCTGTCAGACAGGCTTTTGAACTGATCAAAATGGCGCATCCTGAGGCGCGCATTTTTGTGTCAGACCCGACATGGCCAAACCATTTGTCTATTCTAAAATTCCTTGGCATGCCGGTGGTGCCTTACCGGTATTTTGATGGTGAGACGCGCGGCGTAGATTTTGAAGCCATGTTGCAAGATCTTTCGGCGGCCAAACCGGGGGATGTGATTTTGCTGCATGGCTGTTGCCACAACCCGACAGGGGCAAATTTGAACGCGGTGCAATGGCAGGCGGTGATCGATCTGCTGCATAAAACCGGCGCCACGCCAATGGTGGATATCGCGTATCAAGGCTTTGGTGATGGCCTGGAAGAGGATGCCGCTGGCACGCGCCTTTTGGTGCAATCGGTGCCAGAAACGATCATTGCCGCCAGTTGTTCAAAAAACTTCGGGATTTATCGTGAGCGCACGGGTCTGTTGATGGTGGTTTCACAAGATCTAGCGGCGCGGGGGCTCAATCAGGGCACGCTTGCCTATTTGAATCGGCAAAATTTTTCATTCCCGCCGGATCATGGCGCAAGGTTGGTGACCATGGTCCTGAGCGATCCTGATCTACGCGCAGATTGGGCCGCCGAATTGGAAGAGGTGCGCTTGTCGATGTTGGGGCTGCGCGAACAGTTATCCGAAGAGCTTCAGCGCCTGTCGGGCTCTGATCGGTTTGGGTTTTTAGCCCAGCATCGTGGGATGTTTTCGCGTTTGGGAACCACCCCGGATAAAGTGGCCCGGCTGCGCGAGGAACACGCGATTTACATGGTGGGTGACAGCCGTTTGAATATCGCTGGCCTCAATCAAAAAACCGTGCCGATCTTGGCTAAGGCGATCGTTGATTGTGGTATTTAAGCGGCGGGCTTAAACGCTGAGCGTCGCCTGAACCGCGTTTTTCCAACGGCTATATTTGGCGCTTTGCGCGGCTGCGTCCATAGCTGGTTCAAAGCGGCGTTGCAGAGCCCATGTTTTTGAAAACGCCTCTTGGGATGGGTAAATTCCGGCCTGCATGCCGGCAAGCCAAGCAGCGCCCAGCGCCGTGGTTTCCAAAACCTCTGGTCGATCCACCGCAGCGCCGATAATATCGGCTAAAAACTGCATGGTCCAATTGCTGGCAGACATCCCCCCATCCACGCGCAACACGGCCTTTGCAGCATCGCCGGGCCAATCCGCCTGCATCGCCTCTAGCAAATCCCGGGTTTGAAACCCAACGCTTTCTAGGGCGGCTTTGGCGAATTCTGCGGGGCCAGAATTGCGGCTTAACCCATAGATCGCGCCGCGGCATTCGGCGTTCCAATAGGGCGCGCCCAGCCCTGTAAAAGCAGGGACCAAAACCAAATCTTGGCCAGGATCAGCCGTTTCTGCCAGAGTTTGCGTTTGCGGGGCATTGGTTATTATTTTTAGGCCATCGCGCAGCCATTGGACCACGGCGCCGGCGATAAAAATGGACCCTTCAAGCGCATAAGTGGGTTTGCCGTTTAACTGATAGGCAATCGTGGTTAGCAAACGGTTGCTGGATGTTACAGGCGTATCGCCCGTGTTCAAAAGCGCAAAACATCCTGTGCCATAGGTTGATTTCAGCATCCCAGGCTGAAAGCATGCCTGCCCAACCGTGGCCGCTTGCTGATCGCCTGCAACGCCTAAAATAGGAATCGCGCTGCCAAACAGATCCGGCGTGGTCTCGCCAAAATGATCGGCGCTGTTCAGTACTTTTGGCAACATCTGCACGGGAATATCCAAGAGGGCGCAGATCTCTGTGCTCCAAGCACCTTTATGGATATCATAGAGCATCGTGCGTGCAGCATTTGTGGCATCCGTCACATGCGCTGCACCACCCGTTAAGCGCCAGATCAAATAGCTGTCAACCGTGCCAAACAGCAAATCACCGGCCTTGGCTTTTGCTTTTGCGCCCTCAACATTCTCTAAAATCCATTTCAGCTTGGTGCCCGAAAAATAGGGATCCAGCAGCAAGCCGGTTTGCGCGGTGACCAAGGCTTCATGACCCTCAGCGCGCAACGTCGCGCAGAGCGTTGCGGTGCGCCGATCCTGCCAAACGATGGCTTTGTGAATGGCTTCGCCGGTATGGCGATCCCACACCACGGTGGTTTCACGTTGATTCGTAATCCCAATAGCCGCGATATCGCGCGCATTAAGATCGGCGTTTGAGAGCGCGGCGCGGCAGGTGCGCATTGTCGTATCCCAGAGATCTTGAGGCGCGTGCTCTACCCAGCCACTTTGCGGAAAATGCTGCTCGAATTCTTCTTGTGCATCAGAAATGGGCGTCATTGCTTGATCAAACACGATTGCCCTGCTGGAGGTGGTGCCTTGATCAATTGCCAATATATTACCCATGAAAACGGTTCCTTTGCCTAATTTAGCCACTAATTTCGGCTGATTTGCACAGAAAGGCAACGGCTTTTACGGCGGTTTTTCACCATATTTGCAGGGGGGTCTTCGTCCCAGCCGCACGCGGCTGCCAACAGCATGCGATTTAGACCAAAATTGGCGTTGCGGCTTTAGCTGCCGTCATATCCCAGCATATGCGTCTCACCGCGTGTGCGGGCGAGGTGAATTTGCTTTTGACGCTCGCGAAAACGGTTTTTATCGGCCTCGCTGGTTTGAGCTGAGCAGTGGTGGCAAGCGACCCCATGCTCATATTCTGGGCGCTTTTTATCGTTGGGCAAGATCGGCCGCCGGCAGGCATAGCACAGCTGATGGGGCCCCTCGGCCAGCCCGTGCTGCACCGATACGCGGGCATCAAACACAAAGCAATCGCCCTGCCATTTGCTATTTTCTTCTGGCACGTCTTCAAGATATTTCAGGATGCCGCCTTTGAGGTGATAGACATCCTCAACGCCTTGCCCGAGCAGGTAATTGGTTGATTTTTCGCAGCGGATACCACCGGTACAAAACATCGCAATGCGTTTGTTGTGAAACCGTTCTTTATTGGCCTCCCACCAGTTGGGGAAGTCGCGGAACGAGCGTGTTTGCGGATCAATAGCCCCTTCAAAGCTGCCAATGGCAACTTCATAATCATTGCGCGTATCAATCACCGCCACATCCGGGGCGCTGATCAATTCATTCCACTGCGCTGGATCTACATAATGGCCAACCTGTGCCTGAGGGTTCACATCTGGCTTGCCCATGGTGACGATTTCTTTTTTAAGCTTTACTTTCATCCGGGGAAAAGGCGGCAGAGTTGCGGTGCTTTCCTTATGCTCTAAGGCTGCGCAACCGGGCAGCGCGCGCAAGGTTTTTAAAAGCGTTGCAACATTGGACGCGCTTCCGGCAACGGTGCCATTAATCCCTTCTGCGGCCAGCAAAAGTGAGCCCGTGATGTGCAAGGTTTCGCAGGCAGATTGCAGCGGTGCGCGCAAGCTGGCCGGATCGTCAAATCGGGTAAAATGATAAAGGGCAGCTATAGTAAACATGGCCGTTGCCCTACGATAAAAGACCGAGGCAGCGCAAGCATTTTGACGTGGCGGGCCTAACAGAGCGGGCGCATCGTCTCCTTGTTAAGGGCCACCGGCACCAGCGGACGGCCGTATCCGGCACCGCCATCAAGATTGATGCGATTTCCGAAATGCGCCGGGGCATCCAGGGCCGTATGTCCATGCACCACCATAAAGGGATGGCGATCTTGATAGCTTAAAAAGGGTTCACGGATCCATAAAAGATCATCTTCGAACTGTTCGGATAAGGGAATATTGGGGCGTATACCCGCATGCACAAAAAACCAATTCGCATGCTGGAAGGTAAGGGGTAAAGCGCGCAAAAACGCGATCTGCGCTGGGGGAATTGCGTCAAACGCTTCGCGCTGTACTTCGTATAACCGCCGCCCCTCGCTTGCATCTATGCCATAAGAGGCGAGTGTTTTATCGCCGCCCAATCTGGGATGAAGCCACGAATGGCCAATTTGCAAATGCGGATCCTGTCGCAAAGGCGTTTGCATAAACCAGTCGAACATGCGGTCATGATTGCCTTTTAGAACTGTCCAATTGCGGCCCGCTGCCAGCCCGTCCATGATCAGCTCGATCACGCGGCGGCTGTCTTGGCCGCGATCCACGAGATCCCCCACAAACACCGTTTTTGCCTCAGCGCCGCCGTCTTTTTCAATAAGCATCAATGCAGTTTCAAGCTGTGCCAATTGGCCGTGCACATCGCCGATGGCATAAAGTGTATCACTCATCATTTGGTCCTTTTGATTTCAGCGTTTCACGGCATAAAGCGAGAGGTTTGTTTGGCCGTGACAGGCGCAGGTTTGCCGCGCCTGTCATATAGCGGATCAGCTTTGTGTAGCCTCAAAGCTCAGAGGTTTGATCTGCTGGAACAATCCGGTTTCTTTCAGCTGTTTGACCACGGGTGCGGGCACGCGGCTATCCACCGATAAAAGCGCAATGGCTTCACCACCCGACGCAGCACGCCCCAGCGTAAAGTTGGCAATATTCACGCCATTGGTCCCCAAGGTCAGGCCCAAAGCCCCGATAATGCCGGGCACGTCCTTATTGGTGGTGTAGAGCATATTAGACGCAATCTCGGCATCAATATTGATGCCTTTGATTTGGATAAACCGTGGTTTCTTATCGCTGAAAACGGTGCCCGCAATCGAGCGCTCGCGCGTATCCGTCACCACGGTGACTTTGATATATCCCTCAAAAGCGCCCGATTTATCCTGATTGGTCGTACTGATTTGTATGCCCCGCTCTTTGGCAATCACTGGCGCGCTGACCATATTCACATCAGGATTGACCCTTTTCATGATTCCCGAAATCGCTGCGCAATTTAACGCGTCTAGATTCATTTTTGACACAGAGCCGTCATAAAGAATATTCACCGCTTTGATCGGCTCATCCGTCAATTGGCCGATGAAATTGCCAAGATGCCCCGCCAAAAGCAGCCAAGGCCCCATCACTTTGGCCTCTTCTGCGGTGACCGATGGCATGTTGAGCGCGTTGCTGACCGCGCCCGTTAAAAGGTAATCCGACATTTGCTCAGCCACTTGCAGCGCCACGTTTTCTTGCGCTTCAGTGGTGGCGGCGCCCAAATGCGGCGTACAAACCACATTTGGCAGGTTAAAGAGCGGATTTTCAATCGCCGGCTCTACCGCAAAAACATCAAAGGCGGCGCCCGCGATATGGCCCGATTGCAACAGCTCAGATAGCGCGGTTTCATCCACCAAACCGCCTCGCGCACAATTGATAATGCGCACGCCTTTCTTGGTTTTCAACAGATTTTCACGGCTGAGAATATTGCGGGTTTGATCCGTGAGGGGCACGTGCAATGTGATAAAGTCGGACCGGGTTAACAGCGCCTCTAGATCAACTTTTTCAACCCCCATTTTATCAGCTTTTTCTTGGCCTAAATACGGATCATAGGCGATCACTTTCATCTTCAGGCCCAGTGCGCGATCGCAGACGATGCCCCCAATATTGCCGGCACCAATCACGCCAAGCGTTTTGCCGGTTAATTCGACCCCCATAAACTTGGACTTTTCCCATTTTCCGACCTGTGTCGAGGCATTGGCTTCGGGGATTTGCCGGGCGACAGCGAACATCATTGCCATGGCGTGTTCGGCGGTGGTGATCATATTGCCAAAGGGCGTATTCATCACAATTACGCCTTTTTTGCTGGCCGCTTCTTTATCCACATTGTCAACGCCAATCCCGGCACGGCCAACCACTTTTAAGTTTTTGGCAGCCTTGATGATTTTTTCGGTAACTTTGGTGGCCGAGCGGATGGCAAGCCCGTCATATTGATCGATCACCGCAAGCAGGCGGTCTTTATCTTTGCCCAAATCGGGTTGAAAATCGACATCAATGCCGCGGTCGCGGAAAATTTGAACGGCGGTTTCAGAGAGTTTGTCAGAAACAAGTACTTTAGGGGCCATTGTGGCAGTCCTTTGTATAAAAAATAATATGGCAGCAGATCAAATCCTGCACCAGAAAGGGGGGTTTAAACCGGCTTATGCGGCTTGCATGAGAGAGGTGATTTCCAGCTGGAAGGCCCAGTCTAGCCAAGGCAGCATGGCCTGGATATCATTGGTTTCCACCGTCGCACCGCACCATATGCGCAGCCCAGCAGGGGCATCGCGATAGGCGCCAATGTCAAACGCGATCGCCTCATCCGTCAAACGTTTGGCAATTGCTTTGGCGAAGGCACTGCCATCTTGAATGCGCGTATCGGTGAATTTCAAACATACAGAAGTGGTTGAGCGGGTGGATGGATCCTGCGCCAGAAAATCAATCCAATCATGCTGCGCAACAAATTCAGCAATGGCATTTGCATTGTTATTCGAACGGGCGATCAAACCGGTCAATCCTCCAACCGAGCGTGCCCAATCCAATGCCACCAGATAATCCTCAACCGCCAACATTGAAGGCGTGTTGATGGTTGCGCCGTTGAAAATTCCTTCAATCAGCTTGCCGGCTTTGGTCAGGCGAAAAATCTTTGGAAGCGGCCAAGGGGGCGTATAGCTTTCCAGGCGTGCCACCGCGCGCGGACTTAGAATCAGCATGCCATGCGCGGCTTCCCCGCCCATTACTTTTTGCCAGCTAAAGGTTGTGACATCCAGCTTATCCCAAGGCAGATCCATGGCAAAAGCGGCTGAAGTGGCATCGCATAGGGTTAGACCCTCGCGCGTTGCCGGGATCATATCTCCATTGGGCAAACAGACGCCAGATGTGGTGCCATTCCAAGTAAAGCAAACATCTTTGTCAAAATCGACTGCGCTGAAATCAACGATATCGCCATAATCGGCGATGCTCACGCGCGCGTCTAGCTTCAGCTGTTTCACCGCATCGGTGACCCAGCCGGCCCCAAAGCTTTCCCAAGCCAGCATTTCAACTGCGCGTTCGCCCAGCAAAGACCACATTGCCATTTCGTAAGCGCCCGTATCCGAGGCCGGTACGATGCCAATGCGATACTCATCCGGAATGCCAAGAATGTCGCGTGTACCGTCAATCGCGGCTTTTAACTTTGCCTTACCAATTGCGGCGCGGTGGCTGCGCCCCAAAGGCGCATCAGCTAGGTTTTTTAAATCAAAAGTGGGGATTTTGGCGCAAGGGCCAGATGAAAAACGCGGATTGGCCGGCCGCGATGCCGGTTGTTTAATAGCCATTAATGCTACCCTTTCAGATAATCGCCCCTCGTTGGGGAGGGGTGTCCCACTGACGTCTTTATAGCGCTGGCTAAGCGCTCACAAGGGCGAAAAGGTATTTTTGCTGCTGCGTGTCACATGCGGGGCGTGCATGCTGGCCGCAACAGCATCCCTGAAACTGCATCCTTTGGGGCGCGTGACAGCGTGGCCGCGGGGTGACAAGCCGGCGCCATTCGGGCATGAGGGGCGCAAAGACGAAACGGCAGCGTCAAGGCCGGTGGCCCGGCGCTTAAAAAAGGAGAGCAAATGTTGATCTGTAGTTTGATCGCCCCCCCCGGTGGCTTAAGCGTTGATATGGCTGGAAATTTATTCAGCGCTTGGGGCGGGCGAGAGCTCACATGGCTGCACCCGCGTGAAGCGGCGGAATTTGAAATTGCTGCCATGCCTGAAAACCAGTGGCAGGTTTGGCAAGATCTTCAGGAGATGCACGTTGATCTGGTTGTGCAACCAAAGGCGGGCCGGCGCAAAAAGCTGCTTTTGGCCGATATGGACAGCACGATGATCCAGCAGGAATGTATTGATGAGCTGGCCGATTTGGCGGGTGTAGGCACGCAGGTTAAAGGCATAACGGCAAAAGCGATGAATGGTGAGCTGGATTTTGAACAGGCTTTGCGCGCGCGCGTTGCGTTGCTGGAGGGGCAGCCAGCATCTATCATTGATCAGGCGCTCAAAACCCGCATTTTCTTTACAGCAGGTGGGGCCGAGCTGCTGGCTACGATGAAAGCCAATGGGGCTTATACGGCGCTGGTATCGGGTGGATTTACCGCTTTTACGCAGCCAGTTTCGCAGCATTTGGGTTTTCATGAACATCACGCCAACCAGCTTTTGGTGGATCACGGCGTGGTAACAGGGCAGGTCAGCGATCCGATTTTAGGCCAGCAAGCCAAAGTTGAGGCATTAGAGCGTTTAACCGCGCAGCTTTCAATCACTGCGCAGGATGTTTTGGCGGTTGGTGATGGGGCCAATGATCTGGGCATGTTGAAACGCGCTGGCAGCGGCGTTGCGCTTCATGCCAAGCCCAGCGTTGCCGCGCAATGCGATATCAGGATCAATCACGGCGATCTGACGGCGCTGTTGTTTCTTCAGGGGTACCCGCGCAGCGCATTTCGCACAGCGGTTTAACCCGCAAGCCTTTATTTTTGGAAATTTGATCCCATATTATGACTTAGAAAAAAATGGGGATGAGATGGCAGAGTATCAGCGCAATCCGGATGTGATCGCCGCTTTAAGTGAAGAGCAATATTGGGTCACGCAGGAAAATGGCACCGAGCGTCCGGGCACGGGCGCTTTATTGAACAACAAACAGCCTGGGCTTTACGTTGATATCGTCTCGGGTGAGCCGCTTTTCACCTCGGGTGCAAAATTTGACAGCGGTTGCGGTTGGCCCAGTTTCACCAAGCCGGTGGAAACTCAGCATGTGAAAGAATTACGTGATAGCAGCCTTGGAATGGTGCGTGTAGAAGTGCGCAGCTTGCACGGGGATAGCCATTTGGGCCATGTATTTCCAGACGGGCCGCAAGCACGTGGGGGGCTACGCTATTGCATCAACTCGGCTTCGTTACGGTTTATTCATCGTGATGATTTGGAGGCTGAGGGCTATGGCGCCTATCGCGATCAAGTGGAGGATGTGGTATGAGTGAGCGTGCGGTTCTAGCGGGGGGATGTTTTTGGGGCATGCAGGATTTAATCCGCCGCCTGCCGGGCGTAATCTCGACGCGTTGCGGATATTCCGGGGGCGATGTGCCCAATGCCACCTATCGCAATCATGGCACCCATGCCGAGGCGCTGGAAGTGATTTACGATCCCCAAAAGCTGCGTTTCAGCCAGCTTTTGGACGTATTTTTTCAAATTCATGATCCAAGCACGCTGAACCGGCAAGGCAATGATCGCGGACTGTCTTATCGATCTGCCATTTATTATGTAACTGAAGAGCAAAAACTAACGTCAGAGCAAAGAATTGCCGCTATGAATGCCAGTGGCATTTGGCCAGGCCCTGTGGTGACTGAGCTGGAACCGGTTGGCCCGTTCTGGGAGGCAGAACCAGAACATCAGGATTATTTAATGCGCGTTCCCAATGGCTATACCTGCCATTTTCCGCGCGCCGATTGGGTCTTGCCAAACTCAGCTTAAAGCCGCAGAGAGGCTCGGCGATGCATCGATAATAAAAAAGGAGGCGTGCCGTGCAACCTCTTCGAGGTATTGCCCTTAAACTGTGTGCGGTGATGCTCTTTATTATCATGCTCTCGCTGGTGAAAGCGGTATCGGCGGATGTTCCTGCCGGTCAATCGGTGTTTTTCCGCTCGTTCTTTGCGATTCCGGTGATCGTGGTTTGGTTGCTCTTGCGGGGGGAATTATCTATCGGCTTGCGCGTGCGCTCGCGGATGGGGCATTTTTGGCGCGGCGTTATTGGCACCATAGCAATGGGGTTGAACTTTGCGGCGGTTGGGTTTTTGCCCCTGCCCGAAGTGACCGCAATTAGCTTTACAGCTCCGCTGCTCACCGTCCTGCTGGCGGCGCTGTTGCTGGGCGAGACAGTGCGCATGTTTCGCCTTTGCGCGGTGGCGCTGGGGTTGATCGGCGTGTTGGTTGTGATCGAGCCGCGTTTGACCGTCTTTTCCAGTGGTCCATTTGAACCACGCGCCGCTTTTGGGGTGGGTTTGGTGCTTTTGGGCGCGGCGTTCATCGCGCTTGCACATGTGCATATTCGCAAGTTGACCCTTAGCGAACACCCTGCTGCGATCGTGTTTTATTTTAGTTTAACCTCGACCAGCGTGGCGCTGTGTACGCTGCCCTTTGGCTGGGTGCTGCCCAGTATCATGCAAACGGTTTTGTTGGTTTTGATCGGGCTGATCGGCGGCGTTGCACAAATATTTTTAACCCTATCTTATCGCTTTGCGCCTGCCTCGGTGGTGGCACCGTTTGAATATACCGCCATGTTGTTTTCGCTGATGATCGGATATGTGTTTTTCAACGAATTGCCGACATTGCAAATGCTGATTGGCGCTGGAATCATCATAATGGCGGGTTTGGTGATCATTTTGCGCGAGGCGCAACTGGGATTAAAGCGCGGAGCGTCCAAAGCTGTCAAACCGCCCGCTTAAAGGTCTTGTAAATATTTCAAAGCATAGGCCGGGGCCAGAAGGTGGCGCCGATACCGCCCCAAGGGGAATTTTGGCGGCTGCGTTCCCAGCAGTTTTGGACGCTCAAAATTCGGTGCGCCGCCAATCACCAAATCGCTGAGCACCGCCCCTGCATAGCTGGCCATCGCCACGCCATTGCCATGATAGCCAAACCCCGCATAGGCCCCGCTGAGGTTGGGAATGGCCCCGATAAAGGGAATTTGATGCCGCGTCATGCAGACCATCCCCGTCCAGAAATGCCGGATTTTGACGCGTTTCCAAGCTGGAAACATCGTATGAAAATCGCGCGTAATCAGCTTTTGTATCGCAGCTTCTGAGCGGTCGGTTGAGAACAGACCGCCGCGCATTCCGAATAAAAACTGTCGGTTCGGCATCAGGCGAAAATAATGCAAAAGCTGGCGGGTGTCATAGGCCATTTGCGCGCTGCTCCAGCCTTGCGCTTCTATCTGCTTGGGCGTTAGCGGTTCGGTGACAATCACGGAAGAATGCAGCGGCATAAAGCGCCCTGCCATCCAATCGGGCAGGTCTTCAGCGGCATATGCGTTGGTTGCAATAATAACCCGATCGGCCGTTATCGAGCCTTGCGGCGTGGTCAATCGAAATGTCTCGCCCGCTTTTTTGAGATCAATTACCGGGCTGTTTACAAACACTTTACCGCCGTTTTTGACCGCAGAGCTCAGCAAACCATAGGCATATTTACGCGGGTTTAAACCAAAGCCGATGGGGATCGTTAACGCGCCGTGAAACGGCCCTTGCATTCCCAATTGACGCAGCTCACTTTTGCTATGAAACAGCGCCTCAACGCCATAATCTTCTTTGATCTGAGCGCGGCTGTTTTTTAAGCTGTCGCAATCTGAGGCGCGATGGGCCAATAGGGTTTCACCGCTTGAATGCGTATCAGCCTGAAGGTTAAGCTCGGCCAATAGGGTTTTGACCAAGCCCACCGCGGCAACTTCGCTGCGCCGATAGGCGAGGCGTTGCACTTTGCCATAGCGCTTATCCAGTTGGGCGTTTTTAGCCTGCGCGCCGCCCAGGCAACAAAACCCGCCATTGCGCCCAGTTGCCCCAAAAGCGGGAAATTCGGCTTCGATCACCGTGACATCGGCGCCGCGCTTTGCCAGATGATGCGCCGCCGATAGGCCGGTAAAGCCAGCGCCTATAATGGCAATCTCTGTGTTGATATCTTGCGTCAGGTTCGCCAGCTCTGGCGTATCGGTTGTACTGGCCCAATAGCAGGCGGCAACGGGTTTTGCGCTATAAGCGCGGGCTTCACATAAGCGCTTCATCCCTGATTGCGTTTTGCCATTGCGTTGTCATCTTGGAGCTTGCGCGCGGCGCGCTTTGAAATCAACGAGGCGCTGATCACACCAATGGTGACGATTGCGATCATAATCGTGGATAAGGCGTTGATTTCTGGGCTTACGCCAAGCCTGACGGCGGAAAATATTTTAATTGGCAATGTGGTGGCCGAAGGGCCGGCAGTGAAAGAGGCAATCACCAGATCATCCAATGACAGGGTGAAGGCCAATAACCACCCTGAAATCACCGCAGGTGCAATGATTGGCAAAGTGACCAAACGGAAGGCTTGCAGCGGGCTGCACCCCAAATCAAGCGCGGCTTCTTCGAGCGCGCGATCAAAGCTGGCAAGGCGCGAGGACACGACCACCGATACATAGCACATTGAAAACGTGGTATGCGCCAAGATAATTGTAAACACACCGCGATCTAGACCGATCCCGATAAACAGCAATAAAAGCGAGAGGCCGGTGATCACTTCTGGCATCACCAAAGGCGCGTAAATCATGCCGGAAAATAACGTGCGCCCCCAAAACCTGCCGGCGCGGATCAACACATAGGCGGCCAAAGTGCCAAGAACAGTCGCCAAAGTTGAAGAAATAAAGCCCACTTTCAGCGTAACCCAGGCCGCGTCTAAAAACGCTTCATTTTCAAGCAACCGCCCATACCATTTGGTAGAAAACCCCGCCCAAACCGTGACCAGCTTTGAGGCGTTGAAAGAATAAATCACCAATATCACCATCGGCAAATATAAAAATGCAAAACCGAAGGTTAAAGCCGTGGCGTTGAACCAAGTGAACTTTTTCATTGCTCACCCTCGCGCTGTTTCTGCTCATTGCGTTGAAACAGAATAATCGGGATGATTAAAATAAGCAGCAGGATGATCGCCACGGCCGAGGCCACGGGCCAATCTCGATTTGAGAAAAATTCCTCCCATAAGACCTTGCCAATCATCAAGGTGCGCGAGCCGCCAAGTAAAGAAGGGATAACAAATTCACCAAGCGCGGGGATAAACACCAAAAAACATCCCGCAACAACGCCGTTTTTAGATAGCGGCATAGTGATCAGCCAGAAGGCGCGCAGGCGTGAACATCCCAAATCAATCGCCGCCTCGAGCAAAGAATTGTCTAATTTCTCCAAACTGGCGTAAATGGGCAGGATCATGAAGGGCAAGTAAGTATAGACGATCCCGATATATACCGCCCAATTGGTATTCAGAATGGTCAGCGGGGTTTCGATTAATCCGAGCGCCAATAACAGCTGGTTAAGCAGGCCTTCAGTACCCAAAATGCCCATCCAAGCATAAACGCGGATCAAAAAGCTGGTCCAGAAGGGCAGGATAACCAACATCAGTAAAGTGGCGCGCCATTCGGTGTTGGCGCGGGCGATTCCATAGGCGATTGGATATCCGATCAACAGCGTCAGCGTGGTTGATATGAAGGCGATGCGCAGGCTTGACAGATAGGCTTTCCAATAGAGATCATCCGAGGTTAAAAACACATAGTTTTCAAAATCTAGCGCCGCCCAAAAGCGCAGAAAACCCTGCCAGCCGGCGTTGAAATCTAGGCGCGGTGTATAGGGGGGGATGGCCAGATCTATATCTGATAGTGATATTTTGAAAACGATCAAAAACGGCACGAGGAACAGCGCCACCAGCCATAAATACGGCAGGCAAATCATCGCGAAGCGGCGCATCTCTCTACCTTTTCAGCAGCACGCCAGCGCTGCCTTGAAAGTAAACCCAGACCGTATCTTCCCAGGTGAGCCCGCGCTCAGACAGGCGCTGGGTATTCGCGGTTTGGGCCTTGATAATATGGCCTGAAGGCAGCTCGACGTGATAGGTGGAAATATTACCCAAATAGGCAATATCCAGAATTTTACCCTGGTAGCTGTTTTCAGAAGCGGCGGGCTTTTCTGCTGAAATCCCCACTTTTTCGGGCCGGATCGCAAAATGAATGGTATCATCTGTGCCGAAGCTGGCATCTGAGGGGGCGATGATCGGTGCGTGCTCGGCATCCCAAACAATTGAAATCTGGCGGCTTTCAGGCTTGGCTGTGCCGCTAATGATATTCACATCGCCAATAAAATCAGCGGTATAAATCGAATTTGGCGCTTCGTATATTTGCGAAGGCGTGGCCACTTGAACCATTTTGCCTTCATCCATCAGCGCCACGCGCGAGGAGACGGTCATCGCTTCTTCTTGATCATGGGTCACGATCACAAAGGTCGTACCGGTGCGCTCTTGAATATCCATCAATTCAAATTGCGTTTCGCTGCGCAACTTTTTATCCAGCGCGCCGAGCGGTTCATCGAGCAAAAGCAATTTTGGCGCTTTTGCCAAAGCGCGTGCCAAGGCCACCCTTTGGCGTTGGCCCCCCGAAATTTGATGCGGTTTCCGATTGGCAAATTTGGCCAGACGCGTCAGCCTCAGCATTTCCGCAACCCGCTGCGATATCACCTCTTTATCGCGCGTCTCGCGCCGCAAGCCAAACGCAATATTCTCCCAAACAGACAGATGCGGAAACAGCGCATAAGATTGGAACATCATGTTTACAGCGCGTAAATTTGGTGGAATCGGTGAGATATCTTGACCATCTAGAAGAATGGTGCCGGCGCTGAGCGGCTCAAAGCCTGCAAGCAGCCGCATCAATGTTGTTTTTCCGCATCCTGACGGGCCCAAAAGCGCAAAAAACTCGCGCTCATAAATGCTGAGGTTCAAATTATCGATGGCCGTAAAATTGCCAAAGCGCTTGCTGACGTTTCGAAACTCGATCAGCGGCTTTGCAGCTGGATCTGCCCATGGTGCAAATATTTGCGTTTGGCCATTTGGCGCCATTTAAAAGCCCTTTTGGTTTGGTTTGGCCCGCGCGCAGATCAGCGCGGGCCAAATCGGCGTGGTCTTAGGTGCCCGATTTAATTTTGGTCCACATCCGTGTCACTTGGCGCTGTATTTTTGGCGGATAGGGCCGCGTGGTAAACAGGTTTTCCAAAGTGGCTGCATCAGGATAAATCGCCGGATCACCGATCACATCTTCTTCCAGCATGGGCTGTGAGGCGAGATTGCCATTCGCATAATATACATAGTTAGACGCATCCGCCATATTCTGCGCATCCATGATAAAGTTCAGGAATAAATGCGCGCCCTCTACATTTGGGGCATCGACTGGAATGGCCATTTGATCGAACCACATTTGCGCGCCTTCTTTGGCCGCATTATACGCGATTTCTACGCCATTTTCGGCCTCGTCTGCACGATCCCGGGCTTGTAGAATATCGCCAGACCAGCCGACGGCCACGCAAATATCACCATTTGCAAGCGCGTTGATATATTCAGAGCTGTGGAATTTTTTGATATGCGGGCGCACGGCCATAAACACCGCTTCGGCCTGTGCGATGACATCTGGGTCATGGCTGTCAGGGTTTTCGCCCAAATATTGCAGCGCCGCCGGGATCATTTCGGAAGGGGCATCCAAGAAATATACCCCGCAAGCCGCCAATTTGGCCATATTATCGGCGTTGAACACCAGCTCTAAAGAATCAAGTGGTGCATCCGCGCCTAAAATTTCCTGCACTTTGCCCACATTCACGCCAAGCCCCGTGGTGCCCCACATGTAGTTGATTGAATAGGCGTTATCGGGATCATATTGCTCGGTGCGCGAAGAGACCACATCCCACATATTGCTGTGGTTTGACAGTTTTGACATATCCAGCTTCTGGAAGGCACCCGCCACGATCTGGCGCTGCAAAAATGTTCCAGAGGGCACAACTACATCATATCCCGAGCCGCCGGCCAGCATTTTTGTTTCCAGCACTTCATTGCTGTCAAACACATCGTAAACCAGTTTTAAGCCTGTTTCGGCCTCAAATTTACTAAGCAGGTTCTCGTCGATATAATCCGACCAGTTATAGACGCGCACTTCGTCTGCAAAAGCTGCGCTGGCTGTTAGCGTCAGGCCGGCAGCGGCCGCGATAAGATTGAGTTTCATTCTGTGTCTCTCCTGTATAAGGAATGGGATAAGAGCATCCGCTCTGCATAGGTAATCTGATCAAATATTGCCAGACTTGGCAATATGTTTATGATTTCATGCGTGCAATGAACTGACAAGCTCTGTTGATTCATTTGTATTTTTTTGGCGATCGTTTTGGACTATATCGATGATGAACCTAGATAAAACCCTTTCTGCTGCTGCTTTGCCGGTGCATGAAATTGTCTATCAGGATTTGCGCGCGCTGATTTTATTCGGTGAATTTATTCCCGGTGAAGCGGTGACCATACAAGGGTTGGCCACGCGGCTTTCCGCGGGTCTCACGCCCGTGCGCGAAGCGATCAGAAGGCTGACCGCTGAAGGTGCGTTGAGCTTCAATGACAATCGGCGGGTCTGCGTGCCAACTTTAAGCCTCAAAGATCTAGAAGATGTATCTTTTGCGCGTCAATTTCTTGAACCAAAGCTTATTTTTATGGCGGCACAGCAGGTTACGGCGCAGGATATCGCTGCGCTTATCACGCTGGATAGCGCGCTTGATCAGGCCATTTTCCGCGGCGATGCGCCAATGTATCTGCGGTTAAATTATCAATTTCATCATCAGCTTTATCAATTGGCGCGGGCTCCGATTTTGAGCGCCTTAACCGATGGTTTATGGCTGCGCTTCGGGCCGTCATTGCGCATCGTCTGTGGGCGGCTTGGAACGCTTCACCTCGTGGATCAACATAAAGAAACATTGCTCGCGCTGAAAGCGGGTGATCCGCAGGCGGCCTCGGATGCGATTTTACAAGATGTTTTGCAGGGGATGGAGCAAATTCGCCTCGGCATTGCGTAAAGGCCGTGGGCGGTGATTCGATTGACAATAAATAATTTGATCATATTCTGTGCAAGCGCGCGATATTGCGCGCGCTCTGCCCCCGCAAAGTCAAAGGTACCACGATGAATCAATTGACCAATTATTTGCCCACAGATGAATTGCAGCGGCGCAATGCGGCCCATCATATGCAACCGTTTTCTGCGCAAGATGAGCTGTCGGCCCAAGGCGCGCGGGTGATAACCAGCGCCAAAGGCGTGTATATCACTGATTCAGATGGCAACCAGTATTTGGATGCAATGGCGGGGTTATGGTGCGTGAATATTGGTTATGGGCGCAGCGAATTGGCCGATGTGGCGGCGCGTCAGATGCGCGAATTACCCTATTATAACACATTTTTTCAAACCACGCATGTGCCAGTGATCGAACTGTCAGAGCGCTTGGCCCAATTGGCTCCTGACAATTTGAACCACGTATTTTATGCCGGCTCAGGATCCGAGGCCAATGACACCAATATTCGGATGGTGAGGCAATATTGGGCGCTCAAAGGCCATCCTGAGCGCAAGGTTATCATTAGCCGGAAAAACGCCTATCACGGGTCAAGTCTGGGCAGCGCCTCGCTGGGTGGAATGAGCGCGATGCACGCCCAAGGTGGCATGCCAATTCCCGATATTCATCATATTAACCAGCCCAATTGGTGGTCAGAAGGGGGCGATTTGGACCCGGAAGAATTTGGGTTGGCCCGCGCCCGCGAGCTTGAACAAGCGATTTTAGATATTGGTCAAGAGCATGTTGCGGCCTTTATCGGCGAACCGGTGCAAGGCGCAGGTGGGGTGATCGTGCCGCCGCAGAGTTATTGGCCCGAAATTCAACGCATCTGCCATAAATATGGCGTCTTGCTGATCGCTGACGAGGTGATCTGCGGCTTTGGGCGCACGGGCAATTGGTTTGGCAGCCAAACCTTGGATATCCAGCCCGATATCATGACCATCGCAAAAGGCCTTAGTTCGGGCTATCAGCCGATTGGGGGCTCAATCGTCAGCGACGAAATTGCCGCTGTTATGGCAACTGCGGAATTCACTCATGGCTATACCTATTCCAGCCATCCCGTGGCCGCGGCGGTGGCTTTGGAAAATATCCGGATTCTTGATGAAGAAAACATCGTTACGAATGTACGCACGCATACGGCCCCCTATTTAAAAACCCAATGGGAAAGCCTGAGCGATCATCCAATGGTGGGGGAGGCCAAGATTGTTGGGATGATGGGCTCAATCGCTTTGACGCCGGATAAGCAGAGCCGGGCAAAATTTGAAGCCGATGCGGGAACTGTGGGCTATATCTGCCGCGAGCGCTGCTTTGCCAATAATTTGGTGATGCGCCATGTCGGCGATCGGATGATTATTTCGCCGCCCTTGATTATTTCTACCGATGAGATTGATATATTGATCAGCCGGGCGCGCAAAGCTTTGGATGAAACCCATGCGGCGCTGATTGAAAAAGGCCTTTGGAAAGCGGCTTAGCCGGGCGTTTCTAGGCTGCGGGTCTGATTGCTAAAACGCAGATTTGCCTGCGAGCTTGCGGGGGGGGTGCTTAACGCAGCTTGGGCGTATTTTCCGAGTAAAGCGGTGCAATTTCACGCTGGATTTTTTGGAAAATTGCACGCGGGAAATCATCATAGCCATCGGCAATTTCCACGAAGGATAGCGGCCCGCGTTGGATATCATTTACATAAAACTCAAGCGGGTCTGGGTGATCTCCGCGGATCACCAGCCCGTTAATCGTGACGCCCAAGCCAGCAATCAGGCTGGCCATTTGACCCGTGCTTTCGCCTTGATTGGCCCTGCCATCGCCGGAAAGATCGATCACTTTGCGCTCACATTGCGTGGGGTTTTGGGCAAACATTGAAAACGCGTGGCTCAGGCCCTGCGCGGGGGCAGTAAATTCAAAGCGAAAGGCACGTTTCATCTGATCGATCTCAGTTGCAAAGCGCGCGATTGAAGATTTATCTTGCAAATGCCGCCAAGGTAGCATGACGCGTTGTTTGTCTAGACCGCTCCATTGGGTGAGGCTGACCGCAATCCCCCCGTCCATCCAATTGATCATGTCGATAATTTCGGGATGGCGGAACGCATTGGCCGTGCCGCTGCGCATCAGGTCGAATTCATATTGATCCACCGAGCGCGATACATCCATCGCGATCACCAGTTCTATCTCGCAGGCAAGGGCTTGGTGAAACCCAAGAAACAGGCTGCAGATGAAGCTTTTTAATGGTGTGAAACGCATCTTCATTCTGGCCTAATCTAACGCAAGAGGTTGGTTATTTTAACCCTGTTTGCAGCATATGTTGGCGATATTGTGAACATCCATAGATCGCGCCGCACACCTCTACCAATTCCGCAACGGAGGCATCCTTTTGCATCAGTTTCTGGCGCTGTATCACCAGATGCCCCTGTTCATTGGTAAACACCATTTCAGGATGAAGGGCTTTAACATCCTGCGCGATAATCCCGAAACTAGGCAGATCGGCCATGCCAAGCGCTTTGGCCTCTGGCGTCCAGCGCCATCTGCGCACAATCAAGCCATTGCGCAAGATCACCCGATCCACAACATAGCTTACCAGCCGCGCATCTGTGGAATAATCATCCGTGCCGTCAGCCGCATTATCGGTTTGCAAAGCAGAGCCCTTGGCCTGTGGAATGATCTTGATCGATGATCCGGCTTGCGCGCCCTGCGCTGCGATCTGCCCCGCAATCAGTAGGGCGCTCATCACGGCCCGTTTGAAAATAGACCGCACCCTCATCGTGTTCTTTGTTTCCATTTGATGCGCATCACGCTGCTTTCCAATCTGTTATGACATAAATAAACCTTGGCCATCTTTGTCAAGTTTGGGCTTGGAGGGGCAGGTTTAGGCGTTAAAGCGCGCTGTTTTGGGCGTTTCGTTTTGCTTCGGGTTTGGCGCTGACTCGTGCAAATAGGGCGACCGACGCCAAAATTGTAAGCCCTCCGATCAGTTCGGTGGCGCTCATCGCTTCGCCCAAGAAAATCCACGGCCAGACGGGGCCTAGAACGCTTTCGATCAAAACCAAAAGGCTGACTTCGGCGGCCGGAACATAGCTGGCCCCCCATGTAACGAAGGCAATGCCGATGCCGATACCAAAAGCGCCCATGATCAAAATGATGGCTAAATCCTGCGGCAATACAGCAAAACTTGCCCCTGAAAAAAGGGTTGCGCCCGCGCCGATCAGCGCGCAGATCGCGCCACCGGTAAAGGTTCCACCCAGCACATCTTGTTTGCCGCTTTTGCGCGCCAGAACCAACATTAAGGCAAAACAGGCGGCGGAAATTAAGGCCATCACATTGCCAAAGCTTTGGCCAAGCTGGACCCCTTCGCGCACCATAAGATATACCCCGCAGGAGGCAAAAATCATCGCAACCCAGGTAATATTCTGCGGCTTTTCATTGATCCAAACCCAGCCGATTACCGCCGCCATAAAGGGCGCGGCCGAAAGGATAAACAGAGTTGAGGCAACGGTGGTATAAAGCATGGCGAAGACATAGCAGGTAAAAGCCAGTGCCAGCGCCGAGCCCATTTTGAAATCTGCTTGATCCAAGCGCTGTAAAAACTGGACCGGTCCAATGCGGCGGCGCAAACAGCTGACAAGGCCCACGATTGCGCAGAGGCTCAGCGAGCGGTAAAATAAGATCTGAAAGCCATTCGCATCGGTGAGAAGGCGCATGTAAAGCCCCACAAAGCTCATAAATGTGCCCCCAAGAAGGATCAGCATTACCGCGTTTTTCTTGCTCATTCGAACCTCTTGAATTGGGGCTGCTTAGATATGCCCCAGATATTATTGCCTGCTCTAATACTGAAAAATTGGGGAAACAAAAAATGTTTTACCCCAGTACCTCAATGATCGCATCGCGCAATTTGGCGATGATTTCATCAGCTTCGCTTTGCGTTAGGCAGAAAGGCGGCGCAAATCCTAAGATATCGCCTTCGGGCATCGCGCGGCTAATCACACCGCGGTTGAGCAAAGCCGCGTTTACTTTTGCGCCAATCATCGCGCTGGGTTCAAAGAACACCCGATCGTTGCGATCTGCCACCAATTCAACCGCGCCCAGTAATCCTTCCCCGCGAATATCTCCAACATGTTTGTGCGCCCCAAGCGCATCGCGCAAGCCGGCGGTAAAATAGCGCCCCATTGAGCGGACATTTTCGATTAAGTTTAAATCATCCAGTAAGCTTAGATTCGCCACGCCGGCGGCCGCACCAATTGGATGCGCCGAATAGGTCCACCCATGTCCAAAGGGGCCAAATTCATCCGTGCCTTGTTCTAACACGCGCCACATGCGATCGCTGACGATTGAGCCTGATAAGGGCGCATAAGCCGAGGTTAGGCCTTTGGCAATCGTGATCAAATCGGGTTTTAGCTCATAATGCTCGCTGCCAAACATGCTGCCCAAGCGGCCAAAGCCAGTGACCACTTCATCGGCAATCAGCAAAATATCATGCTTTTTCAAAACCGCTTGAATGGCGGCCCAATAGCCTTTTGGCGGCGGCACAAGCCCCCCTGTGCCCAAGGCCGGTTCACCAATGAAGGCGGCAATCGTATCCGCGCCCTCTGTTTCAATCATCGCCTCCAGATCCGCCACGCATTTTGCCACGAAGCCTTCTTCGCTTTGGGTTAGATCATCGCGGCGGTAATAATAAGGCGCGGTGGTGTGCAGGATCCGATCTAAGGGTAGATCAAATTTTTCATGAAATATTTTCAACCCGGTTAAAGATCCATTCACCAAGCCCGAGCCGTGATACCCCCGCCAGCGTGAGATGATCTTTTTCTTTTCAGGGCGCCCCAGAATATTGTTGTAATACCAAACCAGCTTCACATTCGTGGTATTGGCATCCGACCCCCCCAACCCAAAATAGACTTTGGACATGTGTTCGGGCGCGCGCTCTAGCACCATTTTTGACAGGGTGATTGAGGCTTCGGTGCCATGGCCGACATAGGCGTGATAATAGGCCAATTCATGCGCTTGTTTTGAAATCGCTTCGGCGATTTCTGATCGGCCATAGCCGACATTCACGCAGTAAAGACCGGCAAATGCATCCAGCAGGCGGTTGCCATCACGATCTGTGATGTGGCAACCCGACGCTGTTTTGATCACGCGCTGGGCTAAATTACCGCGGGAAAACTCTGCCAGATGGGTGGAGGGATGAAAGAAGTTTTCGCGATCCCAGCTTTCCAATTGGTCATTTTTCAACATGTTTTATCCTTACAAATGCCCTGTATAATCGTCCTGTGTTTCCGGGGTGGGTGCGCGATGGGTTTGGGCTGTGCAATCTGCTTAAGTTGGATCAGGCAAATCCACGTCGCCGATTATTTCTGCGATCACAGTGGCGCAATCGCCCATGGCGATCAAGCCAGGGAAATGCCGTCCAACCAGAATACCAGAGCGGCGTGCATAGCAATGTTCGGGCGCGCGTCCGGTATGATCTTTGGGCCAGATACGGGCGGTGATATCTCCTTTTTCCACAGGATCCCCCAAATCGACCATTGGTTCAAACAGGCCCTCGCCTGCAGCAAAGGTAAAGCAATCGCCATCGGGCATATCGATTTCAACAGAAGGTTCTAACGCTAAGGGCGCGTTCAGTATTTCAGCATGGATAAGCAGATTGCGCAGGCCTTTTTTTGCAATGGCAATCGATTTAGCAGTGGCGGATCCGCCGCCGCCCAGCTCGGTTGACACAAAGATCTTTCCCATATCTTCTGCGGCTGTGTCATACAGGCCCGTCTTGTCAATTTCGAGCTGCATCATTGAAAATGGCGCATTAAAGGCATTGCGCGCCGCCACGCAAGCGGCTTGCTGGGCCGGGTTTTCCAAAATATGGGCTGCCGCAAAGGGAAGAAAATCCAGCGTGCGCCCACCGGAATGAAAATCTAGCACAACATCTGCCATGGGCAGTAAATAGCGTTGAAAGTAATCTGCGATTTTCTCGGTGATACTGCCATCTGGGCGCCCGGGAAACAGCCGGTTCAGGTTGCCTTGGTCGATAGGAGAGGTGCGGGTGCCAGCTTTAAACGCTGGAAAGTTAAACGCTGGCACGATAATCACGCGGCCCGTGATCGCGCTTTCGTCTAGCGTTAAAGCCAGCTCCTGCAGCGCAACGGGGCCTTCATATTCATCGCCGTGATTGGCCCCGGTGATCAGCGCCGTGGGTCCGACGCCGTTGCGGATCACGGTGATGGGGATCATAATCTTTCCCCAAGCGCTGAAATCATGGCTATGGGGCAGCGTAAGATGGCCATGTTGCACGCCCTCTGCGTCAAAGGAAACGCTGGCGCTTATCGGAGAGGCTCTCATATCTTATTCCTTTACGAACAATTCACGGGGTACATCCGCCAAGCACTCATAGCCGGTCTGTGTGATGCGGATACTTTCGGTGATCTCAAAGCCCCAATCCTGCATCCACAGCCCAGTCATGAAATGGAAGGTCATATTTTCCTGCAGCACGGTTTTGTCCCCGGGGCGTAAAGACATGGTGCGCTCTCCCCAATCGGGGGGGTAGCTGGCACCGATGGAATAACCGGTACGGTTGTCTTTTTCGATGCCATATTTTTTCAAAACACCAAAAAATGCAGTGGCAATATCTTCACAAAGATTGCCGGCGCGCGCCTGTTCAAGCCCCGCGTCCATGCCTTCCAAAACGGCTTTCTCAGCGTTCAGAAACGTATCGGTTGGTTTGCCTAGAAACATCGTGCGCGAAAGCGGGCAGTGATAGCGATGCACCACACCGGCAATCTCGAAAAATGTGCCTTCGCCGCGTTTCAAGGGCTGATCATCCCATGTGAGATGCGGCGCGGCGGCATCCGGCCCCGAGGGCAATAAAGGCACCAGAGCGGGATAATCGCCACCCGTGCCAATATCGGCATCATAGCGCAAAGCGGCATCGTAAATCTCGGCCACAAGATCGCATTTGCGCATTCCAACCTCTGCGCGTTGCCGGATCCGCTCATGCATCCGGCCAACGATTTTGCCGGCTTGTCGCATATAGGCCAGCTCGGCCTCTGATTTGACCGCGCGCTGCCAATTCACCAGCGCTGTTGCATCTTGGAATTTACTATTTGGCAAATGCCTCTGAAGCGCTTGGTAGGCGGCGGCTGAAAACCAATAATTGTCCATTTCAACGCCAATACGCGCGCCATCTAGTCCTAGGGTGGTTATTTGCGCGGCAAGATAATCCATTGGGTGACGCTCGGTGGATTGCACATAGTGATCCGGATAGCCGATAATATTGCTCTCGGGCATGAACACTGTGCGCAAAGCGCCGCGGCCATCTTGCGCGCGGCCAAACCAAATCGGATCGCCATGCAAGCCTAAAACCACGCATTGATGCACGTAAAATGACCAGCCATCATAGCCTGTCAGCCAGTTCATGTTGCTGGGGTCCGAAAGGATCAGCAAAGAGAGGCCACGCAGCTCCATTTCCTGCCGGGTGATTTTGATGCGCTGTTCAAATTCGGCGCGGCTAAAATGTAAAACCGGGGCGATCATTGGTTCAACTCCTAAAAACGGATCCCTGCTTGAGTTCTTGGGCGCGTTGGCGCGCAAAAGCAGCGATTACTGTATCTTGAAGCCCGGTGCCGGTAAGATCGGCAATTGTAATTTGTTCTGCGGATTGCCGGCCGGGGGCTTTACCGGCAATGATATCACCCAGTTCGGGAAAGATTTCGGTATCTGCGACATGATTTGCCGCAATTGCACTGCGCAATTCACCCAATTTGCTGGTTTGTGATTGTCGATCCGGCACATACAGATCCGCGCGCGCCAAACAGGCCGGCTCTAATTCACATTTATGATCCTGATCTGAGCCCATGGCCGTAATATGTTGGCCCGGTTGCAGCCAATTGGCTTGGATGAGCGGTGACGCGGATGGGGTTGTGGTGACGATAATATCAGCCCCTTGCACTGCATGTTTGGCCGTTTCTGCAACCGTAATAGGGATATTTAACTCCAAGCTCAGGCTTTTGGCGCAGGCGGCTGCTTTTGCGGTATCGCGGGCCCAGATTTTAGCCTGCTGGATCTCGCGCACCAAGCATAGGGCTTTCAGCTGCAGCTTGGCTTGCGTGCCCGCGCCGATGATACAGGCGGTTTCTGATTCTGGGCGCGCTAAACAGTTTGCGGCCACGGCGCCCGCTGCTGCGGTGCGGATATCGGTGAGATACCCGTTGTCTAAAAGCAGCGCTTCCAGCATGCCGGTCTTTGCGCTGAACACCACCATCAACCCTGAGGTGCTGGGAAGGCCCAAGCTGGGATTGTCAAAAAACCCAGGTGACATTTTGATCGCGAATGAAGGAATGCCGGGCACATAAGCGGTTTTCACATCGACTTCGCCATTATGCGCGGCAATCGCCATTGACAGGATTGGCGGCATTACAACCTGCCCACCCGCCAACGCTTTAAAACCCTGTTCCACGCAGTTGATCGCTGCCAGATCCAGCGGCACCAATCTGCGCAATTCATCTTGGGTTAACAACGTGACTTCCGGCATAGAATGCTCCTATAGATTTGATATATCTACGTTTTCGCCTGAAATAATGCGGTGATGCACAGAGAGGTCAATATTGCCACCGGTCACGCAGGCAATGGTGTTGCCTTCTGGCTTGACCTTTTGGCTGAGCAAGGCGGCCAAACAAACGGCGCCAGAGCCTTCGATGATTTGCCGTTCTTGCCAATAGGCATGGCGGATGGCCTGCGCGATTTCTATTTCACTGACCAAGATAAACTCATCTACAAGGTTTTGGGTAATATTGAAGGTGATTTGATTATCAAGGCCAATACCGCCCCCCAGAGAATCCGCCAACGTGGCTTCTTCTTTCACCAATATGGGTTTACCGGCTTGTAAACAGGCATGCATTGCGGCGCCGCGTTCCATGCTGACAGCAATGATTTTCACGTCTTTTTTCAACGCTTTCAATGCGCTGGCGACGCCTGAAATAAGACCACCGCCTGATACGGGCACCAAAACGGTTTGAAGCCCGGGCAGTGCTTCAAACAGCTCAAGGCCAAGGCTGGCTTGCCCGGTCACAATATCGGGGTGGTCAAAAGGCGGGATCATCGTCATGCCCTGCTCTGCTACCAGATGGTCTACTTCGATTTGTGCGTCATCTTGCGACTGACCGATAATCCGCACTTCTGCACCCAGCGCTTTAATGCCATCAATCTTATTTTGTGGAACCAATTGCGACATGCAGATGATGCAGCGCACGCCGTTTTCTTGCGCGGCATGGGCCAGGCCGCGGCCATGATTGCCGGTCGAAACGCCGACAACGCCGCGCTGCTTTGCCGCCTCGGGCAAGGCCATGACCGCGTTGCTGGCACCGCGCAATTTGAAGCTATTGGTGATCTGATGATGTTCAAGCTTGAGGTAAACGGGGGTTTTGCTCAGCCTGCTTAAGCTTTCTGAGGTGACCAGAGGGGTTGTTCGAATGCAGGGCGCGATGCGTTGCGCCGCAGTTTTGATATCGCTCAGTTCGATGGGGCTTTGAAAGGCCATTTGGGGGCTCCTATCGCAGGGCATGCTTGAACAAGCGGCCCCATTTACCGGCATCAACCCGTAAATTTGCATGATGCGCCAATTCCCAAGCACAGGCTTGATTTGAGGTCACAACCGGTTTGCCGGTTTGGCGTTCCAACTCGGCGACCACATCCGCAGCTTGCAGCGCGGTGCAGGATAAAAAGAAGGCATCGGTTTGGTTGGTTTGGCTGGCCAGCGCCGCTTTGATGATGCTTGCAGGATCAACGCGTGCCATATCCAAATCGCTTTCAAGCCCCAAGCAAAGAAATTTCGCCAATGACAATCCTTGGGCTTGGAAATAGGCGGCCATGGGCTGGCTGGTTTCCACCAAATAGGGCGTCACCACCGAAATATGCTTTGCGCCCAGGGTTTTTAGAGCCCGGAGAGCTGCCCCGCTGGGGGTCACCACGGGCAAATTTGGGCGCGCGGCATGCACCAAAGCTTTGATCGCATCATCCCCAATCACCACCGAGGCGGCCGTGCAACTATAGCAAATTGCGTCAAGCCGTTCCTCGGGCAGAATGAGCCGCGCCGCTTGGGTGATAAGCGGTGCCATTTTACGTAGATTTTCAGGCGTTGTTGGATTTTCAAACGCTACCCGCGTTACGTAAACACCCAGCCTTTCCATCGGCAGGATACGCGCAAAATCGCGCTCTGCCGTCACATCTGTTGACAGGGCGATAACACCAATTTTTTTGTTTTTATCAGGCGGATCATAGGTCAAATCCCCGGCATAAAGGCCAATATTTACATCATCCATGGGTCAGCTCCCGGCGCCGCGATCGCCGCGCTAAAACGTCCAATTTTAAACGTAAACATATTGGGTAATGAGGTGGATGCGGCGCTTTACAGCGCCGCCTAAGGTCAAAATCTTTGTAAGGATCACCAGCCCCGTTCAATCAGGTTACCCCGGGCTGACGCCGCGCAACCGCTCGGAACGGCGGCGCAACAATTCCACCACAGTCAACAGAACGATTGAGATGATGACTAAGATTGTAGCCGCCGCCAGAATGGTGGGCGAGATTTCTTGGCGGATACCGGCCCACATTTGGCGCGGCAGCGTCAGCTGGTCGGCGCCGGCCAGAAAAATCACCACAACCACTTCATCAAATGAGGTGATGAAGGCAAACAGCGCGCCTGAGATTACACCCGGTAAGATCAAGGGCATTTGAATTTTAAAAAATGTCCGCGTTGGGCCGGCGCCAAGATTGGCCGCGGCTTTGCGCAGATTGTCATCAAAGCCAACCAATGTGGCCGTCACTGTGATCACCACGAAGGGCAAGCCCAAGATCGCATGCGCGATGACCAATCCAACATGCGAGGCGACAAGGTCGAAGCGCGCACCAAATATCGTGATTGAAAACAAGGCAAATCCAGCCGCAGTGATGATCAAAGGCACGATCATCGGTGAAATCAGCAACGCCATGAAAAGCTTACGCCCCGGCATATGAGAGCGGCTTAAGCCCAAAGCGGCGAGCGTACCCAAGACGGTGGACAATAGGGTTGCGAAAATACCGATGATGATCGAGTTTTTGAACCCGATCATCCATTTGTCGCTGCACACCGTGGTTTTGATATCCTCGCACATTCCAAACAGGTTTTGGTACCAGCGTACAGAAAAACCTTCGGCTTTCAGCGCCAACATTTCTGGTGTGAAGCTCAGGAAGGGGCTTGATGTGAAAGAAAGGGGGATCACGATAATCAGCGGGGCCACAAGGAAGAACAACACCAATCCGCAGATTGTTAAATAGGTATAATGCCAGATACGCTGACCGGTGGTTGCATAAATAGGAAGCGCCATGTTGTTATCCCAACCTCATATTGTCGATACCGACGATCTTATCATAAACCCAATATAGGATTAGAATTGCTGACAGCAGGATCACGCCCATTGCGGATGCCAGTCCCCAGTTTAGCGATTTTCGCAAATGATAGGCGATTTGGTTGCCGATCATTTGACCATCTTTTCCGCCGACCAATTCGGGCGTAATGAAATAACCGATTGCCACGATAAACACCAAAATCACACCTGCCCCAATACCGGGAATGGTTTGAGGCATGTAGACCCGGATAAAGGCGCGCGCCGGGGTTGCCCCTAAATTCTGCGCAGCTTTCATATAGGTTGGGGGAATACCGCGCATTACCGAATAGAGCGGAAGGATCATAAAGGGCAGCAAAACTTGCGTCATTACGATCAGCGTACCGTTGAAATTATACATTAAGGGCAGGCGGTTTTCATCGCTGATAATCCCCAAACCAACAAGCGAATCGTTCAATACCCCCTGCTGTTGTAGCATAATCATCCAAGCCACGATCCGCACCAAAAGCGATGTCCAAAACGGCATAAGAACGCAGATCATCAGCAGGTTTGAGATCCGCAGGGGCAACGTGGCCAGCAGATAGGCAACAGGAAAGGCCAAGACAAGGCAGGCGATCGTAACGATGGTCGAGACCAGCAGCGTGCGTTTCCAAAACATGACGTAGACGCGGCGGTTTTCCGGCTGCATGATTACGTTTTTTTTATCATCATAGGTGCGGTCAATCGCGTTCCAATAATACCCCGCTGTGGTTCTGTCTTTCATAATTCCAAGAGATCTCCAGAACTCGACATCTCCCCAGCGCTTATCAGCCTTTATCATTTGCGCTTGAAGCGGTTGTTCGGCATCTATTTTCTTGAACTTGCGGTTTGATTTTTTGATCAGGCTTTTCCAGCCTGATTTTGCATAGTTCATTCGGGTTGAGACTTTGCCGATTTGAAGTTTTGCGGCCGATGTAAGATCCAAATACATCGCCTCGAAATGCGGCTCGCCGGGCAGGTCAACGCCATCCCACTGCTCATAAATGGCCATCGTTCGGGGCAAGACGTCATTGACAAAACTGTCATCAATACTTTTTTGAAAGAGCGCGTAAATCGGCCATACAAATAGAATTAAAATGAATAAAGCCGGTCCAGCCACTAGGCCAAAGGCGCGAAGCTTTTCCCGCCTCAAAGAGGCTTTTAAGCTTTTTTTCAGCGGAATACCATCCGCCGTCATCATTTGTCCGGCTTGCGCGTTGGCTGCGACATCACTCATGCGAAAGAACTTTCGAAATAGTCGGAAATTAAAAAAGGGCGCACGCTCGCGCGCCCTTTGTAAAAGCTTACGTCAAAGGCTTATTGGCCCATCCACGCTTGGTAACGCTCTTGCAATTCATCACCGTTATCCGCCCACCAATCAGGGTCAGCAACGATTGAATCTGCCATCACGTCGGCGCGGTTTGGCATATGCTCAAGGATATTCACACCCGTGTTGAACCAAGGCTCACCGGCGGCGATGATATCCAAAGCAGATGTCCGCATTGGGCCATAATTGATCCAGCGTGCTTGTTCTGCTTGCGCAGTTGGAGAAGAGGCAAAGCCAGCGAAATCAAGAGCTGCGTCCATGTTTGGAGCGCCGGTCAAGATGCCAATCCATTCTTCTTCCAGAACCTGACCATGCCAAATAGACACAAAGTTTGTGCCGTCATTCAGGTTTGCACCACCCACACGGCCGTTATAGGCCAATGACATTGAGACTTCACCCGAAGAAACCAGCTCAAGCGGTTTTGCACCAGCAGACCAGAACACAACGTCATCTTTGATTGTGTCAAGCTTTGCAAAGGCACGATCTGCGCCCGCTTCGGTTTCAAGCGTTGAATAGATATCTTCTTTGGCAACACCATCGGCAAATAGGGCCATTTCTAGGATCGCGTTTGCCCATGTGTGAACGCCGCGCTTGCCAGGGAAGGCTGCAGTGTCAAAGAAATCCATGATTGTGTCTGGCTGCTCACCAGAAAAAGTACCTTCATTATAGAACGCTTGATATGTCCACCAGATTTGTGGGATCGCGCATTTATTCGGACGCGGTACCATCAGGTCCTCATCCATGGATTTGCCGTCAGCAGTTTTCACAAAAATATCATCTGGTACTTCGATGAACAGGCCTTCGTCACAGCCGGTACGGATTTGGTCGGGAAGAACGTCAACGATATCCCAAGTTACATTGCCGCTTTCAACCTGTGTTCTGACTTCGCCCAAACCACCATTGTAGTTTTCCCAATGGATTGATTTGCCGGTTTTGGCTTCCCATGGCTCACCATAGGCTTTTTGCTGCGACGCCGTGTAACCACCACCCCATGATGTTACGGTCAGGTCGGATGCTAGCGCGCCGGTCGCTGTCAATGCGATCGTTGCAGCAGCCATTTTAAACGTATTTGATAGCTTCATTCATACTCTCCTTGTTGGTTCCCCGGTTCGCCGGGGTTTCTAATGTGAACGGCAAAAGCCTACTCACAAATCTTCATCATGCATCAAGCGCACGACAATCACTGACATCCCAGCTGACGGTGGTTTTTTCACCCACATTCAAATGCGTATGGCCGGCTGAGTTGGCAACTTTTACAACGAAATCTTCGTTGCCCATAACGTTCATGCGGCAGCGGATATGGTCTCCAAGGTAAATGAGTTCTTTAACCTCTGCATCAATCGCGTTTGAACCACTTTTTTGCCCCAATTGCACCCGCTCGGGGCGGATCGACAAAACCGTTTTTGTGCCCACGCCACCACAATTAATCGCCAGCGCTTCGCCTTTTGAACCATTGCCATAATCAACGATGGCGGTGTCGCCTTTCAGCTCGGAAACGGTGGCTTCAATGCGATTATTTTCACCGATAAATTGCGCCACGAAGGCGTTGTCAGGCCGTTCATATAGGTCGCTTGGCGGCGCCAGCTGCTGGATAATACCATCGTCAAACACGGCGATACGGTCTGACATGGTGAGCGCTTCGGATTGATCATGCGTCACATAAACAACGGTGACGCCAAGCCTGTCATGCAAATGCTTGATTTCAAATTGCATATGTTCGCGCAACTGTTTGTCAAGCGCCCCCAAGGGCTCATCCATTAAGACCAGATCGGGTTCAAATACTAAGGAACGCGCCAGAGCAATCCGTTGCTGCTGCCCGCCAGAAAGCTGCGCGGGGCGGCGATTGCCAAAGGCGCTCATTTGCACCATGTCCAGCGCTTTTTTAACGTTGGCTTCCCGCTCTGATTTGCTTTGTCCGCGCACTTCTAAAGGAAAGGCTAGGTTTTCGTTCACCGTCATATGCGGAAATAGCGCATAGTTTTGAAACACCATGCCGATTCCACGCTTGTGAGGGGGAATATTATTGATCGGTTTGCCTCCCAATAAAATCTCACCATGGGTGGCTGTTTCAAAACCGGCCAACATCATAAGGCAGGTTGTTTTACCCGATCCAGAGGGCCCGAGCATCGTTAAAAATTCACCTTTGCCAACACTCAGGTTTAAATCTTTAACAACTAAATTTTCGCCATCATAACTTTTTTGTACTTTTGTGAATTCTACGAATCCCATTTCGCCAGAGTCAGTTGTCAAAAGGCACCTACCAGTGTGAATTGTTTCTCAGTTGGAATAATTCAAACATATGGTCATAGATATGGCAATAGGCAGCGCTTTTTAGTTTAAAAACGACATAGCCGTTTCGCGTTTGCGTCTTTGCAGTTGATTGCCGAGCTTAATTCAATCGAAATGTTAGAATGATTCTGCCTTGCTGTTGGTAGTTTTTTTTCAATAAAATGTCTCACATGCGATAAATTTTAGAAGCGATTAAAATTATGTCTTCAAGCACTGTTCTGATCACGCACCCTGATTGCCTCGGCCATGAAACACCGCAAGGCCATCCGGAACAAATCGCCCGGCTAGAAGTTTTGTTAAAAGCGCTTGAGCGCTTGCCTGTAGAGGTTTTGTCAGCGCCTTTGGCGCAAGAGGCCGATCTTTTAAGCGTGCATCCACAGCATTATCTTGACGCGCTGCGCGCAGCGTCCCCAGCGCATGGCAGCGCCGCGCTGGATGCAGATACGCATCTGTCTGCGGGCTCGTTGAAGGCAGCTTATCGGGCGGCTGGCGGCGTTTTATTGGCTGTAGATCAGGTTCTTTCGGGCGCTGCGCAAAATGCTTTTGTGGCCACGCGCCCGCCTGGACATCACGCTGAAACCGCCAAAGCGATGGGGTTTTGCCTTTTTGGAAATGCTGCTTTGGGGGCAAAATATGCGCTAGATCGATATGGATTGCAGCGCGTGGCTGTGGTGGATTTTGATGTGCATCACGGCAATGGCACGCAGGATCTGCTTTGGGAAGAGCCGCGCGCTTTGTTTGTCAGCACGCATCAGATGCCACTTTGGCCAGGTAGCGGTGCGCCGGACGAGAAAGGCGCGTTTGACAATATTATAAACCTGCCGCTTGCGCCTGAAACCGATGGGCAAGCGATGCGGACGCTGTATCGGGAAACCGTCCTGCCACATTTACGGGCGTTCCGGCCGGATTTGCTGATTATTTCAGCTGGGTTTGACGCGCATTCCTCGGATCCTTTGGCGCAATTAAACTGGCGCGTTGAAGATTTTGCTTGGCTCACGCAGGAATTATGCGCTTTGGCAGCAGAACTCTGCCAAGGACGGGTGGTCTCGGTGCTCGAAGGCGGCTATGATTTGCCTGCTTTGGCTGCATCGGCCAAAGCCCATGTTGAAAAATTATTGGAGGCGACAAAATGAGCCAAACCCCTGTAGATCAAATGAGTTTTGAACAAGCAATGGCCGAACTTGAGCAGGTGGTTGGTCAGCTTGAGCGCGGGGATGTTGCTTTAGAGCAATCAATTCAGCTTTATGAACGTGGGGCTGAGTTGAAAAAACGCTGCGCGGATAAATTGAAAGAAGCCGAAGAAAAAGTGAATGCAATCACTTTAGACGCCAATGGCGCCGCCAGCGGCACCACTTCCGTTCCCGATCTTTGATGTTTCGCGCCGCACTTGAGGCCAATGCTGCGCATGTGCAAGCGCATTTGGATCAGCAATTGGCCTTGCTTGAAACCTCAGAAGTGGCCAAAGCGATGGCCTATAGTCTGCAAGGGGGAAAGCGTCTGCGGGCGTTTTTGGTCATGCAGAGCGCGGCGCTGTTCGATATCGGCCCCAGCCAGGCTATTTGGCCTGCTTGCGCGATTGAAGCGGTGCATGCCTATTCCTTAGTGCATGACGATCTGCCTTGCATGGATGATGATGATCTGCGCCGCGGCAAGCCAACCGTGCATAAGGCCTGGGATCAGGCCACGGCCGTTTTGGCGGGTGATGCGCTGCACGCTTTTGGGTTCGAGCTCAGTTTAAACCCGCAGGCCAGCCCTGATCCGGCGATTCGTGCAGATCTGGCGCTGTCATTGGCGCAAGCCGGGGGCGCAGGGGGTATGGTTTTGGGGCAGGCTTTGGATATCGCGGCCGAAACCGCGGCCCAGCCTTTAACGCTTGAAGAAATTATTACGCTGCAACAGGGAAAAACCGGCGCGTTGATTGCCTGGTCGGCAGAAGCGGGCGCGCGCTTGGCAGCTGCAGATATCGCGCCCTTGACGGCCTATGCGCGCGCGATCGGTTTGGCCTTTCAAATTGCTGATGACATTCTAGATATTGAGGGAGATCCGGAAAAAGCTGGCAAACGGTTGCAAAAAGATGAGGCGGCCGGCAAAGCGACATTCGTAACATTGCTTGGCTTAGACGGTGCAAAGCGGCGTGCCAAAGCGCTGGTGGCCAACGCCTGCGACGCATTGGCACCCTTTGGATCTGAGGCAAACAGCTTGCAGCGCTGCGCCGAGTTCATTATTGCCCGCGACAATTAACAAAGCGATAAGGCCAGATGACTGAGCGCCCCTATACCCCTTTGCTGGATCAAGTGCATGAGCCGGCGGATCTTAATTCGTTGAGCGATGCTGAGTTGCATCAATTGGCCGAGGAATTGCGCGCTGAAACCATTTCAGTTGTTTCTGAGACGGGGGGGCATTTGGGCGCTGGCTTGGGCGTGATTGAATTAACGGTGGCGCTGCACGCGGTGTTTCAGGCGCCCAAAGATAAGCTCATCTGGGATGTCAGCCATCAAAGCTATCCGCATAAAATCTTAACCGGGCGGCGCGCTAAGATGCGCAGTTTGCGCCAGAAAGATGGAATCAGCGGTTTCACCAAGCGCAGCGAAAGCCCCTATGATCCTTTTGGCGCAGCCCATTCCAGCACGTCGATCAGCGCTGCGTTGGGCTTCGCGGTTGCTGGGGATTTGGGCGGGCAAAGCGAGACTGGCCATGGGGATGCGATCGCGGTAATCGGCGATGGTGCGATGAGCGCGGGCATGGCTTATGAGGCGATGAACAATGCGGGCCATTTGAAGAAGCGCCTGATCGTGATTTTGAACGATAATGAAATGTCGATCGCGCCGCCTGTCGGTGCGCTTTCCACCTATTTGTCACAGCTTTATGCCGGGGCGCCCTTTCAAGATCTTAAAGATGTGGCAAAAGGCGCGATAAGCTTTCTACCCGAGCCTTTTCGCGAAGGTGCCAAACGCGCAAAAGATATGCTCAAGGGCATGGCCGTCGGGGGCACTTTGTTTGAAGCTTTGGGGTTTTCTTATTTGGGGCCTATAGATGGCCATGATCTGGATCAGTTGTTGCCAATTTTGCGCACTGTCCAGCAGCGGGCCGATGGGCCAATTTTACTGCATGTGATCACCAAAAAAGGCCGCGGCTACGGCCCTGCAGAACAGGCGCGCGATAAAGGTCATGCAACGGCAAAATTCGATGTGATGACGGGCGCGCAGCAAAAGGCAGCGTCAAACGCGCCCAGCTACACCAAAGTTTTCGCCGATAGCCTGTTGCGCGAAGCCGGTGAAGACCCCCGCATCTGCGCCGTCACAGCTGCGATGCCCGATGGAACTGGATTAAACCTGTTTGCGCAGCGTTACCCGTCGCGCTGTTTTGATGTGGGCATTGCCGAACAGCATGGGGTGACTTTTGCCGCTGGATTGGCGGCTGGCGGCATGAGGCCGTTTTGCGCGATGTATTCTACCTTTTTGCAACGCGGATATGATCAGATCGTGCATGATGTGGCGATCCAAAATCTGCCTGTGCGTTTCGCGATTGATCGCGCCGGTCTGGTGGGGGCAGATGGCGCCACGCATGCTGGCAGTTTTGATGTGGCCTATCTGAGCAATTTGCCCGGAATGGTGGTGATGGCGGCCGCGGATGAGGCTGAACTGGTGCATATGGTGGCCACGGCCGCCGCGTATGATGCGGGGCCGATTGCCTTTCGTTATCCGCGTGGAGATGGCGAAGGCGTTGAGTTGCCCGAACGCGGAACTGTGTTGGAAATCGGTAAAGGCCGGCATATTCAAGCGGGCAGCCGCGTAGCGATTTTGTCTTTTGGCACGCGGTTGGGTGAAGTGATCAAGGCGGCCGAACTTTTAAACGCGCAGGGCATCACCCCCACTATCGCCGATGCGCGCTTTGCCAAACCGCTGGATCAGGCGCTTATTCTATCTTTGGCAGAAGACCATGAAGCGTTTATCACCGTTGAGGAAGGCGCTATTGGTGGTTTTGGCTCGCATGTCATGCAGTTGCTTGCCGATCACGGCGTTTTTGATGCGGGCTTAAAATTCCGTTCAATGGTGTTTCCTGATGAGTTTATTGACCAAGCAAGCCCGACGGATATGTATAACACGGCCGGTTTAAACGCGCAGCATATTGCCGAAAAAGTTATGAGTTTGTTGCAACAGAGAAAAGCAATTGCGCAGGGCTAAGCCGACGCTTCTTGCCTGTTTGTACTGAAACGAAAAAACCGTTTGCGGGCCTAACGCGGTGGCCGCATCTGGTTTGAGAGAATTGCAAAATCTCTTCAATGTCTGCTTGGGGCGGATGGCGCTGACTTAAAACGGCTTAACCTTTGTAAAGAGGGCCTGCGCCGGTTTGGTTGAAAAGTTTTAGCTTTTTTCCAAAGATTTTCTGACGGGCACTTAAAAGGAAGTGATGCGCCGTTTTGATCCGCCGTGCTGAAGAATGGCGGCTTGGACGTAAAAGCCACGTTGATAAGCCGCTATTTTCTATAGCGCCTTTGCGAGCGCCGTTCAGTTACGATTGGTTTTTGGTTTCTTCTTCCAACAAGGCGGGCAGACCGTCACGATAGCTGGGATAAAGCAGGTTTACAGCAAGCTCGGTTTTAATGCGCTGGTTGCGAACTTTTTTGCTTTCGGCGTAAAAACTGCGCGCCATCGGGCTTAGATCGGCCTTTTCAAACGCGATTTCTGCTGGCAAAGGCGTGTTCAGCAAGGTGGCCGCATGTCCGATCACGTCTTGTGGAGGGGCCGGATCATCATCGCATACGTTATAGATCGCGCCAGGATTGGGCGAGTGCAGCGAGGCTTTTAACACTTGTGCAATATCGGCCACATGGATGCGGCTGAAAATTTGATTGGGTTTTATAATGCGCTGGGCTGTGCCTTGGCGCACCTTTGAAAACGGGCCTCGGCCAGGGCCATAAATTCCGGCCAAACGAAAAATATGCAAAGGCAAATCTGGTATTGCCTGCCAGGCCTGCTCGGCGTTTAAACGCAGCTTGCCCCGGCGGGTCGACGGGGTAAGAGGCGTGGTTTCATCGACCCAATTGCCCGCATGATCGCCATAGACGCCCGTGGTGGATAAATAGCCTAGCCAGTCCAGTTTAGGCCCCTGTTTTTTAAAGAAAGACGAAAACCGGCCCAGAACCGGATCTCCCTGCGCCTCGGGCCCGGCTGAAATCAAAACCGCATCTGCGCGCGCCAAAGCGGCGTCGATATCGGGGCTGTCCCAAAGCAAAGGGGTAACGTTGTCTTGGCGCATCTGCTCTTGCTTTTCAGGCTTGCGGGTGGTGCCCGTAATGGCCCAATCTGTTTTGGGCAGCGCGCGTGAAAGCGCTTGCGCTGTATATCCATGTCCGAATGAAAAAAGATGTTTCTGCATAGGCTATTTGCCCATGTTCGCGCAGCGCCCGCAAGCGGCTTTGATAATTTTGCTTGATTTTTCACAACCGTCCTGCTGCACTCGCTGGATGAGTGAAAAAGATCCTGATTTAGAAGCGGCTTATGCCCTGTCCGGCGCCGAAGAAAACAGGGCGCTCTATGCGCGTTGGGCGCCCGATTATGATCGGGGCTTTGCGGCGGATATGGATTATATCTTACCCCAACACGTGGCATTATATTTTAGTAGGTTTGATTCTGAGGGGCCTGTTTTAGATGTCGGGGCGGGCACCGGCTTGCTGGGCGTTTGTTTAGCGGATCAGGACACTGGTCCGATTGATGCGCTGGATCTTTCGTCTGAAATGCTTGAGGTTGCGCGACAAAAGAATATCTATCGCGATTTAATTACAGCGGATTTAGAACAAGCTTTGCCGCTGCCGGCTGCGCATTATGGCGCGGTGGTCAGCGCCGGTACATTTACCAATGGTCATTTGGGCCCGGATGTTCTGGATGCGCTGATAGATCTGGGCAAACCCTCGGCGCTGTTTGTGGTTTCCATCAACGCCGCGCATTGGCAAAGCCAAGGCTTCGCGCGCAAATTTTCGGCTCTGGCCGGCGTAGTTTCGGATTTAAAAGTTTTTGAGGTGCCCATTTACGGCGCGCAGGCACGCGGATCGCATAGCGCTGATCTTGCAAAGATTGCGGTTTTTCGACGGGCGGCGCCATAGCTAAAAATTTGTATGATAAGTGACGGAACGTTTTGGCTGACAGGGCGCGTTTTGGCTTTTAGCACTACGGGAAAGATAACAGAGGTGGAAGATGAACGAGATTGTGATTTTAGACGGCGCACGCACCGCAATTGGAACTTTTGGCGGGATGTTGGCCGGAACCTCTCCCATCGAATTGGCAACGGTTGTTAGCAAAGCGGCGCTGGAAAGATCCGGGGTTGAGGGCGCACAAATTGGCCAGGTTGCCTTTGGTCATGTGATCAATACGGAACCTAAAGATATGTATTTAAGCCGGGTTGCAGCCCTGCAGGCTGGTGTGTCTGAAACGACAGCGGCAATGAATGTGAACCGGCTTTGCGGATCCGGGGCGCAAGCGATTGTTTCGGTCATTCAATCTTTGATGCTGGGGGATGCCGATTTTGGATTGGCTGGCGGTGCAGAAAATATGAGTCGCTCTCCGTTTATTTTGCAGGATCAGCGTTGGGGGGCAAAAATGGGCGATGTGCGCACGTTGGATATGATGCTTGGGGCGCTGAATTGTCCTTTTGGCACCGGTCATATGGGCGTTACGGCGGAAAATGTGGCGGCAGAGCATGATGTTTCAAGGGCGGAACAAGATGCGTTTGCGATGACCAGTCAAACCCGCGCGGCTGCCGCCATCCGTGATGGGCGTTTTGAAGACCAGATTACTCCGGTATCGGTGAAAGTGAAGCGCGATAAGGTTGATTTTATTTGCGATGAACACCCCAAACAGACGGATGAGGCCGCGTTGGCCGGGTTACGCCCGGTGTTCCAAAAAGACGGCTCGGTGACGGCGGGCAATGCGTCGGGGATCAATGATGGCGCTGCAGCCTTGGTTTTGGCGCAAGCCTCTGCTGCGCAAATGGCAGGGCTGCGCCCGCGGGCGCGGGTATTGGGATATGCGCATGCGGGCGTGCGCCCCGCGGTGATGGGGATTGGGCCCATACCCGCCGTGCAAAACCTATTGCAGAAAACTGGTCTGACCGTTGAAGATTTTGACGTGATTGAATCCAACGAAGCTTTTGCGGCGCAGGCTTTGGCGGTTAATAAAGCCTTGGGGCTGGATGCAGCGCGGGTGAACCCAAATGGCGGCGCGATCGCACTGGGCCATCCGGTTGGCGCCACCGGAGCGATTTTGGTGATAAAAGCTTTGCATGAGCTGGAACGCACCCAATCAGACCGCGCCTTGATCACCATGTGTATTGGGGGTGGTCAGGGGATCGCTTTGGCCATTGAACGGATTGCGGCCTAATCAAGGCCATTTTTGTTAAACAGGATATGCGGGTTTTAAACAGTTTTTAAGATAGCTTGGGATATTTTCTTGCGATTGATCGCATCGTTCCTAAGAGATCCCAGCGATGACTTTGGCCCGCCAACTTATTGCTGAGCGCCGCGCGCGCCTAAGCGTAGAACGCCTGCTGATCTTAAAGCAGGCCGAATTGTCGTTGGCAAACCAGAAGCTTGGGCTGCGCGCTGAAGCGCTGAGCGTTGAGATTGATACGGTTCGCAGCCAAAATGAGCGGGTGATCTCTGATTTAGGCGTCGCCACGCACCAGGTGCAGATTGCCGAACAACGGCTTTTTCTAGCCTTAGAAACGCAAAAAATGGCTTTGCTGTTTTTGACGCATCTTCGCGGTTATTGATTGCTAATTCGGCTTATTTTTCAATCTTTGATGGTTTGCAGGCGATGCGCCCAGGGGTTTCATATTCGGATATTTTATCTTTTTTAACGCAAGAAGGTAGTGTTGATACTGGCCATTTGGGCGCGGCGCAGTGGCGGCAGATGATGCTGCAGCGCTGGCAAGCACCGCAGCCGAAACCAAAAAATATAAAATTGTGGAATGGCCAAATGTTGCGTCTGATCGATCAGCGGGGCCCGATGGGTGATATGGTTAGTCTGGCGCATGATGTGACGGCGGCCTTGCGCTATAAGACAGTTATGAAAACCGCGCGCAAAACCGCCGAGGCAAATATGCGGGCAAAGGCTTCATTCTTGGCCAATATCAGCCATGAAATCCGCACGCCCTTGCATGGGGTGGTCGGGATGGCTGATTTGCTTTCGTCTACGGCGCTTAGCAAAGAGCAAAAGCTATTTACAGACACGATTAAAACCTCCAGTGAATCGCTTTTGGTGATTTTGAAAGATGTGCTGGATTACTCAAAGATGGAGGCAGATCGCTTAACGTTGCGCCGCCAAAAATTTAACCTTGAGGTGGCGATCCATGATGTGCTGTCTGTTTTATCGCATAAAGCACAAGCCAAAGGTTTGCCGCTTTTTTTGGATTATGACGGCGCATGCGAAACTGATTTTATCGGTGATCCGGGCCGGATACGGCAAATTATGATAAATCTTATTGGAAACGCTTTAAAATTTACATCTCACGGTCATATCGCGATTGGGGTTAAAAAACTGTTCCGAACAGAGAGCCATTCCTGCAAGTTACAGATCTGCGTGATTGATACAGGGGTTGGTATTCCGCCCGATCAAAGGAAGAATGTTTTTCAAGAATTTACCCAATTACAATCGAAAACGCCAAAGCGAGCGGAAAATCTAGGCGGCGAGGGCACAGGGTTGGGTTTGGCGATTTGCCAAAAACTGGTCTCGTTGATGGGAGGTGATATTTGGGTTGAGGCGTCAGCTTGCGGAGGGGCTGACGTTGGCTTTACGATCGAACTGCAACCCTGCAAGCCGGCGCAGGATGAATGGCACGTCGTCAAGCCGCAATTATCGCATGTTCTTGTCATGTCAAAATGCCCAATTAAATGGCGCATTCTGCGCAATCAAATCGTTGGATTGGGTGGCAAGGTCAAACGGGTTCGATCCGTTCAGGGCGTGTTGCGGGCGGTCACGGCGAAAACCTCAGCCATATTATTTGCCGAACAGGAACAATCGAAAATAGAGGTGTTACTGCAACAGGCCCCGCCCCGCATCGCGGATAAAATGGCAGCAAAAAGCATTTTTTTAAGTAAGGGTTCCGCGGGGGCACAAACTGATCTGGCGGCGCCGGCGCTTTCATCTGAGCTGGTTTTTTCTCGTTTAAGCCTGTTAAAAGCGTTGCAAAAGCCAAAGGCCGCCATCCAACCTGCGCAACCCGCCGTTCAGTTACAGGCGGGCAATCCAGCTGGCATCAAGGATGAGAGGTCTGAAACCTTCCAATTGCGGGTTCTTCTCGCGGAAGATAATAAAACCAACAGGTTGATTTTTGCCAAAATGATGCAGCGCTTTGGCGTAAGTTTGAGAGTGGCTTGCGATGGGCAGCACGCGGTTGATCTTTATAAAGCACAGCCCCCTGACATTATTTTTATGGATATTTCAATGCCCAAGCTTGATGGGTTGCAAGCGGCAAAAGTGATCCGTGGTTTGGATGAAGTTCGCGGGGTATATACGCCGATCATTGCCTTAACAGCCCATGCTATGCCGGGGGATGAAACGCGCATTTTAGCCGCTGGCATGGATCATTATTTAAGTAAGCCGGTGCGCCTTCAGTCGGTAGTGGATCAGTTACGCCATTTTCATCAACAGCGCTTGCGCGCACGCCCGCTTTAAGGTGGTATGCGCTGCATCCGGGCCTGAGGTATTTGTTCTGATTATGAGATTTGTTCGCGTAAAATGGACGCCGTGATTGAAATTATGAGATACACGCCTGAAAGGATCAAAAACACCAGAAGCGTATCATGAATATGCCTGGGATAGGCCGGATCTTGCGGTGCAATAGGCTCTACCGCGACTGTAAGATAGCGCGATTGCGATGTGGCTTGAATTTGCGTCGCGCGCAGCTGCTCTAAAGCGGATTGCAGCATCAAATCACGCGTCGCAACGTCAGAAGCGGCCATTTGCAAACGCGCAAGCAACTCGGGCAACGTCATCCCATTGGGCATTTGCGCAATCATTTTTGCCTCGGTTTCGCGTTTGGCATTTTGGAGGCGCTGGATTTCGGCGCGCAAGCCCGCAACGCGGCTGCTATTGGGATTGGCATTATCCAGAAACGCCTGAAGCTCGATGGTTTTTTGCAGCGCTTTTTCTTCAAGCCCGCTGATTTGCGCACGAAGGCTTGTGGCATAGGCCTCTGGATCAAGAAGCGTGGATTGTTGCAAGGCAATTAAGTGCCGCTGCGCGTCTACGCGCGCGTCTTCTGCCGTCGCCAAAGATTTGCGGGCATCAGACAATTGATTTTCTTGTTTGCGCTGCGAAAGCCCATCGATTTTTTGCTCGGCATAGGTCAGAAGCGCTTTTGAAAATAACACGCTCAATTCGGGCGAGGGGGAGCTGATCTCCATATTGATCATGCCCTCGGTGGGGTCAAAGGCGATTTTGATATGCTTGAGATAGGTTTTATACGTTTCTTCAAATGAAGCCTTTGTATGCATACGTTGCCACCAATCAACTGTGGGATCCGAGTTGTTGGCCTTAACCCCTTCATTATCTTGTAGGCGAATCATCGCTTCTTTTGATTGGAGATAGGTTTGCACTGCGATGGCATCGGGTGTTGTGGCGAATTGACCGCCGCCAAACATAGAAGGTGAGCTTGGATTTGTGCTATCATCCGTGGTGATTTGGAAGGCCGTGTCCGTGGCATACATTGGCGTTGCAATGAAGCTGTAATAATAGCCTGCGGCCAATGTTGGCAGAAGAATAAAGATGCTTAGGCGCAGGATTAGTTTTTGGATTAGACGTCGCCGTCGCCGTGTCATGCTGTTTTGCAGCGCTGAAATCTCTTCGCTTCTTTGGGCTGCATTTGGAAATGCATGCGGCGTGCCGGCTGGCGATTTTTGATGTGGTGAAAGCGAAATATTCGGGGGTTTGGGGGCGTCTTCTCTTAAGGTTGTTTGCGGCGATGAGGGGGGCGCCTGCAGCGGTTTTTCGCGGCGCGCGGGTTGGGTTTGTTCAGACAGAGCCGCGCGGTGCATCATGGCCGGCATTTGAAAGGGATCGATATTATGTTGGCGCAATATATCTACAGCCTCGTCATCCGTATCAAAAGGCAGGCCATAATGGGTGGCAAGCCTGCGCGCACGGCGCAGCAATGTGGCTTGTGTTTCGCCGGAATCTGTTGCGGCCCGCGCAAGCAATTCAGCCGAATTACCCGTATCTAAGCCCGTATCTATGCCCGGCGCTTTTGCGGCGGGTTTGGGGCCCTTTGCCTGGTCAGCGGCGGCACCTGCGCCTTTTGGCGCCTCTGGGCCCAGCTGAAATTTATGTGCTTTGGGTGTGGTAGTCATACAGTACTTTCGCGTCGCCTAAACTGTCAAAGAAATATAAAGAGCCATCGGTAAGCACGGCGGCTTTTTGCGCATATTGTTCCAGCACCTCTGCTTGATGCGAGACCACAATGGTGGTGGTGCTTTGCAAGCGTTCCGCTAAGATTTCGCCAGCTTTTCGGTTAAACTCGACATCCGTGCTGGTGGGCATGCCTTCATCGATCAGATAGACGTCAAAATCCATCGCCAGCATCAGCGAAAACGTAAATCGCGCGCGCATACCAGAAGAATAAGTGCCAAGCGGCTGGTCAAAATATTCTTCTAAACCGCATAACCAGCGGCAAAACGCCTCTACAAAATTTGGATCCATCCCATAGAGTTTGGCGATATAGCGCGCATTTTCTTGGCCCGTATGTTTGGGAACAACGCCGCCCATAAACCCCAGAGGAAAGGATATATTGCAGGCCCGCGTGATCTGGCCCTCATCCGGTTTTTCCAACCCCGCGATCATATTGATTAAGGTTGTTTTGCCCGTGCCATTTGAGGCTAAAATGCCCAAAGATAGCCCCAGCTCTACCCGGAAAGACACATTATTCAGAATGATTTTTCGGCGCGTGCCCGTCCAAAAGGATTTACTGACATTCCGAAACTCTATCATCGATAAACGACCTTAAGCTGCGCAAGCCCCAGCAATAACAACAAGGCTTTAACAAACGCTTACGAGGTGGTTTACGCATAAAATATGTTTTTATTTTGTCTTAAGCGCGGCAATTCTGCCGCTGCCATGGCGCAAACCCGATGCCTATTTGAAAACCCTGAGGTGGTTTTTTGCTAAGATTTAAGGCTTTGGCTTTGGGGCTTTCATGCGGTGGATGGTTGGTTAAACTTTAAGCGCTTTTAAAAATAACTGGCGATCAAAGTCACCGCCAATAGGATCGCAACCCAAATCACCATAGCGCCGGTTGGCCGCACGCGGGCCATTCCGGTTTCCGGGCTGTGCCAGCGGTATAACAAATTCTGAAACTGCCCAAGGTTTTTCAAAGCCGCCTCGCTTAACGCGGTCCAAATCAAGCCAATCAACGCGGCAATCGGGCGGTAAAGCTTTGGGATCAAGCGCCGATAGATCCAATCAACATCCAAGTTCACCGCGCGTATTTCGGGTGGATGAATACCGCTGCGCATTAGAACTGCAAAAGCCAATAACGCAAAGCATAGCAATTGCAATTGGGCAATCACGTGATTGGTTGTGTAGGGTTTATAAACCACGTCATAGGGCAAAAGCGCGTAGAGCGGATCGGGGTAAACCCCAATGAAAATGCACAGAAACGCGGTAATCCCCATCGCCAGCTGCATGTTCCATGGGGCTTCTTTGGGGCGCAATCCACTGTCATGGCCAAAAAAGGTGAAATACGGGATCTTAATCCCTGAATGTGATAGAACACCAGCCGAGGCAAATACCAAGATGGCCCAGATGATTGGATAATGTTCGTTTGCGGTCTCATCCATAATCAAAGATTTGGTGACAAATCCAGAGAAAAGCGGGAAAGCCGAAATTGAGGCGGCTCCGATCAAACAAAACAGGGCCGTACGCGGCATGGTACGGCAGAGCCCGCCCAGCTCTGAGGCTTTTGACGTGCCGGTTCGCAACAGCACCGCGCCGACGCTCATGAACAAAAGCGCTTTGTACAGAATATGCGCGAAGGCGTGAGAGGCGGTGCCGTTCAGGGCCATTTCGGTTCCAACACCAATGCCCACCACCATAAAGCCCAGCTGGTTGTTCAAACTATAGGCCAGAACGCGGCGCAGATCGTTTTCAATTTCGGCAAAGAAAATTGGAAACAGCGTCATCACAGCGCCGATATAAATTAGCATTTCAGTGCCGGCAAAGCCGCGGGCCAAAGCATAAACGGCTAATTTGGTGGTAAAGGCAGAAAGGATCACCGTGCCGGTGATGGTGGCGGCGGGGTAGCTGTCTTGCAACCAATTGTGCAAAAACGGAAAAGCGCATTTCATCCCAAAGGATAAAAAGATTAGCCAAGTGGCCAAGGATCCAAGCGTCATTTGCTCAAAGGCAATAGAGCCTGTTTCGCGATATAGCAGCGCTGTGCCCGCCAGCAAAATCACACCCGAGGTGATTTGAATGATCAGATAGCGCATCCCGGTATGATACGCGCCCTCAGTGCGCCGCGCCCAGATCAAGAACACCGATGCAATCGCGGTGCCTTCCCAGTAAAAAAACAGCGTCACCAGATCCCCGGCAAAAACCGCTCCGATCGCCGAGCCAGAATAAAGCACGGCGGCAATTTGCTGCACGGTATCTTTGATATGCCATGCGTAGAGATTGCCCAAAAACGCGGCAATACAGAAAATCAGCCCAAAAACGCGCGACAGTTTATCCACCCGCATCAGCTCAAGTTGCTGACCCAACAGTTCAACCTGATAAAGGTTTCCTTCGGGCAAGGACCAGATCTGAAGCGCTGCCAGAACCGGTACAAGTAGCAAAAGCGCCGCCCGCATGGATCCTTTGGGCAACAGGCCGGCGCCCAGCGCGGCCAGAACAAAGAGATAGAACGTTGGCATCGCCTCAATCATTATGTTGCCCCATCTCCAATTGATCGGCCGGATATTCTTCGCGATCGACTGATTTTTCGCCGTAATATGCCTCGTCGCGTTTGATGAAGAGGCGCAGCGTTTTGGCGGCTAAAATCAACGCGGTGAACATGATAAACCCGTAGGCGCCGTAAAATCCGGGGATCTTTTCGATCGGGAAATGGCCGTATTTCTTATAGGTAAAATCTGACAGAAACAGCAGCAGGCACAGCGCAATAAGCGCGGCAAAAATTTTATTCGCATTGGCCGGCGTTGCAAACCACACGAACAGTTTCGCAAGGGGGCTATATCCGCTGGTGTCTTCGGGATGGTTCTTATCCATTTGCGCCTCCTTAATTTGTGGCCACGATCGGCATTAGAAAATCTTGAATATGCCCGGCATAGAAAAACAGCACCACGCAGCCAAAGGCGGTTGCTGCTGGGGGCCCCCAGACAAGCGGCGAGGCCTCTGCAGATTGCGCCAGTTCGGCATCTGTATCGTTGCTCAAGAAAAACCCCTTTGCCACCAACGGCAGCAAATAGGCCACGTTCAACAGCGAGCTCACCAGCAAAACGCCCAGTATAAACAGATGTTCGGCATCCACTGCACCCACCATCAGCAGCCATTTACTCCAAGAGCCGCCTAAAGGTGGCAAACCAATGATCGATAAGGCACCGATCAAAAAGGCGATAAAAGTGATCGGCATACGCCGCCCCAAACCGGTCATCTGGCTGATTTCAGTGCGGTGGGTGGCAACATAGATCGAGCCAGCGCACATGAATAAGGTGATTTTACCCATCGCATGCATGACCACATGCAGCCCGCCGCCCAATATCCCCATGGAACTGGCCAACGCCACGCCCAGCGTGATGTAAGACAATTGGCTGATCGTGGAGTACGCGAGCCGCGCCTTTAAATTATCTTTGGTCATGGCAATGACAGAAGCGGCCAGGATCGAGAAGGCCGCGAGCCACATCAACCAGGTTGAGGCGCCGCTTTCTGCTAGAAACTCGATGCCAAAGATATAGATCCCAACTTTCAGCATGGTAAAGACGCCGGCTTTCACAACGGCAACGGCGTGCAGCAAAGCGCTCACCGGTGTCGGCGCGACCATCGCCGCGGGCAGCCAGCGGTGAAAAGGCATCAGTGCGGCTTTGCCAATGCCAAAGGCGTAAAGCGCCAGCAGGATGGCAACGCTGGGGCCCGCGATCAGCCCTTGCAAAATGCCGCCTTTTGCAAAATCAAGCGTGCCTGCAACCGCGTAGGTCCAGATGATCGCCACCAATTGCAAGCCGATGGACGTACCGATCAAAATACCCAGATAGGTGCGCGCGCCCTTGATCGCAGCCATATTGCCCTTATGCGCCACCAGCGGATAGGTTGAGAGCGTCAGCGCCTCATAAAATAGAAAGAGGGTAAACATATTGGCGGCAAAAGCGATGCCCATCACCGAAAAAATAGCGAAAGAGAAACAGGCAAAGAATCTTGCATGATTGTCTTCATTATTGCCGCGCATATAGCCAAGGCCATAGAGATGCGTGACGATCCATAGCCCCGAGGCCAAGAGCGCAAACATCAAGCCCAAAGGCTCAACATTGAAGGCCAATTCCAGACCCGGCATAACCGTCAGGAAAGTAAAGGTTTCTGTGGTTGTATTGCCCACATTGGCCAAAATATTCAGCACCACCATGAAGGTGGCAATCGCGGCACCCAATGTCAGCCCGTCGCGCAGATCGGGGCTGTTGCGCAGCAGCATATTGCTGAGAACAGCCGCGCCGGGCAGCAGCATTGAAAGCAGAATTGCGAAGGATGTTTCCATTGCCATATACCCCTAGCGCATCCCTGCGGATCCGGCCAAAAGACCTTCCGCTGCGCTGCGCGCTGCGCTGAGCGTGATGTCTGTGTCAAAGCCAAAATAGATGCAGGCTAACGCCATAACCCAAAGTGGGATCATCATCATTAAGGGCACGTTTTGGTCTTGCAGGCCCTCGGCAGGTTGCGCCAAATACAGCGTTTCGATCAATTTCCACACATAGATCACAGCCAGCAAAGACGAGGCCACGATCAACAAAGCGATTGGCCAGAGGCCTTGCTCCAATGTGGCTTCAACCAAAAGCCATTTGCTCAGAAAACCGGCCGTGCCTGGAACGCCGATCAAAGACAGCCCAGCCACCACCATCGCGGCGCTGGTCCAAGGCATGGTTTTTCCGCGTCCGCGTAAGTTATGGTAAAACGACCCGCCGCCATTCAGCACATAGACGCCCACCCCCATGAACAGCGCGGCTTTTGTGATGCCGTGGTTGAACAGATGGATCATCGTTGCCATCAACCCGCTTTCTGACAGCAGCGCGATGCCCAAAAGCATATATCCCACTTGCCCGATGCTGGAATAGGCCAGCATGCGCTTGAGATCACGCTGCAAAATCGCCGTGTAAGACGCAGCGAACATCGCCAAAATTGCAAAAGGGTAAAGAATAAGATCAAGCGTTGGCACTTCGGCCAGAAACCCTGGCTGAAAGACGCTGAACAGGAATCGCAGCATCACATAGATAGCCACTTTTGTGGCCGTTGCGGCGAGAAAGCTGGTGATTGCTGAGGGGGCGTATGTATAGGCATTGGGCAGCCATAAATGCAGTGGGAAGATTGCCACTTTTAACCCCATGCCCACCATGATGAAGGCAAAGGCGGCGCGCACGGTACGGCTATCATATTGGTTTTCGATGCGATCTGCGAGATCGGCCATATTCAACGTGCCGGTGGCCATATAAAGAAAGCCAACGCCAATCACAAAGAAGGTGGCGCCTATCGTGCCCATGATCAGATAATTATACGAGGCGGTCAGTGCCCGCTTATCACGATGTGCGCCCTGCGCGATCAACACATAGGTAGACAGCGATGAGATTTCCAAAAACACGAACACATTGAAGGCATCGCCTGTAATCGTAACGCCCAGAAGCCCCGTGAAACAAAGCAAAAACAGCGCGTAAAACAGCGTCTGCGCGCTTTCGGGCAATTCCCGCGCCACGCTGGCTTTGGCATAGGGCAACACTAAGGTGCTGATCCCCGAGACCAGCAGCAGCACGAATGCATTGGCCGTGTCGACGCGGTATTCGATGCCCAAAGGTGGCGCCCAGCCCCCCAATTGATAAGAAATAACAGAGCCATCAATCACTTGGCTTAACAGCATTCCCGCGATCACAAAGGAGGCGGCGCTGGCGATAAAGGCGATCGGCCAAGCCAGATCGCGGCGGCCAATGAACACAATCAGGGGTGCCGCGACGAAGGGCACCAGAATTTCTAGGATCGGCAAATGCTCGCTGAGCGTCATCGCGGTATGATGAACGGTTTCACTTGCCATCACACGGCCTCTTTCATTGCAGTATCCGAGGCTTTGATTTCAGATTGAAATAAGGCCTCTTCGGCCTCGGCAATCTGCGCTTCTTCAATATTGTGGTATTCTTCGCGGATACGGATAATCAACGCCAATCCCAAAGATGTAGTGGCAACGCCCACCACAATCGCAGTGAGAATAAGCACATGCGGAAGCGGGTTTGAATAGAGCGTATCTGGATCAACTTTCAAATCTAAAGGAAAGATCGGCGCGGTGCCGCCGGCAATTTTTCCCATTGAAATATAGAGCATGAAAACAGAGGTTTGAAAGATATTCAGACCAACAATTTTCTTTACCAGATTGCCTTTGGCAATCACGATGTAAAGGCCGGTCATCATCAATAGAATAAACAACCAGTAATTGGCGTGCCCTATCACAAATTCAAGCATTGGCGTATCCATTCTACCAATCCTCATCGCTTAAAATTGGTGCGCGGGCCGCGAAGGCATAATAGATCGCCACCATGACCCCCGTCACCGTGATGCCAACGCCCGCTTCGACGATCAAAATCCCCAAATGTTGACCATGCGAGGGATGTTGGGGGTCAATCGCGGCATAATCCAAATAGGCATAGCCCATAAACAAGCTATAAATCCCCGTGCCTGCATAAAGCAAAACGCCAAAGGCCAGCAATTTATGCACCAACCAAGGTGGAAACACTTGCTTGGCCTTTTTTAGGCTGAAGACCAATCCGTAGATGATAAACCCAACAGCCATAATCACGCCGGCTTGGAAGCCGCCACCGGGCGAGTAATCACCGTGGAATTGAACGTATAAAGCGAAGAGAAAAATCGTGCCTACCAGAAGCTTGGTAATCACCCGCAAGATAAGATGGTGACGCATCAGCTGGCCTCCTTCTGCGCGTCATCGTCCTGATCCTCGGGGCGCCGACGCCGGCGCAATCCGCTGATCAGCATCAACACACCAATCCCAGCGGCGAACACCACCGCGGTTTCCCCCAACGTATCATACCCGCGATAGCTGGCCAAAATCGCAGTCACTGCGTTTGGCACGTGGATATCATGCGGAATATCATGCAAATAAGCTGGGCCAAGATGCGTGTGAACGGGCGCTTCAGGCGCGCCAAAGCTCGGCATATCGAGCGTGCCGTAAACCAGTGCCGCGCCGGTGACAATCACCGCAAGTAAGGGGATTAGGTTTGGTTTATGGCTGACTTTCTCAGCGCGCGATGTCAGCGCCAATGTGCTGAGCATCAATACTGTTGAAATTCCTGCGCCCACGGCCGCTTCGGTAAAGGCCACATCAACGGCATCAAGCGTGATAAAAAGCAAGGCAGAAAGCAGGCTAAACACCCCCGACAGCGCCACGATAGCAAACAAAGAATGCGTGCGCACCACTGCCAAAGCGGTGATCACCAACATGCTGAACAAGGCTATATTAATGAAGCTTTCTATGCGTCACCTGTTTGGTTTTTATCAGCCGCTTCCGCGGCAGCCTTTTGCGGCGAGGTTTGGGGTAATTTAGGTGGCCGCAGCCCAGATACCAGCGCGGCATTGGCCACAGCATGGGTTGAGGTTGGGCCGGTGATCAACATAAAAATGCCGATCACACCAAGTTTAAAGGCGATCAATGTCCAGCCCGTTTGCAGCGCCATCCCGATCAGCAGCAAGATCATGCCGGCTGATTCTGTCACCGAGGCGGCATGTAGGCGTGACCAGAAATCGGGAAAGCGCAAAATACCAACGGCGCCGATAATCACGAAAAAAGATCCGGCAAGGATCATCGCCCAGCTTAAGATATCGATCAAGAGCGCGGGAAAGGTCATTCTTTTGGCTCCTCTTGCTTGGGCGTCCACAGCGCGTCGCCGATCGCCCGATATCTGAAAAACTTCAAAATTGCGATCGTGCCAACAAAGTTGATCAGCGCATAAAGCAGCGCGATATCCAAAAAATCCGGGCGCCCGGTTAAAAACCCGACCACACCGATCAGCAGCACTGTATGCGTCCCAAAGGCGTTTCCTGCCAAAACGCGATCATAAAGCGTGGGGCCTTTGATCAAGCGGATTAGCACCAGCAACATAGCAACAAAAATGGCGATGGCGGCAATCTCAAACATGCTCAGGCCCGCTCCGTTTCAATCGCGGTGACGCGACGGTCCATATCGGCCAATGCCTCAAGATCTTCATCTGAATAGGCAAGCGCGTGGATTTGGAAATCACCCTGCTCTGTTTCAACGGTCAGCGTTCCGGGTGTCAAGGTGATCGAATTGGCAAAGATCACCTGCCCCAAATCAGTAGATTGAGAATAAGGAATTTCAAAGAAATGCTGCCGTTGTGGCGCCTGGCCCGACAAGATAACTTTGGTGACCGCCCAATTCGATTTGGCAATTTCACCCAGCAACCAGATAAAATAGGTCAGAAATTTGATCGGGTTTAAGGCAACCGTCACACGATCGCCGTCAACTTGATCCATCCGCCGCACGATAAACAAAACCAACATCACCGAGGCGATGCCAAATCCCACCAGCATCGGCTTGTAAATGCCTGACAGCAACAGCCAAAGCGCGATCATAAATATAGCTGATGCGATGGTCTTCACGACGGTTTCCTCAACGGTGCTGCTCTTTTTTATCAAAACGCGATTACCAGCCTTGGGGAGGCAAACGCGCGCAGTGTATATAAAACTTAAATGATCCTGTACACCAGTGAACAAAAAACTTTTCAAGATTTTTTTGCGCTGCGTCTATTTTTTAATCTTATCTTGATTTTATTCTTCGCATTAGGTGTTTTTTTTGGGCTCGGTTTCGGCTCCTAGCCGCAGGCGTAGATCTCGCAAAACCGGCAGCAAGAGGCGGGTTTTATCTTCCCCCATTTGTTCTACGACCTCTTGTATCATTGGGGTGAGCGCGCTGAGTGCGGCATCTCTTGCCTGCGAGCCGGCAGGGCTGAGCGCAACCAATTTGCGGCGCGCATCATCCCAATCTGGGCGGATATGAATATAGCCAGCCATCTCAAGTTTGCTGAGCGTGTTGGTCATTGCGCCGCGCGTGACGTGAAAGCTTTTGGCCAATTGCGCGGGAGTGCGTTCATTGCCGATATGCGCCAATTGGTTGAGAACTGAGAAATGAGATAATTCCATCCCTTTGGGCAGCGCGCGGGCCAGTTGATTGCGCAGCAATTGTTCAACGGTCAGCAATTCGCTGAAAAACAAAATGGCAAGCGGGTTTTGAGCATCACTCATGCAATGGTCCGGCGTATTGGGTATCTGCCCGTAGCGATGGCACACGGTTGCGGGCTGTGTCAACGTCTTCGAGGTTAAGATCAACAAGGCCAAATCCGAGGGCGGATTTTAAATTCAGCAAAACTTCCCCCCATGGGGAAATGACCATAGAATGCCCATATGTGCGGCGCGCTGATCCATGGTCTGTTGGATGCGTGCCGGATTGCGCGGCGGCCAACAGAAAGCAGCCAGTCTCGATCGCCCGTGCGCGCAGTAATATTTCCCAATGGGCGGGGCCGGTGGTGCAGGAAAACGCCGCGGGCACGCTGATCAGCTGCGCCCCCTTCTGGGCCAAATCGCGGTAAAGCTGCGGGAAGCGCAGATCATAGCAAATGGTCATGCCCAAGGTGCCAAAAGGCGTTTGGCTTAAGACAGCACGATTGCCCGGTTTGTAGCCATCGGATTCGGTATATGATTCGCTGCCGGATAAGGTGACATCAAACATATGAATTTTATCATAGCGGGCCTGAATCTGACCCTGCGGATCAATCAGAAAAGACCGGTTGGAAAACCGATCATCCGGCCCGGAATTTTTCAACGCTAAAGAGCCAATCAGCAGCCAGATACGTTCCTGTTCTGCCAGCTTGCGCAGCTGCGCCAAGGTAAGATCTTGAGCCTCTGTTTGTAAAACTTGCCGTTGGTGATCGCGGTTTTGAGACACGCAATTGGTCACTTCGGGGGTTACGATCAGTTCGGCCCCGGCCCGCGCTGCCTCGCGAATGAAACCACATGTTTTTCCTAGGTTTTTTGTTGGGTTATCCCCACTGCAGATTTGAACAAGCGCCAGTTTCATGCCGCGTTAAGCAAGGCGTCCAGTTTTTTGGCCTGTTCAAGTTGGTAAAGCTCATCGCAGCCGCCAATATGTAGTTCGCCGATAAAAATCTGAGGCACCGTGCGGCCCCCTTCGGCGCGTTTTTGCATTTCTTTGCGCCGATCGGGGTTTTTGCTCAGGTCGATTTCGTGAAACGGCGCCTTTTTTTGCTTCAAAAGGCGTTTGGCGGCCAAGCAATAGCCACAAAATGGCGTGGTATAAATTTCAATGGTTTGCATATGAGCGACCCCTTACGGGGCTGCTAGTAATCGTTTTTGGGCGTGCGCGCCAGTATCGCTACGCTAATTTTTTGAGGTTGGCCGGCGCGGCAAGCCTGCGCCGCGGCGGTTAACGTAGCCCCTGATGTCATCACGTCATCAATGATCAAAACCGGTTTGTTATAAAGCGCCTGCGCCCGAGCCGGGTTCAATGCGATGGTGTTTTGCATCCGCGCGCGGCGTTCTGCACTGGACGCGGTGTCCAACGGGGCTGTTGCGCGGTGGCGCTTTAACAAAAACGGCTCATATGAAATATTGGCCAGTCGCGCCACGTGCTGCCCCAAGAAAGCCGCCTGATTGTATTTTCTGTTTAGATAGCGCCGCCAATGCAAAGGTACGGCTGTGACGATTGTATCGGGGGTCAAAAGATCTTGGCAGGCCGCGAAAAGCCAAGACGCGGCGGGTTTAAAGCAATCGGTTCTATCACCATGCTTCATCGCAAGGATTAACCCCTTTGCGCTGCGTTGATACAATAGCGCCGCGCGTCCGGCCTCCCAAGCTGGCGGGGCGCGAAAGCAAGAATCGCAGGGGGTGGGCCCCTCAAGCTTATCAGCGGCTATGGGCATTCCGCAAAACATGCAGGCGGGCTGGCTGATAAAGGGCATATCGCGCCAACAGGGCGGGCATAATCCGAAATCTCGGTCCACGGGTGCAGCGCAAAGCAGGCAGCAGGGCGGATAAAGACTGCGTAACATGGTTTCAAAAAGCGTTGGTTTCATTTATGGGGCCTTATATGAGCGTACCCGCCCCTTTGATTGATCGATCTGCGCTTTTGCGCCAGCGCGCCAGACAGCAGCGCAGCCGCCCTGATTTTTTGCAGGTTGCAGCTCTTGAAGATCTGCAAGATCGCCTGCTAATGGTTACAAAAGCCTTTACGGATATGGTGATTATTACCGCAGATCCTGAAATATGGGCAGCGGCTTACCCGCAGGCACGGGTGATTTCAGATGACGATGTTTTGGATCTTGCGCCAAATAGCTGTGATTTGATCGTGCATGCCTTGGCGCTGCATTGGGCGAATGATCCGTTGGGGCAATTGATTCAATGCCGCCGCGCTTTGCGCGGTGATGGGCTTCTCTTGGCGGCCTTATTGGGCGGGCGCAGTTTGTTTCAGTTGCGCAGCGCTTTGGCTGAGGCAGAAATTGCCGTGATGGGCGGGGTGTCTCCACGCGTTTTGCCAATGGCCGAAATTCGTGAATTGGGAAGCTTGCTGCAGCGTGCGGGCTTGGCGCTGCCCGTGGCGGACAGTTTTGAAATCACCGCCCAATATCAAGATTTGCGGCATATCATGCACGATCTTCGGGCAATGGGCGAAACCAACGCGCAACAGGCGCGTTTGAAAAAATTTGCCCCACGCAGGCTTTTTGAAACCGCACAAGATATCTATGCCGAACATTTTGCGCATCCTGACGGTCTTCTACCGGTGCTTTTTGAAATGATTTGGTTAACCGGCTGGGCACCGGATGCATCGCAGCAACAGCCCTTGCGCCCCGGATCGGCGCAAACGCGGCTGTCCGATGCGTTGCAGGTGCCCGAAAGGCCTCTGCAAGATTGACCCAGAGTTATAAAGAGTTAAATGACACTCAATGTTTAGAAAATTGGAAATAGACGATGTTTGACGCCACGGTTCCAGCCGCCTGCCCTGTGCATGCCGCGCCAGATCACCCGAAAGTACCACAGCAAAAAGTGGGCATTTTATTGGCCAATCTGGGCACTCCGGATAATTATGATTATTGGTCAATGCGCCGCTATCTGGGCGAGTTTCTATCGGACCGGCGGGTGATCGATTATTCGCCCTGGTTGTGGCAGCCGCTGTTGCAATTGGTCATTCTAACCTCGCGTCCATTTCGTTCGGGCGCGGCTTATAAGTCGATTTGGAATGAGGCCGACGATGAAAGCCCGCTGATGACCATCACCCGAAATCAAACCGATAAAATCAAAACAGAGCTGCATAAACGCTATGGCGAATCGGTGATGGTTGATTTCTGCATGCGCTATGGCAACCCTTCCACCCAATCAAAAGTGCGTGAAATGACGGCAGCAGGCTGCAGCAAAATCCTGTTTTTCCCGCTCTACCCGCATTATGCGGGGGCCACTTCCGCGACCGCAAATGATCAGTTTTTTCGCGCTTTGATGCAAGAGAAATGGCAGCCATCGGCGCGCACTGTGGCGCCTTATTTTGATCATCCAGAATATATTGACGCGCTGGCAAAATCGGTTGAGCGGGCCTATGCAGCGGCGGAAAAAAAGCCTGATGTTCTCGTGTGCTCTTATCACGGCGTGCCACGGCGGTATTTGCTTGAAGGCGATCCCTATCATTGCCAATGTCAAAAAACCACGCGGCTTCTCAAAGAGCGGTTGGGCTGGCAAGATACGGAAATAAGAACAACCTTCCAGTCAAAATTTGGCCCCGAAGAATGGCTGAAGCCGTACACCGTAGAAGAGGTGGCCCGGCTTGCCGAGGAAGAGGGTAAAAAGAACATCGCGGTGATCGCGCCCGCGTTTTCTGCCGATTGCATCGAAACTCTCGAAGAGATCAATGAAGAAATTAAAGAAAGCTTTGAAGAAGCGGGCGGCGAAGATTTTCTTTATATTCCGTGCCTCAATGATGACCCCGAGCATGTGAGCGCGTTATGCACGGTGATTGACGAAAACCTCCATGGCTGGGCGGGATGACGCCAAGGCTGGCGCGCAATGAAAAAGCGCTAAAGCTTGATCAGCTGTTTTCCGAAATTCTGCCCATTTAACAGGCCGGTCAAAGCTTTGGGGGCGTTTTCAAGCCCTTCTGTGATATCTTCGTAAAACCGGATCTCTTCCGCCGCCACCCGCGGCGTAATATCCGCCAGGAATGCATCAAAAAGCGCCCAGTGATCTGAGATTATAAAGCCGTTGATTGAAAGCCGTTTGACCAGAATGCTGCGCCAAAACTTGGGCAGATTATCCTGAGCCCCGCCGGCTGCATGCCCCCCCAAAGCCCCCTCATCATACCAACTGATCAAGCCGCAGATCGGAACGCGGCCGCCCGTATTCATCAGAGGCATAACGGCCTCTAGAACTTTGCCAGCCACATTTTCAAAATAAATATCTACGCCGTCGGGGCAGGCGCTTTTCAGCGCTGCGCGCAGATCTTTTGAGGTTGCAAAAGCGGTATGGTCCAAACATTGCTCGAACCCAAAACGCTCAATGGCCAAGGCGCATTTTTTTGCCCCTCCGGCGATCCCAATGGCGCGCAGGCCTGCGGCGTTTGCCAATTGCCCTACCATAGATCCAACCGGGCCGGTGGCCGCGGCCACCACAAGCGTTTCCCCGCGTTTGGGGCGGCCCAGTTTTTCAAACCCGTACCAGCCGGTAAATCCCGGCATACCCAGAACCCCCAGCGCCGTGCTGATCGGCGCTATGCTTGTATCCAGCTTGCGCAAATGGGCCGCCGGACAACAGCCATGGCTGGCCCATCCAAAGGGGCCCATCACGTAATCCCCAATTTCAAAACCGGCGCTGCGCGACGCGATAACCCGTCCAACCGCGCCGCCCTCCATCGTGCTGCCCAAAGCAACTGGCTTTGCATAGGATCTCACATCATCCATGCGCCCGCGCATGTAGGGATCAACCGAAAGATAGGCAAGCTCAACCAGAACGTCGTCTTGCGCTGGCACGGGCATGGGTTTGGTTTCAAGCCGAAAATGGTTTTCACGGGCGGGGCCTTCGGGGCGTTGGGATAGAACAATATGCTGCATTGTCGGCTTATCCATGGTTTGGGCCTTTCGTAAATTTTTTGCGATAGCGAAACACGCCCGTTGCGCTGGCCAAAACGGTTTGATTTTCATCGGTGACTTTGGCATCGGCAAAAAACGTGCTTTGTCCGCCGCCGGTGCGCCAGGCTTGCGTGATCAGCAAATCCCCTTCTGGCAAGCCAAGGAAATTGACCGATAAGTTTAGCGTCATGGCATAGCGGGGGCGTTCTGGATCATCCGAAAAGCAGCCCGAAAACCCCATTGCCGTATCCATCAATGTTGCGTGTATGCCACCATGTGGAATGCCTTGCCGGTTCATTAAAAAGCCTTGAAGCGGCAATTCAAGCCGGCAGTAATCAATCCGCCAATCGGTTACGCTAAATCCTAAATGGCGCTGCAAAGGATAGGGGGCTTCTTGAGGGGGGCTTTGAGAGGTCATCTGAATGAAAGGCCTTTATTATTGGCGGTTTAGAATTTATAGGCCTTGCGCGGCTTGGAGGCCGGCGCTGGCCAATGCCGGAACATGTTCGGCCAATTGCATCGCTTTTTCAGGATTAGAGGCATTGCCCTCCAGCGCCCGCTTTTTCACACCCTGCAAGATAGCGGCCATTCGAAAATAACAAAAGGCCAGATAGAACTCAAACCGTTCGATTTGCGCCAAACCGCGCTGGGCACAGTAAAGATCGATAAATTCTTGATCCTCCATTAACCCTTCGGCGCTGCGTGCAAGCCCTGCCAAGCCACGCCCCTGCGCCCCCACGGGCATCGACCATTGCATAAGCACGCCTGCCAAATCGGCATAGGGATGGCCCAGCGTTGACAATTCCCAATCCAAGACGGCCAAGCAGTTGGGCGCGTCTTTTGCAAACAGCATATTATCAAGCCGGTAATCGCCATGCACCAAGCTGCGCTGCCCGTCTTCTGCGGGCATATTCTGATCAAGCCATGCGGCCAATGCGTCCATATCTGGCAGCGTTTCGGTTTCACTCGCGCGATATTGTTTGGTCCAACGGTCGGTTTGGCGGCGGTAATAATTTCCCTCAGGGCCAAAATCGGTCAGCCCCGTTGCGCTTAAATCAACGTTATGAATGGCGCCCAAGACGCGGTTCATTTCCATAATAATCGCCCGCCGTTTTTCGCGCGCGAGATCGGGCAGATGCGGCTCGTTATAGGTCACCCCATCTATCATATCCATCACGTAAAACGGCGATCCGATGATGCTGGGATCTTCACAAAGCTTGTACATTCTGGCCACTGGAACTGCGCTGCCGCTGAGTGCGTTTTGCACGCGAAATTCGCGCTCAACCGCATGCGCAGATTTGAGCAAGATACCGGGCGGTTTGCGCCGCAAAACATAGCGCCCTGACTGCGCGGTTAACGCATAGGTTGGATTGGATTGGCCAAGGGTGAATTTTATGGCAGATACCGGGCCTTGAAACCCCTTTATGTGATCGGCCATCCACAGCGCCACTGCATCCGTATCAAGGGGGGTGTGATCCGTCATCTGAAAAGCCTCAACTGTAAGATAAAAGCGGCGCGGTGGCTGCGGTGATATGCGGGGTTTCATTAAACCCGTGAAGATAGGTAGAGCGCGCCGAGAAAATAAACCGATTGACCGCGCAATTCTTCAATTGAAGTTGCAATTTTATCTGCTGTTTGGCGGGCGTTTGCAACAGCGCGGCGATCATTTGAGCAATCACGCCCCCCGAGCTGACTGCCAGCACGGTTTTGGGCCCTTCGATCATCATCGCTTGGCGCGCCGCTTCGACCCGAGCGCAAAATACGCCCCAGCTTTCTGGTGGATCTTCGATTTGGTTTTGCTGCCAAGCCAAAACCGTGTCGCGCAGAGTTTTGAAATGCACTTTGCGGTCTTTATGCATCAGCGCTGGCGCTCCGCCTTTGCGAAACCGGGCGTTTAGAAGCCCGGTGAAATCAAATTCATTCAAACCAGTATGAAGAATAAAGGGGCTTTTTTCATGCCCTAGCCCGGCTTGAATACCCTCTAAAGTTTCGCGGTGGCGCTGCATATCACCCGCGTAGAAAAGATCTGGGCTTACGCCTTGATCGGCCAAGGCCTTGCCCAAGCTTTGGCTTTGTTGATGGCCAAGGTCGGATAATTGATCATAGTTCTCTGCGCCAAAACTGGCTTGCGCATGGCGAATTAGGTAAAGCTCGGCCATTTAACCCCTTTTAGCTTTTCATCAGCGGGCCCAGTTATGCCTGCGGACGGCAGGTTGTTTTGGGCGCTGCGTTAAAAATATTGTTGCCCAATCCATTCAGCCACCAAGGCCGGGCGCTCTTGGCCTCTGATTTCAACGCTGACATCCCAGATGTTGGTGAGTTGATCGTCTTTTATTTGGCGCACAGTGGTCAGAGTGAAATGTCCACGCACATAAGCCCCGGCTTTCACAGGTGACAGAAACCGCAGCTTATTAAACCCGTAATTCACGCCGAGTTCGGCGCCGTCTATGGCGGGCACGGCATCATAATACATTGCTGAAAGCATCGATAGGGTCAAAAACCCATGCGCGATGGTTCCCGCAAATTGCGTTTGCGCGGCGGCCTCTGGATCAACATGGATGAATTGATGATCATCGGTGGTGGCCGCGAAAGCATCGATGCGCGATTGATCAATCTGAAACCAGCGGGAGGGGGCAAATGTTTGCCCTAGACAGGCTTTAAACGCTTTCCGTGAGAGGCTGCGCATCGGCTAATCCTCTCCAAATATTGAGGGGCCTGTGGCAACGTTTATCCCGCCTGATAGCGGCAATATGGCCCCCGTTATATACGCGCCTCCGGCGCCGCATAAAAATTGAATGGCGCCTGCTATATCTTCGGGGCGCCCCAACCGGCCCGCCGGAACCCGCGCCGCCACCCGGGCGCTGCCCTTGTCTTCACCAATGGCAAATTTGGTCATACCCGATTGAAAGGGCCCTGGTGCTAAAGCATTGACGGTGATCTGGCGCGCACCAAGCTCTTTGGCCAAAATCTTGGTCATGTGATGTACGCCGGCTTTCGAAACAGAATAGGAATAGGCTTGATCACCCATCGGGATTTCGCCCATCACGCTGCCCAGATTGATCACGCGCGATGGATCATCTGGCTGCGCCGAGGCTGCCAAAATCTCGATCAGGCCTTGCGTGAGGTGAAACATACCCGTGACGTTCAAATCAAGCACTTTGCCCCAAGCGTCATGCGGGAAGGCGCCCAGCGGTGCGCCCCAGCTGCGCCCAGCATTGTTCAGCAATATATTTAACCGTGCGGTTCTTTTTTGTACTTCGTTTATCAAGGCTTCAATGCCCGTTTGAGTGGCGATATCCGCGGCGAAGCCTTCCACCGATCCGGAGAAATTCAGCGCATTTATGTCGGCAGCGGTTTTGCGGCAATCTTCGCCCTTACGGCTGGCAATAAACACGCTGGCGCCCGCCGCGGCCAATCCCGTTGCCGCCATTTTTCCGATCCCTGTTGCACCGCCCGTTACAAGAGCGGTTTTGCCAGTCAAATCAAAAAGGTTCGATGGAAGCATAACCTTCCCCCTATTTAAGCTTATGCACATCAAGCCTTCAGCCCGAATGCGATAAGCCGATGATGGCCCATAAGCTTGTTATTGTTCAAGGCTTTGGTCGAAAACAATTTTTGAAGGTTTTCGGCGCGGGCTATGCATTGTGGTTAAATTTGCGCGGCCGCAGGCGCGGGTTGCGTGGCGCAAAACAGAAGTCGCAAACAGTTGCGGGGCTTAGCGATTGCCTTTATGGGTGCCTTGACAGCGCGGTTTTTACAGGAGCAGGGGCGTGGCCAATTTTTTCTACAAAGACGATTTGCCCGATGAATTGGATTTGGGCACGGTGGTCGCGATTGATTGCGAAACGATGGGCTTGAACCCGCATCGTGATCGGCTGTGCTTGGTGCAGCTTTCGGGCGGCGACGGCAATGCGCATTTGGTGCAAATCGCAGCTGAGGCTGCGCCCGCGCCAAATCTTTGCGCCTTGCTTGAAGATAGAGATGTTTTGAAGCTGTTTCATTTTGGTCGGTTTGATATTGCGGCGATGTATCACGCATTCGGAGCCTTGGCAGAGCCCGTTTATTGCACAAAAATCGCCAGTAAATTGATCCGCACCTATACAGATCGGCACGGGCTTAAGAACCTTTTGCAGGAATTGCTTTCGGTTGATATCTCAAAATTTCAGCAATCATCGGATTGGGGGGCTGAAACATTAAGCGACGCACAGTTGGATTATGCCGCATCTGACGTTCTTTACCTGCATCAGTTGCGCATCGCATTGGACACACGCTTGGCGCGTGAAAATCGCAGCGATCTGGCAGCGCGGTGCTTTTCGTTTTTACCAACGCGCGCGCAATTAGATCTTGCGGGCTGGCCCGAGGTCGATATTTTTGCACATTAACTTCAAAACCGTTTACACAAAGCAGTATGGCAGAGCCTAAAGCCTCTTATTCCCCGTTGATCGTAGCCTTAAAAATTGTGCTACCGCTCAGCGCTTTGGGGCTTTTGGCAACTTTATTCTTGATTTCAAAGCCGATGCCCACGCAAAGCCAATTGCCTTTTTCCGAAGCCAAGCGGCTTGATTTAATTTCAGATCAGAAAATAACCGCCCCCTATTATTCTGGGGTGACAGCGGGAGGTGACAGTGTCAGCCTTTCGGCCCGTCAGATCCTACCAGATCCTGCCAAAGAGGATACGGTTTTGGTCGAAGATATAGCGCTGCTTCTCAAGCCTCGTGAGGCTCGGCAGATACGGCTTACGGCGGGCTTGGGAAGCTATCAGGTTGAAAAAGATGAATTGGTTGTCGATCAATTGGTCGAGGTCATCAGCGATGCGGGCTATCGGGTGAGCAGCCCCAAAGTTTTGGTTAAGCTCAGTAAAACATGGTTGCGTGCCGAGGGGCCAGTTGAAGGTAGGGCTCCAAATGGCAGTTTATCGGCAGGGGAAATGGAAATTTTTCGTGAAGAGGCCACGCAAAGCCTGCAAATTATTTTCAAAGGTGGTATTAAACTGCTATACGACCCTAAAAATTGAAAGAGTATGGCGTGAATAAAGCAGTTATTTTTGGTCTTGTTGGCTGGGCGTTCATCGGAGTGGCAATTGCGCAGCAGGGCGCCACGGGGTTTGGATCTGTCGTGGCGGATCGTGAAAAGCCGATTGAAATTTCTGCGGATCAATTGGCCATTAATGATGAGACCGGGGTTACGGAATTCAGCGGGATGGTTGAAATTTTGCAAGGAGATTTATCCCTGAACGCCGATTTTGTGCAAGCGACGTACACGCCGGGAAGCGGCGCCATAGAAACGCTTCTGGCAACGGGCGAGGTTATTTTGCGGTCTGGTGAAGACGAAGCCAAAGCCGATCGCGCTGAATATGCGGTCGATTCAGACCAAATCATCATGACGGGCAATGTTTTCGTGCGACAGGCGGGAAATAATCTGTCTGCCGAACGGGCTGAAATCAATCTTGAAACGGGCGCGGCGACGCTGAGCGGCCGTGTGAAAACCGTTTTGGGAACCGGCGATGACTGAGCCGGAGGCCCATATTGCAGAGTTGGCTAGCGAGAACCCCGAAATCGGTTTAAAAATCCACGGCTTACGAAAAAGCTACCGAAAGCGTGTGGTTATTCGGGATGTATCAATGTCTTTACAGCGCGGTGAGGTTGTGGGTTTGTTGGGTCCGAACGGATCTGGAAAAACCACAACATTTTACGCAGTGGCTGGCTTAGTCTCTGCTGATGGCGGAAAAGTGAGCATCGATGGTGATGATATCACGGCGCTGCCGATGTATCGGCGGGCGCGGATGGGAATTGGCTACTTACCGCAAGAAATGTCGATTTTTCGCGGCTTAAACGTTGAACAGAATATCGGGGCTATTCTGGATATCGCAATTGGCGATCGCCATAAACGGCGCGAAAGGCTGGAAGAGCTTCTTGCTGAGTTTTCAATCGAGCATTTGCGGCGCACGCCCGCCATTGCTTTATCGGGCGGCGAAAGGCGACGCGTTGAAATCGCCCGCTGTTTGGCCGCCAATCCAAAATATTTGCTTTTGGATGAGCCCTTTGCCGGGGTTGATCCGATCGCTGTTGGGGAAATCCGGCAATTGGTCACGGATTTGAAATCGCGCGGAATTGGTGTGTTGATCACCGACCATAATGTTCGGGAAACGCTTGAACTGGTTGATCGGGTTTATATTTTGCACGATGGCAAGGTTTTGACGTCTGGCAAACCAGAAGATGTAGTGCAAAATGACAATGTACGCCAAGTTTATTTGGGCGATGCGTTTCGGATGCGATAGCCGCGTTTTAGCGGCGGATTTTTGCTCCTGCCCATTGACACAGACGCCTGTGTCGCCTTCAATAGCTGATAATGCAACCGATTACAGCTGAGTCTGTTGCAGGGAAGAAAGCCGCTTATTGGCTTTGACGTAAGGCCATAGCGCCATCGTCGGCAATGCTGTTGCCTACCATAATCTTAACACAATCTTATGACTTTAATTTCTAGATAAGGGGTCTCTATGCGGTATCAAATTTCAGGCAAACAAATCGACATTGGAGTATCGTTACAAACGCATGCAAAGGAGGCGTTAGGCGTTGTTATCGATAAATACGCGCAGCGGGCCACCGATGCCACGGTGATATTTTCCAGAAATGCGCATGAGTTTGTTTGTGAGGCGACCTTGCATCTCTCATCCGGTTTGACCGCGCAGGCTAAGGCGCATGATACTGAAATCTATGCAGCATTTGATGCCTGTAATGAGAAATTAGAGAAGCAATTACGCCGTTATAAGCGGCGTTTAAAGAACCATCATAAAGAGCGCAGCGAACCGGTTGAACTTTCTCAAGCAGCCTCTTATACCCTCGCCAACGATTCTGGCATCGATGAAGCTGAGCCTGAGAGCTTGGAGCCAGTGATTATAGCGGAAACTGAATATGATATTGCGTCGCTCTCTGTGGGTGAGGCGGTGATGCAAATGGAACTCAAAGGCTCTACGTTCTTGATGTTTCGAACCGAAGGAAAAAACAGCGTTAATGTGGTGTATCGGCGCGACGATGGAAATATAGGGTGGATTGAACCACGATAACATCGGCGCTGGATTAGCGTAAATTTAGGGAATTGCGAAATGGAATTGTTTGATCTTCTGCGGCCAGAAGCGGTGCGGGTGATGTCCAAGGTGTCTAGCAAAAAGCGGCTGATTGCGGCGTTGGGCGATTTGGCGCAGTCTGCGCTGGGTTTGGATGCTGGCGATACCGTCGCCGCGCTGCAAGAGCGCGAAAGCTTGGGTCCGACCGGTGTGGGCAATGGTGTGGCTTTGCCGCATGCCCGCCTGCCGGGCGTTGAGCGGGTAATGGGCAGTTTCATCTTGCTGGAAACTCCGGTGATGTTTGATGCCGTGGATCAATTGCCGGTTGATATCGTGTTTGCGTTGTTTGCACCGCAAAATGCAGGGTTTGAGCATTTAAGCGCATTGGCAAAAGTGTCGCGGCTGTTGCGCGATATGGATCTGCGCAACAAGCTGAGGGCCAATCCGAATAGCAAAACGCTTTATGCCTTATTGACCGAGGCCCAAACGATGAAGGCCGCTTAAACGCTTTAGTGCCGGTGGAGCCATCGTTTGATTTACGTTGAGCTCCAGGCTCCAAACCCGAATGACAGATAATCCTGTTGATAGATATCTTGCAGGTGATTTTCTAAGTTTTGGTCGTAAATGGCCGTGAGCCAAGCCAAAGACGCCTCTGGTTCCAATACGGGCGTTGGGGGGTTTTTATACCCTGCCAGCTGCGCCAAAAAGGGCAAAAGAGTTTGCAGCTCATCCTCGCGAATGATCATATCTGTTGGGCAGAATGCAGAGTAGCTGCGCAACAGAGCCGTCTGGCTGGCCCAATGCGGATCAATCCTCAACGTTGTCTGGCCCCTTAAATTGTCAGCAAGGAAAGCGATAAACTTTTCAAAGGCATGGCGGTGAAGGTTGGGATCAAACCCCGCAATTTTTTCTGGAAGATGCAAATCATATTGAACGTCCAGCAGGTGCCGCAAAACCCGCGAGCGTTGCGGCCCGCGCGAGGTGAGCAAGGCGCAAAATGAGCTATGCGCTCGGGCAACCGGATGGCGTAAAACGGTAAAGCTGCGATGCGTGGCATGGCGGCGTTTCCAATCAATAAGGCTGGATTGCGAAAAATGTTTCTGCAGCGCGGCCGTCTCAACCCTATCCAAACTGGCCAGCCAGTTTTCAACGGTGAGATCTGGGCCAGACGGGATCGATAAATATAACAAAGGTGATCGCGCTGCTGCGATCGAATTTGGCAAGGTTGGCGCACGTTTTGGCTCAAAACTTGGAGTGCTGCTCAACTTAAAGGGATCCATATTGGCCAAGGCGGTTTGCATGTCTTCTGGGTTCACTACTTTTTCGTGCAAATAGGTTGGATTTTGCGGTTTATAGCGCGAAGAAAGATCCTTTAATTTATGCGCACTGCCCAAATAGTTTCCAAGGCCATTGATCACCGACAGGTTGTTTAAATCATCATAGCGTAAATAAAATCCCGTTTGACCTGCCATTTGTAAGCGCTGCAAAATCAGCTCTTGAAAGAATTGCAGTTTTGAAAGCCGCGTTTCGAATTCTTCCGCAACAAATTTAACTTTTGTGGTTTTTTTCTGGCGCGTGTCGAAAAGGTTCCATTGGCCTGTTTCGCGGGCAATTTTCAATGAGACGAAACTGTCGATCGGATTGCGCGTTAAAATGATTTTTGCGCAGCTTGGATCTTTAAATAGCGCGCTTAATATCCTTGGATCATGGTTATGGAAATATCGAAACCCCTGCATCTTCGTGCGATTTTTCCTTATCTCTCGCAGCAGCGAGACGGGGTTTTTATCGCGATCAGCCATCGAAAGCCCCAAGGCGCTTGATTGGCCCGGACGATCAATAAACACTGGGTTAAACAATTCGCCAAAGCAGTGCAGGTCGAGAAATTTGTTTAAATGAGATTGCAAAAAATTCGAGCCTGTTCGCATTTCTGCAAAGATTACAAAATATTTAAAAGCAAAGGCCATCTTGTTCACCTTTCAAGGGGTTTGACTGGGCCGACATGTTTCTTTTGGGCCGTAAAAACGCGTTTGCTGTTCAGATCACCCTGAAGCGAGAGGGGAATGCCGCTGTCATTCAAACGGCTGCACAACGCGTAAAGAGCGTTTAAATCTTGCCTAAGGGTGCAAAACGCACCCCCCTGCGGTTCCCTTGGCAGGTGGTGTAGAACGCGTCCAAGGCATGTTTCAGGGGCTTTCAAAACCTCTGCTAAGGTCCAAATTTGTATGATTCCGCGGGCGGCGGGCTGGCGGAGGGCTGCGGTCAAGCCCAGTTCGCTTTGGTGCCACGTGGCGGCTAAATCTTGGATCACGTCAAACGGTGCGGACAGCTGCGCCAGTTCGATCAGCCAAGCTCCGGTAATAATCAGCTTGATCGCCTGCTTATCTGACACCAGAAAAGGCAGAATATCCGGTCTATCTTGCATGCCAAAATTTAGGCATTGAAACCGGCCTTGGGTATTCCAGATCAAATTGCGCAAAAATGCCTGAGGATCGCGGTCACGCAATGGCGCCGAGGCAATCAGGCCGCCTTTATAAACCGCCGTATTATGTTCAAAATATGCTTTATCCTTGGCAAAGAGATGCCCATGCACGGTCGCGTTGCTGGCGGCTTGAAGCCATGGGCTAAACCCGTCAAACAGGCTGCTAAACCCGTGTAAAACCATATAGGGTGCTGCGGTTCTTTCGGGCCGCGGGTTTGGCGCAGGAATCGAGCTTTGCATCACCAATCCGGGCCGGCCAATTTTGGCAATAGTATTGGCCCGATTGAATATACTGTCCAAGGCGAAAGAGCTTGGCGGGTTGTCTGGTGTGGGGCTGCGTCTTGGAAAGGCGCTGTAAAGCGCATCGGCTTTGCCCCATATTTTACGCGCTAGAAAATGGTTTGAGCGCTGTAGCAGCTGTAGGTGATCGTCATAAAAGAGGAAGGGTTTGCCGTGGTGATCGAATTTTGAATAGGTCAGCGACCGGCTTTTGAGATTATCGGAATACAAGCGCGCCAGCGTCTGAAAATAGCTTTCATCGGGGATCCAAACCGATTTGAAAAACCGCTCATAGCCCTTGCGTTTTGGGGTTTCTAAAATTGCGCGTAGCGTTGCGCTGGTCAGGCACCACCATTGTGATCCCAAATGCAGGCGCAGATCTGGCGGTGGTTTCCGGCGCATCTTACAGGCTTTTTGAAACGCCACAGCCGCTTTGAACAAACGCCGTTGGCTCTTCCAGTTGAAGGGAAAAAACCAGTAAAATCGTTATTGTTCAAAGCCCCCACTTTGCCATGGAATTTTGTCAATCCAGACAGATTCAATAAAATCAGTGCGGGCGTTTTTTTTCAGAAATGCGATTAATTCCTCTGGTGGGCGCAACATCAGGCATGATTGAGAGGTCAGTAGAATATGCCCAAGCTCTGGTGATCTGCGCAGCAAAAGCGCTGCGGCAGCTTGGCTTGCTTTCACCAAGCCCCAACCGCCCCAAGCGGTTTTGTAGCGTGGAGCAAAGCTGATTAACCTATCGCTTTGAAACTGATCTTGAAACGCTTTGGCTGGCCGGCTGGGGGCGGCCTTATCTATATGAACCACAACCGGACATCCCGCATCGCGCCATAGGCGCGCGGTTTGGGCTGCGCGTTCAAAGGAAGAATGAATAAGCAGGATGATCCCCAATTGTGCCATAGCCCTGCTACGCCCATCCGCCTCTTGACATCACGCCAAGAGTTTCCAGCTGTGACCAGTTTTTGAAAGTGCCCGCGCTGGGAATAAAAAGCGAAGGGCTATTTGCCATTTGGTCTGTGTAGCGCCGATATTCGGCACTTTCCTGGTAATGTTCCGCATTGCAGAGCGCATCGTTGAGCTTTTCTTCAAGCGTGTTCAAGAATTTTACATGCAAGAGTGCGCCGCTTATTTTTTGCCCCCCTGATCGGTCATAGACCGCGTTCAAGCGTGACGGCAGCAGCGCATGCGTGCTGCTGGTATAGGCATAACCGCGCCGCCATTTGACCAAGGGAATTTTATTCAGGGCAGGGCTTTTATGAGGCAGATCGTTGAAGAAATGCCGTGCCCGCGGGCCGCCCTGAATCCAAAGGTTTTTATCACGATTATTTTGGGAGATTTGATAATTCCCTGCGTCAAAATATCGGCAGATATTCAACGGGTTTTGGCCAAGCTTATATTGCGCTTTTGCAACCGAGCCTTTGGGAAACAGATCCAGCAACAGGGCGGGAAAACTGCGTTGGCCTTGTTGGTCCAACCACGCGGTTAAGGCGCAAAGCGGGCGCGTGTTGAGATGGGGGTAGATCAAAAGCTCATCTGGATCCACAGTCAGGCACCAATGCCCATTCCCGAAGCGGTTCAATAAACCGTGCATCCAATCGATCCCGAAACGCGCAGCTTTATAGCTCTTTTTCGTTGACCAAAGCGAGACATCTTGTTGATTGGCCAAAAACCTGCGGCCCCCGTCTAGGCTGTTATTATCAACAATCAAAAAATGCCCTATACCAATTTTTCGGTAATAGTCTAAGAAATAGGGCAGTCGGATATATTCATCTTTTACAGTTGCAAAAAGCAAAATGTCTTGGGGTTTGATGGCGTTGCAGCGATTGCGGATCTGGGTAAGTTCTGCTGCCTTGCGATAGACGCGCATATTCAGCCAGCGGCGCTGCGCTCGCAGCTGGAACAGACGCGCAAGCTTCATCTCAGCGGCTCATGCGCGGGCGCGCACTTGCAAAACCGCTTTGCGTTTGGTGCCCAGACGCAGAATGCGCGCTGCGGTTTTGTTTTCCCCCCGACTTCATCCCCAACCTCCGGCCGACATCAGCCCCAACTGCTGCAATTGTCGCCAGCTGCGCAGACGTGTCGAATAGGGGGTCCAGAGCGTTGGGTTCTTGATCAAACTGTCATAATAAGATTGATAAAGGCTGCTATTTGCAAAATGTTGCCCGCGGCTTTTTTCTTCATGGCTTTTCTCGATGATCTGCGGCAGGAATTTAGTGTGCAAAAGGATGCCAGAGGCGGCCATAGCGCCGGTATCGTTAAACGCTTTGTTTAGGCGCCGCGGCAGTAAACTATGCGTCGCGCTGTTATAGGCAAAAGATTTGTGCCATTTGACCAAGGGTATTTTGTTCAGGGTCGGGGCTTTTCGCGGTTGATCGGCAAAAAAGCTACGGGCTCTTGGGCCCCCTTGGACCCATAATGCGCGTAGCTTTTCTTGATAGGTGATGCTGTAATTGCCGCCGTCAAAATGGGTTAAGACTTTCAGTGGATCAAAGGCGTTGTTTGGCCAAACCCCGCCTAATCGACCGATGGGATAAAGCTCTAACATAAGCGCGCCGAACATGTTCATCTTACCGCGTTCGAGCCAGTCGGTCAGCGCAGAAAGTGGCCGATTGTGCCAATGCGGATAAACAAATAATTCATCTGCATCGAAGGTCAGGCACCAATGGCCATGCCCGTAGCGCCGCAACAGCGCATTTATCCAATCCATGCCAAAACGCGAAAACCGATAGCTGGCCGTGGTTTGCCAAAGCGATACATCTGTTTGTGCGCGCAACAGCTCAAGGCTGCCATCCGTACTGCCATTATCAACAATCAGGAAATGCCCAACACCAAGCGCGCGATAATGCTGCAGCACACTTGGCAGGCGTTGAAATTCATTGCGTAGAACCATCGCCCCCAAAATCATATCATCTGTGATGCGGTGGGTGCGTTGTGCTACCGGTTGCAACGATTTTGATTTTCGCATTGCACGCCATAGAAAATATTTTCGACGCCAGCGCAGGCGATAGGCTATCTTTGCCTGATAGAGCGCGTTGAGCGCGCGCGCGGTTGCCACATTGGCTGGTAAATTAGCCAATCGCGCAAGCTGGATACGGCTATTGGGCATATCCGCCCCCTTGCTGCCAGCGCTGGGCATCTCGAATGATCATATCCAAAGAAGATCGCTGCGCTGACCAGCCCAAAGCTTGGGCCACCCGCGTTACATCTGCTTGCAGCGATGCACAATCGCCGGGGCGTCGGGGCGCCGCACTTATCTTGAGTTTTTGCCCGGTGAGTTTTGAAACCGCCGAAATCACTTGCAGCACAGAATATCCTCGGCCGCTGCCCAGATTGAAAATCTGACTGGCCTTGCCGTGTAACAGCCATTGCACCCCGCACACATAGGCCTGCGCGATATCGCTGACATGGATGAAATCGCGCAAACATGTGCCATCTGGGGTTTGGTAATTGGTTCCAAAAACTTGAATATTTTTGTCTGCTTCGGCCGCCTGTAGAAGGCGTGGTATCAAATGCGTTTCAGGCATGTGGCATTCGCCCAGCCGGCCCGTCGGATCTGCACCGGCAACGTTGAAATATCGAAAGATCAGATATTTCAATGGCATAATATGTTGAAAATTTTGTAGAAGATGCTCAGCGGCGAGTTTACTGGCAGCATAGGCGTTGCTTGGATTGAGGGGGGCGTTTTCGGTCAGTGGCACGCGCGGCTGATCCCCATATACCGCGCAAGTTGAGGAGAAGATGATATTGTTGCACCCGTTGAGTTGCGCGGCCTGTAAAAGGTTTAAGCTGCCCATCACATTGGTGAGCCAATATTGTGCTGGCTGATGCTGGCTTTCAGAAATATCGCTAAGGGCGGCAAAATGGCAAATGGCTTGCGGTTGATATTGTTGAAAGGCGTTTTTGAGGCATGATGGAGAATTTATATCGCCGAACACAAAAGGTCCGAACTGCACCGCATCGCGCCAGCCGCTGCTCAGGTTGTCAAACGTAACGGGCGTGTATCCGACCGCTTTAAGCGCTTTGCACGCATGGGATCCAACATATCCCGCCCCACCGGTGACCAATATGTTTACCACAGCGTCGTCTGAGCCATGCGGGTTTCCTTTTATAGGTGGTGCGGCGCGTGTAAATTTTGCCCCATCTACCTGCTTTTTTGTTGTAAGCCTGGCAGAGATTTGTGCCGGGTCGAGACAGGGGTAGAGGTCAAAAAGGGTAAAATTGTGTCTTAATTTTGATCGTTTTTTGCTCTGTGCTCTCTTAATGCGTATTGAAAATATTGGGGAAGGACCTGCCTGGGCTTAAGCGGCAGGTGGTGGGCCGTTTGGAGGGCCTAAACGCCAGGCCTGCTCTGGACGCACGCGCTCTCAGTGATTCTTTGGGTTCTTTCTTGGTGATAAATCTTTGTGCTGCGGCCTGCAGATTTGGGGCGCAAAAAACAATTTTTGCGCGCGGGCTAAGCCTGATATTAACGCGATCTAGCCTTAATTAAGCCATTTTCCCTCGATAGGGGCTGCTCGCATAGGCGGGAGGCACGTACCATGCATAGCGCCGTTAGGATGGGGCGCAGCAGCGCGCTACATCACGCAAAAAGGAACCGGTATGGCGCGTTTTGTAACCTCGAGAGCTGTTGAATGAGGGTTTGGCGGAACCTTGCAGGGCTTGGTTGCGCGGCCTATCAATTGTTTGATGCGGTGTTTCACGGCTCGGTGCGCAGCGTGCGCAAAAAGCACCGTTTGCCGGTCGTTTCATTGCTGATCGTGATTGCCCAATCGGTGATATTCACCATGGGCTTTATCGTGATGTTTCAAGTTCTGGGGGCCACGGGATCTGCCCTTCGCGGCGATTTTGTTATTTTTATCATGAGCGGTGTTTTTTTATTTATGACGCATATCGGTGCGATCACAGCAGTGGCTACAGCCGAGGGCCCTGCATCGCCAATGATGCAGCATGCTCCGATGAATACTGTGATCGCGGTTTCCTCGGCGGCATTGGGTTCTTTTTATATGCAGCTGCTCTCTATTATCGTTATTCTTGGATTTTATTACCTTGCCTTTACGCCTTTTGTGATCGAACAGCCGCTTGGCGCGTTCATGATGTTTGTGCTCGCGTGGTTTTCCGGATGCGCGATCGGTTTGGTGATTTATGCGTTAAAGCCTTGGGCTCCCGATATGGTCATGTTGGTGCAAACCGTATTTCAACGCCTGAATATGGTTGCATCGGGTAAGATGTTTGTCGCCAATAGTTTGCCGGGATCGGTTTTGGTGATGTTTACCTGGAACCCGCTATTTCATGTGATTGATCAGGCCCGCGGCTTTGCATTTATCAACTATCAGCCCCGCAACAGCGATCTTTTTTACCCCTTATATTTTTCTTTAGGCTTGCTGATGCTTGGCTTCATACGCGAATATTATACCCGACAGAGGCGTCTTCGAGCTGGCTAGCAAAGATTTAGTGCTATTTTTGCGTTTAATTTGTACGAAAAAGTCAATTAAATCAAAATTTTATTTAAATTTAAGCATTCTTGGCCTTGTGAAAGCTTGCAGGTCGCAAACCCCCTGCCTATATACACACGGCGCAGATTTGCGCATTTACGCAAACATTTAATACGCCGCGCCAAAGCCGCATGGGTTGACGTTGGTTGTATCGCCTGAATTGAAGAGGGATCAAATTTATGGCCAAAGTTATCGGAATTGATCTTGGAACGACCAACAGCTGTATTTCAATTATGGACGGGGCGCAGCCTCGGGTGATTGAAAACGCTGAAGGCGCACGCACCACACCGTCAATTGTTGCCTTTACAGATGCCGAACGTTTAGTTGGCCAGCCCGCCAAGCGCCAAGCCGTTACGAACCCTGAAAACACCATTTTTGGTGTGAAACGGTTGATTGGGCGGCGTAATGATGACGCAGATTTGGCAAAAGATAAAAAGAACCTGCCCTTTGCGGTGGTGGATGGTGGCAATGGCGATGCCTGGGTAAAAGCCCAAGACGAGACCTATAGCCCGAGCCAGATTTCCGCCTTTATTTTGCAAAAGATGAAGGAAACAGCAGAAGCTTATCTGGGCGAGGATGTGACGCAAGCCGTGATCACAGTGCCTGCCTATTTCAATGACGCGCAGCGCCAGGCCACAAAAGACGCTGGAAAAATTGCCGGTTTGGAAGTGCTGCGGATTATCAACGAACCCACAGCGGCCGCGTTGGCCTATGGTTTGGATAAAAAAGAAACCAAAATTATTGCGGTGTATGATCTTGGCGGTGGTACATTCGATGTGACCATTCTTGAAATCGATGATGGCTTGTTCGAAGTGAAATCTACCAATGGCGATACGTTTTTGGGTGGTGAAGATTTCGACATGCGCATCGTGAATTATCTTGCGGATGAGTTCAAAAAAGAAAACGGCGTTGATCTTTCAAAAGATAAGATGGCGCTACAGCGGCTGAAAGAAGCGGCCGAGAAGGCCAAGATTGAACTGTCATCGGCCACGCAAACCGAAATCAACCAACCGTTTATTTCGATGGATGCCAGCACTGGTCAGCCATTGCACATGGTGATGAAACTCACGCGTGCGAAATTGGAAAGCCTTGTGGGCGATTTGATCAAAGCCTCTATGAAACCTTGTCAGGCGGCTTTGAAAGATGCCGGGCTGAGCACCAGCGATATTGATGAAGTGGTCTTGGTCGGCGGTATGACCCGCATGCCCAAGGTGCATGAAGAAGTCAGCAAGTTCTTTGGCAAAGAGCCGCATAAAGGGGTGAACCCGGATGAAGTTGTGGCGATGGGTGCGGCGATCCAAGCTGGCGTTTTGCAGGGCGATGTAAAAGATGTTGTTCTACTGGATGTGACGCCTTTGTCTTTGGGTATCGAAACCTTGGGCGGGGTGTTCACGCGGTTGATCGACCGCAACACAACAATCCCCACCAAGAAATCGCAGGTGTTCTCAACCGCGGAAGACAATCAGGGTGCTGTGACCATTCGGGTTTTCCAAGGCGAGCGTGAAATGGCGCAGGATAACAAAATTCTGGGCGAATTTAACCTTGAAAATATTCCTCCGGCCCCGCGCGGTATGCCGCAGATTGAGGTAACCTTTGACATTGACGCCAACGGGATTGTGTCGGTGGCGGCGAAAGATAAAGGCACCGGTAAAGAGCAAACCATTACCATCCAAGCCTCGGGTGGATTGTCGGATGAAGACATCGATAATATGGTGCGCGAAGCGGAAGAAAACGCCGAGTCAGACAAAGAGCGCCGCGAGCTGATTGAAGCTAAAAACCAAGCGGAAAGCATGATCCATTCCACAGAGAAGTCGATGGAAGAGCATGCTGACAAGGTCGATCCAACAACAATCGAAGCGATCGAGTTGGCGATTGTGGCGTTGAAGGATGATCTTGAAACCGATAATGCCGCAAAAATTAAATCTGGCGTTCAAAACGTAACGGAAGCCGCCATGAAACTGGGCGAGGCGATTTATAAGGCCAGCCAAGAAGAGGGTGGTGACGCTGAGCCATCTGCGGCGGATATGGGTGAAGGCGAAGATGATATCGTCGACGCGGATTTCGAAGATCTGGATGATCGCAACCGCTCTTAAACTGAGGCATTGAACCTTGCAAACCGGCCCTCGTAATTGAAGGCCGGTTTTGTGCTTCAAAAAGGAAAGATGGTGCATGTCAAAACGTGATTATTACGAAGTGCTCGGGCTTTCTAAAGGGGCCTCTGCGGATGAAATTAAAAAAGGCTATCGTAGCAAAGCCAAAGAGCTTCATCCTGATCGCAATACCTCTGACCCCAGCGCAGAATCAAAGTTTAAAGAGGCCAATGAGGCCTATGATGTGTTAAAGGACCCCGAACGCAAAGCGGCGTATGATCGCTTTGGCCATGCGGCTTTTGAAGGTGGCATGGGCGGCGGCGGTGGCCAGCGCCAAGGCGATTTTTCAAGCGCATTTTCGGATGTATTCGATGATTTATTTGGTGATTTCATGGGAGGTGGGCAGCGCGGTGGCGGACGGTCTCGGGCGTCTCGTGGATCAGATCTGCGCTATAATTTAGAAATCTCTTTGGAAGATGCCTATTCTGGATTGCAAAAATCCATCAATGTGCCCACCTCTGTGCAATGTAGCCCCTGTAACGGCAGCGGTGCCGCCGGAGGGTCAGAACCCAGCACCTGCCCAACCTGTTCGGGAATGGGCAAAGTGCGCGCCTCGCAGGGCTTCTTTACGGTTGAGCGTACTTGCCCCAGCTGTTCCGGTATGGGCCAGGTGATCAGCAATCCCTGCTCAAGCTGCGGGGGCCAAGGGCGTTCCAATAAAGACCGATCGCTCAGCGTGAATGTGCCAGCGGGCGTGGAAACGGGCACGCGCATTCGTCTGTCCAATGAGGGGGAGGCTGGGCTGCGCGGCGGGCCGGCTGGTGATCTTTATATCTTTATTGAAGTGCGCGAGCATAAAATATTCCAACGCGACGGGAACAGTTTGTTCTGCCGAATTCCCGTATCAATGTCGGGTGCTGCGCTGGGCGGCGATATAGAAGTGCCCACGATGGATGGTGGTCGCAGCCGCGTAAAAATTCCAGCTGGCAGCCAATCTGGCCGTCAAATGCGGTTGCGCGGCAAAGGAATGCCCGCGATAAAATCAGCGCAAAAAGGCGATATGTTTATCGAGATAGCCGTGGAAACACCGGTGAATCTAACCTCAAAACAGCGCGAGTTACTGCGTGAATTTGAAGCGCTTTCGGAAGATAACAATCCTGAAAGCAAAAGTTTCTTTTCATCTGTAAAATCATTCTGGGATACGATGAAGGGTTAGCAGGTCGCTGTTAAGGCTTTTTTAACCATGGCCCCCTCAGCATAGGCTATGGCACTTTCCAAGAGTTCATCACCAAAGCAGATATCCCTGTTTCCCTCTGAGGCTGTGGGATTATCGGCGGCCCCGGCCAAGCCGCTACCCTCTTATTTGAAAGACCACCGCAAACGCCTGCGCGAACGCTTTGACCGCGCAGGCCTGGCGGCGATGCCGGATTATGAATTGCTCGAACTGGTCTTGTTTCGCGCGCTGCGCCGCCAAGATGTGAAACCTCTGGCGCGCTGTTTATTAGAGCGGTTTCACGGTTTTAACGGGGTGATTTCTGCTCCGATTGATCAGCTCTTATCGGTGCCGGGTATCGGGGGCGCCGTGGTAACCGAGTTGAAAATCGTTGAGGCGGCTGCCCATCGTTTATCGCAGACGCGCATTTTGGGTAGGCAAATCCTTTCCAGTTGGGATCGGTTATTAGAGCATTGTCAAATCACCATTGCCCACCGCGCCTTAGAGGGGTTTTGGGTCCTGTTTCTTGATCGTAAGAACGTTTTGATCGTGCAAGAGCAGCAGAGTGAAGGCACGGTTGATCATGTGCCGGTTTACCAGCGTGAGATTTTGAAACGCGCGCTACAGCTCAATGCATCCGCGCTAATTCTGGTGCATAACCACCCCTCTGGAAATCCGCAGCCATCGCCTCAGGATAGAACTCTGACCGCGCAGATCGTGGCGGCGGCCGATGCAGTGGGCATTTGCATTCACGATCATTTGATCATTGGCCGCGGAGACAGTTTCAGTTTTCGATCAGAAGGGTTGCTTTAGATCTCTCAAGACAGGGCCCGCAGAGATCGCGTTTGCATGGTTATTGCAGCACGTTGACGAATAACACCACAAGTCCCAAGACCGCTGCGCCGATCAAGCAAATACAAAACATAATGGCCAATGTATATTTTAAGGCCTTCGCAACTGCGTCTGATCCTTCAGGGGCATCCATTTCGCAAACCACCTACCAATTGCCTATATTCACAGAAGACGCCTACAACCTTTATGGCCTGTTTTAAAGCCTAAACACCAATTGAATCGATTAAATTGATATTAATAAGCGGGTATCTTAAGGCTATGAGCGCGGCGACGCGTGCCGGGGCGCCCGCTGCGGCGCTAAATATCGCAGACTGTATGCTACAACTGGCCGTATGCCCTGCGATCCAGCCCGCCGGTTAACACGGAAGCGCTGCGCCGAGCATGCATCGGTTTTTGGCCCTGTCAGAGCAGCGCTTTGCCCCGATACCTTGCTTTAAAAGGCTAGAAACGCCCAATTTAATCAAAACTAAGCGCTTTGCGTGCCAAGAGCGTGATCTTGCACCTATACAAAGCGGGTCAAACCGCTTAGGCACGCGGTTTGCGGAGATCGAACCGCCCCTTAGCTTAGAAAAGAAGACGCACGTGAAAAAAGCCCTTGCAGATGCCCTGACACAACGCGGGTATGAGACATTGACACCGGTTCAAAAGGCCGTGACGGAAGCCGATTTGCATAATTCGGATCTTCTCGTTTCGGCACAAACCGGATCGGGCAAGACGGTTGGTTTTGGATTGGCTTTGGGCGAGACCTTGTTGGGTGCGCAAGATAATTTTGGCAACGCCGAGGCGCCGCTGGCGTTAATCATCGCCCCCACGCGGGAATTGGCCTTACAAGTGAAGCGCGAATTGGCCTGGTTATATGCGCCTGCCGGGGTTGTGATGGCGTCATGCGTTGGCGGCATGGATATGCGCGACGAACGCCGGGCTTTAGGACGCGGGGCGCATATTGTGGTCGCCACGCCGGGTCGGTTGCGCGATCATATTATGCGCGGCAGCATCGATTTATCGGCGGTACGTGGGGTGGTTTTAGACGAAGCCGATGAAATGTTAGATTTGGGATTTCGCGAGGATCTTGAATTTATTCTGGGCGAAGCCCCCGATGATCGCCGCACCCTTATGTTTTCTGCAACTGTGCCCAAAGCAATCGCCACTTTGGCGAAAAGCTATCAACGTGACGCGGTGCGGGTGACCACCGTTGCTGAAACCAAACAGCATAATGATATCAAATATCATGCGATGACGGTTGCCAATCATGATGCTGAAAACGCAATCATCAACATATTGCGCTTTTATGAAGCCCCCAATGCGATCGTGTTTTGCAACACGCGGGCCATGGTCAACCGCGTCACCACGCGGCTGTCCAACCGAAATTTTTCAGTCGTGGCGTTATCTGGTGAGTTGTCACAAGCCGAGCGGAGCCATGCATTGCAGGCGATGCGGGATGGCCGCGCGCGGGTCTGTGTTGCCACAGATGTGGCAGCGCGCGGGATTGATTTGCCGGGTTTGGATTTGGTGGTGCATGCGGAATTGCCCAACAATCATGAAACCTTGTTGCATCGGTCGGGGCGCACCGGGCGCGCCGGGCGAAAAGGCGAAAGCTGTTTGATCGTAACGGCCAAATTGCGACGCAAGGCGGAACGCATTTTACAAGGTGCGAAACTTGCAGCTGAATGGGGTGAGGCCCCCTCGGCTGAGGCGGTTCGCCAGCGTGATCAAGAGCGCTTGCTTGCCGATCAGATGTGGAACGATCCGATTGCCGCGGGTGAAGAAGAAATGGTTGATCGCTTGGCCGAAAAATTTGACCTTAAGCAGATCGCTGCGGCTTATCTACGTTTATATAATCAACGCGTCTCAGCCCCCGAAGAGCTTTCATCCCCAGGCGAATCTCGCGCTGCAAAACCTGCTGCATCCTTTGGCCCTTCAAAATGGTTTTCAATCAATCAGGGCCGCAATCAAGCTGCTGAAGTGCGCCGTCTTTTGCCCATTTTATGCAATGCGGGCGAGATCACGAAAGACGATATTGGCGCGATCCGCATTCAAAATGATGAAACTTTTGTAGAAATTTCACAACAGGCGGTCGCTGGTTTCACGCAGGCGCTGGGCGCTGACATGAAAATCGAAGGGGGGTTGGTTGTGTCTGCGCTTAACCACGTACCAGCGGCTGCAAAAGGGCCCAAACCTGCCTTCAAGCCGCCGCAGAAACCGGCCCGAGGCCGCAAGTCAGAGGCTGGCCCGTCCAAAAGCGATGCTCCAAAGCAAGACAGGCGAGCAGGCAAGCCCAAAGGGGTGCATAAGGGGCAGGCAGAGACAGCTCATCAGCCCTTTTCTGGCAAGCCGGATGACGCAACACCGCAAGCGACCGCTAAACCCGCGGTGCCAAGCGATGGGGCGCAAAAAAATGTTGTACAAAATCGGGGGGCGCAACCAAAATCGCGGGCAAAATCGGGCAGTAAACCCGGCGCGTTGAACGTCTCGCGCCGTTTCGAAAAACCGCGTTCGCCCTTAGAACGGGCCCGCGATGATGGGGCAGTTGTTGATCGCAAAGCCCGCGGTGCCAAGCCCGCTGGCAAACCCTCAGGCAAACCGGGTAATAAAACAGCTGGAAAAACCGTCGGTAAATCCTCTGGGCCCTATGATGCCAAGCGCGGGGGGGGGCCAGGCAAGCCCAAAGGCGGTAAAAATTTGGCACCTTCTGTGGGCAAGCCCAATAGCAAAAAGAATAAAGCGCGCCGCGCCGCGGCGCATGATGCCGGGCAGCCTCCCCGCCGGGCTAAATCCTAAAAGACAATGCAAAGCGCAGCTGGGCATTCGCTTTTGGGCGTAGTGCCGGCTTGGGTTGGCTTGGCTAAAATGTCTGGACCTATGTTTTTTAAAGAGGTTGAATTTGCCCGTTGTGCTGGCGCGCGGCCTTGCTACTTTTTTGCGGTTTTGGGTACATATTTGGATCGAGCCTTATCAAGGGGATGGCTGCCCGCCGATCAAAGCGCTTGGGCGGTTTGCTCTTCCCTGATATTCGGCGCTTTGCTCCAAACCTGTAAAACGGCTAGGGCAATTTCCTCTTTGATATCCGCGTAAATCGCAACCTCAAGCGGCTCTTGGCCATATGTGTTTGCAAGCGAAATCAAATCGCCGGTTTCCAATTCGCGGTGCACCATGCTGTAGGGCAGCCAACCCACGCCGATACCTTTTAGCGTTAGTTCTTTCATACCGCTGGAAAAAGCGGTTTCGCAAACCGGATCCTTGCTGTGATTTCGCGTGCCAAACAGGCGCTCGCCTGCGTTCAAAACCTCGCCAAAATAACTGTTATCCGGATATACGATTGCCGGCGTTGCGGGCGCTATTTCACCGCTATCTTTCACGGCATAGCGCAGCCTGCCACCTACAACGGGCACCAGATAATCTATCCCCCACAGGCCGCGGCGGATGGATGCATCAAAGGGCAATGGACCAGCATTTTTGGATTCATAGCAAAGCAACATATGCGTATCGCCGCGCAAAAACATTGTTACGCAATCGCGCAGGTTATCCGCCTGCAAGCGAAACTTAAGCGATGGAAAAACATGATTTGCGCGGAGCGCCATATCGGGAAAAGTGGAAAACACCGGTGCATGTTGTGCCGCAATCGACACGGTCGAGCTGGCGGGATTGAAATCGGCGATTTTGCTGCGTAAATCTTGCAATCGCAGCACCAAAGCCCGAATTTCCTTTTCGTTAGAGAAAAGGGCGGGGCTTATTTCAATTTTATTGGTTCCGCGTTGTAAAATGGCGATGCCCAGCCAATTTTCAAAGCCTCGAATACGCCGGGAAAAAGCGGGTTGGGTAATATTGCGCCGCGCTGCCGCGCGAGTCATGTTTTTTTCCTCTAAAAGTATCAAAACATCATCAAGCCATCGCAGATCCACAAGATCACCTCCTTTTGCTCAAACAATATGTATGAGCATCCGTAGAAAAAAGCATTATTTTTCTGTTTTGGTATTTGCAACGCTATGGATAGAAAATTTTCAATTTTAGGTTCTGTGTGTTCGAAGCTGCCCAAATTTTGGCTCGAAATAGCCCTTTGTCGACGGAAATGTCCCAAAGCTTGTGCAAAGATTTGTCTTTGGCTTTGGCGCGGTTTCCTAAAATACGCCTTGGCCATTTGCCAACTCCGCTTGAACCTTTGGACAGGCTAAGCGAGATATTGGGCGGGCCACGCTTATGGGTGAAACGGGATGATTGTACGGGCTTGTCATCTGGCGGCAATAAAACCCGCAAACTTGAGTTTTCGATGGCGGATGCGCAAGCGCAAGGCGCAGACACTATTGTGACCCATGGCACCATGCAATCAAATCATGCGTGCCAAACCGCGGCAGCCGCGGCCAAGCTTGGGCTGGGCTGCCACATCTTGCTTGAAGAGCGCTCGGGCGTGGTCAAGGATAGTTATGCGCTGAGTGGCAATGCACTTTTAAACCATTTGCACGGGGCGTGCGTGTCAAAATTTGAGCCTTCTGCTGATATAAGCGCTGAGATCGCCTGTTTGGCCAATCAACTGATCCAGGATGGGAAAACACCGTATATTATTCCGACGGGCGGATCTGATTGTGTGGGTGCTTTGGGCTATGTGAATTGCGCCAGAGAATTGGCCGAGCAAGCTGCTGATTTTGGTCTTGAAATCGATGCGTTGGTGCATGCCACAGATAGCGCAGGCACGCAGGCTGGCTTGCTGGTTGGATTGGCGGCCATTCAAAGCGATATTCATTTATTGGGCATCGGCGTGCGCGCAGCCCAAGACCAGCAAGAGCAATTGGTTTTCAACTTGGCACACCGCACTGCGCAGCATCTTGGCACCGGCGTCAAAATCGCCCGTAAAGATGTGCATGTAAATTGTGGCTATGTCGGCGCTGGGTATGGACTTCCCAGTGATGGCATGGTCAGATCGATTAAATTATTGGCGCAAACTGAAGGTCTTTTGTTCGACCCCGTATATTCGGGCAAAGGTTTGGATGGTTTGATCACGTTAGTTAAGCAGGGTTATTTCGCGGGAATGAACAACGTTATTTTCCTGCATACGGGTGGCACTGCTGCCCTATTTGGGTATCCAGAAATCTATGACCTTCCCGGATATTCACACTCAAAGACCATAAAGAACATAACCAACTAGGAGAAGAAAAACATGTCAATCAGAACATCACTTATAACAGCCTCATTGCTCAGCGCGATGAGTGTGCCGGCTTTCGCTGGTGAAGAAGTAAAAATCGGTGTGCCGTCTTGGACAGGGGCGCAGGCGATTGCCCATCTTTTGGGCGCCGTCGTTGAAATGCGTATTGGCGGTACGGTTGAATATGTACCGGGTAACAACGCCACGATTTTCCAGGGTATGGATCAGGGCAAAGGCGATATTGATGTGCATCCTGATGTATGGCTTCCCAACCAAGAAAGCTTCACAAAGAAATATGTTGATGGTGCCGGCTCTGTCACGCTGTCTTCCAACCCCTATGAGGGCAATCAAGGGTTCTGCGTCTCCAGCGCGTTCGCCGAAGCCAATAATATAACCGATATCGCCGATCTTGGCCGCCCCGATGTTGCGGCGTTGATGGATAGCGATGGCAATGGCAAGGGCGAGATGTGGATCGGTGCGCCGGGCTGGGCCTCGGCCAATGTGAATGAAGTGAAAACACGCGACTATGGGCTGCTTGATTTTATCGAGCCAATTCGCGCTGAAGAAAGCGTGAAAACCGCGCGCATCAAGGATTCGATCGCCAAGGGTGAAGGCTATGCGTTTTATTGCTATAAGCCGCATGCGGTGTGGTTCATGTTTGATGTGAAAATGTTAAGCGAGCCAACATATGATCCGGCCAAATACGTCATGGTACAGCCCTCGGACGATGCCGATTGGTATGAGAAATCCAGCGTTGCAACCAAAGATGCGCTGAAAAAGGTACAGATCGCTTGGTCAAATTCATTAGAGAGCCGCTCGCCAGCGATCGCTGAGTTTTTTGGCCGCTTCGCGTTAACCGCTGATGATGTGAGCAATTTTGCCTTTGAAATTAGTGGTAATGGCCGCGATCCGGCAGAGGTTGCCCGCGAGTGGGTAGAGGCGAACCCTGATCGCGTTGACGCATGGCTTGGTCTGTAAACGGCAGGCTTGAACATTAAGATGGATGGCTTCAATCGGATTGAAGCCATCCTTTATATTTAAACGGGCCGTGCGCCCTATTTGTGAAACGATGTCGTAGGATGAGCATGGATACGGTCATTGAAATCTCCAATGTCTGGAAAATTTTTGGAGAGCGGCCGCAAGATGCGTTGCGCGCGATACGCGAGAAAGGTCTCAGCAAAGCGCAGGTTCTCGCAGAGTATAACGCGGTTGTTGGGGTTGCAGATGTGAACCTTTCGGTAAATCGCGGCGAAATATTTTGTATTATGGGCTTGTCGGGCAGCGGAAAATCAACGCTGGTGCGCCATTTCAATCGGCTGTTAGAGCCCACCGATGGCCAAATTCTGATCGAAGGCACGGATGTGATGGGCCTTGGTGTGAAAGAGCTGCAACGGTTTCGAAACCAAAAGATTGGTATGGTGTTTCAGAATTTTGCCCTGATGCCGCACCGGTCGGTGCTGGATAATGTGGCGATGCCGCTGGAAATCCGAAATATCAGTAAGAATGATCGCATGCGGCAGGCGGCCGCAATTTTAGATATTGTCGAGTTGGGGGCTTGGGGCTCGAAATACGCGCATGAATTGTCAGGCGGTATGCAGCAGCGCGTCGGCCTTGCGCGCGCGCTTGCGGCGAATCCAGATGTGCTCTTGATGGATGAACCGTTCAGCGCCTTAGATCCGCTTATTCGCCGCCAATTGCAGGATGAGTTTATACACCTGTCAAAAACCTTAAAAAAGACCACCGTGTTTATCACGCATGATCTGGATGAAGCGGTGCGGATCGGCGATCGCATTGCGATCATGCGCGATGGTCGCTTGATCCAAACGGGCACCGCAGAAGAGATTGTGATGAATCCTGTTGATGACTATGTCGCCGATTTTGTCGCAGGGATTTCGAGGCTTAAAGTGGTGCATGCGCATGCGGTGATGCAGCCTATCGAGGCTTATGTGCAAAGCCATGGACCCTTGGATGCGCAGGCTCCGCATGTGCAAATGGACGAAACGTTAAGCACGTTGATCACGCTTGCGATTGATAATGACAGCCCGATCATTGTGGATTCTGGCGAAAAGGCAGTGGGTGTGATTTCTCGTACCGATCTCTTGCGCACCGTTGTTGAAGGAACCGAAATGTCATGAGTGAAACCGTGCAAAACCCCCTTGATCAACCGCAATCAGACGCTGCACTGGCCTTTGCAGCCGAGCGCCGAGAGGATATTCGAACCTTTGTGCGTACGCATCCTGATTATTACATCGCGCAATTTGATAGGATTGGCGAGAATGCAAATTTCACGCCTACGGCCAATCTTATGGCGGGTCTGTTTGGCCCGATATGGTTTGGTGCGCGGGGCCTATGGTCCTGGGCGCTGCCGTTTCTCATTTTGGAGACGCTGGCTTTTGTTCAAATCGCGCGGGGTCTTTTTGGCGATCTTGCGGCGGATGCGTTTGTGCGCATCGCCTCGATCGAGGGCACGCTGGAACTGCGCCGCAAGCAGTTGGCCGCGGCCATTGAGGCAGGCTCGGAAAAAGTGGCGGTGTATCAAAGGACGGTGGATTCTCTTGAAGCTGCGATTGGCGATATTCGCGCTGAGGCCGTGGCCTTGTCTGAGCAGGGGGCGACGATTGCCTTGCTGGGGCTTGGGTTGTTATTGGTGACAAAGGCTGTGCAGTTAACCGTTGCAAATTGGGCCTTAGAGGCGCGGTTTTCCGATTGGGTCTCAGATCGAAGCATGCGCTCTGGCCTACCTGTGTCGCAAATTCTGTTCAGCGCGGCTTTTGTGGTGGCGATCATCACTGCGGCGATGCTGCATTACAGTTTGCCCGGCAGGTTTGGGTTTTTAAGCGATTTCCCAACCGATCCAGAATACCGCCTTTCGAGCATTGCGGGGGTTGAGGCATTCTTTGCCTTTTGCGTAGCCAATGGCGATGTTGTATTTGATTTCATTACCTATGGCATTCGGTTGATCTTGGATGCGCTTGAGCTGATCTTCGTGAAAACCCCTTGGATCGTGATTGCCGCGATCATCGTTGTTCTTACATGGTTGACGGCGGGTATCCGCACGGCGGTTTGGTCGGGAGCCTTCCTATCTTATATGGGGCTGTTGGGATTTTGGGAAAAAGCCATGACAACCTTGGCCTTATTGGGAACGGCGGCCTGTTTGTCGATTGCAATTGGCATTCCTCTGGGGATGTTTTGCGCCCGCCGTCGCCGCTTCTATGCCTTTATCCAACCGATTATGGATTTCATGCAAACGATGCCGGCCTTCGTGTTTATGATTCCCGTCATTGCCTTTTTTGGCACTGGCAAGCCCGCCGCCGTGGTCACAACGATGATTTTTGGGGGAACGCCGGTCGTGCGCCTGACCGTTTTGGGCTTGCGCGGCGTGCCCGATAGCGTGCGCGAAGCGGCGATTTCTTTCGGTGCGAATAAATGGTATTTGCTCACGCGCGTGGATTTACCGCTTGCCAGCCCGTCGATACGCGCAGGAATTAATCAAACGATCATGCTTTCTCTGGCGATGGTGGTGGTGGCTTCGCTGATTGGTGCAAAAGGTTTGGGCGAAGACGTGCTTGAAGCCTTGCAATATGCCAATGTGGGCCAAGGTATTTTGGCAGGGTTTGCGATTTTATTTTGCGCCATGATTTTAGACCGTATCGTGCAAGGGCAGCGCAAGTGATCCCACTGGTTCTGGTCCATGGCTTTATGGGTGGGGGCGCGCAATGGGCCGGGCAAAAAGCGGCCTTGTCGCAAGATTATGAGGTTATTGCGCTGGATCTTCCTGGTTTTGGCGAGAATGCGCATTTGCCTGTTTTGGATCGTATTGAGGGGTTTGCCGATTGGGCCATCGCCGAGCTGCATCGGTTAAATCTGCCCCGCTATCATCTTTTGGGGCATTCGATGGGGGGGATGGTGGTGCAGGAAATGCTGCGCCGCGACGCCCAGCGGATTGAAAGCCTTGTGCTGTATAGCACCGGCAGTGTGGGCATTTTACCGGGGCGCTTTGAAACCATTTCCACCAGCAAGGCGCGCGCCGCGCAAGAGGGCGCCGCCGCCACCGCCCGCCGTATTTCTGCCACGTGGTTTTTGCAGCGCGCCGCAGCTGAGGGCTATGAACCCTGTGCGCAGATCGCGGAAAAAAGCTCGCTCGCGGCGATTCAAGCGGGCCTGACGGCGATGGAAGCTTGGACGGGCGCGGCGTTGTTGCAAGAGATTGATCTGCGCACCTTGGTTCTCTGGGGAGATCAAGATCGCACCTATTCTTGGCAGCAAACGCATTTGCTTTGGAGCTCGATATCGCAGGCAGAGCTGGCCGTGGTGCCGGGATGTGCGCATGCTGTGCATCTGGAAAAGCCCGACTTGTTCAACAGTTTACTGCGTGATTTCTTGAGCAATAATGCAAAGCGCGGTGCTTGAAAGCCGGCGTTTCTATTACTTGGGTGGTTTTGCCAAAGATCGGTTAGAATTCATCAGAAGATAAGCGCCGCCCGCCTCTGCAACTGGTTACGCGATGCCGCATACTTTCCCGCCGTTTGGGTTATGCCTTACCTCATGTGCTGCAAAAACTCTTATAGAAGCGTTTGCTTTGCCTCAGGTGCTTTCAGAGCAGTTGTATCAGTGATTCACAAAACCATGGCGGTCTATAAGAAAGCGATCCGACAGCGGCAAACTGGCGCCACCAAGGGCTCTTGCATCGCTGCCAATGGTGCCTGCTCGGGCTGTGGGCAGGTCGATCCCGGGCGCAACAACGCCTTGGAGCTTTGCATTGACGCCAGCCACGATCCGCGCGCGAATATCCTCTGGTAACCACCCTTCGACCATCACGCATTCGAAATCTATGATACAAGAGGCGGCGATAATCCCTTCAACCAATGCCGATACGGTTGCAGTGATCCATGTGTCGACCAGCGCCGGATCAATATCCCAATTCTGGGTGTTTTCCCAAATTGTTTCCGCTATGCCGCCCGCTTCAATTACGGCCTGTTCTAAACGTACAAGCGAGGCAAGATCCATCAACGAGATTGTTGTGCCATTGCTTTTGCGGATCGGCAACGGGCCCATTGCAGCGGCATTTCCAGTTTTGCCTGTATAAAGCGAATCGTCCAAAACCAGACCGCCGCCAATGAAAAAGCCAATGAAAAAATATAAAAAATCACGCGGGCGGTCTTGAGCGCCAAAAACCAGCTCTGCACCGCAGGCTGCGGAGGCATCGTTTTGAAGATAGATTGGAAAATCCCATTTCTGTGAAATTTTTTCGGCAATATCTTCGGTTTTCCAATCTTCCATATCTTTGGGGTCAAGGCCCAATGCTTTCGCCCATTCCCAGAGGCGAAATGGAATGGCAATGCCAAGCCCCGCGACGCGATCGCGCTCTTCATTGGTGAGGTTGTTAAGTAACCTTTCGATTGCCATATGCGTGAATTCGATCACAGCAGCGGGTGAGGGATAACTGTGCCGCTTGTTGATCCGCGCGCGGATCGCGCCGGTAAAATCAGTGATAACCAAATCCAAACTGCGCCGCCCGACTTTGAGCCCCAGAAAAAATGCGCCTTCTTTATTCAGTGACATTGGCACAGAGGGCTGGCCAATTTTGCCTCGAATCGGTGTTTCTTTTTGTAATAATTTATCGGCTTCAAGCGCGCGGGTGATCACCGAAACGGTTTGCGCAGATAAACCCGTAGCGCGGGCGATCTCGGCTTTCGCCATCGGGCCGTTTTGTCGGATCAATGTCAGCACAAGACGCTCATTATAAGCGCGCACTTTGGTTTGATTCGATCCGCGGGCATAGTGGTTATTGCCGCTATAAGTCGATGTTAAATCGGCCGTTTTCATTTTTCTTAAGCAACCAATCCCTTTATCTCTATATATTATTCTTAAAGCTTTGTTTCTCGAACTGCAATTTTTAAACTTAAATAAGAGTGATTTAATTATTGACAGTCCGTCAGAATCATTGTCCTTTTACATCAGATTGGAAGGTCTGATCTGTCGGTCTTATGGAGTGAATCATTCATATGGGGTGATCCATGGGGTCTGATAATATTTTTGGGAGAAAAGTATGAAACACACATTGAACAAAGCGCTTAAAACCGCGTGTGCCGCCTCTGCATTAGCCTTGGCCTCTAGCGTCGCCTTTGCAGGCGGGCATGGTATTTCGGCTTGCCTGATCACCAAAACGGATACGAACCCGTTTTTTGTGAAGATGAAAGAAGGTGCCACCGCAAAAGCCGAAGAGCTTGGCATTACTTTAAAATCCTATGCCGGTAAAATTGATGGGGATCACCAAAGCCAAGTGGCGGCGATTGAAACCTGTATCGCTGATGGCGCAAAAGGTATTTTGATCACAGCCTCGGACACCAAAGCCATCGTGGGCCCCGTGGCGCAGGCGCGTGACGCTGGTTTGCTGGTTATTGCGCTGGACACACCGCTTGAGCCGATGGATGCGGCGGATGCGACTTTTGCAACAGATAACTTCCTAGCCGGTGAATTGATCGGCAAATGGGCCGCTGCGGCTTTAGGTGCTGATGCGGCAAATGCCAAAATCGGTATGTTGGACCTGGCTGTGAGCCAGCCTTCTGTTGGCGTTTTGCGCGATCAAGGTTTCTTGCAAGGTTTCGGAATCGATTTGGGTGACCCCAATAAATGGGGGGATGAAACTGATAGCCGGATCGTTGGCAATGATGTAACAGCCGGCAATGAAGAAGGTGGCCGCAAAGCCATGGAAAACCTATTGGCAAAAGATCCGATGATCAATGTTGTCTATACGATCAACGAACCAGCCGCATCCGGTGCCTATGAGGCGCTAAAAGCGATTGGCCGTGAAAACGATGTTTTGATCGTGTCTGTCGATGGCGGTTGCCCGGGTATTGCGGATGTTAAAGCCGGTGTCATTGGCGCCACCTCGCAGCAATATCCATTGTTGATGGCCTCATTGGGTGTTGAAGCGATTAAACAATGGGCCGATGATGGATCCAAGCCCTCTCCGACTCCGGGTAAGAACTTTTTTGATACCGGGGTATCTTTGGTGACCGATAAGCCTGCTGCCGGTGTTGATTCGATCGACACGGCTAAGGGCACAGATCTGTGCTGGGGATAAGATCGCTAGAAACATCAAAGCTGGATCTTTAGCGATATCTTTGTAAACTTTGCCATGGGCGGTGCGTGCATCGTCCATGGCTTAATAAAATTATGCCATAACCAAAATGGCAATTCGGGGGCAAAGCGGTGTCAATCAGCGAAGAAAAAGGCCTTGGGCTAGATCCCACTGCAGAGGAAGTTTCGGCGTTTATCGAAGAAGAAACGTTGTCTGATAGGGTTCGCTTATGGCTGAGGCAAACGCCGGCTGCGGTTCCATTGGTGGTTTTGCTCTGTTCTCTGGCAATCTTTGGGTTACTGCTTGGTGGTAAGTTCTTTTCCCCTTTCGCGCTGACATTGATTTTACAACAGGTTGCGATTGTTGGCATCGTTGCGCTTGCCCAATCTTTGGTGATTTTGACCGCTGGTATTGATCTTTCTGTTGGCGCGATCATGGTTTTTTCATCGGTGATCATGGGGCAATTTACGTTTCGCTACGGGTTACCGCCGGAAATCTCTCTGATTTGTGGCTTGGCGGCGGGCACGTTAATGGGGGCGATCAACGGCGTGTTGGTGGCAATCATGCGTTTGCCTCCCTTTATCGTAACCTTGGGCACATGGCAGATTTTTCTAGCGTCGAATTTCATTTATTCCGCCAATGAAACGATCCGCGGCGCTGATATTGCCGAACGCGCGCCGATTTTCCAATTCATGGGCAACAAGTTTAAAATTTATGGCGCGGTATTTACCTATGGCGTGATTTTGATGATCGTGCTGGCGATCATTTTGGCCTATGTGCTGCGCCATACGGCTTGGGGGCGGCATGTTTATGCTGTGGGAGATGATCCGGATGCTGCGGAATTGTCAGGTGTTCGAACCAAACGGGTTTTGATCTCTGTCTATATGCTGTCGGGGTTTATTTGCGCCACGGCCGGGTGGGTCTTGGTGGGGCGGATCGGTTCTGTCTCTCCAACATCGGGTCAGTTCGCGAATATTGAGGCGATCACCGCGGTGGTGATCGGGGGTATTTCCTTGTTCGGGGGAAGAGGTTCGATTTTAGGCGCGCTTTGCGGCGCCTTGATTGTTGGCGTCTTTTCCTTAGGGCTCAGAATGATTGGTACGGATCCGCAATGGACCTATTTGTTGATTGGATTGTTGATCATCGTGGCGGTTGCGCTTGATCAATGGATCAGAAAGGTGGCGGTCTGATGGAACCAATTTTATATGCGCGCAACGCTGTAAAGCGATATGGTCGGGTGGTTGCGCTGGATCATTGCGATTTTGATTTATATCCGGGTGAGGTTTTGGGCGTTATCGGGGATAATGGCGCGGGAAAATCCACGCTGATCAAAGCGTTGTCTGGCGCCATTCAACTAGACACGGGTGACATCCATTTTGAAACCAAAAAGATGCATTTCAGCAACCCGCTTGAGGCGCGTTCTGCGGGCATTGAAACGGTCTATCAAAACCTGGCCTTATCGCCTGCATTGTCAATTTCAGATAATATGTTTTTAGGCCGTGAAATTCGCAGAAAAGGCTTGATGGGCAAGCTTTTTTGCAAGCTTGACCACGCCGAAATGGAGCGGCAATCCAAGCAAATGCTTGCGGATTTAGGCCTGTTGACGATCCAAAATATTGGTCAGACGGTTGAAACCCTGTCGGGCGGGCAGCGCCAGGGCATCGCCGTGGCGCGCGCCACCGCCTTTGGATCGCGGGTGATTATCATGGATGAGCCTACCGCGGCGCTTGGGGTCAAAGAATCCCGTCGGGTGCTTGATTTGATTAAGGATGTGCGCGAACGCGGCATATCGATTGTTTTGATTTCGCATAATATGCCGCATGTGTTTGAAGTGGCTGATCGCATCCATATCCACCGATTGGGCAAGCGCCTCTGCGTTATTGATCCCAAAGAATATGAAATGTCAGAAGCTGTGGCGATGATGACCGGGGCGATGAAGCCAAAAGACTCGGGCGATGTTGCTGAGTGACGAAACGTTCACCCTTTTCAGGCGCAAGCTTGAAACCTTAACCTCGGCAGACCGTAAGATTATCGCCATTTCTGGGCCACCGGGCTCTGGCAAGTCAACGTTTGCCGATGCGCTCTGCGCGCGGTTCAACCAAGAGCGCGATGCGCAATGTCAAATCATCCCGATGGATGGCTGGCATTACAATAACGCGGTGCTCAGCGCATTGGGGCTGCAGGCGCGCAAAGGCGCCCCCGCCAGCTTCAACATAGAGGGGTTAACCAATCTTCTGAGCCGTGTGAAAGAGGCTAGCAGCGATATCGCGGTACCGCTTTTTGACCGCGATTTGGATCTCTCGCTTGCCTCAGCGCGAATTATTTCACGCAAAACTGAAATCATTTTGGTTGAGGGCAATTATCTGCTGTTGGATCAGCCCGGTTGGCAAGATTTACGCCCTTGTTTTGATCTTACTGCGATGCTTGACGTACCCATGGATATTCTTAAACAGCGCCTGCTGGCGCGGTGGGGGAACCTATCAAAAGAAGCGGCGCAAGAAAAGGTAACGGCCAATGACCTGCCAAATGCACGATTGGTGTTAGACAATTCCGTATCTGCCGATCTAATAGTGGGAAACTCTTTTGAAGCCGAGCTGCGCCTCTAAACAATCTGGACTCTTGGCCCGATCAGGTTAATTTTCCGAAACGGGCTTGCTTTGCATTTTGCTTGCGGTTTCCCGTTGCGCGCGCTTGCACACCAGCGGTGGAAGGCCCCGATCCAAAAGCTGTAAGTCTTCCCAGACCATTTCCCCCATATCTTCAAAACATTGCTGCAAGGCGCCGGCGCGATGCGCAGATTTTAAAAACCCGGGAAGCTGACGCACGGGATGATCTGCGGGCATAGGTTCAAGCGGCCATACATCGCTTGCGGCGGTGATATGACCCTTTTCAACCGCGTTGATCAGCGCAGGGAAATCAATCACTTCGGCGCGGCTGAGCAAAACCAAACTGCTGCCTTGGGGCATGCGCGCGATAAGGTCGGCGTTTATAAAATGTTGGTTCTCAGTCGTGACCGCAGCTAACACAAAGATCATATCTGAGCTGTCGAAGATATCTTCTAAAGAGCTGGGCGTGCCGATCCCCGATAAGAAAGAGTTGGGAAGCCAAGGATCGTATATTTTTATCTGTGGTTTGAAACCGGCCAAAATTGTCGCCAAAGCCTTGCCCAGATCCCCAAATCCGATCATGCCAACCCTGCTGTTGAACAACAGTTTTGCTTGCGGATTGCCTTCGAGCCCCCATTTTTCGGTGCCGTTCTCAAAGGCTTGATGCGCGGCGGTAATTTGTCGGCTGAGGTCGAGCGCAAGGCCAAGGGCCAATTCGGCAACAGGCTGCGCGAAAACCGCACCCGTAGTGACAACATGAATCCCGCGCTCAAATAGCGTGTCATAGGGCATGTTATCCATCAAATTTGATTCAACGTTGAAAATGCATTTCAGCTGTTTCAGCTGCTCGAGCAGAAGATGGTCAAGCGGGGGTTGGCCGATGATATAACGGACCTGCGCGAGCACTTGTGGCGAAAGGTTTGCAATCTCATCTTCAGAAACCTCGATCACCTCATAGCTATCGCGCAGTTGTGCAAGGCGCTTTGCCGTAAAGATCAGCTCTAAAGACCGTGGATGCGGTGCGGAAAGGATGGTTGGTTTCATATCTGTTAATGTCCTTTTGCAAACGGCGGGCTTAAGAGGAATAAAACTCTATATATCTTAACTAATCAAATGCTTATCTCCTTGATTGGTCGATAAAAGAGCCAGTTTGATCTGCGGGCGCCAACGGGTTTCGGGTTCTTCTTGAAATTACTTATACTGGCAGCATGGCGGGCAAAGCTGGTCAGCCCTGATGATCTTACGGAACGGCTCCTTACGCGTCTATCGTAACTGTCATTCTATCGCCGCAGAGGACTATTGCACGCTCGCGCGCCAATATGGCTGATAAGATCTTATCACGCGCTGCCTGCTGAAAAAATAAGTTGGCCCCAGCGCGTTGGATTTTGATTTTTGGGGGCCGAAAAAGCCCAAGCCGGTACTGGTGGCCGTGGGTTTCACTGCTGTCTTGTGCTCTATTTAGATTTGGCTGACTTTGCCAGTTCCGGATGATGATAGGCCTCTGGATAGGGCCTTGGCTGGCGGGGGCCAAGCGGGATAACGCCATTCCATGAGCGCCCGAAATAGCCTTGCAGGCAATGCGTCAAAGATCCGCTTTCTGCCACTCCTGGCAGCGCATAAACGCGGCAGAGCCATCGCCACAGATCTGGGTAATGGAATATTTTCGCACCATTCAGCTTCATGCGAAGATAATAGACGGGGTCGTGGCGATATAGGGTTGGGAATAGCTTTAAATCAGCTTCGGTAAACGCCTCACCGGTCAGGTAGGCGCGGCCATCCTGCAACAGCGCGTTTAACTCTTCCAGCATATTGAAATATTTATGAAAGGCCGCCTCATAGACCGATTGATCAGAGGAGAAACCTGCCTTGTAAGCGCCATTATTGACCGCGTCGTAAATACGGCCATTCAGCGCGTCAATTTGGGATCTTAAGCCTTGATCGGCAGGGTAGAGATCGATGCGCTCTGCATCGGCAAGGCCACTGCCCAGCGCGGCTGCGTTCTGGCCCATCATTCTTACAATCTCGGCGCTTTCGTTCGAAACGATGCTTTGACTGTGCTTGTCATAAAGCACGGGTACAGAGCGTTCTTGTGATCCTTCTTTGGCATAGATATTTTTAAGAAGTCGAAAATTTTGCCCTGTCGCGGTTTCCTGTGTGCAATCTGGTAGCGTAGCTTGGCTGATCGAGGCAATCCGCTCTGGTGCGAATTGCCAGTGGTTTGGCCCCTCGGGGTCAGCCTCATCGGTGCGGTTTGGAAAGGCCACGTCAAGCGTGATGCTATGCTGCAGACCTAAGAGATTGCGCGCCAAAGTCACGCGATGGCTCCAGGGGCAATTCAACGCCACGTAAAGATGATAGCGGTGCGCTTCAGCGGGAAAGGCGGTACTGCCCAGCGCGCTTCGGAACTGGCTAACACCGCGCATAAATTCCCCCTTGGCGCGCCGAGCAGCCGCATTGGTTTGGGATTCTTCAACCGAGCGATCCGGGTTTTGCCTACGCATGTATAGATCCTTTTTATATGGTAACGCCGTCACGAGGCGGGGCGTTACAGGCTTTGGGCTTTCTTGATCAATGCCTGTCTTTCTTCGCTGCTGCTCAAATCGACCCCCCGCGCCAGCAGCCCCTCTTTCAGATCAGCATCAGACAAGGCTTCAATTGCCGTATCCGTCATATTCATAAAATTTATTTTTCGCCTAACTGCTGGGTTTGTTGGGCCAAAGAGATGACTGGCCTGAAAACCAAATTCAGCCGCATATTTAGACATAAAATATTGCAAGAATGTGTTGATACTCGGGCGAATGCGTGGGTCATAATTTATCTGCGCATCGCAGGCCTGCAAAGTTTCAATCATCAGTTTTGTCCAGCGTGCTGCGCCCTCTTTGGTCATCAGCTGGAAAGCATTATGCTGATGATGAAAGTTGAGCCTGAACTCAGCCCCGTGATAATGAAAGCCGCCACCCATCACATCAATCCACATCGCCGATTGGGTTCTGACATGGTGGGCTGCGTCGCCAACACGGGCGAAAACATCGCGAAACCAAGCCTCATCTTCATAGACGCGGCGGTAAAAATCATGGACGATGCGCAGAATACGCTTTTGGCCCATAACGGAAAATAATTGCCAAAATTGGATCGGTTTTGAACGATCTTCTGCGGCAACCAAAGAAATAATCTGCGGCATACGATGGGCTTGCGCGGGAAGCGTGTTTTGCGTGATGGCATAAGCGATATAGCTGCGCTGTATCGTTTCAGTCATGTAACCGGCGCTTGGGGAATAGTGCGTCATTGGGGTGTTTCTGTCTCTCTAGGTTCATCGGCAATCATAAAAGTAATTTTTTCAGTATATTAGCCGATTTCGTTCGAAATTTTAGAACCTATAGGGCTAAATATTATCCGATCCGTTTTTGTATCAATGGCAATATAAACTGGCAAGTTGTGCCAAATCTGCCATGTTCTTACATTAAGAATAAGGTGTTAAAAAACGGGCAGGGTGGTCTAAAAAGGAGAACAAAATGGGGCAAATGGAAGATTTGCGTCTGTTCACGGTGATTGTCGAAAATCACAGCATTTCAAAAGCAGCGGATCGGCTCAATATTGCAAAATCAGCGGTCAGCCGGCGATTACACCTTTTGGAAGACCGCTATTCAGCAAAGTTGATTGATCGTGCACCGGGGCGCTGGAACGTGACTGAAACGGGCCGCGAATTATACCAGAGGGCTTTGCGAGCGGTTCATGATTTTGAAGAAATCGAAACTGATTTCAGCAGCACGCATGCGGCTATATCTGGGCCGCTTTCGGTATCTTTGCCGCGGGAATTCGGGATCTCCTTTCTTAAAGAAGCTTTGATGGGCTTCATAGAGAAATACCCTGAAATTCAATTGACGGTCGATTTCGACGATCAACTGGTTGACCTTGAACGGGATAATTATGATTTTGCCATTCGTATCACACCCCAATTGAACCAAGCCCTTGTTGCCGAGAAAATTGGAATTATGCGGCATCATATTTGTGCTTCGGCTGCGTATTTGGCCAAATGGGGCAAGCCAAATAATCTGCAGGCTTTGCAAGAGCATCAGCTGCTTCATTTTGGCGCCGCTAAGCGCGGAAGATGGCCATTGATTTCTACGGCCACGCGCAAAACATATCCGATTGAGTTTACGCCAGCGTTGAACAGCAATAGCGGAGATTTTTTGTTGCATGTGGCGCTTCAAGGCCAGGGCATCGCCAATTTGCCCGATTTCATCTTGAAAGATAATTTGCAGACGGGCGCGCTTGTTCCGATTTTGCCCGCGTTTAGTATGCCAGAATTTTTTATCTATCTGATCCGTTCAGACAAGCGCCGGATGAACCGGCGCATGCGTTTATTTGCGCAGGAGATGACATTGGCCTGCCTTTGATCACTCTGGTATTTGGAAGCGCGCTTTGAAAGATGCGTTAAAAAATCTATGATCTGCGCCTTTGATGACAATCTGTATGTCTTGCAGCTTTGCTGATCCAGATGCCTCACCCTTAAATTCATTCAAAATGAACTGATATATCCCGTCTGAGGGCGAGTGTTATTTACCGGCGTCTAAAGTCAAACATCTGCCAGCAGGTACGTCAGTTGATCACAATATTATTTTTGGACACTTTGATCTGGTAGCCTTTGCCCGGAATATTTTGAATGAGATGCTGCGCGACAATCTGATTTCCGATATTGTCGCGCAGCCTTTTGATCCGCATCACGCCCGCGGCATCCTCACAATTGGCGGCATTTTTCCCCGAAACCAAAATTTCAACATCTAAGCCGGATAGAAAATCACCGTCTAATGTCGCTTCTAAAAGCACGCTTAACGTTTCCATGCTGCCTTTGGTTAAGTGCAGCCAATCGCCATTTATTTTTACCGAATTTTCGGCTCGGCTCAGCTCGATCCCATTCACCTGCAGTGCGCTGTTTTTCAGCGCAACGAATTGCTGCCGCAGATGTATGTTGGACATCAAAGAGCCAAAACTTATCACCATCATAGAAATTGTGATGATAACCAGCGTGAAAATAATGCTTGAATAGAGGCTGATCGAACTTTCAAAAAGGCTGCCCGATGAGGCTAAAACTTCCAGCAGTTTGATTTCTGTTTGGGTTGAAAAATCATTTTCCAAAAAAACCTTCTCAATATTTTCATTGAAAACGCGTGGATCTGGTACCGACCATATTATCAGGGCCAACGCGCTGATTATCAAAAGCAATATGATCGCGGCGCCCCAAAGGATAAGGGTTTGCGGCTTAATATTTAAGAAAGAACTCACCCAAATCATTTTTGAACTTCACTCCGTCAATTTCAGGATATTGTTTGACTATCTGCATCAATTTCCAACCGTTTTGCGCTAGCCTGTCCGACAGCTGCGTTTGATGCGGCCCTGAGCTACAGGTATCATTAATTTTTATCATCCCCAAATGCAGTTGAAGCGGGGCGGTTTTTTTGGCTTTATATAGGTAATAGCATTCGCCTGATGCAAGCGCTGCGGATCCACCTATACAGATCCAAAAAGCCAAAGCTGAGATAATCATTTTGGTCATAGCAAACATCCTTAGCGTGTAGGGTCTGCTAAAGTTGACCAAATTCGCCGCGTTATTCAATAACAAATGGCGGTTTTTGGATAACATGATCTTTTATTGTTTTCTGTCATCAATCAGAAACAAGATTGGAGATTATGATGAAAAATATATTGGGTGCGGCTTTGCTTGCAACGTTAAGTCCGGCGTTTTTGAGCGCTGAAAGCTATGCAACGGTTATTAAGATCAAGCCGAATTACCAGACAAAAACAATATCGGAACCGCAGCGCCGCTGTCAGAATGTGGAGGTGCCAATCTATGGAACCTCGCAAACCAGAGGCGCCAGCTCAAGCGATGTTTTGGGTGGTATGATTATCGGAGGTCTTCTGGGTGGAACCGTTTCTGGAAAAGACAGGGGCGCTGCAGCCGGCGCCGTGATCGGGGGCCTGATGGCGGCAGATCAGGGCCAGCAGACAAAGCGGGTTATCGTGGGGTATAGGTCAGAGCAGCAATGTAATCTCGTTCAGGTTAATACTGAGCAGTCGCATATAAAAAACTACCGCATTACCTATGAGTGGAACGGTATTCGCGGCAAAAGTTATACCTACAACAACTATCGTATCGGCGATCAAATTCCAATCAATGTGAGTATCAGCGCAAAGTGAGGGAGGGCTTATTGCTGGTAAAGCGGCGTGTTGCAAAGCTTGTAAATTTTATGAGGGGTTTTCTGGCAGCTATACTGAATTGTGCCGCCTAACGCCAAGCCCGCCACCTATCAAAAACATTGAAAAGCGTGGGGTGTATCGGCACCCCGCGCTTTTTCTTGCGTTGGAGGGTAAGAAGATGGATCAGATCTGTGAAACCCCCTACACAGATTTCCGGTTTTGTGCTATTTTAAGCTTTGGAGGAAGCTTTATGAACCCTGTGTCTCAAACCACCACAGCCCAACTGGCAGCTGCGTTAAAAGAGGCTCAGCGCCTAGATAGCGTTGAAGAAAAAGACAAAAAGAAGGTCTCGCCAGCGCCCGATATTGCAAAAGCTATCGTGGTTTCCATAAGCGCAGATGCCAAACAGCGCTTGCTGGATGATACGCTAAAATAAGCCAGCTCTCTGCCTCACGGCGGCGCATATGAAAAGGGGATGATCCCCTGCCCATATGCCAGCCGGCTGATCAAGAGGAACCTTCCTTCGCCGTTTAGACGCCCGATTTTATTTATTTGAGCGTTGCCATCATCCACGCTCGGTCAAGCGTTCCCAATTGCGAGGCTTTGACAAGCATGTCCTGAAACTCTTTTGACACGCCCACTTCATCCACCGCCTTTCCAAGCGTTGTGATATCGCGCCCCGAATAAACGATATAAAACCGTTGCATATCTGCAGCGATAACGGGGGCCCACATGTTTACGTCGACGCTATGACCGCTTAGCATTTTTTGAGCTTCGGGCAGCAGCGCAACCGCGCCCGCGATGTTTTCGCGCGGCAACACATATTCACGCACCATGGACGCTTCATTGTCATCTGCCCCATTTTCGCCCGCAACCCGCCTAAATAATTCTGGCCCAACAACCTCCGCCGAGGGCGATAATTCGCGTTCGAGCATCAATTTGGCCCAAGCCGGATCACCCATCAGATTTTGGCCCACAGTCATGCTGTGCTCCATCGATTCAAAGGCCGTGTGCAAAAGCAGCGTTCCGGGGCTATAATAACCACCCAGCACTTGCTGCGTCCAAGCCGCCAAAGCGCCATTGCGCATCATAATGCCGGCTGCATTGCGCAGGCGATCGGCTGCGATTTCGCGTTTGCCGGTGAATGGCATGCTTATTCTTCTTGATAAAAACATAGGTCCCTCCCAAATAGATCTACCCGATTAGGTTAAAAGCAGATCTGTGCATTTGGCTATTAAAATATGATTTTGAGATATATTTCTTCAGCCCAGCTTTTTATTGCGCAGATATATGCCCTAAAAATGGGCTTATTGGTTTGTGCGGGGCGCGCATAATTTAGAATTTTTTTGCGGGTTTATTGGATTTATCGCGCGCAACCCTCTGCCATTGGGATTTTGCGTTGCACTGTTCACACATGGTTGCGCTACTGCGGTTTTGCTTGACTTTCGCCTCCTGTCATTTTGGTGTGTTTTCAGCACGGTGAGGCATATTATGAAACACAGTCCGTTTTGGTGGGAAATTGAGCAGGGGCTCTGGCAGGCGTCTGGCGAGGTGAACCTGCCTTTAGAGGCTGATTATGTGATTGTGGGCGCGGGCTATACGGGGCTTTCTGCTGCCCTAACGATCGCTCGGCAGGGGCATTCAGTGCGGGTGCTGGACAGCGGCGTGCCTGGCTTTGCAGCCTCTACGCGCAATGGTGGGATTTGCAGTGGTCAAATCAGGCTATCGCATAGCGCTCTCAGCGCAAAAAGCGGAGTAGATTATGCGGATGCGGTTTATGCCGAAGGTATCGAAGCCCGGCTTGATCTTGCCAAATTTTGTGCCGAAGAACAGATTGAATGCGATCTGCAGATGACGGGTCGCTTTACCGGTGCAATGAGTTCAAAAGACTATGAAAATCAGTGCCGCGAAGCGGATAGGCTGAACACAATAGATGGCCATAAGGCGTTTATGGTGCCAAAATCTGACCAGCAGAGTGAAATTAAAACGGATTTGTTTTTTGGCGGCATGGTGCGTGAAGAAATCGGCGGGTTTCATCCCGGTAAATTTTTTGCAGGCCTTTTGAAGGCTGCGCAAGCTGCGGGGGCGGTCATTCACGCACAAACCTGCGTTGAAGAGATTACTGGCACGTCTTCAGGCAAGAAAACTGTAGTGACGAATAGGGGCAACGTTATCGGCGGAAAGGTGATTATTGCCACCAACGCTTATACGGGTACCAAATATCAGTTTGGTAAATTTCTGCGTCGTCGTCTTGTGCCCGCGCAAAGTTGTATTATCGTGACAGAAGCGTTGGGCACGGAAACGGTGAAAGATCTGATGCCAAAATTGCGGATGTATGGAAATACGGCGAAACTGTATAGTTATTTCAGGCCTACGCCCGCGCGCGATCGTATTCTTTTGGGGTCGCGTAGCTTTGATAGGCACAGGCCCAGCGCGCGGTCAGTGGCGTATCTCCACCAGAAGCTGGCACAAATTTTTCCAGAGCTTTCAGGCTGTTCTATCGCATATTGCTGGCTGGGAAATGTAGGGTTTACGCGGGCCGAATTACCTGCGCTTTTTGAAAATGACGGTATTTTTTATGCAGCTGGCTATGCTGGGTCTGGAACGGTTTGGGCGCGCTGGCTGGGGAAAAAAATTGCTGAAACCGCGATGGGTACGGGCAATCAACCTAGTGCATTTTGGGGTCCACCCCCGCCACGGATCCCGTTATATGATGGCAATCCCTGGTTTTTACCCGCGATGCATCGGTATTTTGGCTTCAAAGATTGGATCAAACGCAGGTCATAGTTGGGGGATCTGTGCCGCGCCCCAGTGCAGATTTTGTTTGCCATACTTACATTCATCTTCAGCTGACTAGATTGTGTAGGGGGCAATTGGTGATGTTTTGCGGTGGTTTTAGTTTTGGCCATCCTGTTCGATTATTGGCAGGATATCCAGAATTGATAGGCCTTTCATATTGTCTTTCTTGAAACGCCCTGCCGTGACCAATTGCGCATAGCCATGCACAAGGCTCCACATTGCAACTTGGCCCTTTCCCGTTTTGTCGTCTAGCGATCCGTGATGCCATCCAAGCTCAGCCGAACAATCTGCCAATATCACAAAACAGGCTCTGACCTGTTGTAGGAGGTCGGGATCATCCTGCACCAAACGGTCCCGCGAGAACATCAAATCATAGAGCGCGGGATTGGCTTGCGCGAAGGCGACATAGCCCAAAAGCGCCTGGTCTCGCCGTCGCTTGCGATCAGCGTTTGTGTTGGCATCTGCCGTCATCATCACTGCGAGCTCTGCATATCCTGTTGTAACCATGGCCGTTAATAAGCCCGCTATATTGCCAAAATGGTTTTTGGGAGCTGCATGGCTGACGCCCACCTTTTCGGCGCATTTGCGCAGAGATAATCCTCCAAGACCGTCGCGTTCAAGCAGGTCACGGGCGGCCTTAAGAAAGGCTTCTTTGAGGTTGCCATGGTGATATTTGCGGGCAGCGTCCATTAGCTTTCCTATGATTATATTTACAGTGTAAATTTTAAATTGACACTCTACAAGCCACCTATTACCCATATTGACAGTGTCAATATTTCCGGAGTGTAAGGAATGAAAAAAATATTCATCTGGGTGTTGTCGGGGTTCACAGCTTTTATCGGCGTTGCGGCGTTTATATGGTTTGCAAATCCGTTTGATCTGAGAGACCGGGTGCTGGTCAGCCAGATTGTGAAAATGCGCGTGGCCCCCAAGCGTTTAGCAATTCCCAAAACCCCCAGCGATTATGCGATGCTCTATAGCGATGTCGATATTGTTACCAAGGATAATATTCGGCTGAGCGCGTGGGAAATACCAAGCCCGACCCCATCGGATAAGACGGTGATCGTGAACCATCCACTGACAACCACGCGCTATGGTTCAGATACCGGGCTTGACGGTGTTGCCGCGGAATTTCTGCCTATGGTGAAACATTTGCATGACGCCAATTACAACATCGTCATGTATGATCATCGCGGTCAAGGCGAAAGCGATGGTGGCCTCGGCGCAGAGGCGATCGGCAGCGAAGCACTGGTTGGCGCGGGGGTCACTGAGTGGCAGGATGTTGCCGCCTCTTTGCGTTATGTGCTTGCGCATCCGCAGTTTGGCGATGATGATATTTTATTTCTCAGCCAATGTATGGGCGCCAATGCAACTTTTCTGGCCTGGAAAAAAGAACCAGACTTGTTTTCGAACCCGCAAATTAAAGGGTTAATCGCCAACCAACCGACATTGTCTTACAATATGACTGATCGCTTCATTCGCGCCAAAACCGGATTGGATCTGGTTGGGCGTGTGCTGGACGCGCAGCGAGAAGAATTCGGGTTTGGATTTGCCGAAGCGCTTGATTATGTTCCAAGTCTTACGGTGCCCGTGCTCTATGCGCAGGTGAAAAATGACGTTTATACGTTCAACCAAAAGACCGGGCAGAACGATATTCAAGAAATTATCGATGCAACGCCAACGGCGCATAGCATCGTTTGGATTGGCCCCGATCAAGACACGCCGTTTGGTACAGGCCAACGGTTTGATGGGTACCAGTATTTCAATACGCATCCAGATGCGTTGCTTGCATTTCTTTCTGAACAAACGCGCTAGCACCTATAAGATTGGCCTCGCCTTTCGGGCGAGGCGGCCCAGCAGATTTGTGCCATAGCGTCTCTGCGGCGGCTTTGAATATTCCGGTATCATAGACTCATTGGCCCGGTTCCTTGCGCCGGACTGTAAAGACCAGACCGCTCAAAACGCATGCGCAAAAGTTTTTGCTTTGATCTGCACGGCGCATATGGCGCAAATGGTCACTCAAGCAGCCCAGCGCTCTTTACCGGCGCGAACGCGTTGACACGGCTTCCACCGATATCTCATCCAACTTCGGGTGATCGGTTATCGCAATAAGGTTTTTCCTCCAAAGGTAATGGGGTTAAGAGATATTCATTTATACAGGCGCAAGCGTGCTGGCGCGGAACGACATATATGCCCTTTAAGAGTGTATGTAAGCCCTCTGGCGTGCAGGCTGACCTGCCCGTATCTGATGTGATTATCCGCCACTCAGTTGACTGCTACACCATATTGCTGCGCTGTTTCAGTCACGAGCTCCCAGAGTGACAGGGCAAAACTGCGCGGAATGAGCAGTGAATATGCACCTGCTTCGCGCCAAAGCGTAATGCCAACATGGTGCAGAGCGGTTGAGGCCACCGCCCCCGTCGCAAAGGCGCTTTCGCGCAAATCAATCGGCAGAAAATGGTTGAGCAATGTCGGGGTTTTATCGCCACTCAAGCGCAGCCAAGTTCGCGAATGCGATAGGTCCAAAACCGTGCCCAATTGACGATCTATGTCAGGCAAGTGCATATTTTCCCGCTCTGAGATCACCCACCACTTCAAAGGTTCTACGCGCAGCAAATGTTGCCCGCCACCAGTCAGCGATCGTCCAGGGCGCGCCACCGCGCTGCATCCGGCGGCTGTCGCGGCCAGGTGTCCAACCCGATCCAGCCTATCCGGCCAAGCAGAGATTTGTATCAGTGAAAAGGGATGAACCTCGTGCAAACGAATCTGCGGCGTTGCCGCTGCCGCCAATTGCGCGCGATTATTTAAGGCTGATAGGGGGCTAGTCATGCATCCGCTCTCCCGTCGGGTCAAACATATGCGGTGAAACAATTTCAACCGCTATATCATTTTTACGCAGCGGGTCGGTTGCTGTAACCGGCTTATCGGCCCAAAGGCGTTGCCCCCCCGAAATATAACCCAGCCCGATCCAATGCCCCAAAGCGGGGGAATGGGTTACGGCCGTTACCCATCCTTCGCCAAACCCCTCCTCATCGCTGGGGCTGATTAAAAGCGCGCCTGCATTGAAATTTTGCGACCGGTTTTTGGGAAAAATACCAACCAATTGGGGGCGGTTTTCGCGGTTTAACTCGGGGCGCTGGCGCAGTGCATCGCCGATGAATGCTTTTTTGCGTGAGGCCATTTTACCCAAACCGGCATCATCCAGCGTCACGCGGCCGTCAAGCTCCGCTCCGGTCACATGGCCTTTTTCGATGCGCAGCGTGCCAAGCGCTTCTAACCCGTAGAGGCATCCATCGGCGGCCTTCGCGGCACCGTCGATCAGATCCATCATCGCCTCGCCATATCCAGCCTCGACAAAAACCTCAAAGGCCAATTCGCCGGAAAAGCTGATCCGCGCGATCCAAGCCGAAATACCCCCTTTTAACGCAGCTTTAGTAACGCCCATGAAAGGCAGGTGCTCCGCCGAAATAACGGCTGCGTCGATCAGGCAATCGGCAATCACTTGCCGCGCTTTGGGGCCGGCAACAGACACCGCAGCCCATTGATCTGAAACAGAGGTCAGATGCACGCGCAATTCGGGCCAGCGCGTTTGCAGCAGCTCTTCCAGCCAGACCATGACTTTACCAGCATTCGTGGTGGTCGTTGTCATTAAATAGTCATCTTCACCAAGCCGCCAAGTGGTGCCGTCATCCATCACCATCCCATCATCGCGCAGCATCACGCCATAACGGGCCTTGCCTACGGGCAGTTTGCCAAAGCCGTTCACGTAAACGCGGTTCAAAAACTCGCCACTATCCGGCCCTTGCACGGCAATTTTTCCAAGCGAGCTGACATCGCAAACCCCTACGGTTTCGCGCACGCGACCCGCCTCGCGGATATAGGCGGTTTCAATGGTTTCGCCGGCTTTGGGAAAGTACCAAGGCCGGTGCCACAGGCCTGCATCGGTCATGATCGCACCGCGCTTGAGGTTCCAGTTATGCAGTGGCGTTCGGCGCAACGCTTTAAAATGGGCGCCCACCTGCCGCCCTGCAAAGGCGCCTATCGCGACGGGGGTATAGGGGGGGCGAAACCGCGTTGTGCCGACCTCGGGTATGGTTTTTCCCAGAGCTTCGGCCATCAAAGCAAGCCCGATCACATTGCCCATCTTGCCTTGGTCCGTGGCCATGCCAAGCGTTGTATACCGCTTCATATGCTCGACAGAAACAAACCCCTCTTGATGCGCCAACCGTAGATCTGAGCTGGTAACATCATGCTGAAAATCCACAAATGATTTTGCGTTCTGTTCTGGCAGGCGCACTTCATAAATAGGCTGAATGGGGTTTTCCCACCCGCCGGGTTTGGGAGGATGCGCAGGCTCTCCCAGCGCAGATTGTGCGGCAGCAACCCCCGAAGCTTCACAAGCTGCGTGTTGCCAGATCCCGCAGGCCGCACCAGCAGAGAACAGCGGCTCTGTTGCGGGTGTTGGTAAGAAACAGGCATTTTCTGAGTTCCAGCCCGGTGCCGCGCCGCGGTTGGAGGATAGGTTTACCACCGGCGACCAGCCCCCCGATACCAAAAGCAAATCGCAATCTAACTTTTGCGCGGCGTGCCAGACTGTTTCGTCGCGTTCAGCCAATTGCACGGCGGACAGGTTTTTCCTGCCAAAGGTTTGCAAGGGTGCATATCCTTTATCGTGGCGCAACCCATCCGGCAAAGACGGTGTGTTGGTGGCACGTGCATCCACCAGGGTGACTTCAGCGCCAGCTTTAGAGAGATCTCGGGCTGCGCGGTACGCGCTGTCATTATTGGTTGCGATTACAATCCGCTGCCCGGGTAAAATCCCGTAGCGGTTGAGATAGGCGCGGCCAGCATTCACCGACATCACGCCCGGGCGATCATTACCGCCAAAGGCGATGCTCCGTTCAATCGCTCCGGTGGCCAATATCGTGGCCTGTGCCCGCACGGTCCAAATCCGTTGTCTGGGCTGATACGGGGCAGGTGGGCCTTGATGGTCATTCACCTTTTCAAGCAGGCCCGCCGTTCCGTGATCATAAAGGCCGAAGGCTGTGGTCCGAGTCATTATGCGAAGACCGGCTTTTTGTACGGATTGAATCAGCGATTGGCGCCGCGCTTCGGATGTGTCATCTGCGCAGTTAAGAAGATCTCCGCCCAGTTCAAAATCTTGTTCCACCAAAAGCACGTCTTTGCCCGCCTTGGCGGCGGTCAGCGCCGCTATTAATCCTGCCGGGCCGGCGCCAATAACCAATATATCGCAAAACGCATGCGCGTGATCATACGCATCTGGATCGGCGGCGCGCGAGGCTGTTCCCATACCCGCGGCTTTGCGGATCAGCTTTTCATATTTCATCCAGATACCGGTGCCGCGCCCCCATTCAAAGGGCGGCAACCCCATGAAGGTTTTATAATAGAAGCCCGCGGCGAAAAATCGGCTGAACAGGCCCGAAACCGCGCCAAAATCATGGCGCACATTGGGCCATGCATTCTGGCCATAGGCTTCAAGCCCGGCATAAAGCTCTTGCAGCGTGGCTTTGGCATTTGGCTCTGCCCGATTGCCGCTGCCCAGCGTGACTATCGCGCCGGATTCTTCGACGCCCGCGGACATCACGCCGCGCGGGCGGTGATATTTAAAACTGCGCCCCAAAACGCGCTGCCCGTTCGCCATCAGTGCAGAGGCCAGCGTATCGCCCTGAAATCCCTGCAATTCCTGGCCATCCCAGGTAAATTTCACCGGCTTAGAGCGATCAATCCGACCGCCGGTTGCAAGACGGCGCGCGCTCATTGATCGCTCTCCAGCGCAGCGGCCATGCCAGGATGGGCGGGCGTAACCGAGTGAATTTCATGCGTCATCGTATCTCGTTCAACCCGCAACCACATGCGGCAACCCTGCAGATGCTGCCAAGTTTCGGTTTGCACACCGCAGAGATTATCGCGCAGGAATACCGCTTCATGCCAGTCTGTCATCGGGGCATCCAAGGCAGGATAGACAATGGATCCATCGCCGCCATAGCTGAATTCGCTGTGATCGCGGGTGCCGCAAAAAGGGCAGGGAATTCGGATCATGCGTTGCTTCCTTATCCGTGTAACTTGGGGTCTGATCCAGCCCCGCGTTCATCAATATGCAGCCCGCGTTCAAAGCGTTTTAGATCAAAATCGCGGATCATTTTATGGGGGCGGTCTTGGGCAATCAAATCGGCAAACCACCACCCTGAGGCTGGGGTTGCTTTGAACCCGCCATAATTCCAACCTGCGTTCAGATAGAGGTTGTCGAGCGGCGTTTTGCAGATGAAATGTGTACCATCCATCGACATATCGACCACGCCGGCCCATTGCCGCAGCAGCTTAACCCGCCCCAAACAAGGCAAGATCGACATCGCCGCTTCGGTCACATCCTGCACAATCGGCAGATTGCCGCGCTGCGCATAGGATTTATACCAGTCAAGGTCGCCTCCGAAGACCATTCCGCCCTTATCCGATTGCGAAATATAAAAATGCGCCCCGCCTATCCCGAACACCACAACTTGATCTAAAAGCGGTTTCAGCGGCTCGCTTACAAAGGCCTGCAATTTATGAGTTTCGATTGGCAATCCGCCCAGACCGGCCATTTGCCACAGGCGTGAGGTGCTTCCGGCCACCGCCAAAGCCACTTTGCCAGCGCGGATCGTGCCGCGCGTGGTTTCCAGCGCGGTGACGTTTGAGCCCGCGCGGGTGATCCCGGTTACCTCGCAATTTTGAATGATATCAACGCCTCGGCTATCCGCGCCGCGTGCATAGCCCCAGGCCACAGCGTCATGGCGCGCGGTTCCGGCGCGTTTATGCACCGCCGCCCCTAAGATTGGAAACCGCGCATTATCGGTATAATTTAGATGCGGAATGGCTTTCTTAAGCGACTCTAATCCCCATAATTCTACATCCGGTGCGCCGGTTCTGCGCATAATATTGTAATTGCGTGCAACCGCATCAATTGCGCCCGGGCTGTGCAAAAGGGTGATATGCGAGCGCTGCGAGAACATCACGTTATAATTCAATTCAAAACTCAGGTTTTCCCAAAGTTTCAGCGAATCTTCATAGAATTCCCGATTTCCCGGCCGCGCGTAATTTGAGCGTACAATTGTTGTGTTCCGCCCGGCATTTCCGCCACCGATCCAGCCTTTTTCAAGAACCGCAATATTTTTAAGTTTGTGGTTTTCTGCCAGATAATAAGCCGTGGCAAGGCCGTGCAACCCACCGCCGACAATCACAATATCATAGTGTTTTTTAACATCCGGATCACGCCATTGGCGGGCCCAGCCTTTTTGGCCTCTCATGCCTTCTTTAAATACGGTCCATGCGGAAAAGCGGGTCATAGCATCACATTGTTTGGGCCAGATGGGATCCGGCATATTGAAATATTTGCCCAAAACCGGGCAATTTGTCCATGATCCCGGCGCGCCGCAAGCAAGACCAGAATTGCGCTTGGTTTGAGGTGATCACGGGTTTTCCGATCGCATCTTCTATCTCTTGTGCAACTTCCAAGGCCCGGATGCCGCCACAGCTGAGAAAAACGGCATCGGCATCAGGGCGGTCCAGCTCTTGCGCAAATTGCTTCCAATAGGCGGGTGTCACTTGGCCAAATTCGATCCCGGTGGTGAGGTTCAGCCCCTGAATATCCAGAAGATCAAAGCCTTTTTGCAGCAAAAACTCGGCTTCTGAAGTGTTGATTTCATCCAGATAAGGGGTGCCCACCACAATTTTCTGAGCGCCAATTTCGCGCAAGGCATCCACCACGCCTGTTACAATGCACATGGGCTGGGCCCAAGGCGCGCCCCGTTTAATCTGGCGAAAAACATGTTCTTCGCCGCACACGATGGAGCCGGAGGTACAGCTATAGCTGATCACCTCTGGTTTGACATCAGGCTGAAGGCGCGCTGCGGCCTCGGCCATATGATCAATATGGCGCGCGAGCGTTTCCGTGGTGGTGTAATCCTCGGTTTTCAGGCGGGTGATGTGCACAGCCACGCCAGAGGGCACCATATCATAAAAATCGGCTTCGGCAGCAAGATCGGTCGACATTAGAATAAAGCCCAGTTTTGCCCGAGGATGGCGCCCTTTATTCAGCTCAGGCTGCCGTTTTTGTGAACACACGGTTTCGCCAGATCGAAACATTATAAAATCACATCCTGCAGGGCTTTGGAATGCTGCGTCAGCGGTTCCCAGCCATCCTCTGTCACGATCACGCTATCTCCAACTTGGGCCCTGAAGGTTTCAACTGAGACCGATCCATCAATCGCCAGAACCATACCGGGCTGGATAATCGTTTTATCTCCCGTCACAAGCTGCGGCGTTTCCAGAAAGCTGAAGCCGGTCGCGCGCCCACACCGGAAAGGATAGTCATAGCCGGCCTCTTGGATGACATTGGCATATTCGGCGTGAATGCTCTCTGCGGTGACGCCGGGACGCAGCGCGTTCAGCGCGGCTTTTTGGCTGGCCACCGCCACTTCATATACGGCGATTTGATCTTTTGGCGCATCGCCAATCCAGAAGGTGCGATCAAAACCCAGCTTGAAGCGATGAAAATTGGTCATACCGCAAAAACAGAGGAATACGGGATCACCCTTGTGCATAATCCGCGTTGAGGCGCGGTGGTGGGTTTTGATGATGGACTCGCCCGAAGCCATGATTTGCAGAAAATGGGTGTTGGGCGACATATCGGTATCGGCGTAATGCCGCGTCAGCAGATCTGCGGCTTTGCGCGTTCCCGCTTGCGAGGTTGCGATTGCCACTTCGAATTCTGGCACCCCATCTGCAATCGCGCCCCGCCCTGCCAGCATCATCGCGGTGGCCACTTCGCCTGCGTGGCGGGCAAGTTGCAGCTCTTCAGGCGATTTGATCATGCGCATGGCGCTGAGCAGAGCCGTTGCATTGCCTAATCTCTGCGTGTCAATCACTTCGCTCACATAGGCGCGCACCATCGGGGGCATATGATCCGGTTCGACGGCTATGGTTGTGGTGTTTCTGATCGCTTTGGGCAATTCTTCGCGCCATTCATTGCCCATCCCATCATTCCAAGGGGCAATTCGGTCGACCTGGGCCGCCGATTGCGCGGCGTTTAAATCAATTGTTGGTGTGATTAAAACCACGGGGCCGTTTTGGGGAACGACCAATATGGTCGGGCGCCCAAATTCCATATGCAAATAATCATAATAGCCGGTGAGATAGTAAACATTATCCTCATCCGTTATAAGTGCCAAATCAATATTTTTTTCCGCCAATGTATTTTGAAACAGAGTCAATCGGTTACGAAACATATGCGCATCCTTTTCAAGGCTGAGAGCAGGCGGGTTTTGACCGGTACTTATACCAGATTACGGCGATACGTTAATTACTGAAACGGTGGTTTGGAAGTAAAAAATTATCCTAAATTAGCATCGCTGACTTTTGAAGAAATCTCCAAATGCTGCTGAGATGCCGCTGGGGCAATCAAAGCCATCTTTATACCCGCCCACGTCTAGCTAGCAGACGCTGATTTTAATCGGCGCTCTGCCCTATTTGTGCAATATTCGCGCAAAATTCTTGCTGGTTAACAGGAAACGCCCCATGGCCAGCGCCATTTGCAGTAGGATCATCCATTCTAGCGCCCGAGCCGCGCATAATTGCGCCGCGTAGTTGGCAACAGCCATGGCAGCTTAGGCTATGCCCCGTTTGCGCGCTGTTTGATCAACTTGATCGTCAAAGATCGCGCTCGCGTCCTGTTCTGCGCGCTGGGCGGAAAGCAGATCGCAGGCGCCAAGCGTGCGTATCTACGCCATTTCGAAGCAACCTATAGGCCACAAATGGGCTTGCGCCGACCTGATTTCGACTTTTTCGGGCTCGCCAAAATATCCAGACAGCCAAGGGATGATCAAACGATCTACTGCTCATTATATATTTAAAAATACGGTTTCACTTTCGCCGTTCAGATACAGATCAAAGTGGTTAGCATCGGCGCTAGCTTTTTGAACGATCAACGTTTGAACGCGTTTTTTTTTGGTTGGATCAAACAGAGCAGCGCGTCGCTGTAATTATCGTCATTTCTAAAATAAATCGCGGTAGTGATACCGCGTGACATAATCCACAGGGGGCATCAGCGGCGTTTGTAGTTGGCCATCGCGCAGGCTGAGCGTGCCCGATCTTATGCCGCGCAGGTCAACGCGCCACTTTGTACGTTTGTGGCAAAGCGGCAAAACCCTAGAAGCAAAAGATGTGGGTTGGTTGCAGGCGCGCCAGCGAAGTTCTTTGCAGCCTCTGCTTTGAGCATTCCATCCTTCTCAACGCGGGCATTCTCAATACGGTTCTCTGCTATTTCTTTGCATTTATCTGGTTGGGTTGCCGCGCATAGTAAGCCCCTTATCGTTCAGATGCGCGTTGAGGCCTATGGGGTGCCTGCCAGACTGGGCCGGTCGCCAAAGCGTAAAGGATAATCTGGATCTGCGCAATTATTGCCCCTTTTGGGTTTAGCTCAAGCCGATGCGCATCCCATCCCATATCAATTTTAAAGAAATGATCATCAAGGCCCAAGTCACCAGTTTAAAGAAAAGCAATTCCGGAATGCGTTGCACCAGTTTAACGCCGATAAACACCGCGATTGACGCGGGCAGCATCAGATAGAATGACATGAAGACGCTATCTAGATTCACTTGCCCCAGCCACAGATAGGGGATCAGCTTGATCAGGTTGCAATAGCTGAACGCGATCACCGAAGTGCCTACGAAGATCGATTTTGGCAAGTTCAAAGGCAAAGTGAATATCTGCCAGGGCGGTCCGCCATTATGGCTGATAAAGCTGGTAAATCCCGCAATAGTGCACCAGAAATAGCCCGAAGCTTGGTGAATGGGCTGCGTGGCCTGAGCTTTTTGCTTGGGTTCCATAAGCAGTTTTAGGGCAAACACGGCCCCCATCAGGCCAATCAAGGCGGTTACCATCCATTCAATGACCAAATGCGCGGTTAAGCCGCCGATCAAAACGCCAAGGCTCATCGCGATTACGGCGATTTTAAGCACTTGCTTGTTGAAATCTCGCCGATAAGCGGCCAAAGCAAACACGTCGGACACGATATATACCGGCAATAATAAGCCCGCGGCGGCGATCGGCGACATGATCAGCGCCAAGCTTGGCACCGCTAAAGCCGCGACGACCGGCAAGCCACCCTTGCCAAGCCCGACAAACACCGCGGCTAAGGTGGCAAGGCTCCAAAATATCAGGCCGGATTCCATGCTAAAGATCCTGCGGGCCCGGATCAGGGTCAGCGCCGAGGGCTGATCTTATGGCCCCTGACGTAGGTGCCAAAAAAGATTGGATAAGATGCGGCGCGCGCATTGCGGGTAATCCCTATAATTTTGCGGTATTTTGGGCGGTGTAGCGTGTCTTTTGCATGCGGGTTTGTGACCCGAAAATTGGTTGGAATGCAAGCTGCTTGATGCCATGCGCGGGAGGCGCGGGCTTTGGCTGCATTTGGGCTCCAAGATGATTCGCTTGGTCTGCCCCCCTGATGAAAAGTCACATTTTTGAACGCTGTTTCTTGCTGACTTTCTTCAAATTTGCATGAATTTTCTGCAGATCTGCGCGTGGTCTTCAAGGTGATTGCGCTAACACGATTGTGTTTGCGCTAACGCTTCAAATCGCAGCTTCCGTTGGGTGAAGCGATGGTGTTAGGAACCTGTATGGCGCAACACTGCAGTCCCATTAGGAGAGCGATAATGAACCACGGTCGGGTAAATAATAACAACACGTTAGAGCAACAGGGTATCACTGGGCTTGGCGCTGTTTATTATAACCTTCAAGAACCCGCCTTGATGGAATTGGCTGTCTCAGCAGGAGAGGGGCAGTTGGGCCAAGGTGGTAGTTTATTGGTGTCGACGGGTAAATTCACCGGGCGCAGCCCGAAAGATAAATTTGTGGTCCGCACGGCGAATGTGATTGATAAAATTTGGTGGGATAACAACCCGCCAATGGAGCCCAAAAAATTTGATTTGCTCTATCAAGATATGCGCCAGCACATGCAGGGCGGGCGCTATTATGTGCAAGACTTGTTTGCCGGCGCGGATCCCGAACATCGGCTGGATGTGCGCGTTGTCAGCGAATTGGCCTGGCACAACCTATTCATTCGCCACTTATTACGCCGGCCGGCGCTGGAAGAGCTTGATCGGTTTGCACCAGAATGGACCGTGATCAATTGCCCGAGCTTTAAGGCAGATCCACAGCGCCACGGTTGCCGCAGCGAAACCGTAGTCGTGCTCAATTTTGAGCAAAATGTTATTTTGATCGGCGGCACCGAATATGCGGGTGAAAACAAAAAGTCAGTTTTCACCTTGCTGAATTATCTGTTGCCAGAAAAAGGCGTGATGTCGATGCATTGCTCGGCAAACCACGCGGTTGGCAACCCCGAAGAAACAGCGGTGTTTTTCGGCTTGTCGGGAACGGGAAAAACAACGCTTTCTACAGATCCAAACAGGGTTCTCATTGGAGATGATGAGCATGGCTGGTCGGCGCGGGGTACCTTTAACATTGAAGGCGGCTGCTATGCAAAAACCATTGATTTAACGCCCGAATCCGAACCTGATATCTATGCAACCACGCAAAAATTTGCCACAGTGATCGAAAATATGGTCTATGATGACGAGACCAAAGAGCTGGATTTTAAAGACAGCTCACTGACGCCGAATATGCGCTGTTCCTACCCGTTAAACTATATTTCAAACGCGTCGGAAACCGGGCTGGGCGGCTATCCCAAAAATATTATCATGCTGACCTGTGATGCGTTTGGCGTTCTTCCGCCCATTTCAAAGCTGACGCCAGCGCAGGCAATGTATCACTTTTTATCTGGGTTTACGTCAAAAATTGCGGGCACAGAGCGGGGTGTCACCGAGCCTGAGCCCACATTCTCAACCTGTTTTGGCGCCCCATTCATGCCGCTGCGCCCAGAAGTTTATGGCAAGCTGTTGCAAGTTAAAATCGCCAATCATGGATCCCATTGCTGGCTTTTGAACACGGGTTGGACTGGCGGTGGCTATGGGGTCGGATCACGGATGCCCATCAAAGCCACGCGGGCGCTGTTGACCGCGGCGCTTGATGGCAGCTTGCTCGATGCCCCCTTTCGAAAGGATCCAAACTTTAGCTTTGAAGTGCCGATGTTGGCGCAGGGCGTTGACAGCGGCCTTTTGGATCCGCGCAGCACATGGGCCGATCAAGAGGCCTATGATCAGCAAGCTCAAAAACTGGTTAACATGTTCTCGGATAACTTTGCAAAATTTGTACCCTTTATCGATGATGATGTGCGCGCCGCCTCGATCAGTTAAAGGATAAACAACCCTTATCGGCCACTTGCGCGCCCGTTTCTGCGGGCCCGCAGCGGGCTGCGTCAGAGCCTTCGCCCCCATGCGCATCTGGAGTAGATTTCTATCGGCTGGTTGATCGATACTGCGTCTTGCGGCCCGCCAAAGTACCAATCAGACGGCGTGAATGCTCTTAAAATATGAAGGTGCATTTTGTGTCCATGGTTTTTTTGCAGCGCCCGCATCTGCAAAAAACAAACGCCGTTGTGCATATTGCGCCAAGGCGCTAAAAAACTTCTGCGCGAACGTATGATATGTTTTTGGAGCTACCCATTATGGCATCACAGCAGGAACTGCCCGCAGGGGCCACGATTTATGAGGCGGGCGATGTTTCAAAAGGCGCTTATCTGATTCAATCTGGCAAAGTGGATTTGATGACGGCCGAAAATTTTCGGCTTGTCACTTTGGGCGCCGGTGAAATGTTTGGTGAATTGGGGTTGGTGATTGATGACTTTCGCAGCGTGACCGCCGTTACGCGCACCGAATGCGCGCTGATTTTAATTCCCAAAGAAACGCTTGAAAAAAAGTTTAAAGCTGCCGATCCGGCCATACGAGGAATTTTTAGATCCGTGGGTATTCGCTTGCGCGAAGCCAATCGCCAAAAAGATGAACTTCGGCAAGCGCTTGACCGGGTGCAAAAAAACAGCATCCGGCTTGAACAAGAACTAGAGCGGTATAAACGCCAAATTTAATGGGTGTTTTGCGCCCTTTACCCGCTGATTGGGGCGTGTCAGCCGCCAAAATGAAGAGGCGGGAGTGTTCAGTATTCAGTGTTTTGTACCGCGCGCCGCGTTGATCTATTTGGTTAAGCCTGATCGCTTGTATCGGTGCGATATGTAACGCGTTTTGGTGGCCTTATCTGTTTTTGTTCCCCGGATAAGAAGTATAGAGTATAAGACAGACAGACCGCGGCCCGTGCAGCAATCCCTCTTATGCTGTTCACGGCGCATCCTTGGGGTGAAAAAACATGAATGCCATCGTGCAGAAATTAAATATCAGCTGGTCATGCATACCAACATGGCGCAAGGCGTCTTTTAATACGCTTTGGTGCCTATTGGGATGCTCTATCGGCGATCTTGGAACGATTTTCTATTTTCAGGTGACGGGCATTGATTGGCCCGTGTTCAATATAATGCTTTTGGCAATCATAAACGGCATTTTGACGTCAATCCTGTTGGAAACAGTCATTCTAGCGCGCCAGATGCCGCTTAATCTGGCCTTAAAGACCGCGGCGGGCATGTCATTGATTTCTATGGTGGCCATGGAAGCCGCGATGAACCTCGTGGATGTGGCGATTACTGGTGGCGCAAAACTTACCCTTTTCGTAGTGCCGATTATGCTTTTGGCCGGCTTTTTGGCCCCTTTGCCCTATAATTACTGGCGGCTCAAAGCGCTGGGGAAATCCTGCCATTAGTGATTTTTATAAGCTGTTTTCTGTGTTTAGATTCAGCGCCGATAGGATTGGGCGATAAATTCCGGGCAGGCCCGCTGGGCGGGGGGGTTAGAAATTCCTTAAAGATTTTCGAGATTTGCCGTAAGGTAGACGTTGGGGGATGGCTACATTGCGCCTTCAAGATAAGGTTTTGAAATGGCAGATGGGTTAGGATCGGTTGGTCAACGGCTCTCCAATGCGTTGGGGCGGCTTCAGCAATCTGAGACCGGTCCGTCGGGAAAACCTGCGCAACCGCTGCAACAAGCTGCTGCGGGTCCACTTAAATCGGTGATGGTCAATGTGAAAGCCCAAGCGGCGCAGGCTGCAATGCGTGGATCGCCTGATGCGGCGGCAGCGGGCCATAAATCCGCGATTGGGCAACGCCTGTCTTCAGCCTTGGGCAGATTGAAAAATGAAAGCGAAGAAGTCGCCAAATTGCGCGCAGAGAATTCTGGCGCAACGGATACCAGTTCGGTCAGTGTTCAAATTAGCTCGGCCGCGCGGCAAAAATATTCTGAAGATATAATCATCCAGTAAACGGGGTTATGCAGTTTCGACAATTGCCGGATCTGCCGTGCGGGCGCTGGTCACAAAATACATCTGCATATCGCCCTTACCTTTGACGAAGGTGATTGGGCGTTTGATGAATAACAAATCGGGTGCATCGGCCAATGCCAGATAGGTTTTCTGATCTATGTTGATGGATTGTGGCTCAGAATAGCTTTCCATCCGTGCGGCGGTGTTCACCGCGTCTCCAAATAGATCGAAAAGGTATTTTGTTTGACCCACAATACCCGCCACTGAATCGCCCGACGCAATCCCCAGCCGCAAGTGCCATTCTAGTTCATTCTGCTGGTTGCGGTTTTCCAAAAAAGCAATCATCCGCAGAGCAATTGAAATCAAATTGCGTTGTGGCGACTGGGCTGAGTGTTCAAGCCCGCTGACGCACATATACGCATCCCCGATCGTTTTGATCCGTTCGGAGGCATGGTTTTCCGTAATCCGGTCGAATTCGCTAAAAATATCGTTGAGTTCTGAAATCAACTTTGTGGCCGATATTTCTTGGGATATTTTTGTAAACCCGACAAAATCTGTGAACATAACCGAAATATTTTCTAAGCTGCGCGGCTCGGAAAAGCCTTTTTCTTTCAGATCATTGATCACATATTTGGGCAGAATATTTGCCAGTAACGCATCTGATTTTTTGCGCTCAAGATTGATTTGCGCCGTGCGGTTTAGAATTTGGCTTTCCAAATTGTTTACATAGGCCAAAAATCCAGCAATGATGACAACCCCCAAGACAGGAAAGATCATAACTGAGGCGGGAACAATCGTGGCAAATGAAAAAAACGCAAGTGCTCCAACCGCCAGAGCGAGCCCAAGCTTTGCCATAAAGCGTGTTCGTTGAAGCGAAGCAATGCTTTTGAAATTGAGCCTGTGCAGTAGATAAAGCCCCAGGTACAGGGCGATAAACCCAATCGCATTACTCCAGCAGCTTTGAAGGAACTCGGCCAGATTTGCGGCGGTTAACAAAGCGTATATGATGTAAAAATTTGCGTTTATTGCATATATCAGTAGCAATATATGCGCTAAAAATACCCGCGATCTTGGGAGCGAAACGCCGCGATTATGCCATGCATATAGCCCTAAAAAGATCAAAAAACTTCCGGTGGAAACCGAAAAAAGAAATAGATCCGGCGTTAAGCGCACCTCAAGTGCCCGCAGCAGCGCAACCGGGTTGAAGAGCGGCAGACCTAAATCAGCTTGAAGCGTGAAGATGAACAGAGGCGGATAGGCCAAGGTGCTTAAAATTGTGCCCGAGCAGATTAGAAAGCTGCGGCTGTTGGTCTGATCGTCTGGCCGGGTGATTTCCAGAAACACTTTTGAGAGTAGGTAAATCACCAGCGAAAAAATATATCCACAGATGCTATAGGCAATAATCGGCCCAATATCACCAGGTCGGTTTGCCAACGTGATCGCCGCTGAAACGCAAATCAAAAAGATGAAAATATGCGAGAGCGATAATCCCCAAAGAAACCGTTCAAACGGGCGGCGCTGCATATTTTGCACGGGGTTCAAAATGGCTAAAATTGCGGCCACGCTGATCGCGCCGAGCGAGCCGTTTATGTCAAATATATTCAAGAAAGATACATCCGGCTTTGACAAAAAATAGCCGCTTACAGCCAGCGGAATGAGGCCCATGATAAGGGCTTGAACGGCCAAAAATACTGGGGGTTTTAGGCGGCTCATTCGCGGCATATATCCTTGATGGGTGATCTGCTTTGAGCCAAGACTGCCCGAAATTTTTCGGTTGGGATACCCTGATTTGATATTTTTAAAAGATAGCGCCCAGCTCAAGGCACTATAAAATCAACTGCCGGCGCTTTTTGACCAGCTGGGGGCGGTAATCCTGGAAAAAACGTTTTGTGACGCTTGCCGCGATATACCCATAGGGGTAACCTTTCAGACAGAGTAAGCTGTCGCGAAGCAGCCGAAACATGGGCAGAAAAACGGTGCCACTGGTCTGCATAAGGATATGATGAAATGAAATGGGTGATCGCGATTATAGGAACCTTGCTTATTATCGGCGGTATGTTGTCGATCCTTTTGGGATTTTCCAGTCAGGAAGATAAGATCGTCGGGTATGGTTTTACGGTGGCGGTGGCAGGCGTTTTATTTCTGGCCGTGGTGCGCATTTTGGATTTGCTTGAGCAAATGCTTGCCGAGTTGAAAGCGTCACGCCAAATTCTGCAATTTGCCAATCCAAAGGCTGAACGCTTGTTAGAAGAAGAACCATGATGTGGCCTAGCGTTGCGGTTTGACCAGGCCTAGGGCAGAAATCAGAAGCGTCAGAATGATCAATCTCCAAACGTGATGGCCCGCCACAAAGGCAGGGTTTAACCCCATTTCCGCGGCGATAGCAGCCATCGCCTCGACTCCGCCCGGGGCGAAAGAAATAAGCAAGATTGCCAGATCAAGATCCAGCAAAGCTACAGCGCATAAGCTGCCCAGAGCCGCCACCACGATAGACAGGCAGGTCAGGAACAAGCCCGCAAAAAAAGCTGATTTTAACATTGAGGGCTGGATGCCATTAAAGCGGCTGCCGATTAACGCGCCCAATGCGATCAATGCGGCGGCCTCAAGTGGGTCTGCCAAGCGGCCATCAACCAAGCTGCTCAATTGGCCCAGGCTGGATATCACCAATCCGCCCAGCAAAAACCCTGCTGGCAAGCGCATATGTTGAAAAACGCCCCCAACCCCTAGTGCCAGCATCGCCAGCGTCAGGGTTTCTTTGAGGTTAAGCGTGGGAAGCGGCGCGGCGGCAAAGTCTGGCGCGGCAAAGAATATGGCAAGAATGGCGGGCACTCCTAAGCTGAGAAAGAGCACGCGAATGCTTTGGACAACGGCAACCACGGATGTGTTTGCGGCCACATCTTCGGAATATGCCAGCACGAAGCTTAAATGCCCTGGTAGCGCGCAAAGGCTGGCCGTTGCCCAGTCAAATCCGAACAGCCGATACAGCCCCCAGCGGCATAAAAGGGTGGTGCAAACTACGCATACGGCCAAAATGCTGAAGCTGAGCGGCCAAGCAAGCGCTGCGCGCAGCACATCGGGGGTTACAGTACAACCAATCACAATGCCCAAAAGCGTGAAGCACAGGGGTTTAAGCGGGCCGAGAAGTTGCATGCGCAACCCCAGCAAAGCGGCGCAGCTGACCAGCACCGCCGGCCCTGTCAGCATGGGCACCGGAAAGCCGATGACGTGAAACATAACAGCGCCGACAAGGCCAATGAGCAAGGTTAAGAGCGTGCTATAAATACGCGATGCGTTTTGCAAAATATGGGCTGCTTTCTGAAAATTAGTCGGATGCGGGGTTGACTTGCATGCGGCGCGCTCGATCGCGGAAAAGGGAGTTTGTTTTTTGCATAGGGTTGCCGGGCCTGCGCGAACTATAGGTCAATTTTGGATCAATGCCGCATCCCATTCGCTTAGGAAACTTTGTTTTTTCAAGCGGTCTAGAAAAACCAGCAACCCGGAATCAAGCCGGATCGGTTTGCGATTGGCAAGCTGGGCGATATCCGAATTGTTCAACGCGGATAATTTGGCCTTTTGATCCAAGATTTTTTGCCCATCATCGCTGACAAGAAAATTTAAGAAGGCTTGCCCGCTGCCAAAGTTCTGAGCGCTGCTTGGGATCACGGCGGTGCGCAATAAGATATGCGTATAATCTTGCAAGGTTATAACTTTTGCATTGCTGCCCGCAGGCAACGTGGCGTTGGCGTAGCTGCCCAATACGTTATAGGCCAGCGCCAACTCTCCCGTATTTACCGCACGGATCATATGGCTGGTACAGCAATAGAGTTTTGTGCCCACGCGGCCCATCACTTCGGCCAAGCGCCAAAACGTATCTGACTGGCGGGCATCTTGGGTGGAAAATAAATACCCGGCCCCCGAAATATGCGGATCATAGGCACCGATGCGGTTTTGAAAAACCGTTGGGTTATTGCGGATCAGCGTTAATAAATCGCGCCGGGTTTTTGGTGGCTCTAAATCGGCAAAGTCGCGGCGCGATACAAGCAAAACCACCGGCTCAAGCGCAAAGCCGAACACTTCATGCCGCCAGCGGGCCCAGGCCGGAACATTTTTGGTTTCGGCATTTGGCACCGTTTGGGTGAACCCGTCATTGGCCAGTTTAATTTGTAGGTCCATGGCCGAAGAGATCACCAGATCAAATTTTTGTTTTTCCAGCGCGATCGCTTTGTAAATTTCGCTGGTTGAAGCCGTGACATAGGTGATTGAGAATTTTGGGTTCCGGTTTAGAAATTCTGAAATCACGGGTTGGAACCGGTCTAGATCGGTTGAAGATAAGATGCGCAATTGGGTGGGGCTTTGGGCATCTCCAAAACGCGTGCTCAGTTCGATTTCAAAGCTGAAAGCGCTGGATGCAAGCGCGCATAGGCTTAACAGGCAGGCAATTGTAAAACGGCGCATGCGCCAGCTCCTTTGTTGTTTGTTAGCGTCAATTCCCCGCCCATGGCGGTGCAAATTTCTGATGTGATTGCTAAGCCCAAGCCTGATCCAATCACATCATCCACGTTGCTGCCGCGGCGAAAGCGGTTATTTAAGCTGCACACATCAAGCCCCTTTATCCCGCGGCCCTGGTCTGTGATGGCGATGGTTGCAAATTCTTTGCGCCGCTGGGCGCTTACAGTCACCTGCATGTCAGGATCGGAATATTTGATAGCATTATCCAGCAGATTGCGCAGCGCCACCTCTAACAAAACGCGATCGCCCATCACCCAAAGCGGTTGGCTGTCATCAATATCGATATTCAACGTGATATCTTTAAGATCTGCGGTGGGGACCATGCTAGAGAGCACATGAGTTAAAATGAGTGGCAGATCTAGGCGGTCTTTTTGGGCTTGCTCATTGCGGTAAAGCACAAGCGCATGATCCAGCAATTGGCTGGCCGATCGGATACTTTCATCAACCGAGGTGATGACGTTGTGCAAATGTTTGCGGGTGTCTGGATCAACCGATTTGCGCAACACCAATTGGCTTTCTGATTTCACCAAGGAGAGGGGCGTGCGAATATGATGTGCGGCCTCTGCGATAAAGGTCTCGGTTTGCCCCAACGTGCTGCGAAGGCGTCCAATGAAGCCATTTAATGAGGTGAGCAAAGGCGCCAATTCCGGGGGAGTGGGGTGTTTGACATCGCGCAAGTCATGCGGGCCCCGGCGGCTGACAGCCCCGGCCAAAAGGTTGATCGGACGCAAAAAAGACGTGGTAACCAAAAGCGCCATGAAAATCGCAAAGCCAAAGAAGCTGAGCCCAATGATCGAAGCATTGCGCGATATTTCGCGCAGAATAGCTTCTTGAAACAATTGTGTTTGGGCCACGGTAACGCGCAGCATTTTTGCCTGACCATCGATCAAAAAGCTTTGCATGATGGTGGCTTGGCGCACGTGTTCGCCTTTGAAGCTTTGCGATGTTAGGCGGGGGCGATCCGAAAGCGGACCATCCATCAAAGGCGCTAAATCCTCATAGCCTGTTAAAAACACACCATCCAGATCAACGCGGTAATAAACTTTGTCTTGGCTGATCGCGCCCAGCATCGTGAAAATATCATAAGGAAGATCAATATCAACATTGCCGTCACGCGATCTGGTTTGCTGCAAGATCGAGCTAACGGCTGTGGAGAGCAAGGCATCTTGGGTGGCTTGTACCGCCTGTTTGGTGACTTGGCGCATGGTGACGAATAAAAGAATAGAAATGATCACGGCGGTGACCACAAGCGGCAATAAAAGCCGCCATCGCAAGGATAAAGGGTATCGCAATCGCGCGTTCATGCGGTGACCAATTTATACCCAAGGCCGCGAATTGTTTCTATACTTGCGTCGCACCCGGTCAGTTTTTTGCGAATACGCCCAATATACACTTCGATCGCATTTTCGGTTACCGCCTCAGAAATTGTGAGCAACCGGTCGGTGAGTTGATCTTTGGTGAAAATAATCTGCGGTGCATTCATAAAGATTTCGAGCAAACGCAATTCTCGATTGCGCAGCATATGCAGCCCTATCGGAGTGCGCAACTCCGCCGTGAGCGGGTTTAAGGTGATGTCACCAACGGTTAATTCTGTTTGCTCAGCACCTATATGACGGCGCAACACCGCGCGGCACCGGGCTTCTAATTCTACAAAATCAAACGGTTTTATAATATAATCATCCGCCCCAATATCGAGTAAATCAACCCTGTTCGACACTTCCGAGCGTGCCGTCATAACGATGACTGGCACCATGATTTTGCGTCGTCGCAAGCGGCGGAGAAAGTCGCCGCCATTGCCATCTGGCAGCATAATATCCAACAGGGCGATATCGTAATGTGTGACCGCCAACAGCTCTTCTGCGATTTCCAAAGAGCCTGCAATATCGCTTCCATGCCCGCCTAAGATGAAATGCTCTGCAAGCGATTCCGCTAGTTTTTGCGTGTCTTCGACAATTAAGACTTTCATTTTATTCGCATCGCCTCAGTTTGTGTCTGGCGCTGGATCAAACGTTAAACAGCTGTGAGCATTTGTCAAAATCAAATAAGCTGGCAAAATATGCGCGCTGCGTGGTTAAAGAAAGCATCCGCGCTTGATATGCGAGATGAGTGAAATTAGCCCTTGCGCTCAATCTCCATCCGCAATGCCTGCTTTTGCAATGCGAGCGCGCCGCGCTCGATAGCTAGGGACGATAATCAAAATCGCCGCCAAGACCAACAATCCCAGCGTCATTGGGCGCTCCAAAACAAAAGCCATCCCGTCATACAGCTGCATAGATCTGCTGAAATTATCTTCCAGCATCCGGCCGAGAATGAACCCGATCAGCAAAGGCGCCAGCGGATAATTGGCAAATCGCAGAACCGTGGCGCAAAGTCCAAACCCGACAAGGATTAACAATTCAGTTGCGTTATTCTGCCCAATATAACTGCCCATCAGGGTAAAAAACAAAATAAACGGGATCAGATAATTGCGCGGTATCGCAAGGACCTTGGCGATATAGGGAATGAGTGGCAGGTTCAACACGAGCAGCACCAGATTGCCAATATACATAGAAATGATCACCGCCCAGAAAATTTGCGGTTCATCCGTCATCAGGCGCGGGCCGGGATTAACGTTCAAAGCCAAAAGGGCCCCAAGCAGGATTGCGGTTGTGCCCGAACCGGGAATGCCAAGCGTTAAAAGTGGCACAAAAGAGCCGGTGCAGGCGGCATTATTCGCCGCTTCAGGCGCTGCCAGACCCTTAATAGAACCTTGACCAAACTCGCGGCGCTCTGTTTCAGAGGCCAAATTGCGCTCGACCGAATAACCCAGAAACGAGGCAATTGTTGCCCCTGCGCCAGGCAGAACGCCGATGAAAAAGCCTTGTAAGGATTGCCGGCCGATCACAGGGGCAATGGCGCGGGCTTCGGCTTTATTGATGCGCAGATTTTCAATTTTGGCGCTGTCGCCTTGCGCTGCGCGGCTGGGATTCATGACCAGAAACAAAGCTTCTGGCAGGGCAAAAATAGCCATTGCAAGCGTGATGAAGCTGAAGCCGGATTGTAAATCCATCAGCCCCATCGTGAAGCGCGGCATGTTGAACAGCGCCCCTTCGCCCACGGTCGACATGATGAGCCCCAATATGGTCATTAAAAGCGCCTTTGACACTTGTCCGGACCCTGCAAAAGCGGCAATCGCCCCCAGGCCAACCACCATCAGCGCAAAATATTCAGCAGAGTGAAACAATAAGGCCACTGAGGAAAGGGCTGGCGCGAAAATCATAAGTAAAATGGCGCCGAGCGTGCCGCCGGCAAAAGAAGCAATGGCTGCAATTGTCAACGCTTTACCCGCCATACCGGCCCGGGCCATAGGATAGCCGTCAAAACTGGTGGCGACGGTGCCAGCAACGCCAGGAGCATTCAGCAGAATCGATGAAGTTGAGCCTCCGAAAATTGCGCCGTAATACACCCCTGCCAGCAAAATCAGGGCGGCGGAGGGATCGCCTAAAGTAACGGCAACAGGGATCATGATTGCAATGATCGACATCGGTCCTAACCCTGGCAGCATACCGATAAAGGTGCCTATCAGACAGCCGCCAATCACCATTAAAAGATTTTGGATTGAAAAAGCGGTTTCTAAACCGATTAATAAACCTTCTAACATGTTAAAGTCCCATTAAAAATGCGGGCAGTGGCCGCAAGAATATGCCCAATACTTGCTCGACCAAGTACCAAATGACAAATGTGGCGCTGCCCGTGATCACAAGTAATTTTATAAAACCGCGTTCGCCAAGTATGATTGAAGACAGGCTTAAAAACCCAATTGTTGATATAAAGAATCCCAAAGGGCGCAGCGTGAAGGCATAAAGCACCATCATCACCAGCAGTAAAATAGCCTGTCCTGAATTGTAATCTTGTAATCGTCGGTAATCGATATCGAGTTTTGTCTCTTCTTTAGCGGGCTTTTCCACACCCAGCAAAATACTCATAGCAACCAATATTGCCAGAACCGATAGGATTTTCGGAAAAGTTGACGGCCAGACTGGGTTGCGCTGCATGAATGGCGGCAAGAGGTGGTCCATCAAGAAAAATGCCGCATAGCCATAGGCCAAAGCAACTCCCAAAATTACTAAGGCGATCCAGCGATCTAAAGCCATCAGCTTCCCTCGTTTTATATTGAATGTAACAAGAAAAAAAATTGGCCCCGGTGAAGGGGCCAATTACAGTATTAAAACCTGACCTACAGGAAGCCCAGTTTGCGCATCAGATCACCAATGGCGGTTTCCTGACCTTCCAAAAAGCTGCGGAAGTCATCGCCATTGTTGTGAATGTTGACCCAACCGTTGCGCGCACGCACGGCTTCCCATTCGGGCGTGTCATACATTTTACTCAGCGCATCCTGATAGGCTGCAAGCTTATCTGCTGGCAAACCAGGGGCCGCGAAGAATCCCCGCCAATTGACAAAGGCTGTATCGATGCCCTGCTCTTTCATAGTTGGTGCGTCTGCATAAGCATCCACGCGCGCATCAGATGTCACACCAAGAATTTTAACTTCGCCAGCTTCGGCCAAGGCAACGGCTTCAGAAAATCCAGTCGACAAAGCGTTAATTTCCCCTGACAGCAACGCCGCCATCGCATCACCGCCTGCATCATATGGAATATATTTCACAGCTGTTGGATCTTCGCCGGCCGCTTGCATGACCATCGCCGCAACAAGGTGGTCCATACCGCCAGGCACAGAGCCGCCCCCGATGGCTGTATCGCGCGGGTTCGCTTTGTATGCGGCCAGCAGGTCATTCATATTGTTCAGCGGGCTGTCTTTGCCCACAACCATTGCTGCATAATCGCCAATTGTGCCTGCGACCAATGTCAGATCACGAAAGTTATGCGGGAAAACGCCCGTCAAAGAACGGATCACGATTGGTGTCGAATTGACCATCAAGGTGCCGTGGTTTGAATCGGCATTCTCAATCAGATAACCAATGGCTTTTCCGCCACCGCCGCCTGACATATTTTCAAATGATGCAGAGCCAACAAGGCCGGCATTGGTCAGTGCTTCGCCTGTGCCGCGTGCTGTACCATCCCAGCCGCCACCTGCACCACCCGGTATCAAAAAGTGAATGCTGTCTACTACTTGATGCCCGCCTGCCGTTACAGGGCCAGCCAATAAAGCGGCTGACGCCGCTGCGATCAGGGCCCGGCGGCCCAGTTTAATAGTCATTGATATTTCCTCCCATGTCCTTTTGGGCCTCGTTGCCCGAACGCGCGGAGTATTTCGTGTTAACCTGACATGAACCTGACATCTGTGAATTATTTTTGGCAAATGCGATTTATGGTTCGGTATGAGCTTGCGATAAATTTCACTTTTGAAATAGTTTTATGCTGGCATCTCAGCCCGTTTTGAACAGTGTGAAACCTAGCTTAGTTGCGCAAAGAATGTGCAGCGCAGATGATTGCGGTTGCAAGATATTAGAGGGCGATCCTGGTCAATGGAAAAGGCTATGGGCTTTTATTTGTTGGATTGGCAGGCGGCCTCGAAGGCGTGATGCGCCTCGGTTGAGTTTATATTGTCGAACAGCGCGCGGGCCAAATCGGGAGATAACGTTGCGCAGGGGGTACCGGCCTGCGCAACCTGGCGCAGCGTTTCCAGCGATTTGATCGAGGCCGCGAGCACCTCACAGCCGCTGCCCTGACTGATCATGTTCATTGCGTTAAGATGCGCCAAGGCATCGATGCCTTTGGCTTGCATGCGTCCAAGATAAGGGGCCAGATAATCTGCCTCAAGCGCGATTGCGGTGAGGCATTGAACCGCATCATAGCAGGCGGTCATCAGGATTTTCCCACCTAAGGCTTTGAGATTGGGCACCTGCGCAATCGCGGGCCGCACAAGTGGAATTTTGATCACGGCGGTGATCTCTTCTTGATGGGCGATTTTGTAAATTTCTGTGGCCCATTTTACATAGGTGCTGGGATCTCCAAACGCTTGCAGATGTAATTCTTGCGCGCCCAACGCCTTGGCATGCGCGAGCAACCCGCGCCAATCTGACTGTGCATAATCTAGCCCTGCACGTTGCGCCAAGAGGGGGTTGGTTGTGATGCCGTAAAACACCCCAAGGGGCAGGAGCTGAGCCCAATCTTGCGTGTTTGCCGTGTCCAAATAAAGTCGCATTTTCCGTGTTTACCCTAGCCCTTGTTGATTTGCACGTTGATTTAGAATGCGCGGCGGCCGCGTTGTTTTAAAAAAGCTGTTCGTAACAAACAGCGGGCGCGTCATCTGATATAAGGGGATGTTCGCAATTTAAATGCTCACAGGCGAGGCAGAGCAGATTGTCGGGCCGCGCAGCGCTGCAGCGGTCAGTTTTGTTTTTCACGGAACTTGATATCTTCAGGTTGTGCTGCGGTGGTCAAGATAATGGGTTACGCAATCTTGTATGCGGCGGAAGCGATCGCCGCCCAAAGGCGTGCCCCCAAACCAGCGCGTGACCACAATGACATGATCAACCAGTTCGGCGCGCTCAAGCATGCGCAAGATCACCATGCCCGCGCCGGCTTCCCCATCATCATGCTTTATCGGCCCATCCTCGCGCAGCACTGCGGCCCAACTGTTATGGCTGGCTTTGGCGTATTTTTTATTTTTTTTCAGCGCTTTGATTATCAAAAGGGCCTCTTGCTTAGTTTTAACCGGCGCGCCGGATACGGAATATTTTGATCCGCGATCGGTGAGAATGGCATTAAAGATCTGCATCCTCAAACCTTACCCGGGCGCTGCGGTGATGGCCATAGAAGAGGGCGCGCGCGGCAGGATTCTTTGACCTTCAATGCTCAATTTCTGGGGGCTAATGCGGTTTTACCGGGCCAAGAGATTGCCGGTTGACGATCCGGGTTTCCAGCAAATGGCTTTCCACGGGGGTTTGGGTTTTCAGCATGGCAATTAGCGATTTTGCGGCGGCAATGCCCATTTCGCGGTGTGGCACATGCACGGTTGTCAGTTCAGGATCAATCAGTTCAGACACTTCAATATCGGCAAACCCCGTAATGGATAAATCCTCTGGAACCGCGAGCCCTAATTGTTTGGCGCGTTTTACCGCGCCCACCGCCAAAACATCATTTCCGCAAATAACCGCAGTTGGGGGGGTGGGGTTGGCCAGCAATTGGTCTAAGGCTTTTGCCCCTTCTTGAAAGGTATATTCTGCCTCAATCACCTGCAGCGGGGCAGTTTTGGCGCCATGATCTGCGATGGCGTGCTCAATGCCGGTGATGCGATCGCGCGCGCGGTCATTATTTTGCGTCAAACCGACGATAACCCCCAAGTTGCGATGCCCAAGCTCTAAGACTTGACGCGTGATTGTTTGCGCGGCGGCCTGGTTGTCAAAGCCGATATAGCAATGCTCGCTGTCTTTTTTATGAGCCCATGCCAAAACATAGGGAATATTGCGGCGCGCTAAGAATTGATAGGTTGCATCGGGCCGCGACTGGCCAATCAATAATAAAGCATCGGCTCCCCGCGCCACGAGAGATCGGATTTGCTCTTCCTCTAACTCAGGGCGATACGAGCAGCTGGCGATAATCAGCGTGATGCCATTTTCGGCCAAAGTTTCTTGAAAAGCCTGCATGCCTCGGGCAAAAATCGCGTTTTCCATCGTGGGAATGATTGCCCCAATGGTATTGGTACGTTTGGCGGCCAAGGCCTGCGCGCCAAAATTGGGCGAATAGCCAAGCGTTTGTATAGCCTGCTGCACTTTCAGACGGGTCTTTTCCGTGACATGCCCGGACTTGTTCAAACAGCGCGAGACGGTGGCCGTTGAAACGGCAGCCAAATCTGCAACGTCTTGAAGGGTGGGAAGAGGGGTGTGCGACACAAGCCTGTCTTTCTAAGCGTTGGGCATTTTGTTGAACAGGCTCATCGAAACGCGCCTTGTTGACGGATTTGTCTCATCTTAACGAATTTTCTTATTTCCGTGATAAATTCCAAATTAAGGATTGTAAACCAAAATGTAAGCGCTTACATACGGGGCAAATCAAGATTGAGTGAGTCGTTGCCGCTGCGCTTTATTGCGCTCTTCGTCAATGAAAGGCTTAGATCTGAAAAGTTTAAGCCAGCGGATAAGTCGCGGCGCTAAATGGCAAAAGCGTGCAACAACGCGGCCAATGGGAGGATTACATCATGAAGGCACTTGTCTATATGGGCCCAGAGGTTTTGTCGTTCCAGGATATGCCGGATCCGCAGCCCGAACGCGGAGAGGTTTTGATTAAAGTTGCAGGCGTTGGTATTTGTGGCTCGGATATGCATGCGTTTTTGGGCCATGATGAACGGCGCCCGGCGCCGCTCATTTTGGGGCATGAAGTGGCTGGTACGATCGCCCAAGGGCCCGAGGCAGGGCGCCGCGTCACGGTGAACCCGTTGGTCTCTTGTGGGACGTGCCGCGCCTGCCTAGAGGGCCGCGATAATCTGTGTCCGGATCGCCAGATCATTTCCATGCCACCGCGGCAGGGCGGGTTTGCCGAGTATATTTCAATGCCGTTGGAAAATTTGGTCACCGTGCCGGATGGGTTTTCGCTGTTGGCGGCCAGCCTTGCCGAGCCAATCGCCTGTGGCTGGCACGCCGTTCGATTGGCCCGTAAAGCCTTGCATACAGCGCCAGAGCAGGCTCGCGCGCTTGTGCTTGGGGGCGGTGCAATTGGCGTAGGGTCTGCGCTGTGTTTGCAAGCGCAAGGCATTTCAAATGTTACTCTGGTGGAACCCAATGACCTGCGTCGCACGTATTTGGCCGAGATGCTGCCGGTCACCGTGCTGCACCCTGACGGATTGGCAGAAACAGAGCCGTTTGAGCTGGTGATTGACGGTGTCGGCTTTACCCAAACCCGCGCGAGCGCTTCGCAAGTGGTACGCCCTGGCGGGGTGATTATGCATATCGGGCTTGGATCCAGCGAAGGTGGCTTGGATATCCGGCGCGCCACCTTGCAAGAGCTCTCATTCATCGGAACATATACCTATACGGCGGCGGATTTCAGAGCCACTGCTGCAGCCATGTTTGCAGGCCAGTTGGGCCCGTTAGATTGGTTTGAAACCTGCGCGCTTTCTGCGGGTGAACAAGCTTTTCACGATATCCGCAAAGGTGCCATAAAGGCCCCGAAAATAGTTTTGAAACCCTGATAAAAGGAAACCACAATGTCAGAAATCCCCCATCTTTTGGTTCACGAGCAAGGCGATAGCGTCGGGGTCGTTGTTGTTGAAGGTTTGGAAGCCGGCACCGATATGTTGGTCTGTGTTACGCATGACAACTCAACCTTTCGGTTGGCCTCAGAGCAAGCGGCCCCGATTGGCCATAAAATTGCCCTGCAAGATATGACCAAAGGCGATACTGTCTTCAAATATGGCGAAGATATCGGCGTGATGACCGATGATGTTAAAAAAGGCCATCATCTGCATACGCATAATTGTAAAACGAAACGCTGGTAAGGAGCCCCTATCATGAGCGAACTTTCAAACATCACCATCCAAGGGTATCGCCGCGAAAACGGGCGTGTTGGCGTGCGAAACCACGTGTTGATTTTGCCACTGGATGATATTTCAAATGCGGCATGTGAAGCCGTTGCGAATAACATCAAAGGCACTTTGGCCATCCCACATGCCTATGGCCGGTTGCAATTTGGCGAAGATCTTGAATTGCATTTCCGCACTATCATCGGCACGGGCGCCAACCCGAATGTGGCCGCTGTTGTTGTTATCGGTATTGAGCCGGGTTGGACCAAGCGCGTTGTGGATGGCATTGCCGCAACTGGCAAACCGGTTGTCGGATTCTCAATTGAGCAAAATGGCGATTTGAAAACCATCATGGATGCCTCGCGCGCCGCGAAAGACATGGTGCATTTCGCTTCTGAATTGCAGCGTGAAGAATGCTCGATCGCGGATCTGTGGATTTCAACCAAATGCGGCGAATCTGACACCACCACTGGTTTGGGATCATGCCCAACCGTTGGGAATATGTACGATAAATTGTTGCCAGAAGGCATTTACGGGTGCTTTGGCGAAACGTCAGAAATCACTGGTGCCGAACATATTTGCCAAAAACGCGCCGTGAATGAAGAGGTTGGCGAACGTTGGTATAAAATGTGGAAAGCCTATCAGGATGATGTGATTTTTGCGCATCAAACCGATGATCTTTCAGACAGCCAGCCGACCAAAGGCAATATTGAGGGCGGCTTAACCACCATCGAAGAAAAAGCGCTGGGCAATCTAGAGAAAATCGGCCGGACTTCAAAATTCATTGATATTTTGGAACCCGCCGAAGCGCCAAAAGCTGGCAAGGGTCTCTATTTCATGGACAGCTCTTCAGCCGCGGCTGAATGCGTGACCTTGATGGCCGCCGGTGGCTATGTGTTGCATACATTCCCAACGGGTCAGGGCAATGTGATCGGGAACCCGATTGTTCCAGTGATCAAAATTACCGCCAACCCGCGCACAATTCGTACGATGAGCGAGCATGTGGATGTGGATGTATCGGGTATTTTGCGCCGCGATATGACGATTGATCAAGCGGGTGATGCGCTGATCGAAATGATCCGCCGCACCGCCAATGGGCGCAATACGGCAGCAGAGGCGCTTGGACATCGTGAATTCTCGATGACCAAATTGTATCGCAGCGCTTAAGAAACTAGACTTTGGCCCGCCCCCGTGGCGGGCCAGGTTTTTCAACAGTATCTATCGTTCTTGTGGCCGGACTTTTTCGAAAAAAGCCCAAATTAGGCTATTTCGCCGCGGCTTTTCTGCCCCCCCCTTTTCAAGCATGATTTCGCAAAACCTGCTTTGCGGTTGCGTAACACTCGCGCGCGTTGCGCCGACGGCGGTGGGTTGCAATCGCCGTATTCTGCCTCTTTGGGGTTTTAATCGGGGGTGTGACTCTGTAATCGGCCAAAGCCAAAGCCAAAGCCAAAGCCAAAGCCAAAGCCAAAGCCAAAGCCAAAGCCAAAGCCAAAGCCCAAGCTAGCGCGATGAAATTCGATAACGCGGCGTTCCGCTCTTGATATTTTGTGCTGCTTAACCAGCATGGCATGGCTTCCAGCTTAAAAATATTTCGCGGCGATATTGATTTAATCACCTGAAAAATAAAAGACTCGTGCAATCGAAGGTAAGGCAATGAGTGGGCCGTATCGGGTGCTTGACGCTCTATGCTGATCTTTCAAGGCACTACGCGTGGCTTCTTGGGGCATGTGCCTCAATTTAAAAATGTCATTTAAATATGTTGATTGAATACAGAGCAGGGAAATTACGCGCGCTGTGACGCAAGGTAATTCAAAACGTGTTCGCCTAAACAGCCTTGCTTTTAGGTAAATCATACCGCTCAATAGGGTCGGCGGAAAACGGGAGTGCTACTATGAAACGCAAATTTACAACTATACTCGCATTGGATGTTGTTGGATTTAGCAAAATGATGTCGCTCGACGAAGATCGCACATTGATGAACTTGCAAGCCCGACGTAAAATAATTGACGGCTTAATTGAACAAAAAGGCGGCCGCATTTTTAATACAGCGGGCGACAGCGTGCTCGCAGAATTTCCAAGCCCGGTTGATGCGGTAGAGTGCGGCGTTCAAATCCAGAATAAATCCGTGGCGCTTAATGGTCAGTCAGATGATGCAGATAAAATGAGCTTTCGGATAGGCCTGAATATGGGCGAAGTTCTTATATCAGATGGCGATTTGTTTGGAGATGCCGTCAACGTGGCGGCGCGGCTAGAAGCGCAGGCGATTGCGGATGGTTTATGCATTTCAGAGAGCATTTTTGAACTTGTGCAAATGAAGGTCAAAGTTTCATATGAAGATGCCGGTGAGTTGACTTTAAAAAATATCACTCGGCCCGTGCGCGCTTATAACGTTCTGAAATGCAAAGGCGCAACGCGCGGGTTGCTGAGTGCAGATTCAGAGCCCAAAGTTGCCGTTTCGCAGGCTGGAGCGGGCTCTGTGGCGGTGATGTTGTTTAAAAATCTTAGCAATGATGAAGAGCAGGGCTATTTTTGCGAAGGGTTTAGCGAAGATTTAATTTCGGCTTTGTCCCGCTATAAAAGCCTGCTTGTCATCGCCAGCAATGCCAGTTTTTCTTACTCGGTCAAAGATAAATCTCTGACCGAAATTGGCACCGAGTTGGGCGTGCGTTATTTGGTGGAAGGCAAGGTCAGAAAGATGGGGCAAAAAATGCGGATCAGCGTTTCTTTGCTGTCTGCAGAGGATGAAACGGGGCTTTGGAGCCAGAATTTTGATACCACGCTGGACGATATTTTTGATGTACAAGATGAGATCGTCGCAACCATTGTTGCTAAGCTGGTAGGGAAAGTAGAAAGCGATCAGGTCAAAAAGCTTGCGAATAAAAAGCCAGATGTCATGGAAGCGTATGATTTGGTTTTGCAGGGTTTAGAGTTTCATCGCAAAAGTTCAATTTCGGCTGAAAATAATAAAAAGGCGCTAAGCTTATTCACCCAAGCCACCGAGGTTGATCCAAATTATGCGCGGGCATATGCATGGAAAACATGCTCGCTCGCAAATAATTCCGAGTGGTTTCCCGATGACATGCCGCCAAATTGGATGGAAGATGCGTTTGCATCGGTGAACCGGGCGATGGAAATCGATCCGGACGACCCCGAAGCGCATCGGATTTTAGGCGCCATTAAACTGATGTTTGAAGGCGATATGGAAAAGGCTATTTTTCATCATAAAAAAGCCATCGAAATTTGCCCAAGTGATACTTTTCATTTGGCGCGTTACTCTGTTCTCCTATCCTATCTGGGCCAACCTAAAGAGGCTATGGAGCAGATCAATAAGGCACTCCGCATTAATCCGTTCGGATCTGATTTGATGTTCGAGACGCAGGGCGTATGCAATTATTTGCTGCAGGATTATTCAGGAGCGTTGGAATCTTTTAAACATATGCAAATTGAAACCAGAACCAGCCTGTTTTACGCAGCCGCTTGTTACAGCCATTTAAACAATGATGAATTGGCTCAGGATAAACTTGAATTGGCGAAAACGGATAGCGGCATGGAAATTGATAAGTTTGTGGCGACCCAGTTGTATCAGAATGATGAGATTTCTTCAGCGCTTGCAAAAACGCTTCTGTCTATCGAAGATATGGTATCAGTCAGTTAAGCCATCAATGCAGCCCGTAGGAGCGCCTTGGTAAAATATAATGCCTTTACTAGCTGTCATGAGCGATCTTGACCTGATCGAAAGTCCATCCGCAGATCAGGCTCGCAGTTGCTTAAAGTTAGTTTTTGCCGCGAGCCATACGATGATCTTCGAGCGTCTGCCCTGCAAGATGTATCTTTGTAACGCTAAGGCTGTGGTTCACAGTTGCTGCATCTTTGCAAAAGAGTGCCTTAAGGTTTATTCGTGGTTACTCTCACGGCATAGCCTGACGGCCGCTATACAACATTGTGGAATGTCTTGGTCTTGTTTGACCCCTTTGAGGCGCAGGTTCATCTCACAAATTTCAGTCAGGCTCAAATCTACGGGCTCCGCTATTGCGGGGTGTTTACCGCTATTCTTACCTCTAAAAGACATTAAGTGCTGAGCGTGCATTTCTGCGTAAGCGAGCCTAAGAGAATGCCGTTAGGTTTCAAGCTTTGTACTAGCAGTCCGAGCCAGAGCAATGGCCTCACGTGCGGATTTTGTTCCAAGCGAAAAGGAAATCCGGTTGGTTTTATAATGCTGGCGGACATCTTCAGGGGCATAGCGCTGCAAATAATAAATACCATTTTTGCGATAGGTAGAAGGCGTATTCAACAACAATGACATCAACTACGATCCTGCACCCATTATTTAAAACATAACGATATCCGTATTTTTGGTTGAGAAATGGGTCAGGCTCATGCACGGTAACCCTAGGGGGTGGGGTGGCACTCGCCTGGGGGTATCGTAGACCAAACCGTAGACCAAATTACGCCTGTTGCAGGAACCAGAATGAGACAGTACCCTTGTTTTGTGGGGTTAATGCGTTGGGTCGTTTCCTACAGGTGGAGCCACCGTCCTATCACCGGCACCATTTCTCAACCTAACGCATTGTAATACCTCATTATTTCGAATTTGATAGTGAGCCGTAGACCATGCTGGCAACCAAATCTAATAGCTATACCTTCCAAAAAGACGGCGTCTGGTATTTCTCCCGTCGAGTACCTGCAGATTTACGGCGGTACTATAGAACTGGCAGGATCGCCTATTCTTTGAGACAAATAAGAATTTCGGCCGCTTTTAATGAACTGAAAGGCCATAATCTTATGCCCATCCGACTTTTAAGATATTTGATTTTATCGCTGTGCATACCGTTTGCTGTGGCGGCAACCGAAATAGATTACAAACAAATACAAAAAGATCTGAACAGCATGGGGTACAATGTTGGAGTTGCAGATGGAATTCCAGGTCGAAATACAAAAGCAGGCATTAAAAATTTCTTCAACGATGCAGGATATGTAACTCCGTCAGAGATTACTTATGATGAACAAAGTTTCATTAGAGGTGTTGCGGGTTTCACTTCCAAGCCTTTGGGCCTGATGAGAGAAGTGATAACAAGGCAAGTGACAGTTAAAGACCTCAGCGATGAACAGCTGTGCGAACTCAACTTACACCTCGATTTGAAAGAAGGGTTTTATGAAATTAAACGTAGAGAACTTGGATGCCCTTCCGGCACTGAGCAAATTTTACGTTACGACGGCAAACTATTACACGATCCAATAGAATTACTGCGTGATTTTCAAAAATCGCAGAAGATTGAAATACCAATATTCGACCTTGCATCAACCAACCTGTTTAGTGATTGGGATGAAACGAAGAAAACTTATCACTTCTTGAACCCAAAGTTTGGCAAGCTTCTTGATCAAGACAGAAATCGTGTTTCATATTGTGCGGATTGGATGCCTCAAATCGGATCAGTACCCCCCGACCCTTCAAAAAACTTGGATGGAACAGGGTCTTGGGCGAATGATACAATAGTGGATGGATTTGTTATCTGCCAAGATAGTCTGAACACGCTATATCTGCGGGCAATGTCACCAACTGAAAGTGTTGCAGATCAAAGCATCCAACAATTCCAAAATATACTAGAAACATGGATGAAAAACGATGGTGGAAATAACCTTCCTTTTAGACCCTATCACTCACGATATAATAGAAAGGCTGGAAAGGCCGACCCAAATTTTACATACCTCATAACAATCTCAAAATTGATGGCGGGAGCCGAACTTTTACAAAGCCAGTTCAATTGGACTTTTGAAGAAAAGAACCAATATGCGGCATGGGCCAAAGACAGAATTTTACAACGGCTTCCAGTTGGTGGTCGCATCGATATATTAAAAAATTCAATTTGTGATTTAAACGTAGAAAAAGATAATATGAACGATGCTTGCATGAATGCAGCCCCGTTCGTCGCTCAGGGGCTTCTAAGGGCAGCAATAGCTGGCAATGATCAGGAATTAGCAGAATTAAGTTACTTGGTTTTTAAACAATACAGTTCGGCGCTTCGACCAGATGGTAGCCAAGCATATGACAGTATAAGAGATTGCTATGCCGCTGATTATACGGTTTGGGCTTCAGAATTTCTACATGATTATATCTACTTAGCTTCCACAGCTGGAGTTGATCTTTGGGAGGATCGCTTTTCAAAAAAACATGGTTCTCCAAAAGAAAACATCGAGTATGCCCTTCGAGTAGTGAGTGATCCAAATATCGTTAATGAGTATGCGCAAGATTTCGGGTATCCCGATTGTGAAGAAAACCAAGGCCAAATTGTACAAAAAATGTTTACATATCCAAAATCAGCTTTTGCATACTACTTTGAAAGATTTAGACCAGAAAGGCTGGACGACATTTACCTAGAAATTAGAGATAATCTTTATTCTTACACAAGTGCATCTGGCGTAAATTACGAAGTAGATTTGGTTAGCAAACGCCCTCAGCTTAAGGAGCATTTTATCAAAAACGAAGAAGGGATTATGAACCAAAGAACTCAACTTTTAGAAAAAGCTAAATTAGAAAAACGAAAAATGTTACTTAAAGACAAAGGCTTTGAAATAATAAAAGACAAAGATCAATTTAAGGGAAATTATAAAGTTAAATGGTATTTCAAAAATGCTGCTCAACCGGGAAGCGCACGTGAGTATCAATCAACTGATACGCTTGTTCTTGAGGGAGGGCTTGGCTTTTTCAAAGGCAATCAAAAATATTCCCAACCGTCCGCCTCGCTAAGATCTATACTTTTTGTAGCTTATAAGAATGACGGTGAGATCTTCGTTCAGGGTGATTTAGATTTGTTTGATGTTGGGAGGAGTTATCCTACTGAACTGAGCGGAACTCTAAGAATTAGCGACGATCCAGAAATTATTGGGATTTGGGCTGAAGGCGACGTTTTCGAGTTAGAATTAGAAAGGATCAATTGATGCGATTTTGTTCATGAATTTTAGCAAAACAGCTTCAGGATAGCCCTTGCCGTAGCTATTCCCAACCCCGTGTGTAAGCCAACCGCCGCTCTGATCTATAACTTCACTGGGACAATCAACCGCTCTTAGCCTGTCACGCGTCGAATGTCTGAAGCTATGGATCGTGTAACCCTGTCCAATTTTAGTTTTTAGCCACTTATTCAAAGCGGCACTGGCTGAATTAGCGTTTGTTCTTTCACCATCATTATAACTTGGAAACGCAAACTCACTGTCAGCAGGTTGCTCCAATATCCGT